>JAESFX010000025.1_pt1 | contig 451117 bp, 458 predicted proteins | sample 9269501 | NCBI WGS metagenome assembly JAESFX01 (sample SAMN14515570, study PRJNA621655) | algae metagenome | isolation source: Desmonostoc geniculatum HA4340-LM1 and co-occurring heterotrophs from cave... | place: USA: Maniniholo cave, Kauai, Hawaii | collected 2009-07-28
TTGTCAAAGAAACCGCGACCCAACCACCCCAACCCAAAGGCCAGAACAGAAGAGTCAACGGGGCATAACAAACTAATTCGTCGACTAATCAAACACACTGTTGAGTTCTCAAGAATCAGACGCACCCGTTCCTCACCGGCTTGGCCGGGTTGGTCGCGGGGCAACCTGCAGAAACTTACCGGGCGCTCCATCCCGCGTCAAACTCGGCGGGACTTCGTGCTTCGGTGGTCGCAGCTGGTCTCCGTCTCATCTGGCCTTCTGGCCAGGAGCCGGCGCCGCTTGCGGCGACAGGTGAAACATTAGACGACGATCCGGTGACATGACAAACCGGGGGTGCACTTCGCGCATAACCGCAGGTCAGCGGCCTGCGCGACGTGGTGCGGCCGGGCGGTAGGTGCTGACCGTGGGGTCGCCGGTGATCCAGAACCGCCAGTGACGGTCGCCTGCCTGGCGCAGTCCCACGCGTGGACCGGTACTGATCTGGACCACCTGCTCCCCCGCGTGCAGGTCCACGCCGGACCCGTTGTGCGTGAGGTCGATGGCGAGCGCGCGGCACAACCGAGCCGGTCCGCGGGCCAGCTCGTGGTCGCGACTGCCCGCCCGGCGCTCCCGCGCGAGCTCGATCCCGGACACCACCTCGCCGGCCCGGAGCAGGACCGCGCCGGGATCGCCCTCGGGACCGGTGACGAGGTTCGCGCAGTGGTGCATGCCGTAGACGAAGTAGACGTAAAGGCGTCCGGACGGACCGAACATGACGTCGTTGCGCGGCGTACGCCCACGGAAGGCGTGCGAGCCCGGGTCGGCAGGACCGGCGTACGCCTCGACCTCGGTGATCCGCAGCGCGACTCCCCCGTGCGTGAGCACCGCACCGAGGAGTCGCGGGGCGACCTCGAGGGGGTCGCCCTCAGCCCAGGCGGGCACGGTGGCCGGCACTCGCCGAACGCAGCTCGTCGAGCTGCTCCCCCACGCGCACCGGGGCGGTACCGCCCCGTCCCGAGCGGGAGGCGACCGAGCCGTCGACCGTGAGGACCGCGCGGACAGCAGGGGTCAGCGAGGGCGAGATCTCCGCGAGCTGCTCGTCGGTCAGGTCGGGGAGGTCGCACCCGATCTCCTCGCATCGGCGTACGCAGGCACCGGCGACCTCGTGGGCGTCCCGGAACGGCACGCCCTCGCGCACCAGCCACTCGGCGACGTCGGTCGCCAGCGAGAAGCCCTGCGGTGCGAGCTCGGCCATGCGCTCACCGTTGAAGGTCAGCGTCGCGACCATCCCGGTCACCGCGGGCAGGAGCACCTCGAGCGTCTCGACGGAGTCGAAGACCGGCTCCTTGTCCTCCTGCAGGTCGCGGTTGTAGGCGAGCGGGAGGCCCTTGAGGGTGGCCATCAGGCCGGACAGGTTGCCGATGAGGCGACCGGCCTTGCCGCGCGCGAGCTCGGCGATGTCGGGGTTCTTCTTCTGCGGCATGATGCTCGACCCGGTCGACCAGGAGTCGTGCAACCGGGCGAAGTCGAACTCCCGGGTGGTCCAGAGGATGACCTCCTCCGCGAGCCGCGAGAGGTCGACACCGACCTGGGCGGTCACGAACGCGAACTCGGCGGCGAAGTCACGGGCCGAGGTCCCGTCGATCGAGTTCGCCGAGGAGCCCGAGAAGCCGAGCTCGGCGGCGACGGCCAGCGGGTCGAGGCCCAGGGTCTGTCCGGCGAGGGCACCCGAGCCGTACGGCGAGTCGTGGGCCACCCGGGCGTCCCAGTCGCGGAGCCGGCCGACGTCGCGGAGCAACGGCCAGGCGTGGGCCATCAGGTGGTGCGCGAGCAGCACCGGCTGGGCGTGCTGGAGGTGGGTGCGGCCCGGCATGACGACCTCGAGGTGCGCCTCGGCCTGGCCGGCGAGGACGTCGACGAGGTCGAGGAGCAGCGCTGAGATCGTGCGCGCGTGGTCGCGGAGGTAGGCCCGGAACAGGGTCGCGACCTGGTCGTTGCGCGAACGCCCGGCACGCAGCCGGCCCCCGATCTCCGTGCCGACCTCGTCGAGCAGCAGGCGTTCGAGGGCACCGTGCACGTCCTCGTCGGTGTCGGAGGGGCGCAGGTCGCCGGCGGCGTACCTCTCCCCCAGCACCTCGAGCCCGCGCAGCAGCTCCGCGTGATCGGCGTCGGTGAGCAGGCCGGCTCGGTGCAGAGCATTGGCGTGCGCGCGCGAGCCCGCCAGGTCGTACGGCGTGAGCTGCCAGTCGAAGTGCGTCGACCTCGACAGCGCCTGGAGCTCGGGCGACGGACCGCTGGCGAAGCGACCGCCCCAGAGCGCGCCCTCGTTGGTGGTGCCGTGCTCGCCCATCAGTCGGTCCCGACGTCCATCGCCGCGTGGTCGAGGGCCTCGTCGTCCAGCTGGTCGGCGCCGTTGCGCCGAGCGATGCGGTCGGCTCCCCCGGGCTCGATCTCACCGAACAGGTTGCCGTTCTCGACCAGGACGTGGCCCTGGTCCTGCGGCTGGGAGGCGTAGAGCTCGAGCTTGCTGCGCGAGTCGGCGATGTCGAGGTTGCGCATCGTGAGCTGGCCGATCCGGTCGGTCGGACCGAAGACGGCGTTGTCGGTCCGCTCCATGGAGAGCTTGTCGGGGTGGTAGGAGAAGGCCGGACCGTCGGTGGCAAGGACCGTGTAGTCCTCGCCGCGCCGCAGCCGGACCGTCACCTCGCCGGTGACCAGGGAGGCCACCCAGCGCTGGATCGCCTCCCGCATCATCAGTGCCTGCGGGTCGAGCCAGCGGCCCTCGTAGAGGAGCCGGCCCAGGCGGCGGCCCTGGCTGTGGTAGCTCTCGATGGTGTCCTCGTTGTGCACCGCGTTGAGCAGTCGCTCGTAGGCGATCCACAGCAAGGCCATGCCGGGCGCCTCGTAGATGCCGCGGGACTTGGCCTCGATGATCCGGTTCTCGATCTGATCGGACATGCCGAGCCCGTGGCGCCCGCCGATCTCGTTGGCCTTCAGCACCAGCTGGACGGCGTCGGGGAAGGACTGCCCGTTGATCGCCACGGGCCGGCCCTGGTCGAAGCGGATCGTCACGTCCTCGGTGTCGATCACGACGGAGGGGTCCCAGAACTTCACGCCCATGATCGGCTCGACGGTCTCCAGCGAGACGTCGAGGTGCTCGAGGGTCTTGGCCTCGTGCGTGGCGCCCCAGATGTTGGCGTCGGTGGAGTAGGCCTTCTCCTTGCTGTCGCGATAGGGCAGGTCCCGCTCGGTGAGCCACTGGCTCATCTCGTCGCGGCCGCCGAGCTCGTGGACGAAGTCGGCGTCGAGCCACGGCTTGTAGATGCGCAGCTCGGGGTTGGCGAGCAGGCCGTAGCGGTAGAACCGCTCGATGTCGTTGCCCTTGAAGGTCGAGCCGTCGCCCCAGATGTCGACGCCGTCCTCGTGCATCGCGCGGACCAGCATCATCCCCGTCACGGCGCGACCGAGGGGCGTGGTGTTGAAGTAGGTGCGACCGCCGGAGCGGATGTGGAAGGCGCCGCAGGCCATCGCCGCCAGGCCCTCCTCGACGAGCGAGGCGCGGCAGTCGACGGCGCGCGCGATCTCGGCGCCGTACTGCATCGCCCGGGAGGGCACCCCGGAGATGTCGGGCTCGTCGTACTGCCCGATGTCGGCGGTGTAGGTGCAGGGCACCGCACCCTTCTCGCGCATCCAGGCGACCGCCACCGAGGTGTCGAGGCCTCCGGAGAAGGCGATGCCGACGCGCTCGCCGACAGGGAGGGAGGTGAGGACCTTGCTCACAGGACGTCCTTTGCAGAGGTGGTGGTGTGGTGCGGGTGGTTGGCCAGGTCGAGGAACCGCTGGGCGAGGGCGTCCCCGCCGAGCGGGTCGCGACCGATGACGAGCAGGGTGTCGTCGCCGGCGATCGTGCCGAGGATGTCACCGAGGTCGGCCTTGTCGAACGCGCTGGCGAGGAACTGGGCCGCCCCCGGCGGGGTGCGCAGCACGACGAGGTTGGCGCTGGCCTCCGCGCTGACGAGCAGCTCGGCGCACAGCCGGGCGAGCCGGTCCCGTCCGGCGGCGGAGTCGCGCGGGGCCGTGGGCGTGCGGTCGCCGCCCTCGCCGGGGACGGCGTAGACCAGCGCACCGTCGGCGCCGCGCACCTTGACCGCGTCGAGCTCGACGAGGTCGCGGCTCAGCGTGGCCTGCGTGACGCGTACGCCGAGACCGGCCAGCAGGTCGGCGAGCTCGGTCTGGGAGCGCACCGGCCGGGAGGTCACGAGGTCGATGATCCGCTGGTGCCGCGCACCCTTGGTCATCGGGGTCATCGCGCTCACGGGTGCTCCAGGAGCCAGGTGAGGACGGCCTTCTGGGCGTGGCGCCTGTTCTCGGCCTCGTCCCACACGACGGACTGCGGGCCCTCGATGACGGCCTCGTCGATCTCCTTGCCGCGGTAGGCCGGGAGGCAGTGCATCACGATGGCGTCCGCCGCAGCGTGGGCCAGGAGCTCCTCCGTCACGCCGTAGGGCGGGAAGACGCGGAGGCGGTCCTGCGACTCCTCCTCGCGGCCCATGCTGACCCACGAGTCGGTGATGACGACGTCGGCGCCGTCGACGGCCTCCACGGGGTCGGTGGTGATCTCCACGGAGCCGCCGGTGTGCTGGGCGAGCTCGCGTGCCTGGGCGACCACCGTGGCGTCGGGGGCGAAGCCGTCGGGCGCGCCGACGACGACGTGCATCCCGGCCGATGCCCCGGCCAGCACCCACGAGTTGCCCATGTTGCAGGCACCGTCACCGACGAAGGCCGCGCGGACGCCGGCGAGGCGATCCTTGTGCTCGCGCACCGTCTGCAGGTCGGCGAGCAGCTGGCAGGGGTGGAACTCGTCGGTGAGCGCGTTGAGGACGGGTACGCCGGCGTGCTCGGCCATGGTGACCACGTCGCTCTGGTGGGCGGTGCGCCACACGATCGCCGAGGCCTGGCGACCCAGGACGCGGGCCACGTCCTCGACGCCCTCGCGCGAGCCCATGGCCGCCAGCCCGCCGTCGACGGTCATCGGGTTGCCGCCGAGCTCGGCGATGCCGGCCGCGAACGACACCTGCGTGCGCAGGGTCGGACGGTCGAAGACCAGCGCGACGGTGTGCGGGCCGGCCAGCGGCTTGTGCCCGAACGGGTCGGCCTTCATCGCGTCGGCCAGGTCGAGCACCTCGAGCAGCTCTGCGGGCGACAGGTCGTCGTCGCGGAGGAAGTGGCGGGTCATGGGGTCGTCTCCTGTGCTGCGGTCCGTGCGGACTCGAGGATCTGGGGCAGGGCACGCCCGAGCGCGTCGAGGTCGTCGGTGGTGAGGACCAGCGGCGGCACGAAGCGCAGGCGCGAGGGCCCCGTCGCGTTGAGGATGAAACCGGCGTCGCGGGCGGCGGTGACCGCGTGGGCGGCGTACGGTCCGTCGAGCTCGGCGCCGCGCATCAGGCCGGCGCCGGTGACCTCGACGACCCCGGTCTGGCTCGTGAGCAGGTCGGCGAGCTGGTCGCCGCGCTCGGTCGCTGCGGCGAGCAGGCCCTCGGCCTCGACGGTGTCGAGCACGGCGAGCGCGGCGGCGCACGCCACGGGGTTGCCGCCGAACGTGGTGCCGTGGTTGCCGGGCTGGAGCAGTGTCGCGGCTCGTCCCCGGGCCACGGTGGCCCCGATCGGGATGCCTCCCCCGAGGCCCTTGGCGAGCGTCACGACGTCGGGCTCGACCCCGTCCAGCAGCTGGTGGGCGAACCAGGCACCCGTACGGGCGATGCCGGTCTGCACCTCGTCGAGCCACAGCAGGGCGCCGTGGTGGTGTGCGGCCCGCTGCGCGGCGAGGAGGTAGTCGGGTGACGGGACGACGACGCCCGCCTCCCCCTGGATCGGCTCGAGGACGACGGCGGCGACGGTGTCGTCCACCGCGGCCTCGAGGGCCGCGACGTCGTCGTACGGGACGAAGGTGACGTGACCGGGGAGCGGCTCGAAGGGCTCGCGGTAGGCCGCCTTGGACGTGAGCGCCAGCGCGCCCATCGTGCGACCGTGGAAGGAGCCCTCGGCGGCGACGATCCGGGTGCGTCCGGTGCGCCGGGTCAGCTTGATCGCGGCCTCGTTGGCCTCCGCGCCGGAGTTGCTGAAGAAGACGCGCGACTCGTCCCAGCCGAGCAGCGCCTGGAGCCGCTCGGCGAGGGCGACCTGGGGCTCGGTGGCGAAGAAGTTGGAGACGTGGCCCAGGGTCGAGAGCTGGCTGGTCACGGCCTCGACCAGGGCCGGGTGCGCGTGGCCGAGGGCGTTGACGGCGATGCCGCCGAGCAGGTCGACGTACTCCTTGCCGTCGGCGTCCCACACGTGCGCGCCGCTACCACGGACCAGGGCCAGCGCGGGCGGGCCGAAGGTGTTCATCACGGCGCCGGTGTAGCGCTCCTGGATGCTCATGACTCGTCCTGCGGGGCGTAGGGCTTGCGCATCCGGGTCGCGACGCCGGGCAGCACCTGGGTGCCGACGCCCTCGTCGGTGAAGATCTCGAGCAGCACCGAGTGGGGCTCGCGGCCGTCGACCACCGTCGCGCGGGGGACGCCGCCGGTGACCGCTTCGTAGCAGGCCCGCATCTTGGGGACCATGCCGGCGTCGAGGCTGGGCAGCATCTCCCCCAGCGCCTCCGGGCTGATCTCCTGGATGAGGTCGTCGGAGTTGCCGTAGTCGCGGTAGAGGCCCTCGACGTCGGTGAGGACCAGCAGCTTCTCGGCACCGAGCGCGATGGCGAGCGCCGCGGCCGCGGTGTCGGCGTTGACGTTGTGGACCACGCCGTCGACGTCGGGCGCCACCGAGCTGACCACCGGCACCCGGCCCGCCTCGATGAGGTCCAGGACCGCCTCGGGGCGCACCCGGGCGACCTCGCCGACCAGCCCGAGGTCCACCTCCTCACCGTCGACGATGGTGTTGGTCGCCTCGGCGGTGAAGAGCCCGGCGTCCTCGCCGGAGAGGCCGACGGCGAGCGCGCCGTGCTGGTTGATCAGGCCGACCAGCTCGCGCTGGACCTGTCCGACCAGGACCATCCGTACGACGTCCATCGCCTCGGGGGTCGTGACCCGCAGGCCGCCGCGGAACTCCGACTCGATGCCGAGCTTGTCGAGCATCCGGGAGATCTGCGGGCCGCCGCCGTGGACCACGACCGGCTTGAAGCCGGCGAAGCGGAGGAAGGCGATGTCCTCGGCGAAGGCGACCTTGAGGGACTCGTCGGTCATGGCGTTGCCGCCGTACTTCACCACGATCGTCTGGCCGTGGTAGCGCTTGAGCCACGGCAACGCAGCAGCGAGCGTGCGGGCCTTGGCGGGGTCGGGGCGGCGGGGGCTCTGGTTCGTCATCTCGTCACTCATGAGCTGTAGGCGCTGTTCTCGTGGACGTAGGCGTGGGTGAGGTCGTTGGTCCAGACGGTCGCGCGGGCGTCGCCGGACTTGAGGTCGATGGTCACGCTGACCTCGCGGGGCGTGAGGTCGACTGTGGCCGGGTCCTCGGCGGGAGTGGACCGCCGGCAGACCCAGACGCCGTTCATGGCGACGTCGAGGTCGGCGGGGTCGAAGGTCGCGCTCGTGGTGCCGATCGAGGCGAGCACGCGGCCCCAGTTGGGGTCGTTGCCGAAGATCGCGGCCTTGAAGAGGTTGCTCCGTGCGACGCTGCGGCTGACCTCGACGGCCTCGTCCTCGCTCGCGGCGTGGAGCGTGGTGATGGCGATCTCGTGGTCGGCGCCCTCGGCGTCCTTGAGCAGCTGCATCGCGAGGTCGGTGCACGCCTGGGTGAGCGCGGCCGTGAAGTCCTCTGGGGTGGGCGTGATGCCGCTCGCGCCGCTGGCCATCACGGTCACGGTGTCGTTGGTCGACATGCAGCCGTCGGAGTCGAGCCGGTCGAAGCTGACCCGGGTGGCAGCGCGCAGTGCGGCATCGAGCTCGGCGGCCGGCACGACGGCGTCGGTGGTGAGGACCACCAGCATCGTCGCCAGCTGGGGCGCGAGCATCCCGGCGCCCTTCGCCATGCCGCCGATCGACCACCCGGCGCCCTCGACCACGGTGTTCTTGCTGACCGAGTCGGTGGTCATGATGGCCTCCGCCGCCAGGGCACCGCCGTCCGGCGAGAGCGCGGCGGTGGCGGCCTCGACGCCCGCGAGCAGGTCGTCGCGGTCGTTGGCCAGGCCGATCAGCCCGGTCGAGCAGACCACGACGTCGATCGCGCCGATGCCCAGCCCGTCGGCGACCTTCTCGGCCACCGCGTGCGTGGTCTGGAAGCCCTCGGGGCCGGTGTAGCAGTTGGCGCCGCCGGAGTTGAGCACCACCGCGCGCACCACGCCGTCCTTGACGACCTCCTGGCTCCACAGGATCGGGTTGGCCTTGCAGCGGTTGGCGGTGAAGACGGTGGCGGAGTCGTGGGTGGGGCCCTGGTTGACGACGAGGGCGAGGTCGCGGCCGCCGCTGGACTTGAGTCCGGCGGCGACGCCGGCGGCGGTGAAGCCGGCAGGGTGGGTGACGGTCATGACTTCTTCTTCCGGGACGGATCGGCAGGGGCGACGGTGTGGCCCTGTCGTCGCCACGCCTCCGCCACGCGCTCGGCGTCGTCCCTGGCCACGAGGATCCAGTCGGTGTCGTAGGTGGAGAGCGTCAGGACGCTGACCTCCTCCTCCACGAGCGGGCCGAGCAGCCCGTGCAGCACGCCGACGAGGTCGAGGTCGAGCGGACCCTTCACCGCGAACGCGGTCAGCGGTCCGCGGTGCACCGACTTCTTCGGCACGCTGCGCGCGGCGCACACGAGCGAGGTCTCGTCGCTGGTCGCGGTGATCGAGAAGATCGAGGACGACTCGGCCCACTCGGGGATCTCCGCGCCGGGCGCGAGCCGCACCACCGCGAGGGTCTCGGGGAACTGCTCGATCTCGTGGGTGCGTGCGGTCATGGCGCGAGTCCGATCGTGGAGAGCCCGGTGGTCTCGTCGAGGCCGAGGGCGAGGTTCATGCACTGGACGGCGGCACCGGCGGTGCCCTTGGCCAGGTTGTCGACCACGGCCACCGCGACGAGGCGGCGTACGCGCTCGTCGACGGCGACCTGGACCTGCACGGCGTTGGAGCCGAGCACCGACTGCGTCTGGGGCCACTGGCCCTCGGGGAGCAGGTGGACGAACGCCTCGTCGGCGTACGCCGTCTCGTAGGCGGCGCGGACGTCGGTCTCCCCCACTCCGTCGAGGAGCGGCGCTTGCACCGTGGCCAGGATCCCGCGCGACATCGGGACGAGCAGCGGCGTGAAGCCGACCTTCACGGGCGAGCCGGCGACGCCGCTCAGGTTCTGGACGATCTCGGGGGTGTGCCGGTGCGAGCCGCCGACGCCGTAGGCGCTGGCGTTGCCCATGATCTCGCTGCCGAGCAGGTGCGGCTTGGCGGCCTTGCCCGCGCCGCTCGTGCCGGACGCGGCCACGACGGTGACGTCGGCCTCCACCAGCCCGGCGGACAGGGCGGGGACGATCGCGAGGGTGGACACGGTGGGGTAGCAGCCGGGGACCGCGATGCGTCGCGCGCCGCGCAGCAGCTCGCGCTGTCCCGGGAGCTCGGGCAGACCGTAGGGCCAGGAGCCGGCGTGCTCGCCGCCGTAGAACGCCTCCCACTCCCCCGGGTCCGACAGCCGGAAGTCGGCGCCGCAGTCGATGACCACGGTGTCGTCCCCGAGCGCCTGCGCGATCGCAGCGGACTGGCCGTGCGGCAGCCCGAGGAAGACCACGTCGTGGCCGGACAGGGACTCGAGCGTCGTGTCGGCGAGGACACGGTCTGCCAGCGGCAGCAGGTGCGGCTGGAGCGCGCCGAGGCGCTCGCCGGCGTTGGAGCCGGCGGTCAGCGCGCCGATCTCGACGTCGGGGTGGCCCAGGAGGAGGCGCAGGACCTCTCCCCCGGCGTACCCACTGGCTCCGGCAACGGCGATTCTCACGGACATATGCATGACTATACATTCCCTCGTATGTCATGCTCAACCGGGGTGGGAGGAAAGCGCGAGCACCGACCCGAGCGGTTCGCCTACCGTGCACGGATGCCCCCACTCCACACCCGCCTGGCCCCGGACGTCTACCTCACCCATCTCCGGGAGGAGTCCGCCCGGTTCCGCGAGGTGCTCACCGGATGCGACCCGGCCGCGCGCGTGCCGACCTGTCCCGACTGGAGCGCCGCCGACCTGCTCTGGCACCTGGCGACGGTGCAGCGCTGGTGGGCCGAGGTGCTGGCTGCCCGACCCGCGCGGCCCGAGGAGGTCGAACCGCCCCGCCCGGAGGAGTACGCCGACCTGCTCGCGGCGTACGACGAGTGGTCGGCCCTGCTCGTGGAGGTCCTCGGCGGCGCCGATCCGGCCGAGGAGGCGTGGTGCTGGTCCGACGACCACACCGTCGGCTTCATCCTGCGCCGGCAGGCGCACGAGGCGCTGGTGCACCGGGTCGACGCGGAGCTGACAGCCGGTCTTGCCTCGGAGGTCGACGCCGTCCTGGCCGCCGACGGCGTCCACGAGGTCCTCGACGTGATGTACGGCGGGTGCCCGGCGTGGGGGTCGTGGGAGCCCGGCGAGGGCCTGGTGCGGGTGGACGCCACCGACACCGGCTCCCAGTTCTGGCTGCGCTTCGGCACGTTCTCCGGCACCAGCCCCGAGAGCGGGACGACGTACGGCGGCGAGGAGGACTTCCACGTGGTCCCGGCCCCGGGCGAGGACGTCGAGCCGGACGTCGTGGTCGACGGCCCGGCGGCCGCGCTGGACCTGTGGTTGTGGAGCCGAGGGGGCGACGAGGAGGTCTCCGTCGCGGGAGATCGGGCGACCTACGATCGGTTCCGCGCTGTCGTGGACTCGCCGATCGACTGACCGGAACTTCTCGCAACCAACCCGGTCAGAGCTGCGTCCCACGCGCGAGAGCTCATCGACTCCACAGGGGGACATCCATGACAACTGTTCGATCGATTGCGTCAGCGGCCGCGTCCGGGGCACTGGTCCTCGGCGGCATTGCCACGCTGGCGCTGCCGGCGACGGCCGCCCCGACCACCTGTCAGGGCCAGCCCGTGACGGTCACCGGCATCGTCGGCACCGAGGGCGACGACGTCATGGCGGTCGAGCCGGGGCAGTACACCACGGTGCGGGGCCTCGGCGGCGACGACCTGATCTGCCTCGTGGCGACGCCGATGGACGAATGGCGCAACGTGGGCGTGGACGCGGGCCCCGGTGACGACACGGTCGTCAACGAGAGCACGGACGTCAGCTCGGCGATGTACCGGATCACCCTCGGCGAGGGCGCGGACACCTATCGGGGCCTCGTCACGCCGGTGCCGGACGGACAGGAGTCCTCGACGGTCAGCGAGGAGGTCCGCGCCGGGCTGGACACCCTCGGCATGCAGGACTCCGCCCCCGACACCATCGAGACCGGCGGCGGCGACGACACCGTCCACTCCGGGACGACCACGCCCGGAGCACCCAACGCCGACGTCGTACGGACCGGCCCGGGTGCGGACACCGTCCACTGGGCAGGCGAGCGGGCCGGGTCCGTGCTGGACCTCGGCACGGGCGCGAACGCGATGAAGCTCTACCCGGGCTGGCAGGCGACCTCCGTGGTCGTCGACGCCGGGCGGCGCCTGGCCACCGGCGACGGCCGACCGGTGCTGCAGTGGGCGGGAGACCTCACGGACGTCTACCTGCAGCTGGACAACCGCGACGTGACCTACGTGGGCACCGATGCCGCCGAGTCGCTCGTCATGGCGCCCACGGCCTTCACCGGCGCCACCGCACCGGGGGACGGCAGCCGCACCGCCCTGATGGGGGGCGGCGACGACTCCCTCGTCCTGGCGGTCACCGGATCCGGCAGGGTCGAGGGCGGGGGCGGCCGCGACCGGTTCTACAGCGACACCTGCTCGACAGTGCGCGCTCGCCTCGGAGCCACCTTCACCTGTGGCTCGCGGACGACCCCCGACGTCAGCCGCACCTTCGACTTCGCCGGCTGGGAGGACCTGTTCGTCAAGGGGGGCGAGGTGTCCCTGCGGGGCTCCGACCGCGCCGAGAAGATGAAGGTGGTCGGGGTCCGGATCCGTCTGCAGGGCCTCGGCGGCGCCGACGTGCTGGATCCCAGCGTCGCCCTGGGTTGGCAGGCGTACGACACACCGGTCGTGGTGTCCGGCGGGCGCGGGGACGACCGGGTCCTGGGCAGCTACGTGGCCGACCGCCTCCGCGGAGGCCCCGGCGACGACAAGCTGTTCGGCCAGAGGGGCGACGACACCCTGCTGGGCGGCACCGGCCGCGACAAGGCCGTCGGCAAGGACGGTCGGGACCGGTGCTCGGCCGAGGTACGGCGTACCTGCGAGAGCCGCTGATCGCGCACTGGGCCTTGAGTCTCCAGGAGACTCAAGGCCCAGTGCCAGGTCGATCAGGCGCGCTGGACGGCCCCGGTGCGCTCGGCGGCGAGTGCCACCGCAGCGTCGCGGGCGGCGGCTGACTCACCCTCCTTGAGGGTCCGGTCCGGGGCGCGGAAGCGGAGCGCGAAGGCCAGCGACTTCTTCCCCTCGCCGACCTGCTCCCCGGTGTAGACGTCGAAGAGCCGGATCGACTCGAGCAGCTCGCCCGCACCCTCGACCAGCGCCGCCTCGACGTCCGCGGCCGGCACCGAGGCGTCGACGACCAGCGCGACGTCCTCCTTGGCAACGGGGTAGGACGAGAAGGTCGGGGCCTGGCGCAGGTGGACCGCACGCGCGATGAGCAGGTCGAGGTCGACCTCCGCGGCGACCGTGCGCCTGGGCAGGCCGAACGCGTCGCAGACCTTCGGGTGCACCTCGCCGGCGTGCCCGACGACCTCGCCGTCGACCGACAGCTCGGCACAGCGGCCGGGGTGCCAGGGAGCCAGCTCGACGGCGGAGGCGGTGACCGCGAGCCCGAGCACGTCGGCGACCGAGCGGACCGCGTCGACCGCGTCGGACCACGACACCGGACGCGCCTCGCCCCACCAGCCGCCCGCGACCGCGTCGCCAGCGGCGACGACGGCGAGGTGCAGCGGCTGGGCGGGGAGCGCGGCGTCGAGTGCGGCGAACTCCTCCTCGCTCGGGCGCCGGTCGACCGGCAGGATCGCGGCGGGTCCGCTGTGGCGCGGGAGGGTGACGGTGGCGGTCTCGAAGATCGCCAGGTCGGCGTTGCCGTGCCCGACGTTCTTGCCGGCCGCGCGCAGCACGCCCGGCAGCAGCGTCGTCGTCATGTAGCCGGACTCGGCGCTCAACGGGTTGGACAGCCGGAGCAGGTCGCGGCGCGGGTCGTCGGCAGCGAGGCCGAGGGCGTCGAGGTCCTCGGTGCCGATGAACGGGAACGTGACGACCTCGACGAAGCCCTCTCCCGCGAGGGTGCGGCCGACCCGGCGGCGCAGCTGCTGCGACCGGGTGAGGCCACGACCCGAGGGCGGCGTCGGCAGCACCGACGGGACCAGGTCGTAGCCGACGAGGCGGATGACCTCCTCTGAGAAGTCCTGGGCGTCGGTGAGGTCGGGGCGCCACGGGGGCGGGGTGACCGACAGGGTGCCCGAACCGGTCACGTCACACCCGATGGCGCGCAGGCACTCGACGGTGCGCTCCTCGGTGATGTCCATGCCCGACACGCGGGCGGCCAGGTCACCAGGGACCTCGACGGGCGCGATGGCCGGGGCGGACCCGACGACGGTGACGCCGGGGTGCGCGTGGGCACCACCGTGCTCGACCAGCAGCTCGACGACGCGGTCGGCGGCGGCCTCGCAGATGGTCGGGTCGACCCCGCGCTCGTTGCGCTTGCCGGCCTCGGAGGTGATCTTGTGGCGGCGGCCGGTGCGGAACATCGACACCGCGTCCCAGTGGGCGGCCTCGACGAGGATCGAGGTCGTCGTCCCCGAGATCTCGGTCGTCTCACCGCCCATCACTCCGCCGAGCCCGATGATGCCCGAGTCGTCGGTGACGACCAGGTCGCCCGGGTCGAGCGTGCGGTCGGCGCCGTCGAGGGTGGTGAGCCGCTCGCCGTCGCGCGCACGGCGTACGACGAGGGCGCCCTGCACCTTGTCGGCGTCGTAGCCGTGGATGGGACGGCCGGTCTCGAGCATGACGTAGTTGGTGACGTCGACGGCCAGCGAGATCGGGCGCATGCCGGCCGCGGTGATGCGGCGGACCATGAAGTCCGGGGTGGGCGCAGCAGGGTCGAAGCCGGTGACCGTGCGGGCGACGAAGACCGGGCAGCCCGCGGCGTCCTCGACCACGACCGGGTGGCCCTCTCCGTTGGCGACCGGGGTGTCGCGCAGTGCCGGGTCGCGGAAGTCCGAAGCGCCCTCGACCGAGACGAGCACCTCACGGGCGATGCCGCGGATCGACAGCGCGTAGGCGCGGTCGGGGTTGATCTCGAACTCGATGGTCTCCTCGTCGAGTCCGAGCAGGGGGCGTACGTCCTCACCGGGGGTGCCGGCGTCGGCAGGCAGCACGATGATCCCGTCGTGGTCCTCTCCGAGGCCGAGCTCACGGGCCGAGCAGATCATGCCGGCGGAGACGTGGCCGTAGGTCTTGCGGGCGCTGATCTCGAACCCGCCCGGCAGCACGCCGCCGGGCAGGACCGTGACGACGAGGTCGCCGGGCGCGAAGTTGTGGGCGCCGCAGACGATGCCCTGGGGCTCTCCCGTGCCGTTGGCGTCGCCGACGTCGACCGTGCACCAGTTGATGGTCTTGCCGTTCTTCTGCGGCTCGGGCTCCATGGTGAGCACACGACCGACGACGAGCGGGCCCGTGATGTCGCGTCCGGGGCTCTCGATCGCCTCCAGCTTGAGCCCGGTGAGGGTCAGCCGGTCGGTGATCTCGTCGGTCGTCGTGCCGGTGGGTACGTCGACGTGGTCCAGGATCCAGGACAGGGGTGCCTTCATCTCAGTTCTCCCCTCTCAGATCTCGGTGCCGAATGCGCTGCTGAACCGGACGTCGCCCTCGAAGAGCGGACGCAGGTCCTCCAGGTTGTGGCGGAACATGAACGAGCGGTCGATGCCCATCCCGAACGCGAAGCCGCTGTAGACCTCGGGGTCGACGCCGCAGGCGACGAGCACCCGGGGGTTGACGACACCGCAGCCGCCCCACTCGATCCAGCCCTCGCCGCGGCACGTGCGGCACGACTCGGAATCGACGCCGCGGCACACGAAGCACTTGACGTCGACCTCGGCCGACGGCTCGGTGAAGGGGAAGTAGGACGGGCGGAACCGGGTGGTGATGCCGTCGCCGAACAGCTGCGAGGCGAAGTGGTCGAGCGTGCCCTTCAGGTGGGCCATCGTGATGCCCTCGTCGACGACGAGGCCCTCGACCTGGTGGAACATCGGCGAGTGCGTGGCGTCGTACTCGTCGGTGCGGAAGACGCGGCCCGGGCACACGACGTAGATGGGCGGCTTGCGCGTCAGCATCGTGCGCGCCTGCACCGGCGAGGTCTGCGTCCGGAGCACGACGTGGTGGTCGGCCGGTTCGGTCCAGAAGGTGTCCTGCATCGTGCGGGCCGGGTGGTCGGGACCGAGGTTGAGCGCGTCGAAGTTGAGCCACTCCGCCTCGACGACGGGGCCCTCCGCGACCTCGTAGCCCATGGCCACGAAGAGGTCGGCGATGAGCTCGGACTGCAGGGTGAGCGGGTGACGCCCGCCGCGTCGGCGTCGCGTCGTGGGCAGCGAGACGTCGACGGTCTCGTCGGCGAGCATGCGCTCCTCGTGCTCGGCCTCGAGCACTACCTGACGGGCGGCGATGGCCTGGTTGATCGCGCCGCGCGCCTGGCCGACGCGCTGGCCGGCCTCCTTGCGGGCCTGCGGGGGCAGTGCGCCGATCTCCCGGTTGGCCAGGGCCAGCGGTGACCGGTCGCCTGCGTGGTCGAGGCGCACCTGCTTGAGCGCGTCGAGATCGGCGGCGGCTGCGACGGCGGCCAGGGCCGCCTCGCGCATCGCCTCGACCTCCTCGGACTTGAGCGGGGTCACTTCGACGGGGTCGTAGTCGGTGTTGGGGCCGGACATGGCTCCCTTTCGCGCGGCGGCATCAGGTCGCCGCAGAGTCTAGAAGTGGAGGGGCATCGGGTCGGACGGGGCACTCCCCGGACCCACGACGTCAGCTGCCCGACGGACCAGGTCCGGGGCACAGAAATCGCACGCACGTGTCCACGGCGACGATCCTACTCGTCGAAGGCGAGCCACACGCCACGGCATTCCTCCAGGGAGGCGTACGACGCGGCGGTGCTCGACACCGGCTCGAGCCCGATCGCGTCCAGCGCGTCCACCGCTCGGGCGCGCGCCAGGTTCCAGGCACGGGCGTCCTCGACCCACTCCTCGCGCAGCACGTCGGAGGACGACGGCTCGAGCACGCACCGGGCGACGTCCTCGGGAAGCCGGTCGACGATCACGGGTGCCGCGTCGGCCGAGAGCGTCTGGAGGTAGGACAGGTCGAGCTTCCCCGTCGCCTCCCATCGGTCGAGGTTGCGCTCCGCGACCCAGGCGTCGGGGTTGATCGCGGCCAGTCCGACGAGCGCGACCGCTCCCGACACGAGCGCCACCCGCGGCAGCCAGCGACCGAGGCCGAGAGAGCCGGCCACCATGATCGCGAGCACCACGAAGCCGAGCCACCCCTCGAAGACGTCCACGAAGAGCCGCAGCGTGGTGAAGCCGTAGGCGTCCTGGTAGACCGCCATGCCCCGCAGCGCCGAGGCGACGACGAGCAGGGTCAGGCCGCAGAGCAGTCCGAGCGAGGCGAGCAGCCAGCGTCGGTCCTCGCGCGAGCGACCGGCTCGCCGCGCAGCGACCCACACCACGAGGACGGTGAGGGCGGTGGCGAGCGTCAGCTGGCCGAACCCCTGGTGGACGAAGTCGGCGTACGTCAGGCCGGTGCTCGCCTCGATGTAGTCCCGACCGCCGATGAGCGCGCGGGCGCGCGCGGCGATGAAGGCCAGGAAGACGGCGTCCACCACGAGCACCGGCACCAGCCACTCGAAGCGGTTGCCGAGCGGCGTGCCGCGACGCTCCCCCAGGACCTCGACGTCCGCGGGGTTGAGCGCGAGGTAGCCCGCGCCGAGCGTCGTGGCGAAGACGAAGCAGGCCAGGAACGCCCGGCCGACCAGGTCGTTGAAGGTCAGGGTGGGCACCAGCTGGTCGACCCACGAGCCGAACACCGGGTCGGCGCTGGCGAAGATCGTGCCGAAGACGCCCAGCGCCAGCAGCGACCACGCCGCCGTACGCACCACCGCCGGGGTCCGCGTCCCGGTGCCGGCCAGGCGCAGCGACCGCCCGAACCACGGCAGCCCACGCAGCGAGGCAAGGGGCCAGGCGAGCCCGGACAGCAGGATGCCGGGCATCGTCCGCGCGCCCGTCACGCCGCACAGGAACACCGCGGTCGCGGCCACCAGGCCGAGCATCTGGATCCACCAGGCGTCCAGGAGGGTCATCGGCAGGACGAGCAGGAGGGCCAGGGCGGCACAGCCCAGGGTCCACGGTTCGCGTCGGCGACGGGCGGTGAGCAGGGCGGCCGCGCCGCTGACCACGGCGACCAGCGTCCAGGTGAAGCCGACCGCGGTGAACGACAGGGCGATCCCCGCGACCAGCCCCGCCGCGGCGGCGGCCAGCACGGTCCGCAGCCCGCCGGGGAGCCCGCGCTCGGGCCAGAACCGGCCGAAGAGGGCGTCGAGCCCCGGCTGCGGACGTACGCCGTCCGCCTGGCGTGCGGGCGGCGGGCCGGCAGGAGCGGGTGCGGATCCCTCGGCGACCGCAGCCTCGGTCCGGGCCTGACGCGCCGGGACCTCCATGCGCAGCCGGGCGCCCCCGTCGCCCTCGGGGTCGACGAAGCGCAGGGTGCCACCGTGGAGCTCGGCGACCCACCGGGCCACAGCCAGGCCCAGGCCGGTGCCACCCGCGCCGTCGGTCCCGAAGCGGGCAAAGACCCGCTCGCGGTCCTCGGGCGCCACTCCCGTGCCGCGGTCGGTGACCTCGAGCCACCAGTCGTCGCCCACCGAGCCGGCGCTGACCCGCACCTGCGTGTCGGGCGGCGCGTGGCGACCGGCGTTGTCGAGGACGTTGACGAGCAGCTGGCGCAGCCGGGCCGGATCGGCCCGGACGAGGAGGTCGTCGGCCACCTCGACGTCGAAGGATCCGGGCCGACCAGCAGACGCCACCTGGGCCACCGAGTCGGCGACGAGACCGCGGAGGTGGACCTCCTGCCGATCGAGCGCGACCACCCCTGCCTCGAGCCGGGAGAGCTGGAGCAGGTCGTCGACGAGGTCGGCGAGGCGCTGGGCCTGCTCGAGCGCGGCACCCAGCCGCTCGGCGTCGGGCTCGACCACGCCGTCGGCGAGGTTCTCGAGGAGCGCGGTCATCGCGGTGAGGGGAGTGCGCAGCTCGTGGGAGACAGTGGCGATGAGGTCACGACGCTCGCGGTCGACCGTGGCCAGGTCCTCGGCCATCCGGTTGAAGGCGTCGGCGAGCATGCCCACCTCGTCCGTCGCCGTGGTGCGCACCCGTCCGCTGTAGTCACCGCGGGCCATCGCTCGCGACACCTCCGTCATCCGACGCAGCGGGGCGACCATCCCGGCGGCGAGCAGCTGGGTGACGCCCAGGGCCAGGGCGACGCTGACCGGCAGCACCAGCAGCGGCGAGACGTCGGCGTTCGAGCCGAGCAGGGTCAGCAGCACGGCGACGACGACCGAGGTCGCGACCAGCAGGCCGAGCTTGACCTTGAGGCTCGAGATCGCGTGGAGCGGCGCGCTCGCCGGAGACGTGCTCACGGCTGCACCTCGAGGGCGTAGCCGACGCCGTGCACCGTGCGGATCCGCGAGTGGCCGACCTTGCTGCGCAGGGCCTTCACGTGGCTGTCGACGGTGCGCGAGGCGCTCGGGCTCCCCCACGAGTCGCCCCAGTCCCACACCTCGCGCAGCAGCCGCTCGCGGTTGAGCACCTGGCCGGGCTCGCGGGCCAGGCAGAGCAGCAGGTCGAACTCGGTGGGCGTGAGGTGGACCGACTCGCCCGCCACCGTCGTACGCCGGGTGCCGGGGTCGATCCGCACCCCACCGACCTCCAGCGCCGCGGGACGCTCGTCGGCCAGTGCGGCTGCCCGCTCCACGCGCCGCAGCAGGGCCGAGACCCGGGCGACCACCTCGCGCATCGAGAACGGCTTGGTGAGGTAGTCGTCGGCGCCGACGCCCAGCCCGACCAGCACGTCGGCCTCGTCGTCACGCGCGGTCAGCATCAGCACCGGCACGGGTCGGTCCGCCTGGATGCGCCGGCACACCTCGAGGCCGTCGAAGCCGGGCAGCATCACGTCGAGGAGCACCACGTCGGGGTGGGTCGCGGCCGCGAGGTCGACGGCCGACGGACCGTCGAAGGCCTGGTCGACCGTGTAGCCCTCTGCCCGCAACCGGTCGGCGAGCGCGTCGTTGATGGTGCGTTCGTCCTCGACCACGAGGGCCCTGCGTGACGTCATGCTCCGACCCTAGGAGCCGGACCGGGGTGGAGGCGGGGACGACTCGTGAAGGTTGTGTGGAGGCTCAGGCCTCGCGCAGGTCGACGCTGGGCCAGTCGACCATGACCCGGGCGCCGCCGCCGGGTGCGTCGTCGATGGTGACCCATCCGCCGTGCGCGCGGGAGAGGCCGCCGACGATGTACATGCCGAGCCCGGTGCCGCCGGACTCACCCGTCGTCCAGAACTTGGTGAAGACCCGCCGGCGCAGCTCCACCGGGATGCCGTCACCTTCGTCGTCGACCGTGATGCGCACGCCCGGCAGCTCGGGAAGGGTGGCCAGCCGCACGCGGACCCGGCCCTGCCCGTGGCGTACGGCGTTCTCCACGAGGTTGGTGACGACCTGGGTGAACTTGTCGGGGTCGGCGAAGACCTCCGGGAGGTCGTCCTCGACGTCGAGGCCGACGTCGCGGGCGGTGCCGGCCTCGATCGAGTCGACGACCCGGCGCACCAGCACCTCGGCGGAGGACTCGCGCGGGTAGAGCTGGAGCCGACCGGTGTCGATGCGGGCGACGTCGAGGAGCTCGGCGATCAGTCGGGCGAGCCGGTCGGCATCGGCGTTGACCGTCATCAGCATGAGCTTGCGCTGGTCGTCGCTGAGCTTGTCCCAACGGTTCAGCAGCGCCTGGACGAAGCCCTTGACACCGGTCAGGGGCGACCTCAGCTCGTGCGCCACCGTGGCGACGAGGTCGGAGCGCTCGCGGTCCAGACGGGCCCGTCCCCGACCGCTGCGGAGGCCGACGGCGATGCCTGCCACCGGGGCGAGCGGCTCGTTGCGGATGAGTGTCGCGGTGGTGAGGACCTCCTCGCCGGCGGCGCTCAGCCACGACTGCTCCGGCATCGCGCGCACGATCGAGATGCTGTCGAAGGGCCGGTTGACGTCGAGCCAGGTGCGGCCGTCCTGGTCGAGCAGCCTGAGCACGTCCGCCAGCGGCATCCCGAGCGCGTCGTGGGCGTCGACCCCGAGCAGCGCGGCTCCCTGCGCGTTCAGGATCGTCACGACGCCGTCGCGGGTCGCGCCGAGGATCCCGTCGGGGTAGAAGTCGGCCAGCGAACGCAGCCTGCTGGGGGTGCTCTCGACCCGTCGGCCACGCTCGTCCGTCACGTCGGCAACCCTAGTCGCGCGACTGCGCCTTCGGCCGTCGCAGCCCCGCGGCGCGCAGGGCGAGGACCAGCTCGCGCGAGGTGACCGGGACGGCCCCGGCGGCCACCATCGCGTCGTAGTGGTCGGCGGGCACGTCGTAGTGGTCGCGGTCCCAGCCTCGTGACGGGATCCCGTGGGCCGCGGCGAAGGCGTGCACCTCGTCGTACGACGTGTCGCTGGCCAGGTGCGACCAGAGCCGGTCCCAGCGGGGCACCGCCGGCGGGTCGATGAGGATCATCGCGGGGACCGCTGGGCGCGGGCACTCGCGTAGAGGCACACCGCGGCCGCCGTGGAGAGGTTGAGGCTCTCGGCGCGGCCGTGGATGGGGATGGACACCCGGTGGTCGGCGAGGGACGCGAGCTCCTCGGGCAGTCCCCACGCCTCGTTGCCGAACAGCCACGCCGTCGGGCCGGAGAGGTCGGCGTCGAACAGGTCGACCTCACCCCCGCCGTCGGCCGCGAGGACGGTGAGCCCGCGGGCCTGCGCGGCTCGGACCGCCGCGGCCGGGTCGGGCTCGATCGCGAACGGCAGGTGGAACAGGCTGCCGACCGTCGCGCGCACGGTCTTGGGGTTGTAGGGGTCCACCGACTGGCCGGCCAGCACCACGGCATCGGCTCCCGCCGCGTCGGCGGTGCGGATCACGGTGCCGGCGTTGCCGGGGTCGCGGACGTCGGCGCAGATGGCGAGCAACCGCGGGGACGCGGTGACGACGTGGCCCAGCGGGGCGTCGAAGTGGCGGCAGACCGCCACCACCCCGGCCGGGCTCACCGAGTCCGACAGCGACGCGAGCGCCCGGTCGTCGACCAGGGTGACGTCGGCGCCCGCGAGCAGGGCCTGGTGCTGCTCGAGCGCGGTGGGCGTCGCGAAGACCTCGACGACGCAGCCCTCGACGGAGAGGGCTCCCTCGACGGCCTTCGGGCCGTCAGCGAGGAAGAGCCGCCGCTCGGTGCGTACCGAGCGGCGGCTCAACTTGCGAGCCTCCTTGACGCGACTGTTCCCAGCGGTCAGTGGAGTGCTCATGTGGCTCAGGCGGAGACCTTGGGCGCGTTGACGTCCTCGGGCAGCGCAGCCTTGGCGGCCTCGACGAGCGCGGCGAAGGCCGGCGCGTCGTTGACGGCGAGCTCGGCGAGGATCTTGCGGTCGACCTCGATGCCGGCCAGGCCGAGGCCCTGGATGAAGCGGTTGTAGGTCATGCCGTTCGCGCGGGCAGCGGCGTTGATGCGCTGGATCCACAGCTTGCGGAAGTTGCCCTTGTTCTTGCGGCGGTCGTTGTAGCTGTAGACGAGGGAGTGGGTGACCTGCTCCTTCGCCTTGCGGTAGAGGCGCGAGCGCTGGCCGCGGTAACCGCTGGCGCGCTCGAGGGTGGTACGACGCTTCTTCTGGGCGTTCACTGCGCGCTTGACGCGTGCCATGGTGCTACTCCTTGGTGCAGAGGAAAATCAGGATGGGACGGCGGCTGGGCCACCAGGGGATGAGGCTCAGATGCCGAGCATCTTCTTGGCGCGCGAGACGTCGCCCTTCTCGAGCTCGACCATGCCGGCGTTGCGGCGGTGCTTCTTGCGGCTGCCCGTGGTCGGCGCGGACGCGAACGCAGCGCCGGACTTGCGGCCGGCCTGCAGGCGCATGATCTTGCCCGAGCCGGTCACCTTGAAGCGCTTCTTCGCGCCCGAGTGGGTCTTGTTCTTCGGCATGTTGTCTCTTCCTTCGATTGCGTGTGTCTGTGGGCCGCTGCTGTTCGGGCTGGCGGCCGGGGCCGGGCTCAGGTGGCTGTCACGGCTTCGCCGCGACCTGCTCGATCGAGCCTTTCGCTTCGCTCAAGCCTCGATCTCAGGATCCAGGTTCTCGGAGCGGCCGCGCTCCTTCTTCTGCGCCACGGGGCCGGCGGCGTGGGCTGCCTCGCGCTCGGCGTCCTCCTCGGCCTTGCGCTCCGCGCGCTCCTGCTCCTTGGTGGCGCGGGCGGCGTCGGCGTCGATCTTGGCGTCGGCCTTCTTCTTGTGCGGGCCGATGACCATCGTCATGTTGCGGCCGTCCTGCTTGGGCGAGGACTCGACGAAGCCGAGCTCCTGCACGTCCTCGGCCAGCTTCTGCAGCAGGCGGAAGCCCAGCTCGGGGCGGTGCTGCTCACGACCGCGGAACATGATCGTGATCTTGACCTTGTCGCCGGCTCCCAGGAAGCGCACGACGTGACCCTTCTTGGTCTCGTAGTCGTGCTTGTCGATCTTGGGACGAAGCTTCATCTCCTTGATGATCACGTTCGTCTGGTTGCGGCGCGACTCGCGGGCCTTCTGGGCGTTCTCGTACTTGAACTTGCCGTAGTCCATGAGCTTGCAGACCGGGGGGCGTCCCTGGGGAGCGATCTCGACGAGGTCGAGGTCGGCCTCCACGGCCAGCTTGAGTGCCTGGTCGGTCGGCACGATGCCAACGGTCTCGCCGTTGGGTCCGACGAGCCGGACCTCGGGTACGCGGATCCGCTCGTTGATGCGCAGCTCGGTGCTGATGGGTCCTCCAGTGGTTCGGTGGGTGAGAGCTCCACTGTGCCCTGTCGAATCACTTCGCCCGGAAATGCACAACGGCTCCCGCTGGTGCCAAGCGGGAGCCAGTCACGACGCGTCCCCCTCTCGGAGGAGCTCGTGGTCACAGAGGTCGCGCGACTCCTGTGCTCACTGGGACCTTGACCCGACGATCTGTGGTGCAGGGCGATCGGTGCGGGTGGGAGACGGTGGTGCTGCCTCCGCTTGGCGGGATCGGCGCCACCGTGGATCTGTGGTGGCACTGATCGGTCAACACGGAAGGCTAGCGGATCATTCCGCCGAGGGGCCAATCCAGCCGAACCCCTGCCCCACACCGACCAGGCGCCAGCCTGCGGCCAGCCGGGTGAGGTCCTCGCCGTCCACGACGTAGGTCGCGGGTCCGGCGAGGTCGACGAGCAGTGCCTCGGCACCGTCCTGGACCGCAGCGGTCGCGGCGGTGGCGGTCGTGACGGGCACCGGTCGCGCCGCCGGGTCCCACCGCGCCATGGTCTCGGTGGAGGTGAAGGCCAGCAGCCCCGTGCTGCCGTCCGCGGCCTGCACCAGCACGGCCGCCATGTCGGACGACTTGTCGTGGGCGAGCCCCTGCTCGTCGTGCTCGACCTCGCCGAGGACCGCGACCACCGGCACGAGGAGCCGGGCGTCCTGCAGCGCGGCGAGGACCGCACCCGAGGTCGCCCGCCCGGCGACGTGCTCGGCCAGCGCCCGGCGTACGCGCGGGTCGGCCTCGCCGCGGTCGTCGGCGAAGCCCGGGTCCGGGATCGTCCGGGCAGGCTCGTCCGGGGCGGCGGTCTCGGGGCGAGGGTCGTCGTGGGGCACGCCGTCATTGTCCCGGAGGTGTGGCGGGCTGTGGGACTCTGGGGACGTGGATGGGACTACGTGGGCCGCTCTGACCGCCGCACTCACCGTCGCGGGAGGCATCTGGACGTGGATCGCGTTCCGACGCAGGGGCGCGGTCAACGGTCTGCGCGCGCTCGGCTTCACGCTCCTGCCCGCAGCCGCCTGGCTCACCGGCACTCTGGAGGTCGTGGTCGAGATCGCGGGATCGGTCACCGACTGGGCCACCGGACTGGTCTTCGACGTCTTCACCTGGGCAGGTGTGGGGCTGGCCGGCCTCGCCGTCGTCCTGTTCGTGGTCAGTGGCTTCCTGCGCGACCGCCAGCTCGGCCGCGCCCAGGCCGGGGGCAGTGCGCCGGGCGGCGCCGGCCGCAAGGCCCCGGACGCCCTCCCCCGCACGTCGTCGTCCTCCGCGGGTCGTTCCCCGGTCGACGACGACCTGGCCGACATCGAGGCGCTGCTGCGCAAGCGTGGCATCGAGTGAGCGACCACCTCGTCGGGCGCAACCGGTTGTGGGCGCGGCTCGACCAGGCGGTCGCCTCCTTGCCCGAGCCTCCGCCCACCCCGATCGCGGTCGTGGACCTCGACGCGTTCGACGCCAACGCCGCCGACCTCGTGCGGCGCGCCGGGGGCAAGCCGCTGCGGGTCGCCTCGAAGTCGCTGCGGGTGCCCGCTCTCATCCGTCGGGCCCTGGCCCACGACGGCTTCTCCGGCGTCCTGGCCTTCACCGTCGCCGAGGCGCTGTGGCTGCATGAGACAGGCGTCAGCGACGACATCGTCGTGGCCTACCCCTCCGTCGACGTCGCGGCGCTGCGCCGCCTCCTCGCCTCCCCCGCTGCCGCCGCCGCGATCACCCTGATGGTCGACGACCCGGCGCACCTCGACCTGGTCGACGCAGCACGGGGCTCCCACGACGTGGAGGTCCGCATCGCACTCGACCTCGACGCGGGACTGCGCCTGGGCGGGCAGCACATCGGTCCCAAGCGTTCCCCGCTGTTCGACACCGCCGACGTCGTGGCCCTGGCCCGGCGGGTCGTCGAGCGCGACGGGCTCCGGCTCGTCGGCGTCATGACGTACGAGGGGCAGGTCGCCGGCGTCCAGGACGACGTCCCGGACCAGCGGACCAAGTCACTGCTCGTACGCCGCCTCAAGCAGGCGTCGATGGCGCAGCTCGAGGTGCGGCGACGCGAGATCGCCGAGGCGCTGTCCCGGGTCGCCGACCTGGAGTTCTGGAACGGCGGCGGGTCCGGGTCGGTCGAGGCCACGGCCGCCGACGCAGCCGTCACCGAGATCGCTGCTGGATCAGGGCTGCTGGTGCCCGGGATCTTCGACCACTACGCCTCCTTCGAGCCGCGCCCGGCGGCGTACTTCGGGCTGCGGGTCACCCGCAAGCCGACGCCGGCCATCGCCACCGTGCACGGCGGCGGCCTCATCGCCAGCGGCGCAACCGGGGCGGACCGCTCCCCGGTGCCGTGGGTACCGCCCGGGCTGCACCTGACCGGGCTCGAGGGTGCCGGCGAGGTGCAGACGCCGCTCACCGGCCACCCCGCCGCGCTGCTGCGGATCGGCGACCTGGTGTGGTTCCGCCACGCCAAGTCCGGCGAGCTCTTCGAGCACGTGCGCGACGTGCACCTGGTCCGGGACGCGGCGATCACCGAGGTCGTGCCGTCCTACCGCGGCTGCGACCGTGCCTTCTGACTCCGGCTCCGACCCCCGCGCCACCGCCGGCCTCGTCGCCGGGCGCGTCCTCGATGCTCCGCCCACGCTCGGCGCCGGGCGGCTGGTCTGCATCGACGGCCCGGCCGGGTCCGGCAAGACGACCCTGGCGGCCGCGATCGCGGATCTCGCCCCGCACGCGCACGTGGTGCACTGCGACGAGCTGCTCGAGGGCTGGCGCGGGCTCCCCGGCCTGGCCGGCTCGGTCGAGCGGCTGCTGGACCCGCTCGCGGTCGGCGAGGTGGGCCGGTGGCGACGCTGGGACTGGGTCGCCGACGGCTGGGCCGAGTGGCACGCCGTCGCCCCGGGCGGGCTGCTCGTGCTGGAGGGGGTGGGGTGCTGGTCGCCGGCCGTCGCCCACCGGGTCGGCGTACTGGTCTGGGTCGAGGCCTCCCCCGACCTCCGCCTCGAGCGGGGGCTGGCCCGCGACGGCGAGCACATGCGCCCCCACTGGGAGCAGTGGCGCACCGACGAGGAGCAGCTCCTCGCCCGGCACCGGACCCGGGAACACGCGGACGTCGTCGTCACCACCGGCTGACGTCCGTCACTAGGGTGGCCGCCATGGTCCTCCCCAGCGGCGAGCAGTACGAGATCCGTGCGGCCGGCTACGTCGCCACCGTCACCGAGAGCGGCGCCGCGCTGCGGACCCTGTCGCACCACGGCCGCGACCTGGTCGACGGGTTCGCGGAGACCGAGATGTCCGGCGGTGGTCGCGGGCAGCTGCTGATGCCCTGGCCGAACCGGATCCGCGACGGCCGCTACTCCTTCGGCGGTCGCGAGCACCAGCTGGGGCTCAGCGACCCGACCCGTGGCAACGCCTCCCACGGGCTGGCCCGGTGGGCGTCGTGGACCCTCGAGGAGCACACCGGGACCTCGGTGTCGCTCGTCCACCGGGTGATGGCGCAGAGCGGCTACCCCTGGGCCCTCGACCTGCACGTCCTCTACGACCTCTCCGCCGACGGGCTCGTCGTCACCCAGACAGCCACGAACCTCGCGCCGGCGCCGGCGCCGTACGCCAGCGGCGCTCATCCCTACCTCGCCGTCGGGGACGCCATCGAGGACCTCGAGCTGCGGGTGCCCGCGCGCACCCGGCTGGTCGTCGACGATCGCCAGCTGCCGACCGGCACCGAGGCGGTCGCCGGGACGTACGACTTCACGACCCCGCGCCGCATCGGCGACACCGTGCTGGACGACGGCTTCGGCGACCTGGAGCACAAGGACGGTCGCGCCACCGTCACGCTCCGCGACCCGGGCACCGGGCGCGGCGTCGCGCTGTGGGTCGACGAGCGCCATCGGTGGTTGCAGCTCTTCACCCCGCCCGCCGCGGGCGGACGGCCGGCGATCGCGGTCGAGCCGATGACCGCGCCGGCGGACGCGTTCAACTCCGGCACCGACCTGGTGACCCTCGCCCCCGCGGGGAACGCCGGCGACGAGCTGTCGGTGTCGTGGGGCATCCACGCCCTCCAGCCGGCCTAGCGGTCGAGCAGCGCCCGCACCTGGCGTACGCCGTCGCGGGCGACCTTGCCGTCGGAGCCCTGGAAGGCCATCGCGGAGATCGTCGTGCCGTCGGCCAGGTCGAGCACGGCCCACGGCGCACCGGCGGGGAGGTGGATCGCCACGACCTGCTCCCAGGCGAGGTGACGCGTCCGGAAGCCGTTGACGACCACGAGCGCGTCCGGCTCCGCGGTGACGCGCGCGCGCCCCAGCGCCCAGCCGCACGCGGCCAGGCACCCGCCCAGCACCAGCAGCGTGAAGCGCTGGAGCCAGGTGAAGCGGTCGCGCACGGACTCGTCGAAGCCGAACCACGCTGCGGCGCACACCACGAACAGCATCAGCCCGAAGCCGACCACGGCGTAGCGCACGCCCATGGGCCGCCAGGTGCGTGGCAGCTCGGTGGGACCGACCGGGTCAGAGGCGGCAGGCATGGATGTCCGTGAGGAGGATGGCGCGCGCGCCGATCGAGTAGAGGTCGTCCATCAGTCGCTGCGAGCCGACGCGGGGCACCATCACCCGCACCGCGACCCAGCCCGCCTTGCCCAGCGGCGAGATGGTCGGGCCCTCGCGCCCGGGTGCGAGCTCGGTCGCGCGCGGGAGGTGGACCTCCTCGATGTCGTAGTCCATCATCACGTAGCTGCGCGCCACCAGGACGCCCTCGATGCGACGCCGGAAGATCTCGAAGTCGTCGTGCACCACGCCGCCGCGGGTGATCAGCACGGCCGCGGAGTCGAGGATGACCTCACCGAAGGTGGCCAGGCCGGCAGCGCGCAGCGTGGTCCCGGTCTCGACCACGTCGGCGATCACGTCGGCGACGCCGAGCTGGATGCTGGTCTCCACGGCCCCGTCGAGGCGCGTGACGGAGGCGTCGATGCCGTGGCGGAAGAGGTAGTCCTCGACCACACCGACGTACGACGTCGCGATGCGCAGGCCGCGCAGGTCCTCGAGCGAGGAGTAGCGGCCGGCGGGGCCGGCGAAGTGGAAGCGCGAGCGCCCGAAGCCGAGGTCCATCACCTCGTCGGCCTTGGCACCCGAGTCGAGCAGCAGGTCGCGGCCGGTGATGCCGACGTCGAGGGTGCCCTCGCCGACGTAGAGCGCGATGTCGCGCGGGCGGAGGTAGAAGAACTCGACGCCGTTCTCGGAGTCGACGAGCGCGAGCTCCTTGGAGTCGCTGCGCTGGCGGTAGCCGGACTCGCGCAGGATGTCGGTGGCTGCCTGGGACAGCGATCCCTTGTTGGGGACGGCGATGCGAAGGGTCATCAGTGGCTCACAGGTGTGCGTAGACGTCGTCGAGGGTCAGTCCGGAGGCGAGCATGAGCACCTGCGCGTGGTAGAGCAGCTGGCTGATCTCCAGCGCCGTCGCGTCCTTGCCCTCGTGCTCGGCGGCCATCCAGGACTCGGCGGCCTCCTCCAGCAGCTTCTTGCCGATGGCATGCACGCCGGCGTCGAGCTGGGCGACGGTGCCGGAGCCCTCGGGGCGCTCCTCGGCCTTGGTGGACAGCTCTGCCCACAGCTCCTCGAACGTCTTCACGAGGGACAAGCCTACGGCGCGGCACCACGCTCCCCGTGACCGGTCCCGCGTGCGGACCACCCCACGGGAGGGTTGCCCTCGCCAGCCTCCGGGCTACAGTCGCAGCATGACTGAATCGAACATGCATTCGGACCCCGACGCGACCGACGCCCAGGCTGCTGAGAACCCGGCGGGCGACACCTTGGGCGGCCCCCAGGGCGACACCACCCGCAAGGACCCCGAGGAGTGGGTCACGGGCGACGAGCCGATGACGGGAGCGCAGCGCAGCTATCTCGACACCCTCGCCCGCGAGGCCGGCGAGGAGCTCCCGGGGAACCTGACCAAGGCGCAGGCCTCCGAGCACATCGACCGCCTCCAGGGCGCGACCGACCGCACGTCCTGACCGACCGCCCTCAGCGCCCGCGCAGTCCCTGCAGGACGCGTGCGGTGTCCAGGGCGGCCGCGGTGGCCTCCCAGCCCTTGTCCTCCGACGAGCCGTCGAGCCCGGCCCGGTCGAGCGCCTGCTCCTCGGTGTCGCAGGTCAGCACGCCGAAGCCCACCGGGACCGCGTGCGCCACGCTCACCTGCGTGAGGCCGTCGGTCGCGGCCGAGCAGACGTAGTCGAAGTGGGGGGTGCCGCCGCGGATGACCACGCCCAGCGCCACCACGGCGTCGTACCCCTGCTGCGCGAGGGCTGCGGCGACCACGGGGAGCTCGAAGGTGCCGGGGACCCGGACCACCTCCGGCTCGGTGACGCCGTACGCCGCCAGCGCACGCTCGGCGCCGGCGACCAGGCCGTCCATGACCTGGGTGTGCCAGCTCGCCGCGACGACTGCGACCTTCAGGCCGCTCGCGTCGAAGGGCTGGGACGTGGGTGCTCCGGCGCCGCTCATGGGCGTCCTCCTTCGTGCAGGGGCTCGTCGGTGACCAGGTCGGGCAGGTCGTGCCCCATCCGGTCGCGCTTGGTCAGCAGGTAGGCGAGGTTGTGGTCGTTGGGGTGCGGCGTGAGCGGCACCCGCTCGGCGACGGTGATCCCGAAGTCCTCCAGGCTGGCGGTCTTGTCGGGGTTGTTGGTCATCAGGCGCACCGACGAGATCCCCAGGTCGCGCAGGACCTGGGTCGCGGTGCCGTAGTGGCGGGCATCGGCGGGCAGGCCCAGGTCGAGGTTGGCGTCGACCGTGTCGCGCCCGCCGTCCTGGAGCTGGTAGGCCTGCAGCTTGGCGACCAGGCCGATGCCGCGGCCCTCGTGGCCGCGGAGGTAGACCACCACTCCCCTGCCCTCGGCGACGACCCGCGCGAGGGCCTCGTCGAGCTGGGGACCGCAGTCGCACCGCTCGCTGCCGAAGACGTCACCGGTCAGGCACTCGCTGTGCACCCGGGTCAGCACCGGCTCGTCGCCGCTGATGTCACCGTGCACGAGCGCGACGTGCTCGCTGCCGTCGATGGTGATGCGGTAGCCGTACGCCGTGAAGTCGCCGTGCCGTGTGGGCAGGCGCGTCTCCGCGGCCCGCTCGACGTGGCGCTCGTGCCGACGGCGGTAGCGCACGAGGTCCTCGATGGAGATCATCGCGAGCCCGTGCTCGTCGGCGAACTCTCGCAGCTCGGGTCCGCGCTTCATCGTGCCGTCGTCGTTCACCACCTCGACGAGCACGCCGGCCGGCGTCAGGCCGGCCAGCATGGCGAGGTCGACGGCCGCCTCCGTGTGCCCGCGGCGCACGAGCACGCCGCCCTCGCGGTAGCGCAAGGGAAAGACGTGGCCGGGCCGCGTGAGCTCCCACGGCTCCGTCGCCGAGTCGGCGAGGGTGCGGGCGGTGTGGGCGCGGTCCGCGGCGCTGATCCCGGTGCTGACGCCGTCGCGGGCGTCCACGGAGATCGTGTACGCCGTGCGCAGCTTGTCCTTGTTGTGCGGCGTCATCAGCGGGATCTCGAGCCGCTCCAGCATGTCACCGGGCATCGGCACGCAGATCACGCCGCTGGAGTGGCGGATCGTGAAGGCCATCAGCTCCGGCGTCGCCTTGGCGGCGGCGAAGATGATGTCGCCCTCGTTCTCGCGGTCCTCGTCGTCGACGACGACCACGGCCCTGCCGGCCGCGATGTCGGCGACGGCGCGCTCGACGGGGTCGAGCCGGACCCTGCTGTCGGGGGTGCTGGCGGGAGTGGTGCTCATGCTGCGACGACCTCCTCGGTCTTCTCGGTGCCGCTGGTCTCGACGACGGTGCGGCTGGCACGGAGCCAGACCACGAAGCCGATGACCACGAAGACGGCGTAGACGAGGTACATCCCCGCCGTGGGGTAGTAGCCGGCCTGGACGAGGGTGGTGACGCCGACGACGTCGACGAGGACCCAGACGAGCCAGAACTCCACCCAGCCGCGGGCCATGCCGTAGGTCGCGAGCATGGAGCCGGCCAGGATCCAGGCCTCGGTGCTCGGGCCCCACGACCCGACCTGCAGGAGCACGACGTACGCCACGGCGTAGCCGACGACGCCGAGCACGAGCAGCTGCACCCGCTCGGCGCCCGTCGCCCACCGCGGGGCGATGGCGCCACCGTCGGAGGCGCCGCCTGCGTCGCGCAGCCGGGACCACCGCCACCAGCCGTACAGCGAGACCGCGGCGAAGAACACCTGGCGACCGGCCTGTCCCCACAGCGGCTCGGCGACCGCGCCGGAGAGCTCACCGGTCGCGAAGACGGTGAAGAGCAGGACGTTGCCGACCAGGCCGACCGGCCACGCCCACACCACGCGCCGCATCCCGAGGATCGCGCTGGCGAGGCCGAAGAGGTTGCCGACGACCTCCCGGGCGTTGAGCTCCCCGCCCGGCACCGGGATGGTGCCGTCGAGGAGCCATTCGATCAGGGGCATCAGGAGTCCTTCTGGATGTGGGCCGGGAGGTGGGTGGCGGCGTAGGCGCCCAGCAGCTTCTCGACGTGCTTGGCGATGACGTCGGCCTCGAGGTTGACCACGTCGCCGGGGCGGCGGGTGCCGAGCGTGGTGCGGGCGAGCGTCTCGGGGATGAGGCTGACGGTGAAGGAGGACTCCCCTGCCTCGACGACGGTGAGGCTCACCCCGTCGACGGTGATCGAGCCCTTGTCCACGAGGTAGCGCGCGAGATGAGCGGGCAGCGAGACCTCGACGACGTCCCAGTGCTCGCTGGGCGAGCGGGAGACGATCTCGCCGACCCCGTCGACGTGGCCCTGCACGATGTGGCCGCCGAGTCGCTTGTCGACGGTGACGGCCCGCTCGAGGTTGACCCGGTCCCCGGGGGCGACGCCCCGCAGCGAGGTCTTGTCGAGGGTCTCCTGCATCAGGTCGGCGGTCCACCGGCCCTCGCCGAGCTCGGCGACCGTGAGGCAGCAGCCGTTGACGGAGATCGAGTCACCCAGGATCGTGCCGTCGAGCACGGTGGACGCCTCGATGGTGAGACGGATGGCGTCTCCCTGGTCGGTGACCTCGGCGATCGTGCCGAGCTCCTCGACGATTCCGGTGAACATCAGGCCCTCCTGGGGGTCGTGAGCGGCTTCATGGTGAGGCGCACGTTGGTGTCCTCGCCGTCGTGGCCCTGGAGCACCGCCACGTCCGTGACGTGCAGGTGCAGGGCGTCGGCGATCGTGGTGATGCCGAGGTCCGCTACGGCGCTGGTGCCGGCGCCGAGCAGCATCGGCGCGACGTAGGCGACGACCTCGTCGACGAGTCTGGCGGACAGGAAGGCGCGGGCGAGCGCGGGTCCGCCCTCGAGGAAGACGTGCTGGCGGTCGAGCTCGTGCAGCCGGGCCAGTGCCTCCTCGGGGTCGCGGGTGCGGAGGTGGATGGTCTCGGCGCGGTCGTTGAAGATGCGGCGGTCGGGCGCGAGGTCGCGCAGCCCCATCACGGCGCGCAGCGGCTGCACCGCGACCGGCTCGTCGACCTCGTCACGCACGGTGAGCTCGGGGTCGTCGACCTCGACGGTCCCGGTGCCGACCAGCATCGTGTCGCAGAGCCCGCGCAGGCGATGGGTGTCGAGCCGGGCGGCGCGGCTGGAGACCCAGCGGCTGGTGCCGTCGGGGGCAGCGCTGCGGCCGTCGAGGGTGGTGGCGAACTTCCAGGTGACGAAGGGACGCCGCCGCGCGACGGCGAAGGTCCAGGCCCGGTTGATCGCCTGTGCCTGCTCGATCATCACGCCACCGACGACCTCGATGCCCGCCTCGCGCAGCCGCCCCGCACCCCCCACGGCGACGGGGTTGGCGTCGGGCTGGGCGTACACGACACGGCGTACGCCTGCGGCCACGAGCGCCTCGCTGCACGGTCCGGTGCGGCCAGTGTGGTTGCAGGGCTCGAGGGTGACGACAGCGGTCGCACCCCGGGCGGCGTCACCGGCCTCCGCGAGCGCGGCGGCCTCCGCGTGGGCCGTGCCGGCGCCGCGGTGGAACCCCTCGGCGATCGTGGTGCCGTCGGGGCCGAGCAGGACGCAGCCGACGCGGGGGTTCGGACCGAGCGGCACACCGGGGGTGACGGCGAGCGCCAGGGCGCGCTGCATGGCGTGCCGCTCCGCCTCGCTGGTCGTCGTCATCTCCGCCTCCGGTCCGTGGTGGGACTCCGGGGGGCGGGCGACGGCGTACGCCCCTCGCCGTGGCGGGAGGGCGTGGAGCCGTCAGCGTGCACTTCTCATCCGGACTGTGACCGTCGGTCCAGGAGTTCCACCTGGTCAACCGGCCACTGGATGTGGTCGGGTCGCGGACTGTGACCGCCGGTGCGGAATTTCACCGCCCCCAGAGCACGCAAGCTCTTCGTGGACGCAACTGTGCCACAGCACGGATGATTCCCTCACCGCTGTCCGGTCGTGACGTGCGCAACACCTGCCGAGGGGGTGGACGGCGGCGACTGGCACCGACGGACCGGTCGGCCGGTGGTCAGACCTGGTCGAGGAATCGGTCGAAGACGCGCGCGCCGAACTCCAGCGCGTCGACGGGGACCCGCTCGTCGACGCCGTGGAACAGCGCGGTGAAGTCGAGCTCGGCGGGCAGCCGCAGGGGCGCGAAGCCGTAGGAGCGCATGCCGAGCTTGCGGAAGTGCTTGGCGTCGGTGCCGCCGCTCATCAGGTAGGGGGCGACGAGGGCGTCGGGGTCCTCGGCGAGGAGGCTGCGGCTCATCGCGGTGACCAGGTCGCCGTCGTACGGCGTCTCCCACGGGTCCTGCTTGGACTCGAAGTCGAACTCGATGCCGTCGCCGGCCAGCTCGTGGAGGGTGGCGAAGAACTCGTCCTCGTAGCCGGGCAGGAAGCGGCCGTCGATCGTCGCGTGCGCCTCGGTGGGGATGACGTTGGTCTTGTAGCCGGCCTTGAGCATCGTCGGGTTGGCGGTGTTGCGGATGACTGCCCCGAGCATCCGTGCCGCGTCGCCGAACTCCTCGACCAGTGCCTCGGCGTTCTCCGGGGTCGCCTCGGTGCCGGCCAGCTCGCCGACGGTGGCCAGCAGGACCTCCATGGTGGGGGTGAGCCGGACGGGCCACTGGTGCGCCCCGATGCGCGCGACCGCACCGGCGAGCCGGGTGACCGCGTTGTCGTCGTTGATCATCGAGCCGTGTCCCGCGCGGCCGCGGGCGGTCAGCCGCATCCACGCCATGCCCTTCTCGGCCGCCTCGATGAGGTAGACCCGACGCCCGCGGACCGTCGCGGAGAAGCCGCCGACCTCACCGACGGCCTCGCTGCAGTCGGCGAACAGGTCGGCGTGCTGGTCGACGAGGATCCCGGCGCCGTGGTGGCCGCCCGCCTCCTCGTCGGCGGTGAAGCAGAGGACGACCTCGCGGTCGGGCGCGGCACCGGCGGCGGCGCGGGCGCGCACGACACTCAGGAGCATCGCGTCGAAGTCCTTCATGTCGACCGCGCCGCGGCCCCAGACCTGGCCGTCCTTGATCTCGCCGGCGAAGGGGTCGACCTGCCAGTCCGACGCCTCGGCGGGTACGACGTCGAGGTGCCCGTGCAGCAGCAGCGGGGCGCGGCCGTCGCCGCCGCCCCAGCGCGCGACGACGTTGGCCCGACCCGGGCGGCCCTCGATGATCCGGCTCTCGATGCCGGCCTCATCGAGCAGCGCGGCGACGTGCTCGGCGGCCTTCCGCTCCCCCGGTCCGTCGTCGGTGCCGTAGTTGGAGGTGTCGATCGCGATGAGGTCCTGGCACAGCTGCACGACCTCCTTCGCGGGGTCGTACGAACGGTCCGGCGAGCTGACTGCCGAGGGGTCAGTGGGCACCTGTTCCATGCCGTCCATCCTGCCCCACGAGCAAGCAGCAGCCCCGATTCGTTGGTGGGGAGCCGCTTTGCTACTGTTTCCCAGCACTCGTCCGGGTGGCGGAATTGGCAGACGCGCTAGCTTGAGGTGCTAGTGCCCGTATTAGGGCGTGGGGGTTCAAGTCCCCCCTCGGACACCAGCTCGACACGCAAGCCCCAGGTTCCTGACCTGGGGCTTCGTCGTTGTCGGGCGACGTGGCGTGGGACAGGTGCACCGATCGCGGATCCGGGGTCGGTGATCACGACGGGGTGGGTGTGAACCCAGGACTCGACGTGTAGCCGCCGGCGCCGGCCTGGGACACCGTGATGGCGACCTGTGCGCCCACCGCGAGCGTGGCGACGCGGACGACGGCGAGGGCACCGTTCCCGCGTGATCCGTGGCAGCGCAGGTCGACGGAGGCGATCGCGGCGCTGGCCGCGACTGCCGGGGCGTGCGCGCTCGCCACCAGGACGGGGACGGACCACGCGATCCCGTGGGCCACCGCCCTCCTGCGCACGGTCCGCTGGCGGGGAGGCCCAGCGGGGTCCGGCTCGCTGGCACTGTCCACGGCGCACGTCCTTCACGGGGTCACCACCGAATGTGGCACAGATGCAGCACCCACGGATCACCGAGGCGTGCCCGTAACGGTTACCCGCAGCGGTGTCTCCGATGGCTGCGGTCGTCCCCGCTGGGCACGTGGGACCCGGGGCGGTCGGCGCAGGCCCACGACGATCCCGGCGGCCACGGCTCCCAGCCAGCCCAGGGCGAGGTCGCCGACGGTGTCGGCGTACGCCGTGGCCACCTCCCGCGACCTCGTCACGAAGGCTGCGTACTCCCACACTTCCCACGCCAGTGCCATCGTCATGCCGGACGCGACGGCGATCTCGAGGCGACGCAGGGCGGGCGCGTGTGCGGCGCCGGCGAGCAGGACCACCGCTGCGGCGAGGGACCCCGTGGCAGCGAGGTGGATGGCGTCGTCGAACCACGTGAGGCGGTCGTAGAGGTCGAGGCGGTTGCCGAGGATGTCGGAGAAGCCCGGCAGGGTGACGAGCACGTCGGCACCCCAGGGGTAGGGACGCCCCGACCGCGCCACCGCGTGCCACACCGGGACCACGAGCGCGAGCATCGGATAGGTCAGCGCGCGGGCACCGGGGGCCTTGCCCTCGAGGTTGCCCCACGCGGGATCCACCGAGATCCGCGCGATGGCCACCAGCAGCAGCACCTTGGCGATGACGTCGACGACGACCAGCCAGCCCGGTGTCGGTGGCGGGGCCGGCTCAGGCGCGTCGGCGTACATCGGACCCTCACCCCACCAGGACGCGCTCGCCGTACGACGGCACGACAGCCGTCCAACCGAGGTCGGAGGAGATCTTGCGGGCGAGGGCAGCCGCCGACGCCGGCTCGCCATGGACGACGTAGACGGTCTGCGGCGGACGCGGGGCGCGGCCCAGCCACTCGAGGGTCTCGGGTGCGTCGGCGTGCACGGAGAAGCCCGTCAGCGCCACCACCTCGGCGCGGACCGGGACGTAGCGGCCGTGGATCTTCACCTGTCGTGCCCCCTCCGCCAGCTGCCGGCCACGGGTGCCGTCGGCCTGGTAGCCGGTGAGGAGGACGGTGTTGCGCCGGTCGGGCAGCTGGTGCACGAGGTGGTGCAGGACCCGGCCACCCGAGGCCATGCCGGAGGCCGAGATGACGATGCTGGGACGACCGGGACGGTTCAGCCGCATGGATCCCTCCGGGTCGTGGACGCCCTGCACGCCGACGTCGAGGTCGGCCATCAGGGCGCGCGCGTCCCGGCGCAGCTCGGGGGCGCCCCGGGACGCCGCGCGACGGTAGACCTCGAGCGCGGCGAGCGCCATCGGGCTGTCCACGAAGACAGGGACCTCGGGGATGCGTCCCCCGCCCATCAGCCTCCGCAGCTCGAGGAGCACCAGCTCGGTGCGATCGACGGCGAAGGCCGGCACCAGCACCGATCCGCCACGCTCGACCGTGCGGCAGATCGCGTCGGCGAGCTGGTCCGGGTCCGGCGCGGGGTGCACCCGGTCGCCGTACGTCGACTCCACCACGAGGGTGTCCGCTGCGGGCGGGTCCTCCGGGGCGCGCAGCAGCGGGTGGCGGGGGCGACCGAGGTCGCCGCTGAAGGCCGCCCGGGACTCTCCCACCCGGACCTCGACCGTGGCCGAGCCGAGGATGTGGCCGGCGCGCGCGAGGCGTACGGAGACACCGGGCGCCAGCGACACGTCGGTGTCGAGCTCGACCGGGTCGATGAGGGCGAGCGCGCGCTCCACGTCGCGGTCGTCGTAGAGCGGGAGGGCCGGACTGTGCCGGGAGAACCCGGCGGTGTTGGCGTACCTCGCGTCCTCCTGCTGCAGGTGTGCACTGTCGCGCAGCACGATCGCGGCGAGCTCGGCGGTCGACCGGGTGCAGGTCACGCGCCCGGCGAACCCGTCCTTGACGAGGCGCGGCAGGTAGCCGGTGTGGTCGAGGTGGGCGTGGGTCAGCAGCACGTGGTCGATCGTGCGGGGATCGACCGGCAGCGGCTCCCAGTTGCGTCGGCGGTGGGTCGCCAGGCCCTGGTAGAGACCGGCGTCGACCAGGACCCGTGTCCCGTCCGACTCCAGGAGGAACCGGCTCCCGGTGACCGTGTCGACCGCACCGAGGAAGGTCAGGGACGGCTGCGTGGCCACGGTGCTCACCTCCCCAGCGGCTCGATCGGCGGGAAGAACCGCGCGGGGTCCTCGTCGTCCTCGTGGACGCGGGCGGCCGGGCCGACGAGGAGCGGGTCGGGCGTGCCGACGACCTCGTGGTCCTTCTGGGGGTAGTCCAGCTGCGAGAGCACGACCCGCATCGACTCGAGGCGGGCGCGCTTCTTGTCGTTGGACTTGATCACCGTCCACGGCGCATCACCGGTGTCGGTGTGGAAGAACATCGTCTCCTTGGCGTCGGTGTAGGCCTCCCACTTGTCGAGGCTCGCGAGGTCGGTCGGGGACAGCTTCCACTGCCGGACCGGGTCGGAGGACCGGGCGGCGAAGCGCGCCGCCTGCTCGGCACGCGAGACCGAGAACCACAGCTTCACCAGGTGGATGTCGGCGTGCGTGAGCATCCGCTCGAAGTCCGGCGTCTCGCGCATGAAGTTGAGGTACTGGACCGGCGTGCAGTAGCCCATCACCCGCTCGACGCCGGCGCGGTTGTACCAGGACCGGTCGAACAGCACGATCTCGCCGGCGCTCGGGAGGTGGGCGACGTAGCGCTGGAAGTACCACTGCGACGTCTCGAGCTCGGTCGGCACGCTGAGCGCGACGAGGCGGGCACCGCGCGGGTTGAGGTGCTCCATGAACCGCTTGATCGCCCCGCCCTTGCCGGCGGCATCGCGGCCCTCGAAGAGGATCGCGACCTTCTGCCCGGTGTCCTTGACGTGCGCCTGGAGCTTGAGCAGCTCGATCTGCAGCAACCGCTTGGTGCGCTCGTAGTCGCGCCGGCTGAGCTTCGAGGCGTACGGGTAGCCCTGGCGCCACGGAGGTATGCCACCGGGCCCGGGCCGGTCGTCGGCCTCCTCGCCCTCGCCGTGCAGCTCGTCGCTCAGGTCGACGAGCTCGTCGAGCTCCTCCGCGTGGCCGGGGGTGACGATCGGCACGCGCGGGGACGGGGTCGGGCCGTGGCCGTCGAGGGTCGCCATGACTCGACGCTAGGCAGCGCGACGGTCCGCGGGGAGTGCCCATCGTCCCGACCGCGGGGGTCCTTCGGCCGCGTCGTCAGCCGGCGCGCGCCTCGCGCCTGCGCCGGAGCGTGGCCGGCAGGGTCAGCACCAGCGCCAGGGCTACACCGACGACTGTTCCGAGCGAGTTGGCCACGACGTCGCGCGGGTCCGGCACCCGTCCGGGGATCCCCCGCTGGACGTTCTCGATCACGGACGTCAGCACGACCCCCAGCCCGAGCGCGACGGGCCACAGCCGGGCGCCGACGAGCAGCAGCAGGAAGACCCCGACGGGGACGAAGAGCCCGATGTTGGCGAGGAACTCGACCCGGTCCACGTTCAGCCGGCTGGTCAGCGGGTCCAGGTCGGGATAGCGCTCGAGCCGGGCCAGGACGCGGGCGGCGAGGCCGTAGTAGTCGGGCTGCTCCGATGCCGGCGTCAGGGTGACGAGACCGACGAACCCGAGGTAGGCCAGGGTCAGGAGGCTCAGGAAGGGATGTCGGTGCAGCACCCGACCATCATCCGGGTGGCCCAAGGCGCCCGCGTCGTCGGTGTCGTGGGAGAGGGTGTCCCCCATGACCCGGGTCCAGCTCTCCCGCCTGCCGGGCGAGCGCGTGCTCGTCACCACCGGCGATGTCGAGGAGGAGCTCGACCTCGCCGCGCTGCCGGCGTACGTCCGGGCGCGCGAGGACGACCCGGCGCAGACACCGAGGTGGGTCTGGGACGACACCGCGCGGTGGTATCCCCCGCTGCTGGTCGCCGGGGTGCGGGTCGCGCGCTGCCACGACCTGCGACTGTGCCGGCGCCTGCTGCGCCGCGCCCCCGCGGTGGACGGACGCCTTCTCGACGGCGACGACTCTGCCCATTGGGACCGGCTCGGTCCGGCCGCGGCGCCGAGCCACCCCACGCTGTTCGCCGCCGACGACACCGCGGAGCACCTGCGCGCCGACGTCGAGGACGCCCGTCAGCTCGCCGCGGTCGCCGCCTCCGACGAGGCGACCCGCCTCGGGCTGCTCCTCGCCGCCGAGTCCGCGGGGGCGCTGGCCGCAGCCGAGATGACGTACGCCGGGGTGCCGTGGCGCACCGAGCTGCACGAGCGGCTCCTGACCGAGCTCCTGGGGCCACGACCCCTGCGCGACGCGCTCCCCCAGCGGCTCGAGGAGGTGGTCGCGGAGGTCAGGCGCGCCTTCGGAGCCCCCGGACTCAACCCCGAGTCCCGCACCGACGTCCTGGGCGCCCTGAGGCGGGCGGGCGTCGAGGTGCCCGACATCCGGGCGTCCACGCTGCGTCAGGTCGACCACCCGGCCATCGAGCCACTGCTGCGCTACAAGAAGCTCGCGCACCTCTTCCAGACCAACGGCTGGGCGTGGCTCGACGAGTGGGTGGGCAACGGCCGGTTCCGCCCGTCCTACCAGCCTGCCGGCTCCTCGACGGGCCGCTGGTCCTCCAACGGAGGTGGCGCGCTGTCCTTCCCCGCCCAGGTGCGCTCCGCCGCGGTCGCCGACGAGGGATGGGTGCTCGTGGTCGCCGACGTCGCCCAGCTCGAGCCGCGGGTCCTCGCCGGGATGAGCCACGACCACGCCCTCGCGCGCGCCGCGCAGGGTGCCGACCTCTACCAGGGGATGGTGGCCGACGGCGCCGTCGCGACCCGGCAGGACGCGAAGCTCGGCCTGCTCGGCGCGATGTACGGCGCCACCAGCGGTGAGAGCGGACGGATGGTCGCCGGGCTCACCCGGCGCTACCCCGCCGCCTTCGCCCTGGTCGACGAGGCCGCCCGGGCCGGCGAGCGCGGGCAGGTGGTCCGCACCCTCCTCGGGCGCGGCTCCCCGTCCCTCGGCGGCTCGTGGCAGGAGGAGCCCGACGAACCTCCGTCCGACCTCCAGGCGCTCGACCGGCGACGGCGGGCCTACGGCCGCTTCACCCGCAACTTCGTCGTGCAGGGCACGGGCGCGGAGTGGGCGCTGTGCTGGATCGCCGACCTGCGCAACCGACTGTGGCGCCTCGGCGGCACCGGCGCGCTCGAACAGCGTCCGCACCTGGTCCTGTTCCTCCACGACGAGGTCGTGGTGCACACGCCGGTCGCGCTGGCCGACCAGGTCGCCGCCGAGCTGGAGCAGGCCGCTGCGCACGCGGGCCGACTGCTCTTCCGCGACTTCGCCGTGGACTTCCCGCTGAGCATCGCCGTGGTCTCGTCCTACGCCGACGCGGGCAAGGACAAGGGCAAGGCCGGGACCTAGGTCCTCCGTGGCGGCGCCACTCGCCCCTGCGCAGCGCGGCGACGGTGCAGCAGGCTGGTGGTGGAGGCAGGAGGCCACCGGTGAGCACCACGATGGAGCGCGGCACGACGGCTGCCGTAGGCGCGGGCAGCGCACGTGCGGCTGCCGTCCGCCGGTTCGTCGGGGGCTTCTACCTCGTCATGGGCGGCATCAACGCCGGCCTCGCGCTCGCGGAAGCCGAGACCTACCGCACCTTCGCCGACGGGTCGTTCTGGTCGCTGGTCAGCGACGCCTGGCACCAGGTGGTGATGACGCACCCCGTCTCCTGGATCCTGCTGCTGGCCGCGGGTGAGGTCGCCGTCGGGCTCCTCCTGCTGCGCGGCGGACCGGCCGCTCGCGTCGGGTGGGCGGGTGTGCTCGTCTTCCACGTCCTGCTGATGTCGTTCGGGTTCGGCTTCTGGTTGTGGAGCATCCCGGTGCTGGCCGTGCTCGTGCCCGCAGCGCGTGCCGACTGGCCCGCGCTCGCCCGGACCGCGGCGCCTGCCCCGGCGCGACGGCGTACGCCGACCACGTCGGGCACGAGTCCACCGATGCGCTCCGAGGCGCCTCACCGGTCGACCGTGTGGTCGACGGTCGTGCTCGCCGCCTGCGTGCTCGCCGCCTCGGTCTACGGCCTCGTGGCCGAGTCGCCGTACCGGTCGCTGCCCGAGGCCACGGTCGTCGGTGCCCGCGCCCAGGACGCGTGCAGCGTCGTCGTCGCCGTGCTGCTCCTCGCGCTCGTCGCCCGCCGCACGTCCGTCACGGCCGGGCTGGTGCGGCTCGGCCTGCTGGGCTACCTCGCCTACAGCTACCTCATCTACGTCACCGGCGTGCCGATGAACCGCATGTTCCTCGTCTACGTCGTGATCGTGGGGCTGGCCGGCTCCGGGCTGGTGTCCGGCCTGGGACGGGTCGTGGCCAGCCCGCCCGCCCGCAGCGCCTCCAACGCGCTCACGACCGGCACCGGCTGGATGCTCGTGGTCACCGGCGTCCTGTTCTCCGGCCTCTGGCTCTCGGCACTCCTCCCCTTCGCCCTCGGCGGGGCGCGTCCCGAGCCCGAGGGCGTCGGCGGCACTCCCTACCCCGTCTTCTGGCTCGACCTGGCCATCGTCCTGCCACTCGTCGTCCTCGTCGGGGTGCTGCTGCTGCGACGACACCGCGCAGGGCCGGCCCTCGCGGTCGTCGCGCTCATCAAGGTCGTCACGCTCTTCACCGCCCTCTGGGCGGGCCCTCTGCTCTCGCTCGCGACGGGCGCCGAGGTCCACCTCGGTCCCGACGCCGGGCCGAGCCTCCTGCTGCTCGCGGCCAGCACGTGGCTGGTCGTGCGCTGGCTGCGGTCGATCGATCCGCGGCCCCTGTCGCTCCTCCAGGAAGGACACCTCCCATGACCACGCTCGTCGTTCACGAGTCCATGTTCGGCAACACCCGGGCGATCGCGGAGGCCATCGCCGCGGACCTGACCGGCCACGTGGAGGTGGTCGACGTGTCGGACGCACCCACGCCGCTGCCGGCCCACGTCGACCTGCTCGTCGTGGGCGGCCCCACCCACGCCTTATCCATGAGCCGGGCGGCGACGCGGCGCGACGCCGTCGCGCAGGGGGCCGCGCACGAGCACGAGATGCGCGGCATCCGCGAGTGGCTGGCCGGCCTGCCCCGGACGCCGCACGTGGCCGTGGCAGCCTTCGACACCCGGGTCGCGAAGGTGCGCCGGTTGCCGGGATCGGCCGCACGGGCGGCCGGCAAGGTGGTCGCACGTCGCGGGCTCGGCCGGGTGGTCGCCGTCGAGTCGTTCTACGTCGAGGACGTGTCCGGGCCGCTGCTCGAGGGAGAGCTGGAGAGGGCACGGACGTGGGCGCGTTCGCTCACCCCCGTGACACACCCACGCTGAGCCCTACGGCGCCCCGGCGGCAGCTCCCACGTGGCGGAGGATGGCGCCGCAACGGCCGACGTCCCCGTCGACGAAGGCGTGGTAGTGAATCCTCACTGCCTGCCTTTCGCTCCGGCGCACCGCCCGACTGTTCCACAGCACCGGCACGAGGCGGCCGGGCGGACTGTGAGAGTCCTCTCATCCTGAGCGGGACGGCGTACTCCCGGTTTGCCAGCAACGGGGAAATGTTGGTCTGGTCGAGGGATGGCCACAGGAATCGAGCACCCCCGCGACCTGCCCACACCCGACCCCGTCGACGAGCCGCACCCGGCCCTCGACAGCGCCATCGAGTCCACGGTGCCGCGTGAGTCGGGCCTGGACAAGCTCGTGTTCGGCGTCACCGCCGTCGTCAGCCTGGCCTTCCTCGTGTGGGGCTTCACGAGCACCAGCAGCCTCGCCGACGCCTCGGCGTCGGGCCTGGCGTGGACGATGGAGAAGACCGGCTGGCTCTTCGTGCTGACCTCCAGCGCCTTCGTGGTCTTCGTCATCTGGCTGGCCCTGGGCAAGTTCGGCAACATCCCGCTCGGCCGCGACGACGAGCAGCCGGAGTTCCGGACGATCTCGTGGATCGCGATGATGTTCAGCGCCGGCATGGGCATCGGCCTGATGTTCTACGGAGTCAGCGAGCCGATCACGCACTTCGCGACGCCGCCCCCGGGGACCGGCGAGGCCGGCAACCCCGAGGCCGCGCAGAACGCGATGGCCACCACGATGTTCCACTGGACCCTGCACCCGTGGGCGATCTATGCCGTCGTCGGCCTCGCTGTGGCGTACGGCGTCTACCGCAAGGGCCGTCTGCAGCTCATCAGCTCGGCCTTCGAGCCCCTGCTGGGCCGCCACGCCAACGGCCTGGGCGGCCGGGCGATCGACATGTTCGCCATCTTCGCCACCCTCTTCGGCTCCGCGACCTCGCTGGGCCTCGGCGCCCTCCAGATCGAGTCCGGCCTGCAGATCGTGGCCGGCCTCGGTGACACGGGCAACGCCGTCCTGGTCGGCATCATCGCGGTGCTCACTGCGGCCTTCGTGCTCTCCGCCGTGTCGGGCGTCGCCAAGGGCATCCAGTGGCTGTCCAACATCAACATGGTGCTCGCCATCGCGCTGGCGCTCTTCGTCTTCATCGTCGGTCCGACCGTCTTCATCCTGAACCTCGTGCCGACCTCCATCGGCAGCTACGTCGCCGACCTGCCGATGATGGCCGCCCGCACCGCCGCCGAGGGCAGCGAGACCAGCGAGTGGCTGTCGGCCTGGACGGTCTTCTACTGGGCCTGGTGGCTCTCCTGGACGCCCTTCGTCGGCATGTTCATCGCCCGCATCTCGCGGGGTCGCACCATCCGGCAGTTCGTCACCGGCGTCCTGCTCGTGCCCAGCCTCGTCAGCGTCGTGTGGTTCTGCATCTTCGGTGGCGCGGCCATCGACCTGCAGAAGAACGGCACCGACATCGCCGGTGCAGGCGGGCTGGAGAACCAGCTCTTCAGCACCCTGGAGGCCTACCCGCTCGCCACGGTGTCGAGCATCGTGGTGATGGTGCTCGTCGGCATCTTCTTCGTCTCCGGCGCCGACGCCGCCTCGATCGTGATGGGCTCGCTGTCCGAGCGCGGCACCATCCACCCGAGCCGTCCGACCGTCATCTTCTGGGGCGTCGCGACCGGCGCCGTCGCCGCGGTGATGCTGCTCGTCGGCGGTGCGGACGCGCTCAGCGGGCTCCAGACCATCACGGTCATCGCAGCCCTGCCGTTCGTGCTGATCATGATCGGGCTCGCCGTGGCGCTGGTGAAGGACCTGGCCCAGGACCCGCTGGTGGTGCGCCGCCAGTACGCCATCGAGGCCGTCGAGGCCGCGGTCATCACCGGCGTGACCGAGCACGGCGACGACTTCGTGCTGTCGGTCGAGAAGGCCGAGGTCGACAAGGCCGAGGTCGGCGAGGACGTCAGGGCCTGACTCGACGCACCGTAGGGTCGGCCGCATGAGCGACCCCCTGCGCGTCGGCTTCGTCACCGGCGCGACCCCTGACAAGTGGGCGCGCAGCTGGCGCGACCAGCGGCGCGAGCCCCTGGAGCTCGTGCCGGTGACGGAGCCCGAGCAGCTGGACGGCGTGCTCGACGGCACCCTCGACATGGCGCTGGTCCGGCTGCCCGCCGACACCGACGGACTCCACTGCGTGCGCCTCTACGACGAGCTGCCGGTCGTCGTCGCCTCCCGGGACCACCTCCTGGCCGCGGCCGACGCCGAGGTGACCACCGCGGACCTGGCGGACGAGCAGCTCGTACGCCCTCACGCGAGCGGGTGGCGGCCCGACGCCGAGCAGCTGGACTGGCCGCCGATGACCGAGCGGGACGCCGTGGAGACCGTCGCCGCCGGCACCGGCGTCGTGGTGCTCCCGATGTCGGTGGCACGGTTGCACCAGCGCAAGGACGTCGTCACCCGGGTCGTCACCGACCTCGACCCCACGACGATCGCGCTCGTATGGCGCATCGAGCGCGACGACGAGGTGACACAGACCTTCGTCGGCGTCACGAAGGGGCGTACGGCGCGGTCCTCGCGCTGACGTCGGTCCGCCCTCTCACGGGGCCGGACGGCGTCGCGTGCGCGAGCGGAGGTGCAGCGCACACGCGTGCCCGATCCACAGCAGCGGCACCGACGCCAGCACCAGGCACGGTGTCGCAATCATCAGGCCGACCATGAACAGCCCGCTCTCGTCCTGCGACGACCACCAGCCGAAGAGCGTCACCAGCGCCGAGACGACCGCCACCGCGGCGATCGGGAGGTGGGCGCTGCGCCGGCCGGCGAGGGCTCCTGCGGCGATCGAGCACATCGCCACGGTCGCGAACCAGGCGACATGGGCGGCGTCGCTGGCCTTGTCCTCGCTCCACGAGACCCACAGGAGCCATGCGACCGGTGGGCCGAGCACCACCGCCGACAACGCTGCGAGAGGGATGCGGGCCGGCTCACGGAGGGAGGTCATGCACGCCAGCCTCCCGGTCCGGACGCCCCGTCCGCGAGGGGCCGGGTACTCAGCTCTCCGGCCCGCGGGTGGTGTCAGTCGCGGTGCTTGCCCCGGCGGGAGTGGGGCGTGGCCATGACCTCGTTGACCGTGGCCGGGTCGTAGTCCTCGCCGAGCCAGTCGAAGAGCCCGCGCAGCACCTCGGGGTCGGCGACGTAGTCGTCGTAGTGGACGCGGTGGACGGCGTCGCCCAGTCCCTCGGCGGCGCTGAGCATGCGCTCCTCGATCCGCTGCACGCGGCCGAGCGGGTCGTCCTTGTGGGTCCAGAAGTTGCTGGCGGCGACGTCCTCGAGGTTGCGGGTGTTGAGCACGAACCGCGCACCGGGGAAGACCTGCTGGAGGAAGTCGAGGTAGTCGGGGAGGTCCTCGTCGTACCACCGGATCTCCTTGTAGCCGGTGACCCGGGTGTCCGGCTCGGGCCGCAGGAGCGTCGCCTCGGCGAGGGCCCGGATGTGCTGGAGCGAGACGTCCTCGGGGAACGCCTCGATGCCGAACCACGGGTGCGTGGGCTGGCTCGCGCGACGCGCGTCGACGCGCGCCCGCTCGACCAGGCCGCTGCGGTGGAAGTCGTAGAGGTGGCGCATCGCGTGGCGGTTCTCCCCGCGCAGCAGCCAGCCCGGGATGGAGTTGAGGATGCCCATCAGCAGCGTCGAGCCCGACCTGCCGTAGGTCATCACGAAGACGTGCCGGAGCTCTCCCACCGTCACCACGACCTGGCGAGAGGACGGCCCTCGTGGAACCCCGCTGCGGACTGGACGCCGACCACGGCCCGGTCGTGGAGCTCGGCGAGGCTGGCGGCACCGGCGTAGGTGCACGCCGAGCGCACGCCCGAGCAGATCTGGTCGATGAGGTCCTCGACGCCGGGACGGTCGGGGTCGAGGTACATCCGCGAGGACGAGATGCCCTCCTCGTAGAGCCCCTTGCGGGCCCGGTCGTACGACGACTCGCCGACGGTGCGGTTGGCGACGGCCCGCGCCGAGGCCATGCCGAAGGACACCTTGAAGGGGCGACCGTCGGCGTCGCGCATGAGGTCGCCGGGCGACTCGTGCGTGCCGGCGAACCAGGACCCGATCATCACCGACGAGGCACCCGCCGCCAGGGCGAGCGCGACGTCGCGGGGGTGGCGTACGCCGCCGTCCGCCCAGACGTGCTTGCCGAGCTCGCGTGCGGCGGCCGCGCACTCCAGCACGGCGGAGAACTGCGGGCGGCCCACGCCCGTCATCATCCGGGTCGTGCACATCGCGCCGGGTCCGACGCCCACCTTGACGATGTCGGCACCGGCCTCGATCAGCGCGCGGGTGCCGTCGGCGGAGACGACGTTGCCCGCTACGACCGGGACCGTCGGGGACAGCGCCCGGATCGCCTTCAACGCCTGGAGCATCCGGTCCTGGTGGCCGTGGGCCGTGTCGACGACGAGGCAGTCGACGCCGGCAGCGAGCAGCTCACCCGCACGGGCCTCGACGTCGCCGGTGACACCGACGGCGGCGGCGATGCGCAGACCGCCCCGGGCGTCCAGAGCCGGGGTGTAGAGGGTGGCGCGCAGCGCGCCGAGCCGGGTCAGCACGCCGACCAGCTCACCGGTCTCGGAGACGGCGACGGCCAGGGACGCCTTGGCCCGCTCGATCGCGTCGTAGGCCTCACGGGGGTCGGTCGAGGCCGACACCGTCACCACGGCCGGGTTCATCACCTGCGACACCTGTGCGAAGCGGTCGACGTCGGCGCAGTCGGCCTCGGACACCACGCCCACAGGCCGGCCGGCCTCGACGACCACGGCCGCGCGATGCGCGCGCTTCGGGATCAGCGACAGTGCCTCGGCGACCGTCTGGTCCGGGCGCAGCTCGATGGGGGTGTCGAAGACCCGGTGCCGCTGCTTCACCCACGCCACCACGTCGGCGACCACCGGGATCGGGATGTCCTGCGGGATCACCGTGATGCCGCCGCGACGGGCCACGGTCTCGGCCATCCGGCGCCCCGCGATGGCGGTCATGTTGGCCACGACGAGCGGGAGCGTCGCCCCGGTGCCGTCGGAGGTGGCGAGGTCGACGTCGTACCTGCTCGCGACCGCCGAGTGCCGCGGCACCATGAAGACGTCGTCGTAGGTCAGGTCGTGCCCGGTCTGCGTGGTGAGGAACTGCACTGGCCGCACTCTACGCGGCAGGCACGTGCCTCGGCCGCAGTCCGACGTCGATGGTCCACACTGTCGCCCATGCGCCACCTCGGGGGAACGACGTGATCGTCAGCGCGCCGCACGGACGCTCGTACGCCGTCCGCCGCCGCTGGCTGCCGTGGCGCCAGCGGATCCCGGTCGACACGATCCTCTTCGTGACCGTCCTCGCAGCGGTCGAGCTCGTGCTCCGGGTGGCACTCGCTCCGGTCGCCGTGCTGCTGCGCCTGTTGCGGGTCCTGCCGTGGGAGCTGGAGGTCAGGGACCTCGGCGCGCGTCACGAGGCCGCTGTCGTCTCACGCGAGCGGGTGCGGGGCTGGGCGGCCTCGCAGCAGCGCGTGCGTGAGCTGGTCCGCGAGGTCCAGCACCAGAGCGTCGCACCCGCACCGTCGGGCTTCGCCGTCGTCCTGACCCGGGACCCGGTGTCGATGGGTGACGACGCCCACGACAACAGCCGCGTGCTCGTGCTCGACGACCGGACCGCGCACCCGACCGTGGCGACGCTCGTCACGGCCATCAGCACGGGCGGCAGGTGGATGAGCGTCCAGGGCCCCCCGACGACGTGGGTGCTGCGCGAGGGCGACGTACGCCGCGGGCGGGGCCGTCCGCTCGCCGTGCTGGTGCTGCACCGTGACCGCCCGGCACCTGACGTCCACCCGGTCGTGGACACGTCCTTCCGCGTGGCGCGGGACGGGCGCTTCCACCTCGAGCACCTCGGCATCCAGGACGTCGGACGGACGATCGAGATGGTCCGGCGCGACCCGAACGGGCGCCGTCCCCTGCACGAGGACCGTCAGGGCTGAGCCGCGGCGGCTTCCTGCAGCGCCCGCCACGTGCGGTCGACGTCGGCCTCCGTCGTGCGCCAGCTGCCGACCGCCAGCCGGATCGCCGTCCGGCCCTCGACGGTGGTGTGGGAGAGGTACGCCTCACCCGAGGCGTTGACCGCCTCCATGGCCGCGAGCGTCTGCTCGTCCCCGGCGCGCAACCGGAAGACGACCAGCGACAGCGACGGCTCCGTGACCATCTCGAAGCGGTCGTCCGACGCCACGAGGGCGGCGACGCGCTCGGCGAGGGCGATGCCGCTGCGGATGTGCGCGCGGAGGCCGTCCAGCCCGTAGGTCCGCAGCACCGCCCAGAGCTTGATCGCCCGGAAGCGGCGGCCCAGCTGCGGGTGCCAGTCGCGGTAGTCGACGACCTCCCCCGACTCGGTCGCGGCGTTGCGGAGGTACTCCGGCAGGATCGACAGCGCGCCGGTGAGCGCCGCGCGGTCGCGCACCCAGAAGGTGCTGCAGTCGAAGGTCGTCAGCAGCCACTTGTGCGGGTTGGTGACGAACGAGTCGGCCGCCTCGACCCCGGCCAGGAACCCGCGGTGCTCGGGGCAGACCGCGGCGACCCCCGCCCACGCGGCGTCCACGTGCAGCCACACACCCCACTCGCGCACCACCGCGGCGACCGCGGCGATGTCGTCCGTCGCGCCCGTCGAGGTCGAGCCCGCGGCGAGATGCACCATCACCGGTCTCAGGCCGGACTCCACGTCCTCGACGATCGCGTCGCGCAGCGCGACGACGTCGATGGCCTGCGTGGCCGGGTCGACCGCGACGGTCCGCACCGCGCCCTCACCCAGCCCCGCCATCATCGCGGCCTTCACCAGCGAGGAGTGGGCCTGCGTCGAGCCGTAGACGCGCCATGGCTCGCTGGCCACGCCGTCGGTGCGCACCGCTCCCCCGCTGGCGCGGTGCAGCGCGGACAGCAGCGCCGTGAACGTCGCGGTCGAGGCGGTGTCCTGGATGACGCCGCCTCCGGCGCTGTCGCTGCGGAAGCCCTCGGGCAGGCCGAGCGCCTCGGCGAACCAGTCCAGCACGACCTGCTCGACCTCGGTGACCGCCGGGCTGGTGGCCCAGATCATCCCCTGGGCGCCGATGCCGCTGGAGAGCAGGTCGCCGAGGATGGCGGCCGGCGAGGAGTTGGCCGGGAAGTAGGCGAAGAACCGCGGGTGCTGCCAGTGGGTGAGCCCGGGCACGACGACGCGGTCGAGGTCGGCCAGCAGGGCGTCGAACGGCTCGGCCTGCTCGGGAGCCGAGGCGGGCAGCTGGCGGCGTACGTCGCCGGGCGCGACCTGCGCCCGCACCGGCAGGTCGTCGAGCGAGGCCCAGTAGTCGGCGATCCAATCGATGGCCGCGTGGCCGTGGCGACGGAACTCCTCGGGCGACATGTGGCCGGCGTGCTCCTCTGGCATGGCCCGAACGTACCGGGGGAGGTCGGGTGCGCGTACTCAGCGCAGGTCGGGTAGCCGGCCGGGTCCGCGCGGGCGCCGGCGTCACGAGACTCCTGCCATGACCTCCAAGACCGACTCCACCGCCAAGAACACCACTGCCTTCGCCGCCCAGGCCGCGATCTCCTTCGGCGCCTCGCTCTTCGCGATGCTGGTCGCCGTCTACTTCATGCCGGCCGACCCGTGGATCAAGGGCTTCCTCGCCCTCGGCACCCTCTACCTCACGACGTCGGCCTTCACCCTCGCCAAGGTGATCCGCGACCAGCAGGAGGACCAGAAGGTCTTCCACCGCATCGACCAGGCCCGCGTCGACAAGCTGCTCGCCGAGCACGACCCCTTCCGCGCCGTCTCCTGACCCGTACGACGAAGCCCCTCCCGGGACCATCCGGGAGGGGCTTCGTCGTGCGGGTCGTGCCTACTTCAGCTCAGAGCTCGTCAGCCCGAGGATCCGCCGGGCCACGATGAGCTGCTGGATCTGCTGGGTGCCCTCGAAGATGTCGAGGATCTTGGAGTCGCGCGCCCACTTCTCCAGCAGCTCGCCCTCGCTGTAGCCGAGCGTGCCGCACAGCTGCACGCACGAGAGCGTGACGTCGGAGCCGACGCGCCCGGCCTTCGCCTTGGCCATGGAGGCCTCGAGCGAGTTGGGCAGGCGGTTGTCGGCCATCCACGCCGCCTGCATCATCAGCAGCTGGGCGCCCTCCCAGTCGGCCTCGAGGCGCAGGAAGGTCGCCGCTGCCGCGCTCTGCGACTGCGCCGGGCGGTCGTAGTCGATGACCACGCCCGCCTGCTCGAGCAGGTCGCGGGTGAGGTCGAGGGACGCGCGGGCGCACCCGACGGCCATCGCGGCGACGAGCGGCCGCGTGTTGTCGAAGGTCGCCATCGCACCGGCGAAGCCGGACTTGGTGTCGATCTCGGGCGAGCCGAGCAGGTCCTCGGCCGGCACCCGGCAGTCGGTGAAGGTGATGGCCGCGGTGTCGGAGGCCCGGATGCCGAGCTTGTGCTCGAGCCGCTCGACCTTGAGCCCGGGGTTGTCCTTGCGGACGAGGAAGGACTTGATGGCCGCGCGACCGAGCTCCTTGTCGAGCGTGGCCCACACGACGACGCTGTCGGCGCGGTCGCCGGACGTGACGTAGATCTTCTCGCCGTTGATGACGTAGTGGTCGCCGTCCTTCACCGCGGTCGTGGTGATGTTGGCGGAGTCCGATCCGGTGCCGGGCTCGGTGATCGCCATCGCGGCCCACGTGCCCTTGTAGCGCTCGAGCTGCTCGTCGTTGGCCACCGACGCGATGGCCGAGTTGCCGAGGCCCTGGCGCGGCATCGACAGCAGCAGGGCCGTGTCGCCCCAGCACATCTCGGCCACGGACAGCACCGAGGCGAGGTTGGCGCCGTTGCGCACCTTGCCCGCCCCCGACGGCTTGTCGTCTCGGCGTACGCCGCCCGCGCCGGCGCCGCCGGTCGCGCCGGTCTCGGACACGCCGTCGATCAGCGCGGCGAGCATGTCGAGCTCGTGGGGGTAGTCGTGCTCGGCGCGGTCGTACTTGCGCGAGATCGGGCGGAGCATGTTCATCGCCAGCTGGTGGGCCTGGTCGATCAGGCCCGCCTGCTTCTTCGGGGTCTCCAGGTTGATCATCAGACCAGCACCGCACCTTCCATCACGCCGACGGCCCGCAGGTCGCGGTACCACCGCTCCACCGGGTGTTCCTTGACGAAGCCGTGCCCGCCGAGCAGCTGGACGCCGTCGAGCCCGATCCGCATGCCCTTCTCGGTGCACAGCTGGCGGGCCAGCGCGACCTCGCGGGCGAAGTCCTGGCCGCGGGCGGCGCGCGAGGCGGCCTTCCACGTCAGCAGCCGCATCGCCTGCACCTCGATGGCGATGTCCGCGACCATGAAGGCGACCGACTGGCGGTGGCTGATCGGCTCCCCGAACGCCTCGCGCCCGTTGACGTAGTCCTTGACGTAGTCGAGCACCGCCTGCCCGGTCCCGACGGCGAGGGCGCACCACGCCAGCCGGGAGAGGCGGACGCACTCGCGGTAGGCGGTGCCGTCGGTGTCGCCGAGCAAGGCGTCCGCCCCGACGCGTACGCCGCTGAGGTGCAGGCGGGCCAGGCCCGCGGCCCGCACCCCCATCGACGGGTCGGCCTCGACCTCGAGGCCATCGGCCCCCGACTCGACGAGGAAGAGCGCGGGAGTGCCGTCGAGCTGGGCGGCGACGACGAAGAGCTCTGCGTCGGCGCCGCGGACGACCGCGGACTTCACACCGTCGAGGACGAAGCCGTCACCCTCGCGCCGGGCGGTCGTGGTGAGCGAGAACGGGTCGAAGAGGACCGTCGGCTCGGCGATCGTGAGGGCCGCGACCGGCACGTCGTCGCCGGTGAAGGCGGGGAGGTAGGTCTGCTGCTGGGCCTCGGTGCCCCAGAGGCCGATCGCGGTCGCGACCGCACCGGGCGCCAGCGTGGCGACGGCCAGGCCCATGTCGCCCTTGGCGAGCGCCTCGGCGACGAGCGTGCCGGCCATCGCGGAGCGCTCCTCCATGATGCCGCCGAGGGCGTCGGGCACGCCGAGCCCGGGCAGGCCGATCTCCTGTGCGGCGGCCAGGACCTCAGCCGGTGCGGTGCACGCCGCGTCGGCGGCGGACGCGGCGGGACGGAGCAGCTCGGTCGCGAGCTCGTCGACCACCGCCACGAGCATCGCCTCGTCGTCGGTCGGGGTGAGGTCGAAGACGCCGCTCGACCCGGCACTGGCCGGACGCGCACCGGGAGCGCTCCGTCCGGCACGGGCGAACGTGCGACCGGCGGCGGTGGCCACGCGGAAGCCGTTGCGGGTGGTGGAGTAGACGGCCTGCTCGGCCTGCCTGCGCAGGCCGACGCGGTCGATGAGCTCGCTCTGCGCCAGCCGGTTGACGGCGGCGACGGCGAAGCCGATGGGATCGCGGGTCTCGCGCGAGGGCACCCCGTGGCGGCCTCCCGGCCGCAGGCGGAACAGTGGGCTCATGCACTCAATGTAACTCTGAGTTACATCTTTGACCAGTGCGCGTCCGGCGTGGTGCGGGTCACCTGCCGGCCCTCGCTAGGATCCTCGTCATGCCCGAGGACCAGCCGACCGACGCAGACCTCGACCTCCGGGCGCCCCACGGCCCCCTCCCCGACGGTGGGTCGGTGCGCCCGATCACCCGCTGGGGAACCCCCGTCATGCACCGGCCCCAGGCCGCGGTGACGGAGTACGACGAGGCGCTGCGCACGCTCGCGGCCGACATGGTCGCCACGATGTACGCCGCCGAGGGCGTGGGCCTGGCCGCCTGCCAGGTCGGCGAGGACGTTGCGATGTTCGTCTTCGACTGCCCCGACGACACCGGCACCCGCACCGTCGGCGTGGTGTGCAACCCGGTGCTCACGCTGCCGGAGGGCCGGGACCGCCGCCTCGAGGACGACGAGGAGGGTTGCCTGTCGTTCCCCGGCTCCTTCGAGTCGTGCCCGCGACCCGACTGGGCGCGCGTGGACGGGACCGGACTCGACGGCGAGCCGGTGACCTTCGAGGGCGACGGGCTGCTGGCCCGCTGCCTCCAGCACGAGACCGACCACACCCTCGGCACCGTCTTCGGCGACCGGCTCTCGGCCAAGTCGCGCAAGCGGCTGACCAAGAAGCACGACGCCGCCGCCGAGGACTTCCCCCTCACCTGGCCGGCCGGATGAGCGACCTGCGCATCACCCGCGAGAACGCGCGCTTCCAGCAGTGGGAGGCGCTGCTGACCAACCGCTCCAAGCGTCACCGCAACCGCGAGTTCCTGGTGCAGGGCGTACGCCCGATCACCCGTGCTGTCGACGAGGGCTGGAACGTGCGGGCGCTGCTGCGCGCGGACGGCGCCTCCTCCGCCTGGTCCGACGCACTGTGGTCCACCACCGACGGCGAGCGCGTCGACCTCTCCCCCGACCTGCACGCCCGCCTCAGCGGCAAGGACGGCTCCGAGCTGGTCGCCGTCGTGGAGATGCCCGACGACGGCGTCGCCCGCCTCGCCGACTCCGCGCGCCCGCACGGTCCGATCGTGGTCTTCGACCGCCCGACCAGCCCCGGCAACATCGGCACCCTGGCCCGCTCCGCGGACGCCTTCGGCGCCTCCGCGCTGGTCGTCACCGGGCACGCCGCCGACCCCTACGACCCGCAGTCGGTCCGTGCCAGCACCGGGTCGCTCTTCGCCCTGACTGTGCTGCGTGTCCCCGGCCCCGGTCCGGTGGTCGAGCACGCGCAGTCGCGCGGCTACCGGATCGTCGGCACCGACGAGGTGGGCAGCCCGCTCGGGGAGGTCGACCTCTCCGGACGGGTGGTCGTCGTGGTCGGCAACGAGACCCATGGCATCTCCTCGGGATGGCGTACGGCCTGCGACGACGTCGCGAGCATCGCGATGACCGGCACCGCGTCGTCGCTCAACGCGGCGGTCGCCGGCTCGATCGTGCTGCACGAGGCCCTGCGCCAACGCGGCTGAGCGAGACGCCGGTCAGCGGCGGGCCGCGGCGTAGCAGGCGACCGCGCTCGCCGCGGCGACGTTGAGCGAGTCGATGCCGGCCCGCATCGGGATGATGGCCCGCCTGTCGGCGGAGGCCTCCCAGCGCGACGACAGGCCGTGGCCCTCCGAGCCGAGCACCAGCGCCAGCCGGTCGACACCGGCGACGGCGTCCTCGATCGGCACCGAGTCCGCCGACAGGGTCAGCGCCACGGTGGTGAAGCCGCGCGCCGCCAGGTCCGGAAGCGCGTCGTACCAGTCGGGCAGCCGGGTCCAGGGGGTGGTGAACACCGCACCCATGCCGACCTTGATCGAGCGCCGGTAGAGCGGGTCGGCGCAACGCGGGGCCAGCAGCACCGCGTCGAAGCCGAGGGCGGCTCCCGAGCGGAAGACGGCGCCGACGTTGGTGTGGTCGACGAGGTCCTCGAGGACCAGCACCGATCGCGCGTCCGCCAGCACGGTGTCCAGTGTGGGCAGCGGCCGACGCTGGAGCGAGGCGAGCGCGCCGCGGTGGACGTGGAAGCCCGTGACCTGCTCGATCAGCCGCTCGGGCATGACGTAGCACGGACCGGCGCTCCGCGAGATGACGTCGTCGAGGCCCTCGAGCCAGCGCGGGGCCATCAGGAACGAGCGGGCGTCGTAGCCGGCCTCGACCGCGCGGCGTACGACCTTCTCCCCCTCGGCGAGGAAGAGCCCGTGCTCGGCCTCGAGGCTCTTGCGCAGCTCGACGTCGCGCAGGTCACGGTAGTCGGCGAGGCGAGGGTCGTCGGGGTCGGTGATCTCGACGGTCTCAGGCACGTCCGTAGTGTGCCGGACGGGCCACCGCCACCACCTCGCCGATCACGATGATCGCGGGCGGGACCACCTCGTGGGCGGCGAGGTCGTCGGCCAGCGAGGCCAGCGTGCTGAGCACGGTGCGCTCGGTGGGCATGGTGCCGTCGACGATCACCGCGACCGGGGTGTCGCCCGCGCGTCCGCCCCGGAGGAGCTCCTCGGCGATGGCGGGGGCGTTGTCGACCGCCATCAGCAGCACGAGCGTCCCCCGCAGCCCGGCGACCGAGTCCCAGGCGACGAGCGACTCGGGGTGGCCGGGCGGCAGGTGGCCGGAGATGACCGTGAACTCGTGCGCCACGCCGCGGTGCGTGACAGGGATGCCCACGCGGGCGGGCACCGCGATGGCGGAGGTGAGGCCGGGGACGACGGTCACCGGGACCCCGGCTGCCGCGCAGGCCTGGATCTCCTCGTAGCCGCGGCCGAAGACGAAGTTGTCGCCGCCCTTGAAGCGCACCACGCGCTTGCCGGCGAGCGCCCGGTCGACGATGACCTGGTTGATCTGCTCCTGGGAGGCCGACCGGCCGCGCGGCAGCTTGGCGACGTCGATGAGCTCGACGTGCGCCCCGAGGCCGTCGAGCAGCTCGCGAGGTGCGAGCCGGTCGGCGACGACCACGTCGGCCGACGCCAGGGCGTGGTGCGCGGCGACGGTGGCGAGCTCCGGCTCCCCCGGACCGCCGCCCACGAGCACCACGCCGGGGGTGCGGTCGTGGGCGTCGGTCGCGCTCAGCTGTCCGTCGCGCAGCGCGGTGACGATGTCGTCCCGCAGCGCCGCGGACTTCCGCGGCTCCCGGTTGCCCAGCACGCCGACCGTGACGCTGCCGTGGTGACCGACCGCCGGGGTCCACGCGGACCCCCCGAGCGCGTCGTCGGCGCGCACGCAGAAGGTGTGGCGCTGCTCGGCAGCGGTGGCGACGCGTGCGTTGACCTCCGGGTCGTCGGTGGCGGCGACGACGTACCACGCACCGTCGAGGTCGGACTCGGCGAACGCGCGCAGCACCAGGGTCAGCTCACCGGCCAGTCCCTCGATCGCGGGGGTCACCTCCGGGCTCACCACCACGACGTCCGCGCCGGTCGCCAGGAACGTGGGGATGCGGCGCTGTGCGACGTGTCCGCCGCCGACCACGACCACCCGGCGTCCGGCCAGGACGAGCCCGGCCAGGTAGGGATGGGTCTCCGAGGAACCGTTGTCGAGCATGCTGCATTGTCTCTGGTCCGCGCCTTGGCCCCGTGGCTAGGTTCGAGGAATGAGCATCGAGCGACCTGTCAGCCCGAACCCGTACGACTACCTGCCGGCGACCGCGTCCTTCACGGTCACCAGCGACGACGTCACCGATGGTGCGCCGCTCAAGGACGACCAGGTGGCCGCCCTCGGCAACACCTCGCCGCAGCTGAGCTGGTCGGGCGCGCCCGAAGGCACGAAGTCCTACGTGGTCACCTGCTTCGACCCCGACGCGCCGACCCCGAGCGGCTTCTGGCACTGGTGCCTGGTCGACGTCCCCGCCGACGTCACCTCCCTCGACACCGGTGCGGCGGCCGGTGACCTGCCGGGCAAGGCCTTCCACGTGCGCAACGACGGCGGGGAGGCCGGCTTCATGGGCGCGGCGCCGCCGGAGGGCGACCAGCCGCACCGCTACTTCTTCGTGGTGCACGCCGTCCAGGACGAGACGCTCGGCGTCGACGACACCGCCTCCAACGCCGTCGTCTCCTTCAACCTCGCGTTCAAGACTCTGGGCCGCGCGATCATCCACGGCACCTACCAGCACTGATCGCCTGCATCCGAGCCCCCGGGGGCCCGGTGGTCCCGACCCCTGCGGTCCAGACCACCGGGCCCCCTTTTCGGGTTCCTGTCATGAAGAAACGGTCAAACTGTTGTGATCCGTGGTGGGAAATTCCCTGAGATCTCCTCAAGATCCGACACCCCCGACGCGGATCCCGCACTGGAGGAACGACCGTGCGCCACTCCCGACCCCGATCGCGACGGTCGCTGGCGCGCGCCGCCACCGCAGCGGTGCTGGGCGCGGCCGTGCTGGCCGGGTCCTCCGGCGCCGTCGCCGCGACGTCACGGTGGGAGCCCGCGGCACGGACGTGGTCGGTGCCCACCGTGCTCGTCGAGGACCCGACCTACAGCCGTGACCGCGACCGGCTCGAGGACACGCTGATGGTGCGGATCAACGATGCCCGGGCGGCCGTGGGCCTGCGCAAGATCTGGAACTTCGACGTCTGCACCGACGAGCTGGCCGAGCAGTGGGGAGCCCGCATCGCCCGGACCGGGCTCTTCGCGCACCGCGACCAGGGCGAGGTGATCCGCCGCTGCCGCCACGCGTGGGCAGGCGAGACCCTCGTGCGCGGCACCGCCCTGACCCCCGACGAGATGGTGCGGCTGTGGCTCGACTCCCCCGAGCACCGCGCGATCCTGCTCAACCCGGACGCTCGCCGGGCCGGCGTGGCGATCACCGAGGACCCGCAGGGGCGGGTGGTCGGCGTGGTCAACCTCGTGCGGCACCGCTGACCCGAGGGCCGACGCGCGTCCGCGTGCGACGTACCCCTCACGTGTGAGACGATCCCCGGCCCCCTCGTGGGTGGGCCGGGGATCGTTTCGCGTGAGGGGAGAGCGGATGCTGCACGTCGCCGTGGCCTCACGCGCCTTCCGCCGCTACTCCACCTACCGCGCGGCCACCGTCGCCGGGGTCTTCACCAACTCCGTCTTCGGTGTCATCTACTCCTTCGCCTACCTCGCGCTGTGGAAGGCCAACCCCGACGCGGGCGGCTACGACGCCGTTGACGCGGTCACCTTCGTCTGGCTCGGTCAGGCGCTGCTGATGACCGTCGCACTGTGGGGCGGGGGCGCCACCGACGACCTCGCCGAGCGGATCCGCACCGGTGACGTGGCCATCGACCTCTACCGCCCCGTCGACCTCGTCGGGTGGTACCTCGCGAGCGACCTCGGCCGAGCGGCGTACCACTTCCTCACCCGCGGTCTCGCCCCGACCGTGATCGGGCTCCTCCTCTTCGACATCGCCCTGCCCGACTCCCCCGTCGCCGCACTGGGCTTCGTGCTCAGCATCCCGCTGGCGGTGGTGGTCAGCTTCGCCATCCGCTTCCTCGTCGCCTCGACCGCCTTCTGGCTGCTCGACGCCAGTGGTCCGCGCATCCTCACGGGCGCCCTCGCGATCTTCTTCAGCGGCATGTCGCTCCCGCTCGTGCTCTTCCCCGGCTGGCTCGGCACCCTCGCCGAGGCGCTCCCCTTCTCGGCGATGATCCAGGTCCCCAACGACATCTGGCTGGGCCGCCACACCGGGCCCGACCTCGTGGGCGCGCTCGCCTTCCAGGCGGGCTGGGCGCTCGTGCTGTTGCTCGCCTGCCGCTTCGTGCTCGCACTCGCGACCCGCAAGCTGGTGGTGCAGGGTGGCTGAGACCTCGACTACCTCGGTGACCTCGGTGACCGCACGGCTGTGGCACCCCGTCGCGCGCTACGGCGACATGGTGCGGCTGTGGGTCCGCGCCGAGCTGTCCTACCCCGCGTCCTTCGCGATGCTCGTCGTCGGCAGCATGCTCATCAACGCCCTCGACTTCGCCGGCATCGCCATCATGTTCTCCAGCATCGACTCGCTCGGCGGCTTCGGGCTGCGCGAGATCGCCCTGCTCTACGGCGCGACGGGCGTCGGCATCGGCATCGCCGACACGCTCATCGGCAGCGTCGAGCGCATCGGCGAGTTCATCCGCACCGGTCGCCTCGACCAGATGCTCACCAAGCCGGTGCCCCTGCTGGTCCAGGTCTGCTCCGACCGCTTCACGCTGCGGCGGCTCGGGCGCATCACCCAGGCGAGCGTCGTGATGGCCTGGGCGCTCCCGATCGTGGACTGGACCCCGTCGCGTGTGCTCGTGGCGCTGTTGATGGTGGTCAGCTCGAGCGCGCTCTTCTTCGGCCTCTTCGTCCTCTTCAGCTGCGTCCAGTTCTGGACCAGCGACGCCAGCGAGTTCGCCAACGCCTTCACCTACGGCGGCAACACGCTGACGCAGTACCCCCTCACCGTCTTCCCCCGCGAGCTGGCGATCGCGCTGACCGTCGTGCTGCCCATCGCCTTCGTCAACTGGTACCCCTGCCTCTACCTCCTCGGCCGCCCCGACCCCTTCGGCTTCCCCGAGTGGCTGCAGTTCTGCTCGCCGCTCGCTGCCGCCCTGGTCGTGGCCGCCGCCCTCCTCGTCTGGCGCACCGGTGTGCGCCGCTACACCTCCACCGGGAGCTGAGCCCCATGCCACTGATCGACGTCTCCGGTCTCGAGCGCACGTTCGTCGTGCGCCGCCGCGCGGGCTTCATGCGCCGCACGCGCTCCGAGGTGCGCGCGGTGCACGACCTCACCTTCTCGGTGGAGACCGGCGAGATGGTCGGCTACATCGGCCCCAACGGTGCGGGGAAGTCCACGACGATCAAGATGCTCACCGGGATCCTGGTGCCGACCGCTGGCTCGCTGCGGGTGGCCGGACTCGACCCGAGCCGGCAGCGCACACAGCTCGCGCAGCGCATCGGCGTGGTCTTCGGGCAGCGCACCACGCTGTGGTGGGACCTGCCGCTGCACGACTCCTTCGAGCTGCTGCGCAAGATCTACCGCATCCCCGACGCGCGCTACCGAGAGAACCTCGACCGCTTCGTCGAGCTGCTCGACCTCGGTGACCAGCTCGACACCCCGGTGCGCCAGCTCAGCCTGGGCCAGCGGATGCGCGGCGACATCACCGCGGCCCTGCTGCACGACCCCGAGATCCTCTACCTCGACGAGCCGACCATCGGGCTGGACGTGGTGAGCAAGGGCCGGCTGCGCGAGTTCCTCCGCGCCCTCAACGCCGAGCGCAGCACCACGCTGCTGCTCACCACGCACGACCTCCAGGACATCGAGGCGCTGTGCGACCGGGTGATCGTGATCGACCACGGCACGTCGGTGTACGACGGCTCGCTCGCGGGCCTGCACGCGCAGGGCGGATCGAGCCGCACCCTGGTGGTCGACCTGGTCGACGAGGGCCCGCCCATCGACGTACCGGGAGCGCAGGTGAAGAAGGTCGAGGGCCCGCGGCAGTGGCTGTCGTTCCCGACCGAGGCGAGCGCGGCCCCGGTCGTGGCCGCGGTGGCGGCGGCGTACGACGTGGCGGACCTGTCGATCCAGGAGCCCGACATCGAGGACGTCATCCGCGACCTCTACTCCCGCGGCGCCTGAGGCGCCGGCACCTCAGCCGCCGAGGGCGCGGCTGCGCTCGGAGTCGCGCTCCGGCGAGGTCAGCGGCTGGCGCTCGAGCACGAGCAGCGCGCGGTCGTCGTCGCCGCGCGGGACCTTCTTCAGGACCCGCTGCGGCATGCCGGTGAAGCCGCGCGCGTCCACCGCCTGGAGGGCGACCTGGCGCAGCCAGTCGATGCCGTCGTCGAGGTCGCGGCCGGTCGTCTCGATGACGCCGTCGGTGTAGAACATCAGCGCCTCGCCGGGGCGCAGGCGACCGTTGCTGGGGGTGAAGTCGGCCTCCTCGATCACGCCGAGGGCCATCCCGCGGGCGTTGTCGATCGCCCAGCCGCGCTGCCCGAGGTGCCAGTGCAGCGCCGGCGGGTGGCCGGCGCTGGTGATCGTGTAGTCGCCGGTGACCAGGTCGACCTTGAGGTGCACGGCGGTGGCCAGCGACTCGTCGGACTCCTGGCGCATCAGGAAGTTGTTGGCCGCCGACATGAGCTCGGCCGGCGGCAGCGCGCCGATCAGGCCACCGAGGGCGCCGGCGAACTGGAGCGCCTGCGGGCCCACGGACGTGCCCTTGCCGCACACGTCGACGAGCGCCATCTCGAGCCACCTGCCCTCGCGGAGGTCCGCGACGAGGAAGTCACCGGCGTAGCTCGGCCCGTTGGCGGTGATGGTCGCCGACTGCGAGCGCCACCCCTCCGGAAGGGGCGGCACCACACCCTGGCGCTGCAGGCGGTCGCGCAGCTGGGTCAGCACGGCCTCGCTCAGCGCCATCGGCAGACCGGAGCGCTGCCGGCTGGACTGGTAGAGCGCGAGGACGATCGCCACGGCGAAGATGAGCAGCGCCGACGCGCGGCTCGCGGTGGCGAAGCTGGTCTCGACCGAGGTCCAGACCGAGACACCGAGCAGGACCGTGACCAGCACCACGAGCGGCAGGAAGCGCAGCAGCATGGTCCCGAGCATGAGGAAGAGGAACCAGAGCGACACCGGCACGACCACCCGCGCCAGGGCGCCGACCGCCACGGCGAGGGCCACGAGGGCGAGGAGCACGAGCAGCAGGAACGCCTGGCTGCCGCGCGAGCCGGTGCGCCAGCCCTCGATCCGCTGGCGGACGTAGGCACCGCAACCGCGGATCACCGCCCCCAACGCGCTCGACACGTCCGAAGGGTAGGGCTCACCCGGGGCCTCCCGCGGTCGAACCCCGAAATCCGTGGACCCCTCTCGCTAGGCTCCGCCCATGCCCCTGGAACCGCTGCAGGCCGACGTCCTCGGGCCGGACTACCGGGTCGAGACGTTCTCCCTCCCGCCCGACGACGAGGGCCCCGTCGTCGCCACCCTGGTCACGCTCGAGCCGGACCGTCCCAACGGGCGTGCGGTCCTCCACGTCCACGGCTTCGCCGACTACTTCTTCCACGACGAGTACGCGCGCTGGTGGGCCGATCGCGGCTACACCTTCTACGCCATCGACCTGCGCAAGTACGGCCGGTCCCTGCGCGAGCACCAGACGCCCCACTACGTCAGCGACCTCGCGGAGTACTTCGGCGAGATCGACCTGGCCTGGTGGCGCATCACCCAGCGCGACGGGTTCACCGACGTCATCGCCTCCGGGCACTCCACCGGTGGGCTGACGCTGCCGCTGTGGGTCCACGAGCGGCGACCCGCCGAGCTGCGGGCGCTGGTGCTGAACTCGCCGTGGTTCGACATGCAGGGAGCCGCCTGGCTGCGCAGCCCGGCCACGCGGGTGGCGCTCGAGCGGCTCGGCACGCGGCGCCCCATGCAACCGATCCCGCGCAAGGTCAACGACGTCTACGGCCGGACCCTGCACCGCGAGCACGGCGGTGAGTGGGACTACGACCTCGACTGGAAGCCGCTGCAGTCCCGCCCGGTCTACATCGGCTGGCTGCGTGCGGTCCGCCGGGGCCACGCCCAGCTGCACGCCGGCCTCGACGTCACCTGCCCCACGCTGGTGCTCTCCTCGGCCCGCTCCTGGTTCGGCGAGCAGACCGACGAGACCGCCACGACCCACGACATCGTGCTCGACGTGCAGCAGATCAGGAAGTGGGCCTCGTCGGTCGGTCGCCACGTCACCTCGGTGGCCGTGGAGGGCGCGATCCACGACATCGTGCTCTCGCGTCCAGAGGTCCGCGCGACGGCGTACGCCGCCCTCGACACCTGGCTGCGCGCGTGGGTGGAGCCGTCCGCGGCGGACGAGTAGCACGCGAGCGCCGGCGAGCGGCCTCAGGCGAGCAGGGCCACCAGCGCGGTGAGCCCGACGACGGCGATCACGGCGCGCAGCAGCGCTGGTGGGAGGCGCCGCCCCACCGTCGCACCCAGCTGTCCGCCGACGACCGAACCGAGGGCGATGAGGCCGGCGACCTCCCAGTCGACGTCGGCGACGGCGATGAAGACCAGCGCCGCGACGGCGTTCACGATGAGGGCGAGCACGTTCTTGGTGGCGGTGTGGCGCTGCATCGAGTCGGCAACGCCGATGCCGAGCACAGCCATCAGCAGCACGCCCTGCGCGGCGCCGAAGTAGCCGCCGTACACGCCCGTCGCGGCGACCGCCGGCCACACCCACCACACGCCGTGGTCCGGGATGCCGCCGCGCGCCTCGGCCCGGGCGGCGACGGCCCGCTGCACGCGTGGGCCGATGACGACGAGCACGACGCCGAGCAGGATCAGGACCGGCACGATCGCGTCGAACGCTGCCGACGGCAGCCACAGCAGGAGCAGGGCGCCGAGGATGCCGCCGAGCAGCGACGCCGAGCCCAGGCGCAGCACGCGCGAGCGCTGGCCGGAGAGCTCGCGGCGGTAGCCGAAGACCCCGGACATGCTGCCCGGCACGAGGCCGACGGTGTTGCTCACGTTGGCGGTCACCGGGGGCACGCCGAACGCCAGCAGGGTCGGGAACGTGATCAACGTTCCCGACCCCACCACGGTGTTGATGGTGCCGGCCGCCACTCCTGCGAGGGCGATCAGCGCTGCTTCGACGGGACTCACTGGCCGGCGGGTGCCTCCGGGTCAGTGGGGGCGGCCGGGTCGGTGCCCGTGCCGGTCGTCCCGGTGTCGAGGCTGCGTGCGCCCTTACCCGGGTTGGCAGCGTTCTCCGCCTCGGCGATGGCCTGCTGGACTGCCTCGTTGGTGGCCTGGGTGTCCGGGGCGGCCGACGACTGCGGCAGCTGCGGCTCGGTCGGCCCCATGTCCACGCGCTTGGTGGGCGTGGCGTCCTTCGGGATGCCGGCGATCTCGTGGATCGAGGACCCGAGGCCCTCCATCGCCTTGGTGATCTCCGAGGGGATGACCCACACCTTGTTGGCCGAGCCCTCCGCGATCTTGGGCATCATCTGGAGGTACTGGTAGGCGAGCAGCGACTGGTCGGGCTGGCCGTCGTGGATCGCCTGGAAGACGGTCTGGATGGCCTGGCCCTCACCCTGGGCGCGCAGGATCGCGGCCTCGCGGTCGGCCTGGGCGCGCAGGATGAGCGACTCACGGTCACCCTCGGCGGACAGGATGGAGGACTGCTTCTCACCCTCCGCGGTGAGGATCGCCGCCTGGCGCCCACCCTCCGCCGTGAGGATCTGGGCCCGCTTGTCGCGGTCGGCGCGCATCTGCTTCTCCATCGAGTCCTTGATGGAGGGCGGCGGGTCGATGCCCTTGAGCTCCACCCGGTTCACCCGGATGCCCCACTTGCCGGTCGCCTCGTCGAGCACTCCGCGCAGGCGCGTGTTGATCTCGTCGCGGCTGGTCAGCGTCTCCTCGAGGTCCATCCCACCGACGATGTTGCGCAACGTGGTCATGGTGAGCTGCTCGACGGCCTGGATGTAGTTGGCGATCTCGTACGTCGCCGCGACCGGGTCGGTGACCTGGAAGTAGATGACGGTGTCGATCGACACCACCAGGTTGTCCTCGGTGATGACCGGCTGGGGCGGGAAGCTCACGACCTGCTCTCGCAGGTCGATGAGGTAGCGCACCCGGTCGATGAACGGCACGACGATGTTGAGCCCGGCCGGCAGCGTGCCCTTGTACTTGCCGAAGCGCTCGACGATGCCGGCGCGTGCCTGGGGCACGATGCGGACCGTCTTGGCGAGCATGACGACGACGAACAGGACGACGAGCGCGAACAGGACCAGCAGTGCTGTTCCCATGGGTTCTCCCCCGATCTTGGTGTGTACGAATGGTGCAGGAGTGCGGCAGGCTCAGGACTCGAGCGTGGCCACCGGGTGGACATAGGCGGTGGCACCCTTGATCTGGAGGATCTCCACCGTCTCCCCCGGCGCGATGCGGAGGTTCTCGTCGTAGGGCAGCGCTGTCCAGATCTCGCCGCCGGCCTTGATCCGTCCCGGCGCGAGCCCGGTGATCTCCTCGGTCACCATGCCCCGGGTGCCGACGAGCTTGCCGTGACCGAGCGAGAGCTCGGGGCCGCCGTGCATGCGCTTGACGAAGGCGGGGCGGACGAAGGCGAGCATCGCGACGGAGGCGACGAGCGCGGCGAGGATCTGCGCGACGAACGGGAGGCCGACCAGGGCCGCCACCATGCCGATCACGGCGCCGGCGGCCAGCATCGCCAGGATGAGGTCCAGGCTGAACATCTCCGCCACACCGAGCGCGATCGACAGCGCCAGCCAGGTCTCCCAGAGGTGGTCGCGGATCCAGTCCATGTCCCGACCCTATCCAGTCACTGATCGAGGATGCGCTGGGGCGCACGGCGCCGCGCGGCGAACCGGTCGTCGGCACGGCTCAGCAGGAGCGGCATGCCGAAGGTCTCCGACAGCGTCTCGGCGGTGACCACGTCCTCCACCGGTCCCGCGTCGACCACACGGCCCGCGCGCAGGAGCAGGGCGTGGGTGAAGCCCGGCGGGATCTCCTCCACGTGGTGGGAGACCAGCACGGTCGCCGGCGAGTCCGGGTCGAGCGCGACGTCGGACAGGGTGGCGACGAGGTCCTCACGGCCGCCGAGGTCGAGCCCGGCAGCCGGCTCGTCGAGCAGCAGCAGCTCGGGATCGGTCATCAGCGCGCGGGCGATCTGGACCCGCTTGCGCTCCCCCTCGCTGAGCGTGCCGAAGGTGCGGTCGAGCAGGTGGGCGGCACCGACCTCGGCGAGGAGGTCGGCGGCCCGGTCGTGGTCGAGGTCGGCGTAGTGCTCACGCCAGCGGCCGACCACGCCGTAGGAGGCAGAGACGACGACGTCCCTGACGAGCTCGTCCCGGGGGATCCGGTCGGCGAGCGCCGCGCTGGTGAGGCCGATGCGCGGGCGCAGCTCGAACACGTCGGTGGTGCCGAGCACTTCGTCGAGGATCCCGGCGACCCCGGAGGTCGGGTGCAGCTGGGCCGCGGCGACCTGGAGCAGGGTGGTCTTGCCGGCGCCGTTGGGGCCGAGCACCACCCAGCGCTCGTCCTCCTCGACCTCCCAGCTCACCTCGTCGAGCAGCAGCGCGCTGCCACGGCGCACCGTGACTCCCGCGAACTCGATGACGGCGACCACGTCGTCACCCTATCCAGCAGCGGGCGCACGACAGGGCCGGACACGTCGGTCGTGCGCGCCCGAGTAGCCTCGCCCCGGTGTCGACCGCTTCCCCGGGCCACGTCCCGTCCCTGCCGCACTCCGCCACGCTGGCGTGGTGGCTCACGGCGTGGCTGCGCGGACACGAGCAGACCGACCACGTCCTCGACGTGCTGGCCGAGGACACCCACCTCCTCGAGGGCGGCTCGGCGCTCGACCTGCTGTCCGGCGCGCGTGCCGGCGGGGCGACGTACGCCGGACTGGCGCTGCCCGTCGACGGCGACCCGCTCGGCCTGGGCGGGCCGCGGGACTTCAACGCCGCTGCGCTGGAGGCCGGGCAGGCGGTCGTCGCCGGGGGCCTCGGCCTCGTGCCGGTGGAGCGGGGCGAGACGGTGCAGTGGCAGGTCTTCGAGGCCGGCCGGCGCCAGCTGCCGGACGTGGGCGAGGCCGATCGCGGGCTGAGGGAGACACTGGTCTCCACCGCCGCGGACCTCGCGGACCTCGACGTCGCGAAGTGGCGGCCCGAGGCCGCCGACGCGATGATGAACCTCCACCACCGGCCTGCGCTCGAGGCGCCGCTCGGCACCCCGCCGCGGTGCGCGGACCTTGCCGCGCGCGGGCTCCAGGCCTGGGCCATCGCGGACCTGGCGCTCGACGACGACGGCGGCGCGCTGTCGTCGTACGAGGTGCAGCGCCGGCGCGGACTGCTGGAGCCCCTGGGCCGGGCCGCGCGCCGTGCCGTCGTGGCTGCCTGCTCGCCCGAGGTGTGGCCGGACCGCTGACCGGACATGGTCGGGAGGACCTCAGCGCCTGGCCCAGACCCCCAGCACGTTGCCGCTGGGGTCACTGAACTCCACGCGTTGTCCGCCGGGGAACTCGTAGGGCCCGTCCGTCACCCGCCCCCCGGCAGACTCGATCGCGGCGAGGCGTAGAACGCGCGGGCGACCGCCAAGTCGCTGACGTTGATCTCGACGTAGTCGATGACGTGGTGTGCCTGGTCCATCACCCGACGCTACGGCGACCCACTGACATCGGTACCCGCCTCGCCTCCGGCGGTCGGGCATCCACCGCGCGATCAGCCGCCGTACTGACCGCTGCCGTAGGGCGCGGCGGGCGGCTGGTAGCCGCCGCTGGGGCCGTGCTTGGGGTCGGGACCGTACTGGTTGTCGCCGGGCTTGGTGTCGGTGCAGTACCAGACGATCACCAGGATCCAGCCGACGATCGGGATGATCCCGATGAGGATCCACCAGCCGCTGCGGCCCGTGTCGTGCAGGCGTCGCACGGCGACCGCCAGCGACGGGAGCAACAGCACCAGGCTGCCGAGCGTGTTGACCAGCCCGCCGCCCGTCTCGTAGCCGGTGCCGAGGACGGCGTCGATGATGCTCGTCACGATGCCGACGAGGAAGGTGAACAGGACGAAGTACCAGAACTCGGAGCGCCGTGCGCGTCCGGAGAAGCCGACGTACTTGGACAGGCAGGTGCGGACCGCGGTCATGAAGTCCATCGAGACCCCCGTTGCGTGCGGGCGGTACCGCCGGTCGGACCGCCACCGGTGCCGAACGTAGGGCATCCGCACGACTCCGGGCCAGCACCGCCGGGCATGTGGCGCCCGTGTCGGACCGATCGGCGGACTCCCCCGCGGCCCGGCCACCTGCCCGACTAGCCTTCCCCCACCATGGAAGACGAGCCGAAGACCCTCCTGGTCACGCTCACGGGCAAGGACCGGCCCGGCGTCACCTCCGCGATGTTCGCCGCGCTGGCCGCGGCCGGTGTCGAGGTCGTCGACATCGAGCAGATCGTGCTGCGCCGCCGGCTGGTGCTCGGCATCCTCGTGACCGCGCCGCGGGACTGGAAGAAGCTGCGCGACGTCATCGTGCGCACCGCCGAGGAGCTCGACATGAGCGTCGAGGTCGAGCGGGGCGCCGGTGACAACCGCAGCCGCGCCGGCGACCGCTCGCACATCACCCTGATCGGCAACCCGCTCCGCGCCTCGGCGATGTCGGCCATCGCCGGGCGGATCGCCGACTCCGGCGCCAACATCGACAAGATCGAGCGGATGGCGCGCTACCCCGTCACCGCGATCGAGATGCACGTCTCCGGCGCTCCCGCCGACCGGCTCCGCCCGCTGCTCGCCGCCGAGGCGGTGAAGCAGGGCATCGACCTCGCGGTGCAGCGCGACTCGCTGCACCGCCGCGGCATCCGGCTGATCGTGATGGACGTCGACTCCACCCTGATCCAGGGCGAGGTGATCGAGATGATCGCCGCGCACGCGGGCCAGGAGGCGGAGGTCGCCCGGGTGACCGAGGCGGCCATGCGCGGCGAGCTCGACTTCGAGCAGTCCCTGCGCGAGCGGGTCGCGCTCCTCGCCGGTGTGCCGGCCACGGCGATCGAGGAGGTCTACTCCTCCATCGTGCTGGCCCCCGGAGCCCGCACGATGGTGCGAACCCTCCGAAGGCTGGGCTACCGCTTCGCCATCGTCTCCGGCGGCTTCACCCAGATCACCGACCGCCTCGCCGAGGACCTCGGCATCCACTTCGCCCGGGCCAACGAGCTCGAGATCGTCGACGGCGTCCTGACCGGGCGGATCCTGGGCGACGTGGTGGACCGCGCCGGGAAGGCGACCGCGCTGCGCGAGTTCGCCGCCGAGGTCGGAGTGCCGCTCGACGCAGTGATCGCCATCGGCGACGGCGCCAACGACCTCGACATGATCAACGCCGCCGGGCTCGGCATCGCCTACAACGCCAAGCCGATGGTGCGCGACGCCGCCGACACGGCCGTCAACGTGCCCTACCTCGACGCGATCCTCTACCTGCTCGGCATCTCGCGCGAGCAGATCGAGGAGGCCGACGCGGCCGTCGGCATCGTCACACCCGCGCCCCCGCTGGAGGAGCTCAGCTGAGTGGTCGCTCCCCGACCGCCACGCAGCCATCGACCTCGTCGTCGGTGACGACGTCCGCCACCAGGCCGGCACACGCCATCGCGCGACTCGTCAGGTCAGCCTGGGCGAGGCTGGTCTCGACGAGCAGGACCCCACCGGGCGCCAGCCAGTCGGCCGCACCGGCTGCGAGCCGGCGGTGCAGGTCGGCGCCGTCGGGTCCGCCGTCCAACGCGAGGAGCGGCTCGTGGTCGCGCGCCTCGGGCGGCATGGTCGCGATCCGGTCGGAGGGGACGTAGGGCGCGTTGGCCGCGATCACGTCGATGCGGCCGAGGAGGCGGGCCGGCAGCGCGTCGTAGAGGTCGCCGAGGTGCAGGTCGGCGGCCTGGGCGTTGGAACGTGCGCACGCCAGCGCGGCGGTGCTCACATCGGCGGCGTGCACTTCTGCCCCGTGCCGGCCGAGGCAGGAGGCGACCGGCGCGACGCCGCAGCACATCTCGACCATCACCGGGGAGAGCTCGTCGCGGCGCCGCCGGTCCGCGACCTGCGTGAGCGCCAGGCGGGCCAGCAGCTCCGTACGACGTCTCGGGACGAAGACGCCTGGTGCGACCGCCAGCCGCCGTCCCAGGAACTCCACCCACCCGAGCACGGTCTCCAGCGGCTCGCCCGCGACGCGTCGGGCGACCAGCGCCTCGAGCGCGCCGGGCGTCGCGGCCGCCTCCTCGAGAGCAGCCGCCTCGTCTTCGGCCCAGACGCACCCGGCGGCGCGCAGGCGCGCCACCACGAGCGGATCGGTCATCCGTGGCCGGGGTGGAAGGCCTCGATGCGGCCGGCGCCGGGGCCGAGGTCGGTCCAGGCGACCTCGACGGTGAAGACCGCGAGGGCCGACGTGGGGAAGCCGCGGGTGACCAGGCCCGTGGTGGCCTCGACGTCACCCTCGCCGTCGTCGATGAGCTCGGCGATGTAGGCCATCGTCGGGTTGTGCCCGACGACGACGAGCGTCCGCACACCGGCGTCGACCTCACGGATGAGGTCGAACGCCGAGTCCGAGCCCGCGGCGTAGAGCGCGGCGGAGACGTCCGCCCCGACGTCCCATCCGGCCGCGTCGCTGACGTGCTCCCAGGTCTCGCGGGTCCGCAGCGCGTCCGAGACGAGTGCGGCGTCGGGCTCGATCCCCCGCTCGCGCAGCCACTGACCGACCTGCTGTGCGTCGGCACGTCCACGGGGCGCGAGCCCCCGCTCGTGGTCCGACGGGGCCGTCGCGACCGCCTTCGCATGCCGCATCACCACCAGCCGTCGCATCTCGTCTCCCCTCGACTGCTGCATCTGTCCACCCTTCCAGCCGCTAGCCTGCCTGTCATGCCCAACGGACCACTCATGATCATCGGTGGTGCCGAGGACAAGGTGCGCAAGCCGACCATCCTCAAGCACTTCGTCGCACTCAGCGGAGGTCCGGATGCGCGCATCGCCGTGATCCCCACCGCTTCGTCCCTCGGACGGGACGTGGTCGACGTCTACGACGCGCTCTTCACCAAGTTCGGCGCCGCGCGCGTCGACGCCGTACGCCCCGAGTCACGCGAGCAGGCCCATGATCCCGCGCTGGTCAAGGCCATCGACGACTCGACCGGCGTCTTCATGACCGGCGGCAACCAGCTGAAGCTGTCCTCGATCGTGTGCGGGACGCCGGTGGGTGAGGCGATCCTGCGCGCCCACGAGCGTGGCGCGGTGGTCGCCGGCACCTCGGCCGGCGCCAGCATCCAGTCCTCGCACATGGTCGCGTTCGGGGTCGGCGGGGCCACGCCCAAGCAGCGGATGACCCAGGTCGCCGCGGGACTCGGGCTGGTGGACGCCGCCGTCATCGACCAGCACTTCGACCAGCGCAACCGCTACGGCCGGTTGCTGATGATCGTCGCGCAGAGCCCGCAGCTGCTGGGGATCGGCGTCGACGAGGACACCTGCGGGCTGGTCGAGGACGTCGACGGCGACCTCGTGATGCGGGTGATGGGCAAGGGTGCGGTCACCGTCTTCGACGGCGCCCGGATGGTGTCCAACGCCTACGAGGCGACGCGGTCCTCGCCGCTGCTCGCCAGCGGAGTGGTGTTCCACTCACTGCCCGAGGGGACGGTGTTCAACCTGACCACCCGCGAGCTGCTGCCGCGGGAGCAGGCCGTCGACCCCGAGGACGCCGACGAGCTCGCCGAGGCCGGGCGCGACCTCCGCCAGCTGGCGCGCGACATCGCCGCAGCCGACGCCACACCCGCCGCGATCAGGCGCCGCCTCAAGCTGAGGCGTACGCCCAGAGCGGCCGACACCACGCCCCCCACCCCCGAGGGAGACAACTGATGAGCGAGCGACCCACGCCGGACCTCGAGATCGTCGAGACCCGCGTCTACCGCGGCGCCAACGTCTGGTCCTACGACAAGTCGATCCACCTCGTGGTGGACCTCGGCTCGCTCGAGCAGTTCCCCACCAACACGATCCCGGGCTTCTCCGACGACCTCGTCGCGATGCTGCCCGGGCTGCGCGAGCACTCCTGCTCGCGCGGGCGCCGCGGCGGCTTCCTCGAGCGGCTCAAGGAGGGCACCTGGCTCGGCCACGTCGCCGAGCACGTCGCGCTGGCGCTCCAGCAGCTGGTGGGCCACGACATCCGGCGCGGCAAGACCCGCCAGGTCAAGGGCCAGCCCGGCCACTACAACATCATCTACGGCTACATCGACGAGAACGTCGGCCTCACCGCTGGTCGCCTCGCCGTCCGGCTGGTCAACCACCTCGTCGAGGGCGACCCCGACTTCGACTGGGAGACCGAGCGCGACGACTTCATCCGGCGGGCCGAGCGCACCGCCTTCGGCCCGTCCACGCAGGCCATCGTCGACGAGGCCGTCTCGCGCGACATCCCGTGGATCCGGCTGAACCAGTACTCCCTCGTCCAGCTCGGCCAGGGCGTCCACGCCAAGCGCATCCGCGCCACGATGACGTCCGAGACCTCCTCGATCGCGGTCGACATCGCCTCCGACAAGGACCTCACGACCAAGCTGCTCGGTGCCGCGGGACTGCCCGTGCCGAAGCAGGAGTCGATCCGCACCGAGGAGCAGGCCGTGGCCGCTGCCCGCCGGATCGGCTTCCCGGTCGTGCTCAAGCCGCTCGACGGCAACCACGGCCGCGGGGTCTGCCTCGACCTGCAGGACGACGACGACGTACGCGCCGCCTTCCCGATCGCGCACGCCCAGTCGCGCCGGGGCAACGTCATCGTCGAGTCCTTCGTCACCGGCAAGGACTACCGCTGCCTGATCATCGACGGCCGGATGGTGGCGATCGCCGAGCGCGTGCCCGCCTCGGTGACCGGCGACGGCACCTCGACGGTCGAGCAGCTGGTCGACCTCACCAACGCCGACCCGCGCCGCGGCGTGGGGCACGAGAAGGTGCTGACCCGCATCAAGGTCGACGACGCCGCGATCGAGGTGCTGGCCGACCAGGGCCACACGCTCGACTCGGTGCCCGCCGAGGGCGAGATGGTCAAGCTCGCGCTGACCGGCAACATGTCCACCGGAGGCATCTCGATCGACCGCACCTTCGAGGCGCACCCGGAGAACGTCGAGATCGCCGAGGAGGCCGCCCGCATGGTCGGGCTCGACATCGCCGGCATCGACTTCATCTGCCCCGACATCACCGAGCCGGTGCGCGAGGCCGGCGGGGCGATCTGCGAGGTCAACGCCGCACCGGGCTTCCGGATGCACACCCACCCGACCATCGGCGAGCCGCAGTTCATCGCCAAGCCGGTGGTCGACATGCTCTTCCCGCCGGGGGCGACCTCGCGGATCCCGATCGTGGCGGTGACCGGCACCAACGGCAAGACCACCACGAGCCGGATGATCGCCCACATCTTTAAGGGCCTCGGTCGCAAGGTCGGCATGACGTCGACCGACGGCGTCGTGATCGACGAGCGCCTGGTGATCCGCGCGGACGCCTCCGGCCCGCGCTCGGCGCGCATGGTGCTGCAGAACCCGCGCGTGGACTTCGCCGTCTTCGAGGTGGCCCGCGGCGGCATCCTGCGCGAGGGCCTGGGCTACGAACGCAACGACGTGGCCGTGGTGCTCAACGTCCAGCCCGACCACCTCGGCCTGCGCGGCATCGACACCGTCGAGCAGCTCGCCGACGTCAAGGCCGTCATCGTCGAGGCCGTGCCGCGCGACGGCCACGCCGTCCTCAACGCCGACGACCCCCTGGTGCGCGAGATGCGGCGCAAGTGCTCGGGCCAGGTCGTGTGGTTCTCGATGGAGGAGCCCGGCACCGAGGTGCGCGACATGATCGACGCCCACTGTCGCCGCGGCGGCAAGGCGATCGTGCTCAACCCGACCGAGCGCGGCGAGATGATGGTCGTCCAGCACGGCCGGCGCGAGATGCAGCTGGCCTGGACCCACCTCCTGCCAGCGACCTTCAGCGGCCGGGCCCGGATGAACGTCCAGAACGCGCTGGCCGCCGCGGCTGCCGCGTTCGCCGCCGGGGCGCCGCTGCACGACATCCGTCAGGGCCTGCGGACCTTCTCGACCAACTACTACCTCTCCCCCGGCCGCCTCAACGAGGTCGAGGTCAACGGCGTCAACGTGATCGTCGACTACTGCCACAACGCTCCGGGCATGAAGATGCTCGGCGACTTCGTGGACCGCGTCGGCGAGTCGCTGGAGTCGTCGCACGACCTGGCGCGCCCCTCGCGCATCGGCATCATCGCGACCGCGGGCGACCGCCGCGACCAGGACATGCGCGAGCTCGGCCACATCGCCGCCCAACACTTCGACGTCTGCATCGTCCGCGAGGACGTGGCGCTGCGCGGCCGCGAGCGCGGTGCCACCGCGGAGCTGGTGCTCGAGGGCGTGCGCGCCGCCATGGACGAGGGCGCCCGCTGCAAGCAGGCCGAGCTCGTGGTCGAGGAGATCGAGGCCGTACGCCACGCGATGAGCCGAGCCAACCGCGGAGACCTGGTCGTGGTGTGCGTCGACAAGCACGCCGAGGTGATGGCGGAGCTCGAGCAGTGGTCCGACGTGGCCCAGGCCGGCTCCGTCACCAACCCCGACGCCCCGTCCGCCGACCCGGACTACACCCCCCAGACGGAGTCCTGAGTGCGGATCCTCGACCTGGCGGACCTGCCGCACCGCCCGATCGAGGCGCACGGCAGCCGCAGCTTCTCGGTGGGCGCGTTCGGCATCTGCGCCGACGCCCACCTGGTCGCCGTGTCGCTGGCACCCGGCGGGACCATCGGGCGCCACCCCGCGGTGGGCCGCCAGCTGCTGGTCGTGCTCTCGGGCGAGGCCGAGGTGGCTGGCGCCGAGGGGACCGTACGCCGCCTCGGCGCCGGCCAGGCCGCCGTGTGGGAGCCCGGTGAGCTCCACGAGACCCGGTCGCCGGGCGGCATGTCCGCCATGATCGTCGAGGGCGACCTCGACATCGGCGCCCCCGGCGAACAGGTGGACCCCGGCGACGTCTGAGGCCGTCCCCCGGTCGAGCGGTGCGTCAGACACGTTCCGTCGCCGCAGAACCTGTCCCACGCACCGCTAGGCGGGCGTCGCCGCCCGCACCTTCTGCGAGAGCGTCTCCGCGCTGTCCGGGGTACCGCCGTGGGCGGCGATCCAGTCGTAGGCCTCCTGGCGCTCGGCGTGGCACATCAGCCCGACGACGTCGCCGGGCTCGGCACGCTCCACGAGGGCGGCCATGGCCTCGACCTCGGTCTGGTGGGTGTCGATGTCGGTGACGCCCACCCGTGCCGCACCTGCGCGCAGCAGGGCGTCGATCTCGTCCATCGTGCGACCGCGGAGGTACCACTCCTTGTGACCGATCGCGACGACGTCGCTGCCCTTGGCGCCGATCTCGCCGAGCGCGTCGATCAGCTCGTCGGTGCGGTCACCGACGGCGCCGAGGCCGAGCAGCAGGCGCGCACCGGGACGGCGTACGCCGCCCATGATCTCGAGCAGCGCCTCGAGGCCGGCCTCGTTGTGGGCGAGGTCCATCACGACGCTGACGTCGCCGGGCAGGGAGAAGAAGTTCATCCGGCCCGGGTTGTGCTCGGCGTCGGGCAGGAAGGACCGCAGCCCGGCCACCACGTCGCTGCGGTCGAGCCCGATCGCGAGGGCTGCGGACGCTGCGGCGAGGGCGTTCTCGATGTTGAAGCGCGACAGCCCGGCCAGCGTCATCGGGACGTCCACAAGCTCGACGAGCGGGTCCGGGTCCGCGCCGGGCGTCAGGACGGTGATCCAGCCGTCGATCACCGTGGTCGCGCGACCGCCGCCGTGGCCCAGCACCTCGCGCACGGCGGGCGAGTCGGGGTCGCGGCTGAAGATCCACGGCTGGGCGCTGACCACGGCGCGCATCGCGAGCACGCGGGGGTCATCGCCGTTGAGCACGGCCCAGCCGCCCTTGCGCGTGATCCGCGGGACCACGGACTTCACCTCGGCGAGCTGGTCGACGGTGTCGATGCCCTGGAGGCCGAGGTGGTCGGCGGTCACGTTGGTCACCACGGAGACGTCGTTGCGGGTGACGCCGATGCCCTTGAGCAGGATGCCGCCGCGGGCGGTCTCGGTGACGGCGAGCTGGACGCCGTCGAGCCCGAGCGCGCGCCCGGCACCGGAGGGACCGGAGTAGTCGCCGGCCTCCACCAGCACGCCGTCGCGATAGATGCCGTCGGTGTTGGACCACCCGACGACCAGACCGCTCGTGCGGGCGATGTGGGCCACCATCCGGCTCGTGGTCGTCTTGCCGTTGGTGCCGGTCACGGCCACGACCGGGATGGTCGGGGTGATCGTGGTCGGTCGGCTGCCCGGCTCCGCGGCCGCGACCTCCTCGGCGGCGGCGCTCACCGCGGCCTCGACGTCGGGGGTGGGCAGGGCGTCCAGCGCGTGCGCCACGGCCTCACCCAGCGCGCGCGCCCGGCCGCGGTGGCGCCACGGGAAGGCGACGACGAGGACGTCGGGGTCCGAGGTGGGGCGTACGCGCACCGCGAGGCGACGGGTGCCGGCCTCGCTGGCGATGGCCCGCACCAGCCGCTCGACCGCACGGAGGGCGAAGCGCTGCCGGAAGCCCGACCCTGGCGCGCCGGGGCGCGTCGTCCGCAGCCCGATGCGGCGCGCGAGGCGCAGCACCGCGTCGTCACTGGCCTCGCTGATCGAGGACACGTCGAGCGTGAGCTTCACCGCGGCTCGCGGGAAGTAGAGGTTGGGGCCTTCGAGGATGCGCAGCTCGACGAGTGAGGTCACCGGTGGAAACTACCGAACGGTCGCGTGGCGGCTACAGGCCCATCGCGTGGAAGCCGCCGTCGACGTGCACGATCTCACCCGTGGTGGCCGGGAAGAAGTCGCTCAGCAGCGCGCACACGGCCTGCGCGGTGGGCGCGTGGTCGGTCTCGTCCCAGCCGAGCGGGGCGCGGTCCTTCCACGCCGACTCGAGGTCCTCGAAGCCCGGGATCGCCTTGGCGGCGAGGGTCTTGAGGGGGCCGGCGGAGACGAGGTTGCAGCGGATGCCGTCGGGACCGAGGTCACGCGCGACGTAGCGCGAGGTGTTCTCCAGCGCGGCCTTCGCCACGCCCATCCAGTCGTACGCCGGCCACGCGGTGGTGGCGTCGAAGGTGAGTCCCACGATCGACCCGCCACGCGACATGAGCGGTCGCGTGGCGACCGCGAGCGACTTCAGCGAGTAGGCGGAGACCTGGACGGCCTGCGCCACGTCCTCCCACGGGCCGTCCATGAACTTGCCGCCGAGGAGGGTCTCCGGGTTGCCGTAGGCGATCGAGTGCACGACACCGTCGAGCCCGTCGACGTGCTCGCGGACCTGGTCGGCGAGGCCGGCGAGGTGGTCCTCGTCGGTGACGTCGAGCTCCAGCACGGGCGGCGTCTGCGGGAGCCGCTTGGCGATGCGCCGGGTGATGCCGAGCGCACGGCCGAAGTTGGAGATCAGCACCGTGGCGCCCTGCTCCTGCGCGATCTTCGCGGTCGCGAAGCCGATCGAGCTGTCCATCGTCACGCCGGCGACGAGGATGCGCTTGCCGTCGAGGATTCCCATGTGCGTGTGCCTTTCGTGTGGCGTCGAGGAGCGGGGTGGGGGCGTCAGTGGCCCATGCCGAGGCCGCCGTCGACCGGGATCACGGCCCCGGTCACGTAGGCGGCGCCGTCGGAGGCGAGCCAGGTGACAGCGGAGGCGACCTCGGCCGGCGAGGCGTAGCGGCCCAGCGGCACCTGCGTCTTGATGAGGGCCTTCTGCTCGTTGGTGAGCACGTCGGTCATGTCGGTCTCGACGAAGCCGGGCGCCACGACGTTCGTGGTGATCGAGCGGCTGCCCAGCTCCCGGGCCAGCGAGCGCGCCAGGCCGACGAGGCCGGACTTGGAGGCGGCGTAGTTGACCTGTCCCGCCGACCCGAGCAGCCCGACGACCGACGAGATGAGGATGATCCGTCCGCGGCGCAGGCGCAGCATCCCCTTGGCCGCGCGCTTGGCGAGCCGGAAGGTGCCGGTGAGGTTGGTGTCGATGACCGACGACCAGTCCTCCTCGCTCATCCGCAGCAGCAGGGTGTCCTTGGTGATGCCCGCGTTGGCGACCAGCACCTCGACCGGGCCGTGGGCCTCCTCGACCTGCTTGAACGCGGCCTCGACCGCGTCGGGGTCGGTGATGTCGCAGCGCACGTCGAGCGCACCCTCGGGGGCGCCGCCGTTGCGGGTGGTCACCGCGACCTTGTCGCCCTGGGCGATGAAGGCCTCGGCGATGGCGCGACCGATGCCGCGGTTGCCGCCGGTGACCAGGACGGAACGGGGGGCGCTGGGTGCGGAAGTCTCGCTCACTCCGACGACGCTAGTGATTACCGGGGGGTAGGCCGAAACACCGGGGGCGTCTCACTCGTCCTCGAGGCGGAAGCCGACCTTCATCCCGACCTGGAAGTGCTCCACGGACCCGTCCTTGGCCTGGCCGCGGATCTGGGTCACCTCGAACCAGTCGATGTGGCGCAGGGTCTGGCCGGCACGCTCGATGCCGTTGCGGATCGCCTGGTCGATGCCGTCCGGCGAGGTGCCGACGATCTCGGTGACGCGGTAGGTGCGGTTGGACATGGTTCCTCCTGTACGCCGGGCCGCCGGGCGCCGCTGTGGGGTGCGACACGGCCCGTGGATTGTGGAGCCTAGCGACGTACAGTGGAACGCATGGCCGAGCCCGACGTCGTACGCATCACGACGGCACGCAGCAGCGCTGCGGACGACATGAGGCTGCGCAAGCGACGCTACGCGTGGTCGATGTCGATCAGGCTGGTCTGCTTCCTCGCCGCGGTGATCGTCGGATCGGGCGTGTTCATGTGGCTCCTCATCGCCGGCGCGGTGTTCCTCCCGCTCTTCGCCGTGGTGATCGCCAACGCCGTCGACCAGCGGGACGACGGATTCACCCTGCCGTCGGGCCCGTCGGCCCCGGAACTGACGGCCGGCGAGCGTCCGGACTGAGGAAAAAAAGTCCGGTGACTTCTGCGCAGAAGGTTTGGTTTTCACCGACCCCCGTGGAATGATCTGGCACGCGAGCGCAGCATCCCCCGTCTGTGTTCGCATCCGAGGTGCCGGACAGCTTCCCCCCGTGGCTGTCCGGCACCTCTACATTTGTCCCCTCCCACACCTCGAGAGGTCCCCATGGATCCCGATCGCCCCATCTGCTCGGCGAAGGGGTGCCAGGCCGACGCCGTGTGGGACCTGCAGTGGAACAACCCGAAGATCCACACCCCCGAGCGACGCAAGTCGTGGCTGGCGTGCGAGGACCACCGCTCCTCCCTCTCGGACTTCCTCGGCGCGCGTGGCTTCCTCAAGGACGTCGTCCCGGTCGCGTGACCTACCTACCAGAAGGTAGGTAGCGTGGTGGCATGAACGCCGACGACGTCCTCGACGCCATGCAGGTCCTCACCCTCCGTGACGGGACACCGCCCAGCATTGCGGCGGTCGCGACGGCGCTCGGGCGCACCAAGCAGGCCGTGCTGCACTACTTCCCCGATCGCGGAGCGCTGGAGGCAGCACTGGCCGCTCGAGCGATCTCCCGCGTCGACGAGGCGATGACGGCTGCGGCCGGCCGCGGCGCCGCCGCCGCGACCTACCTCCGGCTCTCGCTCCCCACGACCGAGGACCGTGCGGTCGCGCTCCTGGTGCTCGCATCCCTGCGGACGCACGCGAGCCTGCCGGCCGAGATCGGGGCCGCCACCGAGCGCTGGGAGGCACTCATCGCCCAGGAGCTCGACGACCCCGTGCGCGCCGAGGTGGTCCGGCTCGTGGGCGACGGGCTCTTCGTCGAGGCCCTCGTGGCCGATCCCCCGTCCGTCGAGCGGGTCGAGACACTCGTCGCACACCTGGCCGGACCGGGGCACGGGACCGGGTCGCACCCGTGACCTGGGCACTGGGGCTCGGTCTCGTCGGCCTGGCCGTCCTCGACTCGTTCAACCCTGCCACGCTCGTCGCCGTCAGCTTGATCCTGCTGGGCTCCCGCGACAGCCCGGTCGCCGACACGCTGGGCTTCGTCGCAGGCGCGTTCGCCACCGTCCTGGGTGTGGGCGTGCTGGTCTACCTCGGCGCCGACGCCGCGAGCGAGGGCGTCACGAACGGCGTCGCGTGGGTGCGCCGAGGCGCGTTCGGCCTGGCCGCGCTCGTCGTCCTGGTGTCGGCGGCCCGGGCCCTGCGTCCACGAGTGCGGCGCGAGCTGGTCCTGCCGCGGTGGTTCACCCCGGCGACGGCTGCCGGGCTCGGGGTGCTGATGACCGGTGCCGACCTGCCGAACGCCTTCCCCTACTTCATCGCGATCGAGCGCCTCGTCACGAGCGAGGTCGACCCCGGCGTCGCGCACGCGCTGCTGGCGGCGTACGCCGTCATCTACTGCCTGCCCTGCCTGGTCCTCCTCGCCGTCGGCCTGCGCGGAGGGGCGCTCACACGACACCTGCGACACCTGCACGACCGCTTCGGCTCAGAGGCGGAGGTCCCTGCGAGCAGGGTCACCGCACTCGCGCTGGCCGTCCTGGCGGTAGGGCTCGGCGCGATCGCAGTCACTGCCTAGCCCCGGAACGGGCCGCGTCAGGCGGTGATGGCCGTGCCGGAGGTGGCGTCTGCGACCAACCGGTCGCGCAGCGCCACGACCTCGGCCACGGCCGCCAGGAAGCGCGTGGTGCTGTCGCCGACGTGCAGGTCGTCGAAGTAGTGGTGGCGCATCGCCACACGGTCGAGGTGACGCGTGTCGTGCTCGAGCCGCTCGGCCAGCAGCGCGGTGAGGGCGTCCACGTTGGTGTGGTCGAGGAGGTCGGCGCAGTGGCTGATCGGGACCTCCTGCCGCAGCGACTCGGTGTCGCCGTGGCGGTCGGTGAGGAAGATCGGCTTGTCGGTGTGGAGGTAGAGCCAGTCGAGTCCGACCGAGGAGACATCGGTGACGATGGCGTCGCAGCCGGGCATCACCGCCAGGATGTCGCCGACCAGGACCTGGGCGTGGCCGGCATCGGGGTCGGCCGCCGCGGCCCGACCGACGAGGTCCATGATGCGCTGGTGCGCGGCGGCGATCGCCGGTGCGCGGCTCGTGGTCACCTTCGGGTGTGGCTTGTAGACCAGCCGTACGTCCGGCACGGCGAGGATCCCCCGCACGATCGACTCGCCGAAGAGGTCGACCGAGGTGTAGTCGTTGTAGTCGGCGTCGCCCTCCCACGTCGGGGCGTACATGACCGTGCGTCGCGGGCTCGGCGCCAGGAGCGGCGTACGCGGCAGGTCGAGCTGCGGGCGACCGATCCGCACCAGCCGGCTGGCGTCGAAGTCGAGGAGGCCGGTGAGGTAGCGCTCGACGGCGGCGCCACCGGCGACGAAGACCCGGTCGTAGGCCTTGGCGTTGTTGCTCGCCATGGACTGCTTGTCGCTCTCGCCGTGGTTGATGTGGACGTGCAGGCGGCGGCTGTCGAGGAGCGACTCGAAGTTGAGGACCGAGTTGTTGCAGTAGAGCACGACCTTGGCGTCGAGCTGGGCGTAGAGCTCGGTCAGCTCGGGGAAGGTCGGGGCGGTGAAGACCTGGAGGTCGGTGCGCGCCGCCACCAGCTCCGCGGAGTCGGGGTCGCGCAGCACCAGACCCACGCGGTGGGCACCGTCGAGGATCTCGAGGACCTCCAGCCACTGCACGAGCTGGTAGGTCCTGGTGGGGTCGCCCGCGAAGTAGGCGATCACGTGCACGTCGTTCACGAGCAGATTCTAGTCGCCCGGCGGCCGCCGGGACCCACCCTCTGGTGGATGTGGAACGCCTCAGCCACCGATGGCAGACATCGGCCGGTCGGGCTGGAGGAAGGTCACGTCGTCGATGCCGTGGCCTGCCCGCTTGCCGAGCATCGCGATGACCCAGCGCTCGGCGATCTCCTGGTCGGTGGCCTCCGAGCGCAGGGCCGTGCGCAGGTCGGACTCCTCGCGGGCGAAGAGGCAGTTGCGCACCTGGCCGTCCGCGGTGAGCCGTACGCGGTCGCAGTCGCCGCAGAAGGGGCGCGTCACCGAGGCGATGATGCCGACGGTGGCCGGTCCCCCGTCGACGTCGAACAGCTCGGCCGGGGCGCTGCCGCGCGGCTCGCCGTGCGGCGTCAGGGTGAACTCGTCGGTGAGCTGGGCATAGATCTCGTCGGCGGTGACCATCGCCGCACGGCTCCAGTCGTGCTGGGCGTCGAGGGGCATCTGCTCGATGAAGCGCAGCTCGTAGCCGTGCTCGATGCTCCAGCGCAGCAGCTCGGCGGCCTGGTCGTCGTTGGTGCCGCGCAGCAGGACGGCGTTGAGCTTGATCGGGCCGAGGCCGGCGGCCTTGGCGGCCTCGAGGCCCGCGACGACGTCCTGGAGCCGGTCGCGGCGGGTGATCGTGGCGAAGGTCTCGGGCCGGACCGTGTCGATGCTGGCGTTGATCCGGTCGAGCCCGGCGTCGGCCAGGGCCTGCGCAGTGCGGTTGAGGCCGAGCGCGTTGGTGGTCAGCGAGGTCTCGACGCCGAGGGCGTGGGTGCGGGAGACGATGTCGACCAGACCGCGCCTCAGGAGCGGCTCGCCGCCGGTGAAGCGCACCTCGCGGACACCGAGGCGCTCGACCCCGATCGTGATCAGGCGCACCACCTCGTCATCGGTGAGCGTCTGGTCCGTGGGCAGCCAGTCGAGGCCCTCGGCCGGCATGCAGTAGTTGCACCGCAGGTTGCACCGGTCGGTCAGGGACACGCGCAGGTCCGTGGCCACGCGGCCGAAGCGGTCTGCCAGAGGTGTCGTCACACCCACCACCCTAGCGAGGCACCCCCCACGCGCTCAGGACGCGCCGGATAACCTCGTCCCCGTGCACAAGCTGCGGTTCCTGGTCTCGCGCCGCTGGGTCGCCTTCGCGCTCGTGGTCGTCTTCCTCGGCTGGGTCGCCTGGCGCCTGGGCGAGTGGCAGTTCGACCGGCTCGAGGAGCGTCAGGACCGCAACGCGACCATCGAGCGCAACGAGCGGGCCGGCTCCGACCCGATCCTCGAGGTGATGGCGCCCGGACGCGACGTCACCCGCGACACCGAGTGGCGGATCGTGGAGGCCACCGGCACCTACGCCGTCGAGGACACGGTGATCGTGCGCTACCGCACCCGCGAGGGCGCCGCCGGCGTCGACGTCGTCGTGCCCCTCGAGCTCTCCGACGGCTCCAGCGTGCTGGTCGACCGCGGCTGGTTCGGCACCGACAACCGGGGCGCCACCTCCGAGGACGTGCCCGCCCCGCCGACCGGCGAGGTGACGGTCACCGGCTTCGTGCGCCAGGACGCGGAGGGCGACAGCACCCGGGTCAGCGATCAGTCCACGCGCGCGGTCAACAGCGCCGAGATCGCCGAGGCGCTCGACCGCGAGGTGCTCGGCGGGTGGATCGACCTGCGCACCGAGTCGCCCGAGGCGGCGACGCCGCTGGCCCCGGTGGAGATGCCCGAGCTCAACGAGGGCCCGCACTTCTTCTACGGCCTGCAGTGGTGGTTCTTCGGCGCACTCGCGATCTTCGGCTTCTTCTACCTGATGTACGACGAGTGGCGCGGCGGGCGCGGTCCGTGGGGCAAGACCCGTGACGAGGCGGCGCGGTCCGGTGCCGCAGCCGACCGTGGGCCGGCGTCAGAGGCTGCGCAGGAGACCGCCGTCGACCGGAAGCATCACGCCCGTCAGGAATGACGCCGCGGGCGAGAGCAAGAACGCCGCGACCGCCCCGAACTCCGCCGGCTCGCCGTAGCGCCCCAGTGGGATGCTCGCCTCCGCCGCCCGACGCGCCTCCTCCGGGTCCCCGGTGGAAGCGTCGAGCTCGGCGACGCGGTCCGTCGCGATCCTGCCGGGCAGGAGACCGTTCACGCGTACGCCGCGGGGGCCGAGCTCGTCGGCCAGGGTCTTGGCCACCATGGCCAGGCCCGGGCGCAGCCCGTTGGAGATCGCCATCTCCGGCAGCGGCGCCCGCACGCTCGACGACAGCACCAGCCCGAGCGCACCACCTGAGGGCAGCGCGGCGCCGACCTCGCGGGCCAGGCGTACGGCTCCGAGGAAGACCGACTCGAAGGCGGTGCTCCACTGCTCGTCGGTGATCGTCGACACCGGGCCCTTCGGCGGACCGCCGACGCTGATCAGTGCGCCGTCGACGCGGCCCCACGTGTCGTGGGCCGCCGCGAGCAGCCTGGCCGGGGTGTCGCGCTCGGCGTTGTCAGCCATGACGGCCACGGCGGCCCGACGGCCGGCGGAGTCGTCGAGGGCGGCGACTGCCTCGTCGAGGGACTCCTGCGAGCGGCCGGACAGCACAACACGGGCACCCTCGGCGACGAGCGCCTCGGCGCTGGCGCGGCCCAGGCCGCGAGCCCCTCCGGTGACGATGAGGACGCGGTCGGCCAGGCGGAGGTCCATGTCACGAGCCTAGCCATGAGCGACGGAGGAGCTCAGGGCGTGGCGAGGGAGGTCGAGTGGCCCCGCGACCGAGGAACGAGGTCGCGACGGGGTGTATCGAGACCCAGGAGCCTAGCCAGGGACGTCGATGCGCTCCTCGCGGAACTGGGTCGCGTGGAGGGTGGCGTAGAGGCCGCCCGCCGCCAGCAGCTCGGCGTGGGTGCCCTGCTGGACGACCCGGCCGTCGTCGAGGACGAGGATCAGGTCGGCGTTGCGGACCGTCGAGAGGCGGTGGGCGATCACGAGCGACGTACGCCCCTCGAGCGCGGCGTCGAGGGCCTGCTGGACGGCCGCCTCGGACTCGCTGTCGAGGTGGGCGGTCGCCTCGTCGAGGACCACGATGGCGGGCGCCTTGAGCAGCAGCCGCGCGATCGCCAGTCGCTGGCGCTCACCCCCGCTGAGGCGGTAGCCGCGATCGCCGACCACCGTGTCGAGCCCGTCGGGCAGCGACCTCACGAGCGTGGCGATCTGCGCCGCCTCGAGCGCCGCCCACACGTCGGTGTCGTCGGCGCCGGGACGGGCGTAGAGCAGGTTGGCCCGGATGGTGTCGTGGAACATGTGGGCGTCCTGGGTGACGTAGCCGACGACGTCCTCCAGCGACTGCAGCGTCACGTCGCGCACGTCGTGGCCGCCCACCCGCACGGCGCCGGACTCGACGTCGTAGAGGCGAGCGACGAGGTGCGTGACGGTGGTCTTGCCGGCACCCGAGGGACCGACGAGCGCCACCATCTGTCCGGGCTGGGCGGTGAAGGTGACGTCGTGGAGCACCTGGCCGGTGTCGCGTGACTCGGTGCGCGCCACGGTCTCGAGCGAGGCGAGCGAGATCTGGTCGGCGCGGGGGTAGGTGAAGGCGACGTGGTCGAACTCGAGCCTCGAGGCGCTGGGTGCCAGCGCGACGGCGTCGGGCTTCTCCTGGATCAGCGACGGGAGGTCGAGGACCTCGAAGACCCGGTCGAAGCTCACGAGCGCGGTCATCACGTCGATGCGCACGTTGGAGAGCCCCTGGAGCGGGCCGAGCAGGCGGGTGAGCAGGACGCCGAGGGCGACGATCGTGCCGACGGACAGGTCCCCCTGGATCGCGAGGTAGCCGCCGATGCCGTAGACGAGCGCCGTGGCGAGCGACGGCACCAGTGTCATCGCGGCGAAGAAGATGCGGGTCAGGAGCGAGATCCGGATGCCGAGGTCGCGCACGACCGCGGCCTTCTGTGCATAGGCCACGTCCTCGACGTCGCGGCGGCCGAAGAGCTTGAGCAGCATCGCGCCGCCGACGTTGAAGCGCTCGGTCATGGCGTTGCCGAGGTCGGCATTGCCGTCCATCTGCGCGCGGGACAGGTCGGCCAGGCGCGCACCCACGAGTCGGGAGGCGATCAGGAGGATCGGGAAGAGCGCCAGGCACAGCACCGTGACCGGCCAGCTGAGGAAGAGCATCGTCACGCCGACGACCACGGCGGAGATGACGTTGGAGACCGTGCCCTGGAGCGTGGACGTGAAGGCCCGTTGCGCGCCGATCACGTCGTTGTTGAGCCGGCTCACCAGCGCGCCGGTCTGGGTGCGGGTGAAGAAGGCGAGCGACTGGCGCTGCACGTGGGCGAACACCTGGGTGCGGAGGTCGTAGATGAGGCCCTCGCCGATGCGGCTGGAGAGCCACCCGGTGATCAGCCCGAACCCGGAGTCCACGATCGCGACGAGCGCGACCAGCAGGGCCAGCCACACCACCAGCGAGGTGTCGCCGGAGCTGACGCCGTCGTCGATGATCATCTTCAGCAGCAGCGGCGGCGCCACGACGAGCGCGGCGTCGACGACCGTCACGGCGAGGAAGCCCGCGATCAGCCGCCGGTGCGGCCGCGCGAAGGTCAGGACCCGGCGCAGCGTGCGGCGCTCGATCTTGTTGTCGACGACGCTCCGGTCACTGCGCAGGTGCCGCCACGGCGGTCCTCCCGCTCCCGGTCCCATCGACATGCGTCCACTCCCTCAGCCCGTCCGACGCAGGCAGAACGCCCGCATCGACCCCAGTGTTCCTGAGGGGTACGACGATCAGCCGGCGAGGGCGGCCGCGACGGCACGGAAGCGGCGTACCTGCGCCTCCCGCTCGAGGCGGCGCTGCTCGTCGAGGTCGCGCTCCCCCGCCCCCTGGAGCAGGGCCTTGGTCTCGCGGACGACCCCGGGCATCGGTGCCACGAGGGCCGCGGCGAGGTCGAAGACCGCGGCGTCGAGGTCGGCCGACGGCACCGCCGAGGTCGCCAGGCCGATCCGCACCGCCTCCTCGGCCGTCACGACGCGCGCGGTGGCGCAGATCTCGAGTGCGCGGGCATAGCCGACGTGCTCGACCAGCGGCTTGGTGCCGGTGAGGTCGGGCACCAGTCCGAGGGCCGACTCCTTCATCGAGAACTTCGCGTCGTCGGCCACCACGCGCAGGTCGCACGACAGCGCGAGCTGGAAGCCGGCGCCGATGGCGTAGCCGCGGACCTTGGCGATCGAGACGAAGCGCGGGTCGCGCAGCCACGTGAAGCCGCCCTGGAACTCGTCGATCCGCGCGGAGGCCTCCTCGTCGCTGAGCGCGAGCAGGCCGACGACGCTCTCCTGGCCGGCCGTCGACGGGTCGAGCATCGCCCGGTCCAGGCCCGCGGAGAACGTGTCGCCCTCGCCCGTCACCACCACGACGCGTACGTCGTCGGGCAGGGTGCGCCCGATCTCCCCGAGCGCGATCCACATCGCCGGCGTCTGGGCGTTGCGCACGTCAGGACGGTCGAGCGTGACGGTCGCCACCGGCCCCTCGATGTCGAGGCGGAGTCCGACGGCGGCGAGGTCTGCGGGAGTCATGCGCCGAGGTTACTACCGGCGGGTAACCTCAGGCGAGGGACACCAGGTCGGCGTAGTCCTCGTTCCACAGGTCCTCGTCGCCGTCGGGCAGCAGGAGCACCCGGTCGGGGTCGAGCGCCCGCACCGCCCCCTCGTCGTGGGTGACGAGGATGATCGCGCCGGTGTAGCTGCGGATCGCGTGGAGCACCTCCTCGCGGGAGGCAGGATCGAGGTTGTTCGTCGGCTCGTCGAGCAGCAGCACGTTGGCGCTGGAGACGACCAGGATCGCGAGCGCGAGGCGGGTCTTCTCCCCGCCCGACAGCACGCCGGCGGGCTTGTGCGCGTCGTCGCCGGAGAAGAGGAACGACCCCAGCACCGAGCGGGCCTGGGTGTCGGTCAGCTCGGGCGCCGCGCTGTGCATGTTCTCCAGCACCGTGCGGTTGACGTCGAGGGTCTCGTGCTCCTGGGCGTAGTAGCCCATCTTGAGCCCGTATCCCGGCACGACCTCGCCGGTGTCGGGTTGGTCGACGCCGGCCAGGATGCGCAGCATCGTGGTCTTGCCGGCGCCGTTGAGTCCGAGGATGACCACGCGGCTGCCCCGGTCGATCGCGAGGTCGACCGCGGTGAAGACCTCGAGCGAGCCGTAGGACTTCGACAGCTCGGACCCCATGAGCGGCGTCTTGCCGCACGGGGCGGGCTCGGGGAAGGCGATGCGGGCCACCTTGTCGGCCGCACGCTCGCCCTCGATGCCGGCCATCATCTTCTCGGCGCGCTTGAGCATCGACTGCGCGGCCTGCGCCTTGGTGGCCTTGGCGCGCATCTTGTTGGCCTGGTCGGTGAGCACCTTGGCCTTGTTCTCGGCGTTGGAGCGCTCGCGCTTGCGCCGCTTCTCGTCGTCCTCGCGCTGGGTGAGGTAGTTGTGCCAGCCCATGTTGTAGACGTCGATGACTGCGCGGTTGGCGTCGAGGTGGAAGACCTTGTTGACCGTGGCCTCGAGCAGGGCGTTGTCGTGGCTGATGACCACGAACCCGCCGCGGTGGGCCTTGAGGAAGTCGCGCAGCCACACGATCGAGTCGGCGTCGAGGTGGTTGGTGGGCTCGTCGAGCAGCATGATCTCGGCGCCCGAGAAGAGGATGCGGGCGAGCTCGACCCGGCGGCGCTGGCCACCGGAGAGCGTGCCGATGGGCTGGGCGAGGATGCGCTCCTCGATGCCGAGGGCGGCGGCCATCTGCGCGGCCTCGGACTCGGCGGCGTAGCCACCCCCGGCGTGGAGCTCGGCGTCGGCGCGCGCCCAGCGCTTCATGCCGCGCTCGTGGACCTTGGGGTCGGGGTCGGCCATGTCGACCTCGGCGTCACGCAGGCGACGTACGACCTCGTCGAGGCCGCGCGCGGACAGGATCCGGTCGCGGGCGATGACCTCGGGGTCGCCGACGCGCGGGTCCTGCGGGAGGTAGCCGACGTCACCGCTGCGGAGGACCTGCCCGTCGGCGGGGGTCCCCTCGCCGGCGAGGATGCGGGTGAGGGTCGTCTTGCCGGCTCCGTTGCGCCCCACGAGGCCCACCTTGTCGCCCGCGGCGATGCGGAAGGTGACGTCCTCCATGAGGAGCCGCGCGCCGGCTCTGACCTCGAGCTTCTGGGCGGTGATCATCGGGCCACATCCTACGAAGGGGTGGAGGCAGGAGCCCCATCGGCGGCGCAGGCGCTAACCTGCGCTGAGGTCGCTCCGACCGTCACGACCTGCGGAAAGGCACCGCCCATGCGCTTCAACCCGAAGGCCCGGCTCGACACCTCCCGCGTCCGCGACGGTGGCGGCGGTGGCGCCTCCGGCGGTCCGATGCGCATCCCGCTGCCCGGTGGCACCAAGGCCGGTGGCGGCATCGGCGCGGTGCTGATCGTGATCCTCTTCCTCGTCCTCATGCAGTGCACCGGCGGCGGCCTCCCGAGCCCGGGCGGCGGCACCTCGACAGGCACCGACACCAGCCGGATGCAGGACAGCGAGCGCTACGACAACTGCAAGACCGGCGACGACGCCAACTCCGACGTGGACTGCGCGCGGGTGGCGGTCGAGAACTCGCTCGTCGACTACTGGGCCGACACGCTGCCCAGCCAGGCGGACACCCAGTTCTCCCCCGCGTCGATGACGACCTTCAGCGGCGCCGTGCCCACCGGCTGCGGCCAGGCCTCCTCGCAGGTCGGCCCGTTCTACTGCCCGCCCGACCAGGGCATCTACCTCGACACCACCTTCTTCGCCGACGTCCTCGAGGGCCAGCTCGGCGGCCAGGGCGGCGACTTCGTCGAGCCCTACGTGCTCGCCCACGAGTACGGCCACCACGTCCAGAACCTGATGGGCACCATGGGCCGGGTGCGCGACCAGCAGGGCGCCGAGTCCGACGCCGTACGCCTCGAGCTCCAGGCCGACTGCTACGCCGGGATGTGGACCGCGCACGCCGAGGACAGCGAGCTGATCACCCTCGACGACGGCGACATCGCCGAGGCGCTCGACTCCGCCAAGGCCGTGGGCGACGACCGGATCCAGCAGAAGTCCGGCCAGGGCGTCGACCCCGAGGGCTGGACGCACGGCTCGTCGGAGCAGCGGATGGCCTGGTTCAGCCGTGGCTACGAGGAGGGCACCCTCGAGGCGTGCGACACCTTCTCGGCCAGCGCCCTCTGAGCCGGGACACCATCACGCGAGCAGCGCCTCGATCTGGGTGACCTGGCGCTGCATCGCGCGGATGTAGGGCGCGACGCTCGGGTGGCGGAACTTCCCGGCCAGCGCTCCGTCACCCTCGGCGACGCGCGCCAGGGCCCAGTCCAGGCGGGTCAGGGCGGTGTAGACGGCCATCACCCGGGCACCCGTCATCACCTGCTCGGTCGTGGCCAGGCCGGCCGGCAGCGCGTCGACGTACGCCTCCACGAGGGGCTCGACGTCCTCGCGGGTCGCGAGGGAGAGGTATCCCAGGTCGGAGCCGACCGGTCCGCGCCCCAGGTGGGCCCAGTCGATGGCGATCGCACCCTCGCCCCCGGGCACGCGCCCCGGGATGTTGGCTGCGGACGGGTCGCCGTGCTGGGCGACCTGCGGCAGCGCGTCGCACCGGTCGAGCCAGGGCTCGCGGTGGCTCCAGAGGTGATCGGCGATGTCTGCCACGGGCGTGCGGGCGAGGGTGCGCCATCCGCCGCGCCGTTCCACCAGCGCCAGCCGGGTGCGGAGCTGGTCGCGGGCGAGCCAGGGGTGCTCTCCCAGGTCGACGGCCGCGAAGCGCCCGAGGCAGGCGGCGAGCCAGAGCCCGGGAGCGTCGTGGTGCTCGACACGCTCGTGGACGAGCGTGACGCCCTCACCGTCCTCCTCGACCCGTACGACGCCCGCCTCGCGCAGCCCCGGCGAACCGGCGACCACGCCACTGAGGGCGACGTCGGCAGCGCGCCGCCAGTAGTTCACGTCACGTGGCGCGAGGGCGCCGCCGGCGGCGTACGGGTCCGGGGCCTGCAGCCGCTTGACCACCACGTCACGCCCGCCGATGCTGGCCGACCAGACCCCGGCGGTGGCCGGTCCGGCACCGGGCAGGGCTCGCCACCCGGGCTCGGGCTGCCAGCGGGAGCCGTCCATGTGCGCGAACCTAGCGCACCCCGCGGTCGCCGCGGCGCAGGATCGCGCGCCGGTCAGCCGGCGTTGGTGACCTCGACGCGGATCGCCTGCGCGTCGAGGACCGCCTGGTCGAGCACCGCACGCCGGGGGTCGGGCACGGCCAGCCACGGCTCGACGACGGTGAGCCGCGCCAGCCGCGGGTCGGTCAGCACGGCCTCGACGGCACCGTGGTCGCCCCCGGCCACGACCGGCCCGACGCCGGCGAGGATCCGCGCGGCGTGCTCGGCGGCCGCCTCGTAGGCCTGCCGCGCCTGGTTGTCGCGTCGGCGGGCGAAGCGCTGTTGGCTCTGGCCGCCCGCCTTGGTCCGACCCTGCACGTGGCGCTGGCCGATCTTGTGCTCGACGAGACCGGTGCCGCGCAGGCGGGCGACGGCGAAGCCGCCCTTGCGCACCAGCAGGACGCCCCACTCCCCCGGCGGCACGGCTGCCTCGGCGAAGGCCGCGGCATCGGCCGGTCCGGCGTACGTCGTCGCGAACGGCAGGTGGGCGGTGAAGTGCGAGCCGTCCGCCGCGCGTCCCGACAGGTCGCCGTCCCGGACCTGCAGGTCGGTGTCGCCGTGGCCGGTCGTGAAGTTGTCGACCCAGCGTGGCCAGCGGGCGGCGGGGACGAGGACGTGGGGCACGGGCCGAACCTAGCCGCTGTGCCTCGCGGGGAGGTGTCCGCGTCCCGTCCGCCTCGTCTAGGGTCCCCGTCATGCACGCACCGGGTCCTCCCGTCGTCCCGCGTCGCGCGGTGACGTCGTGATCGGCTGGCTCTGCATCGGGATCATCTCGGTCGGCCTGATCGGCTGGGCATTCGTCTTGGAGGACCGACTCGACTACGAGCACCGCCTCGCGACGTGGTGGGTGGACGGCGCGCGGGGGCTGGGAGCGGCGACGGGCGCGGTGTCCTTCATCAGGTCGACGCTCCTGCTGGCGATCTACTGCGTCGTCGCGTGGCTCGGCGACCTCGTGGCGACCGGGCTCGGCCACCCACTGTGGGCCCTGCTGCTGGCGGGACCAGCCATGCTCGCCTATGCACCCGTGGTCCTGGCGATGGCACCCATCGACTTCACGGCGTACACGACCTGGAGGTCCCACCTCGCTGCCGCGGGCGCGGGCCCGGGGCAGCAGCGCGCGATCGCATGGGGGGCCGGCCCTCCCGCGCTGGCGGGGTTCGGCGCCGTCCTGTTCACGCTGTTCACGATCTTCGGCGTCTGAGGCCCCGGCCCCTCTTCGCTCCGTGGTTACAGTCGAGGAGTCCACCACTTCCGGGAGGTCCCACCGTGCGCCGCATCCTCGTCCCCGCCCTCACCGCCGTCCTCGGGCTCAGCGCCCTGACCGCGACGTCCCCCGCGTCTGCCGCACTTGCCCAGCGCGACAAGCCGTTCCCCTCACGCATCGAGCTGCCCGACGGCTTCGAGCCGGAGGGCATCGCGATCGGTCCGGGCCCGAAGGCCTGGCTCGGGTCGCTCGCGGACGGCGACATCTACCGCGTCTCGCTGCGCACCGGAGAGGGCGAGGTCGTCGTCGACGGCACCGGCACCCCTGCCGTCGGCCTGAAGTCCGACCGTCGCGCCCGGCTCTTCGTCGCCGGCGGTGACTCCGGCACCGCTCGCGTGATCGAGACCCGCTCGGGGGACGTCACCGACTACGACCTCGACGGCGCCTTCGTCAACGACGTGGTCCTGACCAAGCGGGCGGCCTGGTTCACCGACTCCGGGCTCCCGCAGCTCTACCGCGTCGCGCGTGACGCGAGGGGCGCTGCGGCCGCGACGGCGACGACGCTCCCCCTGACCGGCGAGTGGGTGCAGGGCACCGGCTTCGGCGCCAACGGCATCAGCACCACGCCCACCGGCGGCGACCTGCTCGTCATCAACTCCGGCACCGGCGTGCTCTACCGCGTCGACCCGTCGACCGGGGTCGCGACCGCGGTCGACCTCGGTGGCACCTCGCTCACCATGGGCGACGGCATGCTCCGCCACGGCCGGCTGCTCTACGTCGTGCGCAACCGCATCAACGAGATCGCCGTGATCCGCCTCGACCGCCCCGGGTCGAGCGGCAGGCTGGTGCGCACCATCACCGCCGACGACCTCGACGAGTCGACGAGCTTCGACGTGCCGACCACGGTCGCGAAGCTCGGCGGAAAGCTCTACCTGCCCAACGCGCGCTTCGGCACCACCGCGACGCCCGACACCGACTACTGGGTGACCAAGGTCCGCGCGAAGCCGTGACGGCTGCACTCGCCACCTGAGAGGGTGTCCGACGGCCGTCCCCCCGGCTAGTGTCCGCGCCATGCGCGCACCGGGGGGTATGGCCACCGCGACCTTCGTCGCAGTGGCGGTCACGTTGGCAGGCTGCTCCTCGGGCGGACCGCCCGAACCCGAGGGACAGTCGCAGGCGCTGCCGGTCGATGACACCTCCGACGTGGCTCCGGTCGAGGAGGCGCTCGGCCTGCTGTCACGAGACGTCGGGCTGGTCGACTTCCGCAGCGACCGGCACGCCGCCGAGCGGCTCGGGCTGCTGGCCGACGATGCGACGTCCCTGACCGGGCTCGGCGAGGCGTACGCCGAGGGCCTCGCCGATGTGCCGGACACCGACCTCGCCGCCGTCGGCTGGCTTGCCGCCGAGGTCGACCGGATGGCCGAGGGAGGAGCAGCCTTCAACCAGCTCGACGTGCGATGGTCGATGGTGGCCACCACCGGCGAGCCGCTCGACGACGACTATGCCTCGGTCGAGGTGTTCCGCCTGTTCGACGGCACGGACATGGATGCCGTGGTCGCCGACCTCGAGGACGCGGGCTTCGAGCGCAGCACGGAGGACGGCTGGGCCCACCTCCACCTCGATGGCACGTTGAGCGACCACGTCGACGTCCTTGAGGGTGGTGGGATCGGGGGGCGCTACCCGGCGTCCTTCTTCCCCGACGTGGCTGTCCATCCCGAGACCCACCTGGTGGCCGTCGGCGAGGTCGAGGTGCTGGACCCCTCGGGCTCGTCAGGTGTTGCGGACGCCCTGCTGCCGATGCTCGACCAGGACCTCGCCGACCTCGAGATCCTGGCTGTGACCCCGGCCGCGCACGTCCGCTGCTGGAGGCCGGTCGACAAGCTCACGAGCAACCGCTCGACGCCGGGCCGCATCCGCGCCTGGGCCGAGGCCCACGGCATCGAGGACCTCGGCACGCCCGGCGCGACGGTGGTGACGTGGGTGCCCGGCCAGGACGTGGTGCACCGGTCGTTCTTCGCCGACGCCGACGGCGCCCGACAGGCACTCGTCGGTCGTGAACGGGTCTACGCGGAGGCGCGGCGGAGCCCGGAACCGCTGGGCGTCCTGATGCCCGACGACGGCAACGACTCACCCTATGAGCCGGGGTGGACGATGACGCGCGACGATCGCGTGATCGAGGTCCGGCACAACCCCACCGACCCCGCCGCGGCGGTCGCGACGCACCTGGAGCGCGGGATCGGGTTCGACACGTGCGGCTCGCCGGGTGCCTTCTCCTGAGGCTCGCTGCCTCAGAGGAAGTCGAGCGGGTCGAACTGGTCGATCGGGATGATCCGCACGCGCGGCAGCGGGGTGTTGAACGCGCCGAGGTCGTACTCGAGGTCGAAGATGCGCAGGCCCGGCAGGTTGCGGAACTGCGAGTTGATGAACTCGGTGAAGCCGATGACGCCGACCTGACGCGAGCCGTCGCACAGCTGGGCGACCTGGTCGACGAAGTCACCGTCGTGACTGACCAGCACGACGTCGGCGTCACGGTCGACGAGCGCCTCGGCGGTGCGCTGGATGGCGATGTCGACGATCTTGCCCTCGCCGCTCAGCGGGACCGGCTTGAAGCCGATCGCGAGCAGGGCCTGCACGAAGCTGATCGGCATCTCGGTGCTGGCGGCGAGGAAGAACAGGCCGGTGACGTCCTGGTCGAAGGCGCGCTCGGCCCACTCCAGCAGCCGGTCCCACCGGGGACGCTCCTCGGGCCGGGGGCGCCGCCCCAGGATCGAGGTGCCCAGGGTGGCGTCGATGTTCTCCCCGTCGACGAGGAGGTAGGTCATCCGCTCGGCCATGCGAGGACTCTCCCACACCCGGGCGCGGCGCTCAGGCGCGGTAGACGACCCGGAACGCCTCGACGACCTCGTCGCCGGACGTGCGGACCTCGCTGACCTCCACCAGCGCCCGCGGCACACCGGACCCGTCGCACAGGATGGACAGCACACCCACCTGCGGCAGGTCGCCGAGGTAGTCCGCGGCGTCGGCCGTCGTCTCACCGCGCTCGTCGGCCAGCACCTGCTCGACGAACGCGTCGGACTCCTGCGCGGAGTCGCCGTACGCCCACGCCGGCGGCGGCACCGACTCGAGCGTGGTCGGGCCGAAGTAGGACGGCGCCGCGTTCAGCTTGGCGTGGAAGCGGGCGAGCTCCCAGAAGACGCGGAGCTCCTCGTGGTCGAAGTCGGTCTCGGACAGGTCGACCTCGGGCTCATCCATGACCGGAGCCTAGCGAGCCGCCCCCGATCCGCTCAGGCCACGGCAGCGACGTACGCCGCGAAGTCCCGCGCCGCCTCCATCGAGCCCGGTCGCGGTGCGGCCTGCGGGTCGAGCCCGAGGTCGCGGTCGGCCAGCACCTGCTGGAGGAGCGGTCGCCACCGCGCGTCGCCGTGCACCATCGCCCAGCGCAGTGCGTCCCGCTTGCTCGCGACCTCGCCGGTGCGGACGGTGAAGAGGCTGCGGCTGGCCTGGACGACGAGGTAGCGCTGGCACCACGCGACGTCCGAGGGACACCAGGCCGAGATGTCGTCGGCAAGGTTCGCGAGGCCGACGCGTGCGCTGTCGCGCAGCACCTGGTCGGGCACCTCGCCGACCAGCTCGACGGGGCACGGACCGACGAGCGTGATCCCGTGCTCGCGCAGGACCCAGCGTGTCCACGGCTGGTTGCAGTGGGTGGACCACGTCATCTGGTCGTGACCGTGGTCGACGTAGAGCCACTCGCGGCCCAGGCCGTCGACCGAGCGCAGGTCCGCGGCGACGGCATACGACCCCTCGAGGTGGCCGAACCAGTGCCCGTCGCGGTGCGGCAGGTCCCGGTGCAGCCGCCGCAGCGCGGCCTCCTGCGCGGCGTCGGGACGCTCCCGCACCACGACGACGAAGTCGCAGTCGCTGTGCAGGTCACCGGCACCGAGCGCGAACGACCCCTGCAGGTAGGCCCCCACGAACGACTCCCCCAGCGCCTGCTGGGCGCCGGTGACGAGCACGTGGAGCACGCCGTTGAGCTCGGCGTAGCGCGTGGGGTGGGGGTTCAGCACGGATGGAGTGTGCGCCCCCACGCACCCCCTCCGCCACGGAATATCCGCAGGTCAGGGGCGCCTTGACCACGGCGGGCCTGGTGCCGGGTCGCCGGGTCTCGACCTCTCAGACGTTGAAGCCGAGGGCGCGCAGCTGCTCGCGACCGTCGTCGGTGATCTTGTCCGGACCCCACGGCGGCATCCAGACCCAGTTGATCGCGACGTCGTTGACCAGGCCCTCGAGGGCCGCGTTGGTCTGGTCCATGATCACGTCGGTCAGCGGGCAGGCCGCCGACGTCAGCGTCATGTCGAGGACCGCATTGCTGTGCTCGTCGAGGTGCACGTCGTAGACGAGGCCGAGGTCGACGACGTTGATCCCGAGCTCGGGGTCGACGACGTCCTTCATCGCCTCGGTGACGTCGTCGACGGTCACCGTCGACGTGCCGCCGGCGCTCGCCTCGGGCACCTCGGGAAGGTCGCTGTGGTCGATCTGCTGGTCAGTCATGGGTGACTCCTCCGGTCGGGACCGAATCTGATTGGGCCTGGGCGGTCGCGTCCTTCCACGCCATCCAGGAGAGCAGCGCGCACTTCACGCGCGCGGGGAACTTCGCGACACCGGCGAACGCGATGCCGTCCTCGAGGACGTCCTCGTCGGGCTCCACCTGTCCCTTGCCCTGCATGAGCTCGAGGAAGGTCTGGTGGATCGACATGGCCTCGTCGACCGGCTTGCCGATCACGAGGTCGGCCATCACCGACGTCGACGCCTGGGAGATCGAGCACCCGACGGCGTCGTAGGACACGTCCTGCACGACGCGACCCTCCGCGCCCTCGGCGAGGTGCACGCGCAGGGTGACCTCGTCGCCGCACGTCGGGTTCACGTGGTGCACCTCGGCAGTGCCGGCGGAGGACGGGTCGCCCCTCAGTCCTTTGTGGTGCGGGTTCTTGTAGTGGTCCAGGATGATCTCCTGGTAGAGCGAGTCCAGCTCGGCACTCATCGGTTCATCCCACCTTGAAGTAGCTGCGGGTGTGGTGGAGCCCCTCCACGAGCGCGTCGATCTCGGACGGCGTCGTGTAGAGGTAGGACGACATCCGCGTCGAGCTCTGCACCCCGAAGCGGGCGTGTGCGGGCTTGGCGCAGTGGTGTCCGGCGCGCACGGCGACGCCGCGCGAGTCGAGCACCTGGGCGATGTCGTGCGGGTGGACGCCGTCGAGCTCGAAGGAGATCGCGCCGCCGCGCCGCGTGGCGTCGAGCGGACCCATCACCCGCAGCCCCGGGACGGACTGCAGGCCCTCGAGTGCGTACGCCGTGATCGCCTGCTCGTGGGCGTGGATCGCCTCGAGCCCGATGTGGCCGAGGTAGTCGACCGCACAGCCCAGCCCGACCGCCTCGACGATCGGCGGGGTGCCGGCCTCGAAGCGGTGGGGCACCTTGGCGTACGTCGAGCGCGCCATGGTCACGGTCTCGATCATCTCGCCGCCGCCGTGGAAGGGCGGGAGCGCGTTGAGCAGCTCCTCACGACCCCACAGCACGCCGATGCCCGTCGGGCCGCAGACCTTGTGGCCGGTGAAGACCAGGAAGTCGCAGCCGACGGCCTGCACGTCGACCGGGAGCTGCGGCGCGGCCTGGGAGGCGTCGATGACCGACAGCGCGCCGAACGCGCGGGCGCGCTCGACGAGGTCGGTGACCGGGTTGATCGTGCCCAGCATGTTGGAGACCCACGTGAAGGCCAGGACCTTGGTGTTCTCGTCGACGAGCTGGTCGGCGTTGCCCAGGTCGAGCTCGCCCTCGTCGGTCAGCCCGAACCAGCGCAGCTCCGCACCCGAGCGCTCGCAAGCCAGCTGCCACGACACGATGTTGGAGTGGTGCTCCATCTCGGTGATGACGACGTTGTCGCCGGGACCGAGCTCGATCGTGCGGGCCAGCAGGTTGAGCGCCTCGGTGGCGTTCTTGGTGAAGACCACCTCGTTGCGCGACGGCGCGTTGAGGAAGGACGCCACCTTGTCGCGGGCGCCCTCGTAGGCCTCGGTCGACTCCGCACCGAGCTGGTGCATGGCGCGGGCGATGTTGGCGTTGTGGCGCTCGAGGTGGTCGACCATCGTGTCGATGACCACCTGCGGCTTCTGCGAGGTGTTGGCGCTGTCGAGGTAGACCAGCGGTACTCCGCCCGCGAGCGTGCGCTCGAGGATCGGGAAGTCCTTGCGGATCACGTCCAGATCCGGAAGCAGTCCTTCCATCATGGTCTCCCTTCGGTGCGTTGGCGTGGCCGGATCAGACCGTCGCGGCCTTGCTGAGGTACTTGTCGTAGCCCTCGGCCTCGAGCTCGTCGGCGAGCTCCTTGCCACCGGACGCGGCGACCTTGCCGTCGACGAAGACGTGGACGTGGTCGGGCTCGATGTAGCGCAGGATGCGGGTGTAGTGGGTGATCAGCAGGACACCCTTGCCCTCGCGCGCCCGGAAGCGGTTGACGCCCTCGGAGACGATCTTCAGCGCGTCGATGTCGAGGCCGGAGTCGGTCTCGTCGAGGACGGCGACCTTCGGGTCGAGCAGCTCGAGCTGCGCGATCTCGTGGCGCTTCTTCTCGCCGCCGGAGAAGCCCTCGTTGACGTTGCGGGTGCCGAAGGTCGGGTCGAGGTTCAGCTGCTCGAGGGCCGCGTTGACGTCCTTGACCCAGGTGCGCAGCTTGGGCGCCTCGCCGTCGATGGCGGTCTTGGCGGTGCGCAGGAAGTTCGACACCGAGACGCCAGGGACCTCGACGGGGTACTGCATCGCGAGGAAGAGGCCGGCGCGGGCGCGCTCGTCGACCGAGAGCGACAGCACGTCCTGGCCGTCGAGGGTGACCGAGCCGCCGGTGATTGTGTACTTCGGGTGGCCGGCGATGGAGTAGGCCAGGGTCGACTTGCCGGAGCCGTTGGGGCCCATGATGGCGTGCGTCTCGCCGTCGTTGATGGTCAGCGTGACGCCCTTGAGGATCTCCTTGGGGCCGTCCTCGGTGTCGACGGTGACGTGCAGGTCGGTGATGACGAGCTTGCTCATGCGGGGGTGACTCCGTTCAGGGTGGTCTCGATGTCGACGTAGACGTCGCTGGTGCCGTTGGCGCCTGCGCGTACGTCGACGGGGAAGGTGGCGACCGGCTCGGTCGCAGGGAAGTTGGTCGGCTTGCCGGTGCGCAGGTCGAACATCGACCCGTGCAGCCAGCACTCGATCTGGCAGCCGCCGTCGTTGGTGGCGACCTCGCCCTGGCTCAGCGCGACCTCGGCGTGGCTGCAGAGGTCCTCGACCGCGAAGACCTCGTCGCCGTCACGGGCGATGGCGATCTCGTAGCGGCCGAGGGTGACGGGCAGGGCCTGGTCGGTCGGCACCTCGTCGAGAGAGCAGACGCGCTCGAAGCCCATCAGAAGAGCTCCTTCAGCACGTTCTTGGCCAGCTCCGCCTCGACCGTGGCCAGCAGCCGCTCCTCGATGGACGGCACGCCGACCTTGCGGATCAGGTCGTTGAAGAAGCCGTGCACGACCAGGCGCTGGGCCTCCTTCTCGGAGACGCCGCGCGACTGGAGGTAGAAGAGCTGCTCGTCGTCGAAACGAGCCGTGGCGGAGGCGTGGCCCGCGCCCTCGATCTCGCCGGTCTCGATCTCGAGGTTGGGGATCGAGTCGGCCTGGCAGCCGTCGGTGAGGACGAGGTTGCGGTTCTCCTCGTAGGTCTCGATGCCCTCGGCGACCTTGCGGATCAGCACGTTGCCGACCCACACGGTGTGCGCCTTCTCGCCCTGCAGCGCGCCCTTGTAGACGGCGTGCGACTTCGTGCGGGGCGCGGTGTGGTCGGCGAAGATCCGGTGCTCGATGTGCTGGCCGGCGTCGGCGAAGTAGAGGCCGAGCAGCTCGGCGGAGCCGCCGGGGCCGTCGTAGGTCACGTTGGCGTCCATGCGCACCACGTCGCCACCGAAGGAGATCGCGGCGTGCTTGTAGGACGCGTCGCGACCGACGCGCGCCTGGTGGTGCGAGAGGTGGACGGCGTCGTCGGCCCAGTCCTGGATCGAGACGACCGACGCGTCGGCGCCGTCGGCCACGACCACCTCGACGACAGCGGAGACCGCGGCCGAGCCCGTGTGGTTGAGCACCACGACGGCCTTGCTGTGGGTGCCGAAGCGCAGCACCACGTGCGCGCCACTGGTCACCTCGGCATCGGTGCCGTCGACGTCGATGACGATCGGCTCGGACACCTCGCTGTCGGCCGGCACGTCGACCAGCAGCGTCGCCGGGACCTCGGCGAGGATCCGCGCGGTGAAGCGGGTGTTGGGCGCCCAGCCGCTCACCCCGCGCAGCGCAGTGGCCTCGTCGCCGGTCACCACGCCGACCGTGGCGCCCTCCGGGGCGTTCCAGGTCGCGCGGGTGTTGCGCCCGTCGAGCGGGGCGTCGGCGTGCAGGCCCTTGAGCCGCTTGAGCGGCGTGAAGCGCCAGATCTCCTCGCGGCCGGTCGGGACGAGGTGGTCGGCGACGTCGTAGGAGCCGGCCGGGTGGAGGTGGCTCTCCACCCGGTCGAGCGGCGCCTGCTCCAGCGCGGAGCGGACTGAATCAGTGGTGACGGTCACTACTTCTCTTTCTACGTGCGGATCGGACGGGGACGGGCGCGAGCGTCAGCCCACGGCCCCTTCCATCTGGAGCTCGATGAGGCGGTTGAGCTCGAGGGCGTACTCCATCGGCAGCTCCTTGGCGATCGGCTCGACGAAGCCGCGCACGATCATCGCCATCGCCTCGTCCTGCTCCATGCCACGCGACATGAGGTAGAAGAGCTGGTCGTCGGAGACCTTCGAGACGCTCGCCTCGTGGCCCATCGACACGTCGTCCTCGCGGATGTCGACGTAGGGGTAGGTGTCGCTGCGGCTGATCTGGTCGACCAGCAGCGCGTCGCACAGCACGTTGGACTTCGAGCCGTGGGCGCCCTCGTTGACCTGGATCAGGCCGCGGTACGACGTACGCCCACCGCCGCGCGCCACCGACTTGCTCAGGATCGAGCTCGACGTGTGCGGCGCCGCGTGCACCATCTTGGCGCCGGCGTCCTGGTGCTGGCCCTCGCCGGCGAACGCGATCGACAGCGTCTCGCCCTTGGCGTGCTCGCCCATGAGGTAGATGGCGGGGTACTTCATCGTCACCTTGGAGCCGATGTTGCCGTCGACCCACTCCATGGTCGCGCCGGCCTCGCAGGTGGCGCGCTTGGTGACGAGGTTGTAGACGTTGTTCGACCAGTTCTGGATGGTCGTGTAGCGGCAGCGACCACCCTTCTTGACGATGATCTCGACGACCGCGGAGTGCAGCGAGTCCGAGGAGTAGATCGGCGCGGTGCAGCCCTCGACGTAGTGCACGTAGGCGTCCTCGTCGACGATGATCAGCGTCCGCTCGAACTGGCCCATGTTCTCGGTGTTGATCCGGAAGTAGGCCTGCAGCGGGATGTCGACGTGGACACCCTTCGGGACGTAGATGAAGGAGCCGCCCGACCACACCGAGGTGTTGAGCGCGGCGAACTTGTTGTCGCCGACCGGGATGACGGTGCCGAAGTACTCCTTGAAGAGCTCCTCGTGCTCCTTCAGCGCGGTGTCGGTGTCGACGAAGATGACGCCCTGCTCCTCGAGGTCCTCGCGGATCGAGTGGTAGACGACCTCCGACTCGTACTGCGCGGCCACGCCGGAGACGAGGCGCTGCTTCTCGGCCTCGGGGATGCCGAGCTTGTCGTAGGTGTTCTTGATGTCCTCGGGGAGGTCGTCCCACGTGGCCGCCTGCTTCTCGCTGGAGCGCACGAAGTACTTGATGTTGTCGAAGTCGATGGTGGACAGGTCCGAGCCCCACGTCGGCATCGGCTTGCGGTGGAAGAGCTTGAGGCCCTTCAGGCGCAGGTCGAGCATCCACTGCGGCTCGCTCTTGAGACCGGAGATGTCGCGTACGACGTCCTCGCTGAGGCCGCGCTTGGCGACGGAGCCCGCCGCGTCGCTGTCGGACCAGCCGAACTCGTAGCGGCCGATGCCCTTGAGCTCCGGGTTCATTTCTTCGATGCTCAGGTTCTGGGTCATGACTGCTCCTTCTTGGGGTCCGTCTGAGGGTCCGTCTTGAGGGTCTGGGGAATGCAGGTGGTGCACACGCCGTCGCCGTGGGCGATGGTCGCGAGGCGCTGGACGTGGGTGCCGAGCACGGAGGCGATCGCCTCGGTCTCGGCCTCGCACAGCTGCGGGAACTCGTGGGCGACGTGGGAGACCGGGCAGTGCTGCTGGCACAGCTGCTCCCCCACGACCGGCAGGTCGCGCACCGAGGCGGCGTAGCCGTTTTGGGTGAAGACCCGCGCCAGCGCCTCGGCAGGCGTCAGGTCGGGGTCAGTGGCCGTGACGGCGGCGTAGTCGCGCTCGACGAAGGCGACGCGACGACGGGCGAACTCGACCACCGCGTCCTCGCCCTGGGTCTCGGCGAGGAAGCGCATCGCCTGCACGGCGAGGTCGTCGTACTGCTGGTCGAAGCTGTCGCGCCCCGCCTCGGTCAGCGCGAAGACCCGGGCCGGGCGACCGCGACCGCGCGTGCCGTAGACCTTCTGCTCGCGCGACTCCACGATGCCCTCGGCGAGCAGGTGCTCGAGGTGGCGGCGTACGGCGGCGGGCGTCAGGTCGAGGCGGCCGGCGAGGTCGGCTGCGGTGGAGGGTCCGTTCTCCAGGATCGTGCGCGCCACGCGGTCACGCGTCGGCGCGTCCCCGTCAGGGCTCGCCGAAGCGCGGCTGGGCGCTCCTGCGGTCGATCCGGACAATTCCACAACGACAGTGTGACGTTAATGCCCCACCTGCTTCAAGGAAGGGTCCCCTAAGTGCGCCCCGGACCCGCCCGGACCGCGCTCAGTCGGCCGTGCGGCTGCGGAAGGTGCGGATCGCGAGCGGGGCCACCACGGCGGTGATGAGGATGATCCAGCCGATGGTGAACGGGATCGGGTGGTGCATCGGGAAGGCAGCGCCCTCGGCCAGCGGCTGGTCGTTGCCCCAGAGCTCGCGCACCGCCTGGGTGAGCGAGGAGATCGGGTTCCACTCCGCGATGAAGCGCAGCACCGTGGGCATCCGGTCGGTGGGCGCGAAGGTGTTGGCCAGGAACGTGATCGGGAACATCGTCGCGAACATGACCCCGTTGACCGCCTCGACCGAGCGCATGGCGGAGCCGACCCAGATGCCCACCCAGATCATCGCGAAGCCCCACCCGAGCAGCAGCAGGTAGCCGAGCGCGGCCTCGAAGACGTTGGTGTGGATGCGCCAGCCGATGACCAGCCCCGTGAGCGACATCACCACCAGGCCGATCGAGGCGTGGGCGAGGCTCGAGATGCTGCGACCGACCAGCACCGCGGCCGGGTTGATCGGCAGCGAGCGCATCCGGTCGACGATGCCCTTGTCGAGGTCGGCGGTGAGCCCGACCGCGACGATGAAGGAGGCGAAGGCCACCGTCTGCGCCATGATCCCGGCGAGCAGGAACGCGCGGTAGCCGGCGGGGGTGGCCACGTCGATCGAGGAGCCGAAGACATAGGCGAAGAGGAGCACGAACATCACCGGCTGGATGGTGACGTCGAGCAGCATCTCCGGCATCCGGCGGATGTGGCGGAAGTTGCGTCGGGCGATGGCCCACGACTGGGTGAGCAGGCCGGTGCTGCGGATCTCGGGTCGCTCGATCGTGCTCATCGGGTCATCTCCCCTGCCGGCTCGCCGGCGGTCTCGTCGCCCTCGACGCCGTCCTCGGCCCGGTGACCGGTGAGGTGGAGGAACACGTCGTCGAGGCTCGGGCGCTTGAGGCCGATGTCGTCGAGGACGATCCCGCTCTCGTCGAAGATCCCGGCGACGCGGGTCATGTGGCCCAGCCCCTCGGCGGGCGCGGTCAGCTGCCGGGCGCCGGCGTCGAGGTGCACCTCCCGCACGTGCGGGCGCATGAGCGCCTCGGCCGCGGCCAGGTCGTCGGCGTGCGACACGGTGACGACCAGGGCGGCCGCGCCGGACTGGTCCTTGAGCTGGAGCGGCGTGCCCTCGGCGATGACCGTGCCGCGGTCGATGACCACGATGTTGTCGGCCAGCTGGTCGGCCTCCTCGAGGTACTGCGTCGTCAGCAGGAGCGTGGTGCCGTCCTTGACCAGCTCACGCAGCACCTCCCACAGCTCCACCCGCGAGCGCGGGTCGAGCCCGGTCGTCGGCTCGTCGAGGAAGAGCACCGGCGGCGTGGCGATCAGGCTGACCGCGAGGTCGAGACGCCGTCGCATGCCTCCGGAGTAGGTCTTCGCGATGCGGTCACCGGCCTCCGAGAGCGAGAAGCGCTCCAGCAGCTCAGCACTGGCGCGGGTGATGTAGGCGCCGTCGAGGCCGTAGAGCTGGCCGATGAGGCGCAGGTTCTCCCGACCGGTCAGGAGCTCGTCGACCGTGGCCGCCTGGCCGGTCAGGCCCATGCTGCGGCGCACGGCGGCGGGGTCGTCGAGGATGTCGTGGCCGGCGACACGGGCAGTGCCGGACGTGGGGCGGGTCAGCGTCGTCATCATGCGGACCGTCGTGGTCTTGCCGGCTCCGTTGGGCCCGAGGAGGCCGAGCACGGTGCCCTCCGGCACGACGAAGGACACCCCGTCCACGGCAACGGTGTCCCCGAAGCGCTTGACGAGGCCCTCGGCCTCGATCGCTGGGCGAGTCATGGTCGCCACGCTAGCGGCGGGGACCGACAGCCGCCGCCCATTAACCCGCACCTAGGATTGGACCGTGCCAACCGCCTCCCCCGCCGTCGAGATCGACGGCCTGGTGATGGCGTACGGCGACAAGGTGGCCGTCGACGGCCTCTCGCTCGAGGTCGCACGTGGGTCGGTCACCGCCGTCCTCGGTCCCAACGGGGCCGGCAAGACCACGACGCTGGAGACCTGCGAGGGCTACCGAGTCCCCCAGCGCGGCACCGTGCGGGTGCTCGGGCTCGACCCGCAGCGCGACCGCGCGGCGCTGCTCCCCCGGATCGGCGTGATGCTCCAGGCCGGCGGCGCGTGGAGCGGCGTACGGGCGGTGGAGATGCTCGAGCACATGGCCTCGCTGCACGCCCACCCACTCGACACCCGGATGCTGGTCGAGCGCCTCGGCCTGGGCGACTGCGGGCGCACGCCCTACCGCCGGCTCTCCGGCGGGCAGAAGCAGCGCCTCGGGCTCGCCATCGCGCTGGTGGGCCGCCCCGAGCTGGTCTTCGTCGACGAGCCGACGGCGGGCATGGACCCCCAGGCCCGGCGCACGACCTGGGAGCTGCTGGAGGAGATCCGCGCCGACGGCGTCACCGTGGTGCTCACCACCCACCACATGGACGAGGCCGAGCACCTCGCCGACCGCATCCACATCATCGACCGCGGCCGCGTGATCACCAGCGGCACGCCGGCCGAACTGACCCGCGGCGGCCGCTCGGCCACCATCCGCCTCGTGGTCAACCGTCCCTTCCCCGAGGGCGCCCCCGAGTCGCTGCGCGCCGAGCTCGGCCCCGAGACCGAGGTGCGCCAGCTCGACGAGGTCAGCATGCTCATCCACGGACCCGCCGACTCGACCACGCTGGGCCGGGTCTCGCGCTGGTGCGAGGAGCACGGCGTGCTCCCCCAGACCCTCAACCTCGGCCAGCGCACCCTCGAGGACGTCTTCCTCGAGCTCACCGGACGCGAGCTGGCGTCATGAGTCCCCAGACCTTCGCCCCCGCCCCCGGCGGTGCGTCGCTGCGCCGCATGGTGCTCGCCCAGTCCCGGATGGAGGCGCGGCTCATGCTGCGCAACGGCGAGCAGTTGCTGCTCGCCATCGTCATCCCGGTGATCGTGCTCGTCGGCGGCGTGGCCGCAGCCGGGCGGATCGGGATCGACCTCGACGGCCACCGCGCGGTCGACATCCTCACGCCCGGCGTGCTCGCGCTGGCGGTGATGTCGACCGCCTTCACCTCGGTGGCGATCTCGACCGGCTTCGAGCGCCGCTACGGCGTGATCAAGCTCCTCGGCGCCTCACCGCTGCCGCGCCACGGCCTGCTGCTCGGCAAGGTGCTGGCCCTGCTCAACGTGGTCGCGCTCCAGCTCGTCGTGCTGGTGGTCGTCGGGCTCCTGCTCGGCTGGGAGCCGACGCTGGACGCACCGGCGCGCACGGTGGTGGGCGTGGTCCTGGCGGTCGCGCTCGGCACCGCCGCCTTCGCCGCCCTCGGCCTCTTCGTGGCCGGCGCCCTGCGTGCCGAGGCGACCCTCGCCCTCGCCAACCTCGTCTACCTCCTGCTCATGGCCGGCGGTGGCGTGGTGCTCCCGACGAGCACCTACGGCGCCGCGTCGACCGTCATCCAGTGGCTCCCGTCCGGCGCGCTCGGCGAGGCGATGCGTACGGCTCTCGTGGACGCGGGCGTCGATGGCCGCTCCCTGCTCGTCCTCGCTGCCTGGGCCGCCCTGGGCACGCTGCTCACTGCTCGAACCTTCAGGTGGGAATGATGCACACCCTGCTCGCCCGGCTCTCCCGGCACCTCTGGCCCCTCGCGGTGGCCAACCTCCTCGCCAACATCGGCATCGTGGTCACCGGTGGCGCCGTACGCCTCACCGGCTCCGGGCTCGGCTGCCCGACCTGGCCGCGCTGCACCGACGAGTCCTACGTCGCGCACGGCGAGCTGGGGCTCCACGGCGCCATCGAGTTCGGCAACCGCCTGCTCACCTTCGTCCTGGTGGCGATCGCGCTGCTGTGCTTCCTCGCGGCCCTCGGCGCGCGGCACCGGAGGGCGACGCGGCTCGCGCTCGTCGTCGGCCTCGGCATCCCGCTCCAGGCCGTCATCGGCGGCATCACGGTGCTGACCGACCTCAACCCGTGGATCGTCGCCGGGCACTTCCTGCTGTCGATGGCGATGATCATGGTGTGCGTCGCGCTCCTCGACGAGCTGCGCAGCCCCGACCGCACCGCCGCCCCCCGGCTGCCGCGCAGGCTGGCCTGGGCGACGCTGGCGTCGGGCTGGGTGGCGCTCTACCTCGGCACCGTCGTCACCGGCGCCGGTCCGCACGCCGGCGACACCGACTCGCCCCGCAACGGGCTCGACCCGGCCACCGTCTCGCAGGCGCACGCCATCTCCGTCTACGTCCTCGTGGCCCTCACGGTCGCCCTGCTGGTCGTCGCCGTCCGCGGTGGCCACCAGTGGCTGGCCCGCGTGACCGGCCTCGTGCTCGTCGTCGAGGTGCTCCAGGGAGCGCTCGGGTGGGTGCAGTACTGGCTGGACCTGCCGGTCGCCCTCGTCGCCCTGCACATGCTCGGCGCCGGGCTGCTCGCGGCGGGGCTGGCCCGGATCGGGCTCGCGGTGCTGCCGCACGCAGCGGAGAACGAGGCCCAGGCCGAGTCGGGCGCGCAGCCCCGGGCCGCCACGCACCTCGGCTGAGCCTGACGCTGAGGCAGGCCCGAGGGCCGGGCGGGATCAGCCCAGCAGCGGGTCGAGCGCCACCGCGACGAAGAGCAGCGAGAGGTAGAGGTTCGATGCGTGGAACAGACGCATCGGGTTGATCTCGGACAGCGCGTCGGAGCGCTTCGCGCGGCCCCACATGCGGTGTGCCTCCACCAGGAAGACCGCGCCGAGCACGGCGGCGGCCACGGGGTAGACCAGGCTCGTGCCGGCCACGGGCCACAGCATCAGCGAGGTCGCCACCATCACCCAGCTGTAGACGACCACCTGACGGCCCACCTCTGCGGCGGGCTTCACGACCGGGAGCATCGGCACGTCGACGTTGCGGTAGTCCTCGCGGTAGCGCAGCGCCAGTGCCCAGGTGTGGGGCGGGGTCCAGAAGAAGACGACGAGGAACAGCACCACCGGGGTCCACGCCAGCTCGTTGGTGACCGCCGTCCAGCCGATGAGCGCCGGGAAGCAGCCGGCGATCCCACCCCAGACGATGTTCTGCGTCGTGCGCCGCTTGAGCAGCATCGTGTAGACGAAGACGTAGAACGCGATCGCGGTCACCGAGAGCACCGCTGACAGGGTGTTGACCCCCGCCCAGAGGATCACCGTCGACAGGACGCCCAGCACGGCCCCGAAGACGAGAGCGGCACGCGGAGACACGATGTGCCGCGGAAGCGCCCGCCGCCTGGTTCGGCGCATCTGCTCGTCGATGTCGCGGTCGTAGACGCAGTTGAAGACCGACGCGGAGCCCGCGGAGAAGGTGCCACCAAGGACGGTCCACACGACCAGGGACAGGTCCGGCACGCCGCGTGCGGCGTAGAACATCACCGGCACCGTGGTGAGCAGCAGCAGCTCGATGACGCGCGGCTTGGTCAGCCCGACGTAGGCGGCGACGACGTCGCGCCAGGTGGGCGGCCCCTTGGTCCCGGGCTCGTCACCGGTCGACGGCCGCGCGGATGCTGCGTGCGGGCCGGCGTGGGACACGGTGGGGACCTCGGTGACAGGAGGGGGCGGGACAGGACGGATGCGATCCCGACTTCGGGGAACCGAGGTGGATGAGGAGCACATGAACCGGCATCCGGACGGCCCGTCGGGCGGGGTCGAGTCTACTCGGCCACGGCGATAGGCTCGCAGTCGAGGCCACCTCACGCACCTGTGATCCTGCACTCCAGCCCGAGCTCCAGCCCGAGCCCGGGCCGCACTCCACCGAGAGGAACCGCGTTGACCGAGAAGTCCGCCCTGCCCACCACCCTCGAGTGGGACGACGTCGACCAGCGCGCGGTCGACACCTCCCGGGTCCTGGCGATGGACGCGGTCCAGAAGGTCGGCAACGGCCACCCCGGCACGGCCATGAGCCTCGCGCCGGTGGCCTACCTGCTCTTCCAGAAGGTCATGCGCCACGACCCGGCCGACCCGGAGTGGGTCGCCCGCGACCGGTTCGTGCTGTCCTGCGGCCACAGCTCGATCACCCTCTACACCCAGCTCTACCTCGGTGGCTTCGGCCTCGAGCTCGACGACCTCAAGGCGCTGCGCACGTGGGGCTCCAAGACCCCCGGCCACCCCGAGCTCGGCCACACCGCCGGCGTCGAGGTGACGACCGGACCGCTGGGCCAGGGCGTCGGCAACGCCGTCGGCATGGCGCTGTCGGGACGACGCATCCACGGCATGCTCGACGCCGACGCCGCTCCCGGTGAGGGCCTCTTCGACCACCAGGTCTACGTCCTGGCCTCCGACGGCGACCTCCAGGAGGGCGTCAGCTCCGAGGCGAGCTCGATCGCCGGCACCCAGAAGCTCGGCAACCTCACCGTCATCTACGACCGCAACCGGATCTCGATCGAGGGCGACACCGACATCGCCTTCACCGAGGACGTCGCGGCCCGCTACAAGGCCTACGGCTGGCACGTCCAGACCGTCGACTGGACCAACGGCGGCACCGACTACGTCGAGGACGTCCCGGCCCTCTACTCCGCCATCCGCAAGGCCCGCGGCGTGAGCGACCAGCCCTCGCTGATCGTCCTCGACACGGTCATCGCCTGGCCCGCGCCCAACGCCCAGGGCACCGAGGCCGCCCACGGCAGCGCCCTCGGCGCCGAGGAGGTCGCCGCCACCAAGAAGGTCCTCGGCTTCGACCCCGACCAGACCTTCGAGATCCCGCCGGGCGTGCTCGAGCGCACCCGCGAGCTGCGCGAACGCGGCTCCGCGTGGGGTGCGGAGTGGGACGAGGCGTACGCCGCCTGGGCCGACGCGCACCCCGAGTCCGCCGAGCTGCTGCACCGGCTCAAGCGCCGCGAGATGCCGGTCGGCCTGGCCGAGGCACTGCCGACCTTCCCCGCCGACGCCAAGGGCGTCGCCACCCGGTCCGCCTCGGGCAAGGTGATCAACGCGATCGCGCCGGTGCTGCCCGAGCTGTGGGGCGGCTCCGCCGACCTCGCCGGGTCCAACAACACCACGATCACCAGCGCCCCGTCCGTCGGTCCCGAGATCGCCGAGATCGGCGATTGGAGCACCGACCCGCACGCCGGGCGCGTCCTCCACTTCGGCATCCGTGAGCACGGCATGGGCGCGATCATGAACGGCATCGCGGCCGACCGGCTCACCCGCGTCTTCGGCGGCACGTTCCTCACCTTCTCCGACTACATGCGCGGCTCGGTGCGCGTGGCGGCGCTCAGCAAGCTGCCGGTCACCTACGTGTGGACCCACGACTCCATCGGCCTCGGCGAGGACGGCCCGACCCACCAGCCGGTCGAGCACCTCGCGGCCCTGCGCGCGATGCCCGGCCTCGACGTCGTACGCCCTGCGGACGCCAACGAGACGGTCGCCGCCTGGCAGACGATCCTGGGTCGCACCGACTCGCCCGCCGCCCTGGCGCTGACCCGGCAGAACGTTCCGGTCTTCCCGCGCGGTGACGACGCCGACTCCGGTCAGACGTGGGGCTCGACCGAGGGCGTGGCTCGCGGCGCCTACGTGCTGCTCGACTCCGACAAGGGCACGCCCGACGTGATCCTCGTCGGCACCGGCTCGGAGGTGCAGCTCGCCGTCGAGGCGCGGGCGCTGCTCGCCGAGGACGGCATCGACGCCCGCGTGGTGTCCATGCCCTGCCTGGAGTGGTTCGAGGAGCAGGACGAGTCCTACCGCGACACCGTCCTGCCCCCGACCGTGAAGGCGCGCGTCTCCGTCGAGGCCGGCGTCAGGCAGGGCTGGCGCGAGATCGTCGGCGACAACGGCCGGATCATCAGCATCGACCACTACGGCGCGTCGGCCGACTACGCCCGGATCTACACCGAGCTCGGCATCACCGCCCAGGCCGTCGCCGACGCCGCACGCGACAGCGTCGCCGTCGTCAACGCCTGAGCGACCCCGACCGCCCAGACCCCATCCACGGGAGGAACCCCATGAACGACCGCCTCAAGGCCCTGGCTGACGCCGGGGTGTCCATCTGGCTCGACGACCTGTCCCGCGAGCGCCTCGAGACCGGCAACCTCGCCGACCTCGTGCAGAACGGCAGCATCGTCGGGGTGACGTCCAACCCGGCGATCTTCCAGACCGCGCTGGCTGACGGCGAGCGCTACGACGCCCAGGTGCGCGAGCTCGCCGCCGACGGTGCCGACGTCGACCGCGCCACGATGGTCATCACCACCGACGACGTGCGCGAGGCCTGCAAGGTCATGCGTCCGGTCTTCGACGCCACCGACGGCGTCGACGGCCGCGTCTCGATCGAGGTCTCCCCCGGCCTGGCCCACTCGACCGACGAGACCGTCGCCGAGGCCGCCGCGCTGTGGAAGACCGTGGACGAGCCCAACGTGATGATCAAGATCCCCGGCACCGAGGCCGGCTGGCCTGCGATCACCGACACGATCGCCGCCGGCATCTCGGTCAACGTGACGCTGATCTTCGGCCTCGAGCAGTACCGCAACGTGATGGAGGCCTACGTCTCCGGCCTCGAGAAGGCGCTGGAGAACGGCCACGAGCTCGCCGACATCCACTCGGTCGCCTCGTTCTTCGTCTCGCGCGTGGACTCCGAGATCGACAAGCGCCTCGAGGCCACCACCGAGGGCCCCGGCACCGACCCGGCCCTGCGCGGCAAGGCCGGCGTGGCCAACGCCCGCCTGGCGTTCCAGATGTACGAGGAGTTCTTCGCCGGCTCCCGCTGGGAGGCGCTCGAGGCCAAGGGCGCGCGCAAGCAGCGGCCGCTGTGGGCTTCGACCGGCGTGAAGAACCCCGACTACGACGACACGATGTACGTCGTCGACCTCGTCGTCGAGGACACCGTCAACACCATGCCGGAGAAGACCCTCGACGCGGTGGCCGACCACGGCGAGGTGCGCGGGGACCGCGTACGCCCCTTCTACGACGACGCCGCCGCCCACATGCAGGCGCTCGCCGACGCGGGCATCGACTACGACGACGTCATCGCGGTGCTGATCGCGGAGGGCGTCGACAAGTTCGTCGTCGCCTGGGACGAGCTCCAGACCACCCTGTCGGCCTCCCTCGAGGCCGCACGGGCATGAGCACGGGCGCGGTCGACCCCACCACCACGGCCGCGTGGAGCCGGCTGGCGCAGCTGGCCGGCTCCTTCCAGCCCGACCTGCGCTCCTCGCTCACGCCCGATTGGGTCGAGGAGCAGACGCTCGTGGCAGGTGACCTGCACGTCGACCTGTCGAAGAACCTCCTCGACGCCGAGGTCGAGTCGGCCCTGCTGGCGCTCGCCGACGAGGTCGACGTCCTGGGTCGCCGCGACGCGATGCTCTCCGGTGAGCGCATCAACGTCACCGAGGACCGCGCCGTGCTCCACACCGCGCTCCGCCTCCCGACGGGTGCGTCGCTGACGGTCGACGGCCAGGACGTGGTCGCCGACGTGCACGAGGTCCTCGGGCGGGCGTACGCCTTCGCCGGGCGCGTGCGCTCGGGCGAGTGGACCGGGGTGACCGGGCGCCGCATCGAGACGGTCGTCAACATCGGCATCGGCGGCTCCGACCTCGGACCGGTGATGGCCTACGAGGCCCTCGAGCCCTACCGCCAGGACGGACTGTCCTGTCGCTTCATCAGCAACATCGACCCGACCGACGCCGCGCAGTCGCTGTCCGGCCTCGACCCCGAGTCGACGCTGTTCATCGTCTCCAGCAAGACCTTCGGGACGCTCGAGACGCTGACCAACGCCCGACTCTGCAAGGCCTGGCTGCTCGAGCACCTGCCCGGCGGCACCGACGCCGACGCGGCGGTCGCGCAGCACTTCGTCGCCGTCTCGACCGCGCTCGACAAGGTCGCCGACTTCGGCATCGACACCGACAACGCCTTCGGCTTCTGGGACTGGGTCGGCGGACGCTACTCGATGGACTCCGCCATCGGGCTCTCGCTGGTGATCGCCATCGGTCCGGAGCGCTTCGCCGAGCTGCTGGCCGGCTTCCACGCGATGGACGAGCACTTCCGCACCGCGCCCCCGGCGGCCAACGTGCCGCTGAAGATGGGCCTGCTCAACGTCTGGTACACCAACTTCCTCGGTGCGCACACCCACGCGGTGCTGCCCTACTCCCAGCTGCTGCACCGCTTCCCCGCCTACCTCCAGCAGCTGACGATGGAGTCCAACGGCAAGGGCGTGCGGTGGGACGGCACCCCGGTGGACTACGACACCGGCGAGGTCTTCTGGGGCGAGCCCGGCACCAACGGGCAGCACGCCTTCTACCAGCTGATCCACCAGGGCACCCGCCTCGTGCCGGCGGACTTCATCGCCTTCGCGCGTCCGGCGTACCCCCTCGTCGACGAGGTCGACGGACGACAGGTGGACGTGCACGAGCTGTTCCTCGCCAACTTCTTCGCCCAGACCAAGGCCCTGGCGTTCGGCAAGACCGCCGACGAGGTCCGCGCCGAGGGCGTGGACGAGGCGCTGGTGCCGGCCCGCACGTTCCCCGGCAACCGGCCCACGACGTCGATCATGGCGCCGCTGCTGACGCCCGGCGTGCTGGGCCAGCTGGTCGCGCTCTACGAGCACATCACCTTCGTCGAGGGCGCCGTGTGGGGCATCGACAGCTTCGACCAGTGGGGCGTCGAGCTCGGCAAGCAGCTCGCCCAGGAGCTCGGGCCCGCCGTCTCGGGCGATGCCGACGTGCTCGCGCAGCAGGACCCCTCCACCCAGTCCCTGATCGGCTACTACCAGGAGCACCGAGGCTGATGACGCACGTGAACCCGCTGCGCGACCCGCAGGACCGCCGGCTCCCCCGCATCGCCGGGCCCTGCGGGATGGTGCTCTTCGGCGTGACAGGCGACCTGTCGCGCAAGAAGGTCATGCCGGCCATCTACGACCTGGCCAACCGCGGGCTGCTCCCGCCGGGCTTCAGCCTCGTCGGGTTCGCCCGCCGTGACTGGGCCGACCAGGACTTCGCGCAGATCGTGCACGACGCGGTCAAGGAGCACGCGCGTACGCCGTTCCGCGAGGAGGTCTGGAACCAGCTGTCGGAGGGCTTCCGCTTCGTGCCGGGCAACTTCGACGACGACGACGCCTTCGAGCAGCTGCGCCGCACCGTCGAGGAGCTCGACCAGCTCCGCGGCACCGGAGGCAACATGGCCTTCTACCTCGCGATCCCGCCGTCGTTCTTCGGCACGGTCGTGGGCCAGCTCAAGAAGCACGGCCTCGCCGACCGCGCCGGGGACCAGTGGCGCCGGGTGGTCGTGGAGAAGCCCTTCGGCCACGACCTCGAGTCCGCGCGTGAGCTCAACGACGTCCTCGCCGACGTCTTCCCGTCGGGCTCGATCTTCCGCATCGACCACTACCTCGGCAAGGAGACGGTGCAGAACATCCTCGCGATGCGCTTCGCGAACAACATGTTCGAGCCGATCTGGAACGCCAACTACGTCGACCACGTGCAGATCACGATGGCCGAGGACATCGGCATCGGCGGTCGCGCCGGCTACTACGACGGGATCGGCGCCGCCCGCGACGTCATCCAGAACCACCTCCTCCAGCTCATGGCACTGGTCGCCATGGAGGAGCCGATCGCCTTCGACGCCGAGAGCCTGCGCATCGAGAAGCTCAAGGTGCTCGCCTCCGCGCAGCTGCCACCGCGGCTCGACACCACCACTGCGCGCGGCCAGTACGCCCCCGGCTGGGCCGGCGGGGAGAAGGTGACCGGCTTCCTCGAGGAGGAGGGCATCAACAAGTCCTCGACGACCGAGACCTTCGCCGCGATCACCGTGCACGTCGAGACGCGACGCTGGGCCGGCGTGCCGTTCTACCTCCGCACCGGCAAGCGCCTCGGCCGACGGGTCACCGAGGTGGCCGTCGTGTTCAAGAAGGCGCCGCACCTGCCCTTCTCGCAGACCTCGACCGAGGACCTCACCCAGAACGCCCTCGTCATCCGGGTCCAGCCCGACGAGGGCATGACGATGCGGTTCGGCTCGAAGGTGCCCGGCACGGCGATGGAGATCCGCGACGTCAACATGGACTTCGCCTACGGCGGGTCCTTCACCGAGGCGAGCGCCGAGGCCTACGAGCGCCTCATCCTCGACGTGCTCCTGGGCGACCCGCCGCTCTTCCCGCGCCACGAGGAGGTCGAGCTGTCGTGGAAGCTGCTCGACCCGGTCATCAACCACTGGGCGAAGAAGGGCCGGCCCGACGCGTACGACTCCGGCACCTGGGGTCCCCCGTCCGCTGAGAAGATGCTGGCCCGCGACGGCCGCACCTGGAGGAGGCCCTGATGATCGAGCTCACCGACACCAACTCGGCCAAGATCGCCGCGGAGTTCGTCCGCGCCCGCACCCGCGCCGGCAGCCCCGCGATGGGCATGGTGATGACGCTGATCATCGTGGCGCCCGAGGACGACGCCGCAGAGGCGATGCTGGCGGCCAAGCGGGCCTCGCGCGAGCACCCCTCGCGCGTGCTGGGCGTGATCCTGGGCGACGCCCGGGGCTCCGCCGTGGTCAACGCGCAGGTCGGCAGCGGTGACGGCTGGGGCGGCGAGACCGCGCTCATCCGGCTCAAGGGAGAGGTGGTCAAGCACGCCGAGTCGGTGGTGCTGCCCCTGCTCCTGCCCGACTCCCCCGTCGCCATCTGGTGGCCCACCGCCGCACCGGCCGACCCGGCGTCCGACCCGCTCGGCGCGCTGGCCCAGCGGCGGATCACCGACTCGGCCGGGGTCTCGCGGGGCAAGGCCACCGCGATGCTCACCCAGTGCCAGCACTACGCGCCGGGCAACACCGACCTCAGCTGGACCCGCCTCACGCCGTGGCGGGCACTGCTCGCGGCGGCGCTCGACCAGCACCCCCTCAAGGTCACCGGCGCGAGGGTGACCGCGGAGCGGGTCAGCCCGAGCGCGGACCTCCTCGTGGCGTGGTTGTGCGACCGGCTCAAGGTCGAGGTGACCCGCGGCAACTCCGACGGTCCCGGCATCACCGAGGTGAGCATGGACACCAAGGAGGGGGCGATCCGCATCTCGCGCGCCGACGGCCGCCTGGCGACGTTCACCTCGCCCCACCGGCCCGACCGGCCCGTCGCGCTCAAGCGGCGCGAAGTGCCGGCACTGCTGTCGGAGGAGCTGCGCCGCCTCGACGAGGACGACGTCTACGCCGCCGTCGCGGCCAAGCTGGTCAAGCTGCGGAGCCCGAAGTGAGCGCCCCGGAGATCCGTCGGCACGACGACGCCGACCTCCTCGTCGGTGACGTCGCCTCCGCCCTCCTGGACCGGCTCGAGGCCGCCCAGGCGCGCGGTGAGGTCCCGCAGGTCGGGCTCACGGGCGGCAGCATCGCTGAGGCGCTGCACCGCGAGCTCGCGCGGCGCGCGGCCGACTCCTCGCTCGACTGGTCGCGCGTGGTCTTCTGGTGGGGTGACGAGCGGTTCGTGCCCGCCGACTCGCCCGACCGCAACGCCCGCCAGGCCCGCGAGGCGCTGCTCGACCACGTCGACGTCGACGCCGCCAACGTCCACGAGGTGCCCGCCAGCGACCAGATCGCCACCGCGGAGGACGCCGCTGCTGCCTACAGCGACGCGCTGCGCGAGCACGGCGCCGGCTTCTTCGAGGTGCTGATGCTGGGCATCGGTCCGGACGGTCACTGCGCCTCGCTCTTCCCCGGCCACCCCGCCCTCGGCGCCCGCGACGCGATCGCGGTCGCGGTCCACGACTCCCCCAAGCCGCCGCCGGACCGGGTGACCCTCACCTTCGAGGCGATGGAACGCTGCCGCGCCGTGTGGTTCATCGCCAGCGGCGAAGGCAAGGCCGAGGCGGTCGCCCGCGCGCTCGCCGAGGACGGTTCGGTCGAGGAGACCCCCGCCCGTGGCGTACGCGGCGAGGAGACCGTGTGGTGGCTCGACGAGGACGCCGCCTCCGCCCTCCCCTGACACCCCCGAGGCGGCGCGTCTGCACGCCCAGGCCCGTCGAGTCGGCGCATCTGCACGCCCAGGCCCGTCGAGTCGGCGCATCTGCACGGTTCTCCACAGCGCGATGGCGAGCAGACTGAGATGAGTCGGCGCGGGGCATGCGACGTGGCATGGACATCTCGCAATGGCTTCGCCTGCCCCAGCTGGGCGGAAGCTTCCCGCTCCCCACGGACGAGCCATTCACCCTCCAGCAGGCCCTGGCCGCCGGCGTCCCACGCCGCTGGTTGAACGACCTGACGCGCGCCGGACTGCTGCGGCACCCGATCAAGGGGGTGTACCTCCCTGCGCAGCTTCCGGACAGCACCGCATCCCGCCTGGCGTGCTTGCGTCTCGTGATGCCCGCCGACGCGGTGGTCGTGGACCGGCACGCCGGATGGGCGCAGGGCGCCGACATGTTGCTGCTCCCCAACGAACACCTGAGTGCCCTGCCCATCGCGATGTACCTGCCCCAGGGTCGAGGCCGTCTGCGCAACAAGCTGGCCGAGAGCGGCGAGCGTACGTTCCGCGAAGCCGACCTGACCGTGGTCGACGGCGTACGCATGACGACACCCCTTCGTACTGCACTCGACCTCGGCCGACAGCGTTGGCCGGAGCCGGCGTTGACTGCCCTCGATGCCCTCCACCGGCTCGGCGACTTCAGCGTCGACGAGCTGTTGTCCGAGGTCGAGCGCTTCAAGCGCATGCGGTGGGTGACGACGCTTCGCCAGGTCGCCCCTCACACCGACGGACGCTCGCAGTCCGGCGGCGAGAGCGTCGTTCGGTGGCGATGGCTCAATCTGCCGGTTCCGCCGCCAGAGCCGCAGGTGGCCGTGAGGTCGAAGGGCCGGATCGCCTTCATCGACGTCGGCAACGACGACCTGCGCTTCGGCGTCGAGTTCCAGGGGCTCGACTGGCACAGCGGGGCCGACAACGAGGCCAAGGACGAGGCGCGCTTCGACTGGCTCCGTTCAGATGCGGACTGGATCGCCGAACCGGTCTGGACGCCGGACGTCTACGGTCGCAACGCCACGATCGACGACATCATCTGGAACGGGGTCCGTCGTGCTCGCGGACGGGGAGCGGCGTGAGCAGACGCGCCGGGTCGACGCCGTCTGACGTGCAGACGCGCCGGGTCGACGCAGCGTGAGGTGCAGACGCGCCTGCTCGACGCTCGGTCAGAAGATGATCTCGCCGGCCTTGCGGCGGCTGCGCAGCAGGGCGACGGCCTCGTCGAGGATGTCGGCCGCCTCGGTCTCGCTGCGACGCTCCTTCACGTAGGCCAGGTGCGTCTTGTAGGGCTCGATCTTCGGCGCCGGCGGCGGGTTCTCCGAGTCCAGGCTCGCCGGGAGGCCGCACTTGGGGCAGTCCCACGAGTCGGGCACGGTGGCCTCGATCGAGAACGTCACCACCGAGCGGTGGTCGTGGCTGCAGAAGTAGGTGACCGTCTGGCGGGGCGCGGCCTCGCCGCGCTCCGCCTCGCCCATGGGGCCGGCACCGATTCGACTACCGCGGATCGCATTTCCAGCACCAGCCACGACGACTCCTTCGAAAGAAAGCTGAGGGGATTAGTTGCCCGCGTAGGCCTTGAGCAGGCCCAGGGCGATGATGCACGCAAACCAGATGACACCGACGCCGACCGTGAAGCGGTCGAGGTTGCGCTCGGCCACCGACGATCCCCCCAAACTGCTGGAGACGCCCCCGCCGAACATGTCGGAGAGGCCGCCACCGCGGCCCTTGTGGAGCAGCACCAGCAGGATCATGATCGCGCTCGTGATGACGAGCAGGATGGTGAAGAGCAGAATCACGAGCGGAAGCCTACGTCACGCCCACGCGCAACCGGTGAGCGCCCTCACAGCACCGGCATGTCGTAGAAACGGCAGATGCCACCGAACTCGTCGACCTGCAGGCTGGCGCCGCCCACGAGGCATCCGTCGACGTCCGACTTGTCCATGATCCCGCCGACGTTGGCAGCCTTGACCGACCCTCCGTAGAGGACCCGCAGGCCGTCCGCGGCCGCGTCGCCGTGCACCTCGCGCACGCGCTCGCGGATGGCCCCACAGACCTCCTGGGCGTCGTCGGGGGTGGCGACCTCGCCGGTCCCGATGGCCCACACGGGCTCGTAGGCGACCACGAGGCCGGCGACCTGCTCGGCGGTGAAGCCGTCGAGCGAGCCGTCCACCTGCGTGAGCGTGAACGGCACGTGCTCGCCCGCCTGGCGCACGTCGAGGCCCTCCCCGACGCACACGATCGGCGTCATGCCGGCCGAGAGCGCCTTGTGGGCCTTGCCGTTGACCAGCTCGTCGGACTCGTTGTGGTGCATCCGGCGCTCGGAGTGCCCGACCACGACGTAGGAGCAGCCCAGCTTGCTGAGCATGCCCGCAGAGATCTCGCCGGTGTAGGCGCCCTCGTCGTGCACGGACACGTCCTGCGCGCCGTAGCGGATCGAGAGGCGGTCACCGTCGACCAGCGTCTGCACCGAGCGGATGTCGGTGAACGGCGGCACCACGACCACCTCCACCTTGCCGAAGTCGTGGCGCTTGTCCGACAGCGTCCAGGCGAGCTTCTGGACCAGCACCACCGCTTCCTGGTGGTTGAGGTTCATCTTCCAGTTGCCCGCCATCAGCGGCGTGCGGTCGTTCTTGGCCACGGGTCAGTCCCTCTCGAGTACGGCGATGCCCGGGAGCTCCTTGCCCTCCAGGAACTCCAGCGACGCGCCACCGCCGGTGGAGATGTGGCCGAAGGCGGCCTCGTCGAAGCCCAGCTGTCGTACGGCGGCAGCGGAGTCGCCACCACCGACGACCGACAGGCCGTCGACCTTCGTCAGCGCCTCGGCGACGGCACGGGTGCCGTCGGCGAACGCCTCGACCTCGAAGACGCCCATCGGCCCGTTCCAGAAGACCGTACGCGCGTCGCTCAGCGCCGCTGCGAAGGCGGCCGCCGAGTCGGGCCCGATGTCGAGCCCGAGGGCGTCCGACGGGATCTCCGAGGCGGGTACGACACGGGGCTGGGCCTCGCGGTCGCCCGACGGGAACGCCGTGTCGACCACGACGTCGGTCGGGAGCAGGATCTCCACCCCGCGGTCCGCCGCCTCGGTGAGGTAGCGGGTGCAGGTGTCGAGCTGGTCGGCCTCGAGCAGGCTCTTGCCGACCTCGTGGCCCTGGGCCTTGAGGAAGGTGAAGACCATGCCGCCGCCGATGAGCAGCTTGTCGGCCTTGTCGATGAGGTTGTCGATGACGCCGAGCTTGTCGGACACCTTCGAGCCACCGAGGACCACGACGTAGGGGCGCTCGGGGTGCTCGGTCAGCCTGCGCAGCACGTCGACCTCGGCCGCGACCAGTCCGCCCATCGCGGACGGCAGCCGCAGCGCGACGTCGTAAACGCTGGCCTGCTTGCGGTGCACGACACCGAAGCCGTCGGAGACGAAGGCGTCGGCCAGCTGCGCGAGCTGGTCGGCGAACGCCCCGCGGACGGCGTCGTCCTTGGACGTCTCGCCATCGTTGAAGCGGACGTTCTCGAGCAGGGCGATCCCGCCGTCCTCGAGGCCGGCCACCGTCTCCGAGGCGCTGGCACCGACGGTGTCGGACGCGAACGCGACCGGCCGGCCCAGCAGCTCGGAGAGCCGGCGCGCGACCGGCTCGAGGGAGTACTTCGGGTCGGGCGAGCCGTCCGGGCGGCCCAGGTGGGCGGTGACGACCACCCGGGCCCCCGCGTCGGACAGCTGCGTGATGGTCGGGACGCTGGCGCGGATCCGGCCGTCATCGGTGATGGTGGTGCCGTCGAGCGGCACGTTGAGGTCCGAGCGGACCAGCACGCGCTTGCCCGACAGGTCACCCAGCGAGGTGATGTCCGACATCGAGCTCAGAGGCTCGAGCCGACGTGGGTGATGAGGTCGGCGAGGCGGTTGGAGTAGCCCCACTCGTTGTCGTACCAGCCGAGCACCTTCACCTGGTTGCCGATGACCTTGGTCAGCGGGGCGTCGAAGATGCACGACGCCGGGTCGGTGACGATGTCGGTGGAGACGATCGGGTCGGTCGAGTAGCGCAGGTAGCGACCGTCGGCGGCCGCCTTGACGATCTCGTTGACCTCGTCGACCGACGTCTCGCGCGAGGCCTCGAACGTGAGGTCGGTGGCCGAGCCGGTCGGGACCGGGACGCGCATGGCGTAGCCGTCGAGCTTGCCCTTGAGCTCGGGCAGGACCAGGCCGATGGCCTTCGCGGCACCGGTCGAGGTGGGCACCATGTTGAGCGCGGCGGCGCGGGCGCGACGCGGGTCCTTGTGGATGTTGTCCTGCAGGTTCTGGTCGGCGGTGTAGGCGTGGATGGTGGTCATCAGGCCCTTGTTGATGCCGAGGCCGTCGTGCAGGGCCTTCGCCATGGGCGCCAGGCAGTTGGTGGTGCAGGACGCGTTGGAGATGACCGTGTGCTGCGACGGGTCGTAGAGCTCGTGGTTGACGCCCATCACGATGGTGATGTCCTCGTTGGAGGCGGGCGCGGAGATGATGACCTTCTTGGCGCCGGCGTCGACGTGGGCCTTGGCCTTGGTCGCGTCGGTGAAGAAGCCGGTGGACTCGACGACGACGTCGACGCCCAGGTCGCCCCACGACAGGTTGGCCGGGTCGCGCTCGGCGGACACGGCGATCCGCTGGTCGCCGACCATGATCGAGGTGTCGTCGCTCGACACGTCGGCGTCGAGGCGCCCGAGGATCGAGTCGAACTTGAGCAGGTGGGCCAGCGACGCGTTGTCGGTGAGGTCGTTGACGCCGACGATCTCGATGTCGGCGCCCGAGGCGCGCACGGCGCGGAAGAAGTTGCGGCCGATGCGGCCGAAGCCGTTGATGCCTACGCGGACGGTCATGGTGGATGCCTCCTAGGTGCGGGGCCTTCGGTGACCCCGTCGACAGCTCTGGCCTTCGGTGACCAGCATCACCGACCCTATCGGGTCACGCCGGAGCCGCGGAGCGCGGTCGACCGCGGTACGGAACGGTAACTTTGGATCGATCCAAAGCCCCCGGCCTCACTCTTCCTCGGCCAGCATCTCGGGCGTCAGCGACGCCTCGGTGTCGGGGATGCCGAGCTCCTCGGCGCGCTTGTCCGCCATCGCGAGCAACCGGCGGATCCGCCCGGCGATCGCGTCCTTGGTCAGGACCGGGTCGTGGAGCTGGCCGAGCTCCTCGAGCGAGGCCTGCTTGTGCTCGAGGCGGAGGTGGCCGGCCTGGCGCAGGTGGTCGGGGATCTCCTCGCCGAGGATCTCCAGCGCGCGCTCCACCCGGGCCCCCGCGGCCACGGCCGCCCGGGCGGAACGGCGCAGGTTGGCGTCGTCGAAGTTGGCCAGGCGGTTGGCGGTGGCGCGGACCTCGCGGCGCATCCGCCGCTCCTCCCACGCCATCAGCGACTCGTGGGCGCCGAGCCGGGTGAGCAGCGCGCCGATGGCGTCGCCGTCGCGGATCACGACCCGGTCGACGCCGCGCACCTCGCGCGCCTTGGCGGAGATGCCGAGGCGACGGGCGACGCCGACGATCGCGAGCGCGGCCTCCGGGCCGGGGCAGGTGATCTCCAGCGACGACGAGCGACCGGGCTCGGTCAGGGATCCGTGGGCGAGGAAGGCACCGCGCCACGCCGCGACGGCGTCGCAGCCGCCACCGCTGACGACGGCGGGCGGCAGGCCTCGTACGGGGCGACCGCGCTGGTCGAGCAGGCCGGTCTGGCGCGCCAGGGCCTCGCCGTCCTTGGTCACCCGCACGATGTAGCGCGAGCCCTTGCGGATGCCGTTGCCCTGCACCATGACCACGTCGGAGGGGTGGCCGTAGACCTCGGAGATGTCCTTGCGCAGGCGCCGGGCGGCAGCGCCGGTGTCGAGCTCGGCCTCCACGACGATGCGGCCGCTCACGATGTGCAGGCCGCCTGCGAAGCGGAGCATCGAGGCGACCTCGGCCTTGCGGCAGCAGGTCTTGGTGATCTGGGTGGAGGCGAGCTCTGCCTTCACCTGTGCCGTCATAGCCATGGGCCGAATCCTGCCATGCTGGTCAACGACCCTCGACGGCCCGGCCGACCCGGTCCGCGCCGCTCAGGCCTCGTCGACGATGCGCCGGAAGGCGGCCGCGAGGCGGTCGGGGTCGTGGCGCGGCTCGCCCCGCACGGCGATGTCCTCGACGACCAGTCGGGCGCCCCGCTCGGCGACCGCCTTCTCGAGTGCCTCGCGCTCCCCCGCCAGCGACCCGGCGTCGACCAGCACGGCGTGCACGTTGAGGTCGGGAGCGTGCTCGAACAATGCCGCGAGGTGCTCCTCGGGCCCGAAGCCGGTGGTCTCGCCCGCCTGCGCCTCGAGGTTGAGCACCACCACGAGCCGGCCGGAGGTCTCGGCCAGCGCCCGGCGCAGGCCGGGCACCATCAGGTGCGGGATCACCGAGCTGAACCACGACCCGGGCCCGAGCACGACCCACTCGGCGGCCAGGACGGCGTCGACCGCTTCCGCGCACGCCTGCGGGTCCTCCGGGACCAGGGCGACCGACTCGATCTGCCCGGCGGTCGTGGCGACCTCGACCTGGCCGCGTACGACCGTGACCGCACCCGGGTCCGCCGGGTCGGCGCCGCGCACGCGCGCGGTGATGTCCATCGGCGTCGTGGCCATCGGCAGCACCCGGCCGTGCGCGCCGAGCAGGCGACCGACCCAGTCGAGGCCGCGGACGTGGTCGCCGCCCATGAGCTCCCACAGGCCGACGATGAGGAGGTTGCCGACGACGTGACCGTTGAGGTCCCCCTGGCCGGCGAAGCGGTGCTGGACCACGTCGGCCCAGGTGCGGCCCCACTCGTCGTCGCCGCACAGCGCGGCGAGGGCCATCCGCAGGTCACCGGGGGGCAGTACGCCGAACTCGCCGCGCAGGCGGCCCGACGACCCGCCGTTGTCGGCCACCGTGACGACCGCCGTCAGGTCGTCGATGGTGAGGTCGTCGTGGAGCCGGCGCAGCGCCGACAGCGTGGCGGCCAGGCCGTGGCCGCCACCGAGGGCGACCGCAGCCTGCGCGGTCTCGCGCGCCACCTCACTCCCTGCCGAGGTCGCGGTGCGCGGTGCGCACGTCGTAGCCCGCCCGCCGCATCAGCCCGGCGATCGCCTCCGTCATGGCCACGCTGCGGTGCTTGCCACCGGTGCAGCCGACGGCGACCTGCATGAAGCGCTTGCCCTCCGTCAGGTAGCCCTGGGCGACGGTCTGCAGCACCGGGAGGTACTGGTCGAGGAACGTCCCGGCGCCGGGCTGGGACAGCACGTAGGCGGACACGTCGGGGTCGCGACCGTTCTGCGGACGCAGCTCGGGCACCCAGTGCGGGTTGGGAAGGAACCGCATGTCGGCGACCCAGTCGGCGTCGACGGGGATGCCGTACTTGAAGCCGAAGCTGATGACCGTCACCTTCAGCCGCGTCGTCGCCGCGGTGCCGAACAGCTCGGTGATCCGGTCCTGGAGCTGGTGGACGTTGAAGTTGGACGTGTCGAGCAGCACGTCGGCGTCGCCGCGGATGTCGGCCATCGCCTCGCGCTCGCGCTGCAGCCCGTGGAGCAGGCGACCGCTCCCCTGCAGCGGGTGCGGTCGGCGGGCGGCCTCCTGGCGGCGTACGAGCACGTCGTCGGTGGCCTCGAGGAAGAGCAGCGTCGTCGGCCGTCCGGTGACCTGCTGGTGGCGGTTGGCCTGGAGCGAGTCGAAGAACGAGCCCGAGCGCACGTCGACGACCACCGCGATCGGCTGGTCGATGCCACGGCTGTCGTCGACGAGGCGTACGACGTCGCGCACCAGTGTCGGGGGCAGGTTGTCGACCACGAAGTAGCCGAGGTCCTCCAGCTCCTTGGCCGCCGTGCTCCGGCCGGCGCCGGTCATGCCGGTCACGATCACCAGCTCGCCGGGGGTCGCCTCGACCATTCAATCCTCCTCGATGAGCTCGCCGGTGGCGGTGTTGACCGCCGGCTCCCTGGGAGCAGTCTTGCGGGTCGCGTCGGCCTTCGCGACCGCTTCCTTGATCGCCGCAGCCGTGCGCGGGCCGATGCCGGGGACGAGCGCGATCGCGTCGGGCTCGGCCTCGCGCAGCTTCTTCAGCGACCCGAAGTGCTTGAGCAACGTCTTGCGCCGGACCTCGCCCAGGCCGGGCACGTCGTCGAGCATGCTCTCGACCATCGACTTGGACCGACGGCCGCGGTGGTGGTTGATGGCGAAGCGGTGCGCCTCGTCACGGATCCGCTGGAGGAGGTAGAGGCCCTCGCTGGTGCGGGCCATGATGACGGGGTCCTCCTCCCCCGGCAGCCAGACCTCCTCGAGCCGCTTGGCCAGCCCGCAGACGGGGATGTCGGTGACGCCGAGCTCGGCCAGCGCCTGCTGGGCCGCCGCTACCTGCGGCGGGCCCCCGTCGACGACGACGAGCGAGGGGGCGTAGGCGAACTTCCGCGGCCGGCCGGTCTCGGGGTCGACGAGCATCGGACCTGCGTCGGTCGACACCGTCTCGCTGCGCGCCTGCTCGTCGAGGAGCCGCTTGAAGCGCCGGGTGATGACCTCGTGCATCGACGCCACGTCGTTCTGGCCGTCGACGCCGCGGATCACGAAGCGCCGGTACTCCGACTTGCGCGACAGCCCGTCCTCGAAGACGACCATCGAGGCGACGACCTCGGTGCCCTGGAGGTTGGACACGTCGTAGCACTCGATGCGCAGCGGCACCTCGTCGAGCGCGAGGGCCTGCTGGATCTCCTCGAGCGCGCGGTTGCGGGTGGTGAGGTCGCTGGCGCGCTTGGTCTTGTGGAGCGCCAGCGCCTGCGCGGCGTTGCTCGCGACCGTCTCCTGGAGGTCGCGCTTGTCGCCGCGCTGGGGCACCCGGATCGCGACCCGGCTGCCGCGCCGCTCGGTCAGCAGCTCCTCCATCACCGCGTGGTCCGGCGGCAGCGCCGGCACCAGCACCTCGCGGGGGATCGTGTCGCCCGCGTCGGGGTCGGCGCCGCCGTAGAGCTGGAGCAGGAACTCCTGCACCAGCCCCGCGGTGTCGCTGTCGTCCGAGCGGTCGGCCACCCAGCCCCGCTGTCCGCGGATGCGCCCGCCGCGGACGTAGAAGATCTGCACGGCCACCTCGAGCGGGTCCTCGGCCAGCGCGATCACGTCGGCGTCGGTGCCGTCGCCCAGCACCACCGCCTGCTTCTCCAACGCCTTGGTCAGCGCACCGAGGTCGTCGCGGAGCCGCGCGGCCTTCTCGAAGTCCAGCGCCTCCGAGGCGGCGTACATCTCGCGCTCGAGGCGCTTGGTGAAGGCCGTCGTGCTGCCGGCCATGAAGTCGCAGAAGTCGTCGACGATCTCGCGGTGCTCCTCCGGCGTCACGCTGCCGACGCACGGGGCCGAGCACTTGTCGATGTAGCCGAGGAGGCACGGACGGCCGATCTGCGCGGACCGCTTGAAGACGCCGTTGCTGCACGAGCGCATCGGGAAGACGCGCAGGAGCAGGTCGACGGTCTCGCGGATCGCCCAGGCGTGGCTGTAGGGGCCGAAGTAGCGGGTGCCCTTGCGCTTGGCGCCACGCCCGACCATGACCCGCGGGAACTCCTCGCCCACGGTGACCGCGAGCCAGGGGTAGGACTTGTCGTCGCGGTACTTGACGTTGAAGCGCGGGTCGAACTCCTTGATCCAGCTGTACTCCAGCTGGAGCGCCTCGACCTCGGTGTCGACGACCGTCCACTCGACGCTCGCACCGGTGGTCACCATGGACGCGGTGCGGGGGTGGAGGTTGCCGATGTCCTGGAAGTACGACGACAGGCGCGGGCGCAGGCTCTTGGCCTTGCCGACGTAGATCACGCGGCCCTTGGCGTCCCGGAACCGGTAGACCCCCGGCTTGGTCGGGATCGACCCCGGCGCGGGTCGATAGGTGCTCGGGTTGGCCACCCGTCAACCCTACGGGCGGCCCCCGACAGCGGTGACAGCCCGGTCAGGCCCGGGTGACCGAGTCCCCGTCGACGGTGATCTCCACCGCGGCCAGCGCAGCGGTGGCAGGGCCGGACAACGGCGAGCCGTCCTCGAGGGAGAACCGGCTGGCATGGCACGGGCACGGGATCTCCCCGTCGCTGCTGGACTCGACGAGGCAGCCCTGGTGGGTGCAGACCGCGGTGAAGGCCTTGAAGTCGCCCTCGGTGGGCTGGGTGACCACGACCTTGGCGTCCGGGACCACCAGGCAGCCGCCCACCGGTACGTCGGCCGCGCTCGCGAGGACCGCGCCGCCAGCAGCGGCGCCTCCGTCCTCGGACGGCGACGACGACGCGTCGGGGCTCTCGGAGCCGGAGGAGGTGGCCGGATCGGTGGCAGAGGTGTCCGAGTCGTCACCGCAGGCGGCGAGGAGCGGGACACCGACGGCGACGGCTGCGGAGCCGCTGAGGGCACGACGTCTGTTGATGGCTGTCATGCGGCCAGAGAGTAGCCAGCGCACCTGTGAGAATGCTGTGACGACTACTTCTTCGCCGCGGCCTTCCGGGGAGCGGCCTTCTTCGCTGCCGCCTTCTTGGCGGGCTTCTTGGCCGCCGCCGTCTTCTTCGTCGTCCTGCCGGCCGGTGCCGACGCGGCTGCCGCCGCGCGGCGCGGCTTGCCGGGCTGCTCGGCCCCGCGGCCCTCGAGGATCGGGCGCAGGAACGTGCCGGTGTGGCTCGCCTCCACCACCGCGACCTCCTCCGGGGTGCCCTCCGCGACGACGGTGCCGCCGCGCGAGCCGCCCTCGGGACCCATGTCGATGAGCCAGTCGGCGGTCTTGATGACGTCGAGGTTGTGCTCGATCACCAGGACGGTGTTGCCCTTGTCGACCAGGCCGGACAGCACGTGGAGCAGCTTGCGGATGTCCTCGAAGTGCAGGCCCGTGGTCGGCTCGTCCAGGACGTAGACGGTGCGGCCGGTCGAGCGCTTCTGGAGCTCACTGGCGAGCTTGACGCGCTGCGCCTCGCCGCCGGACAGGGTCGTGGCGGGCTGGCCGAGCCGGACGTAGCCGAGGCCGACCTCCTGGAGCGTGTTCATGTGGCGGGCGATGGCCGGCACCGCGGCGAAGAAGTCGGCCGCCTCCTCGATCGGCATGTCGAGGACCTCGGCGATGGTCTTGCCCTTGTAGTGGACCTCGAGCGTCTCGCGGTTGTAGCGCGCGCCGTGGCAGACCTCGCACGGGACGTAGACGTCCGGGAGGAAGTTCATCTCGATCTTGATCGTGCCGTCGCCCGAGCAGGCCTCGCAGCGCCCACCCTTGACGTTGAAGGAGAACCGGCCCTGGAGGTAGCCGCGCATCTTGGCCTCCGGGGTGGAGGCGAAGAGCTTGCGGACGTGGTCGAAGACGCCGGTGTAGGTCGCCGGGTTGGACCGGGGCGTGCGGCCGATCGGCGACTGGTCGACGTGGATCACCTTGTCGACGTGCTCGAGACCGGTGATCTTGGTGTGCCGACCGGGCACGGTGCGGGCGTTGTAGATCTGCTTGGCCAGCGACGTGTAGAGGATGTCGTTGACCAGCGTCGACTTGCCCGAGCCCGAGACGCCGGTGACGGCGGTGAAGACGCCCAGCGGGAAGCTGACGTCGACGTCCTGGAGGTTGTGCTCGCGGGCGCCGTGGACCGTGAGCTCGCGACCGACCGTGCGCGGGCGGCGTACGGCGGGGATGGGGATCTCGCGGCGGCCGGAGAGGTACTGACCGGTCATCGAGTCCGGGTGCTTGAGGAGGTCCTCGACCGAGCCCGAGTGGACGACCTGGCCGCCGTGCTCGCCGGCGCCGGGGCCGATGTCGACGACCCAGTCGGCGACGCGGACGGTGTCCTCGTCGTGCTCGACGACGATCAGGGTGTTGCCGAGGTCCTTCAGCCGCAGGAGCGTCTCGATGAGGCGCTTGTTGTCGCGCTGGTGCAGGCCGATGGACGGCTCGTCGAGGACGTAGAGGACGCCGACGAGGCCCGCGCCGATCTGCGTGGCGAGCCGGATCCGCTGCGCCTCACCGCCCGACAGCGACCCACTGGGCCGGTCGAGGGAGAGGTAGTCGAGGCCGACGTCGAGGAGGAACTGCAGGCGCTCCTGGATCTCCTTGAGCACCCGCTCACCGATCTGGCGCTCGCGCACCGACAGGTCGACGGTGCGGAGGTAGTGGGCGGCCTCGTTGATCGGCAGCGCGCAGACCTCGGCGATGTTCTTGCCGCCCTCGTCGCGGGCACCGAGGGTGACCGACACCGAGACCGGCTTGAGGCGCGAGCCCTGGCAGGCCGGGCACGGCACCTCGCGCATGAAGCCCTCGAAGCGCTCGCGGCTGGTGTCGGACTCGGCCTCGCGGTGCCGGCGCTCGACGTAGGGACGTACGCCCTCGAAGGCGGCGTAGTAGGCGCGCTGGCGGCCGTAGCGGTTCTTGGTGACGACGTGGACCTTGGTCGAGTGGCCCTCGAGCAGCGACGTGCGCTGCTTGGGGGTCAGCTGGTCCCACGGGGTGTTGAGGTCGAAGCCGAGCTCCTCGCCGAGCGCGTTGATGAGGCGGAGGAAGTAGTCGGCGACGTGGGCGCCGCTCCACGGCGCGATGGCGCCCTCGCCCAGCGTGGCGCCGGTGTCCGGCACCACCAGCTCGGGGTCGACCTCCATCTTGGTGCCGAGGCCCGAGCAGACCGTGCACGCGCCGAAGGGCGAGTTGAAGGAGAAGGAGCGCGGCTCGAGGTCGTCGGTGTCGATGGTGTGGTCGTTGGGGCAGGCCATCTTCTCGGAGAACTTCATCTCCCGGCCCGGGTCCTTGGCGTCGAGGTCGACGAAGTCGAAGACCACGAGCCCGCCGGCCAGCCCGAGCGCGGTCTCGACCGAGTCGGTCAGCCGCCGCTTCGACGACTCCTTGACCGCGAGGCGGTCGACCACGACCTCGATCGTGTGCTTGAGCTTCTTGTCGAGCGTCGGCGGCTCGTCGAGGGAGTGGGTCTCGCCGTCCACGCGGGCACGGCTGAAGCCCTGCTGCTGGAGCTGGCGGAACAGCTCGACGTACTCGCCCTTGCGGCCCCGGATGACCGGTGCGAGCACCTGGAAGCGCCGACCCTCCTCGAGGCCGAGGATGCTGTCGACGATCTGCTGCGGTGTCTGGCGCTCGATCGGCGCACCGCACGTGGGGCAGTGGGCGCGACCGGCGCGGGCGTAGAGCAGGCGGAGGTAGTCGTAGACCTCGGTGATGGTGCCGACGGTCGAGCGCGGGTTCTTCGACGTGGACTTCTGGTCGATGCTGACCGCCGGGCTCAGGCCCTCGATGAAGTCGACGTCGGGCTTGTCCATCTGGCCCAGGAACTGGCGAGCGTAGGCCGACAGCGACTCGACGTAGCGGCGCTGGCCCTCGGCGAAGATGGTGTCGAAGGCGAGGCTGGACTTGCCGGACCCGGACAGGCCGGTGAAGACGATGAGCGCGTCGCGCGGCAGGTCGAGCGAGACGTCCTTGAGGTTGTGCTCGCGAGCGCCCCGGATGATGAGCTGGTCGGTCACGGATGTCCTCGTCGGTCCTCGTGGCGGGCAGGTCGGTGGAGTCGAACACATGTTCGTCTCGACGGCGTCCGCGGTCAAGCCGACGCACCGTTCCACCTTCTCACGCGGCACCCACACCGCCCGGATCGTCCACCCACGGGGGTGGGCCCCGCGGAGGTGGCACGATGGGCCCGTGACCGACTCCGCGGCCCGGGCCGCCAACCTGATCACGGACGCCGACCGGGCGCTCGTCCGGACCGTCGACGGTCTCGACGAGGGGGCGTACGCCGAACCGTCGCTGCTGCCGGGCTGGACCCGCGCCCACGTCGTCGCCCACCTCGCGCTCAACGCCGAGGGGCTCGCGGGCGTCCTGCACGGCGCGCACGTCGGCCGCCCGCAGCCGATGTACGCCTCACCCGAGGGCCGCGACTCCGACATCGCCGAGCTCGCTGCCGCCGACCCCGCCGAGCTGCGCGAGCGCCTCCTCGCCGGGACCGCGACCTTCGCCGACGCGCTCGCCGCGATGCACGAGGACGACTGGATCGGTCGCTTCGAGCGCACCCCCGGCGGACCGGACTTCGCCCTCGCCAACGTGGTGCTGATGCGGGTGCGCGAGGTGGAGATCCACCACGCCGACCTCGGCGCCGGCTACTCCCCCGCCGACTGGCCCGAGCCCTTCCGCGTCCTGCTGCTCGACTCGATGACCAAGCGCCCCTACCCGGCGCCCTTCAGCGTGCGGCCCACCGACCTCGACGGGACCTGGCACTACGGCGAGGGCTCCGGTGGCACTGTCGTCACCGGCACGTCCGCCGACCTCGGCTGGTGGCTCACCGGCCGAGGAGCGGGCGAGGGGCTCGCACCCGACACGAACGACCTCCCGGAGGTGGAGTCATGGTGAACGACGACCCGACCGACTACACGGGGGACGTCTCCCCCGGCGGCGCGCCCGACGTACGCCGTGCCGGGTGCCTGACCGTGACCAAGGTCGCGGTCGACCCGGACATGTCCAACAACTGCTACCTCCTGCACTGCAGCGAGACCGACGAGCGGGTGCTCGTCGACGCCGCGGCAGAGCCGGATCGGCTGCTCGACCTGATCGGCGACGGTCCGCTCACCTCGATCGTCACCACCCACCAGCACTGGGACCACCACCGCGCGCTGGCCGCGGTGAAGGCCGCCCATCCCGGCGCCACGGTCGTCGCCGGCGGCCCCGACGCGGACGCGATCGAGGAGCAGACCGGCGTGAGCGTCGATCGACGTGTCGGCGCCGGCGACAAGGTCTCGGTCGGCACGTGCGACCTGCACGTCATCCCGCTCGCCGGGCACACCCCGGGCTCGATCGCGCTGCTCCTCGACGACGAGGCGGTCTCGCCGCACCCGCACCTGTTCACGGGGGACTCGCTCTTCCCCGGCGGTCCGGGCCGTACGACGAGCCCGGAGGACTTCACCTCGTTGATGGACGACCTCGAGGAGAAGGTCTTCGGCCGCCTGCCCGACGACACGTGGTTCTACCCCGGCCACGGCAACGACTCGACCCTCGGCGCCGAGCGCGCGTCGCTGGCCGAGTGGCGCGCCCGCGGCTGGTGACCCCGGCCACCTCTGCGCCGACGACGTGAGTCCGCGGTGTCGTCGTGGCAGGCTGGATGCATGAGCACCCGTGAGCTGACCCTGGCCGACTTCGAGCAGACCGTGAGCGGTGAGGGCATCGTCCTCGTCGACTTCTGGGCTGCCTGGTGCGGACCGTGCCGGCAGTTCGCCCCGGTCTACGAGAAGGCCTCCGAGGACAACCCCGACATCGTCTTCGGCAAGGTCGACACCGAGGCCGAGCAGCAGCTCGCCCAGATGGCGGCGATCACCTCCATCCCCACCCTGATGCTCTTCCGCGACGGGGTCCTCCTCTTCAACCAGGCCGGCGCGCTGCCGCCGCAGGCGCTCTCCGGCGTGATCGAGCAGGCCCGCGGGCTCGACATGAACGCCGTACGCCAGGAGGTGCAGGCCGCGCAGGAGGCGGCCGCCAACGGCCCGCAGGACGAGATCGGCCTCGACGAGTTCGCCGCGGCGCACAGCCAGGGGGCGTACGTCGTCGACGTGCGCGAGGCCGACGAGGTGGCCGGCGGCCGCGTCCCCGGTGCCGTTCACATCCCGATGAACGAGGTGCCGAACCGGGTCGCCGAGCTCCCGCAGGACCAGCCCATCTTCGTCATCTGCCAGGTCGGTGGCCGCAGCCGCCAGGTGGTCGACCACCTGCGTGCGCAGGGCTTGCCCGCGATCAACGTGGCCGGCGGCACCGGCGGCTGGGCGCAGCGCGGCTGGCCCCTCGAGGGCTGAGCGGGCTCAGGCTGCCCGACCGGGCAGCATCCGCGGCAGGAGCCCTCGACCGACGACGAGGCCGAGGTGGGCCAGGAGCGCCACGAAGAAGGCCACATGGCCGGCGACGTGCAGCCACACGAGGTCGTCGTCGCCCGACGCCACCAGCGCGAGGCCGCTGAGCGGGATCACGAACAGCGTCGAGAGCAGCGCCCGCTCGGTCCACGTCGCCAGCCGTCGCTGGCCGGGGGTGAGCTGCTCGGCCCACGGCGGCAGGCCGACCACGCGGCGCCAGGCGACGCGAGCGACGGCGAGGACCAGGATCGTCACGCCGAGCGCGACGTGGACCCGGACCAACCCCTCCGGGTCGTCGAGGTAGCCGCTGGAGTCACCGCCGCGGCCACGCCCGCTGTCGCCACCACGCCCGCGACCGCGTCCGCGACCGGAGTCGTCGGCGTCCATGAGGTAGCCGACCGCGAGCTGGGCAGCCAGGGCGAGCACGGTCAGCCAGTGCAGGACCTTCTGGCTGGGACGGTAGCCGGGTGCGGACACCGCGGTGAGGCTACTTGCAGGGATCGATGCTCGGGAAGTTGTAGGTCACGACCACGGTCTCCGACGCGCCGGACGCCGTGCTCGCGTCGTAGGTGAACTTCACCGTCGCGCTGCTGGCGAGGTTGCCGGTGGTGCAGGCCTGGATGGTCCACAGGTTGTTCGCGCCGGAAGCCGCCGAGACGACGAAGTTCTTGGGGTTGGACAGGTTGATGAGCTCCTCGCCCGCCGGCACCGTGTTGTTGGTGACCACCACGGAGGTCAGGAGGAGGTTCCAGGCCTGCGTCGCGACCGGGAAGGCGAGGGTGAAGCGGTAGCACTTGCTGCCCGCCGTCTCCTTGCAGGTGAGCGCGGACGTCGGACGCGGTGCATCGTGCGACGCGGCGAAGGCCGGTGCGTTGGCGGCGACCGCCACGACCGGGATGCTCCAGGCTGCTCCGCGCACGACGGTGCGCCGGCTGTACTGCGACATGCTGAACCCCCACGGTTCGATGACAGTGATGTCATCCCCACGATGACGTGGTCGACGCTACGAGGTTCGTGCGGGGAACCACGGACTGATCTTGTGTTCTTGAGAGTTCCTGCGGTTTTCCTCAGTTTTGGGGTGTCGCTGGACTGGACCACTCGGCACGTCCGGGGCTCGACGCGGCCACCGAACGCTGTGCGAGCCGTCCACGGGAGGCGTCCCACGCGTGGGATAACCTCGGCGCGTGCTCATCAGCGACTCCCGGCAGGTGCTCTTCGTCCACGTTCCCAAGACCGGTGGCGTCTCGGTCGAGGAGACGGTGAAGCAAGCCTGTCCGGACGCCCGCAAGGCGCGTACGCCGATCGGCCGGCACGCCACGCTCGGCAAGATCATCAAGCACGAGCCCCAGGTCGTGGACTACTGGACCTTCGGGTTCGTGCGGAACCCGTGGGCCCGGATGGTGTCGTGGTACTCGATGATCTCGGCGTGGGACCGGCGCCACGGCCCCGCCAGCGGCAAGCCCCAGGACGTCAAGCACGGCTCGATGCGCGACGGCAACGAGATGTGGCGCGCAGCGGCGGCGTACTCCGGCTTCGACGAGTTCGTGATGCGCGGCACCGAGGAGCTGCCCCGCGTCGGCACGCCGCAGATCACGTACCTCCGCGCGCCCAAGCACAACCGCGAGGTCGACTTCATCGGCCGCACCGAGAACTTCGTCGAGGACCTCCAGCGCGTCCAGGTGCAGCTGGGGCTCGAGCCGTCGACGCCGGTGCACAAGAACAAGTCCAAGCACGGCACCTACCACGACTACTACACCGACGAGACCCGCCAGCGGATCGCCGAGGTCTACGCCGAGGACATCGAGCTCTTCGGCTACACCTACTGAACCGGGCTCTCCAGCCGGGTCCCCCGCGCGCCGGACCACTCCCCCGTGGGCTCGACACGGCGCCACACGTCGTACTCGGGGGCGAAGTGCGCAGCGAGCGCCTCGCGGGTGGCGAAGGACAGCTCGCCCCTGGCAGCGACCGACGCGTTGCGGCGCTCGAACTCGAGCGGTGCTCCGATCCGCTCGCTGAACCACGCCGACCAGACGTCGGGACGCTCGACGCTGAAGACGCGGTCGACCGCGACGGCGCCCTGGGCGTGGAGGAACTTCGCCGGGCGCCCCTTCGGGATCGGTGCGTCGTCGTCGCCGGCGAGGTAGTGGAGCGCGAACTGCTCGAAGGGCATGTCGGCCGTCGACCGCCGGCTGTCGTCGCGGGCGCGGTAGCGCCACCAGGACTCCAGCCATGCGATCGGCTCACGGAACATCGCCACCAGCTCGTAGGACTCCCGCGGGTGCCCCTGCTCCGCGAGCCCCGCGGCCCGTGTGTGCACGAACCCCCTGGCCGGGAGGTGCTTGCGGGCCGGCGGGGCGCTGACGACCTCGGTGGCGTACGGCGCGAGCGTGCGCTCGAGCGTCGTGCTCGCGGTCTTCGGCAGCGCGAGCAGCACGAAGTCCCGCCCCGGACCGAGCTCGAGGAACGTCATCACCCGCAGATCATCCCGCATCGCCTCGCGCGCGGCTGCGCCTGCCGTCCGTGCGTGGGCTAGCCTCGCGCCCGTGCTGATCTCCGACGCGAAACGTGCGCTCTTCGTGCACGTGCCGAAGACGGGCGGGGTGTCGGTGGGCGTCGCCTTCGAGCGTGCCTGCCCCGATGCGCGCAGCAAGGCGCCCGGCGTACGGCCGCCGCTGGGACGGCACGCGCCGTACGAGCGGATCCTGCGCGCGGAGCCGCAGACGGTCGACTACTGGTCGTTCGCGTTCGTGCGCAACCCGTGGGCGCGGATGGTCTCGTGGTGGTCGATGATCCAGGACTGGGACCGCGAGTGGGGGCCGTCGAGCGGACGACCGCAGGGGGCCGACGCCGAGAAGATGCGCGGCAACGACATGTGGCGCGCTGCGGCGGCGTACTCGGGGTTCGAGGAGTTCGTGCTGCGCGGGACGGCCGAGCTGCCCCGTGTGGGGCGTCCGCAGGTCGACTACCTGCGCGCGCCCGACCGCGAGGTCGACTTCGTCGGACGGACCGAGTCGTTCGCCGAGGACCTCCAGGAGGTCGAGCGTCGCCTCGGGGTGGAGCCGACGCGGATCCCGCACCGCAACAAGTCACCGCACGGCAGCTACCGCGACTACTACTCCGACGCCGCGCGAGCGAAGGTCGCCGAGGTCTACGCGGCAGACCTCGACGCCTTCGGCTACACGTTCTGAGCCTGGCCGCGCGTCAGGCCGCGCGGTACTGCAGCCACGCGTCGCTCATGCGGGCGACCTGGCCGGGGGTGAACTGGTACATGCAGGAGTCCTGCGTGTAGTCCATGTAGTTGTGGATCGGGTCGAGCCCGGGAGCGCTGCAGGTGTCGGCGCCGGTCGGGCAGTCGAACTGCGGTCCGGCCTCGGCCGGGGTGTCGGCGACCTGGTCGCCCTGACCGCGGCAGCCGCCCTGGAACGTGTGGTAGAGCGCCAGCCAGTGGCCGACCTCATGGGTCAGCGTGTCACCGAGGGCGTACTTGCCGGCGGTGCCGCCCGGCATCGTCTCGTCAAGGATCACGACGCCGTCACTGCTGCTGAGCTTCTTGGTCGGGAAGGTGGCCCAGCCGAGCAGGTCGTCGCCGATGTCGGCGGTCCACACGTTGAGGGTGTCCTTGCCGCCGACGCGGGTGGCGGCCTTCATCTCCTTCTCCACCGGCCCCGGCGTGACCGTGGACCACGTGTTGTTCTCGAAGAAGTCGACGTCGACGAGGTCGAAGCTGAAGGGCGTCGCGGCCGAGGACTGGGTGCCGGTGCGGCCGGTGTAGGCCTCGTTGAGGACGGCCACCTGCGACTGCACGAGCTGGCCGAGGCGGTCCTTGGCGGCCTGCGAGGTGCCGACGGGCACGACGACGTGGAAGTAGGTGGGGACCGAGACCGAGCCCGCCGCGAGCGTGGCGGCGTTGTCGAGCTTGGCGTACTGGTCGCCGCGGCCCTGGAAGAGCTCGGGCTCGAGCTTCTTGGAGCCCTCGCGCACGCGGGCCTCGTCGACGGAGTGGCCGTGCTCGTCGACGCACTCGGCGGCAGCGGGAGAGGGCGCGAGGGCGGTGGCGGGAACGGCCGCGGTGGCGGAGAGCGTCGTGCCGGCGAGGGCCAGCGAGCCGGCCACCACGAGGCCGCGAAGGGAACGGGAGTGTCGCATCCGAGATCTACCTGTTCTTCTGGGGGGACAGATGGCCAGCAACCTAGCCGCGCCCATGACCGGATGAACAGACCCTCGTACGCCCCCTGCGGTGGACGTCCTCTTCCGTCGGGGACGCGCCGCTGGCACATTTCTGGTCGTGGACGCACTCGCGAGCTGGACCAGGACCGAGCACACCGCTGACGTGGCGGGACGCCCCACCACCCACCCGGTCTGGCGCAAGGGCGCCGGGCCGGGCGTGATCGTGGTGCACGAGATCCCCGGCATCACCCCCGAGGTGGTGGCGTTCGCCGAGGAGGTCGTGGCGGCCGACCACACCGTGCTGATGCCCAGTCTCTTCGGCGCCGACGGCGCGCCGATGACGGCAGCCAACACCGCGAAGGCGATCGGTCGGGTGTGCGTGAGCAGGGAGTTCACCACGCTCCGCACCGGCGAGACGACGCCCGTCGCCGGATGGCTGCGCTCGCTGGCGCGCGACCTGCACGCCGAGGTCGGTGGGCCCGGCGTCGGCGCCCTCGGGATGTGCTTCACGGGCGGCTTCGCCCTCGCCATGATGGTCGACCCCTCGGTCACCGCGCCCGTGCTCTGCCAGCCCAGTGCCCCCTTCGCGGTGACGCCCGGTCGGTCGCGCGACCTCAACCTGTCGCCCGGCGACCTCGACATCGTGAAGGGCCGCTGCGCCGCCGGCCAGCAGGTCCTCGGCCTGCGCTTCCGCTCCGACCCCGCCGTCGGCAAGCGCTTCGACACCCTCACCACCGAGCTCGGCGAGGCCTTCATCCGCGTGGAGTTCGAGGGCAAGGGCCACTCGACCGTCACCACCCACCGGCAGCAGGCCGGCGTCGACGCGGCGCTGGACTTCTTCCGGGAGAAGCTGGGCGCGGGCTGAGGATCCTCCTCTCCTGCGGTGGTCGAGTCTCCTTCGTTGGTCGAGCCTCCTTCGGTGGTCGAGTAGCCGGAGCGAGGAACGAGCGCAGGCGTATCGAGACCCGACCCACTGTCGGACCCCTTCCCTAGACTCGAACGCATGATCGAGATGCTGGAAGTGGAGCGGGAGGCCGGGGCAGACGCCCTCGGCCCCGCGGGCCTGCTCGCCTCGATCAAGGCCTCCCGCTCCATCGAGAACACCGAGGCAGCCCGCCAGCTCGACCTCGCCGCCCGTTGGGCCGACCTCCACCCACCGGAGTCGATCCACACTGCAGCGTCGTTCACGGTCGCGGGGTGTGAGCACGAGGAGCCGATCGCAGGACCCGGTACGCCGCTGGTCGCGGAGTTCTGCGTCGCCGAGCTCGGCACCGTCCTCGGCATCACCTCGGTGTCGGCGAAGAAGCTCATCGGTCACGCCCTCGAGCTGCGCCACCGCCTCCCGCGCCTGTGGGCGCAGGTCCACGCCGGACGGGTCCCGGCCTGGCGGGCGAGGGCGGTCGCCGAGGCGACGATCCACTCGGCCCCCGCGCTGACGGTCGAGGCCGCCCGGTTCGTGGACGCGCAGGTCGCCGCGGTCGCGGGGAAGATCGGTCCCGCGCAGCTCGACCGGCTCGTCGCGGAGACCATCAAGCGGTTCGACCTCGCCGAGACGGACCCGGCCGCCGATCCGGAGGACGGCTACCTCCACGTCGACCCGCGCCACGTGACGATCCACGACCAGGACGTCCACTTCGCCGGCACCGTGCGCCTCGAGGCCGAGATCGACCTCGCCGACGGGCTCGACCTCCACCAGACGCTCGCCCACGGCGCTGCCCTTCAGAAGGCCCTCGGGTCGCAGGAGTCGCTCGATGCTCGTCGGGCCAAGGCGCTCGGTGACCTGGCTCGGACACAGACCGCGCTCGACCTCCACGACTCTGCTGGTGGTCGAGTAGCCGGTGAGGAACGAGCCGGCGTATCGAGACCAGACCTCCCCGCCGCCCGCGAGGTCGTGCTACACGCCCACTTCGACGCCACCATGACCGGCGACACCACAGTCTTCGGACCGACCGGACTGCTCGAGGAAGGGCAGCGGCTCGTCCTGCTCGACCAGCTCCGCTCTTGGTGCGGCGACTCCCGCACCAAGATCACCGTCAGGCCGGTCATCGACCTCAACACCGAGAAGTCCGCGCCCGGCTACGAGATCCCCGACCGGATCCGCGACCACGTCATCCTCCGCGACCGCACCTGCGTCTTCCCGTGGTGCAGCCGACCGGCGCGTGGGTGCGATGTCGACCACGTCGTCGAGTACGACCATCACGCCGACGCAGAGGGTCGACCCCAGCCCGGACCTACGGAGACCGAGAACCTGGGCGCGCTATGCCGGTTCCACCACCGCCTCAAGACGCACACTGCTTGGCGCTACGACATGGTCGCGCCCGGGACCTTCGAGTGGACGTCCCCGCGTGGCCACCGCTACCGCCGCGACCGCAGCGGCACCACTGCGCTCGACCCACCCGCCCCAGGCCCACCCCGGATCCCGTCACCCCGAAGATGACCCCGCCCCACACCCCGCCACCCACGAGGAGGCGGGGCCACGGGTGTGCCCGACCCTCGACAGATCATGCCCCGGCTCCGGGCGACACCCGATCGCCAGTGCCAGGATGCGTCATCCCTTGTCCCCCACACCCGCAGGCGGCAGCCCCCGGCTTGCGCGCGCCTTGTCGACGACTTCCTTCACGAAGACCGACTTCGCGACGGTGTAGGCACGCCCCCGCGCACCATCAGCCCAGGCGGTCGTCTTGAGCTCGGCGTAGCGATGCCGGTCCTCCGGGTGTCGGCGCAGCCAGTCCGCGAACAGCCGCTGCTGCACGGTGTCCCACGCGTCGGCGGCGAAGAAGTGCGCGATGTGCGTCCGCACCCGACCGCTCAATTGCATCCGCACCTCGTGCGTGCTCACCGCCGTCGGCGCCTCCACCCAGCCGGCCCCAGCGAGCGCGCCGTCGACGTCGCCGACGTGCAGTCCCATGGGGACCCGCACGGCCAGGTCGATGACCGGCTTGGCGACGAGGCCCGGCACGGAGGTGGATCCCACGTGCTCCACCAGCCAGTCGTCACCGAGGACGGCGGCGAGCCCGGCGGCCGCCAGCCGGAAGCGGCCGGGCCAGGCGTCGTCGTACGCCACGGGACCCGACCCCGGGTAGGACGTGGGACCGGACGGCTGCACCATCCCTCACCCCATCGACGCGATCAGCTGCCGCACGGTCCGCAGCCCCAGCTGCGACATGTGCGGCGCTGTGTCGCGGTAGTAGGTCCAGCCGCTGATCGCCGGCGCGAGCGCGAAGCCGCGGGCCCGGCGGTAGGCCGCCTCGTCGAGACCGACGGTCTCCCGGTAGAGCCCCGCCACGGACGGAGGGAGCGAGCCCCACATCGCGTTGAGCTCGATCGCCGGGTCGCCGCGCCCGGCGCAGCCCCAGTCGATCACCGCGGCGAGTGCGCCGTCCCGGACGAGCAGGTTGCCCTCGTGGAGGTCGCCGTGGAACCAGCGCGGCTCGCCGTCGTACGCCGGCGCGGCCAGCGCGTCGTCCCAGACCGCGAGCACCGCGTCGCGCGACACCTCGGCGGGGTCGGCGCGGGCGGTCCACCGCCGGACCCACTCGTCCATCGCGTCGAGGGGTCCCCCGCGCCCCTCGGTCGTCACCGGCCCGTCGAGCGCCGGCACCGAGCGGCACGCCCGGACGAACGAGCCGAGCGTGACCGCCCACTCCTCGGGGTCGTACGTCGACGGCGTGGGCGTCGCCCCCTCGATCCACGGCACCACGGTCCAGGGGAACGGGTAGCCCTCACCCGGCTCGCCGAGCGCGAGAGGCGCGGGGATCGGCAGCGGCAGGTGAGGCGCGATGAGGGGCAGCCAGGCGTGCTCGAAGGCGACCGTCCCGGCGGGCCCGGGGATCCGGGGCAGCCGCACGAGCAGCTCGTCTCCGAGGCGGAAGAGCTGGTTGTCCGTCCCGAGCGGAGGCAGCCGCCTCAGCGGCAGGTCGGCCCACTGCGGGTGCTGCGCCGCCAGGAGACGGCGTACGTCCCCCTCGTCGACCAACACCTCGTCGTCGTGCATCCCGGTCATCGGACAGGACAGTAGTACCGGCCAGTAGATTGAGCAGGTGAGTTTCCTGCTGCGCCAAGGCGTCGTCGCCGCCCTGACCGCCAACGCCCTGCGTCCCAGCCGCGGTCGCCGCTCCGGCTTCGGCTCGTTCCTCGCCGCGTTCCTCTTCAACGAGTCCGCACCCCAGGTGCTCGCGGTGACGGCGCTCGACGCCGCCGCCCACCTGAGCGCCGGACGGCGGTCGGGGATCCGGGCGAAGGCCGGTCTCGCGCTGGCCGGCGCGAGCGCGCTCGGCCTCGCGAAGGTGGTACGCCAGAGCCGCCGCTCGGCGGACCACTTCGAGGACGCGCTCGTCGAGGGCCTCGGCGTCGACTACGTCGAGCAGCTCGACGCCGTGCCCGACCCGGCGGACCTGGCCACGGCGTGGCGGCGTCTCGCGCGGCCCTTCAACTTCGCCGACGAGGCGTGCGCGTGATCAGCGACGTCCCCTACACCGAGGCCGGCAAGCGCGGACACCTCGACATCTACCTCCCGGCCGGCGAGGACGCGATCAAGGACGCCCCGGTCCTGCTCCAGGTCCACGGCGGCGCGTGGACGATCGGCGCCAAGGAGCACCAGGCCCGTCCGCTGATGAACCACATGGCGGCTCGCGGGTGGGTCTGCGTCGCGATCAACTACCGCCTCGCCCCGCGCGACGCCTGGCCCGCGCACATCGTCGACGTCAAGCGCGCGATCGCGTGGGTGCGCGAGCACATCGCCGACTACGGCGGCGACCCCGACTACCTCGCCATCACCGGTGGCTCCGCGGGCGGCCACCTCGCCGCGCTGGCCGCGCTGACCCCCGGCGACCCGGCCTTCCAGCCCGGCTTCGAGGACGCCGACACCAGCGTCCGGGCCGCGGTCCCCTTCTACGGCATCTACGACTTCGCCGGCTCGACCGGGCTGACCAACGCGATCGGGATGCGCGACGCCTTCCTCGGCCCGCGCGTCATGCAGACGACGTGGACCGACTCCCCCGACGTCTACGAGGCCGCCTCCCCCATCCTGCGGATCACGCCGGACGCCCCCGACTTCTTCGTCATCCACGGCGACCTCGACTCCCTCGTGGCCGTGGACCAGGCGCGCCTCTTCGTCGCCGAGCTGCGGCGCACGTCGCGCAGGTCGGTGGTGTACGCCGAGCTGCCCGGCGCGCAGCACGCCTTCGACGTCTACCACTCGATCCGCAGCACCTACGCCGTGCGCGCCGTCGACCGCTACCTCTCCTGGCACTGGAACACCTGGCGCCACGGGCTCGAGGCGGACAGCGGCGTCGAGCCCGGCGATCTGGACGGCGATGCGCGCACCGACCGGAGCGCCTAGGTGACCCTCCCGGCCGACCTCGTCGTCCACGCCCGCGCCGCCAAGGGCTTCATGCCCGAGGACGAGGGCGCCCTCCTGCACCGCTGGGCGCTCGAGCGGCTCCCGCACGGCCCCGCCCTCGAGGTCGGCACCTACTGCGGGAAGTCCGCCGTCTGGCTCGGCGGCGCTGCCCGCGAGACCGGCGGCACCGTCTTCACCGTCGACCACCACCGCGGATCGGAGGAGAACCAGGCCGGCTGGGAGCACCACGACGACACCCTCGTGGACGCCGAGCTCGGCGTGATGGACACCCTGCCCACCTTCCGCCGCACCATCGCCGCCGCGGGGCTCGAGGACCAGGTCGTCGCGGTCGTCGGCAGGTCGGAGACGGTCGGCCGCTGGTGGCGTACGCCGCTCTCGCTCCTCTTCATCGACGGCGGCCACGGCGTCGAGCCCGCCCGCGCCGACTTCCGCGGGTGGCCGCGATGGGTCATGCCCGGCGGCGTGCTGCTCATCCACGACGTCTTCCCCGACCCCGCGGACGGGGGTCGCCCGCCCTACGAGGAGATCTACCTCCCCGCGCTGGCCGGCGGCGCCTTCACCGAGGTGGAGGCGGTCGGGTCGATGCGGGTCCTACGACGTACGGCGGGGGCCGCCGGCGACCCGGTCGCCGACTGAGCCGTCCTCGGGCAGGCACCCGCACTCGAGGCCGATCTCGGCGAAGTCGGGGGCCAGGGTGGTGCCACGCATGATGTCGGCACCCGGCGTGCCGTCGGAGAGCGCGTCGACCGCGAGGATGACCGCCGCCGCGGTGTAGGTCGTCTGCTCGGCCGGCCAGTTCACCTCGTCGGGCCAGACGTAGCCGGTCCAGTAGGACCCCTCGTCCGTCCGCAGGTGCTGCATGTCGGCGAGCAGCCGCAGGGCCCGCTCCCGGTCGCCGATGGCGTCGAGCGCGAGCACCAGCTCGCAGGTCTCCGCGCCGGTCACCCACGGGTTGGTCGACACGCAGCGGATGCCGAGGCCCGTCTCGACGAAGGTGTCCCAGCGCTCTGCCAGGAGTGCGTTCGCGGCCGACCCACGGACCGCCCCGCCCAGGACGGGGTAGTACCAGTCCATCGAGAAGGTCGACTTGTCCAGGAAGAGGTCGCGGTGCTCGCGCAGCGCGTGGCCGAGCCGGCCGCCGGCCAGCTCCCACTCGACCTGCGGCTCGTCGACCAGCTCGGCGAGCGCCACACCCGCGCGCAGCGAGTGGTAGATGCTCGACGAACCGGCCAGCAGCGCGTCCTCGTTGACGCGCGCGGGCGCACCGTCGTGCCACTCCTGCGACCACGCGACGCCGCCGAACGGCAGCTGGAGCGACACGACGAAGTCGAGCGCCCGACGCACCGTCGGCCACATCCGGCGCACGAACGCCTCGTCGCGCGCCACCAGCCAGTGGTGCCAGGTCGCCACGGCGACGTACGCCGACATGTTGGTCTCGCCGGAGTGGTCCTCGACCTCGCCCACGACGATCTTCATCGGCCACGAGCCGTCGGATCGCTGCGTGGCGACCGCCCACGCGAAGGCGCGCTCGGCGGCCTCACGCTCGCCACCGACCATGAGCGCCATCGCCGACTCGAGGTGGTTCCACACATCGGTGTGCTCCCCCGGCGTCCACGGGATCGCGCCGGACGGCTCCTGCATCGCCACGATGGTGGCCGCGGTCTGCTCGACCTGGGCGCGGGTGAGGACCTGCGTCATGCCGGCTTGCGGAAGTAGAGCACCATGCTCTTGCCGATGAGCGGGTCGAGGACCTTGCCGGCGTACTGCAGCGCCTTCGGGTTCTTCATGATCTCCCACACCAGGAGCTTGTGGTAGCCCCTGGCGAGCGGGTGCTCGTCGTTGGTGACGCCCACCGCGCACTTGATCCACCAGTAGGGCGTGTGCAGGCCGTGGGCGTAGTCCTTGCCGGTGAAGACCATCGCGTCACCCGGTGTGCCGTCGTTGGAACGGCCTGCCTTGGTGACCTTGTCGACGAGCTCCTCGGCCGTGTAGATGCGGATGTGGCCGCCTTCGGCGTTGTGGTAGTCGTCGGAGAGCTTCCAGTTGACGATCTCCGGCAGCCAGCGCGGCACCGAGATCGCGAGCGTGCCGCCCGGGCGCAGCACCCGGACCAGCTCCTTGATGGCGTCGACGTCGGCGTGGATGTGCTCGAGCACCTCGGCGGCGACGATGCGGTCGAACTCGCCGTCGGCGAAGGGCAGGGCCAGCGCGTCGCCCTCCTTCACGTCGGCCTCGGCGCCCGCCGGCACCTCGCCGGCGTCGCGCATCGCGGCGAACCACTCGCGCACGGTCGCGAGCTCGTCGGCGTCGCGGTCGAAGGCGATGACGTCGGCGCCCCGCTTGTACATCTCGAAGGCGTGGCGCCCGGCGCCGCAGCCCATGTCCAGCACCCGGTCGCCGGGGCGCAGGCCCAGGCGGTCGAAGTCAACGGTCAGCACGGTGGGTCTCCTCCTGCACGCGCGGACCCCGCTCGCGGCGGAAGTCGGCGATGGTCTCCTCGTAGGCGGCGGCGGTGGCCTCGGCGACCGCGCGCCAGCTGAACATCTCCTCGACGCGGGCACGCCCGGCCGCGCCCATCGTCGTACGCCGCTCGGGGTCGTCGAGGAGCGCGGCGATCGCCTGCTCCAGCTCGAAGACGTCGCCCGGCGTGACGAGGTCGGCGCACTCGCCGTCGGGGCCGACGACCTCGGGGATGGCACCTGCGCGCGAGACCACCAGCGGCGTGGCGCACGCCATCAGCTCGGCGGTGGGCAGCGAGAAGCCCTCGTAGAGCGACGGCACGCACGCCACCTCGGCGGAGCCCATCACGGCGACGAGCTCCTCGTCGGTGACGCCGCTGACGAAGGTGACCCGGTCGGCGATGCCGAGCTGGTCGATCAGCTGCTCGGTGCGTCCGCCCGGCTCCGGGCGGGTGACCAGCACCAGCGACACCTCGCGCTCGACGCTCAGCTTGGCGAACGCCTCCAGCAGGGTCGCGATGCCCTTCATCGGCGCGTCGGCGCTCGCCATGGCCAGGATCCGGCCCGGCACGCGCGGCGCGGTGGGCGGGGCGAAGACGTCGTCGACGCCCAGCAGGATGGTCTGCATCCGGTCGGGGTCCACACCGAAGTCGCGCGCCACATCGCGTCGCGAGGACTCCGAGGGGGTGAGCACCTTGCGCAGGCGGCGGGCCACCTTGGTCTGCATCCGCAGGAAGCCGTACCACCGGCGCAGCGTCATCCGCTTGCGCCAGGTGGGCGCGGTCTGGAGGTCGATGCGGCGGTCCATCGTGATCGGGTGGTGGATCGTGGCGACCACCGGCAGGCCGTAGGACTCCAGGTCGAGGATGCCGGGGGCCAGGACCTGGTTGTCGTGGGCGATGTCGAAGTCGCCGGCCCGCTCCTCCATCAGCCGCGCGACGCGCGACCCGAAGGTCTTCGGCTCGGGGAACCCGGCCGTGCACATCGTGAGGAACTCCTCAACGTCGATGCGGTCGCGGAACTCGCGCAGCTTCGGCACGCGGAAGGGATCGGGCTCGCGGTAGAGGTCCAGGCTCGGCACCTTGGTCAGCCGCACGCCCTCGTCGAGGTCGGGGTAGGGCTGGCCGGAGAACACCTCGACCTCGTGCCCGAGGCGTACGAGCTCCCGGCTGAGGTGGCGGATGTAGACACCCTGGCCGCCGCAGTGCGGCTTGCTGCGGTACGACAGCATGGCGATGCGCACTGTGGTCTGCCTTTCGCGTCGCTCGATGAAGCCCCCATTATGCCTACTCGTCGGTAGGCACCAGACGCCTCACCCCTCGCTGGAGTGACCGGGGAAGACGTGGGCCGACGGGTCGAGGACCACGGCGGCGTTGTTGACCGCGGTGGCAGCCTCGCCGAAGCCGACCGCGATCAGCCGCACCTTGCCGGGGTAGTCGGTGATGTCGCCCGCGGCGAAGACGCGCGGCAGGTTGGTGCGCATCGAGGAGTCGACGACGACGTGGCGCTTCTCGGTGACCAGCCCCCACCGCTGGATCGCGCCGAGGTCGGCGATGAAGCCCAGTGCGGCCACGAGGGCCTGCGCCGGGACCACCCGCGGCTCGTGGCCGTCGACGGTGATCTCCACCTCCTCGAGGTGGGCGTCGCCGCGCAGCTCGGTGACCTGGGCGCTGGTGATGATCTCGACGCTGGAGGCCTTCACCTCGGCCACTGTGCGCTCGTGGGCGCGGAAGGCCTCGCGCCGGTGCACCAGGGTCACCGTGGACGCGATCGGCTCGAGGTGCTGCGCCCAGTCGAACGCACTGTCGCCTCCCCCGACGATCACCACGTCCTTGCCGGCGTACGGCGCGAAGCTCGGCACGAAGAACTCCATGCCCCGCCCGACCCAGCCCTCGCCGGCCGGGAGCGGCCGGGGGCTGAACTTGCCGATGCCGGACGTGATCAGCACGGCACGGGCCGTGACCGCGGTGCCGTCGTCGAGGGTGACGACCACCTGGTCCTCGCCGTGCTCGAGGGTGGTCGCGGTGCGGTCGAGGAGGTACGTCGGAGAGGCGGTGGCGGCCTGCGCGACGAGCCCCTCGACGAGGTCACGACCCTTGATGCTGGGGAACCCCGCGACGTCGAGGATCGCCTTCCCGGGGTACATCGCGGTGATCTGTCCACCGAGCTCGGGCAGCGAGTCGACGACCGTCACCGACATCCCGCGGAAGCCCGCGTAGTAGGCGGCGTAGAGGCCGGTGGGACCGGCTCCGATGATCAGCAGGTCGGTCGTCACGTCGTCCACGCTGTGATCCTCGCGTCCGGGACGCCCTGCTCACAAGGCATCGAGCTCGCTGACCTTCCACTCGCCGTCCACGTCCTCCAGGCTCACCAGCACCCGGTCGAGGTCGAGGAGCGGCTCCTCGAGCCCGCGACCGGTCGTGCGCTGGTTGACGAAGACCAGCACCCGGGCGCCCGTCGACGTGGCGGTCACGAGCGCGGTGTCGACCACCTCCGCCGACACGACCGTGCGGTCGCGCTGGCCGGAGGTCCCGGTGCCGGCCATCGTGCGGTCGTAGCGGGCCTGCATCGCGCTGGTCATGAGGGCCCGCGCCTGCGCCTTGTCCTCGGCGAGGGTGTCCCAGGAGTAGCTGTAGGCACGGGTGGCAGCCTCCGCGGCGACCTCCCGGACCTCCTCCTTCACGGCCTGCGAGGCGACGGTCGCCTCGGCGGCCTCGGCGGAGGTGACCGACGTCGAGCCCGGACTCCCCTCGCGGAGCAGCCAGGCGAGGGCGAGCGCGGCGGCGACCACCAGGACCGCCAGCACGACACCCGCGCGCCTCACCGCGCTCATCGGACGAACTCCACGGCGCTGGTCAACCAGCGTCCGTCCTCGCGCACCAGGTCGAGGCGCAGGCGGTAGTAGCGCACCTGCCCCTCGGGTCCGGTGCCGCTGTTGGCGACGGTGCTGTTGGCCGCGACGAGCACGGTCGCGGAGTCGTCGTCGAGGTCGCCGACCCCGAGGGCCACGACCTCGCCGGTCGAGGTGGCCTCGGTGCGCTCGGCCTCGCTGACGAGCGTGTCGCGCTGGGCGGCGTACTGCTCGGCGAAGTCGCCCGTCGCGCCGGCCAGCACGGCGTCGACGACGGCGTCCATGTCCTGGTGGTCGACGGTGAGGAAGGCGACCGCCTCGGCGCGCGCCGCCGCGGCGACCTCGCGCTGGGCGGTCGAGAGCTCGTCGTCGACGTCGCCGCGCGACGTGACCACCAGGCCGAGGGCCACCAGCAGCGCGACGAGCACGACCGCGAGGCCACCGACCACCCAGCGATCCGCCCGCCCGGCCCGTCGTCCGGCCACTCGTCCAGCCCCTCGTCCCGCCACGAGCCGAACCTAGCCCAGCGGAGCGCCGCGGCGAGGCTCATCCGCGTGCCTAGACTCCCTCCTCGTGAAGCGACCACTGGGACAACTGGGCACGCACCCGTCCGCCTTGCTGCTGGGCGCCCAGCTCCTCCAGGTGCTCCTGTGGCCCTTCCTCGACGACTCGGTGGTGGGCCGCGCCAGCCTCGGGGGCATCGGCATGCTCGCGGTGGGCGCCGCCGTCCTCGCCGTGCGGCGTACGCCGTCAGCGAGCCGGGTCGTCCTGTTCCTCGGAGCCCCGGCCATGCTGCTGACGCTCGTCGAGCCGGTGTTTCCCGACAACGACGCCGTCGTGCTCGTCTCCGGGCTGCTCCACGCACCGTTCTACGTCTACGTGTCCTACGCGATGCTGCGCTACCTGTTCCACGACGACAAGGTGACCACCGACGAGTACTACGCCACCGGCGCGGCCTTCACCGTCGTGGCGTGGGCCTTCGCCTACGCCTACTCCGTCGTGCAGGTGCTGTGGCCGGACTCGTTCTCCAGCCCGTCCGGCTCGGACCAGAGCTGGTTCGAGCTGCTCTACCTGTCCTTCTCGGTCCTGACCAGCGTCGGGCTCTCGGACATCGTCGCCGTGGGCGCGCAGGCGAGGTCGATCGTCATGGTCGAGATGATGACCGGGGTGTTCTACATCGCGATGGTGGTCTCGCGCATGGTCGGCCTGACCATCCTGCGGCGCCGCTGACCGGGCTCAGTCCTCGTCGTCGTCCTCGTCGTCGAGGAGGCCCTCGCGCTCGGCGGCGGCGACGATGCGGCGTACGTTGTCGATCGAGCCGCAGTCGGCGTCGAGCTGCTTGTTGCGCTCGGTGGCGAAGGCGGTGCCGAGCTCGGCACGGACCTGCTCGCCGACCTCCTCGCGCGCGGGGTTGAGGATGGTGAGCTCCTCCTCGGTGAGGTGGTGGTTGAGCACCTTGGCGAGCTCCTCGACGGCGTCGTCGAAGGCCTGCGTGTCGGTGCCCTTGAGCTCGAGCACGGCCAGCATCGCCTCGTGGCCCTCCGCGTGCTCCTCCTCACCGTGCTCCGCCTCGTGCTCGGTGATCGCGTCCTTGCGGCGCAGCTTGGGGTAGACGTGCTTCTCCTCCGCCTCGGCGTGCGCGACGTGGAGCGCGGCCAGCGCGCGGCGTACGGCGTCGCGGTCGGAGGTGCTGTCGCGCAGGTCGCGCAGCAGCGTCTCGAAGCGCCGGTGGTCGTCGAGGATCAGGTCGATGACGTCGCCGGAGACGGGGCGACCGAGGTCGATGGAGGTGCTCATGGCACCGAACCTAACGACCGCGCTCGGATCAAGCACGCCGCCCACCTCCCGGCGGGTGGGCTGCGCCTATTCTGGCGACGTGCCAGGCATCGAGGTGTGGAGTCAGTTCGACCACGACCCACGCCGCCCCGACAACGCAGCCATCCGCGCCTCCGACCGCGACCGCGCCGTGATCGAGGGCGTCCTCGCCGACGCCTTCGCCGAGGGACGCCTCACCCGCGCCGAGTACGACGAGCGCGCCGAGGCCGCGCTCTCCAGCCGTACGCTGGGCGACCTGGTGCCGCTCGTCGAGGACCTGCCCGTCGCGCGGGCACCGAGGGCGGGCAGTGTCGACCTCCAGCAGCAGGCCGTCCGGAAGTGGGAGGCCGACCGGCGGGAGGCGCTGCTGGGGCTGATCGGGCTGTCCGCGCTGCTGTGGACCATCTGGGCCGTCACCATGTGGGGAGAGTTCCCGTGGCCCCTGTTCCCCATGGGCTTTGCCCTGATGAACCTTGCGCGCGTCGTCGTCAACAAGCGCGACATCGTCGAGGAGCACGCTCGCCGGTTGGAGAAGAAGCAGCAGAAGGAGCTCAGGCGGCGCGAGGACGGTCCTTGATCCGTCGATCAGGATCGTGCGGTGTCCATGGTGCATCTCCCGCACCATCACCACCGCACAGCACGGTCTGGACGCCCGCGTCCTGCTCCTACTTCGTCGCCTCCATCATCTGGCGCAGCTCCTTCTTGAGGTCGCTGATCTCGTCACGCAGGCGTGCCGCCACCTCGAACTGCAGCTCGGCGGCCGCGGTCTTCATCTGGTCGGTGAGGCCCTGGATGAGCTCGGCGAGGTCGCTGCTGGGGATGCCGGCGGTGTCGGGTGCCTCCGCGTGGATCCGCGACAGCGCGGGCGTCGGCGACTTCCCGGCCTTGACTCCCCCGGCGCGCCCCTTCTGACCGACGTCGGCCCAGGTGCGGAGCAGCTCCTCGGTGTTCTCGTCCTCGCGGGCGAGCATCTCGGTGATGTCGGCGATCTTCTTGCGCAGCGGCTGCGGGTCGATCCCGCGCTCGGTGTTGTAGGCGACCTGGATCGCACGGCGACGGTTGGTCTCGCCGATCGCGTTCTCCATCGAGGGCGTGATCTTGTCGGCGTACATGTGGACCTGGCCGGACACGTTGCGCGCCGCGCGACCGATGGTCTGGATGAGCGACTTGTCCGAGCGCAGGAAGCCCTCCTTGTCGGCGTCGAGGATCGCGACCAGCGACACCTCCGGGAGGTCGAGGCCCTCGCGGAGCAGGTTGATGCCGACCAGGACGTCGTACTCGCCCATGCGCAGCTCGCGGAGCAGCTCGATGCGGCGCAGCGTGTCGACCTCGGAGTGGAGGTAGCGGGTGCGGATGCCGGCGTCGAGGAGGTAGTCGGTGAGGTCCTCGGACATCTTCTTGGTCAGCGTGGTGACCAGGACGCGCTCGTTCTTGTCGGCGCGGCTGCGGATCTCGTGGATCAGGTCGTCGATCTGGCCCTTGGTCGGCTTCACGACGACCTCGGGGTCGATCAGGCCGGTCGGGCGGATGATCTGCTGCACCGTGCCGTCGATGCCGCCGACCCGGTCGAGCTCGTAGTTGCCCGGGGTCGCAGAGAGGTAGATCGTCTGGCCGATCCGCTCGAGGAACTCCTCCCACCGCAGGGGGCGGTTGTCCATGGCGCTGGGCAGGCGGAAGCCGTGGTCGACGAGGTTGCGCTTGCGCGACATGTCGCCTTCGTACATGCCGCCGATCTGCGGCACCGCGACGTGGGACTCGTCGACGACGAGCACGAAGTCCTCGGGGAAGTAGTCGAGCAGGGTGTTGGGCGCGCTGCCGGGCTGGCGGCCGTCCATGTGCATCGAGTAGTTCTCGATGCCCGAGCACGAGCCGACCTGGCGCATCATCTCGACGTCGTAGGTCGTGCGCATCCGCAGCCGCTGCGCCTCGAGCAGCTTGCCCTGCTTCTCGAAGGTCGCGAGCTGGTCGTCGAGCTCGAGCTCGATGCCCTTGATCGCGCGCTCCATCCGCTCCGGGCCGGCGACGTAGTGGGTCGCGGGGAAGACGTGGAGCTCGGTGTCCTCCGAGATCACCTCGCCGGTAATCGGGTGGAGCGTCATCAGCCGCTCGATCTCGTCGCCGAAGAACTCGACGCGGACCGCCAGCTCCTCGTAGACCGGGAAGATCTCGAGGGTGTCGCCGCGCACGCGGAAGGTGCCGCGGGTGAAGGACATGTCGTTACGCGTGTACTGGATCTCCACCAGGCGGCGCAGCACCGAGTCACGGTCGTGCTCCTCACCGACCTTGAGGCGCAGCATCCGGTCGACGTACTCCTGCGGGGTGCCGAGGCCGTAGATGCACGACACCGTCGAGACCACGATCGTGTCGCGGCGCGTGAGCAGGCTGTTGGTCGCACTGTGGCGCAGCCGCTCGACCTCCTCGTTGATGGAGGAGTCCTTCTCGATGTAGGTGTCGGTCTGGGGGACGTAGGCCTCGGGCTGGTAGTAGTCGTAGTAGGAGACGAAGTACTCGACGGCGTTGTCCGGGAAGAGCTGGCGCAGCTCGTTGGCGAACTGGGCGGCGAGGGTCTTGTTGGGCTGGAGCACCAACACCGGGCGCTGGACCTGCTCGGCCACCCACGCCACCGTCGCGGTCTTGCCGGTGCCGGTCGCGCCGAGCAGCACGACGTCCTGCTCGCCGCCGTTGATCCGCTCGACGATCTCCTTGATCGCCGCCGGCTGGTCGCCGGAGGGCTCGTAGTCGGAGACCACCTTGAAGGGGGCCACCCGGCGCTGGAGATCGGTGACTGGACGCATGCGTCGAGCCTACGGGCCGCCACCGACAGCGGGTCCCGCCCCTTCTCGGGGGTGAGGCCTAGGATCGAGCGATGGATCAGACGGAGACCGGGGCCAGGCCCCGCACCTGGGCCCTCGTGCTGGCTGCAGGCTGGGGGATGCTCGGCCTCTGGGTGCTGTCGACGGGCTGGACCTGGCTGGGCCTTGCTCAGATGAGCCTCGCCGCGGCCTACCTCGTCTCGACCTTCTCGCCGCGCTTCGCGGCCTTCATGGACCGGCCCCCGTTCGGACGCAGGAAGCGCGAGCCGTCGCGTCGCGCCGGTGTGTGAGTGGACGCCGTCGCTACATTGTCCGCGTGACCGTCGCCCGCTTGTTGACCACCGCGCGGCGGACCCTGCTCGGCCTCCTCGGACTGCAGGTCGGACTGGCTGTGGCGCTGTCGCTCGTCGACTCCTACCGCCGTCGCGGCAAGAAGCCGAAGCCGTTCCCGGTCACCGGCCCGGAGACCGTGCCGGTCGGCGACGGACTCATCACGACGTACACCTTCGGGCGCGACCTCTACGACGACATGCTGGCCGCGATCGACGGGGCGAAGAAGCAGATCCTCTTCGAGACCTACATCTGGAAGGGCGACGAGATCGGGTGGAAGTTCAAGACCGCCCTCACCGCCGCCGCTGACCGTGGCGTCGACGTCCACTGCATCTACGACGGCTTCGCCAACATGGTCGTCTCCCCCGCCTTCAAGCGGTTCTCCCCCTCGCTGAAGGTGCTGCGCTACCCCGTCTGGACCGCCGGCCTGCGCTTCTGGGACCTGCGCCACTACGGCCGCAACCACCGCAAGATGCTGGTCGTCGACGAGGAGGTCGCCTTCCTCGGCGGCTACAACATCGGCTCGGCGTACGCCACCGAGTGGCGCGACACGCACGTGCGGATCACCGGCCCGGGCGTGTGGGACCTCAAGCGCGCCTTCGCCGACTTCTGGAACCTCAACCGCCGGCACCGCCTGCGGCGCAGCGAGCGCCCGCTGCTGCTCGAGACGGCCTCGCACTGGGACCCGCAGATCCGCATCCACCGCAACAGCCCGCGGCAGTGGAACTTCCCGATCCGCAGCATGTACCTCGAGGCCATCAACCGTGCCAGCCGCAACATCTGGCTGACCACCGCCTACTTCCTGCCCGACCAGGACTTCGTCGACGCGCTGACCGACGCGGCGCGCCGCGGGGTCGACGTACGGATCCTGCTGCCGCTGAAGTCCAACCACATCGTGGCGGACTGGATCTCGCGCGGCTACTACGGCCAGCTGCTCGCCTCGGGGGCGCGGATCCTGCGCTTCAAGGACGCGATGGTGCACGCCAAGACCGCCACGATCGACGGAAGCTGGGCCACGGTCGGCACGGCCAACATCGACCGGCTCAGCCTCCAGGGCAACTACGAGATCAACATCGAGGTCATCGACCCCGACTTCGCAGCGGTGATGGAGCGGGTCTTCCTCACCGACGAGGGCAACTGCCTCGAGCTCACGCTCCACGAGTGGGAGGCGCGCGACCTCAACCGGAAGTTCACCGAGAGCTTCCTGGCGCCGCTGCGCCCCCTGCTCTGAGCCGTTCGGCTGACAGCGCGCGGGCTGCGTGGAAGTCTGCACCCGGATCGAGGGGGCAGACCATGGCACGAGCACGCGGAGCAGCGGCGCTGGTCATGTGTGCCGCGCTCGCTGCGTGTGGCAGCCCGGCGGGAGCAGCACCGACGGACGCCTCACGCGAGGACTTCTGCGCGGCGATATCGTGGTTCACGACCGAGGGGCTCGACCGCTTCACGGGTGGCGAGTTCCCGCCCGCCGAGGACGACCTCGCCGACCTGGCACGCGACTGGTCGGCCCGCCTGGTCGAGGTCGGCACGCCGGAGAACATGTCGGACGACGCCCGCGCCGGCTTCGAGAAGTTCGTCGACCGCATCGACGACATCGAGGGCGGAGACATCGCGAGCATGGGCTGGGACGGCGACAACCCCGACGGCGACGCCGAGACGGGCTTCTCGAACTACGTCACCAACGCCTGCTGAGCGCCCTCACCTCGTCGGCAGGTGCGTGGGGATGCTCATCCGCGGACCGCGGCGCGGGCGCTGCTGCCCGCCGGCCATCGCCATCGCGGCGGCCCGGCCGCGGTGTGGGCGGTAGGGCTCGAGGAGCTCGGCCATCTCGTCGTCGGTGACGTCGTGGCCGACGAGCGCCCAGCCGATCCAGTTGGCGAGGTGGTAGTCGCCGAAGCTCACCGCGTCGGGGTCGCCGAGGGCGCGCTGGCGCACCTCCGCGCTGGTCCACACGCCGATGCCGCGCACGGTGCGCAGGCGCTTGTCGGCCTCCTCGACCGACACCTCGGTGATCCGCTCCAGCGACGACGCGAGCCGGCACGCGGTGACGAGGGTGCGGGACTGGGCGGGCTGGACGCCGAGCCGCAGCCACTCCCACGACGGGATCGCGGCAATGGTCGCCGGCGTCGGCTGCACCATCAGCCCCAGGGCCGCGACCGGGCCCGGGGCTGGCTCGCCGTGGCGGCGTACGAGCTCGCGGAAGGAGCCGAAGGCCTGCTTGCCGGTCACCTTCTGCTCGAGGATCGACGGCACCAGCGACTCCATCACCAGGCCGGTGCGACCGATGCGCCAGTGCTGGTGGCTGCGCCAGCCGGCGGCGACCTCGGGGTGGTGGTGCGCCTCGAACCCGCTCGGGTCGTCGTCGGCGCCGAGCAGGCCCGGCATCGACTCGAGCGCCCAGTCGGCGCCCGGTCCCCACGCCCGACCGAGGACGTCGCCCGTCGAGGGCCGCGGCAGGATCGCCAGCGTCGCCGGCCCGGTCGGCGTACGCATGGCGCGCCAGATCCGTCCCGACTCCTCGTGGCGCTGGGTCGGGTCCCCCGCGCCGCGACGCTGGGGCCGCAGGACCTGCGCAGGAGAGCACGGCCAGCCCGGCACCCAGGTGCGGGTGCGCTCGGGCTCGGCGGGGGGCATGGCGTCGACGGTAGACGAGGCCACCGACCGCGACGAGGGATAGGTTGCCGCCCATGGGTGAATCACCGAACACGCGCGACCTCGAGGACGGCATCGAGAAGGACTTCTCGCGCTCGATGTCCTACGGCGACTACCTGCGGCTCGACGTCCTGCTCTCCGCCCAGCAGCCCCTGTCTGACCCCCAGCAGCACGACGAGCTGCTCTTCATCGTGCAGCACCAGACCAGCGAGCTGTGGCTCAAGCTGATGATCCACGAGCTCCGCTCGGCCCGCGCGCTGCTGCGCTCCGACGACCTGTCCCCCGCCCTCAAGCGGATGGCGCGGATCAAGCACATCCAGCACACCCTCACCGACCAGTGGTCGGTGCTCGCGACGCTGACCCCGAGCGAGTACGCCGAGATCCGCCCGTTCCTCGCCACCAGCTCGGGCTTCCAGTCCGCGCAGTACCGCGAGGTCGAGTTCCTCCTCGGCAACAAGAACGCCGACATGGTCGACGTCTTCTCCCACGACGAGGGCGCGCGCGCCGCGCTGGACGAGCTGCTCCACGAGCCGTCGCTCTACGACGAGTTCCTCGCCCACCTCGCCCGCCAGGGGTACGCCGTCCCGCAGCGGCTGCTCGAACGCGACTGGACCCAGCCGCACACCACCGACCCCGAGCTCGTCGAGCTCTTCGCCTCCGTCTACGCCGCTCCCGCCGAGCACTGGGGCGTCTACGAGACCTGCGAGGAGCTCGTCGACATCGAGGACGCCTTCCAGCAGTGGCGCTTCCGCCACCTCCAGGTCGTGCAGCGGGTCATCGGGCACAAGGTCGGCACCGGCGGGTCGTCGGGCGTGGACTTCCTCCGCCGCGCGCTCAGCCTGACCTTCTTCCCGGAGCTCTACGAGGTCCGCACGCGCATCGGACAGTAGGGCGCCGGCTGAGCCGGGTGCTCGTCTCTGAACTGAATTGACATCAGTTCAACTCGCGCGGTGCTCGGCCACCAGCCGCAGCAACGTCGCGTGGGTCTCGGCGTCCCGGGCAGCGACTACCCCCGGACCGGTGTGCACAGGCGCTCCGTCGAGGTCGGTGACGATGCACCCAGCTGCCTGACAGATGGCGATGCCCGCGGAGAAGTGCACGCTGCCCTCGCAGTCACCGTCTGTGACGTACGCCAGCCGCCTGCCGGAGGCCACCCACGCCAGCGCGACGGTGCTCGACTCGACCCGCGGGTTGAAGACGGCTCGGAATGCCGGGTCGGCGGCCAGCTGTGCCCCCACGAAGTCCCGGTCGAGCGGGCCGTCGGCGTTGATGTCCACGAGTCGGTTCGGTGCAGGCGAGCGGTCGCGCCCGAGTACGCCGAACACACCGTCATACGCCCAGTACGTATCTCCCGTCGGCGGATGGATCACGACGGCGGTCGTGGTGGTGCCGTCCACGACGAGCGCGACGTTGACGCAGAAGGCGGGCGCCTCCGCGGCGAAGTTGACCGTGCCGCACAGCGGATCGACGAGCCAGGTCCGGCCGACCGCGCCGACGCGCACGGCACCCAGCTCCTCGCCCTCGAAGCCGTCATCCGGCCGTGACGCACGGATGACGTCGAGGATCGCCTGCTCGGCTGCACGGTCGGCCGCCGTTGCGAAGTCAGTCGCCGTCTTGTGCTCAACGGCGAGCGCCGACCCGTACATGTCGTGGAGGACCGCGGTGCCTGCGCGCGCCGCCGCAAGCGCCACGTCCAGATCGGTCGGTGCCACCACGCGGACATCGAACCACGGCCAGACGGCTCCGATTTGCCCTCGCCCCCAGCCTCACCCCGGCCTAGGCTGCACACGTCGCTCGCCTCGGGCGCCGTACGCACACCCCGACCTCGAGTGAGGACCACCCCGTGCCCGTCCGCAGCCTTCGGCAGGAGGAGGCCGTCGAGCGCGCGGCGCTCCTGTCGGTCACCTCCTACGACATCGCGATCGACCTCACCGGACTGGTCGAGGGACCCGACTTCCGCGCCGTCAGCACGATCCGCTTCACGGCCACCGCCGGGGCGTCGACGTTCGTCGACTGCTGCGCCGAGGTCGAGTCGGCCACGCTCAACGGCGAGCCGCTGCCGGCGCCGCACGAGGGCCGGATCGCGCTCGACAGACTTGCCGAGGACAACGAGCTCGTCATCGCCACCGTCCAGCGCGACACCCAGCACGGTCGCGGGGTCCACCGCGCGGTCGATCCCGGCGACGACAACGTCTACCTCTGGACCTCCTTCGAGCCCGACGAGGCGCGCTACGCCTGGGCCTGCTTCGACCAGCCCGACCTCAAGGCGCCGCACGCCTTCACCGTCACCGCCCCCGCCGCGTGGACCGTCGTCAGCAACTCCGGCGACCCGCTGGTCGAGGACGTCGACGGTGGTCGGCGGTGGACCTTCGAGCCGACCCCGGCGCTGTCGACGTACAACCCGGTCGTGGTGGGCGGGCCGTTCGTCGAGGTGCGGCAGGAGGCCGGCGGCCACGACCTCGGCCTCTACGCCCGCCAGACCCTCGCCGCGGCGCTCGAGCGCGACGCCGAGCAGCTCTTCACCCTCACCACGCAGGGCCTGGAGTTCTTCGGCGACCGCTTCGGCATGCCCTTCCCCCAGCGCTCCTACGACCAGGTGTTCCTGCCCGAGTTCGGCGGGGCGATGGAGAACTACGGCTGCGTCACGTGGTCCGACGCCATCCTGCGTCGCCACGAGCCGACCACCGCCGAGTGGCAGGTGTTCGCCAACGTGCTGCTGCACGAGATGGCGCACATGTGGTTCGGCAACATCGTCACGATGCGCTGGTGGGACGACCTCTGGCTCAACGAGGCCTTCGCCGAGTTCGCCTGCATGTGGGCCGCCGAGCGCGCGACCGCCTACGGCGACACGGCCGCCAACAACCTCGTCGGCGACAAGCTCAACGCCTACCTCGCCGACCAGGGCCCTGCCTCGCACCCGATCCGCCAGCCCGTGCCGACCGTCGCGGACGCGGAGTCGATCTTCGACTCCATCACCTACCCCAAGGGCGCGGCGGTGCTGAAGCAGCTCATGCACTTCGTCGGCGAGGACACCTTCTGCGTCGGCATGAGCGCCTACTTCGCCGAGCACGCATGGGGCAACACCACCCTCGACGACCTCGTCGGGGCGCTCGAGCAGGTCAGCGGCCGCGACCTCCAGCCGTGGCGTACGGCCTGGCTGGAGACCGCGGGCGTCGACCGGCTCGGCATCGAGCAGGCCGACGACGGGCTCGTCCTCACGGCGGTCGGCGCGCACGGCGCCCCGCACCCGCAGGTGGTGGGCGTGGGCGCCTACCGCCGCGCCGGCGAGGCGCTCGAGGAGGTCGGCTCGGTCCACGTCGAGGTGGCCGGCGAGCGCACTCCGGTCGAGGGCCTGCCCGCCGCCGACCTCTACCTCGTCAACCACGACGACACGACCTTCGCCACCACCCGACCCGACGCCGCCGGGCGCCAGGTGCTGGTCAGCCACCCCTCCGGCCTCCCCACGACTCTGGCCCGCGCCGTCGCGATGGCCACCGTGTGGGACATGCTCTGCAACGGCGACGCCACGGCAGCCGAGGCAGTGGGCGCGCTCACCGACGTGCTCCGCGTCGAGACCGTCGAGACGGTCGCCGAGCCCTGCCTCGAGCTCGCCCTCTACGCCGCCAAGCGGTGGGCACCGGAGTCCGCACGCGCCGCCCTCGAGGCGCAGGTCGCCGCTGCCGCTCGCCAGATGGTCGACGCCGGGGTGTCCCGGCAGGCTGCCCTGCGCGCGCTGGCGGGCACCGCGACCGGGGAGGACGACCTCGCCGCCGTGCGCGAGCTGGCCGGTGACGACCTCGACCTGCAGTGGTACGTCCTCGAGCGCCGGGCCGAGCTCGGCGAGGTCGACACCGACGCCGTGAAGGCGCTGCTGGAGCGCGACCCCGACCCCGACGCGTGGGTCCGCGCCCTCGCCGTACGCGCCAGCTCACCCTCGGCCGAGGCCAAGGAGGAGGCGTGGACCGCCGTGGTGGGGCGCACCGTCCCGATCCAGGCCGCTCGCAGCGTGGCGGCCGCCTTCTGGCGCCCCGGCCAGGACGACGTGCTGGCTCCCTACGCCGCGCGCTACCTCGAGGCCGTCCCGACCCTGCACGAGGGCGGGATGATCCCGGGCCTCGCGCTGACCGCCAGCCTCTTCCCGGTGTACGCCGTCGACGAGGCGTGGGTCGCGCGGGCCCGCGAGGTGGCGGTCGCCGAGGCGGCGCCGGTCGTCGTCGGCTCGCTCACCGAGCGCTCCGAGCTGGTGCTGCGGATGCTGCGCGCCCGCGCGCTCTGAGGCGGGCCCCTCAGGCGATCCCGGTGAGCGCGGCGGACCGCTCCCACAGCCCGTCGATGATCGCGCGGTCGCTTGCCTGCTTGTTCTCGCGGCCGTCGGGGGTGAAGCGGCTGAAGTAGCGGCCGTCGAGGTCCTGGTCGGGCCCGCGCTCGGCGAGGGCGACGAGGGGCGCCGCGCCCTCGGGGACGCTGATCGTGGCGAAGCGCTTCAGCGGCGTGCGGTAGAGCAGCCCGACGACCCGCGAGTCGCGCCCGAAGGAGCTCCCCACCGGGCCGGGGTGGACGGCGACCGAGACGATGCCGTCACCGGACCAGCGGTCGGAGGCCCCGCGGGTGAAGACGATGTTCATCAGCTTGCCGGTGCCGTAGGCCGCGAACTCGCGCGCCTTGCGGTGCTCGTAGTCGAGGTCGTCGAGCACGACCTTGCCCATCAGGTTGGCGATGCTGGACGTGTTCACCACGAGCGAGCGACCCGCGGCGGCGAGCTTCGGGTGGAGGAGGTTGGTGAGGAGGAAGGGCGCGAGGTGGTTGACCTGGAAGTTCGGCTCGTGGCCGTCGGCGGTCGTCCGGGACGGGGAGAAGGTGCCGCCTGCGTTGTTCATCAGCACGTCCAGCGTGCCGACCCGCTCGGCGACCTGCTCGGCCAGGCGGCGTACGTCGTCGAGGCGGGAGAAGTCGGCGATCAGGGGCTCGGTGCCGACGGCCTCCGCGACCGGCCGCAGCTTGTCGAGGGAGCGCCCGGTGACGTGCACCGTCGCGCCCCGCTCTGCCAGCACGCGCGCCGCCTCGGCGCCGATCCCGTCGCTCGCCCCGGTCACCAGGACCGTACGGCCCGCCATCGTCTGCTCAGTCATGCCCCGAGCCTAGGTGGGGCGTGATGAGGGGGGAGAAGTGGAGCGGACGCGAGGATTTGAACCTCGACCATCTCCCTGGAAGGGAGCCGTGCTGCAACTACACCACGTCCGCAGGACCGGCCCTTGCGAGCCGGCAGGTGACAAGTGTGGACCACTCCCCCGGCCGTCCGGCCACCGGGTCGGCGGCTAGGTTGACGCCGTGTTCCACGTGATGTTCCTCGAGCCCCGGATCCCGCCCAACACGGGCAACGCGATCCGCATGGTGGCCGGGACCGGAGCGACCCTGCACCTCGTCGAGCCGCTGGGCTTCGACCTGTCCGAGCCGCAGCTCAGGCGGGCCGGGCTGGACTACCACGACCTCGCGTCGGTGGTGGTCCATCCCGACCTCGACACCGGGCTCGCGAGCGAGGCGCTGGCGGGCTCCCGGGTCTTCGCGTTCACCGCCCACGCGACCCGCTGGCACACCGACGTGGCCTTCGAGCCCGGCGACGTGCTGCTCTTCGGTCCGGAGCCGACCGGCCTGCCGGACGAGGTGCTGGCGCACGCCCGGGTCACCGACCGGCTCCGGATCCCGATGCTGGCGGGTCGCAGGTCGCTGAACCTGTCGAACTCCGCAGCCGTGGTGACCTACGAGGCGTGGCGCCAGCAGGGGTTCCCCGGCGCGCAGTGACCGGTCGGGCTCAGAGGAGTCGACCGCAGGTGGGCCACGGCGAGCGGCCGCGCTGCTTGTAGAGCAGCTTCGCGCGGAAGGTCTGCTCGCCGGCCGAGGCAGCGGTCGGGAGGCCGGAGCCGCCCACGCTGCGCCACGTGCCGAGGTCGAACTGGTAGAGCCCGTAGTAGCCGGCCGGGTTCACCGCGCGCGGGTTGCCGCCCGACTCGCAGTTGGCGAGCGCGCCCCAGTTGAGGCCGTCGGCGCCGGCGACGGCGTACGCCTTGCGCCCGACGAGGACGCGGCGCGGACGCGGGTCGCGGACCATCTTCTTCTTCACCACGCGGTACTTCACCGGCTTGCCGTTGTGCAGCGTCTTCACGGCGACGACCTTGCGGACCCCGGGACGGCCCTTGCGCACGACCTTGCGGACGCCCGGCTTGAGCTTCGTGGTGAAGACCTCGACGGTGCCACGGCGCACCTTCTGGCGCTTGGCCTTGCGCTCCTTCACCACGTCGGTGACGCGTACGACGTCGCCCTGGCGCAGGCGCTTGCGCTTGCCCGAGACCTCGCGGCCGTCGCGGACGACGTCGACCAGGTCGTTGCCGTCCGCCGGGACGCCGTAGGCCTCGAGGAGCTGGCCGGGCCAGGCCTGGGGCGTGACGGCGACCTCGACGGGGGCCGCGTCGGCGACCTTGAGGCGTACGTCGACCGGCTCGGCGCTCGACGCGGCGGACGCGCTGCCGGGGACGAGGGTCAGCGCGAGCGCGGACGCGGCGATGGTGGCGGCGACGCCGCGGGAGCGGGCGAACAGGGCAGGTGTGGTGGTGGCACGCACGTGCTTCGGACCTCACATGATCGGGGGTACGCCTCCGGGGCGCTCGGACGCGGCGCCGTCTCGGGCGCCGGGACCGCGGCCAGCGCTCGCCTCGCGAAGGGAGGCGCCTCGTCGTCGAGGGGCGGCTGCGGTGGCTCCACCAGAACACGGGGCGTGCGCGAGTGTCGAATCGACCCTGCCCGTCCCCGGCTGCCGGGGTCGCGCCGTGTGAGTGACTTCACGCAGCGCGACTCCGGGACCGGCGCTCAGCGAGCGGGGGTGTAGATCAGCTTCTTGTTGACGAACTCGTCGATGCCGTAGGGGCCGAGCTCGCGACCGACGCCCGAGCGCTTCGTGCCGCCGAACGGGAGGTCGGCGGCGGAGCCCTGGGCGCTGTTGATCCACACCATGCCGGTGTCGAGCTGGTCGGCGACCTGCTGCGCCTGCTCGGTGTCGGAGCTCCAGACCACCCCGCCCAGGCCGAAGGACGAGTCGTTGGCCAGCGCGACGGCCTCGGCGGCGTCGGCGACGCGGTAGACGACGGCCGCGGGACCGAAGAGCTCCTCGCTGTAGGCACGCATGTCGGGGGTGACGTCGGTGAGCACGGTGGCCTCGACGAAGGCCCCGGGACGGTCGAGCCGCTTGCCGCCGGTGCGGAGCGTCGCACCCTTCGAGACGGCGTCCTCGACCTGCTCAAGGAGGTTCGACGCGGCGGTCTCGGACGACAGCGGGCCGAAGCCGGTGGTGCTGTCGAAGGGGTCGCCGGGCTTGAGGCCGGACATCGCGGCGGTGAACTGCTCGACGAAGTCGTCGTACAGCTCGTCGACGACGATCATCCGCTTGGCGCCGTTGCACGCCTGGCCGGCGTTGCCCATCCGGCCGCGCACGGCGGACTTCACCGCGGCGCCGAGGTCGTCGGCGTCGAGGAGGATGAAGGGGTCGGAGCCGCCGAGCTCGAGGACGACCTTCTTCAGGTGGCGTCCGGCGACCTCGGCGACGGCGGACCCGGCCCGCTCGGAGCCGGTGACCGAGACGCCCACCAGGCGCGGGTCGGCGATCATGTCGGCCGACTGGTCGTTGGTGGCGAAGACGTTGATGTAGGCGTCGGCCGGCAGCCCGGCGTCGGCGAAGACCTGCACGATCGCGAGCGCCGACTCGGGGCACTGGGGCGCGTGCTTGAGCAGGATCGTGTTGCCGACCATCAGGTTGGGCGCGGCGAAGCGGGCCACCTGGTAGTAGGGGAAGTTCCACGGCATGATCCCGAGCAGCGGGCCGATCGCCTCCTTGCGCACGACCGCGTTGCCGCCCATCGCGGGGTCGAGCGGGGTGTCGGCCAGCAGCGCGGCGCCCTGGTCGGCGTAGTAGCGGAAGATCGAGGACACGAGCTTGAGCTCGCCCTTGCCCTCGCGCAGCGGCTTGCCCATCTCGCGGGCGATGATCGCCGCGAGCTCGTCGGCGCGCTCGTCGTAGAGGTCGGCGACCGTGCGCAGGATCGTCGCGCGCTCGTCCAGGGTGGTGGTGCGCCACTCGCCGTACGCCGCGTGGCTGCGCGCGAGCGCGTCCTGCACCTCGGCGTCGGTGGCGGTGGGGAACTCCTTCTCGACCTCACCGGTGGCCGGGTTGACGACCTGGTAGTCGCTCATCGTGACTCCTCTCGAACGGGGCGGGGACGGGCGTGCTCCCCTGTCCGAACGTACGGTCGCCCGCCGGCATCACAAGGGCCCGGCGGGGTGAGGAGTCACACCGTCGCGATCGGGAATGGGCGGACCGGACTCAGCCGCCGGCGAGCTCGCGACTGCGCTGCTCGATGCCCAGCTCGCCGTAGGGGTAGTCGGTCGCGGCGAGGTCGCTGGCCTCGTCGAGGCCGGCCTGCTCCTCGGCCGTCAGCTCGAGCCCGGCGGCCTTGAGGTTCGCGGCGAGCTGCTCGGTCGTGCGCGCGCCGAGGATCGTCGACACCACGGCCGGTCGGTTGTTGACCCACGCGAGCGCGACCTCGGCCATCGAGGTCCCGCGGTCGGCGGCGACGCGCTCGACCGCGTCGATGATCCGCCAGGTCCGGTCGCTGCCGCGACGGTCGTACGCCTCCATCCCGCGGCCCGGGTCCTCCCCCAACCGGGTCTCGCCGGTGGGGCGCTGGTCGCGGGTGTACTTCCCCGACAGCCAGCCGCCGCCGAGGGGGCTCCAGGGCAGCAGGCCCATCCCGGCGTCGAGCGCGGCCGGCACGACCTCCCACTCGATCTCGCGGACGATCAGGCTGTACTGCGGCTGGAGCGTCACCGGCTCGCGCAGGCCGAGGGCACGGGCGGTCAGTACCGCCTTGGTGAGCTGCCACCCGGTGAAGTTGGACAGTCCGTAGTAGCGGATCTTGCCCGCCTGGACGAAGCCGTCGAGCGTGCGGAGCGTCTCCTCCATCGGCGTGTGCGGGTCGAAGGCGTGGACCTGGTAGAGGTCGACCGTGTCGACCCCGAGGCGACCGAGCGACGCGTCGAGCGCGCGGGTGAGGTGGCGCGCGGACAGCCCGTTGCCGTTGGGGCGGGAGTCGGTGGCGAACCTGCCCTTCGTGGCGAGCACGACGGACTCGGTGACGTCGGCGGGCCGGTCGGCGAGCCACCGGCCGATGATCTCCTCCGACACCCCGGCGGAGTAGACATCAGCGGTGTCGACGAGCGTCCCGCCGGCCTCGACGAACAGGTCGAGCTGCTCGTGGGAGCCGGCCTCGTCGGTCTCGGCGCCGAACGTCATCGTGCCGAGGCACAGCTCGGAGACGGCGCAGCCACTCTTGCCCAGCAGTCGGTGTCGCATGGATCCACCCTAGACACGGACCCGGCAGGCCGGGGTCCGGCGAGGTCAGCGGCCGGCGGGCACCGTGACGGTCGAGCGATCGACGGCTGCTCGTACGACGTCGGTCCCGGCGTAGCGCACGACCACCGGCTTCTCGCCGGCACGCAGCCCGCGGAGGACGGCCCGCGCCTTGCCTGCGACGACCTGGACCTCGACCGTTCGTCCGCCGACGGTGATGCTCATCGCGCCGTCGGGTCGGGGCGCGCCCACGGCGCGCACGCGGACGTCCACAGCGACACGCTTGCGCGAGGCGTCGGAGCGCACCTTGAGGGTGGGCGTCGTCGTGACCATCGGCACGGCGACGGTCTCGGTGGTGCTGCGGAAGTTGCGTCGCGACAGCGTGATCTCGACCGACAGGCTGCGGCCGACGTCGGCCTTGCGGACCGTGTAGGTCGGCCGCGTTGTCCTGGCGATGCGTACGCCGTCCCGGAGCCATCTGTAGGTGGCCGTCGCGTCGGTGGGCTTCACGCTCCCCGCGCGGACGGTGAGCTTCTTGCCCACCGTCGCCGTCCCCTTCACTCGGGACGGGCTGGTGATCTGCACCGGCTTGGCGAGGACCGGGCCGGTCTCGACCGCGGTAGCCCTCGACTTCTTGTAGCCGGTCGCGCTGGCGATGGTGCGCGCGCTGATGCGCTTGTCGATGTGGTCCCGCGTCAGCACCAGCGAGGCGCCGGTGGCGCCGTCGAGGGGTGCGCCGTCGGCGTACCACTGGGTCGCGACCTTCTTGGGCTGCGGCGCCCACGACGGGGGCGTGAGGCTCAGCGTCTGACCGACCTCCGGCACACCCTGGATCGTCGGCTGCGCGGTGGGCTGGAAGACACCCGGTGCGACGGGAGCGGTCGCGAGGCTCGCCCTGCCGGCGGTGTAGCCGCTCAGCTCGGCGGTCACCTCGGCAGTGAGGGTCTTGCCCTTCACGTCGGGCGTGGGCACGTAGGAGGGGGTGGTGGCGCCGGGGATGGCGGCACCGTCGGCGAGCCACCGGATGGCGACGCTGCTGGGCGTGGGCGTCCACGCTCCCGTCGCGACCTCGAGGGGTGCGCCGACGGCCGGGGAGCCGACGATGGCAGGAGCCGTGGTGGGTGCGACCACGCGGTCGTTGAAGTGGATGAAGCCCGAGGGCCAGCCGCCGCCGGTCTTGGTGATGCGGCGCCAGTAGAAGTCACCGCCCCAGTAGTCCTCGGAGACGATGATCTCGGTGTCGGAGATGACCTGCTCGACGTAGGCGACGTGCCCGCTGCCGCCTGCCGGCGTCACGTGCGGCTTGTACCAGGCGACGGAACCGACCGTCGGGGTCTGGTCGGTGATGGGCGCCATCGCCACGCCCCAGTTCGAGGCGTTGCCGCTGCCCGACCACGGCCGGACGTCGGGCATGCCGGACTGGATCAGCCGGTAGGCGACGTAGTTGGTGCAGTTGTGTCCGGCATACATCCGCCAGAACATCGTCGACGACGCCTGGCGGTAGCCCGCGTGCCCGTAGCCGGCGTCCTGGCACCCGGCATAGCCGGAGCAGAGGTACGTCGACGTGACCAGGTTGATCTTCGCGGTGGTCGTCGGGAGGGCCACCGCGAGGAGCGCCACCAGCGCCGTGAGCAGGCTCGCCGGCCGACCGGCACGGCGTACGACGGAGGCGAGCGCGGCCCGTCCTGCGGGGGCGCTCTGTGACGGCTGTGACACGTGAGGCAGTTGTTGCACTGAGTGATCGTATGGGTCAGAAGTCAAGGCCGCCACGCCGATGGGAGAAGATCAATCGTGTAATTCGTTCGTGGACTGCCTGTGCTTGGGTGGTCCGGTGCACGAAGTCGTGGTGGGAGCGCTGGTCCGGGGAGGTCAGGTGCTCCTCGTCCACCGTCGGCCGGACAAGCATGCCAACCCCGATGTGTGGGACCTTCCCGGGGGCCTCGTCGAGGCCGGCGAGTCCGAGCTCGACGCGCTCGCCCGGGAGCTGCACGAGGAGCTGGGTGTCGGGGTCGACACGTCCTCGGCGTCCCACCTCTGTCGCCTCGGTGTGGGCCCCACGGACGACCCGGCCGTCCTGAGCGCCTGGCTGGTGCGCGACTGGCTGGGGACGCCTGCGAACGTCGCTCCGGAGGAGCACGACGGCATGGAGTGGTTCGGGCTGGAGGAGCTGCCTCCTCCCCCGCACCTGCTGGCGCGCGACGCGCTCGTCGACGCGATGCACGACCTCCGCGACTGAGGGCGCGCAGCCCTCAGAGGACGAAGATCAGCAGCACGAGCGCCGTGAGGACCAGCGAGACCAGCAGCGAGCCGGCGCAGCCGAGGCGGTTGCTGAAGAAGAGGAACATCAGAGACTCCTTCGGCCCGTGGGGAGCACCGACATGGCCGCGTGGAGCACGGCCGCGCTGACCATGCCCATCAGGTGTCCGATCGAGCGGACGTACACCGGGGTCACCGGTCCACCGCGACCGAGCGTGCGGCCGCGTGCGGCGGGGCGTTCTGGGGGGTCGACATACATGTCTCCTGATGACTCGAGCCTGGCGTGCCCATGGTCTTGAGCCTCTGCACGGCGACGTGCAGCCGGACCCGAGTACCCCGTCGCGCGGGGGTGCATGTCGTGACTCACGACACGCCGCAGCAACTTCGGGCCCGGTTCGTGAGTCCTACCGTTGACCTGACATTCCGTCATCCGGAAGGAACAGCCCTGTGCGTACGACTGCGCTGACCGCCGCCGGCCTGTTGAGCCTGGCCATGCTCAGCCCCCTCCCGCACGCCAGCGCTGCCGGCGAGACGTGCCGCGGCGAGGCCGCGACCATCGTCGGCACCCCCGGCAATCCCGCGCTGCTCGGCAGCGACGGCATCGTCGGCACCGAGGGGCGGGACGTGGTCGTGACGAACGGGGCGTTCAAGGTCACGACCCTGGGTGGCGACGACCTGATCTGCGTCACCTCGCCCGGTGCGCCCTCGGTGAAGCGCGTGCTCGTCGACGCGGGCGCCGGCGACGACGTCGTGGACGGCACCACCGCGCCGGACTGGATCGCGCAGGTGGAGCTGGGCGAGGGGGCCGACCGGTTCGAGGGTGGCGACGCGGGCAACTCCGTCCGCGGGGCGTACGACGACGCCTCCCCTGCTGACACCGAGCGGGACGTCATCGTCGGGGGCGCTGGTTCCGACGGGGTCCACAGCGGAGTCGTCGGGCAGCCGAACCCCGACGTCATCGCGCTGGGCGCCGGCAACGACTACCTCATGTACGGGGGTGTCACCACCGCCGACGGCTCGATCGACGGGGGCATCGGCGTCGACGAGTTCTTCCCCTCGGCACTCCCCCGCTCCGGGGAGACCGTGATCGACAACGAGACCGGAGAGCTCCGGATCGACCAGCAGGTCGTGGCGACCTGGTCGGGCCTGGAGACGTTCTGGACCGGGACGATCGGCGGTGACGACCTCGCCTTCATCGGCACCGCGGCCGACGAGACCGTCAACGCCAAGGTGTCCGGCCGCGTCCGCGCCACCTTCGGCGGAGGTGACGACACCTTCCGGGCTGACCAGGCGCCGCGCATCGGCAGCGTGATCGCCGGCGGCGACGGCCGAGACCTGTTCTACCTCACCTCCGAGTCGGGTCTCCTCGACCTCGACCTGAAGAAGGGCACGCTGGTGGCGGACGCGGAGTTGGAGTACACGACCTCGGCCACCAGCTTCGAGGATGCCTCGCTGTTCGCCCGTCGCGTCGTCCTCCGAGGCACCGACAGCCGCAACGACCTCCGCTTCTCCGCCTGCGACGCCAACATCAGCGCTCGCGGCGGCTCGGACACCATGGCCCGCTCCTACGACTCCTTCTTCGAGTCGGTCTTCTGTCCCCGCTTCCCGATGGCCTACCTCAACGGCGGCAGCGGCAAGGACGAGCTCGAGGGCACCCTGGGCCCGGACGTGCTGATCGGCGGCGGCGGGCAGGACCTCCTCGACGGGGGCTCGGGAGCCGACCGCCTGAAGGGCGGCGACGGACCCGACGTGCTGAAGGGAGAGGACGGCGCCGACATCCTCCGGGGAGGCGGTGGGAACGACCGGCTCCTCGCCGGCAAGGGGCGAGACAACCTGCAGGGACAGGCGGGCCAGGACCGGTTGTACGGCGGCAGGGCCCGGGACCGTGCGGACGGCGGGCCGAGCGGCAAGGACCTGTGCCGCGCTGAGCAGAAGGTGCGGTGCGAGCGCTGACCGCATGAAGGGTGCGGCTCCGCTACTTCGATGAGCGGGTCTCGACCAGCCGGCGTACGACCCGCTCGATCAGCGCGTAGTCGACGTCGGGGTACGGCAGCTTGAGCGTGCCTTTCGCCCCGGCGTACGGCGCGAGGGCGGCATCCAGGTCAGAGTCACCTGCCGGTGGCACGGGATAGAGCGAGACGTGCTGCTTCCATGCCGCGACGTGGACGAGGGACACGCCTTCGACCTGCCAGGTCGGCATGTCGTATCGCACGACGCGATCTGCGTTGGGAACAACCAGCATCACCCGCCGTTCGATCTCCTCCACCACCTCCCTTTGTTCAGAAGGGAGCGATGCGAGGTAGTCGTCGACCGACGCGAACTTCGGCATGAGGGCAGTATGACTCGACGTCGACGCCCGTCATGTCACGATCTTGCTAGGGCGACAAGCGCCCTCGTCGGCCGCGCAGCGCGACCGACCTCAACCGGTGCTGTCAAGGATCAGTCGGGTCGCCTCATGCGGAGCGTCCCATTGTGGAAAGTGGCCACACCGCTCGAACCAGTGCAGCACCGCGTCCGGAAACAGTTCCGTCGCACGTGCGGCCTGCCTCGGCACGGTCACCAGGTCACGACGACCCCAACCGATCGTGACCCGGCCGGGCACAGTGCCGGCCGGCGCACCCTGCTGCTTGGGCCCCTTGGTCAGGGCGTCCAAGGCCGCGCCAGTCGACGGAGACTCAGCCAGCCCGCGCACATCCGGCAGCACGGTCTCGCGCGAGAGTGCCCAGGGCCGCGCCGACAACTGCGCCAACAGCAGCGTCCTTCCCGCGGGGTTGCCCAGCAGTGCTGGCAGCGTGCCTCGCAGCGCTCGGACCAGAGCGATCGATGGCCGAAGTGTGGCCCCGAAGACGGCGAGCTCGCGGTCGCTCCAGAAACCACCCGGGTCCAACGCCACGGTGTCGCCGCCGACCCCTCGCCGTGCGAGCTCGAGCACCATTCGGCCACCCATCGACTGACCGACCGTCGACACCCCGTCCAGACCCTGTTCGCGGATGAATTCTGCGACGGAGTCGGTCAGGGTGGCGATCGAGACCTCGCCGGTCAAAGGAGGCGACTCGCCGAAACCCGGCAGGTCGACGGCGATGACCTCACGGCTCTCGGCCAAAGCGTCGATGATCGGCGACCAGGATCGCCATCCAGCGCCCAGACCGTGCACGAGCAACAACGGCCTGCCGCTTCCGCGGCGCGCATGGTTCAACGTCATTTCTTGAACGCTAGCCCATACGGAAATCTGTGCATCGCCACCGCAAGCCGATCCGCAACGAAACCGACTCATCCACACATTCCACCGCTGCTAGATCCGGACGTTGGAATGCGACCGGCGCTGAGCGACCTGACTCGCCAGTCCATGCAGACCGGGCTGCGTCGGCTGTTTGGCCCGCGCCGACAGGCGGCGAACTGCCCTACCTCACCCGCTCGATCGTCGTCACCACCGAGGTCACCGACGGCCGAGCAGGCGTCGATGAGAACCCGAACCGACACGGCGGGTCCACGGGAGCAAGCGACCCGAGGTCCACACCCCGCCACTCCCCCGCGATCCCAGTGACCGCCCGCACCGACGTCGCGCCGTACCACTCCCGCCGGTCGTTGCCGGCCGTCCCGCGCGTCCGCACCCCGCGCATCACCACCCGGGCCACCGGGTCGATCACAGAGCACCAGGCCGGCGCCGTCGCAACACGCGAGGGCACGAGCCCGAGCGCCGCGCCCAGTGGCGTATGGCCTCCGACCACGAGGCGCAGCGAGAGCGACGGCGTCGACACCTCCCAGCTGTCGGCCGTGTCCGAGACGAAGACCGGCTCGATGACGTGCTCGTCGAAGGAGTAGGTCGCGGTGACGAAGTCGCGCACGCGCTCGTCCGGTGCCAGCAGCACCCGGTGCCCCGCAGCGTCCTCGACCATCACGTCGGCGAAGGCACCCCAGGGCGAGTCGTCCCAACGGCCGACGACGACGCGGACGCCACTGGTGCTGCCCACCCCGGCGATCCGGCCGGTGAAGCGTTCGCGGACGCGGCCGGACCTCACTGCTCGACCAGCCCCGACGGGTCCCGCCCGTCGGCGGCCAGTCCGCGGGCGACGCCGGCGCGGTCCTCGTCGGAGCGGTTCTGGCTCAGCTTCGCCTTCGCCTCCACCGACGAGACGACGAGCTCGACGCCGACGATCGGGCGCAGGTTCTTGGTCACGTAGTCGTCCGGGGCGTCGCTGACCGCCCACGGCTCGTCGCGCGGTTGCTCGTGGTGGTCGGTCAGCCGGGTCACCAGGTCGCGCACCCACGCGGGGTCGTCGTGCACGACGATGCTGCCGCGCAGGTGGACCACGGAGTAGTTCCACGTCGGGACGACCCTGCCGTGCTCGGCCTTCGTGGCGTACCAGCTCGGCGAGACATAGGTGTCCGGCCCCGTCACGATCGCGAGCGCCGGTGAACCGTCGACGATGCGCCGCCAGTGAGTATTCGCGCGGGCCAGGTGGCCGACGAGCCGGTCGCCCTCCCACAGCACCGGGAGGAAGGTCGCGTCGGGCAGGCCGTCCGCGCCGACGGTGACGAGCTGCGCGGTCGCGACCGCCGCGACGAAGGGGCGTACGTCATCGGCGTCCATCACGTTGAAGCGCGGGACGTAGAGCTCGGGGTCGGTCACTCCCCCATCCTGCCCGTTGGGAGGCACCGGACTGTCGGTGCCGGGCGGCAGGATGGGTCCATGCTGCTCGCCGAGCTCGTCGCCACGTCCACGTCGGTGGCTGCCACCCGGTCCCGCAAGGCCAAGGTCGCCGCCCTCGCCGAGACGCTCGCGCGCGTCGAGCCCGCCGAGCTCGAGGTGGTCGTGTCCTACCTCGGCGGTGCGCTGCGCCAGCGGCGTACGGGTCTGGGCCACCGCGGCCTCACCGACCTCCCACCACCGGCCGAGGTGCCGTCGCTGACGGTGCTCGAGGTGCACGAGGCCTTCGAGGCCATGTCCACCATCGCCGGGCCCGGCTCACAGCAGGCGCGACGCGACGCGGTCACCGCGCTCTTCGGGCGCGCGACCGACGCCGAGCAGGCGTGGCTGCGCGCGGTCGTCACCGGAAACGTCCGCCAGGGCGCGCTCGACGCGGTCACCCAGGAATCGGTCGCGCAGGTCGCCGGCGTCCCGCTCACAGCCGTACGCCGTGCCGCGATGCTCGCCGGCAGCACGGTCGCGGCTGCCGGGGCGGCGTTCGCGGGTGAGGAGGCACTGGCCGAGATCGGCCTGGAGGTGGGACGCCCGATCATGCCGATGCTCGCCTCCAGCGCCCCCGACGTCGCCGCTGCGATGACAGGCCTCTCCCCCGACGGCACGACCGAGGTCGCGATCGACGCCAAGCTCGACGGCATCCGCATCCAGGTGCACCGCGACGGCGACGACGTGGTCGTGGTGACCCGCAGCCTGGACGACATCACCGGACGGTTGCCCGAGGTCGTGGACGTCGCCCGGTCGCTGCCCGCCGAGCGCTTCGTCCTCGACGGCGAGGCGCTCGCGTTGTCCGACGACGGCCGGCCGATGGCCTTCCAGGACACCGCGAGCCGCACCGCGCAGGACACCGGCGTCGCCGTCACCCCGCACTTCTTCGACCTGCTCCACGTCGACGGCCGCGACCTGCTCGACTCTCCCGGCCACGAGCGGCTCGCCGCCCTCGACGCGCTGGTGCCCAAGCGCCACCGCGTACGCCGCCTCGTCACCTCCGACCCCGGCGAGGCCGACGCCTTCGCCACGGAGACCGTCGCCGCGGGCCACGAGGGCGTCGTGCTCAAGGACCTGTCGGCGCCGTACGCCGCCGGGCGTCGCGGCTCGGCCTGGGTGAAGGTCAAGCCGGTCCACACCCTCGACCTCGTCGTGCTGGCGGTCGAGTGGGGGTCGGGGCGGCGCGAGGGCTGGCTCTCCAACATCCACCTGGGTGCCCGCGACGACTCCACGCCGTCCGGGTTCGTGATGCTGGGCAAGACCTTCAAGGGCATGACCGACGAGATGCTCGCCTGGCAGACCGAGCGCTTCACCGAGCTGGCCACCTCACCGGTCGACCGCAGCTCCTACGTCGTCCACGTCCGGCCCGAGCAGGTCGTCGAGATCGCCTTCGACGGCCTCCAGCGCTCCACCCGTTACCCCGGTGGCGTCGCGCTCCGCTTCGCACGGGTGATCCGCTACCGCGACGACAAGGCAGCGACCGAGGCGGACACGATCGAGCAGGTCCGCGCCCACATCGCCACCTGACGCCTGCCCGGGAGGGCGCAGTCACCGCGCTCCCTAGACTGACCCCCATGACCTCCGAGCCGTCCGCCCCGCCGACCACCGGACGCAGCGGCACCGCTGCGGCACGGCGCCGGGTGCGCGAGGCCGAGATCATCTCCGCCACCCGCGGTCTCTTCGACGAGCGAGGCGTCCGCGACGCCCAGATCGAGGACATCGCCAAGGCCGTCGGCATCAACCGGGCCATCATCTACCGCCATTTCACCGGCAAGGAGGAGCTCTTCAGCCTCACGCTGGTGGAGTACCTCGACGAGCTGCGCGTCGCGCTCGAGCAGGGCGCCGCCTCGACGGACGAGCCGCGCGCCCAGCTCGAGGCGCTGGTGGAGGCGTTCGTCGACTACGGCCTGGCCCACCCCGCCTTCGTCGACTGCGCGCAGGCGATCATGCGGCGCCCCGGCGGCGACCTCCTCGAGGAGGTCAGCGAGAGCGCGATGTTCCGCCTCGGCCAGGCGATCAACGGCTGCCTGTCGGTGCTGACCCGCACCATCGAGGCCGGGGCCGCCAGCGGCGACTTCCGCGTCGACGACCCGCGGCTGCTGGCCAACATGCTCTACGCCAGCGGCCTCGGGACCCTCCAGCTCGGCCGCGTGGCCATGCTCGTGTCCGAGGACGCGCCCGGCGTACCCCGCATCAGCCGGGTCACCGCCCAGCAGGTCCGCGACCACATGGTCACCACCGCACTCGCGGTCGCGTCGGCGCCGCCCCGCTGAGAGCGGACGACCTCAGCGCGAGAGGTGCCTGGCGCGCGCGAAGCAGAACAGGCCGTACGCCCCGATGCCGAGGCCGATGGCCGTCAGCATGACCGGACCGAAGGGCTGCTCGAGCACGGTCTGCAGCGCCTGGTCAAGACCGCCGGACTCCTTGGCGCGATGGGTGATCGCGGCGTATCCGAAGAGGCCGCCGATGACGCCGAGAGCCACGCCCTTGGCGATGTAGCCGACCTTGCCGAGCGTGACGTAGGCCGAGCCGTCCTGGCCGGACTGCCCCTGTGCGTCGAGGTGCTCGCGGAACTTCTCGGTCCAGCCGCGGACGATGAGCGAGATGCCGTAGCCGATGATCGCCAGGCCGATCGCGCCGACGATCAGCTGACCGCCGGGCAGCTGCATGATCTTGGCCGTCGTGCCGTCGGTGCCACCCTTGGACCCGTCGCCGATGGCCACCTTGACCGCGCTCCAGCCCAGCGCGCCGTAGATGAACGCCTTGCCGAGCGACGTCGCCCGCTTGCGCCAGCGCTTCGTGTCGTCGGACTCCTCCGGGTAGCCGAAGGCGAACTCCAGGAGCCGCCAGACGACCAGGAGGAGCATCCCGACCGCGACCCCCCACACCAGCACCTCGCCGAACGGCTGCTCGGCGAGGTAGTGCAGGGCGCCGCTGTTGGACGCGTCCTCCTGCTTCCCGCCGAAGGCGAGCTGCACGGCGAGGAGGGCGACCAGCAGGTGGACGACGCCGTACGCCACGAGGCCGGCGCGGATCGCGTGGTCGAGCCAGCCGCTGCGGTGCACGGAGTCGGCGGTGTCTGCGGCGGCGTTCATGACGCCAACCTAGACCCGCCGGGGACGGGACCGCGAGCGGTGTCGCCCGTGGGGGTGGGGTGGGTCAGACCAGGGTGGAGCGGTCGCGCTGGATCGAGCCGAGCAGGCCGTTGACGAAGGCCGGCGAGTCGTCGGTGGAGAGGTCCTGCACGAGGTGCAGCGCCTCGCTCACCGCGACGGTGTCGGGGACGTCGGCGTCGCCCCACAGCAGCTCGTAGACGCCGATGCGCAGCACGTTGCGGTCGACCGCGGGCATCCGCGCGAGGGTCCAGCCCTTGCTGTAGGTGCTCAGCACCTCGTCGATGCGCTCGAGGTGCTCGACCACGCCACGCACCAGCGTGCCGGTGTAGGCGTTGGTCGGGCCCTCACCGGCCTCGATGGCGCGCTCGAGCGCGACGACGGGGTCCTCGGAGCGGAGCTCGGAGGCGAACAGGATGTCCAGCGCGCGCTTGCGCGCCTTCGAACGGGCAGCCACGTGGTGCGCTCAGCCCTTGACGCGGCCGAGGTAGGACGAGTCGCGGGTGTCGACCTTGACCTTCTCGCCGGAGGTGATGAAGAGCGGCACGGCGATCTGGTGGCCGGTCTCGAGCGTGGCGGGCTTGGTGCCGCCGGTGGAGCGGTCGCCCTGCAGGCCCGGCTCGGTCTCGGCGATGAGCAGCTCGACCGAGGCCGGCAGCTCGATGAAGAGCACGCGGCCCTCGTTGGTGGCGACGATCGCCTCCTGGTTCTCCAGCATGAAGTTCTTGGCGTCGCCCACGATCTCGGGCGCGACCTCGAGCTGCTCGTAGGTGCTGGTGTCCATGAAGACGTAGGACGAGCCGTCGTTGTAGAGGTACTGCATGGTCCGCTTGTCGACGTTGGCCGTCTCGACCTTGGTGCCGGCGTTGAAGGTCTTGTCGACGTTCTTGCCCGACTCCACGTTGCGGAGCTTGGTGCGCACGAAGGCCGGGCCCTTGCCGGGCTTCACGTGCTGGAACTCGACGACGGCCCAGAGCTGGCCCTCGATCTTGAGGACCATGCCGTTCTTGAGGTCGTTGGTGCTTGCCATGCTGTGTTCCGCCTCCGTCGAGTTGTCAAAGATGAGTGGGCACCCTCCGCTGGGCGGTCGGCGCCGACGCGCCAGTCTAGTGGTGGCCGACGAGAGCCATGAAATGCTCGGCCTGCGCCTCCGTCGTGCCCGGTGGGTTGCGCCGCCACCCGCCGTTGCCCGGGAGGAGCATCGCCAGCCAGAACGCGGCGAAGAGCGGGCGGTAGGCCCCCATCCGCTCGCGGTCCTCGGCGTCGATCCCGACCGCGTCGGCCAGTGCGCGGGCGTCGTACACCCCCGGCAGGCGGCTGCCGAGGTGCTCGACGTGGTCGGCGAGCTCGTACGCCGGGTCGCTGAGGCCGCCGTCCTCGAAGTCGACGAGCCGTACGTCGCGCCCGTCCCAGAGCACGTTGGCCGGGTTGAGGTCGGCGATCCCGAGCGCGGTGAGCCGCGGCTCCGGCACCGGCGGGTCGGCGACGAACGCCCGTGCGGCGTCGAGCGCATCGGCCACCAGCCCCGGGTCGCGGCACTCCCGGAGGTCGTGGTCGTCCGCCAGCCACTCGACCAGGACCCGCGGGTGCTCGGCAGCGCCGTACCTCCGCGGGCCGATGCCCGCATCCGTCACCGCCTGCACCGGTACGTCGTACAGCCGGCGCAGCGCGGCGCCGAGCGCCTGCGTCTGGACGGGCGTCAGCGGTCGCGGCGCGAGCGGGTCGCCGGGGAACCGCTCCATCACGATGACCGGCGTCCCACCGTCCTCGCGGCGCAGCGGCCGCGGCGCGAGCCCGGGCGCGTGCTCCGCGAGGAGCGTCAAGCAGGCCCACTCCCGCTCGGCCTCCCGCTCGTGGTCGGCGACGAACTCCTTGCGCACCTCGCGCTCACCGAGGGTGAGGCCGTGGGTCGAGGTCTGCACCGGCTCACCGTAGCCGCGCTAGCGTCGCCACCATGCGCATCACGATCTTCGGCGGCCACGGCAAGGTGGCCCTCCTGCTCGCTCCCCTGCTCGTCGAGGCCGGACACGAGGTCACCTCGGTCATCCGCAACCCCGACCACGTCTCCGACGTCGAGGCCACCGGTGCGACCGCGGTCGTCTCCTCGCTCGAGGACGCTGACACCGCAGCCCTCACTGAGCTGCTGTCCGGCCAGGACGGCGTCGTCTGGTCCGCCGGCGCCGGTGGCGGCAGCCCCGAGCGCACCGACGCCGTGGACCGTGACGCCGCGATCCGCTCGATGGACGCTGCGGTCGCGGCCGGCGTGAAGCGCTACGTGATGGTGTCGTTCTCCGGCGCGTCGGTCGAGCACCTCGTGCCCGAGGACGACTCGTTCCGTCGCTACCAGGACGCCAAGATCGCCGCCGACGAGCACCTGCGCGGCACCGAGCTCGGGTGGACGGTCCTGGGCCCCGGCGCGCTCACCGACGACCCGGCCGACGGACGCGTCAACCCGGCCGCGAGCTCGCGCGACGGCGACGAGTCGCCGCGTGAGCTGGTCGCGCAGGTCGCGGCCGCCGTGCTGGCCGACGACCGTGCCTCGCGCACGACGCTCGTCTTCGGCAAGGGCGACGTGCCGATCGACGACTGGCTGTCCTCTCTGTGAGGATCCTCGTCACGGGAGCCACCGGCTACGTCGGCGGACGCCTCGTGCCCCTGCTCCTCGACCGGGGTCACACGGTCCGCACGACCACCAGTGACCCGGGGCGCGACGCCCCGTGGTGGGCAGGTCGGGTCGAGACCGTGGTGATGGACGTGCTCGATCCCGAGCAGGTCGCAGCCGCCTGCCAGGACGTCGACGCGATCTACTACCTCATCCACGGCATGGGTGGCGACGACTTCGCCGAGACCGACCGCAAGGCGGCCCGCAACGTCGCCGCTGCGGCGCGCGCGGCAGCGGTGGACCGGATCGTCTACCTCTCCGGCATCGTCCCCGACGTCCCGGACGACGAGCTGTCGGAGCACATCACCTCCCGCCGGGAGGTGGAGCAGATCCTCGAGGGCGCAGCCGACACGGTCGTCGTGCTGCGCGCAGCCGTGCTGATCGGCAGCGGGTCGACGTCGTTCGAGATCATCCGTCAGGTCAGCGAACGGATGCCCGTGCACACCGTCCCCGGGTGGATGGACTCACTGGTGCAGCCGGTGGCGGTCGTGGACGCCCTGGAGGCCCTCGTCGGAGCACTCGACCACACCGGGCCCTCACGGCACTTCGACGTCGGCGGACCGGACCGCCTGCGCTACGGCGAGCTCCTCGAGAGGTACACGGCGCACGCGGGTCTCGACCGCACGCAGCTCACCGTGCCGCTGCTCCCGACAGCACTCGTCGGGACGTTGGTGGGCAGCCTCACCGATGTGCCACGTCCCACCGTCGAAGCGCTGGTGGAGAGCTTGCAGCACGACATGGTCGCAGCCGACGACGCCTTCCTGGCGCTGCTCCCCGACGGTCACGTGCTCGTGGGGGTGGACGAGGCGCTGCGGCGCTCGCTCGTGCCGGCATCGACCGGTCCCGAGCAGTCGGATGCGATGGGCCCGATGCCCCAGGATCCGACGTGGGCGGGCGGCGGGGACGGACGCGGCGCCCTCGCCAAGGTGGTGGACGCGGTCAAGGACGCCCTGCCCGGGTCGTGAGTGCCGCCAGGACGGCGAGCTCCGCCCTCAGCGCACCAGGCGCGCCGCACGGCGTGACGCCACGCCGGAGTCGGTGCAGAAGCCGTCCCCGCTCCGCTTGAGGCACAGCAGGCCGAGCAGCCGCCCGTCGTCGTCCACGACGGCGAGCCGCCTCTCACCCGCAGCCTGCATCGCCCGCCGTGCGTCCTCCGACGCCCGTGAGGCGTCCGTCGTGCGGCCCTCGACCCGCGCGTGCGCGAGAGCCGAGCCCGGTGCGTCGGACCCGGACCCGGCGGGCGGCAGGTCGTCGCGCACGAGGGTGCCGAGGAGCCGCTCGCCGACGCGCCCCGTGCCGGTGAGCAGCACCATGTGCACGTGGGAGCTGTCGAAGACCCTCCGCACCTCGTCCAGCGGCTCGGACGCCGCCAGCACGATCGGCGAGCGGAGCATCAGCTCGGTGACACCACCTGTCATGGGTCCATGATGGGCGCCCGGGTGCTCCCTGTCCTCACCCGGGCGGCGAGGTTCGCCGAGCGGACACGCTCAATCGAGGTCGACCTCGCCCACGACCCGCGTGACGGCGTCCCCGGAGACCCACACGTGGTCGCCATCGGCCTCGATCCGCACGCGGCCCTCGCGGCCGATCACCGAGCCCTGGCGGGAGGTGTACGCCGACGGCAGGGCACCGGTGCCGATGAGCCACTGGCCCAGGCCGGCGTTGGCGCTGCCCGTGACCGGGTCCTCCCCGAAGTCACGGCCGTCGGCGTAGAACGCCCGCACCTCGACGTCCGCGCCGAGGTCCTCGGCGCGCGTTGCGTCCCAGCGTCCGAGAACCGTGACCTTGAGATCGGTGAAGGCAGCGATGTCGGGCACCACGTCGAGCACGGCCTGCGCGGAGCCGAGGTCGACACCGACCCAGCCGGGCCCGTTGTCGATCCACGCCATGTCCTGCACGTCGCCGTCCGAGATCGCGAGCGCGCGCACGATGCGGGCGCGCAGGTCGGTGTCCACCGGCCCCGAGCGGCGCAGCGGGGGCGCCGCGAAGCCGAGCCGCGGCGAGCGGCGTACGTCGACGAGGCCGGCGCCGCACTCCTGCACGACGACCTCGCCCTGCGGCACTCCCCCGGCCTCGAGCCACGCGTGCGCGCTGCCGATCGTCGGGTGACCGGCGAACGGCAGCTCACCGGTGGGCGTCCAGATCCGGACACGGTAGTCGGCGCGGTCGTCGGTCGGCGCGCAGAGGAACGTCGTCTCGGACAGGTTCGTCCAGCGCGCGAAGTGCGCCATCTGCGCATCATCCACGCCGTCGGCGTCGTGGACGACCGCGAGCGGGTTGCCGAGCCACGGCTCGGCGCTGAAGACATCGACCTGGCGGAAGGGCAGCACCGGCCGATCCAAGCACAGCGTCAGCCGTGCGAGCCCCACCGCCGACCGGCCTCGTCGGCCGCAGCCGCGATGAGCGCCGCGAGCTCGGGCCGGTCCGGGACCGGGAAGGAGACGTAGGCGCCGCGACCGCCGGCGACGGGGCGGCCGTAGGCCTTCGCGGCGAGCGAGCCGTCGGGCAGCATCCGGATGGTCAGCGACTGGAGCTCGAACTCCTCGTCGCGGCGGGTGTCGCGCCAGCGCAGGTCCTCGGGGATGACCACGTTGATCGCCATCGCGCTGACCTCGACCGGTGCGTCCACGTCCCCGATCGTGCCATGCGCGTCACGAGGCGGCGAGGTGCTCCAGGGCCTGGCGGTACCCGTCGATCCCCTGGCCCGCGATCGTGACCGCGGCGTGCGGCTCGACGACCGAGGTGTGGCGGAACTCCTCCGCGCGCTGCTTGGGGTCGGAGATGTGCACCTCCACGAGCGGGGCCTCCAGCTGCGCGCAGGCGTCCCAGAGTGCCAGCGAGTAGTGCGTCCACGCGCCCGCGTTGAGCACCACCGGGGTCAGGTCGTCGGCGGCGGCGTTGAGCCAGTCGAGCAGCTCGCCCTCGTGGTTGGTCTGGCGCACCTCGACCTCCAGGCCGAGCGTGCGTCCCCACTCGACGCACTGGTGGGCGAGCTCGGCGTGGGTGGTCGAGCCGTAGATCTCCGGCTGCCGGCGGCCGAGGCGACCCAGGTTGGGTCCGTTGAGGACGAGCACACGCGTCATGACGAGAGCGTACGGCTCCGCGCTGCTCGCACGTCCTCGGTGTCCGGGAGCGAAGGCACGGTCCAGTCCGCGGGCGACTGCCACGAGCGCCACTCCTCGTCCAGCGCCCAGTGGGCACCGTCGACCAGCTCGGCCCGGGCCCACTCCGCGGCGGCCTGCACCTCGGCCGCCGTCGCGGACGAGCAGTGGCCGGAGCCGACCGCCGCCTCGAGCTCGTCGGCGTCCTTGAGCCACAGCTCGCCGGACGGCTCGAGCCACAGGTCGAGCACCAGGTCGCGCGTCGCAGTCACCTCGCCGCGGCGACGGTGGGTGAGCTCGAGGTTCACGTAGTGCCCCGCGAAGGTGCCGTCGTCCTCGGTGAACACCCAGACCGACCAGGGCCGGCCGCTCGGCGCGATCCGCAGCACGCCAGTGCCGTTCCAGCGACGCACCACCGGACCGCGCTCGACGCCGAAGCGCTCGGCCAGCGGGACCTCGCGCAGCGAGCGTCCGTCGACGGGCGCCATGGCGACCTGCTCGGTGCCCTCGGCGAGCCACGCCACCAGCCCGCGCGCGTCGTCGCGCACCACCCGCATCGGGTCGATGCCGTGGCCGTAGCGCCACAGCACGACATCCCCGGGCTCGAGGAACGGGCCCTGCCCGGCGTCCGGCCAACCCTCGGTGCCGGGCAGCCGGTGCGACTCGAGCACCTCGAGGTCGACCGGCCGGATCGCGGCTGCGCCGCCGATGAGACGGGTCATGGTGCCGCCAGACTCGCTGACCGTCGTGTCGTCGTCCCCCGAGGTGTCCGTCACCCGGCGGACGATAGCGCGGCGTACGCCGCCCGCAGGTCGTCCTCGCCGGGCCCCGCGAGGATCCGCGGGGAGGCGAGGTCGTCCAGCACGACGAAGCGCAGCTGCGAGCCCCGCGCCTTCTTGTCGACCTTCATCGCGGCGTGCAGGTCGTCGAAGGACGCGGCGTCGTACGTCGTCGGCAGCCCGACCCGCGACAACGCGGCGCGGTGCCGCTCGACCAGCGCCGGGTCGAGGGACCCGGCCCGGGCGGCGAGCTCGGCGACGAACACGCAGCCGATCGCGACGGCCTCGCCGTGGCGTACGGAGTAGTCGCTGGTGCGCTCGATGGCGTGCGCGAGGGTGTGGCCGTAGTTGAGCACCTCGCGACCGGGATGACCGTCCGAGCCGCCCTGCTCCTTCAGGTCGTCGACCACGACGTCCACCTTGACGCGGACCGCACGCTCCACGAGCTCGCGCAGCTCGGCCGAGTCGTGAGTCAGCGCCGCGGGATCGGTGCGCTCCACGAGGTCGAGGATCGCGGGGTCGGCGATGAAGCCGCACTTGACGACCTCGCCCAGGCCGGCGACGAGCTCCTCGCGCGGCAGCGACTCCAGCAGCGACAGGTCGCAGAGCACGCCGGCGGGCTCGTGGAAGGCGCCGACGAGGTTCTTGCCGGCGCCGGTGTTGATGCCGGTCTTGCCGCCGACGGCGGCGTCGACCATGGCGAGCAGTGTCGTGGGCACGTGCACGACGCGTACGCCGCGCAGCCAGGAGGCGGCCACGAAGCCGCCGAGGTCGGTGGTCGCCCCGCCGCCGATCGTCACCACGGCGTCGCTGCGCGTGAAGCCGGACTCGCCTAGCGCCTCCCAGCAGTCGGAGGCGACGGGCGCGGTCTTGGCGCGCTCCCCCTCCGGGAGCCCCAGCGCGAGGACGTCGTAGTGCTCGACGAGGGCGTCGACGATCGGGTCGACCAACGCCCCGAGCGTGCCGGCGTAGAGCACGGCCACGCGCTCGACGGAGTCGCCGAGGATCGCGGGCAGGCGTCCGGTGATGCCGTGGCCGATGACGACGTCGTAGGGCGAGGCGCCGCCGACGTGGATGACCGTGTCGCTCATGCCAGCAGCTCCCGGATGTCGGCCGCGACCTCGTCGGGGGTGCGGCCGTCGGTGTCGACCACGTGGGTGGCGACCGACTCGTAGACCGGGGTGCGCTCGTCGAGCAGCACCTTGATCCGCGAGCGGACGTTGCCGAGCAGGAGCGGGCGGCCGACGCCGATGCCGACGCGCTTGACCGCGTCGGAGAGCCCGACGCGCAGGAAGACCACGGGCACGTCGGCGAGCAGGTCGCGCGTCTCCGCGCGCAGCACCGCTCCGCCGCCGAGGGCCAGCACGCCGTCGTGCTCGGCGACCGCCGCGGCGACCGCCGCCGCCTCGAGCTCACGGAAGGCGTCCTCCCCCGACTCCACGAAGATGTCGGAGATCTCGCGACCGGTGGTGGCCTCGATGTCGGCGTCGGTGTCGCGCACCGGGACGCCCCAGGCGTCACCGAGCAGGCCGGCCACCGTCGTCTTGCCGGCACCCATCGGCCCGACCAGCACCACGCGGGGCGGCATCAGCGGAACCGCAGGGTGTCGAGGTAGGACTCGACGTTGCGCTTCGTCTCGGCCACGGAGTCGCCGCCGAACTTTTCGACGACGGCGTCGGCGAGCACCAGCGCGACCATCGCCTCGGCGACGATTCCGGCGGCCGGGACCGCGCAGACGTCTGAGCGCTGGTGGTGCGCGACTGCTGCCTCTCCGGTCGCGACGTCGACGGTCGCCAGTGCCTTCGGCACGGTGGCGATCGGCTTCATCGCCGCGCGCACGCGGAGCACCTCACCGGTCGTCATGCCGCCCTCGGTGCCGCCGGCGCGACCCGTGGTGCGGCGCAGGCCCTCGTCGGTCGGGACGATCTCGTCGTGGGCGAGCGAGCCGGGGGTGTCGGCGAGCTCGAAGCCGTCGCCGACCTCGACGCCCTTGATCGCCTGGATCCCCATCAGGGCACCGGCGAGGCGGGAGTCGAGGCGCCGGTCCCAGTGGACGTGCGAGCCGAGACCCGGCGGCAGGCCGTGGACGACGACCTCGACGACGCCGCCGAGGGTGTCGCCGTCCTTGTGGGCCTGGTCGATGCGGGCCACCATCGCGGCGCTCGCCTCGGGGTCGAGGCAGCGGACCTCGTCGGCGTCGAGCCGCTCGACGTCGTCAGCGGCGGGTACGACGCCCGCAGGCGCCTTGACGCCGCCGAGGGACACCACGTGCGAGACGATCCGCGCGCCGGTGGCCTGCTCGAGGAAGTTGGAGGCCACCCGGCCCAGCGCGACCCGCGCCGCGGTCTCACGGGCCGACGCCCGCTCGAGGATCGGGCGGGCCTCGTCGAAGTCGTACTTCTGCATCCCGGCGAGGTCGGCGTGACCGGGGCGCGGGCGGGTCAGCGGCGCGTTGCGGGCCAGCGCCTCGAGCTCCACCGGGTCGACCGGGTCGGCCGACATGACCTTCTCCCACTTCGGCCACTCGGTGTTGCCCACCTCGATGGCCACCGGGCCGCCCTGGGTCTCGCCGTGCCGGACGCCGCCGAGCACGCGGATCTGGTCCTGCTCGAACTTCATCCGAGCGCCGCGGCCGTAGCCGAGACGGCGCCGGGCCAGTGAGTCGGCGAGGTCGTCGGTCGTGACGCGGACATGGGCGGGAAGCCCCTCGAGGATCGCCACCAACGAGGGACCGTGGGACTCGCCTGCTGTGAGCCATCGGAGCATGGCCCCAGTCTCTCAGCCCCAGATGCGCCCAGCGAGCGCAGTCCCCCAGACGAGACCCACCAGCGCCCCGATCACCATGAACGGGCCGAACGGGAACGACTTCTTGAGCATCAGTCGGTCGCGTCGCCAGAGGGCCAGCGCGAGGGCGGGGACGACGAAGGCGACGAAGCTGGTCCACACGCCGATCGCCACGGCGCCCCAGCCGACCCAGCCGAGCACCAGCCCGACCGGTGCACCGAGGCGGACGTCGCCGAAGCCCATGCCGGCCGACCGCACCGCCCACAGCACCCAGAAGAACGACCGCACCGCGACCATCGCCCACAACGCCCGCACCAGCGCCTCGCGCTGGTCGGTGGCCAGCCCGACGGCGGTCACCACGACGAGTGCGGCGAGGGTCGCGGGCACCACGACGACGCGTGGCAGCAGGCGGGTGTGCCAGTCGACGACCGACAGCGCGACCGCCACCGGGGTCAGCGGCACCAGCCACAGCAGCGACCAGTCCAGACCGACGGCGGCGCCCAGCAGCGCACCCGCGGCCGCGGAGACGGCGGCGCTGCGCCACCCCAGCCCCGGCCGCGCGGCGATGTCGGCGTACGCCGTCTTCGGGGGCTCGGCCTCCGAAGAATCCTCGGGTCCCGACTCCGACTCCGGCTTGGGCTTCGGCTCCGGCACACGGGCGATCAGCGTCGGCACCAGCAGTCCGCCCAGCCCGGCGACCAGCGCAGCGAGCACGGCCGCCAGCACGACGTCGCTCACCCGTGGCTCCGCGCCTCGAGGGCGGCGCGACCGGCCTCCCGCATCACGTCCAGCGGGGCCGGTCCGCCGGTGAAGAGAGCGTGCTGCAGCGCCGCCTGGTGCACCAGCAGGTCCAGCCCGCCCACGAGTACCCGGCCCGAGGCGAGCGCGGCGGCAGCGAGCGGCGTGGGCCACGGGTCGTAGAGCGCCTCGAAGACCACCGGCACCCCGGCGACGCGGTGCAGCAGCCCGGGCACCTGCGCGGCCGCGGGGATCGTGGAGACCACGATGTCGGCCGCCACCGCCTCCGACGCGTCCAGCACCCCGGTGCGTACGTCGACGTCGGCGGCGTGCGAGCGCAGCACCTCGACCGTGTCACCGGCGCGCGTGACGTCGCGCACGAGCAGGTCGATCGTCCTCACCCCGAGGTCCGCGAGCGCCAGGCCGACCGAGGCCGCCGTGGCTCCCCCGCCCAGGACGACCGCGGAGGCCAGCGGGTCCGACGTACGCTCGCGGACCGCGGCAGCCGCGCCGGGCAGGTCGGTGTTGTCCCCGACGAGCTCGCCAGCCGGCTCGAGCAGGAGCGTGTTGACCGCACCCGCGAGCCGCGCGCGGTCGGTGAGCCGGTCGACGAGCGGCAGCGCCTCCCGCTTGAGCGGCATCGTCAGCGACAGGCCGCGCCACGTGTCGTCGAGCCCGGCGAGGAAGGACCCCAGCCCGCCCGACGGCACCCGGTGGGCGTCGTAGGACCAGTCCAGGCCGAGCTCGGCGTACGCCGCCCGGTGCAGGACCGGCGAGAGCGAGTGGGCGATCGGGTCGCCCAGCACGCCGCAGCGCCGGCCCGCAGGAGAGCCGCCGCTCACCTCTGCCTCGGCCCCGGCCTCAGCACCGGTCGGAGGTCTCGCAGTAGGCGCGGTACTCGTCGCGCCCCACGAGGAAGTCGTCGTAGTCCTCGTAGAACTTCGTCTCGCCCGTCTCCAGGTTGACCGTCACGTAGTAGTACCAGGGGCCGTCGTCGGGGTTGGCCGCCGCCTCGATGGCGTCGTCACCGGGCGCCTCGATCGGCGTGGGCGGCAGGCCCGCGCGTCGACGGGTGTCGTAGGGGGTGTCGACCGCGAGCTGCTCGGTGGTCAGCGCCGTGGTGCCGGACAGGCCGAGGCCGTAGGCGTTGGAGGCGTCGATGCCGAGCGTGCCGTTGGTGCCGCCCTTGTCGCCGGGACCGTCGAGGCGGTTGTAGATGACCCGCGCGATCTTGGGCATGTCGTCGCCGCGGCCCTCGGCCTCGATGAGCGAGGCGATGATCATCAGCTCGCCCGGGGTCTTGCCGAGCTCGGCGGCCTTCTCCTCCAGACCAGCCTGGTCGGCGGCCTCGCGCCAGCGGTCGACCATCATCTTGAGGATCCGCACCGGCCTCTGCCCGGGCTTGATCTCGTACGTCGCCGGGAAGAGGTAGCCCTCGGCGTTGCCCTCGGCGTAGTCGGGCAGGCCGAGCTTGTCGGGCTGCTGGAGGGCGCGGTTCCACGCGCCCTCGGGGATGTCGGTGTTCTCGGCGAGCGTCGAGACGATGTCGACGAGTCGCAGGCCCTCGGGGATGGTCACCGTGGGGAAGCTGATCATGTTGTCCGGGTCGATGAGGACCTCGAGCGCGTCGGCGGCCTTCATCTCCTTCTGGAGCTCGTAGTCGCCGACCTGGATGCCGCTGGAGGCCGGCTCGCCCGCGGCGGCGTCGATGAAGGCCTGCACCGAGGCGGTGACGCCCTCCTCCTTGAGGTTGCGGCCGATCTCGGCCACGACGTCGCCCTCGTTGACGGTGAACTCGACCGAGCCGGTGCCGGGACCCGGGAAGTCCTCGGGGCCCTGGAACTGGTCCGCCACCCACGAGACGCCCTTGGTCAGGCCGAAGTAGAAACCACCGACGAGCACGGCCAGCGCGACGAGGACCGCGATGCACCCCTTGGCTCCGCGGCCCTTGCGGCGCCGCCCGCCCGGGACGTACTCGTAGTCGTCCTCACGCAGCACGTCCTGCTCGGACTCGTGCTCACTCATCAGTCACCTCGACGATCTCTCCAGGCGCCTGCCCGCCGATGCGCTCGGTGTCGAGCGCCGTCTGCAGGATCAGCACCGCTGCTGCCTGGTCCACCACGGCACGTCGCTTGGCGCCACGCCGTCCCTGCTCGCGCAGGATCGACTCGGCCGAGACCGTGGTCAGGCGTTCATCACACAGTCTGACAGGGACGGGTGCAACTCGGCGCGCGACCCGACGGGCGAGGTCACGCGCCTTGTCGGCCGCAGGACCCTCCGTGCCGTTGAGCGAGCGCGGCAGGCCGATGACGACCTCGACGGCCTCGAGCTCGGTGACGAGCTGCGCGATCCGGCGTACGTCGCCCTTGCCGGCGCGCACCGTCTCCACGGGCGTCGCCAGGAAGCCGGAGGGGTCGCTGCTCGCCACCCCGATCCGGGCGTCCCCCGGGTCGATGCCGAGCCGCACCCCGAACCGCACGCTCAGGCCTGCGCCTTCGCGGCGACCTCGCGCGCGACGAGCGCGAGCGCCTCGTCGATGCGGGAGGCGTCGGTGCCGCCACCCTGCGCGACGTCGTCCTTGCCGCCGCCCTTGCCGCCGAGCAGCGGGCCCACGGCGCGGACGAGCTCGCCGGCCGACAGGCCGCGGGCACGCGCCTCGTCGTTGGTCGCGGCCACGACGGACACCTTGCCGTCGGCCTGACCGATGATCACCACGACGCCGGGCTCGCCCTGCGGCAGTCGCCCGCGCACGTCCATCGCCAGGTTGCGTACGTCGCCGCCGCCCGCGCCGTCGGCACGGTGGGCCACCAGCCGGACCGGGCCGACCTGCGTCGCACCGGCGGCCAGGTCGGCGCTGGCGCCGAGCAGCTGTGCCAGGCGCGCCTTCTCCAGCTCCTTCTCGGCGTTCTTCAACCGCTCGGTGAGCCCCTGCACGCGGCTGACGAGGTCGTCGGGCTGCGTCTTCAGCAGGCCGGTGAGCTGGGCGACGACGTCACGCTCGCGGGCGAGGTAGCCGAAGCCCTCGACACCGGTGAGCGCCTCGATGCGGCGGTTGCCCGAGCCGACGCTGGTCTCGCCGGTCACCACGACCGTGCCGATCTGCGAGGAGTGGTCGACGTGGGTGCCGCCGCAGAGCTCGCGCGACCAGGGGCCGCCGATCTCGACGACGCGGACCTTGGTGTTGTCGTAGGTCTCGCCGAAGAGGGCGATCGCGCCCCACTCCTTGGCCTGCTCCAGCGTCATGTAGTCCCACGCGACCGCGAGGTCGGCGCGCAGCGCCTGCTGCGAGACCGTCTCGACGTCGCGCACCTGCTCGGGCGTCAGCGCCTGGGTCCACCCGAAGTCGAGGCGGAGGTAGCCGGGGCGGTTGTAGGAGCCGGACTGCAGCGCCGTGGGGCCGAGCACCTCGCGCAGGGCAGCGTGCACGACATGGGTGCCGGAGTGCGCCTGGCGCGCGCCCGTACGCCACTCCGGGTCGACGCGGGCGTGCACCTCGCGGCTGGCCTCGAGCTCTCCCTCGAGCACCCGCACCTGGTGCACGACGAGGCCCTTGATCGGGCGCTGCACGTCGAGGACCTCGAGGCGGCCGCCGTCGAAGACGATCGTGCCGGCATCGGCGGCCTGGCCGCCGGACTCGGCGTAGAAGGGGGTGCGGTCGAGCACGAGCTCACCGACCTCGCCCTCGGCCAGGCGCGGCACCGGGGCGCCGCCGCTGAGCAGCGCCAGCGGGCGCGACTCCGTCTCGAGTGTCTCGTAGGCCAGCCACTCGGTGGGGCCGTGCTCGTCGAAGACGCCGCGGTAGACGCCCGTGTCGCCGTGGGCGCCCTTCTTGGCGCGCGCGTCGGCCTTGGCCCGCTCGCGCTGTTCGGCCATCAGCCCGCGGAAGCCCTGCTCGTCGACCTGGAGGCCCTGCTCGGCCGCCATCTCCAGCGTGAGGTCGATCGGGAAGCCGTAGGTGTCGTGCAGCGCGAAGGCGCGCTCGCCGGACAGCGTGGAGCCGCCGGTCTGCTTCACCTCGGAGGCGGCGACGTCGAAGATCTGGGTGCCGGCCTGGAGGGTCTTGCGGAAGGCGTCCTCCTCGGCGAAGGCGACCTGGGAGATGCGCGGCCAGTCGCTGACGAGGTTGTCGTAGGTCTCCCCCATCCGGTCGCGCGAGACCGGCATCAGCTCGGGCAGCACCCGGTCCTCGCAGCCGAGCAGGCGCATCGAGCGCACCGCGCGACGCAGCAGGCGGCGCAGGACGTAGCCGCGGCCGTCGTTGCCGGGCGTGACGCCGTCGCCGATGAGCATCATCGAGGAGCGCACGTGGTCGGCGACGACGCGGAACCGTACGTCGTCCTCGGGGTCGGCGCCGTAGCGACGGCCGGTGAGCTGCTCGGCCTTCTCGATCACGGGATACATCACGTCGATCTCGTACATGTTGTTCTTGCCCTGGAGCAGGAACGCGACCCGGTCCAGGCCCATGCCGGTGTCGATGTTCTTCTTCGGCAGGGAGCCGGCGACGTCGAAGTCCTCCTTGGAGCGCACCGCGGACAGCTCGTCCTGCATGAAGACCAGGTTCCAGATCTCCAGCAGGCGGTCCTCGAGCTCGAAGGGCATGTCCGGGCCGAGGGTCGTGACGTCGAAGTCCGGGCCCCACTCGGGGCCGCGGTCGTAGAGGATCTCCGAGCACGGCCCACCGGGGCCGGGGACGCCCATCGACCAGTAGTTCTCCTTGTTGCCCAGCTGGACGATCCGCTCGCGCGGCAGGCCGGTGGCCTTCATCCAGTGTCCGATGGCTTCCTCGTCACCGACGAGGACGGAGGGGTAGAGCCGCGACTCGTCGAGCCCGAAGCCGCCGTCGTCGACCGACTTGGTCAGCAGGTCCCACGCGAGCTCGATGGCGCCTTCCTTGAAGTAGTCGCCGAACGAGAAGTTGCCGCACATCTCGAAGAACGTGCCGTGGCGGGTGGTCTTGCCGACGTCCTCGATGTCGGGGGTGCGCACGCACTTCTGGACGCTCGTGGCACGCGGCCACGGCGGCGTCTCCTGGCCCAGGAAGTAGGGCTTGAACGGCACCATGCCGGCCGGCACGAAGAGGAGGTTGGGGTCGTCGGCGAGCAGCGAGGCGGAGGGCACCACGGCGTGTCCGGCGGCCTCGAAGTGCGCGAGGAAGCGGCGGCGGATCTCGGCGGTGTCCATCAGTTCTCGTTCTCCTTGGGTGCAGCGGTGGGTGAGGTGCGAGCCGGAGGGGCCTCCGCACCGCGTGTGAGCTCGGGTATGCCATGAGGCCGCAGGCCGAGCTGCTCGCGCAACTCGGTTTCGCGCTCGGCCCGGCCCTGCTGGACCTCCTCGGCGAAGAGTCGGGCACCGACCTGCCAGCCGCGCACGCGGTCGCGCAGGCCGTCGGCGGTCAGCGCCTCGGCGGCACGGCGGGCGCGGGCGGCGGCGTACACCCCGACCCCCGCCCCGGCCACGAACCAGAGTGGGCGACCCATCAGGCGACGTCCTCCCCGACACCGCGGTCCAGGTCGCGGCCCAGGCCGGCGCGCTCGCGTGCCCGGAACTCGCGCAGCGCCTGCTTGGTCTCGGCGCGGCGCTGCCGGGTGGCGCGCCTGGTCTCCTGGCGCACCTCGAAACGGATGCGGTTGCGGCTCGCCGGGGACAGGGCGCGCCGCAGGCCGTGGGTCCACGACGCCGCCATCACCACGCTCTCGCGCGCGACGATGTCGGCGAACAGCCGCCCGTCGACCGGTCGTGCCACGGGCACCTCAGGAGTGGGGACCTCGTCGACGCCCATGCCGGTGATCACGTAGGTGCCCGGGACGTCGTCGACCACCGGCTGCGGCGCAGCGGCGACCGGCGACTCCAGCACCGCCACGCGTACGGCGAGGGCCGCTGCCTGCGACTCGGCGCGGCGGGCGCGACGGAGCGCGAGTGCCGACAGGACGAGCGCCACGAGCGCCACGGCACCTGCCGCGCCCATCCACACCTGCTCCGTCGTCACCGGGACACCCTATAGAAGGCGCGAGAGTCACTGCACGACGTAGAGGTCCTTGTAGTTCGGGGTGCCCATCGAGCGGTCACCCGTGGGGTTGCCGATGTCGGCGCCGAAGACGAAGAGCTTGTTGACGTAGGCCGTGGGGATGATCGGGAAGAAGTCGGTCATGACCTGCTCGTCGAGCTCGCCCCACGCCTCGGGCTGCTCCCCGATCGGGAGCGTGGCGATCCGGTCCATCGCCGCGTCCACCTCGGGCTCGTCGAAGCCGGCGGTGTTGAAGACTCCGCCACCCTCCAGCAGGGCCGGCAGCAGCGCCGCGCCAGCCGGCCAGGCCGGGCACAGGTTCACCCCGCGGACGTTGAGCCGCTGGTTGAGCTCGTCGTCGGGGTCGAGCCACGTGTTGTAGGGCGACTCCTGCACCGGGATGGACGTGACCTCGAAGCCGCCGGCCTCGAAGCCCTTGGTGATCTGGTCCTGCGCGTCCCGCGCCTGCGGGTCGAGCTCGTAGTAGATCATCGTGATCGGGTAGGGCTCGTCGCCGTGGCCGGCCTCGGAGAGCAGCGCACGGGAGCGCGCCGGGTCGTAGGTGATCTGCTCCCCGTCGACCTGGAAGTCGCGCCGCCCAACCATGCCCGGCGGCATCACCGAGCCCGCGTAGTCGCGGGTCACACCGGGGACCTCACCGTCCGCGATCCACACGTCCTCGTAGGGGTAGGCGTAGGCAAGAGCCTTGCGGACCTCGATCTCCTCGATCTTCGAGTAGTCGGGCGCCAGGGTGGTGACGCACGGGGAGCTCTGCTGCACCAGGCGCTCACCGAGCGCGGCGCGAGCCTCGGTGTAGCGCCCGGGGCCGAGGGACGTGACCAGCGAGGTCCTGCTCTCGGAGGTGCCGGCGAGCATCATCTCGTCGACCATGGCCTGGTCCGCGTTGAACTCGAAGACCCAGCGCTCGGGGTACTGGTGGCGCGCCGGGTCGGAGCGAGCGTCCCAGGCGTCGTTGCGCACCAGCACCAGCTCCTCGTCCGGTGACCAGCTCTCGACCAGGTAGGGGCCGGTGGCCATCGGCTCCTGGCCGTAGGTGCCGGGCTCGGCGGCATTGCCCAGCGGGGCCGGGCCCATCGCCATCACCGCACCCCAGTAGTCCATGTCGGGGAAGGGCCGCTCCATCTCGATGGTGACGTCCTGGCCGTCCACGGTGATGCCGTCGTAGTCCTCGCAGCCGGGGTCGTCCCCGGTGTAGGGGCCGTCGTAGTCGCTTCCCCCGGCGAAGTAGGTGCGGGAGTACTGGGCGCCCGGTCCGGCGGGGAACGCCTCCACGTCGAGCGAGCGGCAGATCCCGAACGCGACCTCCTCGGGCGTGACGGGCGAGCCGTCCTGCCAGGTCGCGTCGTCACGGATCGTGAAGGTCCACTCGGTGTAGTCCTCGTTGTGCGACCCGAGGTCGGTCGCGAGGTCCGGCACCAGGACGGGGTCGCCGTCGTCGTCGCGGGCGTACTGGGTCAGCGAGCGGCTGACCAGGGCCTGCTGGATCGCGTTGCCCACGACCGACCAGCCGGCCGTCGGGTCGAGCGAGTCGGGCCCGGGCGCGCCGGGGAGGTGGACGGTGATCGTGCCGCCCGGGGTCGCGCCCTCGACCGGGGTGGCCGGGCCCTGCCGGCCGGAGTCCTTCGAACCCCCGGAGAACGGGATCTGGGACCGGACCTTGCCACCACCGGCCGGCGTTGCCGGCCGGGTCGGCCCGCCGCTGCATGCGGCCAGCGCCACCACGACAGCACCGAGTGCACACACAAGGGCCCGCGTCACTCTCATGCCTCCCCCTGTTCCCTCACGAGCCGCGAACGATGCGGCGTACCCGCTCCCAGCGCTCGCGGACCGCGGACTCCGCGCCGAGGCTGGTCGGTGAATAGTAGGTCGCATCGGCCAGCACATCAGGGAGGTACTGCTGCTCGACGACACCGAAGGGCTCGTCGTGGGGGTAGGCGTAGCCCTTGCCGTGCCCCAGGTCCTTGGCGCCGCCGTAGTGGGCGTCGCGCAGGTGCGGAGGCACCTGCCCGATCTTGCCGGCCTTCACGTCGGAGATCGCGGCGTCGATCGCCGCGATGACGGCGTTGGACTTGGGGGCGATCGCGAGGTGGATCGTCGCCTGGGCCAGGTTGATCCGGGCCTCGGGCATCCCGATGAGCTGCACGGCCTGCGCGGCAGCAACGGCCGCCTGGAGCGCGGTCGGGTCGGCGAGGCCGATGTCCTCGCTGGCGTGCACCACGAGCCGACGGGCGATGAAGCGGGGGTCCTCCCCCGCCTCGATCATCCGGGCCAGGTAGTGCAGCGCCGCGTCGGGGTCCGAGCCGCGGATCGACTTGATGAAGGCTGAGATCACGTCGTAGTGCTGGTCGCCCTGGCGGTCGTAGCGCACCGCGGCCTGGTCGACCGCGGTCTCGGCGGTGGCGAGGTCGATGGTGTCGATACCGTTGCTCGCCGCCGCACCTGCTGCGGCCTCAAGGTAGGTCAGGGCCCGGCGCGCGTCGCCACCCGCGAGCCGTACGAGGTGGGCGCGGGCCTCCTCGTCGAGACCGGTCTCACCGGCCAGCCCACGCTCGTCCTCCAACGCCTGGTCGATGACCTCCGCGACGTCGTCGTCGGTCAGCGACTGCAGGCGCAGCAGCAGGCTGCGCGAGAGCAGCGGACTGATCACGGAGAAGAACGGGTTCTCGGTGGTCGCCGCGATCAGCGTCACCCAGCGGTTCTCCACGCCCGGCAGGAGTGCGTCCTGCTGGGCCTTGGTGAAGCGGTGCACCTCGTCGACGAAGAGCACGGTCTCCTGGCCGCTGCGGACCAGCTCGGCCCGGGCGCCGTCGATGGCGGCGCGGACCTCCTTGACGCCGGCCGCGACCGCCGACACCTCGACGAAGCGTCGGCTCGTCTGCTGGCTCACGACGGCGATCGTGGTCTTGCCCGTCCCCGGCGGTCCCCACAGCAGCAGCGACATCGACTGGTCGCCCTCGATGAGGCGTCGCAGCGGTGACCCGGCGGCACGCAGTTGCTGCTGGCCGACGAGCTCGTCGATGGTGCGCGGACGCATCCGCACCGCGAGCGGGGCGGACGCGAACGTGTTGGCACCCAGCGACCCGGCCCCCGGCGTGCCGGCTCCGGACATGGATCCGGGCGCGGGTTGCCCCGCGCCCGGAATCTCGAACAAGCCGTCCACGTCGGTGAGTATCCCCCGTGCCGCGAGCGGCACGGCAGGCGGGCTCAGACGCCGGTCGTCTGCTTGGTGTGCAGGTCGTACCAGGTCTTCTCGTAGCCCGGGATGGTCAGCTGCGTGTTGCTGGGCGTGGCGCCCGGGACCGGGCTGCCCTGGTCGTCGACACCGAGCAGCTCGGTCGTGACCGGGGTGGCCGGGTGGGCACCGAGCTCTCCGGCGAAGTGGCAGGCGACCTTGTGGCGCTTGCCGATCTGCAGCAGCGGCGGCTCGACCTTCGCGCAGATCTCCTGGGCGAACTGGCAGCGGGTGCGGAACCGGCAGCCGGACGGCGGGTTGATCGGGCTCGGCACGTCGCCCTCGAGGCGGATCCGCTCGCGACGACCGCCCACCGCCGCCTGCTTCACGTCGGGCACCGCGGAGAGCAGCGCCTGGGTGTAGGGGTGGTGCGGGCGGCTGTAGATCGTCTCGCGGTCACCGATCTCCACGATCTTGCCGAGGTACATCACGGCGATCTCGGGGCAGAAGTGACGCACGATGGCGAGGTCGTGGGCGATGAACAGGAAGGCCACGTCGAACTCGCGCTGGATGTCCTGGAGCAGGTTGACGACCTGCGCCTGGATCGAGACGTCGAGCGCCGAGACCGGCTCGTCCGCGACGAGCACCTTCGGGTTCAGCGTCAGCGCGCGGGCGATGCCGATGCGCTGGCGCTGACCGCCGGAGAACTCGTTGGGGTAGCGGTTGTAGTGCTCGGGGTTGAGCCCCACGACCTCCAGGAGCTCCTGGACGCGGGACAGCACCTTGTTCTTCGGGACGATCTTGTGCACCTCGAGGGGCGCACCCACGATCGTGCCGACCGTGTGGCGCGGGTTCAGCGAGGTGTAGGGGTCCTGGAAGATCATCTGCACGTCACGGCGCAGCGGCTTCATGTCCTTGTTGGAGAGCTTGGCCAGGTCGTTGCCCTCGAACATCATCGAGCCGCCGGTCGGCTTGTAGAGCCGGGTGATGAGGCGACCGGTCGTCGACTTGCCGCAGCCGGACTCGCCGACCAGGCCCAACGAGCCGCCCTTGGGCACCTCGAAGGAGATGCCGTCCACGGCCTGCACGTGGCCGATGGTGCGCCGCACCACGCCGGAGGAGCGGACCGGGAAGTACATCTTGAGGTTGTCGACCGTCAGCACCGCCGGCGCGTCGGGGTCGAGCTTGGAGGCCGCGTGTCCCAGCTCGGCGACCGAGTGGGGGCGGTCCCCCGGGACCTCGTGGGAGGCGTAGGCGTCGCTCGCCTCGGGGGTGAGCTGGCGCTCGCCGGACTCGGCGGCGTTGGCGCCGACCTCGGTCGGAGCGACCTGGGCGTCGGCGTTGGGGTCCTGGGTCATCGGGTCTCCTCGACCAGGTCGGGGGCGATCTCGGGCAGCACCTCGGACTGGTAGACCGCGCTGGGGTCGGCGAGGTGGCAGCGCCGGAGATGGGCCGCGCCGACGCTCGCCGGCAGCAGCGGGGGCAGCTCGGTGCTGCACAGGTCACCGGGGACCTTGTCGGAGTGCACGCAGCGAGGGTGGAACGAGCAGCCCGACGGCGGGCGGAGCAGGCTCGGCGGGTTGCCCGGGATGGGGATCAGGCGCGCGTCGGTCGACGCGAGCACGTCGGGCACGCTCGAGAGCAGGCCCCAGGTGTACGGCATCTCGGGCGCGGTGAGGATCTGCTTCACCGTGCCGTACTCCACGCAGCGGCCGGCGTACATCACGAGCACGTCGTCGGCCATCTCGGCGATGACGCCGAGGTCGTGGGTGATGATGATGACCGCGGAGTTGAACTCGCGCTGGAGGTCCTGGAGCAGGTCGAGGATCTGCGCCTGGACCGTCACGTCGAGCGCCGTCGTGGGCTCGTCGGCGATGAGCAGCGACGGGTCGTTGATGAGGCCCATCGCGATCATCGCGCGCTGGCGCATGCCGCCGGAGAACTGGTGCGGGTAGTCGTCGACGCGGCGGTCGGGCTGCGGGATGCCGACCCGGTCCAGCATCTCGATCGCCTTGCGGCGCGCATCGCGCTTCGAGGCGCTCGAGTGGTGGACGAGGTAGGCCTCCTCGAGCTGCTTGCCGATCTTGTAGAACGGGTGCAGGGCGGCGAGGGCGTCCTGGAAGATCATCGCCATCGAGTTGCCGCGCAGGGCGCGCATCTTCGACTCGCCGAGGCCCACGACCTCGGTGCCGCCGACCCGGATGGACCCGGAGATCTGCGCGGACTTCGCGTCGTGCAGGCCCATCACGGCCATGCTCGAGACGGACTTGCCCGAGCCGGACTCGCCGACGATGCCGAGGGTCTTGCCGCGCTCGACCGAGTAGGACAGGCCGCTGACCGCGGTCACCGGACCGTCCTCGGTCGGGAACGTGACCTTGAGGTCCTCGACCACGAGGAGGGGGCCCTCGCTCGCCGAGCCCTCGCTCATGGAGGACTGGGTCATGGGAACGCTGGTCACGAAAGCCTCACCCTCGGGTCGAGCACGCTGTAGACGATGTCCACGAGCAGGTTGGAGATGATCAGGACGACGGCGCTGAAGAGAGCGGTCGCCATGACCACCGGAAGGTCCCTGTTCTGCACGGCCTGCAGGCTCCACCAGCCGATGCCCTGGATCTCGAAGATCCGCTCGGTGAAGATCGTGCCGGCGAGCAGGGTGCCGAAGTCGATGCCGAAGATGGTGACGACCGGCACCAGCGCCGCCCGGAGCCCGTGCTTGTAGACGATGGTGCGCGTCGGCAGGCCCTTGGACTTGGCGGTGCGGATGTAGTCCTCGCTGAGCGCCTCGACCATCGCGCCGCGGGTGAAACGGGTGTACTGGGTGCAGCCGAAGATGCCGAGCGCGACCCAGGCCAGGAAGAGGCCGCTGAACCACGCCCACGGGCCCTCGGAGATCGGCGAGAAGTAGCCGGTGTTGCTGAAGAACGGGATCTCGAAGGTGATCGTGAGGTAGAGCCAGGTCAGCAGCGCGAAGAGGTAGTAGGGGATCGAGCTGATGAAGAGGAAGCTCGAGACCAGGGCCTTGTCGGCCAGCGTCCCGCGGCGTCGCGCTGCTGCCACGCCGATGGGGATGCCGAAGAGGAGGTAGAGGAAGGCGCCACCGATGGCCACGGAGAAGGTGGCCGGGATGCGATCGACCAGCGCCTCCTTCACGGGCTGCTTGGTGACGAAGCTCAGGCCGAGGCACGGTGCGGTGCACTCGTACTCGTTGGAGGCGACGGTGATCGTGCGGCCGACGAAGACGCCCTGGACGAACTTGCCGTACTCCTCGTAGACGGGGTTGTCGTAACCGAGGGTGCGCTCGTAGATCTCGATGCGGTCACCGCATCGGTTGCTGGTCTCTCGGTCGCAGACCGTCTGGGCGGGACTTGAAGGGCCGTACCAGAACAACAGGAAGATCGCCATCGAGACCAAGGCCACGACGAGGACTCCCGAGATCAGCCGCTTCACGACATACGCGAACATCGCAGATCACTCTCCGGGGATGGTGGATGAGTCGGACCCCCCGAGGCACGACAGCCTACTCGGGTCCGGGCTGGCGAGTGGGGGCTCCCGGATGCGGGAGCCCCCACCCGTCAGTGGTTGCTACGTGGTGCTGGGTGGTGCCCCCAGGCCCGGGTCACGGACCCGGACAGGGGCACCAGGATCACTGCATGACGAACAGGTCCTTGTAGTTCGGCGCACCGATGGAGCCATCGCCCGTCGGGTTGCCGATCTTGGTGCCGAAGACGAACAGGTCGTTGCGGAACGCGGTCGGGATGATCGGGAAGTACTCCGTCATGATCTTCTCGTCCAGGTCGCCCCAGGCAGCAGCCTGGTCCTCGAGGGGCAGCGTCGCGATGGAGTCCATCTCGTCGTTGATCGAGGCCTCGTCGAAGAAGGCGGTGTTGTAGACAGCGCCACCCTTCAGCAGCGGCGGGAGCATGGTCGAACCGGCGGGCCAGTCCGAGCACCAGTTGACGCCACGCATGTTGAGCTGCTTGTTGACCTTGTTGTCGGGGTCGAGCCAGATGTTGTACGGCGACTCCTGGACCGGGATGGCCTTGACGGAGAAGCCACCGGCCTCGAAGCCCTTGGTGATCTGGTCCTGGGCGTCCTTGGCGAGCGGGTCGACCTCGTAGTAGACCATGGTGATCTCGTAGGGCTCGTCACCGTAGCCGGCCTCGGCCAGGAGCTCCTTCGACTTCTCGGGGTCGTACTTGATCTGCTCCCCGTCGACCTGGAACTCCTTCTTGCCCGCCATGCCGGGGGGCATGATCGAGTTGGCGTAGTCACGGGTCACGCCCGGAACCTCACCGCCCGAGATCCACACGTCCTCGTAGGGGTAGGCGTAGGCGAGGGCCTTGCGGACCTCGATCTCGGTGATCTTGGTGTAGTCAGGCGTCAGGGTGGAGACACACTGCGACGTCTGCTGCACGAGGCGCTCGCCGAGCTGCGAGTTCGCGTCGTTGTAGTTGCCCGAACCGAGCGAGGTGGCGACGGCGGTCTGGCTGTCGGAGTTGTCCGAGAGCATGATCTCGTCGACCTTGGCCTGGTCCTGGTTGAACTTGAAGACCCACTCGTCGGCGTACTGGTGACGGGCCGGGTCGGACTCAGCCGCCCACTGCTCGTTCTTCACCAGGCGCAGCTCCTCGTTGGGCTTGTAGCCACCGGGAGCGATCTTGTAGGGGCCGTTGGACAGCGGCTGGTTGCCGTAGTTCGGCGGCTTGGAGGCGTTGCCGAGCGGGGCCGGGCCCATGGCCATGAAGGAGCCCCAGTAGTCCATGTCCGGGAAGGGCGTCTCCATCGCGATGGTGATGTCCTGGCCCTCGACGGTGATGCCGTCGTAGTTCTCGCAGTTGGGGTCCTTGCCGGTGTAGGGACCCTCGTAGTCAGCGGCGCCGGCGAAGTACGTCTTGGAGTACTCGGTGCCGGGGCCGGACGGGAACGCCTCGGAGTCGAGCGAGCGGCAGATGCCGAACGCGACCTCTTCGGCGGTGACGGGCTTGCCGTCCTCCCACGTGGCGTCCTCACGGATCGTGAAGGTCCACTCGGTGAAGTCCTCGTTGGCCGTGCCCAGGTCGGTGGCCAGGTCGGGAACGAGGACGGGCTGGCCGTTCTCGTCACGCGAGTACTGGGTCAGCGAACGGCTCGTGAGGGCCTGCTGGATGGAGTTGCCCGTGACGGACCAACCACCGGTGGGGTCCAGCGAGTCGGGACCCGGGTCGCCGGGGAGGTACACCGTGATGGTGCCTCCGGCCGATGCACCCTCGACCTCGGGAGCGGGGCCCTGACGAGTCTCGTCCTTGGTCCCTCCCTCCTGTGCGCCGATCTCTCTGTCCGTGCCACCGTCACCGTTGCCGTCGTCCGACGACCCGCCGCCACAGGCAGCGAGGGTCAGAAGAGCGGCGCCAGCGACGAGCGCGAGCGGCTTGTTCCGCTTCATGCTGTCCAGCCTTTCCTTTTTGTTCTCACCGAGGACGGCGTCTCCGGCGACGTGCTGTGCGACCTTGACCGAGAAGTGCTCAGCGTCGGGTCTTGGGGTCGAGGGCGTCGCGGATCGCGTCGCCCAGGAGGTTGAGGGAGAGCACCAGGGCGACGACACCGATCATCGGCTGCCACAGGTACTGGGGATAGTCGCGGAAGTAGACCGGGGTCGCCGCGTCGAGGATCATCTGGCCCCACGACACGCCGTCGGTCACGCCGATGCCGAGGAAGGCCAGGCCCGCCTCGAGGGCGACGAACGCGGGGAGCATCAGCGAGACGCTGATGATGATGGGCGCCGCCAGGTTGGGCAGCAGCTCCTTGAAGAGGATGCGGGAGGTCGGCATGCCCATCACACGGGCCGCCTGGACGAACTCGCGCTCACGCAGCGAGAGCACCTCGCCGCGGATGAGTCGTGCGGTGCCCATCCAGCCGAACACCGACAGCACCACCACGAGGCTGAACTTCTGGATCGTCGCGTAGTTGTCGGCCGTGTTGAACCGCTCGTTGAGGATCGGCGCCAGCGTCAGCGCGGCGAGCAGGAAGGGGATGGTGAGGAACATGTCGATGAAGAACGACAGCACCTTGTCGACCTTGCCGCCGAGGAAGCCGCTGAGCAGCCCGACGACGACGCCCACGATCGAGGCGATGATCGCCGCCGTGGTCGCGATGGTGAGCGACACGCGGCAGCCGTAGAGCCAGTAGGCCATGTTGTCCTGGCCGGTGCGCGGCGCCACGCCCATCGGGTGGTCCCAGGTGAAGGGGCCGTTCGGCGGGCCCATCTCGGGCTTCGGCAGGTTGTTGTTGAGGCCGTCGACGCGCTCGCTGGCCAGCGGCGTGTCGAGGCTGACCCCGAAGAGGTTGCTGATCGTGCCGGCGAAGACGGCGCAGATGATGAAGAACAGCACGACCAACGCGCAGACCACGGCGACCTTGTCGCGGGCCAGACGCCCCAGCGCGATCCGCAGCGGCGACTTGCCGGCGATCTCCTTCGCCTGCTCGCTGTTGGGATCCTGCGGCGCGGGCTCGTTGCTCAACGAGCCCAGCGTCTCCGGCCCTGCGGTGTCTGCCGACATGCTCTCCCCATCTGGTTCGGGACTGTCCCGGCGCGCTCCGGGGGTCCCCCGAGGCCAGCGCCGAAACGGGACTCTATGTGACCCGCACCGCATGGACGATCACCGACGGGTAACGATCCAGTTACGACGCATTCACCTCCGCTGGGCGGTGAAACCTGCGCCGGTGGAGCGCGTGCACGGAAAAACCTGTCACCAGCGGCCGCCGCGACGCCGTTCCTTGTGGCAAGCGACCCCGTGCGCGACAGCGCCCGCGCCGACCGCGGTGGCGGTCGGCGCGGGCGCCGGTGTCATGGGTGGTGCGGCGCGCGGCCGTCAGGCCGGGTCGGAGGCGTCCTTCTCCGGCGTGGCGTCCACACCGGCCTCCTTGCGCTGCTCCGGCGTGATGGGCGCCGGAGCGGCGGTGAGCGGGTCGAAGCCGCCGCCGGACTTGGGGAAGGCGATGACGTCGCGGATCGAGTCGGTGCCGGCGAGCAGCGCCACGATGCGGTCCATGCCCACGGCGATGCCGCCGTGCGGCGGGGCACCGAACTTGAAGGCGTCGAGCAGGAAGCCGAACTTCTCCTGCGCCTCCTCCTCCCCCAGGCCCATCACCGAGAAGACGCGCTTCTGGATGTCGCCGCGGTGGATACGGATCGACCCGCCGCCGAGCTCGTTGCCGTTGCAGACGATGTCGTAGGCGTACGCCAACGCACTGCCGGGGTCGGTGTCGAAGGTGTCGACGAACTCGGGCTTGGGGCTGGTGAAGGCGTGGTGGACCGCGGTCCAGGCGCCCGCACCGACAGCGACGTCGCCGCTCGCGACGGCGTCCGAGCTCGGCTCGAACAGGGGCGCGTCGACCACCCAGGTGAAGGCGAAGACCGAGTCGTCGAGCATGTCGCCGCGGCGGCCGATCTCGAGGCGGGCGGCGCCGAGCAGCGCGCGGCTGCTCTTGGCCGGACCGGCGGCGAAGAAGATGCAGTCCCCCGGCTGGGCCCCGACGTGGGCGGCAAGTCCCACGCGCTCGGCGTCGGTGAGGTTCTTGGCGACCGGCCCGCCCAGCTCGCCGTCCTCGGCGATCGTGACGTAGGCCAGGCCCTTGGCCCCGCGCTGCTTGGCCCAGTCCTGCCAGGCGTCGAACTGGCGACGCGGCTGGCTGCCGCCGCCGGGCATGACGACCGCGCCGACGTAGGGCGCCTGGAAGACGCGGAAGCCGGTGTCCTTGAAGTAGTCGGTGCACTCGACGAGCTCGAGGCCCATCCGGAGGTCCGGCTTGTCGGAGCCGAAGCGCGCCATCGCGTCGGCGTACGTCATCCGCGGCAGCGGCCGCTCGATGGTGTGGCCGGCCTGGGCCCACATGGCCTCCAGGACGTCCTCCATCAGCGTGATGACGTCCTCCTGGTCCACGAAGCTCATCTCGATGTCGAGCTGGGTGAACTCGGGCTGGCGGTCGGCGCGGAAGTCCTCGTCGCGGTAGCAGCGCGCGATCTGGTAGTAGCGCTCCATGCCGCCGACCATCAGGAGCTGCTTGAACAGCTGCGGGCTCTGCGGAAGGGCGTACCAGCTGCCGGGCGCCAGGCGCGCGGGCACGAGGAAGTCCCGGGCACCCTCGGGCGTGGAGCGGGTGAGGGTGGGCGTCTCGACCTCGACGAAGTCGCGGGCGTCGAGCACGTCGCGCGCGGCCTTGTTGATCTTGCTGCGCAGGCGCAGCGCGGCGTTGGGGCCGGAGCGGCGCAGGTCGAGGTAGCGGTGCTTGAGGCGTGCCTCCTCACCGACCTCGCCGCCCTTGTGGCCGGACGCGTCGTCGATCGGGAACGGCAGCGGCTCGGAGGAGGAGAGCACCTCCAGCTCGGTGGCGACGACCTCGATGTCACCGGTGGCCAGGTTGGGGTTCTGGTTGCCGTCCTTGCGGGCCACGACCTCGCCGGTCACCTTGATGCAGAACTCGCTGCGCAGGCTGTGGGCGACCGCCTCGTCGCGGACCACGACCTGCACGACGCCGCTCGCCTCGCGGAGGTCGAGGAAGGCCACGCCGCCGTGGTCGCGCCGGCGCGCCACCCACCCGGCGAGCGTGACGGTCTGGCCGACGTGCTCGGCGCGCAGGGCGCCGGCGTCATGGGTGCGGATCACTTGGGGGTCTCCTCGGTGTTGATGGTCGGCCGGAGGTCTGCCTCCGGCGGGGCCCAGGTGGCGGGGTCGGCGTCGACCTGCTCACCGGAGCGGATGTCCTTGACCTGGTGGCTGCCGTCCGCCTGGACGAACCAGACGAAGGGGATGCCGCGCCGCTCGGCGAAGCGGATCTGCTTGCCGAACTTCGCCGGCTCCGGAGCGATCTCACAGGCGATGTCGCGGGCGCGCAGCGCGGCGGCCACCGCGGTGCTCGCGGCCCGATCGTCCTCGGTGTTGAGCGCGACGAGCACGGCGCTCGGCACCGCGCGGCTGCCCGACAGCACGCCGTCGGTCAGGAGCGGGATGAGCGTGCGCGAGACGCCGAAGGAGACGCCGACGCCGGGATAGGTCGTACGCCCGTCGCTGGCGAGCGCGTCGTAGCGGCCTCCCCCGCCGACGGACTTCAGGCGCTCGTAGCCCTCCATGAAGATCTCGACGACGGTGCCGGTGTAGTAGTCCAGGCCGCGCGCGATGCGCAGGTTGGCCTCCACGCCGACGCGGTCGCCCGCGACTGCGCGGCAGCCCTCCACCACGGCGGCGAGCTCGTCGAGGCCCTGGTCGAGCAGCTCGTCGCTCACCCCGAGCGCGCGGACCTGCTCGACGAACGAGGTGTCCTGCACGCGGATGGTGGCCAGCTCCAGGCACCGCTGCGCCTGCTCCGGCGTCGTGCCGACGCGCTCGACGAGGAGCCTGGCGACCTCGTCCTCAGGAAGCTTGTCGAGCTTGTCGATGACCCGGATCGCCTCGGTGACGTCGTCGATGCCCAGGCCGCGGTAGAAACCCTGGATGAGCTTGCGGTTGTTGAACTGGAAGGACACGCGCGGGATCGGCAGCCGGCCGAGCGCGTCGACCATCACCGACATCACCTCGACGTCGTGGTGGAAGGGCAGCTCGTCGCGCCCGACGATGTCGACGTCGGCCTGGGTGAACTGCCGGTAGCGGCCTTCCTGCGGACGCTCCCCGCGCCAGGCCGGCTGCACCTGGAAGCGGCGGAACGGGAACTGGAGGTGCCCGGCGTGCTCGAGGACGTAGCGCGCGAAGGGGACGGTGAGGTCGAAGTGGAGGCCGAGGTCGGCCTTCGCGTCGGGCTCGGCCGCGATGCGCTGCAGGACGTAGATCTCCTTGTCGACCTCGCCGCCCTTGGCGAGTCGCTCGATGGGCTCGACGACACGCGTCTCGATGTTGGCGAAGCCGTGCAGCTCGAAGGTGCGCGAGACCGACGCGATGACCTCGCGCTCGACGGCACGCTGCGCAGGCAGCAGCTCGGGGAACCCGCTCAGCGGGCTGATCTTGCTCATCAGAGGTCCTGGAGATAGGGGTTCGTGGCGCGCTCGCGCCCGATCGAGGTCTGCTCACCGTGGCCGGGGAGCACCACGATGTCGTCGGCCAGCGGCAGCACCTTGTCGGCGAGGCTGCGCAGCATCGTGGCGTGGTCACCGCCGGGCAGGTCGGTGCGGCCGATGGAGCCCGCGAAGAGCAGGTCGCCGGAGAACATCACCTCGGAGACGTCCTGCTGGGCGTACGGCGAGCGGAACGTCACCGAGCCCTCGGTGTGGCCCGGGGTGTGGTCGACGACGAACCGCATGCCGGCCAGCTCGAGCTCGGCAAGGTCCGACAGCTCGCGCACGTCGTCGGGCTCGGCCCACGAGTAGTCGCCGCCGAGCAGCATCTGGGTGGTCTCGGGGCTCATCCCCGCCATCGGGTCGCTGAGCAGGTGGCGGTCGGCCGGGTGGACCCACGCGGTGGCGTCGTACGTGCCGGCGACGGGCGCGACGCACCACATGTGGTCGACGTGGCCGTGGGTGACCAGCACGCTGACGGGCTTGAGCCTGTGCTCGCGCACCACCTGGGCGACACCCTCGGCGGCGTCCATGCCGGGGTCGATGACGACGCACTCGGACCCGGGACCCGTCGCCACGACGTAGCAGTTGGTCCCCCAGGGCCCGGCGGGGAAGCCGGCGATGAACACGGGCGTCAGTCCTTGCTTGTCTCGCGTGTCGGTGGTCGGTGGGGCGTGGTCGTGCCCGCCTCGGGTGGGAAGCCTACCGAGGCCACTGCGGGCCATGACTACGATGGGCGACCATGAGCGCCGACAAGCAGTCCCGAGACGATTCGGCCCCCGCTGAGATGCCTTGGGGTCGGGTGGCCGAGGACGGCACCGTCTATGTCCGCACCGCTGACGGGGAGCGATCCGTCGGCTCCTACGAGGCCGGCACGCCCGAGGAGGCGCTGGAGTTCTTCACCAAGCGCTTCGACGAGCTCGAGGGCAAGGTCCACCTCCTGGAGCAGCGCGTCGCGTCGGGCCGGCTGGCCCCCGAGGAGGCCGCGTCGTCGGTGAAGTCGCTGCGCGAGCAGGTCGTCGACGCCCACGCGGTCGGCGACCTCGTCTCCCTCGCCGGGCGGCTCGACGCGCTCGGCCCGGTGATCGCCGTTCAGCGCGCCGCCCGCAAGGAGGAGCGCGCGCAGAAGGCCGCGGAGTCCAAGGCGGAGAAGGAGAAGCTGGTCGCGGAGGCCGAGAAGCTCGCCGCCGGCACCGACTGGCGCAACGGCGCCAACCGCCTGCGCGACCTGCTCGCGACGTGGAAGGAGCTCCCCCGCCTCGACCGCGCCACCGACGACGCGCTGTGGCGGCGCTTCTCCACCGCCCGTACGACCTACACCCGCCACCGCAAGGCGCACTTCGCCGAGGAGCACGAGCGCCGCGACTCCGCGCGGGTCATCAAGGAGCGGCTGGTCAAGGAGGCCGAGGCGCTGTCGGGCTCGACCGAGTGGGGTCCCACGGCCGGCAAGTACCGCGACCTGATGCGCGAGTGGAAGGCCGCCGGCCCCGCCCCCCGCGAGGTCGACGACCAGCTCTGGCAGCGCTTCCGCGGCGCGCAGGACACGTTCTTCGGCGCCCGCGACGCGACCAACGCCGCGCTCGACGAGGAGTTCGCCGCGAACGCCGTGGTCAAGGAGGAGATCCTGGTCGAGGCCGAGAAGCTCGTCCCGGTCACGGACCTGGAGGCCACCAAGAAGGCCTTCCGCGACCTCGCCGACCGCTGGGACGCCGCAGGCAAGGTGCCGCGCGACCGGATGAAGGACCTCGAGGGCCGCATGCGCAAGGTCGAGCAGGCCATCCGCGCGGTCGAGGACGAGCAGTGGAGCCGCAGCGACCCCGAGAAGTCCGCGCGTGCCGACGACATGATCGGCAAGCTCGAGGCGGGCATCGCGGACACGCAGGCCAAGCTCGACAAGGCCACCGCCGCCGGTGACACCAAGCGCGCCAAGGACCTCGAGTCCGAGCTGGCCAACAAGCAGGCCTTCCTCGACATGGCGCGCAAGGCGGCCGCCGACTTCGGCTGAGCGGGCAGGTCAGGACGTGACGCGGTAGGCGTCGAACACGCCCGGCACGGCGCGTACGGCACGCAGCACGCCGTCGAGGTGGGCGGCGTCGGCCATCTCGAAGGAGAAGCGGCTCTTGGCCACCCGGTCGCGGGTGGTCGAGAGGGTGGCGCTGAGGATGTTCACGTGGGCGTCCGAGAGCGCCATCGTGATGTCGGAGAGCAGGCGCGCCCGGTCGAGCGCCTCGACCTGGATGTTGACCAGGAAGGTCGACTGCGACGTCGGCGCCCACTCGACCTCCAGCACCCGCTCGGGCTGGCCGAGCAGGCTCGAGGCGTTGGTGCAGTCGCGGCGGTGCACCGACACTCCCCCGCCCTTGGTCACGAAGCCCAGGATCGGGTCGGGCGGCACCGGGGTGCAGCACTTGGCGAGCTTGACCCAGAGGTCGTCGACACCGGGGACGATGACGCCGGAGTCGGTCGGGGCGCGCTTGGCGCGCGAGCGGCCGGTGATCGTGACGGCCTCGGACATGTCCTCGGCCGCGCCGTCGTCGCCGCCGTGGAGGTCGATCACGCGGCGTACGACGGCCTGGGCGCTGAGGTTGCCCTCGCCGACAGCCGCGTAGAGCGCGGAGACGTCGGCGTGGTGGAAGTGCTCGGCCACGAGCGCCAACACGTCGTGGGTCATCAGGCGGGTGAGGGGCAGGCCCTCCTTGCGCATGAGCTTGGCGATCTGGTCCTTGCCGTGCTCGATCGCCTCCTCGCGCCGCTCCTTGGTGAACCACTGGCGGATCTTGGAGCGGGCGCGCGGCGACTGGACGAAGTTGAGCCAGTCGCGCGACGGGCCGGCCGTCGGGGCCTTGGAGGTGAAGACCTCCACCACGTCGCCGTTGTCGAGGGTCGACTCCAGCGGCACGAGGCGGCCGTTGACCCGCGAGCCGATCGTGTGGTGGCCGACCTCGGTGTGGACGGCGTACGCGAAGTCGACGGGCGTCGCACCCATCGGCAGCGGGATGACGTCACCGCGCGGGGTGAAGACGTAGACCTGCTGCTGGTTCATCTCGAAGCGCAGGGACTCCAGGAACTCACCCGGGTCCTCGACCTCGCTCTGCCAGTCGAGGAGCTGGCGCAGCCAGGTGAGGTCGTCCTTGTCGCCGAGGCGGTCGGTGTCGACGCCGGCCTTGGAGTTCTCCTTGTACTTCCAGTGCGCCGCGACGCCGTACTCCGCACGACGGTGCTGGGCGAAGGTGCGGATCTGCACCTCGACGGGCTTGCCCTGCGGACCGATCACCGTGGTGTGGAGCGACTGGTACATGTTGAACTTCGGCATCGCGACGTAGTCCTTGAAGCGCCCCAGCACGGGGTTCCACCGCGAGTGGATCACGCCGAGTGCGCTGTAGCAGTCGCGGTCCTCCTCGACGAGGATCCGGATGCCGACCAGGTCGTAGATGTCGGAGAAGTCGCGGCCGCCGACGATCATCTTCTGGTAGATCGAGTAGTAGTGCTTCGGGCGACCGGTGACCTTCGCGGTGATGCGCGCGCCCTTGAGGTCCTCCTCGATGTCCTCCACCACCTCGGTGAGGAACTGGTCGCGCGACGGCGCGCGCTCGGCGACCATCCGCACGATCTCGTCGTAGATCTTCGGGTGCAGCGTGGCGAAGGCGAGGTCCTCCAGCTCCCACTTCAGCGTGTTCATGCCGAGGCGGTGCGCGAGGGGGGCGTAGATGTCGAGGGTCTCGCGCGAGGAGCGCTCCTGCGAGGCCGCCGGGACGTAGCGGAGCGTGCGCATGTTGTGCAGGCGGTCGGCGAGCTTGATGACCAGCACCCGGATGTCGCGCGACATCGCCACGATCATCTTGCGGATCGTCTCGGCCTGCGCCGAGTCGCCGTACTGCACCTTGTCGAGCTTGGTGACGCCGTCGACGAGCAGGGCGACCTCGTCTCCGAAGTCGGCCCGCAGCGCGTCGAGCGTGTAGGGGGTGTCCTCCACCGTGTCGTGCAGCAGCGCGGCGACCAGGGTCGGCTCCGTCATGCCGATGTCGGCGAGGATCGTGGTCACCGCGAGCGGGTGGGTGATGTAGGGGTCGCCGCTCTTGCGCATCTGGCCGGTGTGCCACTTGTCCGCGACCGCGTAGGCGCGCTCGAGGAGGGCGAGGTCGGCCTTCGGGTGGTTGGCGCGCACGGCCCGGAAGAGCGGCTCCAGGACCGGGTTCGACGAGGGCGGCTTGGTGCCGACGCGGGCCAGGCGCGCGCGCATGCTGCGCGCTGTCAGGGGCGCCTTCGGCTCCTGCGTGGGCACCTGCTCCTCGGCCATCACCCCAGTCTAGTGACGGCCGTGGCGCGGTCGTACGCCGACGACCCCCGGGACCGCCGTCACACGGTCAGGAGGGTGGAGATCGGCAGGTCCCCGGTGACGGCGCGCGGGTCGAGGAAGGACAGCTCCATCAGGACCGAGGCGCCGGTGGCGACGCCGCCGCACGCCTCGATGAGCTGGCGGGTGGCCACAGCGGTGCCGCCGGTGGCGAGCACGTCGTCGACCATCAGCACCCGCTCCCCCGCGCCGATGGCGTCACGGTGCACCTCGAGGGTCGCCTCGCCGTACTCGAGGGTGTAGCTCACCGCGTGGGCCTCGCGCGGCAGCTTGCCGGCCTTGCGGACCGGGACGAAGCCGATGCCGAGCGCGAGCGCGACGGGTGCGGCGAGGATGAAGCCACGGGCCTCCATGCCCACGACCTTGTCGACCACGACGTTGCCGTGGTCGTCACGACCGGCCGCGGCCAGCGCGGTGATGACCGCGGAGAAGGCGTGGTGGTCGGCCAGGACCGGGGTGATGTCCTTGAACGTCACGCCCTTCTCGGGCCAGTCCGGCACGTCGACGGTGAGGCGCTCGAGCGCCTCCTGGGCCGTACGCCGGTCAGGCATCGCCGGACTCGCCCGGCTCGACCGCCACGGGCTGGTCGACCTTGGCGATCGCGGCGCGCGCGATCTCGATGACCGTGCCGTTGGTGATCTCGAGGTGGGCGCGGTCGTCGGTGAGGGAGACGACGGTGCCGAAGATGCCGGACGACATCATCACGCGCTGCCCGACCTGGATGCTCTCCTGCAGCCGCACGACCTCCTTCTGCCGGCGCTGCTGCGGGCGGACCACCATGAACCAGAAGAGGGCGAGGATGGCCACCAGGGGGATGAGGGCGGCGATGTCGTTCACGGTCGGGGCTCTCCTGAGGAGTGGGGGACGGAGCGCGTGGAGTCTACGCGGCGCCCGCGCGACGCCTCACACGTCGTCGAAGAGCGTGGAGTCGACGGTGGGCATCGCGGGAGGCGTGAGCCCGAGGTGGTGCCACGCCGCGGGGGTCGCGACGCGTCCGCGGGGCGTACGTGCGAGCAGGCCGCTGCGGACCAGGAACGGCTCGGCCACCTCCTCGACGGTCTCGCGCTCCTCGCCCACGGCGACGGCGAGGGTCGAGATGCCGACCGGTCCCCCGCCGAAGCGACGGCACAGCACGTCGAGGACGGCGCGGTCGAGTCGGTCGAGCCCGGACTCGTCGACCTCGAAGAGCTCCAGCGCGGCCTGCGCCACCGGCAGGCTGAGCACGCCGTCGGCACGGACCTGGGCGTAGTCGCGGACCCGGCGCAGCAGCCGGTTGGCGATGCGCGGGGTGCCGCGCGAGCGCGACGCGATCTCGCTCGAGCCGTCGACGGTGAGGTGCACCCCGAGCAGGCCGGCCGAGCGGTGCACGATCTGGTCGAGCTCGTGGGGCTCGTAGAACTCCAGGTGGGCGGTGAAGCCGAAGCGGTCGCGCAGCGGGCCCGGCAGCAGGCCCGCGCGGGTCGTGGCGCCGACCAGGGTGAAGGGCGGGATCTCCAGCGGGATCGCGGTGGCGCCGGGGCCCTTGCCGATGATCACGTCGACCCGGTAGTCCTCCATGGCCATGTAGAGCATCTCCTCGGCCGGGCGCGACATCCGGTGGATCTCGTCGACGAAGAGCACGTCGCCCTCGTTGAGGCCGGAGAGGATCGCGGCCAGGTCGCCGGCGTGGGTGATCGCCGGACCGCTGGTGAGGCGCAGCGGGGTGCTCATCTCGGCGGCGATGATCATCGCCAGCGTCGTCTTGCCCAGTCCCGGCGGGCCCGAGAGCAGCACGTGGTCGGGCGCCCGGCCACGGCGGCGAGCCGCCTCGAGGACGAGCCCCAGCTGGTCGCGTACGCGGACCTGCCCGACGACCTCGTCCAGGGTCTTCGGACGCAGCGCGGCCTCGACGGCGCGCTCGTCACCGTCGGCGTCGGCGTCGGTGAGCCGCTGGAGGTGGCCGATCTCGGCCTCGCTCAGCGCGACGTCGTCGTAGGTGTCCTCGTCGGTGTCGTCCCAGTTCATCGGCGCCTCGTCCTCACGCCTTGCTCAGCGTGCGCAGCGCGGCGCGCAGGAGGGCGCCGACGTCGGGCATCTCCCCCGCGTCGGGCGCGACGGCCTCGACGGCCTTCTCGGACTCCTTCGCCGACCAGCCGAGGCCGACGAGGCCCTGCTGGACCTGGTCGCGCCACGGCGCGCCGGCCGAGTGAGCGGCGGGCGAGGTGTGGGCACCCACGGGCGGTCCGATGCGGTCCTTGAGCTCGAGGATGATGCGCTGCGCGCCCTTCTGGCCGATGCCCGGGACGCGGGTGAGCGCCTTGACGTCCTCGGTCGTGATGGCACGGCGTACGTCGTCGGGGCTCATCACCGCGACGATCGCCTGGGCGACCTTCGGGCCGACGCCGGAGGCGGTCTGCACGATCTCGAAGACCTGCTTCTCGTCGTCGTCGAGGAAGCCGAAGACGGTCAGGCTGTCCTCGCGGACCACCATGCTGGTGGGCAGCGTGGCCTGCCGACCCACTCGGAGCGTGGCGAGGGTGCCGGGCGTGCACATCAGCTCGAGGCCGACCCCGCCGACCTCGAGAACGGCGCTGTTGAGCGTGACGGCGGCGACCTCGCCGCGGACGAAGGCGATCATCGGGTCCTCACAGGTCGTCGGTTGGCGGCCACGGCGGCGTCGAGGCGGGACTGCGCACCGCCGCGCCACACGTGGGTGATGGCCAGGGCCAGGGCGTCGGCGGCGTCGGCGGGCTTGGGCAGCTCGGTCAGGCGCAGGATGCGCACCACCATCGCACCGACCTGCGCCTTGTCGGCGCGGCCGTTGCCGGACACGGCGGCCTTGACCTCGCTGGGGGTGTGCAACGCGATGGGCAGGCCCCTCCGCGCGGCGACCACGAGGGCGATGCCGCTGGCCTGGGCGGTGCCCATGATGGTGCTGACGTCGGAGCGGGCGAAGACGCGCTCGACCGCCACCGCGTCCGGGCGGTGCTCCTCGATCCACGCGTCCAGCCCGCGCTCGATGCTGACCAGCCGCTCCGCGATAGGGAGGCTGGAGCTGGTGCGGATGACGCCCACGTCGACCATCGTCAGGGGGCGCCCGACGCTGCCGTCGACGACGCCCACGCCGCACCGGGTGAGGCCGGGGTCGATGCCGAGCACCCGCACGTCGCTCCACCTCGTCCCGTCAGTCCGTCCGAACACGTGTTCGTGTGCCCACGCTAACCCGCCCCGGCTGTGGGGCGTCGGACGACACGCGGCGGGGCGGCGGCTCCGCGGCGGTCGGTCCCCGCGCCGGCCCCGCTGTAACGCCGGGTTAGTGCATGTAGGCACCCCCGCAGAGCATAGGTAGAACAAGCACCAACCCGGCGTTACATCCGCAACCCGCAGCGGAGCCGAGCCCCGGACCGGGCCACCGTTCCTCCACAGGCACCGGCTGCCGGCCGCTCTCCACAGCCGGTCGGCGGCCCGGTCGCGGGACAGGTGCCAGCCCGGTGAGCCTCGGATCCATGTACCTCCCCGCCTTCGCCCTCCTCCGGCGCCAGCACGGCCTGATCACCCACGCACAGGCACTGGAGCTGGTGCCGCACCGGGGCGACGTACGCCGCCTCGTGCGCGCCGGGCGCCTGGTCCCGGTGCGGCGCGGGGTGCTCGCCGACCGCGAGGTGTGGGACGCCGCAGATCCCTACCGGGAGAGGCCACTCCTGCGCATCCGTGCCGCCACCCTCACCCTGCAGGCGCCGTCGTACGTGTTCAGCCACGACTCCTCCTCGATCGTGCTCGAGATGGGCGCCCCGGCGCCGGATTCGGCGCTGATCCACATCAGCCGGGCCAAGGTGCACGGCGACGCGGTGCGGGCCGGCATCAAGCACCATCGAGCGCCGTACGTCCGCGCCGAGGTGGTCGAGGTCGCCGGACTGCGCCTGCTGGACCCGGCGCGAACCGCCCTCGACATGGCGCGCGAGCACGGGCGGGCGGCCGGCCTCGCGGCATGCGACGCCGCACTCCGGCTCGGCGTGACCCGCGACGAGCTGGCGGAGGTCTTCGCACGGATGCATTGCTGGCCGGGGAGCACGGTGATGCGCTGGTGCATCGAGCACGCCGACGCGGGTGCTGAGAGCTACCTCGAGTCCGTGGGTCGCGAGCTCGTGCTCGAGCTGGGCGTCGGGGTTCCGCACACCCAGTTCGGCATCTCCGACGGGCGCCGCGAGGCCTGGTGCGACATCCGGGTGGGAAGGCATGTCTTCGAGGTCGACGGTCTGCTGAAGTACCCCGACGACCCCGCGGCGGCCAGACAGGTGCTGCGCAAGGAGAAGGAGCGCCAGGACTTCCTCGGCGGCTTCAAGCTCGGCGTCTCCCGCATCACGGCGTACGACTGCGGAGGGGGTCGGCAGGCGGCACTGGCGCGGCTGCACCGGGAGCAGTCCGACACGTGCCGCCGGTTCGGGACGTCCATCGACGACCTGGCGCCGTACGTCCTCCCCGCCTCGCAGCGGCGCCGGAGCGGCTGAGCCGCAGGCGGGACAGCCGCCGGAGGCTCCCGATGTAACGCCGGGTTAGTGCTTGTAAGCACCCCTTCAGAACATGGGTAGAACAAGCACCAACCCGGCGTTACAGCGGGTGAGGCGGTCAGGCCGTCAGGCGTCGGCGGCTTCGAGCTCGGCCATCACGTCGGCGGGGATGTCGACGTTGGTGAAGACGTCCTGGACGTCGTCGAGGTCCTCGAGCGCGTCCACGAGGTGGAGCACCTTGGCGGCGCCGTCAGCGTCGACGGGGATCTCGAGGCTGGCGACGAACTCCACGTCGGCGGAGTCGTAGTCGATGCCGGCGTCCTGGAGCGCGGTGCGCACGGCCACCACGTCGGTCGCCTCGCTCTGCACCTGGAAGGCCTCGTCGAGGTCGTTGACCTCCTCGGCGCCGGCGTCGAGGGTCGCCTCGAGGACGTCGTCCTCGGTGACCTCCCGGACCGTGCCGTCGTGGTCCTGCGACTTCGGCACGACGACGATGCCCTTGCGGGTGAACAGGCGCGAGACCGAGCCGGGGTCGGCCATCGTGCCGCCGTTGCGGGTGACGGCGGTGCGGACCTCCATCGCGGCACGGTTGGTGTTGTCGGTGAGGCACTCGACGAGGATCGCGACGCCCTGCGGGCCGTAGACCTCGTAGGAGATCGTCTTGTAGTCGACACCACCGGACTCAGCCCCGGAACCGCGCTTGAGGGCGGAGTCGATGTTCTTGTTGGGGACCGAGCTCTTCTTCGCCTTCTGGATGGCGTCATAAAGGGTCGGGTTGCCCGCGGGGTCGCCGCCGCCCTGCTTGGCCGCCACCTCGATGTTCTTGATGAGCTTGGCGAAGAGCTTGCCGCGCTTGGCGTCGATCGCGGCCTTCTTGTGCTTGGTCGTTGCCCACTTGGAGTGGCCTGACATGAGTCCCTCTTCTTCTCGACGTGCTGGGGCGGTCCGCGCTCAGGCCGAGCGCACCAGGTCCACGAACATGCCGTGCACCCGGTCGTCGCTGCCGACCTCGGGATGGAACGAGGTCGCCATCAGGGGGCCTTGCCGGACCGCGACGATCCTACCCGCGGCCGGACCGGTCTCCACGCGCGCGAGCACCTCGACGTCGTCCTCGACCGCCTCGACCCACGGCGCCCGGATGAAGACGGCGCGCACCGGGTCGGCCAGGCCGTCGACGTGCAGGTCCTCCTCGAAGGAGTCGACCTGGCGCCCGAAGGCGTTGCGACGCACCGTGATGTGCAGGCCACCGATGGTCTCCTGCCCGGCCGCGCCATCCTCGATGCGGTCGGCGAGCAGGATCATCCCGGCGCACGTGCCGAAGGCCGGCAGTCCCCCGCGTACGGCGTCGCGCAGGGGTCCGAGCAGGTCGAAGATCCTCGCGAGCTTGACCATCGTCGTGGACTCCCCGCCCGGGAGGACGAGGCCGTCGCAGGCCGCGAGCTCGGCGGGGCGGCGTACGGAGATCGCGTCGGCACCCAGCGAGCGCAGCGCCGCGAGGTGCTCGCGGACGTCGCCCTGGAGGGCGAGGACGCCGATGGTGGGCTGGGCGGCAGGCACAGAGGGAGGGTAGGACCGCGGGTCGATCCACGCTCAGGCGGGTCGGCCCGGCCGTATTCTGCGGCCATGGGACTTCGTCGTGGCCTCGCCGCCCTCACCGTCGCTGGCGCCGTCGTGGCCGCCACGGCGTACGCCGGACTACCGGACCGCGCGGTCACCGCGACCGCGGCCCCGGCACCCGCCGTGGACGGGAAACGTGTCGAGGGCTGGCCGGTGCGCTCCCCCGCCAGCGTCGGCCTGCGCGGCAGTGCGCTCCGCGACGGCGCGCGGGTGGCCAGGCGCCGCGACTCGACCTGCTTCGCCGTGCTCCGCAACGGCAAGCTCGTCCGCGAGGACAACTGGCAGCTGCGGCGGGACGCTCCGCGCGAGGTCTACTCCATCACCAAGTCGGTGACGAGCACCCTGGTCGGCATCGCGGTGCGCGACGGCGACCTGCGCCTCGACGACCGCGTCTCGCGCTACGTCCCGCAGTGGCGCGGCACCGCCTCGGCGACGGTGACGGTGCGCAACCTCCTCGCCAACGACAGCGGGCGCTTCTGGTCGCTGCAGTCGGACTACGCCGACCTGCTCTCGGCGCGCAGCCGGACGGCGTACGCCATCGGGTTGCCGCAGCAGCACGCGCCCGGCACCGCGTGGGCCTACAACAACGCCGCGATCCAGGTGCTGGAGCGGGTGCTGGAGAGGTCGACCGGGATGGGGGTGGCGAGGTACGCCCGGACCCGGCTCTTCGAGCCCCTCGGGATGGCGCGCACGAGGTTCATCACCGACCGGGCCGACGACGCCGCGGTGTTCTACGGCCTGCAGACGACGTGCCTCGACATCGCCCGGTTCGGCACGCTGCAGCTCGGCAGGGGCAAGGCGTACGGCACCCGGCTGCTCGACAAGGGCTACGTCGCGGACGCCGTCGGTCGCTCCTCGACCCCGCACAACGCGGCCTACGGCTACCTGTGGTGGCTGAACCGCCCCGGCCCCCTGCGCGGTGCCACGGACGCGGTCGACGCGCAGGGCCAGCCGCTGCGTCAGGTCACCGGCCAGCTCGCGCCGGCGGTCGACGAGGACGTCTACGCCGCGCTCGGCTTCGGCGGGCAGGTGCTGCTCGTCGACCCGAGCACGCGGACGATGGTGGTGCGCCTCGGCCTCCCCGCCCAGGCGGGCGAGGAGGCGTACGGCTTCGTCGATGCCGCGACGGTGCTTGCGCGGGCGGTGCGCTGAGGCGGGTGGCTACCAGCCGCGCTCGGCGAGGCGGTGGGGCTGCGGGATCTCGTCGACGTTGATGCCGACCATGGCCTCACCGAGGCCGCGCGAGACCTTGGCGACCACGTCGGGGTCGTCGAAGAAGGTCGTGGCCTTGACGATGGCCTCGGCGCGCTCGGCGGGGTTGCCGGACTTGAAGATGCCCGAGCCCACGAAGACGCCCTCGGCGCCGAGCTGCATCATCATCGCCGCGTCGGCCGGGGTGGCGATGCCGCCGGCGGTGAAGAGCACGACCGGGAGCTTGCCCGCCGCCGCGACCTCCTTGACCAGCTCGAAGGGAGCCTGGAGCTCCTTGGCCGCGACGTAGAGCTCGTCCTCGGACATGGAGTGCAGGCGGCGCAGCTCGCCGCCGATGGTGCGCATGTGCATGACGGCGTTGGACACGTCGCCGGTGCCGGCCTCGCCCTTGGAGCGGATCATCGCCGCGCCCTCGGTGATGCGGCGCAGGGCCTCGCCGAGGTTGGTCGCACCGCACACGAAGGGGACGGTGAACTTCCACTTGTCGATGTGGTTGGCGTAGTCGGCCGGGGTGAGCACCTCGGACTCGTCGATGTAGTCGACACCGAGCGACTGCAGCACCTGCGCCTCGGCGAAGTGGCCGATGCGGGCCTTGGCCATCACCGGGATCGAGACGGCCTCGATGATGGAGTCGATCATGTCGGGGTCGCTCATGCGCGACACGCCGCCCTGGGCGCGGATGTCGGCCGGGACGCGCTCGAGCGCCATCACCGCGACGGCGCCGGCGTCCTCGGCGATCTTCGCCTGCTCGGCGGTGACGACGTCCATGATGACGCCGCCCTTGAGCATCTCGGCCATGCCGCGCTTGACGCGGCTCGTGCCGTGCTCGATGGGGGTCTCGGGGGTGTGCTCAGCCATGGCCAGATCGTAGTCCCGGCTCATCCCAAAGGATGCATCGGGCTCGGTCTCCGATGACGTACCACCACATACGCCAGAGCGGCCCCGACGAGCACTCGCGGGCCGGGGCCGCCCTGCTTCTACTTGTGCTGGGTTCTAGGAGGTGCTGCAGCGGTTCGAGAGGTTGCGAGCGTTGTTGTTGTAGACAAGGTTGGCCTCGTTGACCCACCCGTTTCCGTCCGTGCCACGGCCGTACCAGAAGACGTTGCCGCCCGAGGTGCTGAACTCCCAGCACCACAGGTTCCACGAGTAGCGACCACTGCCCACGCCGGCGTCGGCGCAGGTCGAGCTTGGGCCAACATTGATCGCCTTGCCGCTCCTCACGCTGTCCGTGCCGTTGCTGTGGTCACGAACAACGAAGGAGCAGTCGGCGGCGTTCGCCGGAGTGGCAGCCGTGGTGACGACGCCCATCGTTGCGAAGGGAAGTACGACGGCAAGCCCGAGACGCGAAAGTGAACTCATGCCACTTTCCTTTCCAGTCGATTGATACGCCGCCAGCTGGCGACGCCTCGCAACTATCCACCGGATAGCCACATTCGACCAACGACACGCCGAATGTTCGTTAAACGAACACCTTGGTCAGCGAGAGGGAGAGGAAGCCGCGCGCTCCAGCGCCTGGCGGCGTACGACCCAGATGCGCTGGACGACGGTCACGGTCGCCGCGACGGCGAGCGCCCAGAGCGCCACCTCGAGCAGGATCGGCAGGTCGAGCACGTCGGCGAAGAAGGCCGGGACGAGCATGCCGACGAGGCGGTCGGGGCGCTCGGCGATGCCGACCTTGGCGTCGTAGCCGAGGTGGTCGGCCTTGGCGCGGGCGTACGACGTCACGGCGCCCATCAGCAGGATGACCAGGCACAGCACGAGGTAGAGGCGGCTCTCGACCTGCCAGGCGAAGTAGAGCGCCAGCCCGCCGAACAGCGCGCCGTCGGCGACGCGATCGAGGGTGGAGTCGAGGAAGGCGCCGAAGTCGTCCTTGCGGCCGGTCTTGCGGGCCATCGCGCCGTCGATGAGGTCGCTGAAGACGAAGGCGGTGATGAAGAGGACGCCCTCCCACACCATCCCGCGGGGGAAGAAGAACAGCGCCCCGAAGCTCACGCCCAGGGTGCCGACCAGCGTCACCACGTCGGGGCTGATGCCGAGACGGACGAAGAGGTTGACGAAGGGCGCGAGCATGACGCCCTGCCAGAACTGCTTGAACCTGTCGAGCACGGCCGCAGGCTACCGCTCGAGCAGCGCGTCGCTGACGTCCGCCACCGCGGCGGGCGCGCCGGTGACGGTCCAGTCCACGCCGGCAGCGCGTACGACGACCGACTCGCCGCCGGCGCCTCGCATGATCGCCGCGCCCGGGAGGCGGTCCCAGTCGGCGACGGAGTGCTGGAAGAGCACGTCCCACTGGCCCGACGCGATCGCCGTCACGTCCATCGTGCCCGAGCCGAGCATCCGCAGCGTCCCGACCTCGCCGAGCGCGCGGGCGAAGGCCTCCCCCACCTCGCTGCCGTAGAACGGCGGATGGAGGTAGGTCGTGGCGCAGCGCGCCTCGCGCGGCGTCGCGGGCAGCGGCGCGAGGGGCGCACCGTCGAGGGTGGTCGGCAGACCGGGGCCCCCGACCCAGGTGCGGAGGGTGGACGCGTGGTGCACGGCGCCGAGCAGCACGTCGGCCTCGTCGTGCAGCGCGATGGCGCTGCACCACCAGTCGCTGCCGCGGGAGAAGTTGTAGGTGCCGTCGACGGGGTCGATGACCCAGGTGCGCCCCGAGGTGCCGGGGCGCGAGGTGCCCTCCTCCCCCACGATCGCGTCGTCGGGGCGCTCGGCGGTGAGCTGCTGGACGATCAGGCGCTCGGCCGCGGTGTCGGCCTGCGTGACGATGTCGGAGCCGCTGGTCTTGCGCGACACGTCGAGCCCCTCGCCCCGGATCCGGGCGGCCAGCAGGGCCGCCTCGCGGACCAGGTCGGCTGCGAGCGCGGCGTCGGCGGCGAGGTGCGCGTCATCCATGGCGCCCACGGTAGTGCGCAGGCGTACTGTGGCAGGACGGAGCCAGTCAGGCTACCGAACCGAGGAGCCCCGATGAGCGACAAGTCGCCACGGCAAGGCATGTCCAAGAAGTCCGGCAAGTCCATCAAGGAGAAGCGCGCCGACAAGCACGCGAAGGCGGCCGGGAAGAGCGGCGCCGACGAGACGTTCCTCCCCCCGAAGAAGAAGTGAGCCTGCTCAGCCTCGGCGTCATCGGCACGTCCGCCAAGGAGAACGAGCACCGCCTTCCGATCCACCCCGACCACCTCTCGCGCCTCGCCCCCGAGGTCGCGGCACGCACCACGCTCGAGCACGGGTACGCCGCCCGCTTCGGCGTGGGCGACGACGAGCTCGCCCCGCTCGTGGCCGGCTTCGCCTCCCGCGAGGAGATCCTGCGCGACGCCGACGTCGTGGTGCTGCCCAAGCCGCAGCACGAGGACGTGGCGATGATGCACCCCGGCCAGGTGCTGTGGGGGTGGCCGCACTGCGTGCAGGACGAGCGGATGACCCAGCTCGCGATCGACCGCGAGCTGACGCTGATCGCCTTCGAGGCGATGAACCACTGGACGTCCGACGGCCACGTCGGGCTGCACGTCTTCCACAAGAACAACGAGCTCGCGGGCTACTGCTCGGTGCTCCAGGCGATGGAGCTCATCGGGATCACCGGCGACTACGGGCGACGCCTCAGCGCGGTGGTGATCGGCTTCGGCGCCACGGCGCGTGGCGCGGTCACCGCCCTGAAGGCCCACGGCGTCAATGACGTCGCGGTCCTCACCACGCGCGGGGTCGCGGCCGTCGGCTCACCGATCCACTCTGTGCGGATCCGCCAGTTCGACCACGACCCCTCCAGCCCGGGGGTCAGCCACGTGATCACCGACCGCGGCCGCGAGCCGCTGGCGGCGTACCTCGCGGAGAACGACATCGTCGTGAACTGCACGTTGCAGGACACCGCGTCGCCGCTGACCTACCTGCGCACCGCCGACGTCGCGGCCTTCCGGCAGGGCAGCCTGGTGGTGGACGTGTCGTGCGACGAGGCGATGGGCTTCGAGTGGGCGGTGCCGACGACGTTCGACGACCCGATGTTCACCGTCGGCGACCGGGTCCACTACTACGCGGTCGACCACAGCCCGTCGTACCTCTGGAGCTCGGCGACGTGGGAGAACAGCGAGGCGCTGCTGCCGTTCGTCGACACCGTGCTCGGCGGCCCTGCGGCGTGGGACGCGAACGACACGATCCGCCGGGCCATCGAGGTCCGCGACGGGCGGGTCCGGAACCCCGCGATCCTGGCGTTCCAGGGGCGGGGGAAGGAGCACCCCTACGCGGTGGCCTGAGCCCCGTCCCACGCGTCGGCGAGCAGCCGGCGCGTGTCGGCGAGCAGCTGCGGGAGGATCTTGGCGCCGCCGACGACGGTGATGAAGTTGGCGTCGCCGGTCCAGCGCGGGACGACGTGCTGGTGAAGGTGCTCCGACAGCGAGCCGCCGGCCGAGCGGCCGAGGTTCAGCCCGACGTTGAAGGAGTGCGGCTGGCTGACCGCGCGGATCGCGCGCAGCGACTGCTGCGTCATCGCCATGAGCTCGAGCGACTCCTCGGGCGTGAGGTCGGCGAGGTCCGCGACGTGGCGGTAGGGCAGGACCATGAGGTGACCGGGGTTGTAGGGGTGCAGGTTCAGCACGACGTACGTCGACTCGCCGCGCGCCACGACGAGCGACTCGTCGTCGGGGTGGCCGGGGATCGCGCAGAAGGGGCAGCCCTCGTCGTCGACGGCCGAGCGGACGTAGGCCATCCGGTGGGGCGTCCAGATCCGCTCCAGCGCGTCGTCACTCATGCCCGCGATCCTAGGGTGGGCCCGTGACGTCGATCCGACCGGCCGTCGCGGCCGACATGGCCGCGGTCGCCGACCTGTGGCACCAGGGCTGGCACGACGGCCATGCCGGACACGTGCCCGAGGGTCTGACGGCCGCCCGCACGCTGCCGGCCTTCCACCAGCGCACGCCCGCGCGGGTCGCCGACACCACGGTGGCGGTGTCCGGCGACGGCGAGCTGCTCGGCTTCGTGATGGTCGTGGGCGACGAGGTGGAGCAGGTCTTCGTGGCTCCGGCCGCCCGCGGCACCGACCTGGCGCCTGCCCTGTTGGCGGAGGCGGAGCGACAGGTGGCTGCCGCCGGGCACGGGACCGCCTGGCTGGCGGTGGTGACCGGCAACGCTCGGGCGCGACGGTTCTACGAGAGGTGCGGCTGGCGCGACGAGGGCGACCTGTCCTACGAGGTGACGGCCGGCGGACAGACCTTCGTGTCGCCGTGCCGGAGGTACGTGAAGGCGGTCTGAGGTCGTCGCACGTGGTGGTCAACGGGACGGTCGCCGCGCGCGTCGTAGGTGCATGGTGACGACGAGCCGCTGTGCGGTGGTCCTGCTCGTCCTGCTGTCGGCGTGCTCTGCCGATCCGGCGGCTCCGAGCCCCACGGTGCCTGACGCCTCGACACCTGTGCCGACCGTTGCTCCGACCCCCTCGCCCGACCTCGCTCGTCTGGCCGACGGGTTCGTCGCCCACGCCGCGGGCGGGTCCGCGTCGTTCCCCCACCGCGCGATCGTGCGGCTGACGCTCGGTGGTGAGCCCGTGGGGGCCGTCGACGTCGCCTCGGTGCCCGACCGCGGCCTCTGGACCGGGTGCCCGCCCGGCTGGGAGGGGTACGCCGCTGCGTCGTGCCCGGTGGACTTCCTCGGACCGCTGCGGACGGCGCGGGCGAACGGGGCGTCCGTCGTCCACGAGGCGACGTACGGCGAGGTGACGTGCGCGCCGAGTCGCTCCGGGCCGCTGCCCGAGGGGCGGCTCGTCGTGATCAGGCCAGACCCCGAGAACCGGGACTGCGCGCGGGACTTCGCGCTGGTGCTGGTCGCGGACGAGCGGGGTCGGTTGCGCGCCGTCGACCTGACGCTGTCCGCGCCGTGACCCAAGAGCGCCTGCGCCCGCGCGTGGCTACCCTCGCGACATGGTCAGGGCAGTCGTGCGTCAGTGGTCCGACGAGGACGGCCGGGATCCCTTCGACGCGATCGCCGGGGTCTTCGCGCTGGGCGACCCGACTGCCGTGCGTCCGGTGGCCGGAGGTCTGTCGAACGAGATGTGGAAGCTCGACACGAGCACGGGAGCATTCGCCGTCAAGGTCATGCGGGCCCACACGGACGAGCCCGGGTTCCGCGACAACATCGAGACGGCTCACGACATCGAGGCCGCCGCGTTCCGGCACGGCGTGCCGTGCCCGGAGCCGATGCTCGCTGTTGGAGGCCATTGCCTGGCTGATGTGGCCGGAGACCTCGTCAGGGTCCACCGATGGGTGGAGGGACGATCGGTGCAGCCACGGGCCTGGCTCGAGCAGGTCGGGGACCTCACAGCACAGATCCACGGCGTGTCCGAGCCCTTCGACGAGGTGCTCGACGACGAGCCGTGGGACGTCACCCGATGGGCCGGTCTCGCCGACCACCCCGACCTGCCGTCCGCGCTCGCACACGGCCTGAGCCGGGCAGCACCACGTCTCGCCGCCCTCGAGGCCGCGACGGCAGCGCCGGGATTGCCTACGCTCCACGCCAGCTCGCACGGCGACCTCGACCCGAAGAACACCCTGCGCGCCGGGAACACCCTGGTGGCACTCGACTGGGACGCTGCGGGTCCGCGACCAGTCATCAGAGAAGCAGCATCGGTGGCTCTCGACTGGAGCAGCGGTCCGCGCGAGTTCCAGCAGGTCATCGCGGCGTACAGCCGCGCTGCCCGAGTCGTCCCACCCGCCGAGCCGTGGGTCCTCGGCGGGTGGGTCTCGGCGCTTGCAGGATGGCTGGTCCACAACGCCACCACCCGGCCCGGAGACCCCCTCGGTCGTGAGCAGACGAGGCTGACCTGCGATCGGCTCCTAGGCTTGCACACTCATCTCGGCTCGTACGTCGAAGCCCTCGGGTCAGCCTGAGTTGTTCCCGACAGCCCCTCACATCGCCGTCGGAACGTGCCTATGGCCCCGCCAACGCTGGGTCGGCGGGGTGTGGGGCGGCGTCATCTTCGAGGTGACGGGATCCGGGGTGGTCCGGGGTCCGGTGGGTCGAGGGCGGTGGTTCCATCACGGTCGCGGCGGTAGCGGTGGCCGTGAGGGGACGTCCACTCGAACACCCCGGGCGCGACCATGTCGTAGTGCCAGGCGGAGTGGGTCTTGAGGCGGTGGTGGAACCGGCACAATGCGCCCAGGTTCTCGGTCTCGGTCGGTCCGGGCTGGGGACGACCCTCTGCCTCGGCGTCGTGGTCGTACTCGATGACGTGGTCGACGTCGCAGCCGCGGGGTGGGCGCCCGCACCACGGGAACACGCACGCCCGGTCGCGAAGGATGATGTGGTCGCGGATCCGGTCCGGGATCTCGTAGCCCGGCGCGGACTTGTCGACGTTGAGATCGACGATCGGCTTGACCGTGACCTTCGTCCGGGAGTCGCCACACCACGAGCGGAGCTGGTCGAGCAGGACGAGCCGCTGGCCTTCCTCGAGCCTCCCAGTCGGGCCGAACACGGTGGTGTCGCCGGACAGGGTGGCGTCGAAATGGGCGTGGAGCACGACCTGCCGGGCGGCGGGGAGGTCGTGTCTCGATACGCCGGCTCGTTCCTCACCGGCTACTCGACCACCGATAGATCCACCGGCCGTTCGACCACCAACGGAGTCGTGGAGGTCGAGCGCGGTCTGCGTCCGCGCCAAGTCGCCCAACGCCTTGGCCCGCCGTGCATCGAGCGACTCCTGCGACCCGAGGGCCTTCTGCGTTGCCGCGCCGTGGGCGAGCGCCTGATGGAGGTCGAGCCCGTCGGCGAGATCCATCTCGGCCTCGAGCCGGACGGTGCCGGCGAAGTGGACGTCCTCGTCGTGGATCGTCACGTGCCGCGGGTCCACGTGGAGGTAGCCATCCTCCGGATCGGATGCAGGATCCACGCCGCCGAGGTCGAACCGCTTGATCGTTTCCGCGACGAGCCGCTCCAGCTGCGCGGGACCGATCTTCCCGGCCACGGCGGCGACCTGCGCGTCGACGAACCGGGCAGCCTCCACCGTCAACGCTGGCGTCGAATGGATCGTGATCTCCGCAACGGCACGCGCCCGCCACGCCGGCACCCGTCCGGCGTGGACCTGGCTCCAGAGCCGCGGGAGTCGGTGGCGGAGCTCGAGAGCGTGACCGATGAGCTTCTTCGCCGACACGCTCGTGATGCCCAGAACAGTGCCGAGCTCGGCGACGCAGAACTCCGCGACCAGCGGCGCACCCGGGCCGGCGATGGGCTCCTCGTGTTCACAACCGGCGACGGTGAACGACGCTGCGAAGTGGACCGACTCCGGCGGGTGCAGGTCCGCCCACCGCGCGGCGAGATCCAACACGTCAGCTGCGGCCTGCTCCTCGGCGGCCTTGCGGGAGCGGATCGAGGCGAGCAGGGCTTCGGGGCCGAGGGCGTCTGCCCCGGCCTCTGCTCCTGTCTCCAGCATCTCGATCATGCGTTCGACTCTAGGGAAGGGGTCCGACAGTGGGCTCAGGTCTCGATACGCCTCGCTCGGCTACTCGACCACCGAGAGAAGGGCGACTCGACCACCGATGGAGGAGTGATCAGGCCCAGGCCTGCGCGAGGCGGCGTACGACCTCGGTCAGGCGTTCGGGCGACGTGGCGATGTTGAGGCGTACGTGCCCGGTGGTGCCGGGTGCGTAGGACTCCCCCGCGCTGACCATCACGCGACCGCGCTGGAGGGCGACGGCCGCGGCGTCGGCGTGGCCGTAGGCGGAGGCGTCGAGCCAGGCGAGGTAGGTCGCCTCCAGCGGACGCATGCGCACCTCGGGCAGGTGGGTGGCCAGCAGCTCGGCGAGGAGCGCGCGCTGCTCGTCGAGCCGCTCGATCAGCGAGGCGAGCCACGGGTCGCCGTGGTCGTAGGCCGCACGGGCCGCGACCATGCCGAGCGGGGAGTAGGAGTCGTTGCGCGACATCGGCTGGTCGACGAGGCGCAGCTGGTCGGCGCGGTCGGGCACCACGATCTGGGCGCAGCGCAGGCCGGCGGTGTTGAAGGCCTTGGACGCCGCGACGACTGCGACGGCGTGGTCGTGCGTGCCCTCGATCGCGAGGTACGAGACGTGCTCCGCGCCCGGCAGCACCAGGGGTGCGTGGATCTCGTCGCTGACGACCCGGGCGCCGTGGCGCAGCACCACGTCACGGATGCCCTCGAGCTCGGCGCGGGTGAACACGCGGCCCCACGGGTTGTGCGGCTGGGTGAGCAGCAGCGTCTGTGCCCCGTCGGCGAGGAGCCGGTCGAGCCGGTCGAGGTCGATCTCGGCACGCGCGGCCGACGGCGGCACCTCGAGCAGGTGCTCGGCGCGGCCGGTGACGCGGGCGAGACCGTGCTGGGCGTTGTAGCCGGGCGTCGGGAAGACCACGCCACCGGGACCGCTGAAGACGTCGATCGCGAGGCGTACGCCCGCGGTGACGTCGACGACCGGGTGCACCGCCTGCGGCTCCGGCGCCCAGCCGAAGTGCCGCGCCGACCAGGCGGCGTAGGACTCGGCGAGGGCCGCGTCCCAGCCGAAGGTCGGGTAGCCGGTGATCCCGTCGGCGAGCACCTGCTGCACGGCCCCGAGCACGACCGGGTCGACGGCGTAGTCCATCTCCGCCACCCAGGCGGGCAGGACGCCCTCGGGCACGCCCCACTTCAGGGGGAGCTTGAGCCGCGCCTCGGCCTCGGTGAGGTCGACCACCGGCCGCCGTGCCGTCGTAGGGGTCATCGCGGTCCTCCCCGGTCGTCGAGCTGCGGGCTCCACGCTGCCGCGAGCTCCTCGACCGTCAGCTCGGCCAGCTGCTGCTCGAGGTGGGCCCGCGTCACGCCGATCTCGTCGTGCGTGACGTCGACCCGGACCACCTCGGTGCCGTCGTCGCGCCGCGAGACGACGTACGCGCCGCCGGCTCCGGTCGCGTCGTTGCCCGGGACCGTGTCGGCCAGCGTCACGGCCTGCCAGACGGCCGCGGCGAACAGTCGCAGCCCACGCCGCTCGGTCGGCTCGAAACGCAGCTCGAGGACGTCGCCGGCCCGCTCCACCGCCGGCTCAGACCTGCTCGCGCGAGGCCACCGCACGCGCGACGCGCTCGATCGCCTCGTCGATCGGTACGCCGTTGTCCTGGCGGCCGTCGCGGTAGCGGAACGAGACCGCTCCCGCCTCGATGTCGTCGTTGCCGGCGATGATCATGAACGGCACCTTCTGCAGCTGCGCGTTGCGGATCTTCTTCTGCATCCGGTCGTCGGAGTCGTCGACCTCGACCCGCAGCCCCTGTGCCTTCATCCGGCGCGCCAGGTCGTGCAGGTAGTCGGCGGCGAAGTCGGCGACGGGGATCGCCTGGACCTGCACCGGCGCGAGCCAGGGCGGGAAAGCGCCGGCGTAGTGCTCCACGAGCACGCCGAGGAACCGCTCGATCGAGCCGAACTTCGCCGAGTGGATCATCACCGGCTGCTTCCGGGTGCCGTCGGCGGCCTGGTAGGTCAGGTCGAAGCCCTGCGGCTGGTTGAAGTCGTACTGGATGGTCGACATCTGCCAGGTGCGGCCGATCGCGTCCTTGGCCTGCACCGACACCTTCGGGCCGTAGAACGCGGCACCGCCCGGGTCCGGGACGAGCTCGAGACCGGACTCCTCGCACGCGGTGCGCAGCACCTCGGTGGCGTTGGCCCACTGCTCCTCGGAGCCGACGAACTTGTCGGGCTTGGAGTCGTCGCGGGTCGAGAGCTCGAGGTAGAAGTCGTCGAGGCCGAAGTCGCGCAGCAGCCCGAGCACGAAGTCGAGCAGGTGCTTGATCTCGGCGGGCGCCTGCTCCTCGGTGACGTAGGAGTGCGAGTCGTCCTGGGCGAAGCCGCGCACGCGGGTCAGGCCGTGGATCACGCCGGACTTCTCGTAGCGGTAGACGTGCCCGAACTCGAAGAGCCGCAGCGGCAGCTCGCGGTAGGACCTACCGCGCGAGCGGTAGATCAGGTTGTGCATCGGGCAGTTCATGGCCTTGAGGTAGTAGTCCGCGCCCTCGAACTCCATCGGCGGGAACATCGTGTCCTTGTAGTAGGGCAGGTGTCCCGAGAGGTGGAAGGTCCCCTCCTTGGAGATGTGCGGGGTGCCGACGTAGTCGAAACCCTCCTCGATGTGCCGGCGGCGGACGTAGTCCTCCATCTCCCGCTTGATCACGCCACCCCTGGGGTGGAAGACCGGCAGGCCGGAGCCGATCTCGTCGGGGAAGCTGAAGAGGTCGAGGTCGCGACCGAGCTTGCGGTGGTCGCGCTTCTCGGCCTCGGCGATCCGCTCGAGGTGCGCCTCGAGCGCCTCCTTGGACTCCCACGCGGTGCCGTAGATGCGCTGGAGCTGCTTGTTCTTCTCGTCGCCGCGCCAGTAGGCGGCGGCGCTGCGCATGAGCTTGAAGGCCGGGATCCGCTTGGTGGTGGGCAGGTGCGGACCACGGCACAGGTCCGACCACTTCGCCTCGCCGCTGCGGCCGATGTTGTCGTAGATGGTGAGCTCGCCGGCCCCGACCTCGACGCTCGCACCCTCGGTGCCCTCGGCGCCCGCGCCGCCCTTGAGGCCGATCAGCTCGATCTTGTAGGGCTCGTCCTTGAGCTCGTCGAGCGCGTCGGCGTCGGTGGTGACCCGACGCTCGAAGCGCTGGTTCTCCTTGATGATCTTGCGCATCGCGGACTCGATCTTCACCAGGTCCTCGGGCACGAACGGGGTCTCGACGTCGAAGTCGTAGTAGAAGCCGTTCTCGATCGGCGGGCCGATGCCGAGCTTCGCCTCGGGCCACAGCTGCTGCACCGCCTGCGCCATCACGTGCGCGGTGGAGTGGCGCAGGATGTCGCGGCCGTCGGCGCTGTCGATGGCCACGGACTCGACCTCGTCGCCGTCGGCGAGCTCGTAGGCCAGGTCCTTGAGCTGGCCGGCGACGCGCGCCGCGACCACGTCGGCGTCCTCGCGGAACAGCTCCCACGCCTTGGTGCCGGTCGTGACCGTGGTCTCCGCACGCTGATCGGCGTGGATGCGGACGACCTGGATGTCGGGCACGAGAGCTCCTGTGGGGGTGTGGAGGGTGGGTCGGGATGGTCCGGCGATGCTATCGGCCGGTCGCGCTCGCGCTCACCCCGGTTTCGCCGCCGCTGTCCCCCGGAGCCACCCACCCGGTCGGGTGGGGACCCGCGGTGTGGGCCGCGAACGTGGGTACATCGCGTGCATGACGCTCGCGCAACGCCGGCAGGCGCCCTCCTCGGCCCCGCCGCTCACCATCGCCTCGGTCCCGTCGGGGCACGTCTACGTACGCCACCTCTCCCCCGTCGACGGCCGGGGAGCGGTCCGCCTGCCCGACCCGGCACCCGGGAACCCCGACCGTCCCGCCGGAGCGACGTGGTGGCCGCCGGTGATGCTCGACCCCGAGTGGGCACGGGAGGCCGACTTCGACGTCTTCCACCTCCACTTCGGCTTCGACGCGTGCGCGCCCGAGCAGCTGCACCGGCTGACGCGCGTGCTGCGCGGCCGGGGCAAGCCGTTCGTCTTCACCGTCCACGACCTGCGCAACCCGCACCACAGCGACCGGAGCCTCCACGACGAGCAGCTCGACGTGCTCGTCGCGGCCGCAGATGCCGTCGTGACGCTGACCCCCGGGGCCGCCCGCGAGATCGAGTCCCGCTGGGGGCGTACGCCGGTCGTGGTCCCGCACCCGCACGTCGTCGACCTCCCGACCATGACGCGCGCCCTCGAGGTGCGGCCGCTGTGGCGCCACCGCCCCTTCCGCGTGGGCCTGCACCTCAAGAGCCTCCGGGCCAACATGGACCCGATGCGGCTGCTGCCCACGCTCGTGGACACCGTCGCCGGGCTCGACGACGCGGTGCTCCAGGTCAACTGCCACCGCGACGTCCTCGACCCCGACGGCGCCCGGCGCGACGCCGAGCTCTCGGACTGGCTGCGGGGCGAGGCCGCGGCGAGGCGGCTCGAGCTGCACGTCCACGACTTCTTCTCCGACGACGACCTGTGGGCCTACCTCGCCTCGCTCGACCTCTCGGTCCTGCCCTACACCTTCGGCACCCACTCCGGCTGGCTGGAGGCGTGCCGCGACCTGCAGACCACCGTGCTGGCGCCGACGTGCGGCTACTACGCCGACCAGGGCCCGGTCCTGACCTACACCAACGACGGCGACGACTTCGACGCCGACTCGCTGCGCGACGCCGTGGTGCGCGCGCACGCCGAGCGCCCGCGGTGGGGCGCCACCCTCGACGAGCGCACCGCACAGCGCCGCGAGGTGGCCCGGGTCCACGAGGAGCTCTACCGGGAGCTGAGCAGGTGACGGCCCTCACCGTGCGCGACGGACACCGTGACCAGCAGGGGGACCGGCTCCGTGTCTGCATGATCGCCAACAGCCGCTTCCCGATCGCCGAGCCCTTCACCGGGGGCCTCGAGTCGATGACGTGGCACCTCGCACGCGAGCTGACCCGTCGCGGCCACGAGGTCCAGGTCTTCGCAGCTCCCGGCTCCGACCCCGAGCTCGGCGTCGTCGAGCTCGACGTCGTCGCCCTGCCCGAGCACGCGGGCCGTCACGACGTGGACGCGCCGCCGTACGTCGAGGTGGCCGAGCACCACGCCTACCTCACCCTCATGCTCGAGCTCGCCGGCGCGACCGGGGCGGGCTTCGACGTCGTGCACAACAACAGCCTCCACTACCTCCCGGTCGCGATGGCCCGCACGCTGTCCGCGCCGATGCTGACCACGCTCCACACGCCTCCGGTGTGGTGGCTGGAGTCCGCCGTCCGGCTCGACCGCGGCGCCAGCTCCTTCGCCGCCGTCTCGCAGCACACGTGCGACGCGTGGGCCTCGATCACCCCCAGCACGCGCGTGCTCAACGGCGTCGACGTGGACCGGTGGCCGGCCGGCCCCGGCGGCCCCGCCGCCGTGTGGTCCGGGCGGCTGGTGGCCGAGAAGGCGCCGCACGACGCGGTGCTCGCGGCCCGGCGGGCCGGGATCCCGATCGTGCTGGCCGGTCCGCTGCTCGACCAGCACTACTTCCGCACCTCGGTGCAGCCCCTGCTCGGCCCCGACGCGACGTACGCAGGGCACCTGGCGCAGGCCGAGCTCGCCGCGCTGGTCGGCAGCTCGGCGGTCGCCGTGGTGACGCCCGCCTGGGACGAGCCCTACGGCCTCGTCGCCGCGGAAGCACTGGCGTGCGGCACACCGGTGGCGGCGTACGCCCGCGGTGGCCTGCCGGAGGTGCTGTCCCCCGACACCGGCCGGCTCGCCGTCGCCGGTGACGTGGACATGCTGGCGCTGGCGATGCGCGACGCGGTCGTCCTCGACCGGACCCGCTGCCGCGAGCACGCCGTCGCCGAGCTCTCGCTGGACCGGATGGTCGACCGCTACGAGGACGAGTACGTCCGCGTGCTGGGTCGCAGGCTCGCGGCGTGATCGGCTACTACGTCCACCACCACGGCACCGGCCACCTCCACCGGGCCCTGAGCGTCGCGCCCCACCTGCCGGGACCCGTGACGGGCCTGTCGTCGCTCCCCCGTCCCGAGGCGTGGACCGGTCCGTGGGTGCAGCTCGCCCGCGACGACGAGGCGGCGGCGTACGACGGCGCGGACGTCACGTCCAGCGGGCTCCTGCACTGGGTGCCCCGGCACTACGCCGGCCTGCGCCACCGCATGGCGGCCGTCTCGGCGTGGATCGAGCAGCACCGACCCGTCGCGATGGTCGTCGACCAGTCGGTCGAGGTGTGCCTGCTGGTGCGCCTGCACGGGGTCCCGGTCGTGGCGCTGACCGCTCCCGGACTGCGGACCGACCCGCCGCACCTGCTCGGCTTCGGCGCCGCCGATGCGCTCGTCGGCCCGTGGCCCGCGGGATGGACCGACCGGCTGCTGCCCGGCCTGCCGGGCATCCACTCCGACCGCTTCCAGGCTGTCGGTGCCGTCTCCCGCTTCCCGGTGGCCCCGCGGCACGTGCCGGCCCACCGCGACCGACCGCACGTCGTGCTGCTGGCCGGCACCGGCGGTGACGGCTTCACCCGCGAGTCGATCGCGCGTGCCCGCGAGCAGACGCCCGGCTGGGACTGGAGCGTGCTCAGCCGCACCCTCGGCAGCTGGCACTCCGACCCGGCGGCCGTGGTCGCCGACGCCGACGTCGTGGTGCTCCACCCGGGCCAGAACGCACTCGCGGAGGTCGCCTCGCTGCGCGTCCCCGCCATCGTGGTGCCGGCGCCGCGCCCGTTCGACGAGCAGCACGTGACGGCGGCCGCCCTGGCCGAGGGGTGGCCGGCCGTCGTGCTCGACACCGTCCCCGACCTGGGCTGGCGCGACCTGCTCCACGAGGCGCTCCTCCTCGACGGCGAGGGCTGGTCCCGGTGGTGCGACGGCGATGCACCGCGACGCATCGCCGCCGTCGTCGAGCGGGTCGCCTCCCCCGGGTCCGCGGCATGAGCGACACCGCCGTCGTGACGGTGGTGCACGGCCGCAGCGAGCACCTCGCCCGTCAGCGGGAGTCGCTCGCCGCCTCGACCGCCGATGCCTTCGACCACGTCGTGGTCGCCATGGACGACCCGGCCCTGGCGGCGTCCGGCGGGGCCGACGCCGCGCTGCCGCGCGCCCCCCTGGGTCTCCCGCTCGCCGCCGCCCGCAACCGCGGCGCGGAGGTGGCCCTCGCCCGAGGAGCGCGCACCCTGGTCTTCCTCGACGTCGACTGCCTGGCCGACGCCGACCTCGTCGGTTCCTACGCCGACGTCGTGGCCGACGAGCCGGCCACCGTGTGGTCGGGGCCGGTCACCTACCTCGACCCGCCACCGCCGGGGGGCTACGACCTGGCCGCCCTGCGCGGGCTCGACTCACCCCATCCCGCACGACCGGCGCCGGCCCCGGGACGGCGCGAGCACGGCGCCGACCCCGACCTCTTCTGGTCGCTGTCCTTCGCCTGCTCCGACGCTGCGTGGCGTCGCAGCGGCGGCTTCTGCGAGGACTACGTCGGCTACGGCGGGGAGGACACCGACTTCGCGCGCGTCGCGCTGGTCGCCGGCCTCGGCCTCGGGTGGGTGGGCGCTGCCCGCGCCTTCCACCAGTGGCACCCGGTCTCCCGCCCGCCGGTCGAGCACGTCGCCGACGTCGTCCGCAACGCCCGGATCTTCCACGAGCGGTGGGGCGAGTGGCCGATGCTCGGCTGGCTGGAGGCCTTCGAGGAGCGCGGGCTCGTCGTCCGCGACAGGCAGGGCCGCTGGTCGCTCAGCCGCTGACCCGGCGCGCCCGCGCGCCCAGGCGACGGCGTACGACCTGTGCGATGTTGGCGCCCACCCCGAGCAGCGCGTTGCCGTAGCCACCGCGCAGCCGGTCGAGCTCCTGGCGCGGCGCCAGCACGTTGCCCGGCCCGTGCACGACGGGTGGGACCAGGTCCTGCGCGACCACCTTGAACAACGGCCCGACGAGGCGGTCGTACGCCCACGGCAGGACGTTGAAGCCCAGCCTGATCACGTCGTTGGACAGGCCCACCTGGCCGCTGCGCCACGGGTGGTCGGCGACGGCGAGCACCCGGGCCGCGACCCGCTCGGGCGGGTCGACCGGGAAGGGCGGGCGTCCCACCGAGTCGCCGTACGTCGCCGCCTGGCGGTAGATCGGCGTGTCGACGCCGCCGGGGGCGACGTAGCCGATCCGCACGCCGGGCCGGTCGCGGTTGTCGACGCGCAGCTGGCGCACCAGACCGCGCACGCCCCACTTGCTGAGCACGTAGGCCGCCATGTCGGGCACCGCGATGTGCCCGATCAGCGAGCCGACGAGCACCAGGCTGCCCTCGCGCTGGTCGCGCAGCACGGGCAGCACGTGGCGGGCGAGGTTGACCGGGCCGGTGAGGTTGGTGGCCAGCACCTGGTCGAAGACCTCGACCGGGACGTCGGGGATGCGGCCGTAGGCGACGACCCCGGCGCAGCTCACCACGACGTCGAGCCGCCCGTGCCGGGCCAACGCCGCCGCGACCGCGGACGCCACCTGCGCGTCGTCGCTCACGTCGGCGGCAGCGAAGAGGGTCGAGGCGGCGCCCAGGCCGGCGCAGTCGTCCGCCACCCGGGCGAGTGCCTCGGGTGCGCGCCCGACGAGCACGACGTGGTCGCCGCGCGCCGCGGCCTCGCGGACGGTGGCCTCGCCGATCCCGCTGGAGGCGCCGGTCACGAGGACCACGCGAGCGGTGGTGCGAGGGATGTCGGTCGGTGCGCGGTCCATGCGCTCCCGTACCCACGACCGCCGTCTTCACCCCTGTCCGCTGCGTGCACCGTCCTCCCGGGCGATGATCCGTTCCATCGCCGCGATCGACGTCGCGGTGTCGCGGTGGAGGACGGCGTGCCAGCCGGCGCGCCGCGCGGCGTCGACGTTGGCCTCGACGTCGTCGAGGAACAGCACCTCGTGGGGCTCGACGCCGAGACGGCGGGCGGTGAGCTCGTACGCCGCCGGGTCGGGCTTGGCCAGCCCCACCTCGTGGCTGTAGACGATGTCGTCGGTGATGTCCTCGAACCCGTGGTGGCGCTCGCGCTCGCGGGCGCCGGGTCCGGAGTTGGACAGGATCGCGGTGAGCCGGGCCGGGCGCTGCGCGGCGAACCAGTCCCGGAGCGGACGGTCGAGGGTGCCGACGTACCACCGCCAGTAGTCCTCGACCAGCCCGTCGACCTGGTCGTCGTCCAGCCGGAGCGCCCGCTGCCACTCGGCGCGGATCTCCTCCTCGGTGACCTCGCCCAGCATCGCGTCGCCCGGCAGGGCCGCCAGCCCACCGGCGATGCTCCCGGGGGCCAGGCCCAGCCGGGCCTCCGCGGGGCCGGGGAAGACCGCGTCGTCGACGACCTCGAGGACTCCCCCGATGTCGAGCACCACTGCCTTGACCGTCACTGCGTCCCCCGTCCGGCTCACCTGTCCGCCTCACCTCGTCGCGTCGAGGTAGGAGACCATCCTCTCGAAGAGGTGGGACGCACGGCGCAGGTCCTCCGAGGCGGGCAGCGGCTCGTCGTCGGTCAGCTGCGAGCCTGCGGGACGCCAGCCCGGCCGGTAGCCGTCGGCCAGGACGGAGCACACGCGGCTCGCGTCGCGCACAACGCGGGGGTCGAGGGACCACACGGCCTCGAAGCTGCGCTCGGCGGGCCCGGCGCCCGATCGTCCGGGGAGCTCGACGGCGGCCAGGCACGCCGGGAGGTCGCCGGCGTCGCAGATCACCAGCCACTCCCGGTTGAGGGGGGCGTCCGCGGGCAGCCCCACCTCGACGGGCGCCCCGTCGGCCAGCGGCGCGGGGTCCGGGATGTCGGCGAAGACGACGGTGCGGCGTGACGTGCGCGCCAGCTCGCGCCAGCGGTCGAGGGACCCGCGCAGGCGGCTCTCGCGCTGGAAGCCCCCGAAGAGCAGCGGCTGCGCGGCACGTGCGCAGCACTCGTCCTCGATGGCGCGGCTCATCGCGAGCAGGGTGGCCCGCGAGAGCACGTGCGGCACCAGCGCGGGGTGGTGTCGACGCAGCTCGGCGAAGACCGAGCCGGACCGCACCCCGGGGGCCGCCGCACGCTCGATGGCGGCCGTGAGCGACAGGCCGCTGCGGCGTCGCTCGAGCACCCCGCGCACGGCGTCGACGTCGGACCCGTCGTAGCGGCGGTGCCCGCCGTCCTGGCGACGCGGCCGTGGAAATCCGTGGCGTGACTCCCAGCTGCGGATCGTGGCAATGGGTACACCAGTCCTGCGGGAGAGCTCGCCGATCGACAGCTCGTCGCGGCCCAGCACAGGGCCGGTCGGGGGCGCAGCCGGGGGCCGTTGTGTCATTCCTCGACCTCTCGCCTAGATTTCCTTCGCAGTGTTGCATAGGTTCAGGGGGCGGTGGGATGCACAGCTCATGGAGGGCACCGATGAGTTCGACCGGTTGTGACGAGGCACTCGCGAGGCTGCTGGACGAGGGACGCGTGCGGGCGACCGCGATCGATCCCCACCACGCGGCGCTCTGGGACGCGCTGGCCGCGGCCACCGAGGACGGCAAGCGGCTGCGTCCACGACTGGTCGTCGCGACGCACGACGCGCTGGGCGGGAGCCTGCCGCTGGTCGCGGCGGAGGTGGGTGCGGCCGTCGAGCTGCTCCACACCGCGTTCGTCATCCACGACGACGTCATCGACGACGACCACCTGCGGCGCGGACGGCCCAACGTCAGCGGCACCTTCCGCGACGCCGCGCACCGCGGTGGTGCCGGTCCGGAGGCGATGGGGGCCTACGGCCTGACCGCCGCCATCCTGGCCGGAGACCTGGCCCTCGCCGCCGCCGTACGTGCGGTGGCCACCTGCGGCGCACCGCCCGACGTCGTGCACTGCCTCCTCGACCTCTTCGACGTCGCCCTGCACACGACCGCGTCGGGCGAGCTGGCAGACGTACGCCTCACGATGGCCCACCACGAGGTGTCGCTCGCCGAGAGCCTGGCGATGGAGGAGCAGAAGACCAGCGCCTACTCCTTCTCCCTCCCGCTGCAGGCAGGCGCGGTGCTGGCCGGTGCCACGGAGCCCGTGGTCGCCCGGCTCGGCGAGGCCGGCCGCTCGATGGGCCTGGCCTTCCAGCTGGTCGACGACCTGATCGGCGTGTTCGGCGACCCGGCCCGCTCGGGCAAGAGCACGACCAGCGACCTGCGGGCGGGCAAGCAGACGCCCCTGCTCGTCCACGCCCGCACGACGCCGGAGTGGGAGCAGGTCCGTCCCCTCGTCGGGCGCGACCTCGACGACGACGACCTCGCCCGGGTGCGCGAGCTGCTCACCACCTCGGGCTCCCGCGCGTTCGTCGAGGACCTCGCGGCGCAGCACCTCACCGCTGCGCGGTCGATGGTCGACGAGGTCGGGGTCCCCGTCGAGCTGCTCGACGACCTCGAGGCCTCCACCTCGGTCCTCGTCGGTGGACGCGAGGCGGCAGCGTGAGCATGTTCGTCGGGCGCGGTGTCCCGCGCAACCTCTACGACGTGGTGTCCGAGGAGAGCTCGGCCGTCGTGATCCGCCAGTACTCCAGCTCCTTCGGCCTGGCCTCGCGCCTGCTCGGCGAGCCGGTGCGCACCCAGGTCCGCAACGTCTACGCCCTGGTGCGGGTCGCCGACGAGATCGTCGACAACCCCGACCCCGCGCTCGGGCGCGACGCCCGCGCCACCATGCTCGACTGGCTCGAGGACGACGTGCGCCACGCCCTCGCGACCGGGTGGAGCGGCAACCTCGTGGTGCACGCCTTCGCCCGCACGGCGCAGGCCGTCGGCATCCAGGACGACGTCGTGGCGCCCTTCTTCGCCTCGATGCGCACCGACCTCGACACCACGACGCACACCCAGGAGAGCTTCGACCGCTACGTCTACGGCTCGGCCGAGGTCGTCGGCCTGATGTGCCTGCGGGCCTTCCTCGCCGCGCCCGACGCCGTCGGGGACCGCGCCCGCGCCTACGACGACCTCGCCCCCGGAGCACGGCGGCTGGGTGCGGCCTTCCAGAAGCTCAACTTCGTCCGGGACCTGTCCGACGACCACGACGTCCTGCGACGCGACTACTTCCCCGGCTTGGACGTGGAGCGCTTCTGCGACCGCGACCGGGACAGGATCCTCGACGACATCGACGCCGACCTGGCCGCGGCGGCCGCCGTGGTCCCCGACCTGCCCCCGAGCAGCCGGCGCGCGGTGCGCGCCGCGCACGCGACCTTCACCGAGCTGGCGGCGCGGCTGCGCGCGACGCCGGCCACCGACATCCGCCGGCAGCGCGTGCGCGTGCCCGCCGCCGTCAAGCTCCGCCTCGCGCTGGGCTCCCTCCACGAAGGACGAGCATGAGAATGGCACTCCCCGACCGGCTCGGCCGGCGGACGGGCACGACCGCCCCCGACGGGTCCGCGCAGCGCGTCGTGGTGATCGGCGGCGGCATCGCCGGGCTGGCCACGGCCGCCCTCCTCGCCTCGCGGGGCCACAGCGTCGACCTCGTCGAGAAGAACGACGACCTCGGCGGCCGGGTCGGCAGCGTGGAGCGCGGCGGGTTCCGCTTCGACACCGGCGCGTCGTGGTACCTCATGCCGGAGGTGTTCGAGCACTTCTTCTCGCTGCTCGGCACCACGGCGGACGCCGAGCTCGACCTCACCGTCCTCGACCCGAGCTACCGGGTGTTCTTCGAGGGCCACGACGAGTCGATCGACGTACGCCCCGACCGGGCCCACAACCGCGCCCTCTTCGAGTCCCTCGAGCCGGGTGCCGGTGAACGCTTCGACGCCTACCTCCGCTCGGCGGAGGAGACCTACGACATGGCCCTGCGCCGCTTCCTCTACAGCAACTTCGACGCCGCCTCGTCGTTCCTCCACCCCGACGTCGTCCGCAGCACCCCGCGGCTGAGTCGGCTGCTGACCCGTTCGCTGGAGAGCCACGTCGCCGCGTCCTTCTCCGACAACCGGTTGCGACAGGTCCTGGGCTACCCCGCGGTCTTCCTCGGCTCCTCCCCCAGCCGCGCGCCGAGCATCTACCACCTGATGAGCCGCCTCGACCTCGGCGACAGCGTGCTCTACCCGCAGGGCGGGTTCACCCGCCTCATCGAGGTCATCGCCGCCCTGGCCGAGCGCCACGGGGCGCGGCTGCACACCGGGTGCGAGGCGACCGCGATCGTGACGGACGGCAGCGGGCGCCGGGCGCGGGTGACGGGTGTCGAGCACCTCGACGCCTCGGGCGCCCGGGTCGTGCTGTCGGCCGACGTCGTCGTCGGCGCCGCCGACCTCCACCACCTCGAGACCGCCCTCCTGCCGACCGCGCTGCAGACGCACCCCGAGCGCGTGTGGCGCGACCGCTCGCCCGGGCCGGGTGCGGTGCTGGCCATGCTGGGCGTGGAGGGGGCACTCCCCGAGCTGCCGCACCACTCGCTGTTCTTCACCAGCGACTGGGGGCAGAACTTCGGCGACATCTTCGGCAAGGACGCCCGCGTGCCGGAGCCGGCCTCGGTCTACGTCTGCAAGCCCTCCGAGACCGACCCGACCGTGGCGCCCGCGGGCCACGAGAACCTCTTCGTCCTCGTCCCGGTGCCGGCCGACACCCGCATCGGCCGCGGGGGCGACGACGGCGCGGGCTCGGAGCAGGTCGAGCGCACGGCCGACGCCGCGATCGCACAGGTCGCCCGGTGGTCGGGTGTCCACGACCTGGCCGACCGGGTCGTCGTGCGCCACACCGTCGGTCCCGAGGACTTCGAGGCGCGCTACCACTCCTGGCGGGGCGGAGCGTTGGGCCTCGAGCACACGCTGCGCCAGAGCGCCTTCCTCCGCCCGGGCAACACCTCGGCGAAGGTCGACGGGCTCCTCTACGCCGGCTCCACCACCGTGCCCGGCGTCGGCCTGCCGATGTGCCTCATCAGCGCGGAGCTGGTGCTCAAGCGACTGACCGGTGACCGGTCGGCGCAGCCGGTGGGCCGATGAGCCTGGTCCACTGGTCGTACGTCGCCATGCTCGCCTTCTGCCTGGCCGGGACCCTGCCGCTGGTGCCTGCCTTCCGGCTGGACGTGCTGCGCCAGCCCCGACGGCTGCTGCTCACGATCCTGCTGGCGGGCACGCCCTTCGTGGTGTGGGACCTCTACGCCACGGCGGCGGGGCACTGGTCCTTCGACGCAGGTCAGACGCTGCCCTGGCGCGTCGGCGGCCTGCCGCTGGAGGAGATCGGCTTCTTCGTGGTGATCCCGGTCGTGGCGGTGCTGACGCTCGAGGGCGTCCGGGCCGCCCGCCAGCGGCTCGCGGCCGCCGCGCGCGAGGGGGACGGGTGACCTACACGGCCCTCGCGGTGGTGGGCGTGCTCGTCGCCCTGGCCCTGGACCGGTGGGGGTTGCGCACGCGCGTGACCTCGACCCGGGACTGGTGGTCGGCCTACGCCATCATCGTGTTCTTCCAGCTGCTCACCAACGGCTGGCTCACCGGGCGCGGGATCGTGCGCTACTCCCCCGACGCGATCATCGGCAGCGACCGGATCACCCTGGTCGGCGACGGCCGGCTGGTCTACGCACCGGTCGAGGACCTGGCCTTCGGCTTCGCCCTGGTGCTGACCAGCTGCGTCGTCTGGACGTGGCTCGGTCGGCGCCGGCCCACGCAGGAGGCCGCGTGAGCATCGCGACGCGGCTGCAGGAGATGCAGCCCACCGACATCGGCGTGCCCGGACCGACCTCGCTCGACATGGCCCGTGGCTTCCGCTCCATCCGCGCCGACCCGCTGTCCTTCCTCTCCTCGGTCTCCGAGCAGTACGGCGACCTCGTCTCCTTCCCGGTGCCGGGCGCCCCCGCGCTGCTCCTCAACGACCCCGCGGCCGTGCGCCACGTCCTCCAGACCTCGGCGCGCAGCTGGGGCAAGGACACCGTGCAGTACGCCGCCCTGGCGCGCGTGACCGGACCGGGCCTGCTGGCCTCCGCCGAGCCGAGCTGGATCGACCACCGGCGCCTCGCGGCGCCCGCGTTCCACCACCAGCGCCTGGAGGCGGTCGGCGAGCAGGTGCGGGCCGCGGCGCGGTCCGCGGTCGGCGTACGCCTGCCCGCCGCGGTCGACGCCGGCGGCGGCACGGGCATGGTCGACGTGGCCGCGCTGACCCACACGATCGGCCTGGACGCGGTCGGCCGCGCACTCTTCTCCGCCGACCTGTCCGGCCAGGCCCAGACCCTGCTCGACGCGACGAGCGACGCCGCCGAGCTGGTGGTCCGCCTCGGCCGCGCGATCCTCCCCCGGGCGCACTGGACGCCGACGCGCCTCAACGTGCGGCTGCGCTCGGCACGGCGGCGGCTGGACGCGGCGACGGCGGAGATCATCGCCCAGCGCCGGGCCCGCAGCGCCCGGGCCAGCACGGCCCCGCACGGCGACGACCTGCTCGGCCTGCTGCTCGACAGCGGGTTGACCGACGCCCAGGTCCGCGACGAGCTCGTCACCATGATCGTCGCCGGCCACGAGACCGTCGCGGCCTCGCTGGCCTGGACGTTCATGCTGCTGGCCGAGCATCCCGAGGTGCAGGACCGCACCCGCGCCGAGCTCGCTGCGCACCCGGGACCGGTGTCGCTGGTCGCCACGCGGGAGGCCCTGCCGTGGACGCGCGCCGTGATCGACGAGGCGCTGCGTCTCTTCCCGCCCGCGTGGGCGCTGTCGCGGCGATCGCTGGCCGACGACGTCGTCGCGGGCCACGACGTACCCGCCGGCACCCTCGCCATCATCAGCCCGTGGCTCGTGCACCGCCGGCCCGACCCGTGGACCGAGCCGCTGGCCTTCCGCCCCGAGCGCTTCCTCGACCCGGGAGCGGGACGCACGGCGTACCTGCCGTTCGGCCAGGGTCCGCGCCTGTGCATCGGACGGGAGTTCGCGCTCGGCGAGATGGTCATCGTGCTCGACGAGGTGCTCCGCGAGCACCGGCTCGACGTGACCGAGGGCTGGAGCCGGCCCGAGCCGCAGGCCAGGGTGGCGGTGCACCCGCGCGGCGGGATGCCGCTCCTCGTCACCCGTCTCGACCGGGCGCGCACATGAGCGACGTCGTCGTGGTGGTCCTCGTCCTCGCCGCGATGGCAACGGTGGGCTGGCTGCTCGCCGACCTCCGTACGCTGCCTCGCGGCACGGCCACCCCACCGTCCTCGGCGCGGGTCTCGGTCGTCGTGCCGGCCCGCGACGAGGCGCTCACCCTCCCCGACCTGCTCGCCTCGCTCGCCGCGCTCGACGCCCCGGTGCGCGAGGTGGTGGTGGTCGACGACGGCTCCCGCGACGCGACCGCAGAGGTGGCACGGTCCGCCGGTGCCCGGGTCGTGCCGGCCGGACAGCCGCCCACGGGCTGGACCGGGAAGGCGTGGGCCTGTCACGTGGGCGCCGACGCCACCGACGGCGACCTCGTGCTCTTCCTCGACGCCGACACGGTGCTGGCGCCGGACGCCCTCTCCGGGCTGCTCGACCTGCACGCCGGCTCGGGTGGGCTGGTGTCGGTCCAGCCCTACCACCGGGTCGTCCGCCCGCACGAGCAGCTCTCCGCCTGGTTCAACGTGGTCGCCGTGATGGCGAGCGCCGCGTTCACCGGTCCCCGGGCGAGGGCGTCGCGCTCGCGGGTCCCGATGGCCTTCGGGCCCTGCCTGCTCACGTCCCGGGCCGACCTCGCCACCGCCGGCGGGCACGCCGCGGTCCGCTCCGCGATCCTCGACGACGCTGCCCTCGCCGAGGCCTACCACCGCGCCGGCCTGCCGGTCGTGTGCGCAGCGGGAGGCGCCTCGGTGCGCATGCGCAGCTATCCCGAGGGGCTGGGCCAGCTCGCGGCGGGCTGGACGAAGAACATCGCCTCCGGAGCGTCGACCGCGTGGCTCCCGGCCGCGCTCGGCACCGCGCTCTTCGTCTCCGTGCACCACGCGGTCGCCGTCGGCGCAACGCTGACGCTGCTCGACGCGACGACGGGGATCGGCGGGACGCTGGTCGGCGGGCACGCCGCGGTGTGGGTGGCGGCCTACGTCGCCCTCGCCTGGCAGCTGCGCACGGTGCTGCGCCGCCTGGGGTCCTTCCGCTGGTGGACCTGGGCCCTGACCCCGGTCTCCCTGCTCGCGTTCGACCTGCTCTTCGCGCGCTCGGCGGTCCTGAGCGGCGTACGCCGGTCCGTGCGGTGGCGCGGTCGCGACGTGGACCTGCGCGAGCACGACTCCGCCCGCGAGGTGGCGTGATGCTCCGCTACGTGATGCCGCAGACCGTCACGGTGGCCGTCGACGTGGTCGCGTGGGGCGTCTTCCACGCCGCCACCGGCTACGCCGCGCACCGCCTGGGCGACGAGCGGCTGCGCCGGGACGGCTTCGTGCTGCGTCAGCGGGCCTTCGAGAGCGGCGGCCGGTTCTACCGGCGCCGGCTGCGCATCCACCGGTGGAAGGACCGGCTCCCCGAGGCCGGCGCCCTGTTCGCCGGAGGGGTCAGCAAGCGACAGCTGCCGTCGGCCGACGTCGCGGGTCTCGAGCAGTTCGTGCGCGAGACGCGTCGCGCCGAGCTCGGACACTGGTGGGCGATGGCGTGCAGCCCTCTCTTCGTGCTCTGGAACCCGCCGCTGCCTGCGGCGCTCCTGATGGGGTACGGGGTCCTCGTGAACCTGCCCTTCATCCTCATCCAGCGCTACAACCGCTTCCGCACCCAGGCGATCCTGGAGCGGCTGTCGCGGCGCGGGAGCCGCTCGTGAGCACGGAGGCGCAGGCGCGGACCGGGGAGCGCGCCGAGACGTCCGGCGACGACTCGCGCCACGGCCCGATCGCACAGTTCCTCATCTCCTGGTCCCCACTAAGCGCGATCCTCCTCGCCTACGCCGTCGCCGGGTGGGTCAGCGCGCCGCTCGAGACGGGTGACGGGGCCACGACCAACCGGGTGGGCGCGCCGCTGCACGTGTCGGGGCCCGCGGTGGCCGACGAGCGCCTGTTCGGCGCCGTGCCCACGGTGTGGCTCCAGGAGCGGCTGCTCGCCGACTCCCCGCAGTGGTACGACGCTGTCGCGGCGCTGGTCTACGTCACCCACTTCGTCACCATCCCGCTGCTGACGACCCTCGTCTGGTTCCGGCTGCGTGACCGCTTCACCGCGTGGCTGGTGGCCGTGCTGTCCATGTCGTTCCTCGGGATCGCGGTCTACGTCGCCTACCCCGCCGCACCGCCGTGGCTCGCCTCCGAGAGCGGCGACATCGGACCGGTGGCGCGCATCTCCCACGTCGGGTGGGACTACCTCCACCTCGACGTCGTCGGTCGCCTCACCCAGCTCGGGCAGGACGGCAGCAACCCGGTCGCGGCGATGCCGTCGCTGCACGCCGGGGCAGCGCTGCTCGTGGCCCTGTTCCTCTGGCCCTCGGTGTCGCGGTGGGCACGCGGGGCGTTGCTCGCCTACGCCGTGACGATGGCGGCGGTGCTCGTCTACACGGGCGAGCACTACGTCGTCGACGTGCTGGCCGGCTGGCTGGTCGCCGGCCTCGCGCTGGCGCTGGCCTCGACGCTGGCACCGACGTTGGCGCGGCGAGCAAGGGTGGGCCCATGAGTGCCGCCACCGCACCCGCGCGCCGCGGCTCGCGTGCCGCCCTCGGCGTCCTGGGCGCCGCCCACGCCGGCCCCGCGGTGGCGGTGACCGTCCTGGCCGGCCTCCTCTGCGTGGCCCAGGGCCTCGACGCGTCCCGGTCCGCGCTGGTGGTCGCAGCCGTCCTCGCCGGGCAGCTGTCGATCGGCTGGAGCAACGACCTCGTCGACCTCCCGCGCGACCTGGCCGCCGGGCGCACCGACAAGCCGATGGCGACCGGGGAGGTGTCCGTGCGCGGCGTCCGCGCCGCCTGCGCCGCCGCCGTCGTCGGGTGCGTCCTGCTGTCGATGGCGCTCGGCACCGCGGCCGGACTGGTGCACCTCGGCTGCGTCGCGTCGGCCTGGGCCTACAACCTCGGGCTCAAGGCGACGGTGTGGTCGTGGGCGCCGTACGCCCTGTCGTTCGGCGGCCTCACCGCGGTCGTCTCCCTCGCCGACGGCGAGCTGCCGCCGTGGTGGTGGCCGCTGGCGGCCGCCCTGCTGGGCGTGGGTGCCCACCTCCTCAACGTCCTGCCCGACCTCGACGACGACGCCGCCACTGGCGTGCGCGGCCTGCCGCACCGCCTCGGGCGCGCCCGCATCGCTCCCGTGGCAGCCGTCGTCCTCGTCACCGCCTCGCTCGTGGCCCTCGTCGGCGCGGCGCCCCCGACCGCCGTCACCGTGGCGACGGCAGCCCTCGTGCTCGCGCTGGCCGTCGTGGTCGTCACCGGCCCCCGTCGCGCTCCCTTCCTCGCCGCGATCGCCATCGCGCTGGTCGATGCGACCCTGCTCGTGGTGGCCCGATGACCGCCCCGGCCGGGGAGCAGTGGGACCTCGTCGTGGTGGGCGCGGGACCGGCCGGGTCGTCCGCCGCCCTCGGCGCGCTCACCGCCGACCCGACCCTGCGGGTGCTCCTGCTCGACCGCAGTGACTTCCCGCGCGACAAGTCCTGCGGCGACGGGATCGCCCCGCACGCCATCGACCTGCTTGCCGAGGTCGGCGCCGCGGACGTGGTGGACGGCTGGGCGCCGCTTCGTGACCTGGAGCTGTCCCGCGGCGACGTACGCGTCTCGGGGCCGATGCGCCGCGAGGCCCACGTCGTGCCGCGCCGGGTGCTCGATGCCCGCCTGGTCGAGAAGGCCGTGGCCGCTGGCGCGGTGCTGCGCCGCCACCGGGTGACGTCCGTCAGGACCGAGCCCGGGCGGGCGCTGGTCTCGGAGCGCTTCGCCGCGCCCGTGGTCGTCGGCGCCGACGGGGCCCACTCGCTCGTGCGCACCGCCCTGCTCGGCCGACGACGCGACCAGCGCGCGCTCGCCATCCGCGGCTATGCGCCGACTCCCGCGCACCTGGTGGGCCGGCAGGTGATCCGCTACGGCGATCGCACGCAGCCGTCGTACGCCTGGGCGTTCGACCGCGGCGACGGCCTCGCCAACGTCGGCTACGGCGAGCTGTTGCCGCGGGGCCGCGGCGACGGCAGCCCGCCGAGCCGGCGCCTGCTGCTCGAGCAGCTCGAGGAGCTCCTGCCCGGGATGGCGAGCACCGGCGCCGACTGGCGCGGGCACCACCTGCCCCTCAGCTCCTGGCGCTGGGAGCAGCCCGACGGTCGCGTGCTGCTGGTCGGCGACGCGGCCGGCCTGGTGAACCCGATGACCGGCGAGGGCATCTACTACGCCGTCGCCACCGGCATCGCCGCCGGACGCACCGCCGCACGCGCCGTGGCCCTCGGCCGCGGCGACGACGCCGGAGAGCGGCACCGCACTGTGGTGCGCGCGATGCTGGGCACCCACCTGCGCCACACCTGGCTCGCCTCGCGGCTCGCACGGTCCCCCCGGATCGTCGACGCCGGCATCCGGGCGGCCGGCCGCGACCGCGCGGCCTTCGACACGCTCGTCGAGCTCGGCCTCGGCGACGGCCGCATCGACCCCCGCCTGGCGGGTGGCCTGCTCGGCGCCCTCGCCCGTCCGTCCCGCCCGTCCGACCCGCCCCCGTCCCGATCACATCGAGGTAGCTGACATGAGGATCCTCTCCGTCCGAGGTGCGCTGCCGGCGCACTCACATCCGCAGGCCGAGATCACCGAGGCCTTCGCCCAGGTGATCTCCCAGCGCAGCCTCGACCACGCCCTGCTGCGGCGCTTCCACCGCAACGCCGGCGTCGAGCGGCGCCACACGGTGCTGCCGCTGGAGGGCTACGCCCGGCTCGAGGACTTCGGACACGCCAACGACCAGTTCATCGAGCACGCCGTCGAGCTCGGGTCGCGCGCCCTCGTCGACGCGCTCAAGGCCGCCGACCTGACGCCCTCCGACGTCGACCTGGTGGTCACCGCGACGGTGACGGGCCTGGCGGTCCCCTCGCTCGACGCCCGCATCGCCGCCCAGGTGGGTCTGCGAGAGGACGTCCGCCGGATGCCGCTGGTGGGGCTGGGCTGCGTGGCGGGTGCGGCCGGCATCGCCCGGGTGCACGACTACCTGCTTGGCCACCCCGGCCACACCGCCGTCCTCGTCGCCGTCGAGCTGTGCTCGCTCACCCTCCAGCGCGACGACGTGTCGGTGCCCAACCTGGTGGCCAGCGGGCTCTTCGGTGACGGCGCCGCCGCCGTCGTCGCCGTGGGCAGCGAGGGCCGCCCGGGCGGTCCGGTCGAGGTCCTCGACTCCCGCAGCCGGCTCTACCCCGACAGCGAGCGCACGATGGGCTTCGACGTCGCTGCCAGCGGCCTGCGGATCGTCCTGGACGCCGAGGTCCCGCACCTCGTGGAGCGCTACCTGCGCGGCGACGTCGACGCGTTCCTCGACTCCCACGGGCTCACCCGCGCCGACATCGGGTGGTGGGTGTGCCACCCCGGGGGCCCGAAGGTCATCGAGGCGCTCGAGTCCGCACTCGAGGTCCCCCGCGACGCGGTGCGCCTCACGTGGGAGTCGCTCGCCAAGGTCGGCAACCTGTCCTCGGTCTCGGTGCTCCAGGTCCTCGAGGACACGCTGCGCGAGCGCCCCCCGGCACCCGGCACCCACGGCGTGCTGCTGGCCATGGGCCCGGGCTTCTGCTCCGAGCTCGTGCTGCTGAGGGCGACGTCGTGACCACGCTGCTGGCGTTCACGATCCTCGTCGCCCTCGTCGGCGTGGAGCGCGTGGCCGAGCTGGTGGTGTCGGTGCGCAACGCCGCGTGGAGCAAGGAGCGGGGTGGGGTGGAGAGCGGCCAGGGCCACTTCCCCTTCATGGTCGTGCTGCACACCGGCCTGCTCGTCGGTGCGCTCGTCGAGGCGTGGGTGCGGCGCCCGGACGTGCCGTCCGTCCTGGCGTGGTCGATGCTCGCCCTCGTCGTCGCGTCGCAGGCCCTGCGCTGGTGGTGCATCGGCACCCTCGGGCGCCGGTGGAACACCCGGGTCATCATCGTGCCCGGCCTCCCGCCGGTGACGGGTGGCCCCTACCGCCTGATGCGCCACCCCAACTACGTCGCGGTCGTGGTCGAGGGCATCGCCCTGCCACTCGTCCACGCCGCCTGGATCACCGCCCTGGTCTTCACCATCCTCAACGCCGGACTGCTCGCGGTCCGGATCCGGGTCGAGGACCGCGCGCTCGCGACCCTGCCCCGGACCACGGAGGCCGCCGGTGCATGACCTCGTCGTCGCCGGCGGCGGGCCCGTCGGCCTCGCCACGGCGCTGCACGCCCACCGGGCCGGGCTGTCGGTGGTGGTGCACGAGCCGCGCGGCGGGCCGGTCGACAAGGCCTGCGGCGAGGGCCTGATGCCCGGCGCCGTCGCCGAGCTCGCCGACCTGGGCGTGCACCCGCGCGGTCGCGACCTGACCGGCATCCACTACCTCGACGACCGGGTGGGCAAGGACGTCCGCGCTGCCTTCGCCTCCGGCCCGGGTCGGGGCGTACGCCGCACCGTCCTGCACGCCGCCCTGTCCGAGCAGGTGGAGGCCGCCGGCATCGAGGTCGACCCCACGCCGGTCCGCGCGGTCGACGACCGGGGTGACCACCTCGTCGTCGAGGGACGTCAGGCGCGCTACCTGGTCGCGGCCGACGGGTTGCACTCCCCCGTGCGCCGGCTGGTGGGGCTCGAGGTGCCCCACTCGGGCCGGCGCCGCTTCGGTCTGCGCTGCCACGTCCGGCAGGCGCCGTGGTCGTCGTACGTCGAGGTGCACTGGTCGCGGCGCGCCGAGGCCTACGTGACACCCGTCGACCACGACCTGGTCGGCGTCGCCGTGCTCGCCGATGCTGGCTCCCGCTTCGAGGACCTGCTCGCCGACTTCCCCGTGCTCGAGCAGCGCCTCACCGGTCCTCGCACGCCCGTGATGGGCGCCGGACCGCTGCGGCAGCGCGCCAGCTCCCGCATGCGTGGGCGGGTCCTGCTGGTCGGCGACGCCGCGGGCTACGTCGACGCCCTGACCGGCGAGGGGCTCGCGCTCGGCCTGGGCCAGGCCCGGGCCGCGGTGGAGTGCCTGGCCGTCGGACGACCCGAGCGCTACGCGTCCGTCGCGCGCCGGCTCGGCCTGCGCCACGAGGCGCTCACCCACCTGCTCCTGCGCGCCACCGGGCAGCCGACCGTGCGGCGCCACCTCGTCCCCGCGGCCGCCCGCGCACCCTGGCTGTTCTCCACGGCCGTCAACCAGCTCGCCCGACCTGTCGGAAGGACCCCATGACCCACCTCGCCTCCCCCGAGCAGGTGGTGCTCCTCGACGAGGAGGGCCACGCCGTCGGCACCGCCGACAAGCTCGGCGTCCACCACGCCGGGACGCCGCTGCACCTCGCCTTCTCGTGCTACCTCTTCGACGGCGCCGGCAACGTCCTCCTCACGCGTCGCGCCGACGACAAGCGCACCTTCCCCGGCGTGTGGACCAACAGCTGCTGCGGGCACCCGGCGCCCGGGGAGCCGCTCGCCGAGGCCGTACGCCGACGGGTGGAGCAGGAGCTGGGCACCCACCTGACCGACCTGCGTCTGGTCCTGCCGCGGTTCCGCTACCGCGCCGAGCAGGACGGGGTCGTGGAGAACGAGATGTGCCCCGTCTACGTCGCGCTCGCCCCGGGGCCGGTCGATCCCGACCCGACCGAGGTCGGCGAGACCGCGTGGGAGCCGTGGGCCGACTTCCGTGCCGCAGTGCTGTCGGGCGCGCGGGAGGTCTCCGTGTGGTGCCGCGAGCAGGTGGAGCAGCTTCCCGCGGACCCGCTGTCGGCGCCCGTCGCCCCCGAGGACGACCTGCCGCCGGCCGCGCGCCCCCTTCACGCCTGAAACGCCTTGGCGGTGCCCGCCGGTGTGACACCCTGTAGCCGGTGCCTCGAGACGGCGGGTTGCCCGGATCCGGCGTGGAGGTGGCCTCGGTGTCGCACAGTGGTACGACGAGCGCGGGCGGACACGCGCGCGACGAGTCGGTCCCACGTGTCCCGCCGCCGCGCACGGCCGCCACGCTCGACGCGGAGAGCGACCGCATCGCGTGGCGACTGGCCGTCGACGCCGCCGGTGTCGGGGCCTTCGTGTGGGACCTCGTCCACGACCGGCTGAGGTGGGACGGGCGACTGCTCGAGCTCTTCGGGCTCGACGAGGAGTCCTTCGGCGGCACCATCGAGTCCTTCAACCGGTGCGTGCACCCCGACGACCTGCCGCGCGTGACCAATGCCCTGGAGCGGGCGATCGCCACCTGCGGTGACTACGAGGCGGAGTACCGCGTGGTCCTGCCCACCGGGGACCTCCGGTGGATCGAGGCGCGCGGCCGCGCCCTGCCGGACGACAGGACGGGCCGGGCCGTACGCCTCGTGGGCGCCGCCTACGACACGACCGACGTGCACGACGGCGAGGCCCGGGTCGGGCGGGTCCTGGAGTCGATGTCGTCGGCCTTCTACCAGCTCGACCACGAGTGGCGCTTCACCTACGTCAACTCCGAGGCCGAGCGACTGCTCGGCCAGGGCCGGGCGCGACTGCTGGGCGAGAGCATCTGGGACGTCTTCCCGGCGGCGGTGGGCAGCACGTTCGAGACCCACTACCGGGAGGCCGTCACCACCGCCGGGCCGGTGTCGTTCGAGGCGCACTACCCCGCTCCGCTGGACGGGTGGTACGAGATCCGCGCCTGGCCCTCGCCGGAGGGCCTCGCCGTCTACTTCCACGACATCACCGCGCGTCGTGCCGCGCAGGACGCGCTGGACCGCTCGGCCCACCGCCTGGCACTGCTGGCGTCGGTCTCCGAGGACCTCGGCGACACGCTCGACCCGTCCGAGGGCGTCAGCCGGCTCGCGACGCTCCTGGTCCCCGAGCTCGGCGACTGGTGCCTGGTGACGCTGGTGGAGGACCCGCAGGCCCCCGACTGGCGCCGGGGCCTGCGCGACGTCGCCTGGGCCCACACCGACGAGACGCTGACCGAGACGCTGCGCGAGTACGCCTCCCTGCGCCTCGGTGCGCTGACCGACGGGTCCTTCCTGGCCCGCGCCGTCCGCGAGATGGCGTCGGTCCTCCTCACCTCGGACGCCACCGACCAGGTCGCATCGGTGCTCTCGCCCGGACCGGCCCGTGACCGGCTCCACGAGCTGGCGCCGTCGAGCGCGATGATCGTGCCGCTGCGTGCCCGCGGTCGCACCGTCGCGGTGGTGAGCGTCTTCCGCGGCCACGGCCGGCGGGCCTTCTCGACCGCGGACCAGTCCCTGCTCGAGGACATCGGGTCGCGCGCGGCCCTCGCCCTCGACAACGCACGGCTGTACGCCTCGCAGCGCGAGGTCTCCGAGACCCTCCAGCGCAGCATGCTCACCGACCCGCCCCGGCCTGACCACCTGGAGATCGTGACCCGCTACGCCCCCGCGGGCGACGTGGCGCGCATCGGCGGCGACTGGTACGACGCGTTCCTCCAGCAGAGCCGCGGCCCCGGCGGGCACGACGTGGTGGTGGTCGTCGGCGACGTGGTGGGCCACGACGTGGAGGCCGCGGCCGCCATGGGACAGCTGCGCGGCCTGCTGCGCGGGTTGGCCGTGCACAGCGGCTACGCACCCGCCGCCGTGCTGTCCGGCGTCGACGCGGTGATGCAGTCCCTGCAGATGGAGACGACCGCCACCGCGGTGGTCGCACGTTTCGAGCGGCATCCCCGTGCCGGGGCCGACGCCGGTGAGGAGGTCGTGCTGCGCTGGGCGCACGCAGGGCACCCGCCCGCGCTGCTGCTCACGGCCGGCGGGGACGTCACCCGTCTCGCCGACGTGGACGACAACGACCTGCTGCTCGGCCTCGACCCCGGGACGCGTCGCGCCGAGCAGGTGGCCTTCGTCGAGCCGGGCGCCACGCTCATCCTCTACACCGACGGCCTCGTCGAACGACGCGGCCGTGACGTCGACACCGGCGTCGACGAGCTCATCGCCCTCGTCCGCGCCACCGCTCCCGGGGCCACGGGCGTCGAGGACCTGTGCGACCGCCTGCTGGACGGCATGGTCGACGGCACGCCCGAGGACGACGTGGCGCTGCTGGCGGTGCGACTCCGACAGCCGTGACCCGTGGCGCCCGCGAGGGCACGGGGAACCGGGGGCCCTGCCGGCATCGGTCGCAAGGCCCCCGGTCGCGGGTCGGGGTCGCGCGCACTGCGTGAGCACGGCGACCCGGACCCGTCGCGCGTCATCCGGTCCCCCGACCGTTCCACGCGCACCACTGACGCTAGGCGCAGCGGCGCCTGCGCATCAGGGCCCTTGGTCCCGAGGTGCGGAGGACTCCTGGGCGGCACCTGCGGCGCTCGTCCCCGGCTCTTCCTCACCCGGCACCGGCCCGTCCGTCTGCCGATCGGACGCGTGGTTCAGTCCTGCCCAGAACCGTGATCGCAGGGCGCTGGTGATCCCGGCGGGCGCCTCGCCTTCGTGGTGCTCGTCCATGACGACCCCTCTGTGTGGCCGGCCGGTCCTCCCGGCCTGGCCTCCACGCTGCTCCGCACTAGGAGCGGCGTACAGGGTCGAAGTACCCGGACATGGAAAGAGGCCCCCGTCGGGGGCCTCAGACCTGGTCGTGGTGGTGGGCGATACTGGGTTCGAACCAGTGACCTCTTCGGTGTGAACGAAGCGCGCTACCACTGCGCCAATCGCCCGCGACGCCGGAACGATATCCCATCGCGGCGGCACCCCTGCAATCAGGGGGGGCCGGGTCGCACTCAGGACCGCTCGGCGGCCTGCTCGCGCTCGGAGCGCTCGCCCTTGATCTGGCGGCGCAGCTCCGCGGCCTTCTCCGGGTGACCGTGGAAGCGGCGGTAGCTGTAGACGATCAGCGCGATGGCGATGAACGCCGACGCGACCTGGGTGACGCCCGTCCAGATCCCGCCCGGCAGCCACCACGTCTCCGACACCGGCCACCACTCGGGCGCCGGCGGCTTGATGATCCAGAGCACGCCGCACGCGGCCAGCACCACGGCGCCCAGGCACGAGGCGACGATCCGCGGCCACGTCTCCACACCCTCCGCCGCACCGAGCAGCGCGCGGATGCGTACGGGCTCCACACGACGCTCGGCCCACTCGTACTGCTGCGAGAGCAGGGCGAGCCCGGCGAAGATGCCGAGCAGCCCCGGGCCGGGCAGGAAGATCGCGGCCACACCCAGGAGCAGGAGCACCCACCCCAGGATCTCGAGACCGATGCGCTTCGCTGCCCCTGTCATGAGGAAAACCTACCGGGCTGCGCCACACGCCCACGCGAGGCGCTAATCGCATGTAACGTCAAGTTCGTCACGAGTCCGGGTCAAGATCCGGTCTAAACCAGTGTTGACCATATTTTGTCGTTTCGCATCACGAGGGGGGCCGGATGACGTCTCATGAACAACTCAACCCGGCCTCATCCCCGGGCGGACCCCAAGGAGCCTCCATGAACATGTCCGGTAGCGGGCACACCCTGTCCGATGTCGCGTTGGACATCACGGTCGAGTGCATGGACGAGCGCGGCATCCGCCACGAGATCGACACCGTCCTCGGCTACCGCAGCTCCGACCCCTTCGCCGTGGCGATGACGTTCATCACCTCCGACGGCAACCTGGTGTGGACCTTCGGCCGCGACCTGCTGATGCGGGGCATCGAGAGCCCCTCCGGCGACGGCGACGTGCACGTGTCCCCCACGATCGGGGTCAGCGGCCGCGCGATGGTCAGCATCGAGCTCAGCTCCCCCGACGGCCACCTCGTGCTGCTGGCCCGGGCCGGCGACATCCGCGACTTCATCACCCGCACCGCGGCCCTCGTCGCGCCCGGCACCGAGTCGGACTTCTTCGACGCCGACCTGCTCATCAGCCAGGTCCTCGCCTCTTGAGGCCGCCCCGACCCGCGGCTCAGCCGTGGGAGTGCTGGGCGATCCAGCTGCGGTGCAGCCCTGAGTAGACGCTGCCGTGCTGGCCGACCAGCTCGGCGTGCGGCCCACGCTGCACGACGCGGCCCTTGTCGACCACGATCACCTCGTCCGCGCTCTCCGCGGTCGAGAGCCGGTGCGCGATCGTCACCGAGGTCCGCGACTGCATGAGTCGCTCGAGCGCGCGGCCGATCTGCATCTCGAGGGCCGGGTCGACCGCACTCGTGGCCTCGTCGAGGACCAGCAGGTCCGGGTCGGCGAGGTGCGCACGCAGCAGCGCGACGAGCTGGCGCTCACCGGCCGAGAGCGACTCTCCGCGCTGACCGACCTGGGTGTGCAGGCCGCGCGGGAGACCGGCCAGCCAGTCGTCGATGCCGAGCTCGACCGCGGAGGCGCGGATCTCGTCCTCGGTCGCGTCGAGCTTGCCGTAGCGCACGTTGGCGGCGATGGTGTCGTCGAAGAGGAAGCCCTCCTGCGGCACGAGGACGACGCTGCGGCGCAGCGACCCGGCGTCGATGCGGCGTACGTCGATGCCGTCGAGCAGCACCGAGCCCTCGGTGGGGTCCATCAGGCGGGTGAGCAGCTTGGCGAAGGTCGACTTGCCCGACCCCGTCTCCCCCACGATCGCCACGCGGGTGCCGGCGTCGATGGCGAGGTCGATGTCACGCAGCACCGGCGGTCCGGCGGGGTAGGCGAAGGTGACGCGGTCGAAGCGCACGTCGATGGGACCGCGCGGCAGCGCCTCGCCCTCGGGACCCGGGTCGATCAGGTCGGCGGGAGTCTCGAGGATGCCGAGGACGCGACGCCAGCTCGCGATGGCGTTCTGCGCGTCGGTGAGGATCTGCGTGCCCATCTGCACGGGGCCGACGAACAGGGTGACGAGGAAGGCGAAGGCGAGCACCCGGCCGGGGGTCATGTCGGAGGTGAAGCCGAGCAGGATCCCGACGATGATGACGCCGGCGTTGGCCAGGCCGCCCGACAGGCCGCCCAGGGAGAACGACGTGACCGTGTAGGTCTGGGCGTGGGTGTAGGCGTTCTGCCAGTCCGAGATCGCGGTGTCGATGCGGCGCTGGGTGCGGTCCTCGACGCCGTAGGTGCGCACCACGGCGGCGCCGACGACCGGCTCGGAGATCGCGCCGAGCAGCACGCCCACCTGCTGGCGCACGACGGTGTAGGCCGCGGAGAGCTTCTTCTGGAACCAGCGGATCGACAGGAAGAGCGGGGCGAAGCACAGCCACACGACCGCGGCGAGCTCCCAGCTGTAGACCAGCATCAGGACGGTGGCGACCAGGATCTGCCCGATGCTCACCACGAAGATCAGCCCGCCGAAGACCAGGAACTGGCTCACCTGGTCGACGTCGGAGGTGACGCGCGAGACCAGGGCGCCGCGGCGCTCGGTGTTCTGGGTCAGCAGGGGCAGGTCGTGGACGTGGCGGAAGGCCTTGGTGCGCAGCGTGGCCAGACCGTGCTCGGAGGTGGTGAAGAGCCGGTTGGTCATGGCGTAGGAGGCGACGCTGGTGACGATGATGGCGAGCGCGGCCAGCACGCCCATCCAGGCGACGAAGTCGAAGCGCGGACCGCCGGGACCGTTGAGCCCCTTGTCGAGGGTCTGCTGGACCGCGATGGGCACCACGATCTGACCGCAGGACGCGATGATGGCCAGCACCAGCGTCCAGCCCAGGCCTTCGCGCAGCTCCGGGGAGTACTTCATGCCGAGGCGGATCGTCGCCCAGGCGCCGATCTCCTCGCCGGAGTCCATCTTGGTGCCGGAGGTGGGTGCGGTGGCGCTCATCGCTGGCTCCCCTCTGCGCCGGCACCGGCGTCTGCTTCGGCGTCGACCTCGTAGGCGTTGACGAGCTGGGCGTAGGCGGGGCTGGTGGCCAGCAGCTCGGAGTGGGTGCCACGCCCCACGACCCGGCCGCCGTCGAGGTGGATGACCTCGTCGGCCAGGGAGATCGTGGCCTTGCGGTAGGCGACGACCACGAGCGAGGCCGCGGACCCGCCGACGTCGTCGCGCAGGGAGGCGAGGATGCGTGCCTCGACCTCGGGGTCCACCGCGGAGGTGGCGTCGTCGAGGATCAGCAGCCGGGGCTGGCGGACGAGCGCACGGGCCAGCGAGAGCCGCTGACGCTGGCCACCGGACAACGACGTGCCGCGCTCGCCGAGCAGGGAGTCCAGCCCGCCGGGCAGGGCCGCGACGAAGCCGTCCGCCTGCGCGGTGCGCAGGGCCGCCCACACCGCCTCGTCGGAGACCTCCGCGCCCAGGGTGACGTTGTCGCGGACCGTGTCGTCGAACATGAAGGCGGTCTGCGGGACCAGCGAGACGCTGCGTGAGAGCTGGCCCTTGCGCAGCTGCGTCACGTCCTGTCCGTCCACGCGGACCGTGCCCGAGTCGGGATCGACGAGTCGCGTCATGAGGCTGGTCAGCGTGCTCTTGCCCGACGCGGTCGCACCGACGAGCGCGACGGTGCGCCCGGGGCGTACGTCGAAGTCGACGCCGCGCAGCAGGGGCGTGTCGGCGTCGTAGGAGTAGTGGAGGTCCTCGACCTCGAGGAGGGCGCCCTCGTCGGTGCGGGGCAGCTCCGCCTCGCCCCACCGCATCGACCCCTGCGCGTCGAGCACGGCCTGGGCGCGGCGGTAGCCCACGACCGAGCGCGGGAACTCGCCCAGCAGCCAGCCGATGGCGCGGATCGGGAAGGAGACGATGGTGAGGAGGTAGGCGACGGTGACGACGTCACCCGCGTCGGTGGCACCGCTGGTGACGCGCGCGACGCCGACGGCCAGCACGACGAGGACGCCGAGTCCCGGGAGGCTGGCCAGGGCCGGGTCGAAGATCGCACGGATGCGGCCTGCGCGGATGTTGACGTCGCGCAGCTCGCGGGCCTTGGCGCCGAAGCGGTCGGTCTCCTCGGTCTCGCGGCCGAGGGTCTTGACGACCATGGCGCCGTCGAAGGACTCGTGGGCGATCTCGCTGACCTCGGCGCGCAGGCCCTGCGCGCGGGTCATCAGGGGCGAGGAGTAGCGCTGGTAGAGCAGGTTGGCCGCCACGACGGCCGGGAAGACCAGCAGCCCGACCAGTGCCAGCACGACGTCCGCGACGAACATCTGGATGACGGCGATGCCCATCATCACGACGGTGCCGAGCGCCATCGGCAGCGGCATGATCGGCGACCAGGCGGCCTCGATGTCGGAGGAGGCGTTGGAGAGCAGCTGGCCGGTCGGGTGGCGCTGGTGCCACTCCATCGGGAGGGAGAGGTACTGCCTGGTCACCGCGCGACGGGTGTGGGACTGCATCCGGTAGTACATGATGCCGCCACCGAGGCGCCGCGCGACGATGCCGACGGCGCGCAGGATGGCAACGGACATGAAGAGCACGAACACCCAGACCAGCATGTCGGTGCCGATCTCGCCGTTGTCGAAGGCCGGGATCAGGACGTTCTCCGTCGACCATCCGAGCACCCAGGCGTCCGCGACGGTGAGCACGCCGAAGAGGACGGCTCCCAGGGTGGCGACCGTGAAGACCTTGGGCTCGCGCTTGACGCCGACCCACAGGACCCGGAAGCCGTCGCGCGTGGTGGTGCCCTTCAGCTCCGCGTCCTCGCCCACCGGTGTCGCCCCTCGCCTGTCCGTCTCGTCCGCCGACCACGTCGGTTGCCGAGCGCAACCAACCAGCCGGGTCAGGCTATTCCTCGGGACCGACAGCGGACGAATCGGATCGACCGGACGGGTGGGGTCAGGCGCGGATGCGGGACAGGAACGCCCGGGTGCGTTCCTCCTGCGGGTCCCCGATGACCTGCTCGGGGCTGCCCTGCTCGTGGATGCGGCCGTCGTGCAGGAAGCAGACCTGGTCGGCGACGTCGCGCGCGAACCCCATCTCGTGGGTGTTGAGCAGCATCGTGACGCCCTCGCCCTTGAGCTCCGTGAGCAGGTCGAGCACCTCCCCCACGAGCTCGGGGTCGAGCGCGCTGGTCACCTCGTCGAGCAGCATGAGGCGCGGGTTGGCCACCAGCGCGCGGGCGATGGCCACGCGCTGCTGCTGACCACCCGAGAGGTCGTCGGGGCGGGCGGTGGCCTTCGCGGCCAGGCCGACGCGCTCCAGCATGGCGAGGCCGCGGGTGCGCGCCTCCTGGGACCCGACGTCGTGCACCAGCCTGAGCGCCAGGGTGACGTTGCCGATCACGTCGAGGTGCGGGAAGAGGTTGTAGGACTGGAAGACGAGCCCCATCCGCGATCGCACCTCGTCGCCGTCCACCCGCGGATCGGTGATGTCGCGGCCCTCGAAGGTGATGACGCCGTCGTCGACGACCTCGAGGAGGTTGACGCACCGCAGCAGCGTCGACTTGCCCGAGCCCGAGGCGCCGATCAGCACCACGCACTGGCCGGGCTCCACGGAGAGGTCGACGTCGCTGAGCACGACGTGGTCGCCGAAGGACTTGCGCACGCCTTCCAACCGCAGCAGCTCGGTGTTCACAGGTGGCCTCCTGCCCCGTGGTAGCCCTTCTTGCGGGCGTAGCGGTCGGTGAGCCTGGCCATCGGGATCGTGAGGCAGCAGAACAGCGCGCCCGCGACGACGTACGGCGTGTAGTTGAAGTCGAGCGACGTCTCGATCTGCGCCCGGCGGATGGCGTCGTAGACACCGAGGACCGCGATCAGTCCGGAGTCCTTCTGGAGCGAGACCAGGTCGTTCATCAGCGCCGGGATCACCCGCCGCCAGGCCTGCGGCAGCACGACGTGGCGCAGCGTCTGGCCGTAGGACAGGCCGAGCGAGCGGCCGGCGAGCCGCTGGCTGGGGTGCACCGACTCGATACCGGACCGGAAGACCTCGGCGACGTAGGCCGAGTAGGACAGCACCAGCGCGGTGCCACCCCAGAACAAGGGCGACGTGGGCAGGCCCTGCAGGCGCAGGGCGGGGCCGCCGAAGCCGAGCAGGAAGATCACGAGCAGCAGCGGCAGGCCGCGGAAGATGTCGACGTACGCCGTCCCCAGGAGCCGCAGCGGGAACGCGACGGGGCCGCGCAGCGTCCGCACCACGGCGATCGTGAGGCTGAGCACCAGGATCAGCACCCAGCAGATCGCCATGACGCGGATGTTGAGCCAGAGCCCGTCGAGCACCGCCGGGAACGACGACACCGCCTTGTCCCAGCTGAAGTAGGTCTCGCGGACCCGCTCCCAGCCCGGTGAGCTGACCACGGCGGCAGCGAGCACGCCGAGCAGGAGCAGGGTGCTGCCCGCCGCGATCACCGCGCTGCGGAGCGTACGACGCCTCCGCCACTCGTCGCGGCCGCGCTGGACCGCGGACGGCGCCCAGTCCCCAGCGGCCCCGGAGGCCACCCGTTCCGGCATCAGGACAGCTCGGGAGCGCCCTGCTGGGCCAGCCACTCCTGGCCGATCTGGTCGAGGATGCCGTCCTCGCGCAGGGCGTCGACGGCGCCGGACACGCAGTCGGTCAGCGGGCTGTCCTTGTCGAGCACCGCGCCGAACTGCTCGGGCTCGCCGTCGGGCAGCGGGAGCTGGCCGACGATGGTGCCGTCGTCGAGCTGGACGGCCGTCATGAAGTACGCGGTGGGCAGGTCGACGACGATGCCGTCGATCTGGCCGTTGTTGAGCGCCTGCACCGCCTGGTCATTGGTGTCGAAGACGGCCGGCTCCTCCGAGGGCTGGATCTGGTCGATGATCGCGGTGTAGCTCGTGGTGCCCACCTGGGCGCCGAGCTTTGCGTCGGCCAGGTCGGCGATGCTGGTGACGCCGTCGATCGAGCTGCCCTTGTTGGTGATGACCGTCTGCACGACGTCGTAGTAGCCGGAGGAGAAGTCGACAGCCTCGCGGCGCGCCTCGGTGATGGAGACCTGGTTGACGTCGAAGTCGAAGTCCTTCGGGGCCGGCTGGACGACCTTGTTGAACGGCACGGTGATCCAGGTGACCTGGTCCTGGGTGTAGCCGAGCTGCTCGGCGATGGCGTACGCCACCGCGGACTCGTAGCCCTGGCCGTTGGTCGGGTCGTTGTCGACGAACCACGGCTCGTAGGCCGGGTCGTCGGTGGCGATCGTCAGGGTGCCGTCGGCGACGGTCTCCATCGAGTCGGGCGTGCACTCGTCGGCCGCGGGCGACTCCGACGAGTCGTCGGCGGCGCTGTCCGAGCCGGAGTCGGCCTCGTCGGTCGGGGCGCAGGCCGTCAGGGCGAGGGTCGCGGTCGCGGTCACCGCGAGGACGAGGTGCCGCATCGAGCGCGGCCGGGCGGTCTTCAGCATGGGCTGATCCTACGGCGCGTGCGCACCCCAGCGGACCGGGTGGCCGGCTGTGGACAGACCGGCCTTGACGTCGCCGATGCGCAGCGTGCCGAAGTGGAAGACGGTCGCGGCCAGGACCGCGTCCGCGCCCGCGTCGACGGCCGGCGCGAAGTGCTCGACCGCGCCGGCTCCCCCGCTCGCGATGACCGGGATGCTCACCTCGCGGCGTACGGCCCGGATCAGCTCGAGGTCGAAGCCGTCGGTGGTGCCGTCGGCGTCCATGGCGTTGAGGAGGATCTCGCCCGCGCCCAGCTCGGCGGCGCGCACGGCCCACTCGATGGCGTCGAGGCCGGCACTCGTGCGCCCACCGTGGGTGGTCACCTCGAAGCCGCTGGCGGTGCCCTCGTGGCCGGGGCCCACGCGACGGGCGTCGACGCTCAGCACCAGGACCTGGTTGCCGAAGCGGTCGGCGATCTCGGCGACGAGGTCGGGGCGGTGGATGGCGGCGGTGTTGACCGCGACCTTGTCGGCACCGGCGCGCAGCAGGCGGTCGACGTCGTCGACGCTGGTCACCCCGCCACCGACCGTGAGCGGGATGAAGACCTCCTCGGCGCAGCGGCTGACGACCTCCATCGTCGTCGCGCGGCCCTCGTGGGAGGCGGAGATGTCGAGGAAGGTCAGCTCGTCGGCGCCCTCGGCGTCGTAGAGCCGGGCGAGCTCGACCGGGTCGCCTGCGTCGCGCAGCTCGGTGAAGTTGACGCCCTTGACGACGCGGCCGCCGTCGACGTCGAGGCACGGGATGACGCGGATCGCGAGGCTCATGCGCGTGCCCCCTCGACCCGACGCGCCGCGAGCGCGATGTCGACGATCTCGGAGCGGGGCTGGCCCTCGAGGTCGGCGAGCGCCACCCATGCGGCGTGGTCCGTGGACCCGCCGACCTCGGTCGTGCCGAGCTCTCCCCCGGTGATCGCCGCGTCGAAGACGAACCGCTGCAGACGGATCCATCCGTCGAAGGTCCGGCCACGGGCGGTGTAGTGGTGGTCGGTCACGAGCGCGCCCGGCTCGATGCGGTAGCCGGTCTCCTCGAAGACCTCACGCACCAGCCCGTCGGTGATCGACTCGTCGAAATCGATGCCGCCGCCGGGCAGCGACCACTCGGGGTCGCTGTGGCCCTCGCCGTTCCACCATGCGAGGAGGACCCGCTCGTCCTCGTCGACCAGCAGGGCGTACGCCGCCAGCCGGGTGTGGTAGTCGGTGAACTCCAGGCTCACGACGCCGGCCTCGTCAGGGCGAGGGCGTCCTCGAGGCTGAAGCGACCTTCGTAGAGCGCGGTGCCGGCGATGGCGCCCTCTACGCCGTCGCCGACGAGCGTCATGAGGGCGCGGATGTCGTCGAGGGTCGTGACGCCGCCGCTCGCCACGACAGGCTTGTCGGTCGCGGCGCAGACGTCGCGCAGCAGCTGGAGATTGGGGCCCTGGAGCATCCCGTCCTTGTTCACGTCGGTGACGACGTAGCGCGCGCACCCCTCGGAGTCGAGGCGGGCGAGCGTCTCGTAGAGGTCGCCGCCCTCGCGGGTCCAGCCGCGCGCAGCCAGGGTCGTGCCCCGCACGTCGAGGCCCACGGCCACGCGGTCGCCGTACGTCGCGATCGCCTTCGCACACCACTCGGGCTGCTCGAGCGCGGCGGTGCCGATGTTGACGCGCCGGCAGCCCGTGGCCATCGCGGCCTCCAGCGACTCGTCGTCACGGATGCCGCCGCTCATCTCGACCTGGATGTCGAGCGTGCCGACGATCCTGGCCTGAAGCTCACGGTTGTGACCGTGCCCGAACGCCGCGTCGAGGTCCACGAGGTGGATCCACTCCGCGCCGGCCTCCTGCCAGCGCAGGGCCGCCTCGATGGGGTCGCCGAAGCGCTTCTCCGACCCGTCCACGCCCTGCACCAGCTGGACGGCCTGACCGCCCTTGATGTCGACGGCGGGCAGGAGCTCGAGGTAGGGCTGCTCGGGGGTGCTGGGCATGGGTGAATCCTAGGAGCCGCGCCGTGACCGGCCGGGAGGGCCCTCGCTGGCGCGAGACGGGGACCACGTCACCACTGTGGGTCGTTGATCCACTCAGCGAGGTCGGAGAACGCCCCCGTGCCCAGCGCGGGTGCCATGAGGAACGGCAGCGCGACGACGAGGACCGCGAACGCCACCAGGCCGAGCCACGGACGGGCCCTCACGCCGTGGAGGAGCACTCCGGCCGCCGCTGCCGGGACGACGAAGGGCAACGTGGTCGGCAGCTGCCAGGCGCACCACGCCACCACCGCACCGTAGAGCGCGAGACCGACCAGGCGCACGCCGATCGCGCTCGCCCATGACCGGGACCGGGAACGGGGGCGCGTGACCGGCTGCTCACGGCGTACGTCGGCGATCGGCAGGTGGCACCCGCGGCAGGCGGGTGCGGCGACAGGTACGTCGGTCCCGCACAGCGGGCAGGTGAGTCCTGGGGAGGGCCTGGATCGCGTCTTCGGCACGGAGGAACGGTAGGCACGCTCGCGGCCCGACGTGGCCGGAACGGCGAAACCGGATCCCGGACATGCCTGTGGCCCCGCCATCACGTGGGTGGCGGGGTGTGGGGCGGGGTCATCCTCGGCGCTGGCGTGGAATGCGCGGTGGAACCGCATCGGGTGGGTCGAGTGCGGTGGTGCCGGTGCCGTCGCGGCGGTATTGGTGCCCGTGCGGACTGGTCCACTCGAAGACTCCGGGCGCGGTCATGTCGTAGCGCCATGCGGAGTGGGTCTTGAGCCGGTGGTGGAACCGGCACACGGCCGCGAGGTTGTCGGTGTCTGTCGGGCCGGGCTGTGGCCGGCCTTCCGCCTCAGCGGTGTGGTCGTACTCGATGACGTGGTCGACGTCGCAACCCCGCGCGGGTCGACCGCACCACGGGAACACGCACGTCCGGTCGCGAAGGACCACGTGCTCGCGGATGCGGTCCGGGATCTCATAGCCCGGCGCGGACTTCTCCTGGTTGAGGTCGACGACCGGCTTGATCGTGATCCTGGTGCGGGAGTCGCCGCACCAGGAGCGGAGCTGGTCGAGCAGGACGAGCCGCTGGCCCTCCTCGAGGCGTCCGGTGGGTCCGAAGACGATGGTGTCGCCAGCCGTGGTGGCGTCGAAGTGGGCGTGGAGGACGACCTCGCGGGCGGTGGGGAGGTCGGGTGTCGGTACGCCGGCTCGTTCCTCACCGGCTACTCGACCACCAGCAGAGTCACCTGCTGTTCCACCACCCGCATGTAGGTCGAGCGCGGTCTGCGTCCGCGCGAGATCGCCGAGCGCCTTGGCCCGGCGTGCATCCAGCGACTCCTGCGACCCGAGGGCCTTCTGAAGGGCAGCACCGTGGGCGAGCGTCTGGTGGAGGTCGAGGCCGTCGGCGAGGTCGATCTCGGCCTCGAGCCGTACGGTCCCGGCGAAGTGGACGTCCTCCTCGTGGATCGTCACGTGGCGCGGGTCCACGTGGAGGTAGCCATCCTCCGGGTCCGCGGCCGGGTCGGTCTCGGCGAGGTCGTAGCGCTTGATGGTCTTCGCGACGAGCCGGTCGAGCTGCGCGGGTCCGATCTTCCCCGCCACGGCGGCGACCTGGGCGTCCACGAACCGTGCCGCCTCGATGGTGAGGGCCGGGGTCGAGTGGATCGTGGCCTCCGCGACCGCGCGAGCCCGCCAAGCCGGCACCCGTCCGGCGTGGACCTGCGCCCACAGGCGCGGGAGGCGGTGGCGCAGCTCGAGGGCGTGGCCGATGAGCTTCTTCGCCGACACCGAGGTGATCCCCAGGACCGTGCCGAGCTCGGCGACGCAGAACTCCGCGACCAGCGGCGTACCCGGTCCTGCGATCGGCTCCTCGTGCTCACAGCCCGCGACGGTGAACGAGGCGGCGGAGTGGATCGACTCGGGTGGGTGGAGGTCGGCCCACCGGGCGGCGAGGTCGAGCTGCCGTGCGGCAGCGGCGTCTTCCTCCGTGCGGGCCGAGCGGATCGAGGCGAGCAGGGCTGCGGGGCTCAGGGTGTCTGCCCCGGCCTCCGGCTCCACTTCCAGCATCTCGATCATGTGTTCGAGTCTAGGGAAGGGGTCCGACAACGGGTCGGATCTCGATACGCCTCCGCTCGTACCTCGCTCCGGCTACTCGACCACCGAGGGAAGAGGCCCGGCTGCTCGACCACCGAGGGGAGGATGGGTCTCGATACGCCTCCGCTCGTCCCTCGCTCCGGCTACTCGACCACCGAGGGGAAGAGGCCTCGGCTCCGGCTACTCGACCACCGACGAAGGACGGACCGTCCGGCTGCTCGGCCACCGAGGAGAGGAGGGCCGGGTGGACGACCGGCCCAGGACTAGCGTGGCAGCGTGATCGGCGATCGGTGGGGCGTGACGCAGGCCGAGGTCGAGCGGCGCTACGGCTGCGACGCGCTCGTCGCCGCCCCCACGCTCGAGGCGTGGCGCGGCGTCACTGTCCACGCCGACCCTGACAACGTGTGGGCGCGGCTCCGGCAGGTGCGGATCGCGCCGTACTCCTACGACCTCGTCGACAACCTCGGGCGCCGTTCGCCGCGAGAGCTGCGCGACGTCCCGGAGCCCACCCCGGGCGATCCGTTCACCCGTGCCTTCGGGATCGACCAGGGCGAGGTGCTGGCGGTCGACCCCGGACGCGAGCTGACGGCGCGGATCATGTCGGCCTACATGTCGTACGCCGTCGTGCCGGAGGTCACGGGCACCCGGCTGCTGCTGAAGGTGGCCGCGCGCACCCACCGCGTGCTCGCGCCGGCGCTGTCGCTCGGCGACCTGGTGATGGCCCGCAAGCAGCTGCTCACCCTGAAGGCGCTCGCCGAGTCGGACCAGAGCCCGTCGGACTAGAGACCCAGGCTCCGGGCCACGGCGGTGACCGCGGCAGCGGACGCGGTCAGCGCGTCGAGCTCGTCGTCGGCCAGTGGGGTGGCGAGCACGCTCTCGACCCCGGTGCGCCCGACCACCGACGGCATGGACAGGCAGACGTCGGACAGGCCGTGCACGTCGTCGAGGCGCGACGTCACCGGGAGCACTCGGTGCTCGTCGTTGAGCACGGCCTCGAGGATGCGGGAGACAGCCAGGCCGATGGCCAGGCTGGTGGCGCCCTTGCCGGCGATGATCTCGTAGGCCGAGGAGACCACCTGGTGGTGGATCCGGGTGCGCACCTCCTCGTCGAGGGTGCGTACGCCGTTGCCCTCCCAGTCCGTGACCGGCACGCCCCCGATGGTGGCGGTGGACCACAGCGGCACCTCGGAGTCGCCGTGCTCGCCGGCGATGTAAGCGTGCACGTTCTGCACGGCCACGCGCGTGTGCTCGGCGATGAGGAAGCGCAGCCGGGAGGAGTCCAGCACCGTGCCCGAGCCGAAGACCCGCTGCGGCGGCAGGCCGCTGAACTCCAGCGCGGCGTAGGTCACCACGTCGACGGGGTTGGTCACGACCAGCAGCAGCGCGTCGGGCGCGAGGCGCACCAGCTCGGGCACGAGCTCGCGGCACATCGCCACGTTGGCCGCGGCGAGGTCGAGGCGGGTCTGGCCGGGGTCCTGCTTGGCGCCGGCCGTGATGACGACGACGTCTGCCCCCGCGCAGACCTCCAGGTCGTCGCTGCCGGTGATGCGGGCCATCGGGGTGAACTGGAGGCCGTGGTTGAGGTCGAGCACCTCGGCGCGCACCTTGCCGGCGTTGAGGTCGAACAGTGCGAGCTCACGGCAGGTGCCACGGATCTGTGCGGCGTACGCGATGGCGGTCCCGACCGCTCCGGCTCCGACGACTGCGACCTTGGACACGGACGACACTGTGGCACGCCACGGTGCGCCGCGACCACTGGTGCAGACCGGAGGTCAGCGCCAGACCGGTGCGACCTCGCGTCGGTAGCGTCGGGCCAGCAGCACGGTCAGCACGGTGACGACCGGTCCGGGGATGTGCGCGCGCAGGGACGACCTCTCCTGATGACCCGCGCCGTCCTGCATCCAGGCCAGGGCGTTGGCGGCGTCCACGATGCTCGCCGGACGCATCTTCGCCGCTGCCGCCTTCCACTCCGGATCGTCCTCGAGCTCGCCCAGGACGCCCTCGACGTCGGCCTCCTCGTGCGCGAGGTGACGCTCGATCACCACCCGCGCCGCCGCCACCTCGTCGGCCGCGGCACGTGCCGCCGACACCGTCGGCGTCGCGACCACCGCGTCGATCGCCGCCGAGGAGGCGGTGAGCGCCCGCTTCATCGCCGCGTGCTCATCCTCCATCTCGGTGAGCAGGGTCGTGTCGAACCCACGCGCGGCAAGGAACGGCCACGCGATCGAGTCCTCCGTCTCGTGGTGGTGCGTCAGCTCCCGCTCCAGGTTGCGCCACGCGGTGCGGACCTGCCCGGCACGATGCCGGTCGCCCTCGGTCAGGGCGCGCAGAGCCTGCTCGGTGCGCGTGACGTCGCGGCGCACGGCGGCGTGGATGATCCGGTTCATGCTCATCGGCTCGGCCATGCCGGGACGCTATTCCTCAGGCGCGGAGCGACGCGACCCAGTTCTTGAGTAACTCCGCGCCCGCGTCTCCCGACTTCTCGGGGTGGAACTGCGTCGCCGCCAGCGGACCGTTCTCCACCGCCGCCACGAACCGGTCTCCCCCGTGCTCGGCCCACGTGACCAGGGGCGCCCGGGTGCGGTCGTTGGTGACCAGGTCCCACGACCGCGCGGCGTAGGAGTGCACGAAGTAGAACCGCTCGTCCTCGATGCCGCTGAAGAGCCGCGACCCGGACGGCACCTCGACGGTGTTCCAGCCCATGTGCGGCACCACGTCGGCCTCGAGGCGGGTGACCAGGCCGGGCCACTCGTCGCAGCCGTCGGTCTCGACGCCGTGCTCGACACCGCCGGAGAACAGCACCTGCATGCCCACGCAGATGCCCAGCACCGGTCGGCCGCCGGCGAGCCGCCGCCCGATGATGCGGTCGCCCTTGATGGCGCGCAGGCCCTCCATGCAGGCGGCGTACGCACCCACCCCGGGCACCACGAGGCCGTCGGCCGCGAGCGCGGTGTCGAAGTCACCGGTGAGGGTGACCTCGGCACCGGCGCGCTCGACGGCCCGCACGACCGAGCGCAGGTTGCCCGAGCCGTAGTCGAGGACGACGACGTCAGGGGTCACAGGCTGCCCTTGGTCGACGGCACACCCGTCTCGCGCGGGTCGATCGCGACCGCGTCGCGGAACGCCCGGGCGAACGCCTTGAACTGCGCCTCCACCAGGTGGTGCGGGTCCCGTCCGGCCAGCACGCGCACGTGCAGGGCGAGGTGGGCGTGGAAGGAGATGGTCTCAAAGACGTGGCGGGTCAGGGAGCCCTGGTAGGCCGCACCGGTGCCGCCGATCGCGACGTAGACCTGGCCCTCGGGCTCGCCGGTGTGCACGCAGTAGGGGCGACCGGAGACGTCGACGACGGCCTGGACGAGCGCCTCGTCGAGCGGCACGGTCGCGTCACCGAAGCGGCGGATGCCGGCCTTGTCGCCCAGCGCCTCGCGCAACGCCTGGCCGAGCACGATCGCGGTGTCCTCGACGGTGTGGTGGGCGTCGATGTGGGTGTCGCCCTCGGTGCGGACGACGAGGTCGGTCAGCGAGTGGCGCGAGAAGGCGTCGAGCATGTGGTCGTAGAACCCCACGCCGGTGGAGACCTCGGAGCGGCCGGTCCCGTCGAGGTCGACCTCGACGAGCACCTTCGACTCCTTGGTGGTGCGCTCGATCCTGACGGTGCGGCTCATGCTTGCTCCTCGTTCGCGTCGATGGTCACGTCCATCAGTGCCTTCCTGAATGCTGCCATCTCGTCGGGGGTGCCGACCGAGACGCGCAGCCAGCCGTCGGGTCCTGTCTCGCGGATCAGCACCCCGCGGTCGACCAGCCCCTGCCAGACCGCGTGCCGGTCGCCGAAGCGGCCGAACAGCACGAAGTTGGCGTCGGAGTCGGCGACCTCGAAGCCCTGCTCGCGCAGCCAGGCCACGGTCGCGTCGCGCTCGGCGCGCAGGTCGTCGACCCGGCCGAGCAGCTCCGGCGCGTGGCGCAGCGCGGCGAGCGCGGTTGCCTGGGTGACGGCCGAGAGGTGGTAGGGCAGGCGCACCACCCGGATCGCGTCGCCGATGGCGGGGTCCGCGGCGAGGTAGCCCAGCCGGGCGCCCGCCAGCGCGAACGCCTTGCTCATCGTGCGCGTCACCACGAGGTTGCGGTGCACGGGCAGCAGCTCCAGCGCGCTCGGCGTACCGGACCGGCGGAACTCGCCGTAGGCCTCGTCGACCACCACCAGTCCCCCGGGCTCGTAGGTCGACGCGGCCTCGCACAGCATGGACACCGCCTCGGGCGGTAGGGCCGTGCCGGTGGGGTTGTTGGGGCTCGGCAGCAGCACCACCGACGGCATGCGCTCGAGGACGAGCTCCCGCGCGGCGTCGAGGTCGAGGGAGAAGTCCTCGGCCCGGTGGCCGGCCACCCACTCGGTCATCGTGTTGCGGGCGTACTCGGGATACATCGAGTACGTCGGCGCGAACGACAGCGCGACGCGTCCCGGACCCCCGAAGGCCTGCAGCAGCTGCAGCATCACCTCGTTGGACCCGTTGGCCGCCCACACCATCTCGGGCGTGATGCCCGAGCCGCCCGAGGTGTTGAGGTACGCCGCCAGCGCCTCGCGCAGCTCGACGAACTCACGGTCGGGGTAGCGGTTCAGCGTCACCGCCGCCTCACCGACGGCACGCGCGATGTCGGCCGCGGCCTCTGGCGAGGGTCCGTAGGGGTTCTCGTTGACGTTGAGCTGGACGGGCGCCTGCTCGAGGGTGAGCTGGGGCGCGCCGTAGGGCTCGATCCCCTGCAGCTCCTCGCGCAGGGGTGGGAACCGGCCGCTCACGGCTGCGTGGGCTCGGCGTCGAACCGGACGCTGACCGCCTGGCCGTGGCCGGGCAGGTCCTCGGCCCCCGACAGCGTCACCACGTGGTCGGCGACCTCGGCGAGCGCCTCACGCGAGTAGTCGATGACGTGGACCGACCTGGTGAAGGCGCGCACCGACAGCCCGCTGGAGTGGCAGGCGCAGCCGGCGGTGGGCAGCACGTGGTTGGAGCCGGCGCAGTAGTCGCCCAGCGACACCGGGGACCACGGGCCGACGAAGATCGCGCCCGCGTTGCGCACCCGCGCGGCGTGCCCGGCGGAGTCTCGGGTCTGGATCTCGAGGTGCTCGGCAGCGTAGGCGTCGACGACCTCGACCCCCTGGTCCATGTCCTCGACCAGCACGATGCCGGACTGGCGACCGCCGAGCGCGGTGAGGATCCGCTCGGTGTGGCGGGTCGCGTGCACCTGCTTGTCGAGCTCGGCCTCGACCGCGTCGGCGAGGGCGAGCGAGTCGGTGACCAGCACGGAGGCGGCCATCGGGTCGTGCTCGGCCTGGCTGACCATGTCAGCGGCGACGTAGGCCGGGTCGGCGCTGTCGTCGGCGAGGATCGCGATCTCGGTGGGACCGGCCTCGGAGTCGATGCCGACCACGCCGCGCAGCAGCCGCTTGGCCGCCGCGACGTAGATGTTGCCGGGGCCCGTCACCAGGTTGACCGGCGCGCACGGACCGGCTCCGTGGGCGAACATCGCGATCGCCTGGGCGCCGCCGACGGCGTACACCTCGTCGACGCCGAGGAGCGCGCACGCAGCCAGGATCGCGGGCTCCGGCAGGCCGCCGTTGTTCTTCTGCGGCGGGCTGGCGAGGGCGATCGAGCGCACCCCGGCGACCTGGGCAGGCACGACGTTCATGACGACGCTGCTGACCAGCGGCGCGAGGCCGCCGGGGACGTAGAGGCCGACGCGGTCGATGGCCACCTTGCGGTGGGTGACGGTCGCGCCCGGCGCGACCTCGCTGGTCACGTCGTGCTCGAGCTCGGCCTCCGACGTCATCCGCAGCCGGCGGATCGACTCCTCCAGCGCGGCGCGCACGCCCGGGTCGAGCTCGTCGAGCGCGGCCCGGATGGCCTCGCGCGGCACGGTGATGTCCTCGGTCTCGACGCCGTCGAAACGGGCGGAGAACTCGGTGATCGCCTCGACGCCGCGGGCCCGGACGGCGTCGATGATCGGCTGCACCTGATGCGTCGCGGCCTCGACGTCGAACTCGGCGCGAGGCACGCTCGCGCGATAGTCGACGGACGCCCGGTCGGCGTCCCGCAGGTCGATGCGACGGATGAGGGACATGCCCACGAGTCTAGGTTCCCCGGCGGGTCGGACCGAAGTCGCGGGTGCCGGGTGGACACACCCGGCTAGTCTCGCAACGTGAGCGACCCGCTGCCGATGTTCCCGCTGAACACCGTCGTGTTCCCGGGGATGAGCCTGCCGCTCCACGTCTTCGAGGACCGCTACCGCATGCTCGTGCGGCACCTGCTCACGGTGGACGACCCCGCAGCGCGGGTCTTCGGCACCGTGGCGATCCGCGAGGGCTACGAGGTCGGTGACCACGGCGCCCAGTCGGTCTACCGGGTCGGCTGCGTGCTGCAGCTCACCGAGGTCGACCGACGCGAGGACGGCACCTTCGACATCGTCGCTGTCGCGCGCGAGCGGCTGAAGCTGGAGGAGATGTCGCGCGGCGACGAGTTCCCCCAGGGCATGGTCGCGGTGATGCCGGAGCCCGAGGTGGAGGTGCCCACCGACGTGCTCGACCGCGCGCGCTCGACCTTCACGGCCTTCCGCGCGGCGATGACCGAGCTGCAGGGCGACCCGTTCAGCGGCACGCTGCCCCGAGACCCCGACTACCTCGCCTGGACGTTGTCGGCCCTCACCCCGCTGCCGATGGCCGAGCGCCAGTCGCTGCTCGAGGCGCCCGACGCCACCGAGCGGCTCCGGCTCGTGACGCGCCTGCTCACCGAGGAGCTCCGCGCGATCAACGTCATCCCCTCGCTGCCCGCGACCCAGGTCGCGCGCACCGCGTGGTCGCCGAACTGAGCGACCCGGGAGGGCACCGATGGCCAAGAAGTCGCGCGTCCCCGGAGGTACGCCGGCCACGGTGGCGCTGAGCGCCGCGGGCATCGCCTACGAGGTGCGCGCCTACGAGCACGACCCCCGCGCGGCGTCGTACGGTCTCGAGGCGGCCGAGGCGCTGGGCGTGGACCCGGCACGGGTCTTCAAGACGCTGCTCGCCTCGCTCGACGGCCGGCTGGTCGTGGGGATCGTCCCGGTCTCGGGGCAGCTGGACCTGAAGGCGCTGGCGCGCGCCCTGGGCGGGGGCAAGGCGACCATGGCCGAGGTCGCGGCCGCCGAGCGGGCCACCGGCTACGTCGCGGGAGGCATCTCCCCCATCGGCCAGAAGCGCCACCACCCGACCGTGCTGGACGCCTCGGCGCTCGAGCACGGCACGATCCTCGTCTCGGGCGGTCGACGCGGCTTCGACCTCGAGCTCGCCCCTCACGACCTGGTGGCGGTCACCGGAGCGGTGACCGCCACCATCGGTCGCTGAGGGCGTTCGGGCGACTCAGTCGGTCGTGAGCTCCATCTGGCCGTGCAGCACGTCGCCGTCGACCCAGCTGCTGATCCCGAAGGCCGAGAGCGGCTCGAGGTTCTCGCTCACCTCGGGCATGTCGTCGGTCACGCGGACCAGCCAGTTGTCGTCGGCGTCGAAGTTGACGTAGAGCACCGACTGGGCCTCGCCGTCCTCCACGACCCGGCCGTAGTCGTCGGTGCCACCGAGGTCGCCGCCGGCCTCCAGCTTGCCGCGGTAGTCGTCCTGGAAGGCCAGGACGGCGTAGCCATCTCCCTCGGTCACCTCCATCATCGGAGTCATCTCCGAGGGCACCTGGTCGACGATCTTGTCGAGCACCGCCTGGATCTCGTCGGCGTCACCCTTGATGGTGATGCCGGCGGGAAGCTCGCCGGGGCCGCCGTTGGCGATCGCGTCGGGGTCGATGCCCCCGCCGAGGGAGATCGTCACGCCCTCGCCCATCAGCGTCTCGATGTCCTCGGGGAACTCGAGACCGGTCTCGCTCTCCAGCTCCGCGATGCCCTCGTCGATCGACGCCGTGTCGTCGGGCAGGGTGGTCTTGATGTAGTCGACGAGTGCCTCGGCCCAGCCCTCCTCGAGCGAGAAGCCCAGGGCGGCCACGGTGTCCTCGGGAAGGCCGGCGACCATCGAGGCGCCCTCGTCGGAGTCGACGAACTTCGTCATGTCGGGCTGATAGTTGGACACCGCGTACTCGATCTCCATCGAGCCGTCGTCGAAGCGGACGGTGGCGGCCATGCCGTCGAAGTCGTCGATGACCTGCTGGAGCTCCGGCGGGACCTCGCCCGAGCCGGTCTCGGTGTCGGCGGACGAGTCGGTCAGGTCCGAGAAGCAGGACTCGAACTCCTCGGACGTCGTGGCCGAGTCGAGGCAGTCCTGGTCGATGGCCTCGTCGGACACGCCCATGGAGCCCGACGACATCCCGGTCAGCGGCGCACCCAGCCCGGCCACGTCGCCGAGGTACTGGGCGGCGCTCTTGGCGACGTAGAAGGACATGAAGCCGTCGTCTCCGGCCTCACCGGTCCACTTCCCGTAGGCCGCGTCGTCGGCGAGCGTGCCGGAGCCGCCGGCCTCGACCACCTGGTCGGCGATCTCGTCGGTCTCGGCCAGCACGAGCCAGTCACCCTCGACGGCCCAGCCGCCCAGGTCGCCGCTCTCGTCACCGCTCTCCGCGCCGCCACCGCAGGTGTCGATCAGGGTCTGCACCCCTTCCTCGGCCGCGCCCGCGTCGGTCACCTGGACCACCGCGACCGGCGCGGGCTCGTCCTCACCGAGGTCGACGGCTGCCACGGCGGCGCGCGAGCCCAGCCACGGCTCGACGTCCTCGGCGTAGTCGAGGCCCTCGCACTCGCCGGAGGAGGTGATCTCCTCGAACAGGCGCTCACGGAGGTCGTCGTCGGTCTCGAGGTCGATCTCGTCGGTGAAGGCCGGGAACTTGCGCAGCGTCCGGATCGCCTCGATCTTCTGCCCGCCACTGGGGTCGAGGTCGACGCTCATGTAGGCGACGGTCGAGGCGGGCAACGCCTCGGCCGGCTGCTCACCGGTGGCGAAGAAGCTGGTGGCCGCCCAGGCGCCACCCGCGACCACCGCGCCGCCGGCGACGATGGCGCCGAGCGCGATCAGCCGCTTGCGGTTGTCGTTGTCGGGGGCGGTCGTGGCCGGCCCCGATCCCTCGAGGTACTCCGGTCCACCCGGTGACATGCTCATCTTGCTCCCGCTCCCCCGTTGCAGCGTCCCGAGGTGCTCGGGACTACCAGTGTGGTCGCGGGTCAGCCTACCCGCGGGAGGGCCGTCGCAACCCCCGACTTCCCAAGAGGTAGGTGCCGACCAGGCCAGCCATCGCGCCCGCCGGGAAGGCGATCAGCGCGGTCGAGAGCCACGGCTCCCGATCGGGGTCAGGGGCCGTGAGTGCGAGGTCGCCCGAGAGCGGGGTGTAGTCCGGTGCGCCCGCCGCCAGTGCCTGCGGGTCGGCCGGCCCCAGGGCGCTGCCGACGGCGTACATCACGACGGAGGCGAGCGCCGCACCGGCGAGCACTCCGACGAGGGTCACGACCTCGTGGCCACGCCACAGCCCGGCCACAGCAGCCAGCACCAGTCCCAGCGGGAAGGCGATCAGGACGAACAACGCGACCCCCTCGAAGGACACGTCGGGACCGGCGGGCTCGAGGAACCACTGGCCCTGGTAGGTCAGGCCGCCGGGCGCGTCCCACAGCCGCTCCCACACGACGCCCGCACCCGCGCCCGCGGCGACGAACACCGCGACGAGGACGCCGACACGACCGAGCGCTCCTGCCGCGCCGCGCCTCTCCTGCTCGACGGCCACCTGGTCGCTCATCCGGTCAGGCACCCCGGTCCGAGCAGCTGCTTGAGGTCGGCGAAGAGCGCCGGACTGGGGCTGACGCGCAGGTTGTCGTCGAGGCGCAGCACCTTGGTGGAGCTGCGGGTCAGCAGGCGGAGCTGGACCTCGGTCATCCCGGGGTGGGTGCCGAGGACGTCGCGGAGCTGGGCGACGACCGGCGGGGTGCAGCGGGTCGACGGGAGGCTGATCACGACCGGTCCGGCGGGCCCCTGCGTCAGGTCGGGAGCACTGACCTCCTGGGCGCGCAGCTCGGGCTGGTCCTTGTCGCGCGAGAGCTGGCCCTTGATCCGCACGATCTGGTCCTCGACCAGCAGCGTGGACGCGAGGGTGTAGGCGCTGGGGAAGAGGAGCACGTCGATGGCGCCGTCGAGGTCCTCGAGCGTGATGGTCGCCCACGGGTCGCCCCGCTTGGTGATCTTGCGCGCGACCGAGGTGATGAGGCCGCTGACTGTGAGGGTGGTGCCGTGGGGGCGGTCCTCGTCGAGCATCAGCTGGCCGATGGTGCAGTCGGTGCCCTGGGACAGGACGTGCTCGAGACCGAGGAGCGGGTGGTCCGAGACGTAGAGCCCGAGCATCTCCCGCTCGTGGCCCAGCAGGGTCATCTTGTCCCAGTCGTCGATGTCGGGGATGGTCACGCTCACCCCGAAGCCGGCGTCGTCCTCGCTGAGGCCGCCGAAGAGGGAGTCCTGGCCGATGGCCTCGTTCTTCTTGAGGTCGACGAACTGGTCGACCGCGGTCTCGTGCACCGCCACCAGCGCGCGCCGCTTGTGCTTCATGTCGTCGAAGGCCCCGGCCTTGATCAGCGACTCGACCACGCGCTTGTTGCACACCAGCGCGGGGACCTTCTCCATGAAGTCGTTGAAGTCGGCGTAGCGGCCCTTCTGCTCCCGGGCGGAGGCGATCCCGTCGACGACGTTGCTGCCGACGTTGCGCACCGCGGTGAGGCCGAAGCGGATGTCGGTCCCGACGGGGGTGAAGTTGGCGTGGGACTCGTTGACGTCGGGCGGCAGCACCTGGATCTTCATCCGGCGACACTCGTTGAGGTAGATCGCCATCTTGTCCTTGTCGTCCTTCACCGAGGTGAGGAGCGCGGCCATGTACTCCGTGGGGTAGTTGGCCTTGAGGTAGGCGGTCCAGTAGGTGATGACGCCGTAGGCGGCGGAGTGCGACTTGTTGAAGGCGTAGTCGGAGAACGGGAGCAGGATCTCCCACAGCTTGTCGATGGCGACCTGCGGGAAGCCCCGCTCGAGCATGCCGGCCTGGAACCCGGCGTACTGCTTGTCGAGCTCCTCCTTCTTCTTCTTGCCCATCGCGCGGCGCAGGTTGTCGGCGGCACCCAGGGTGAAGCCGGCGAGCACCTGCGCGATCGCCATCACCTGCTCCTGGTAGACGATGAGGCCGTAGGTCTCCCCCAGCACCGGCTCGAGCGCCTCGGCGAGCGCCGGGTGGATCGGCTCGATCGCCTCGCGGCCGTTCTTGCGGCGGGCGTACTTGTTGTGGGAGTCGGCACCCATCGGGCCGGGGCGGTAGAGCGCGCTGACAGCCGTGATGTCGGCGAAGGCGTCGGGCTGCAGCGAGCGGAGCAGCGAGCGCATGCCCGAGCCGTCGAGCTGGAAGACGCCGAGGGTGTCACCGCGGCCCATCAGCTCGTAGGTCGCGCGGTCCTCGAAGCCGAGCTCCTCCAGGACGACCGTCTCGCCCCGGTTGACCTCGATGTTGCTGATCGCGTCGTCGAGGATGCGGAGGTTGGACAGGCCGAGGAAGTCCATCTTGACCAGGCCGAGCGACTCGCACATCGGGTAGTCGAACTGGGTGATGACCGCACCGTCCTGCGGCCTGGCCATGATCGGCACGATGTCGATGAGCGGCTCGCTCGACATGATGACGCCGGCGGCGTGCACGCCCCAGTTGCGGATCTGGCCCTCGAGCCCGACAGCGGTCTCGTAGATCGTGCGGACGTCGGGGTCCTGGCCGTGCAGCGCGCGGAACTCGCCGCCGTCGTTGTAGCGCTTGTGGTCGGCGTTGAAGATGTCCTTGAGCGCGACGCCCTTGCCCATCACGTCGGCCGGGTAGGCCTTGGTGATCCGGTCGCCGATCGCGAAGCCGTGGTCGAGGACTCGGGCGGCGTCCTTGATGGCGGCCTTGGCCTTGAGCCGTCCGAAGGTCGCGATCTGGGCGACGCGGTCGGCGCCGTACTTCTCGCTGACGTAGTGGATGACCTCGCCGCGGCGGGCGTCGTCGAAGTCGATGTCGAAGTCGGGCATCGAGGGTCGCTCGGGGTTGAGGAACCGCTCGAAGAACAGCCCGTGCTCGAGCGGGCACAGGTCGGTGATCCGCAGCGCGTAGGCCGCGATCGATCCCGCACCCGACCCGCGACCGGGGCCGACGCGGATGCCGTTGTCCTTGGCCCAGTTGATGAAGTCGGCGACCACCAGGTAGTAGCCGCAGTAGCCCTTCTGCGAGATGATCGCGAGCTCCATCTCGACCCGGTCGCGGACCTCCTGGGTCGTCAGCTCGCCGGGGTAGCGGGCCTCGATGCCGCGCCACACCTCCTTGCGGAACCACGACTCCTCGCTCTCGCCGGCCGGCACGTCGGCGCGCGCCATGTAGCCGCCGGTGGACTCGGTGAACTCGACCTCGCAGCGCTCGGCGATCGCGAGGGTGTTGTCGCACGCCTCGGGCATCCCGAAGCGGTCGCCCCACAGCTCGCGCATCTCGGCGGCGGACTTGATGTAGTAGCCGCCGCCGTCGAACTTGAGCCGGTTGGTGTCGGAGAGCCGCTTGCCGGACGCGACGCAGATGAGGGCGTCGTGGGCCGCGGCGTCCTCGGGGTTGTTGTAGTGGGAGTCGTTGGTGGCGATGGGCGGCAGGCCCATCTGCTTGCCGAGCCGCAGCAGGTCGTCGCGGACCCGCTTCTCGATGTCGATGCCGTGGTCCATCAGCTCGAGGAACACGTTGTCGCGGCCGAAGATGTCCTGCAGCTCGGCGGCCTCGCGGACCGCCTCGTCGTACTGGCCCAGGCGCAGGCGCGTCTGGATCGCGCCGCTGGGGCAGCCGGTGCTGACGATGAGGCCCTTGCTGTGCTCGGCGAGGATCTCCTTGTCCATCCGGGGCTTGAAGTAGTAGCCCTCGAGGCTCGAGCGCGACGAGAGCCGGAAGAGGTTGTGCATGCCCTCGGTGCTCTCGGCCCACATCGTCATGTGGGTGTAGGCCCCGCCGCCGGCGACGTCGTTGCCGCCCTCCTCGGCGAGGTCTCCCTGGCCCCACCGCACCCGGCGGCGCTCGCCGCGCTGGGTGCCGGGGGTGATGTAGGCCTCGATGCCGATGATCGGCTTCACGCCGTGCTTGCGGGCCTTGGAGTAGAAGTCGTAGGCGCCGTGGAGGTTGCCGTGGTCGGTCATCGCGATCGCCGGCATGCCGAGCTCGCTGGTGCGGCTGAACAGGCCGTCGAGGAGCGACGCCCCGTCGAGCATGGAGTACTCGGTGTGGACGTGCAGGTGCACGAAGCTGTCCGAGGAGCGTGGGGATGAGCCGGCCGACATGGAGGAGACTTCCGCGCCTTTCGAGGAGTCGCTGACGGTGTCGTTTCTGGGGGGTCGCGCTGACTGCTCAGCCCTCGTGTCCAGAAGGGGGAAGGCCGTCAGCCTACGTCAGTGTGCACGGCCCCACCGACAGGACACCCGGCCCTGCGCCGGGTCCGCTCAGAGCCAGTCGACGGTGTGACCGTGGCCGTGGCTGAGGGCGACCGGGACGCCGTCGAGGGCGGTCACGAAGCGTCCCGGCGGGACCACGCGGTCGCCGGTCACGTCCGGGAGCACGCGTGGTCCCTCGTTGCTGATCCAGCGGCACCGACCGGCCGCGACCAGGTCCGTCATCAGCGCGTGGAAGCGGCGCCGGTCGGGCTCGTCGAGGTAGGCGATGACGGCGGAGTGGAGGACGACCGGGGTGCCGTGGGGAGCCGCCTGCTCCAGCAGGTCGGGCAGCCGGTCGAGGAGGTCGCCGCGCACCAGCAGCGGCGGGTCCTGGCGGGCCACGTCGATCGCTGCGCGCAGCCGCTCCCGACGCTCGTCCTGCCCGGGCCAGACCAGGTTCTCCAGCCAGGCCGTCGCGTCCGGGTCGGTGACGTCGAGCGGGTTGAGGTCGATCCCGGCGCGCCAGGCGACCTCCGGGTGCCGGACGGGCAGCGGCAGCGGTCCGCTCGCCTGTGCGGTGAGCACGGGCCCGCCGCTCCCCCGCAAACCGCCCAGCGGCGGCCAGGCGTAGTCGTAGCGGTCGGGGAACAGGCACAGCCCGGCGCTCGCACCGACCTCGACCAGCGCGAGCGGGCCCTCCACGAGCGCCAGCACCGGCACGAGCGTCGCGAGCCGGCCCACCTCGTTGGTCTGGGTGGCGCGGGCCATGACGGTGGCACGCACGTCCGGCTCCTGCTCGAGCAGCACCCGGCGGAGGGCGGCGTACGGCCCGGGCGCGGGAGCGCCGTGCCAGCGGGCGGCCGCGAACACGAGGTTGGGCTGGCGCTTGATCGTCGGGAGCGTGCCCAGCCAGGCCAGCACCTCGGGGTCGTCGGCGACGCCGCGCGCCCACTCCTCGAAGCAGGGAGAGTCGCCCGCGGCGTAGGCGGCGAAGTCGAGGTACTCGGCGATCACGTCGTCGTGGAGCAGCACGGCACCATCCTGCCCCCGCCGGCCGCGGCCTCAGCGACGGGTCGGGAACGGACCACCCGGACCGATGCCGGCGTTGCCGAGGCGGATGCCGGAGAACTCCCTCCTGCGCTCGCGGACGTGCGCGAAGTGCTCCTCGAGCTCCGGCAGCACGAGGAGCTCGATCCCGTGGGCGGCGTGCAGGCCGACCAGGTCGTCGACCGGGACGGGAGGGCCGAGGGGGACGACGGGTTGTGTCGCGACGTGGGCGTGCGGCCGGTCGCCGAAGGGCTCGAAGTCGGCGGCGTCGAAGCGGTAGGCGTGGAGCGTGGTCGCCCGCACGGTCGCCAGCCACCGCTCCTCGACGGCGTGCACCCGCACGGCGCCCGCCGCCGGAGAGGCGTCCCAGGAGCAGACGCGCGGGCACTGGCGCGGGAACCAGTAGCAGGGGGCGTTGAGGGCGTCGACGGCCCAGACGTAGGCCTCCGGCTGCTGCGCGGTGGCGGCGACGTGGGGCACGAACCGCTCGATCGCGGGGTCCTCGCTGAAGTGCAGGACCTCCCCGGGACGCGGCAGCACGTCAGCGGGCGGCGTCGAGGGACTCGGTGATGATCACGTCGACGATGCGCGCGACGCGCTCCTGGCCGAGCTCGGGGACGACGTCCGCCACCCGACGGGCGATCTCGGCCTCGCGGCGGGGGTCGCGCGCGCCGGTGGGCTTGACGGCCTGCACGGCCCGGGTGAGTGCCGTGCGCCGGGCGAGCACGTCGCCGAGCACGAGGTCGACCTCGTCGATCATCGCGCGGAAGCAGGCGATCGGGTCGCTGCCGGGCCACACGAGCCGGATGTCGGGCGCGCGCTCCTCGTTGGCCGACCCGTCGGTGCGCTCGAGGGCGACGAAGCCGTGGCGGGCGTAGAAGTCGCGGGCGGGCCGGTTCGACTCGAAGACCCACAGCCCGACGCCGTCGGGGTGCCCCGCCAGCACGTCCCGCAGCAGGGCACTTCCCACTCCCCTGCCCTGCGCGCCGGGGGCGACGTAGAGGTCGTCGAGCCAGGTGGGCGTGGCCCGGGAGTAGCCGGCGATCCGGCCGTCGAGCTCCGCCACGCGGACGTCGTACGCCGCCAGGTCCCACCCGGCGACCCAGGCCCGCACCTCGTGGGCGGGGTGCACCGCAGGTGGGAACGCCGGACCCGCTGCCGCACGGGCGGCGAGGTGGACCTCGGCGAGTGCCGGGAGGTCGGCGGCCGTGGCCGGACGCAGGACCGGCTCAGTGCTCATCACGGATGACCTCGAGCGCGTGCGCGAGGTCGTCGGGGTAGGTGGACTCGTAGGTGACGTGGTCGCCGGTCTCGGGGTGCTCGAAGCCCAGGCGCATCGCGTGCAGCCACTGGCGCTCGAGCCCGACGCGCTTGGCGAGGGTGGGGTCGGCGCCGTAGGTCAGGTCACCGACGCAGGGGTGCTTGAGCGCGCTCATGTGGACCCGGATCTGGTGGGTGCGACCGGTCTCGAGGTGGACCTCGAGGAGGCTGGCGAACCGGTGGGCCTCGAGGGTCTCGTAGTGGGTGATGCTGTGGCGACCGTCGCCCATCACGGCGAACTTGTAGTCGTGCTGGGGGTGACGACCGATCGGGGCGTCGACCGTGCCGGCCAGCGGGTCCGGGTGGCCCTGCACGAGCGCGTGGTAGGTCTTGTCGACCGTGCGGTGGCGGAAGGCGTTCTTGAGCACCGAGTAGGCGCGCTCGGACTTCGCGATGACCATGACACCGGACGTGCCGACGTCGAGTCGCTGGACGATGCCCTCGCGCTCCTTCGCGCCGGAGGTGGAGATGCGGAAGCCGGCGCCGGCGAGGTGACCCACGACGGTCGGTCCGCGCCAGCCCGGGGACGGGTGCACGGCCACGCCGACCGGCTTGTCGATCACGACGATGGCGTCGTCGTCGTGGATGATCCGGATTCCCTCGACGATCTCCGCCTTCACCTCCAGCGGGTCGCGCTCGGCCGGGATGGTGACGTCGAGCATGGCGCCGGCATGGACCCGGTCGCTCTTGCCGACGTCCGAGCCGTCGACCAGCACGTGGCCCTGGGCGATGAGGTCGGCGGCCTTGGTGCGGGAGAACCCGAACATCCGCGCCATGGCGGCGTCGACGCGCTCGCCGGCGAGACCGTCGGGCACCAGCACGGTGCGCTGCTCGGTGTGGGTGCTCATGCGTCGGACTCCCGGGTGCCGTCGAGGGCGATCCCGCGGAAGGTCTGCAGGATGATCAGGCCGGCCGCGACGTTGATGCAGATGTCGGCGATGTTGAAGACCGGCCAGTTGGGCAGCATCAGGAAGTCGACGACGTGGCCGTGCAGCGGCTCGGGCTGGCGCACCAGGCGGTCGGTGAGGTTGCCGGCGACACCGCCGAGCAGGAAGCCGAGGGCGAGCGCCCAGCCCGTGCTGGCGATGCGGCGGCTCAGCCACAGGACCACCACCACCGCGACCACGGCGAGTCCGGTGAACACGATCGTGAAGTCGGTGCCCGTGCTGAACGCCGCACCGGGGTTGAACGTCAGGTGGAGGACGAACCAGTCCCCCAGCACCGCGATGTCACCGTCGGCCAGCTCGGCGAGCGCCCACTGCTTCGACCCGAGGTCGAGGGCGTACGCCACCAGGGCGACCGAGGCGAAGAGCAGCAGGGCACGGGGTCGCCGACGGGACGGGTCGTCCTGGACTGTGTCGCTGGAACTCAGCGACGCTCCTCGCGCTGCTTGCATGACAGGCACAGTGTGGCATGGGGCACCGCCATCAACCGATTCTTGCCGATGGGGTTGCCGCAGGAGTCGCAGACGCCGTAGGTGCCGTCGTCGATGTGGGCCAGGGCCCGGTCGAGCTGCCCGAGGGTCTCGCGCTCCTTGGCGAGCACGGTGAGCTCGTGGTCGCGCTCGAAGCTGGTGGCGCCCACGTCGGCCTGGTCGTGGCCCGCACCGTCGCCGGCGTCGCGCATGAGGCGCGCCAGCTCCTCCTCGGCGTGACCGACGGAGGCGGCGAGGCGCTCGCGGTGCTCACGCAGGTCCTTGACGACCTCGTTGAGCTCGGCGCGGGTCCAGGCGTCCTCTCCCTCGAGCACGACGAGGGTGGAGGGGGTGGCCTTGCGGGCCTTCTTCACGGGCGCAGCCTTCTCGGCGGACGCGGGCACGGCCTTGGTCACAGGAGCAGCCTTCGGGTTCGGGGAGGACGAGGTGGGAGCGGTCTTCTTCGCAGCAGCCTTCGTGGCCGGCGCCGCCTTCGTGGCCGGGGCCTTCTTCGCCGGAGCCGCCTTCTTCGCAGGCGCAACCTTCGCGGCGGCCGCCTTCTTCCCGGTAGCCGCCTTCTTCGCGGGGGCAGCCTTCTTCGCGGGGGCAGCCTTCTCGGCAGCGGCCTTCTTCGCCGGCGTCGCCTTCTTGGCAGGGGCCTTCTTCGCCGGCGTCGCCTTCTTGGCAGCGGCCTTCTTCGCCGGCGTCGCCTTCTTGGCAGGGGCCTTCTTCGCGGGGGCCGCCTTCTTGGCAGCGGCCTTCTTCGCGGGGGCCGCCTTCTTCGCTGCGGCCTTCTTCGCAGGCGCGGCCTCCTCCGGCGCGGGGGCCTCGGGTGCGGCGCTGCGGCGTCCGATCACCCGCTTGGCAGCGGCCGCGGCAGTGCCGGCCAGGGACTTGCGCGTGCCAGCCATCTCCGAGGGCCTCCAGCCATGCATCGGGTGTGGCGGGAACCACACGTGGCAGGGAGGGTAGCCGTTGGGGACGGGGGTTCCAACACTGGCTCGCCGAAATGCGAGAACGGCCACCCTCTCGGGTGACCGTCCTCCTTGCACAGGCGTGTTCGAGCCTGCGTGGCGTGCTTAGCTCTCGTCGTCGCCGAGCACCGAGCGCAGGCGCTTCGGCGCGCTCGAGCTGTCGACCGGGGCCTGGCTCTCGCTGCCGTTGGCCAGGGCCTCCAGCTGCTGCGTGAAGTAGGTCTTCAGGCGGGAGCGGTACTCGCGCTCGAACTGGCGGAGGGTCTCGACGTCGCTGTTGAGCTTGTCGCGCTCCTTCTCCAGGTCGCCGAACATCTGCTGGCGACGCTCGGCCGTCTCGGAGTCGAGCATCTGCGAACGCTGGCGGGCGTCCGCCTCCATCCGGTCGGCCTTGGTCTTCGACTCGGCCTCGAGGCGCTCGGCCTTGGTGCGCGCGGCACCGACGATGCGGTCGGCCTCGTTCTTGGCGTCCTCGACGAGCTCGTCGGCGTTGCGCGTGGCGATCTCGAGCAGGCGGGCCGCCGCGTTGGACGCGTCGGCGATGTTGCTGACGCGAGCCGTCTGGACCGGCGCGGCGGCGACGGCCGCCGGGGCGGCACGCTCCGGCTCCGGCTCCGGCTCGGGCTCGGGCTCCGGCTCGGGTGCCGCCGGAGCAAACGACGTGGTCGCAGGGGCGGGAGCGGACGCGCCGGACTGGGCAGCGGAGAGCTTCGACCGCAGGTCGTCGTTCTCCTTGGTGAGCCGCGCGAGCTCCGCCTCGACCTCGTCGAGGAACTGGTCGACCTCGCCCATGTCGTAGCCCTCACGGAGGCGTACGGGCGTAAAGCGCTTGTTGCTCACGTCCTCAGGCGTCAGCGGCATGACCTCACCCAAACTTTCACGATCGATATCACGGTGGCTCTGCTGTCAGGAGACAATAGCGCCCGGGGATCCACAGGGCACAGTGACCCATGTGGCGGATGGTTCAGCCTAGGCCGACAGGAAGAGAGTGGCGACCACTCTCAGCAGCAGCCAGGCCGTGACGAGCACGAGGATGAAGCTCAGGTCGAGGGCGACCGAGCCGATCCGCAGCGGCGGGATCACGCGGCGCAGCGCCATGATCGGCGGGTCCGTCGCGGAGTAGACGCCCTCCAGCGCCACGAGCAGGGGGCCACGGGGCTCCCACTGCCGCGCGAAGACCTGGACCCAGTCCACGATGAACCGGATCCAGAGCAACGCGATGAAGAGGTAGAGGATGACGTAGAGGGTGAGGCCGAAGTAGTACACGGGTAGAGGGTGCCTCAGCTCTGGTTGAAGAAGCCGTCCTCGGCGATCCGCTGCTTGTCCTCGGCCGAGACCGCGACATTGGGCGGCGACAGCAGGAAGACCTTGTTGGTCACGCGCTCGATCGTGCCTCGGGTGGCGAAGATGAGGCCGGCAGCGAAGTCGACGAGGCGCTTGGCGTCGTTGTCGTCCATCTCGCTGAGGTTCATGATCACGGGCGTGCCGTCGCGGTAGTTCTCACCGATGAGACGGGCCTCGTTGTAGTTGCGGGGGTGCAGGGTGGTGATGCGGCTCAACTCAGCCACGACTCCTGTCTGGACCGGCGCCGGACGACGGCGCTCGGCGAGGTCGGACACGGGGGCAGGGCGACGCTCGCGCGTGACCGGACGCTGGTCGACAGCCTCCTGGGTCGTCGTCTCGGTGTCGCCGTCGTAGTCGTCGTAGTGGCCCGTGTCCTCGAGCAGGCCGAGGTACTCGCCGATCTTGCGCATCGCGCCGCTCATGAGACAGATCCTCCGGTAGACCGGGCGCCCGGGTCCGGGCGCCACTTGACTGATGTGGACACTACTTGACCGCGGGCCTCTCACCGAGGACCGCGGACCCGACACGCACGTGTGTCGCGCCGTGGCTGATGGCGTGCTCGAGGTCGCCGCTCATCCCCGCGGACAGCACGGTGGCGTCCGGGTGGGCCTCGAGGAAGGTGGTGCGGATCCGCGCCAGGCGCGCGAAGGCCTCCGCGGGGACCTCCCCGAGCGGCGCCACGGCCATCAGACCGCGCAGCCGCAGGTCCGCGGACTCCCCCACCGCGTCGGCCAGCGCCGACAGCCCCTCGGGGTCGGCGCCGGCCCGGTGGCCGGCCCCCTGCGGGTCGAGGCTGACCTGGAGGAGCACGTCGACCTGCTGCCCGCGCGCGCCGGCGCCGCGCGACAGCGGGGCCACGAGCTTGGGGCGGTCCAGCGACTCCACGACGTCGGCGTACGACGCCACGGCGGCCGCCTTGTTGGACTGGAGCCCTCCGATGAAGTGCCAGCGCAGGCCGAGGTCGGCGCACTCGCGTGCCTTGGCCTCGGCCTCCTGGTGGCGGTTCTCACCGACGTCGGTGACGCCGAGGTCGGCCAGCAGCCGCACGTCGGAGGCGGGGAAGAACTTGGTGACCACGACGAGCGAGACGTCGTCGTCCGGCCGCCCGGCCTCCGCGCAGGCGTCACGGATGCGACGGCGTACGTCGTCGAGGCGGGCGGCGACCTCGTCCGCGCGGGCACTCACGCGTGGCTCCAGATGACCCCGGCGAAGCGGGTGGACGCGGTGCCGTCGCGCCGGTGGGACGGCCACGAGGTGTCCTCGCGGGTGCAGGCGTCCACCGACCGTACGTCGGCGATGCCGGCGGTGGCGAGCTGCGCACGGACGCCAGCGCCGAGGTCGAGCGCTGGCGTGCCCCACGACGTGGTGGAGCGGGACTCCGGCACGACGGCCGCCACCTCGTCCTGCAGGTCGGCGGGGACCTCGTAGCAGGCGCCGCACACGTGCGGCCCGATCCACGCGACGCTCGGCTCCGCACCGTGCTCGCGAAGGGTGGCGATCGCCGCGGGCACCACGCCGGCGGCGAGGCCGGGGCGACCACTGTGCACGGCGGCGATCCAGCCGGAGGCTGGGTCGGCCAGCAGGACCGGGACGCAGTCGGCGGCGCGCGCGAGCAGGGCGACGCCGCTCCGGGAGGTGACCAGGGCGTCGCACGTGGGCGCGACACCCGGCGCCTCGACCGGCTCGACGCCGGCACCGTGCACCTGGTGCATGAGCACGGGGGACGCGCCGGTCTCGTCCGCGACCAGGCGCAGGGCCTCGTCACGGACGGCCGGCTTGGCCGCGTCGCCGAGGCTGAGGGAGACGTCGGTGAAGGCGACCTCGATGACGAGGTCGCCTTCGATCCGATCGCGGTGGCGCAGGTTCACGTGCTCACTTGAGGAAGTCGGGCACGTCGAGCTCGTCGTCGTCGAACTGCACCTGCCGGGCCGGGCGCGGCTGCACGGGGGCAGCCGGCGTGGACGGGGTGGAGGACTGCGACGGCGCGGCCTGCTGCTGCTGGGACGGGGCCGAGGGGGCGAACGTCGTCTGGGCGGGGGCCTGGGTCCGGCCCTGGCCCTGCTGTCCGGCGCCCTGTCCGGACGGCGCCGATGAGCCTCCGGCCAGCTGCTGGGCAGCGGCGCGGGTCTGCTCCTGCGTCTGCGCGGGCTGGCTGCGCTGGAGCACGTTGCCGTCGGAGCGGCGCTTCGGCATCCCGCCGTCGAAGCCGGCGGCGATGACCGTCACCCGCACCTCGTCACCGAGCGCGTCATCGATCGTGGCACCGAAGATGATGTTGGCCTCGGCGTGCGCGGCCTGGGAGACGAGCGCCGCGGCCTCGTTGATCTCGAACAGGCCGAGGTCCGAGCCACCTGCGATGGAGAGGAGCACGCCGTGCGCGCCCTCGATGCTCGCCTCGAGCAGCGGGCTGGAGACGGCCATCTCGGCCGCGGCGACCGCGCGGTCCTCGCCGCGCGCCGAGCCGATGCCCATGAGGGCCGAGCCGGCGTTGGCCATGACGGACTTCACGTCGGCGAAGTCGAGGTTGATCAGGCCGGGGGTGGTGATCAGGTCGGTGATGCCCGAGACACCCTGCAGCAGGACCTGGTCGGCCTGCTTGAAGGCGTCGAGGATCGACACGCTCCGGTCGGTGATCGAGAGCAGTCGGTCGTTGGGGATCACGATGAGGGTGTCGACCTCCTCGCGGAGCTGGCTGATGCCCTCCTCCGCGGAGTTGGCGCGACGACGCCCCTCGAACGCGAACGGACGGGTCACGACACCGATGGTCAGCGCGCCCAGCGAGCGCGCGATGCGCGCCACGACGGGTGCCCCGCCGGTGCCGGTGCCGCCACCCTCGCCGGCCGTCACGAACACCATGTCGGCGCCCTTGATGACCTCCTCGATCTCGTCGGCGTGGTCCTCGGCCGCCTTGGCACCCACGTCGGGGTTGGCGCCGGCACCGAGGCCGCGGGTGAGCTCGCGGCCGATGTCGAGCTTGACGTCGGCGTCGCTCATGAGGAGTGCCTGGGCGTCGGTGTTGATCGCGATGAACTCGACGCCCTTGAGGCCGACCTCGATCATCCGGTTGACGGCGTTGACGCCACCGCCACCGATGCCCACGACCTTGATGATCGCCAGGTAGTTCTGCGCTGCTGCCACGGCTCCGGGGCCTTCCTTGAGAGGTGTGCTGAGAAGTTCTGGTTACGGGTTGATCGACTGCTGCCCTCGGGATCCGCGGAACCCTAACCGTGAACCTGAGGGTTATAGTTATGTCAACCTCGCCTTTCGCTAGACCCTAGGCAGCGGGCACACCGAAACCCCGGTGGACACGCCCACGAATTGCCCGTGTCGAGAAGCCGTGCCGAGAAGCAGGTCAGCGGACCGTCGGGTTGCCGGGCACGCTGACGTCGTACACCGACGCCTCCTGCGCGGCCAGCAGCCGGTCGACCACCTGGGCCTTGAGCGCCGACTCCTCCGCGCTCCCCCACATCACCCGGCGCCGGTCGCGCATCACCAGGGTGATCTGGTCGACGGTGGCCACCTCGACGTGGTCGAGGCGCGAGGCGAGGTCCTGCGGCAGGGCCGAGACGACGGTCGCGGCCTCCTTCAGCGCGTCGGTGCCGGCCGCGGCGCCCGGTCGGATGCGCGGCATGCCCTTCGGCGCGGTGCGGTACTCGCGGAACACCACGCCGTCGGCGTCCAGCCCACGCAGGCGCCCCGAGATGTCGACCACGGCCACGGCCGTGCGCTCCACGACCTCGATGCGTACGCCGTCGGGCCAGGCGCGCGTGACGTCGACCGAGCGGACCTCGGCCAGCGAGCCCACGCGCGCGTCGGCACGGTCGAGGTCGACGAGGGCGAGCTGCTCCCCCATCGGCAGGTCCGCCATCTCCCGGACCCGTGCGTCGCTGAGCAGGTCGTTGCCGACGACCTCGACCTTCTGCACCTGCAGGGTCGCGGAGAAGAACACCAGCCAGACCGACGTGGCGAGCAGCGCCACGACGGCGACCGCCGCGAGGACGTAGCGCAGCGAGAGCCAGCGACGGGCCCACTGGCGGCGCGCGAAGCGGCGGCGGGTGCGCTGGGAGGTGCGCTCCTCGCGCTCCACTCACGCACCCCCGAGGAGGTCGAGGACCTGCGGCCCCACGCCGGTGATGTCGCCGGCGCCCAGGGTGATGACGAGGTCGCCGGGGCGGGCCCGCTCGGCGAGGGCGCGGGCCGCGGACGGGAGCCCGTCGACGTAGGCGACCTGCCCGGCCGGCAGCGGGACGGCGTCGGCGACGAGCCGTCCGGTGACGGCCGGGTCGGGCTCCTCGCGGGCGACGTAGACGTCGAGCACCACGACCTCGTCGGCCGCCCCGAGGGCCACGCCCATCGCCTCCCCGAAGATCCGGGTGCGGGAGACCAGGTGCGGCTGGAAGGCGGCCACGACGCGCCCCTCGCCGGCGAGCGCGCGGGCGGCCTCGAGGTCGCCGCGGATCTCGACGGGGTGGTGGGCGTAGGAGTCGTAGACCCGCACTCCCCCGACCTCGCCCTTGAGCTCCATGCGCCGGCCGGTCCCGGTGAAGGCGCCGAGGCCGGCGACGAGGTCGTCGAAGGCGCAGCCGAGGCGCAGGCCCATGGCCAGGGCGGCGACGGCGTCGAGGACGTAGTGGCGACCCGGGATGCGCAGGCGCAGCTCGCCGAGGTCCGCGCCGTCGCGGCGGACGCGGCACACGGAGGTGGACCCGTCGAGGGTGAGTCCCTCGATGCGGAGGTCGGCGTCGTCCGACTCCCCCACGGTGACGACCTCGAGGCCCGCGGCACGTGCGCGGCCGGCCAGGAGCGCGGCGCCCGGGTCGTCCACGACGCACACCAGGAAGCCGGCGCGGTCGATGGTGTCGGCGAAGTCGTCGAAGGCGCGGTGGTAGGCCTCCTCGGTGCCCCAGTTGTCGAGGTGGTCGGCCTCGACGTTGGTGACGATCGCGGCGTGGGGGCGGTAGACCAGGAAGGCGCCGTCGCTCTCGTCGGCCTCGGCCACGAAGAGGTCGTCGCTGCCCGCGTCGGCGTTGCGGCCGGTCGCGGTCAGCACCCCGCCCACGGCGTACGACGGGTCGACGCCGGCGGCGAGGAGGGCAGAGGTGAGCAGCCCGGTGGTCGTCGTCTTGCCGTGCGTGCCTGCGACCGCGAGCACCCGGGAGCCGGCCATCACGGCGGCGAGACCGGCGGAGCGCGGCAGGATCCGCAGGCCGCGACGACGCGCCTCGAGGACCTCCGGGTTGTCCTCGCGCGCGGCGGTGGTGACCACGAGCGTGTCGGCGTCGCCGACGTGTGCGGCGTCGTAGCCGAGGTGACAGGTGACGCCGAGCTCGCGCAGGGCGGGCAGGAAGGGGGTGTCGTGGTCGTCGCTGCCCGTCACGGGCACGCCCTGGGCGGCCATGATGCGGGCGATGGCGGAGATGCCCGCCCCGCCGATGCCGACGCAGTGGACGCGGCCGAGCGCGGAGGCGGGAAGGATCTCGTCGGGGACCGGGATCCTCACGAGGCCGCCCCGGGTGCGGCGGCGTCGAGGATCATCCGCGCGAGCAGCTCGTCGGCGTCGAGCGGGATGACCCCGCGGGCCGCAGCCCCCATCGCCGCCAGGCGTGCGGCGTCGGTCATCAGCCCCGGGACGCTCGCCGCGACCCACTCCGGGGTCAGGGCGGCGTCGGCGACCAGCAGTCCGCCACCGGCGTCGACGACGGGACGCGCGTTGAGCGCCTGCTCGCCGTTGCCGATCGGGAGCGGGACGTAGATGGCCGGCAGGCCGACCCCGGAGACCTCGGTGACTGTGTTGCTGCCGGAGCGGCACAGCACCGCGTCTGCGGCGGCGTAGGCCAGGTCCATCCGGTCGACGTAGTTGACCACGACGTAGGGGACCTCGCCCGAGTCGACCTCGAGCTCGTTCTTCGGTCCGACGATGTGGAGCACCTGGACGCCGGCCGCGGCGAGCGCGGGCGCGGCACCGGAGACCGCGGCGTTGATGCGGGCGGCACCCTGCGAGCCGCCGGTCACCACGAGGGTGGGCAGGTCGTCGCGGAGGCCGAAGGACGCGAGCGCCTCGCCACGCAGGGCACCCCGGTCGAGGGTCGAGACGATCCGCCGGATCGGCAGGCCGGTGCAGACCGCGTGGGGCAGGTCGGTGCCGGGGAAGCTGGTGGCGACGTGCTGGGTCATGCGCGCGCCCAGCTTGTTGGCGATCCCGGGGATCGCGTTGCCCTCGTGGACCACGATGGGCAGCCCGCGCTTGCGCGCGGCGAGGTAGGCCGGGACCGAGACGTAGCCGCCGAAGCCGACGACGACGTCGGGGCGCACCCGGTCGACCACCTCGAGCGCGGCGGCGCGCGCGGCGCGGAGGCGGGTCGGCGTACGGAGCAGGTCGGCGCTGGGGCGACGCGGCAGCGGGACCCGCGGCACGAACTCGAGCGGCAGGCCGGCCTCCGGCACCAGCCGGGCCTCCAGCCCCTCGCGGGTGCCGAGGCAGGTCACCTCCGTCGCCGGGTCCAGGCGACGCAGGGCGTCGGCGGTGGCGAGCAGGGGCGAGGTGTGGCCGGCGGAGCCGCCGCCGGCGAGGAGAACGCGCATCAGGGCAAATCTAGCGATGCGCGTCGGAGTGGGTCGCGGCGGACAGCCCCGCGGAGCGGTTGCGACGCCGCGCCGCCAGCGCGGCCGCCGCCTCGGGCTCGCGGCGGGCGAAGCCGATCACCAGTCCGAGCGCGACCAGCGACGGCAGCAGCGCCGAGCCGCCGTAGGAGACGATCGGCAGCGGGATGCCGATGACGGGCAGGACGGCCAGCACCATGCCGACGTTGATCATCATCTGCCCGAGCAGCCAGACCACGATGCCGAAGGTCGCGTAGCGCACGAACGGGTCCTGCGTGGTGAGCGCGACACGGATCGCGGCGTAGGCGATGGTGAAGAACAGCGCGATGACCAGCAGTGTGCCGACCAGGCCGAGCTCCTCACCGAGCACCGCGAAGATGAAGTCGGTGTGGGCCTCGGGCAGGTCGCCCCACTTCTGGGTCGAGGCACCGATCCCCTGCCCCAGCCAGCCACCGCTGGAGAGGGCGTAGAGGCCGTGCGCGGGCTGCCACCCGGCGTCGGTGTAGTCCTTGAACGGATCGGTGAAGTGGGTGATGCGCTGGAGGCGCTCGCCGTCGGTCGCGGCGAGCGCGACACCGGCGACGCCGAGCACCGACAGGCTCAGGCCGAAGAGCCGCATGGGGGCGCCCACCACCCAGAGCATGCCGAGCAGGATCGCCGCGAGGACCATCGCGGTGCCCAGGTCGCGACCGACGAGCACCAGGCCGATGACGGCGAAGAGGCCCGGCACCACCGGCACGAGGAGGTGGTGGAGCTCGCGCAGGCGGCGCTCCTTGTGGGCGTAGATGTTGGCCGCCCACAGCACGATGGCGAGCTTGGCCACCTCGGCGGGCTGCATGGTGAAGGGGCCGATCGCCAGCCAGTTCTTGTTGCCGTTGATCAGCACGCCGAAGCGGGCCACGAGGGCCAGCAGCACCAGCGTCAGCAGGAAGCCGGGATAGGCCAGGCGGCGCACGTGCTTGATCGGCAGGCGCGAGGCGACCCACGCGCACGGGAGCCCGACGGCCACCCAGAGCAGCTGGCGCTTCACCACGGCGTAGGAGTCGTCGTAGAGGAGGAACGACCGCACGCTGGACGCGCTCAGCACCATGATGAGCCCGATGGTCAGCAGCAGCGCCGACGAGCCGAGCAGCAGGTAGTAGGAGGCGAGCGGCTTCTCCAGCGCGTCACGCACCGCACCCGTCGTGGAGGCGACCGCGTCGCGGCCCCACCGCCACGCGGCGGCGATCCCGGAGCCCAGCGGCGGCCGCACACCGGCGGCGGAGCCCTCGGGGGCGACGGCGACGTCCTCGGGGTTCGCGGTGGTCATCGTCGCGGCTCCCCTCCGGATGGCGGTCAGGTCTGGTCGTGGCGGGTGATGTGGGCATGCACGGCGTCCGCGAACGCGTCGCCGCGCGCGCCGTAGTTGAGGAACATGTCCATGGAGGCGCATCCCGGCGCCAGCAGCACCGTGTCACCGGACCTGGCGAGCCCGGCTGCCGCGTCGACCACACGCTCCATCGGAGCACCAGTCTCGTCCGCGCCCACGTCGATGACGGGCACATCGGGCGCGTGTCGCGAAAGTGCGTCGGCGATGACCGCGCGGTCGCGACCGAGCAGCACCACGCCGCGCAGACGGTCGCGGGCGGCGAGCACCAGGTCGTCGAAGCGCGCACCCTTGGCGAGTCCGCCGGCGACCCAGACGACGTGCTCGAACGCCCCGAGCGACGACTGCGCTGCGTGCGGGTTCGTGGCCTTGGAGTCGTCGATCCAGGTCACGCCCTGCGACTCGGCGACGTGGGCGATGCGGTGCCCGTCGGGGCGGAAGGCGCGCAGCCCGTCGCGCACCGCCTGCTGGCTGACGCCGTGGGCCCGCGCGAGCGCTGCCGCGGCGAGCGCGTTGGCGACGAAGTGGGGTGCGGGCGAGGCCAGGTCGGCGAGGGTGCCGAGCTCGGCGGCGCTGGAGGCGCGGTCGTCGATGAACGCGCGGTCGACCAGGAGGTCGTCGACGATGCCGACGTCACCCGACGAGGGGGTGCCGAGGGTGAAGCCGACGGCGCGGGCGCCCTCGACCACGTCGGCCTCGCGCACCATCGCCTCGGTGGCGGGGTCGGCGAGGTTGTAGACGCAGGCACGCTGGACCCGCTCGTAGATGCGCGCCTTGTCGGCGGCGTAGCGCTCCATGCCGGTCGGTGTGCCGGACGGCGCGCCCGGCTCGTAGGCGTACCAGTCGAGGTGGTCCTCGGCGACGTTGAGCACGACGGCCGACTCCGCGGACATCGAGTGGGTGTAGTGGAGCTGGAAGCTGGACAGCTCCACGGCGAGCACGTCGTAGGGCTCGGGGTCCATCACGGCCTCGACGATGGGCAGTCCGACGTTGCCGACCGCGGCGGCGCGCAGGCCGGCCGCGGTGAGGATCGACTGCAGCATCTGCACGGTCGTGGTCTTGCCGTTGGTGCCGGTGACCGCGAGCCAGGGAGCCGGGTGCTCGGGGTCGCGCAGGCGCCAGGCGAGCTCCACCTCGCCCCAGACCGGGACACCGCGACCGGCGGCCTGCGCCAGGAGCGGCGCGGTCGGGCGCCAGCCGGGCGAGGTCACCACGAGGTCGACGTCGTCGGGCAGCACCTCGGTGGCCCCGGGCTCGAGGCGCACGGTGGCCCCCAGCGTCTCGAGGAGCTGGGCCTTCTCGGCCTTCTCCTCGCTCGTGGTCTCGTCGAGCGCGGTGACCTGGGCCCCGAGGAACAGCAGGTTGTCGGCCGCGGCGTAGCCGGAGACGCCGAACCCGGCGACCACGACGCGTACGCCGGACCAGTCGCTGGTCCTGCCGAGCCGCTCGACCCGCGTCACGTCGTCAGCCAACGCCCGCGACCCACTCGGCGTAGAAGATGCCGAGGCCGGTGGCGACGGCGAGGCCGGTGACGATCCAGAAGCGGATCACGATGGTGACCTGCTCCCAGCCGAGCATCTCGAAGTGGTGGTGCAGCGGCGTCATCCGGAAGACGCGGTGGCCCGCCTGGATCTTGAAGACTGACCGGACCAGCCCGCTGGCGCGGCTGAGCTTGAAGACCGAGACCTGGATCATGACCGACAGCGTGATGGCCACGAAGAGCCCGCCGATGATGACGAGCAAGAGCTCGGTGCGGGTCATGATCGCGAAGCCGGCCATCGCGCCGCCCAGGGCGAGCGATCCGGTGTCGCCCATGATGATCTGGGCGGGCGAGGCGTTCCACCAGAGGAAGCCGAAGCAGGCGCCGGTGAGCGCCGCCGCCACGACCGCGAGGTCGAGCGGGTCGCGCACCTCGTAGCACTTCGGCCCGGCCTCGAGTGCGCAGGACTGGCTGTTCTGCCAGATGTTGACCAGCGTGTAGGCGCCGAAGATGAACAGCGAGCAGCCGGCCGCGAGCCCGTCGAGCCCGTCGGCGAGGTTCACCGCGTTGCTGGCGCCGGTGACGATGAACCAGACCAGCAGGATCGCCAGGACCGTCGGGAGGGCGAAACCCTCGTAGTCGCGGATGAAGGACAGGTGGTCCGACGCCGGTCGCCAGCCGCGGTCGTCCTCGAGCACGGGCGAGAGGGCGAGGACGCCGAAGACCAGGCCGACCACGGTCTGGCCGATCATCTTGGCGCGGCTGCGCAGGCCGGTGCTGTGCTGGCGGCTGACCTTGAGGTAGTCGTCGAGGAAGCCCACCGCGCCGATCCCGACCAGCAGGAAGAGCAGCAGCAGGGCGGAGGCCGTCGGAGCCGTCTGGGTGATGAGCTTGGCGGCGAAGTAGCCGATGACGGTGGCGAGGATGATCACCGCACCGCCCATGGTCGGGGTGCCGCGCTTGACGTGGTGCGTGGTGGGGCCGTCGTCGCGGATCGGCTGGCCGAAGCCCTGGCGCGTGAAGAACCGGATCGCGTAGCGGGTGCCGAGGAGGGAGATCAGCAGGGAGAGTCCTCCTCCGAACAGGATGGCTCTCATCTGGTGCGACTCCCTTCGTCCTCCGCCGGGAGGAGCTCCTCGGCGATCAGTTCCAGCGCCGCCCCCCGTGATGCCTTCACCAGGACGACATCAGCAGCCGAGACATTGTGCCGCAGCCAGTCGACGGCGGCGTCACGCCCCGCCGTGGGGATGCTCACTCCCCCGCTCCCGGCCGCGTCGTGACCCTCGCGGATGGGGTCCGCGGCGGGGCCGACCGTGACCAGCACGTCGACGCCGACCTCGGCGGCGTACGCCCCGACGTCGTGGTGGGCAGCACGTGCGCCCTCGCCGAGCTCGAGCATCTCCCCCAGCACCGCGACCGTACGCCGCCCGCTGCTGGCACCGATCCCGGCGAGCGTGTCGAGCGCGGCGCGGACCGACTCGGGGTTGGCGTTGTAGGAGTCGTTGAGGACCACCAGGCCGTCGGCGCGCTCGCCGAGCTCCATGCGCCACCGGCTCGCGGGCTCGGCGTCGCCCAGCGCGTCGGCCACGGTGTCGAGGTCGAGCCCGGCCGCGAGCGCCATGGCAGCGGCCGCCGCGGCGTTGCGCCACTGGAAGGCGCCGACCTGGGCGAGGTGGACGGTGGCGCCCGAGCCGCGGTGGACGAGCTCGAAGGACTGCCGGCCGAGCTCGTCGGTGGTGATCTCGCTGACGGCGACGTCGGCCCCGTCGGTGCCGAACGTCGTGACTCCTGCGGAGGTGCGCGCGGCCATGGCGCGCACGAGGTCGTCGTCGGCGTTGAGCACCGCGGTGCCGTCGGCCGCGAGCGCCTCGACGATCTCGCCCTTGGCCACGGCGATCGCCTCGCGGCTGCCGAACTCGCCGATGTGGGCGGTGCCGACGTTGAGCACCGCGGCCACGTGCGGGGGTGCGATCTCGCAGAGCCGGGCGATGTGCCCGACACCGCGTGCACCCATCTCCACGACGAGGAAGCGGGTCTCCGGCGTGGCGCGCAGCACCGTCAGCGGCACCCCGAGCTCGTTGTTGAAGTTGCCGTGGGTGGCGACGGTCGGCCCGGACTCGGCGAGGAGGTGGGCGAGGTAGTCCTTGGTGCCGGTCTTGCCCTGGGACCCGGTCATCGCCAGCACGAGCACGTCCGGCAGGCGGTCCACGACGTGGCGCGCCAGCAGGCCCAGCGCGACGGTGACGTCGTCGACCACGACGGTCGGCAGGTCGGTGGGTCGGCTGCCGAGCACGGCCACGGCTCCGGCCTCCCCGGCCGCGGCGGCGAAGTCGTGCCCGTCGACACGGTCACCGGCGAGCGCGACGAACAGGCCGCCCGGCTCCGGGGTGCGGGTGTCGAGGAAGGCGCCGCCGGTCACGACGGCGTCGCCGTGCGCGGTGCCACCGACGGCATCGGCGACCTCGGCCAGGGTCATCTCGATCATCGGAGGTCCTCCCGGGCCGCGATCTCCTCGCGGGCCACGACACGGTCGTCGAAGGGGTGCACCACCCCGTGGGCCTCCTGGCCGCTCTCGTGGCCCTTGCCGGCGACCAGCACGACGTCGCCCGGACGCGCACGGCGTACGGCCTCGCGGATCGCCAGGCGTCGGTCGCCGATCTCCAGCACCTCGGCCGGGCCGCCGGCCCCTGCGAGCACGGCGGCGCGGATGGCGGCGGGATCCTCGGTGCGGGGGTTGTCGTCGGTCACGACCAGCACGTCGGCCAGCCGTGAGGCGATCTCGCCCATCATCGGGCGCTTGAGCGTGTCGCGGTCGCCGCCGGCGCCGACGACGGCGATCACCTGTCCGGCAGTCAGCGGACGCAGCGTGGCGAGCACGGCCTCGAGGGCGTCGGGCTTGTGGGCGTAGTCGACGACCACGGTGAAGTCCTGGCCGGCCGCCACGGGCTCGAGCCGCCCGGGCACCCCGCCCACGCCGGCGACGCCGTCGGCGACCGAGCGGGGGTCGAGGCCGGCGAGGGCAGCGGACGCGATCGCGGCGAGGGCGTTGGAGACGTTGAACTCCCCCGGGATGCCGATCGCGGCCGGCACCTCGACGCCCGGCCCGACCACGGTGAAGGTCGCACCGGTCGGCGTCAGCGCGACGTCGACCGCACGCCAGTCGGCGTCCGCGCCACGCGAGGAGTAGGTCGACATCGGGATCGTCGCCACCTCGAGCAGCCGACGGCCGAAATCGTCGTCGACGTTGGTCAGGCCCACCTTCGCCCGCTCCGGGGTGAAGAGGCCGGCCTTGGCGGCGAAGTAGTCGTCGAGGTCGCTGTGGAAGTCGAGGTGGTCGCGCCCGAGGTTGAGGAAGGTCGCGACGTCGAAGACCACGCCGTCGACCCGGCCGAGGACGAGGGCGTGGCTGGACACCTCCATCGCACAGGCGTCCACACCGTGCTCGCGCATGACCCCGAAGAGCCCGTGCAGGTCCGGCGCCTCGGGGGTGGTGAGGTGGGTCTTCACGTCGTGCCCGGCGATGCGGGTGCCGACGGTGCCGATCACGGCGGACGTCACGCCGGACGTGGTGAGGCCCTGCTCGAGGATCCGCGTGGTGGTGGTCTTGCCCTGCGTGCCGGTGACACCGATGACCCGCAGGCCCCGCGCCGGGTCGCCGTAGACCCGGGCCGACAGGCGCCCCAGCACGAGTCGCGGGTCGGGCACGACGATCGCCGGCGTGCCCGGCGGCAGCAGGTCGAGCCCGGCCGGGTCGGTGAGCACCGCGACCGCACCCGCGTCGAGCGCCTGGCCGGCGAAGGTCGCGCCGTGGGCACGCGTGCCCGGGAGGGCGGCGTACAGGTCACCGGCCCGGACGCGGGCCGTGCTGAGCGAGACGCCGGAGACGTCCGCGCCGAGGTCGCCGTGGACGTCCACGTCGGTCAGGGTCTCGAGCCACGCGGCGAGCTCCGCGGCGGGCGTCGCCGGGGTCCACCGAGGCCGGGTGGCACTCGTCGGCTCGGCGGGCTGGTCGACTGGATGGTCCACCGAGGGAGCGTATCGACTCACCACTCGACGGGCAGACGCGACGGCTTCCCGCCGGTCGGCTCCACGCCGTAGCGACCCAGCACGTAGCCCATGATCCGGGAGAAGACCGGACCGCTGATCGAGCCGCCGCCCCCGTCGACCTTGGGTGCGTGGATGACGACGTAGACGGTGAAGCGGGCGTCGTCGGCCGGGGCGAAGCCGCCGAACGAGACGGTGGTGCTGCCGTCGTAGCACCCGCAGTCGGGGGCCACGCGCTGGGCGGTGCCGGTCTTGCCGGCGACGAGGTAGCCCGGGACCTGCGCGGCCGGGGCGACACCGTCCTCGGGGTCGACCACCTTCTCCATCATCTTGGCGGTCTGCCGGGCCGCCTCCTTGCTGACCACACGGGTGCGGGTGGCGACGTCGGTGCCGACCGTCGTGCCGTCGTCGGTGACCGCGGAGCCGGAGATGATGCTCGGGGAGACCAGGACACCCCCGTTGGCGATGGTGTTGACCGCGGCGGCCATCTGGGCGACGTTGACCGACAGCGACTGGCCGAAGGCGACGCGGTCCTTGGTCTGCGACGTCATCGCCTCGCCCGGGGTCAGGATGCCGGCCGTCTCGCCGCGCACGCCGATGTCGGTGCGCTGGCCCAGGCCGAAGCGCTGGAGGTAGGAGACCAGCTCGATCGGGGAGAAGGCGTCGGCGGCCAGGACCGTCCCGATGTTGGACGACTTGGCGATGATGCCGGCCAGGGTGAGGCGGATGTTGCCGTGGTCGAACCAGTCGCCGATGACCCGGTCCTGGCGCGGCAGGCTGCCCGGCACCTTGAACCGCTGGCGGGCGAAGGCCTTGTCTGCGTCGATGAGCGAGGCGGCCGTGAGCACCTTCTGCACCGAGCCGGGCTCGTAGGTGTCGTTCATGGCCCGGGAGCCGAGGTCCTCCTCGTCGGCCTCGGAGGGCTCGTTGGCGTCGAAGGTGGGCACGTCGGCCAGGGCGAGGATCTCACCGGTGCGGGTGTCCATCACGATGGCGCTACCGCTCTCGGCGCGGTACTGCTGGACCGACTCGGCGAGCACCTTCTGGGTGAACCACTGGAGGTCGCGGTCGATGGTGGTGCGCAGCGGCGCGCCGTTCTGCGCGGCCTTCAGGGTGCTCTCGCGCAACGGGATGCGGATGCCCTTGCCGGAGGTGGACTGCCAGGTGGCCTCGCCGTCGACGCCGGCCAGCTGCTCGTCGAAGGTGCGCTCGAAGCCGCCGAGCGGCTCGTCGGTGCCCATGTAGCCGAGCAGGTTGGCCGCGACGTCCCCGGCCGGGTAGTCGCGGATCGGGTCGTCCTGGAGGCTGATGCCGGAGAAGCCGGCCGCGTCGATCTCGGCGAGGGTGTCGCTGGCGAGCGTGCTCGGGACGCGGCGCGCGACGTACTCGTAGCGGCTGCCCTCCTGGCGGCCCCGCAGCGCCGTCAGCGTCCGGAAGTAGTCGACGGACAGCCGGTCGGACAGCAGCCGGGCGATCTCGGGGGCGCGGTCGGCGGTGAGCTCGGGGTCCGCGACGACCATCTTGCCCTTGATGGAGTCCGCGAGCGGGACGCCGTTGCGGTCGAGGATGTCGCCGCGCTCGGCGACCAGCGTCACCCGCGCCGCACCCTCGGCGGCGGCGCGCAGGGCGTACGCCTGGGGGTCGACGCCCTGCAGCTGGACCAGCCGCGCGCCGAAGAACGACAGGACGACGGCGATGAGGACGAACCCGATGCGCAGTCGCAGCATCGGCGCTCCGCGTGAGGCGCCGCGCTTGCCATGGCCGGTGGCGCGATTTCTCGGCACTGGTCTCCCTCGTTCACGGCCCGGGCGCTTGCTCCGGTGCCTGACAGCAAATCTATGGGCGGTGTGGCGTGGATCCGTGGGACCGCGCCGTCACCGGTCGCGGTTCTTCTTCCGGCGCTCGGGGGCCTGGGCCTGCTCCTCCACCACCGGCTCCGGTGCGGCCGCCGCCGGCGGGACCTCGACGACCGTGGGCGCCGGTGCGAGCACCGCGGGCATGGGCGGGGCGGGCGGGACCAGCTGGATCGCGTCGTCCTTCGTGGCCGGGGTGCGGACCCCGCTGGTCTTCCCGGTCTCGAGGTCGAGGAAGACCGGGGCCGGCGGGATCACCATGCCCATCTGCTGGGCCTGCATCGCCACGCGCTGCGGGTCGCGGAGCTCGTCGAGCTCCATGCGCAGCGTCTGCTCCCGCCCGGCGAGGGTGTCGGCCTGGGTCTCCAGCGCGGCGGCCGTGAAGGACGCCTGCTGCATGGAGGTGTTGAAGAGCAGCAGCCCGACGATGCCGCCGACCAGCACCAGGCTGACCAGGGTCACGAACGGCACCCGCGGCGCGCGCGTGCGGACCCGGGGGACGACCGAGAGGCGGGCCTTGTCGACGGCCTCCTGGGCGATCCGGGTGACGCGGGTCCGTGGCTGCGGGACGGGACTGCTCATCTGACGGCTCCAGGGGGAAGGAAGCGGGAGGTGGGTCGGGGGGCGGGGCGCACGCGCTCGACGGCGCGCAGCCGGACGGAGGCGGCCCGGGGGTTCTCGGCGATCTCGTGCTCGTCGGCCTGCTCGGACCCCCGCGTGACCAGGCGGAAGGCGGGCTCGGCGCCCTCGGGGACGAAGGGCAGGTCGTGCGGCACGTCGAGGCGCGTGGCGTCGGCGAAGGCGCGCTTGACCAGCCGGTCCTCGAGGGAGTGGTAGGACTCCACGACCACGCGGCCGCCGACCCCGATCACCTCGAGGGAGGCGGGGACGGCCCGGCGCAGCACGGAGAGCTCGTCGTTGACCGCCATCCGCAGTGCCTGGAAGGTCCGCTTCGCCGGGTGCCCGCCCGTACGCCGGGCCGGGGCGGGGATGGTCGCGTAGAGCAGCTCGACGAGGTCGGCGCTCGTGGTGAACGGCGACGACTCGCGGCGGCGTACGACCTCACGCGCGATCTTGCTGGCGAACTTCTCCTCGCCGTACTCGCGCAGGATGCGGGTGAGCTCCTGCGGGGTCGCGGTGTTGAGGAGGTCGGCCGCGGTCGGGCCCGTCGTGGGGTCCATGCGCATGTCGAGCGGGGCGTCCTCGGAGTAGGCGAAGCCGCGCTCGCGGACGTCGAGCTGCATGGAGGAGACGCCGAGGTCGAAGAACACCGCGTCGACGTGGTCGAGGCCCAGCGAGCCGACCACCTCGGGCAGCTCGTCGTAGACCGCGTGGACGGCGGTGAAGCGGTCGCCGTGGGCGGCCAGGCGCTCCGAGGACATCCGCAGCGCCTCGGGGTCGCGGTCGATGCCGATGACCCGGGCGTGCGGGAGGCGCTCGAGGACCGCCTCGCTGTGGCCGCCGAGGCCGAGCGTGCAGTCGACGTAGACCGAGCCGGGCGCCTCGAGCGCAGGGGCCAGCAGGGCGACGACCCGGTCGAGGAGCACCGGGGCGTGGCTGGGAGTAATCATCGGGTCAGCCCTGGGAGCCCAGGTGGGTGAGCACCAGCAGTGCCACCGCGAGGCAGGAGGCCGTGGCCGCCGAGAACGCGATCAGGGCAGCCGCCTCGCGCGCCTGGTCGCGCACCCGCAGCGGTGCCGCCGCGGTGCGTCCCAAGGGCTGGGTGCTGCTCATGGTCTCGACCCCACTGGTGCTCGGTGGTGCTGGTGCGTGCTGGCTGACGGGTGCTGCGGGTGCTGACGGGAGTGCCGACATTGGCGGTGCGGCTGACACTCCCCGCCGTGTGGCACGGGGCGAGCCGCCGCACCAGGTCCCTGCCCGCTCCCTGCTTTGGGGAGGCCCTCTGGTGCCGGGGAAGTGCCCCAGATGGCCACGCGAGGGAGCGGGCTCGAGACCTGGTGATACGGGTCGCGACGTCAGCTGTGGAGTTGGAGGTGCGGTGCTGCTGGCTGGTGCTGGTGCTGCTCAGATGCCGGGGAAGACCTCGTCGCTGAGCTCGGAGAACTTCTGCTCCTGCTCCTCGGAGTAGGTCGCCCACGCGGTCGGGTCCCAGATCTCGATCCGGTTCATCGACCCGATGACGACGCACTCCTTGCGGAGCGAGGCGTACTCCCGCAGGGGAGCCGGGATGTTGATGCGTCCCTGCTTGTCCGGCACCTCCTGGCTGGCGGCGGCGAACAGCATGCGGACGTAGTCACGGGTGTTCTTCTGCGTGACCGGCGCCTCACGGAGCCGATCGGTGAGCCGGCCGAAGTCCTCCAGCGACCAGACAGTGAGGCAGCGCTCCTGCCCCCTGGTCACCACGAGTCCCTCCGTCAGCTCGTCCCTGAACTTCGCCGGGAGGAAGAGCCGGCCCTTCTCGTCGAGCTTGGGCGTGTAGGTGCCGAAGAACATCCGGCACCTCCCCTTGCTCGGCGGGCAGATCGACCCTGTCCCCCACTTCGCACCACAGTACTCCACTTCGCTCCACCGTCAACCAGATTGAGCGTGTCCCACGCGGGAATTTCGGCGATTTCCCGGCTCGCCGCCGCGGAAGGCGGTCGGCGTACGCCTGTCGGCGCGGAGCGTGCGGCGCGGCCGTTCCACGCTCAGATCGGCCGGTTCCGGGCGTCGCGACAGCCCCGGTGGAGCGCCGGTGGGGGAAGGTGGGCGCCGCGGGTGGTGGGCAGTGGGGAAACCGGGGCGCTGCCCCCGTGGGCCGTCGCTGTGGACGGGTATGTTGCGCGCACCACATACCGTGGTGGCGACCGAGCGAGGGGATGGCACGACGTGAGCACTGGGGCAACCGGGCAGGCACCTGACCTGGACACAGTCCGCCGGGTGACCGGCGCCGTACGCCAGAACATCGAGCGCGTGATCGCGGGAAAGCCCGACGTCGTCAACGCCGCCCTCGTCGTGCTGCTCGCCGAGGGCCACCTCCTCATCGAGGACGTGCCGGGCGTGGGCAAGACCCAGCTGAGCAAGGCGCTGGCGCGCAGCATCGACTGCTCGGTGCGACGCATCCAGTTCACCCCGGACCTGCTGCCCTCCGACGTCACCGGCGTCTCGGTGTTCAACCAGGACACCCGCGAGTTCGAGTTCCGCCCCGGCGGCGTCTTCGCCAACATCGTGGTCGGCGACGAGATCAACCGCGCCTCCCCCAAGACGCAGTCCGCGCTGCTCGAGGCCATGGAGGAGCGCCAGGTCACCGTCGACAACGCGACCTACACGCTCGAGAAGCCCTTCATGGTCATCGCCACCCAGAACCCCATCGAGATGGAGGGCACCTACGCCCTCCCCGAGGCCCAGCGCGACCGCTTCATGGCGCGGGTGTCGGTCGGCTACCCGGTGGAGGCCGCCGAGATCGCGATGCTCGAGGGCCACACCGCGCACAACCCGCTCGACGACCTCGAGCCGGTCACCGACGCCGGCGAGCTGCGCAAGGTGATCGAGATCGTGGGACGGGTCCACGTCTCCTCGGCCGTCCACCGCTACGCCGTCGCACTGACCACCGCGACCCGCGTGAGCAACGACCTCCACCTCGGCGCCTCGCCGCGCGCCACGCTCCACCTGGTGCGCGCCGCCAAGGCCGTCGCGGCGACGCAGGGGCGCGACTACGTCCTGCCCGACGACATCCACGGGATCACCTCGCCGGTGCTCGCGCACCGCCTGCTCCCCAACGTCGAGGCGACGATGAGCGGGCGCACCACTGCGGCGATCCTGTCGGGGATCATCGAGTCGGTCCCCGTCCCCGACGCCACCAGCCGTGCGTGAGGCCCTCGCTGCCCTGACCGTCCGCGGACGGGCGTTCCTGGCCGCCGGCACCGCCACGATCGTGGCGGCCATCGTGGTCGGCCACTCCTCCGTGGTCCGCATCGGCGTGCTGGTCGCCGTCCTGCCGCTGCTGACCGCGTGGTGGGTCGGGCGCTCGCGCTACCGGCTGGCGCTGGTCCGCACGGTCTCCCCCCAGCTCGTCGTCGCCGGCCAGCCCGCGACCGTCGAGCTCACCGTCGCCAACGAGTCGCGCACCCCCACGGGAGTGCTGCTGCTGGAGGAGCGGCTCCCCTACGTCCTCGGCACCCGGCCGCGCTTCGTGCTCGAGGGGCTGGGCCACGGCTGGCGCCGCCACGCGACCTACCAGGTCCGCTCGGAGCTGCGCGGCCAGTTCGACATCGGTCCGATGTCCGTGCGGGTGACCGACCCGTTCGGCCTCGTCGAGCTCGGGCGCACGTTCCACGCCACCACGCGCCTCACCGTCACCCCGCGGACGATCCCGCTGCCCAGCATCCCGATGGGCGGCGCGTGGACGGGCTCGGGCGACAACCGTCCGCGTGCCTTCGCCACCGGCAGCGCCGAGGACGTCACCGTCCGCGAGTACCGCCGCGGCGACGACCTGCGACGCGTGCACTGGCGCAGCTCGGCGCGCACCGGCGAGCTGATGGTGCGCCGCGAGGAGCAGCCCTGGCAGTCACGCGCGACCGTCTTCCTCGACAACCGCGGCACCTCGCACCGCGGGCAGGGCGCGGCGAGCTCGCTCGAGGGGGCCGTGTCCGCCGCCGCCTCCATCGCGGTCCACCTGGCCCACCACGGCTACACCGTCCGGCTGGTGACCGCGTCCGGCGACAGCCGCGAGACGCAGTGGCACTCCCAGACGGCGGAGGCCAGCACGATCCCGCTGCTCGAGGCGCTGGCCGTCGTGCAGCTCGACCACTCCCCCGCCCCCGACACCCAGTGGCTCGCCGAGCCCGGCCACGGGGGGCTCACCATCGGCGTCTTCGGCGGGCTCGGCGAGCGTGACCTGCCCTTCCTGCGCCGGCTCCAGCACCACGCGTCGTCGAGCCTGGCCATCGCGCTGGACGTCGACGCCTGGGCGCCCCACCTGCCCGTGCAGCCCGGCGTCGGCGCGACCACCCACCTCACCGCCAGCGGGTGGCGCTCGGTCACCCTCGGCCCGCGCGACCGCCTCGACACCTCGTGGCAGGAGCTCGGGATGATGCAGAGCCGCGCCGTCGCACCGACAGGAGTCGCCCGATGAGGTCCTCGTGGAGCACGCTGCCGCACCAGCTCCGGATCGCCGGGATCGCCCTCCTCGCCGCATGGGTCACCGTGCTGTCGTGGAGCGTGCTGACCGCAGGCTTCGCCCGCGTCGGCATCCCGCTGCTGATGATCGGGGTCGTCCTCTCCGGAGGCGGCGCCCTCGCCCGGTGGGCGCGACTGCCCGCCGCCGTGATCGTGGCCGCGCAGGTCGTGCTGGGTGCGCTGCTCGTGCTCGGCACCACCACGGGCTCCCCCCTGCCCACGCCCGGCAACGTCGACGCCTTCCTCCTCGCCCTCGACGGCGCGCTGGAGAGCTCGCGCAGCTATGCCGCACCCGTCCAGCTCGGCGTGCCGCCGGTGCACCCGCTGCTGCTCATCGGCGGCACGCTCATCGTGGTCCTCGTCGACGTCATCGCCTGCACCCTGCGCCGGGCACCGGTGGCCGGGCTCGTGCTGCTGGCGGCGTACACCCTCCCGGTGGCCGTCACGGGCGAGGCCGTCTCGTGGTGGCTCTTCGCCGCGATCGCGGCCCTCTTCCTCACCCTCGTCTTCCTCCAGCACAGCGACCACGTCACCAGCTGGGGACGCTCGCCCGAGGCGGACCGGTCGTCCTTCTCGGTCCGCACCGGCGCGATCGGCAACACCGCCGTCGCGCTCGGTGCCGCCGCGATCGCGCTGGCCGTGGTCGTGCCGGCCGCCGTGCCGACGATGAGCATGAGCGTCTTCGACGGCAACGGCCCCGGCACCCGCGAGGTCGAGGTGCAGGACCCGATGGTGGACCTGCGCCGCGACCTGAGCCGCGGGCAGGACATCCCGCTGCTGTGGGTGACCACAGCGGGCCCGCGGCCGACCTACCTCCGCCTCTCGGTGCTGACCCGTTTCAACGGCTCCTCGTGGACCCCGGGCGACCGCGAGATCCCCGACACCCAGACCGCCACCGGCGCCCTCCCGCCCCTGGACGGGGTGAGCACGGCGGTGCCCCGCAAGGAGCACAAGTACGACGTACGCATCGGGCCGGACTTCGCGTCCACGTGGCTCCCCACCACCGCCCAGGTGAGCCGCATCGCGGCCGGCACCGACTGGCGCTACGACGTCAACACCCGCGACTTCATCGGCGCCCGCGACGAGGTCACGACCGCCGACCGCACCTACGACTTCACCGGCGTCCAGCTCGACTACGACGCCCAGGCCATGAACGACGCCGTCTCGGGAGCAGGCAGCGTGGCCGGCACGTTCACCGACGTGCCGTCGTCGCTCAACAACGAGATCGAGCGCCTGGCTGCGTCCGAGACCGCGGACGGCGAGACCCGTTTCCAGAAGGCCCAGCTGCTGCAGGAGTTCTTCCGCAGCAGCGGCGGCTTCCGCTACGACGTCGCGCAGGCCGAGTCGGCCGGCAGCGGCGGTGCGGACCTGCGGGCCTTCCTGTTCGAGGACCGCGTCGGCTACTGCGAGCAGTTCGCCGCCTCGATGGCCATCATGGCGCGCGTCATCGGCATCCCGAGCCGCGTCGCCGTCGGCTTCCTCGCACCTGAGAGGTCGACCAACGGAGCCTGGGAGTTCTCCTCCCACGACCTGCACGCGTGGCCCGAGCTCTACTTCCCCGGGTCGGGCTGGGTGCGCTTCGAGCCGACGCCGCAGGCCCGCGCCACCGAGCCGCCGGCCTACACCGAGGCCGAGTTCGAGGCCGTCACCGAGAGCCCCACCCCGAGCGCGAGCCGCTCCACCGAGCTCCTCCCCGAGCGCGGCGAGGAGCCCAGCGCCGACACGGGCGCGGCCGACGCGGACACCACCTCGATCCCGTGGGTGCCGATCATCGCGTCCGTGCTGGGCCTGGCCCTGCTGGCGCTGCTGCTGCTGACCCCGCGCCTGGTGCGCGACGCCCGTCGACGGCGCCGGCTCGCCGGGGACATCGAGGACCTCTGGGTCGAGCTGCGCGACGTCGCCCGCGACCTCGGCCACACCTGGCCCGTGGGCCGCTCACCCCGTCGCGTCGGCGACTGGCTGGGGGGCCTCCTCGCCGCCCCCGCGGCGGGAGACGCCCGACCGGACCGTCCCCGCCGCGGGCGCGACCAGGCCCCCGAGGCGGCGGACGCCCTCGACCGGCTCGTCGTCGCGCTCGAGCGCAGCCGCTACGCCCGCGACCCGGAGTCCTTCACCGCCGCCCAATACGCCCCCGACGCGGACCTCGTCGAGCAGGCGCTGGTCGCCGGTGTCACGCCGCGCGAGGTCCGTCGGGCGTCGTGGTGGCCGACCTCGGTCGTGGGACGGCGTACGACCTGGCGCCCGCGCGGCCGCGCCGGGACGGCGCAGACCGAGACCCCGGACCACGAGACCAGTCGGACGGTCGACGAGCTCGTCGGCTGAGCGAGCACTTCCTTCCGCTGGAACATGCCGAGCGGGCAGTTCCTCGCGATGGAGGGTGCCGAGCGGGCAGTTGCTCCCGCTGCTGTGGACCGACCGTGCAGTGCGTCCCGCCCGAACCCCCTGTGGACGCGGGGGTGCCCCGTCGGCTGGTCTCAGCGCGAGGAAGTGCCCGGTCAGCGCGCGTCAGCGCGAGGAAGTGCCCGGGTCGCTCACAAGCCGCGCTCGCGGCGGCGGCGCCACCGCTCCTCCATGCGCTCCATGAACGGAGCACTGGAGCGCTGACGGCTCGGACGACCGGGTCGGTGCTGACGACCGCCGTCGACGACGCCGAAGCCGGCCTTGCCAGCGGCGCGCACCGTGGGCGCCGGGTGGCCGGGACTGCGGGCCGAGGTCAGCGCCAGGATCGCGCCGCCGAGCATCACGACGAAGCCGAGGACACCCAGGCCGGTGCGGATCAGCGGGTTGTCACCGACGAGCACGGCCCCGATGAGCGCTCCGACGCCGACGACGAGGATTCCACCGCCGAGCACCATGCGGCGACGGGCGGCGCGCTGGAACGAGGTGCCACGCAGGGTCGAGGCGAACTTGGGGTCCTCTTCGACGAGAGCGCGCTCCATCTGCTCGAGCAGTCGCAGTTCTTCCTCGGAGAGCTCCACGGTTCCTCCTCACCTCGTGCCTCAAGTCTAGGCACGGTCCTGCACCTACGGTAGGCGTGATGGTGAAATTCCCCTGACCCGGGCACGGGAACCACCCGTACGGGTCCCCCGCGGCGCCACCAGCGGGTCAGTCCCGACGCACGAGGCTCGCAGGACGCACCGCAGCAGCGCCGAAGCGGCGCGTGGCCAGGTCGACCGCACGGTCGGCCTCCGCCCACCCGTGATCGGGCTCCCCGAGCGCCAGCTGGTGGTGGACCGTGGCGCGCGGCACCAGGCCCTCCACGCGTACGCCCACGAGGCGCAGGCGAGCGCGCTGGAGGCCGAGCGCGTCGTAGAGCCGAGTCACCGCGCGGTGGATCTCGACAGTCACGTCGGTGGCCTCGGGCAGTGTGCGCGAGCGGGTGATGGTGGTGAAGTCGGAGAAGCGGACCTTGAGGGTGACCGTCCGCCCGGCCACCTCGGCCGAGCGCATCCGTCCGGCCACCCGCGCCGACAGCCGCAGGAGCTCGCGCACGATCACGTCCCGGTCGTCGGTGTCGCGGGCGAAGGTCTCGTCGGCGCCCATCGAGCGCTCCGGCTCGTAGGGCCCGGACCGGACGGTGAGCTCGCCGCGGTCGGTGCCCCAGGCGAGGTCGTGGAGCTGGCGGCCGAGGTGGACGCCCACGGCTCGCTGGAGGGTCGCCAGCGGCGTGTGGGCCACGTCGCCGACGGTGAGGAGGCCGAACCGGTGCAGCAGCGCCCGGGTCTTCTCCCCCACGCCGTAGAGCTCGCCGACGTCGAGCGGGTGGAGGAAGGACGTGACCTCCGCGGGCGGCACCACGACGATCCCGTCGGGCTTGGCGCGCCGGCTGGCGACCTTCGCCACCGACACCGACGCCGCGACGCCGACCGAGCAGGTGATGCCCTGCTCGTCGTGGATCACCGAGCGCAGCCGCTCGGCGATCTGCCGTGGCGTGCCGAGCCGCCGCGCGGACCCGCGCACGTCGAGGAACGCCTCGTCGAGCGACAGCGCCTCCACCAGCGGCGTGACCTCGCGGAAGGTCTCCATCACCGAGGCCGAGACGCTCGTGAAGGACGCGTAGTCGGGGGCGAGCACCACGACGTGCGGGCACAGGCGGCGTACGCGGGTCATCGGCAGCGCCGAGCGGACCCCGTAGCGTCGTGCGACGTAGTTGGCGGCGAGCACCACCCCGCGCCCGCTGCCGCCGACGACGACGGGCTGGTCCACGAGGTCGGGTCGCTCGCGAAGTGCCACGGAGGCGTAGAACGCATCCATGTCGACGTGCAGGAGCGGGGTGTCGGTCACCGGCCGCCCCCGGCAGCGGGATCAGTGGGTGGCGATGACGTGCAGCTGTGCGGCGAGGGGGAGGTACTCAGGGCGGGTGGCCACGGCCTGCTCGAGCTCGACCAGCGCCGCGGTCGCGCCCGGCTCGAGGTCCAGGAGGCTGCCGGGGACGAGATCGGCGAAGACGCGCACGGCCTGGACGACGGAAGGCTGGAGGCCGGCGCCGACGAGCAGGTCGACGACCTCGTCGTGGGTGAAGCGGTGCCCGCTGCGACCGGCGGACGCAGCATCGCCGTCGAGGAGCTCGCGGGCGGCCTGGAAGTGACCGGCCATCGCGCGGGCGACGACGGCGGCGTGGCGCTGGGCGACGAGCAGGCTGAGGTGGCCCCCGGGGCGCAGCACCCCGGCGATCGCGGCGAGGGAGGCAGCCGGGTCGTCGACCATCTCCAGCACGCCGTGGCACAGGACCAGGTCGGCGTCCTCGACGAGGCCCGGCAGGTCGGCGAGGTCGCCCTGCTGCCCGGTGACGCGGTCGGCGACACCCCGCTCACGGGCGCGGCGGTCCAGCGAGGCCAGCGCGTCGGGGCTGGGGTCGATGACCTGGACGGCGTGGCCGAGCTCGGCCAGCGGCACGGCGAAGCCGCCCGTGCCGCCGCCGACGTCGACGATCCGCGCCTGCTGCTCGGGGAAGGCGCCGGGAGCGTCGAGCACACGGCGTACGCCGTCCCAGACCACGCCGGTCCGCACGGACTGGCGACGCTCGCTGGCGGAGGAGCTGGCAGAGGGCTGCGGCATGGGAGCAACCCTAGTGGGACCGTGGCCGCGGCCCGGCTCATCCCGGGCTCCCCGGGCTGCGGTGCCACAGGCTGCGGGCGAGGCCGGCCCGGGAGCCGGCCGGGTCGCCGGCCGGCCCGACGTCGGAGTAGGGGGAGACCCGGAAGCCGCTGGAGTGGACCAGCACCCTCCGTCCCTCCGGCTCCGACACCTGCTCAGGCACCCGGGTCAGCTCGGCGCTGACGGCCGCGAGGCCCTCGTCGGCGGCGCGGGCGCGCTGCCAGAGGTCGTGGAGGCCCGGCAGCTCCCACGCTCCGGTGGCGCGCAGCGAGACGCCGCGGGGGCCGGTCCGGCGCAGCTCGCCGCGCACGAGGAGCAGCCACGACGAGAACACGGTGGCGGCCCAGGGCCCCTGGGCGTCCTCGAAGAACGTGGCGTCGACCGGCCCGGTGCCGTCGTCGAGGGTCAGGAACACCACGCGGCGTCCGGAGCGGATCGGGGGCGTCTGGGTCGCGACCTTGACGCCGGCGACCAGCAGCTCGGACCTGCTCCGTCGACGCAGCAGGTCACGGCTGCGGGTCACGCCGAGCGCGTCGAGGAACGGGTCGTAGGCCGCGACGGCGTGCTGGCTGACGTCGAGGCCGAGGATCTCCAGCTCGGCTCGCATCCGCTCCGGCGTGGTCATCTCGGGCAGCCCGCTGGGCCGCTCCCCCGGATCGCCGGGCTCGTCGCCGAGCCGCAACGTGAGCTGGACCGACCCGGTCGCGGTCACCGGACGGGCAGCGCGCGACTGCGCCGCCGCCCGCGCCCACACGCCGCCGTCGGCCAGCGCGTGCCGCTCGGTCGGCTCCGAGCCGGACCGCACCGCGGGGTCGGAGCTGTTGCGCGCCGCAGCCTCCGCGGCCACCGTCGTGGCGGGCGAGGGCGTACGCCGGCGTGAGAGACCGCGGCTCCGGGACGCCCGGTCGAGGGCGCGGGCGTGCAGGTCGAGCTCGGCGACCTGGAGCAGCAGGTCGCGCCGGGTCACCCGGCCGCGCCGCGTCACCGCCTGGTCGCCCGCCCCGATGCCGTAGACCGCGTCGAAGCCACCCGCCAGCACCAACCGCTCCAGGACCGGCCGCGAGACGCGGGCGCGGTGGAAGAAGTCGGAGAGCGAGGCGTAGGGGGCGCCCTCGCGCGCCTCGACGATGCGGGCGACCTCGGCGCCGCTGATCCCCTTGACGTCGGTGAGCGAGAGCCGGATCGCACGGCCGTCCGCAGGGTCGCTGCGCTCAACGACGTACGCCGCTGCGCTGGCGTTGACGTCGAGGCCCAGCACGCCGACCCCGAGCTGGCGGGCGTCGTCGAGGATCAGGCGCTTGGGGTACATGCCGGGGTCGTGGGTCAGCACACCGGAGAGGAAGTGGGCCGGCCAGTGCGTCTTGAGCCAGGCCGACTGGTAGGTCGGGAGCGCGAACGCCGCTGCGTGGGCCTTGCAGAACCCGAAGGAGGCGAAGGCCTCGAGCACCCGCCACACCTGCTCGACCAGCGCCAGGTCGTAGCCGCGCGCGAGGGCGCGGGGGAAGAACCACGCCCGCGTGTCGGCCATGCCGGCGACGTCCCCCATCGACCGGCGCCTCTCGTCGCCCTCGGCGAAGGACACGCCCGCGCACAGCGCGATGATCTCGATGACCTGCTCGTGGAAGACCACCACGCCGCGGGTCTGCTCCAGCACGGGGCGCAGGTCGTCGTGGAGGTAGTGGGCGGAGCGCCAGCCCTGCTTGGCCTCGAGGTAGGGGGTGATCATGTCGCTCTTGACCGGCCCGGGCCGGAAGAGCGAGATGTCGGTGATGATGTCGTCGAAGGTCTCGATGCCGGACTTGCCGACCAGCTCGCGCTGGCCGGGCGACTCGACCTGGAAGACGCCGAGGGTCTTCGCGCTGCTGATCAGGGCGTAGGTCGCGGCGTCGTCGAAGGGCACCTGCGCCTCGTCGTCGAGGTCGAGGCGGGTGCCGTCGATCCGCTCCACCTCGGCGACGGCGTGGGCCATCGCCGACTGCATCCGGATGCCGAGGACGTCGAGCTTGAGCAGGCCGAGCTCCTCGACGTCGTCCTTGTCGAACTGGCTCATCGGGAAGCCCGCGAAGGACGCCTCCACGGGCGTGCGGTCGAGCAGCGTGCGGTCCGAGAGCAGCACTCCGCACGGGTGCATCGCGATGTGGCGCGGCAGACCGTCGAGGCGCTCGACGAGGCCGAAGAACCGGTCGAGGGCGCCATCGCCGAGCCCGCTGGCCCGCAGCTCCGGAAGGTCACGCAGCGCCTGCCGGGCGTCGCGTGCCCGCACGTGCGGGAACGCCTTGGCGATGGCGTCGACCTCGCCGGGTGGCATGCCGAGCGCGGCGCCCACGTCGCGCACGGCGTGGCGCACCCGGTAGGTGTCCATCATCGACACGGTGGCGCACCGCTCGCCGCCGAAGCGGTCGAGGATGGCGCGGTAGACCTCCTCGCGACGAGCGGACTCGACGTCGACGTCGATGTCGGGCAGCGAGGCGCGCAGCGGCGAGAGGAAGCGCTCCATCAGCAGTCCGTGGCGGATCGGGTCGACCCCGGAGACGCCGAGCAGGTAGTTGACCAGGCTGCCGGCGCCCGACCCGCGGGCCGCCCTGCGGATGCCCATCTCCCCCACCATGTCGGTGACGTCGGCGACGGTGAGGAAGTAGGACGCGTAGCCGAGGGTGCGGATCGTCTCGAGCTCGTCGTCGAGGCGGGTCCAGATCCGCATCCGGGGCGCCGAGCCGTAGCGCCGCCCGATCGCGCCCTCGCAGCGCCGGCGCAGCGCGACATCGGCGGAGTGCGCCGAGGAGTCGGACACGAACAGCTCGGGGAAGTGCACCTCGCCGATGCCGAGGTCCGCGCGCGGGTCGAGCGCGCACCGGTCGGCCACCGTGCGAGTGCGGGCGAGCAGCCGACGCGCCTCGTCGGCACTGTCGTGGGCCAGGCCGGCGAGGCGGCAGACCTCCTCGGCGACCTCGTGCATCTCCTTGCCGGACTTGAGGAATCCCTCGGCGTTGCCGCGCGCGGCCGCGGGCCCGACGTCGCGCAGGTGGGAGGAGCCGAGCGGGACCAGGCGCCGCGAGGCGTCGAGGACGTCGATGGTCGGGGCGTCGAGCCGGTCGGCGTAGCGCACCGCGTTGGTCAGCACCGTGGGCAGGCCGGCGGTGCGTGCGATGCCGGCCATCCTCGCCGCGTGCGGCGAGGTGCCCGGACCCCAGCTCCCGGCGCGGCCGCCGAGGCGGTGCGAGACCAGCTCCACGACGAGGTTCTCCCGGGGCACCACCTCGCGCCACGGGGCGAGCGCGGCGAGGGCGAGGTCGTCGCGTCGCCGGGTGGCGGCGGAGCCCACCTCCGAGGACGGCCCCAGCAGCACCAGCACGGCGCCGCCGGACAGGTGCGGAGCCAGGACGTCGAGGTCGGCCACCGGCCTGCCGCGCTCCCCGGTCAGGTGGACGGCCGACACCATCCGGCACAGCGCCGCCCAGCCGGCCCGGCCGCTGGCCAGGAAGGTCACCCGGGCGTTGCCTCCCTGCTCGGGGCCGGGCTCGCGGACCGCTCCCCCGCGCGCCGGCGTACGTCGGGCCGGTGCGCGCTCGCGGGCCACCGGTCCGGTCATGGCCACTGCGAGGTCCACTCCGAGCACGGGGCGTACGCCGGCCGCGCTGGCGGCGCGGACGAACTTCACCGCGCCGTAGAGGCCGTCGCGGTCGGTGAGGGCGAGGGTGTCCATCTCCTGCTCCGCGGCGCGCTCCACCAGCACGTGCGGGTGGGAGGCGCCGTACTGGAGGGAGTAGCCGGAGGCGACGTGGAGGTGGACGAAGGGGTCCGGCGCCACCTCACGCCACGCTGGCGTGCGGCACCAGGCCGAGCGCCTGCTCGATGACGGCCAGGAACCGGTCGGCGTCACGCACCAGGTCGTCGGCCTCGCGCTCGCTGACCGCACGGGTCGAGCCCGCTTCGGCGGCGGCGCGCTTGGCGGCACCGGCAGCGAAGAAGCTCGCCCACTCGGTGAGCTCGGGGGCGACCTCGGCGAGCAGGACCCACGCGTTCTTCTGCCGTCGGCCCCGCGGCGCGGGCCTTGCCCGTGCCGCGAGCAGGGCAGCCGCTGCGCACAGCGCGGCGACGTGGGCGCAGGCATAGCGGGTGGGCACGTCGCGGGCGGTGATCGCGTCGTGGAGCGAGGTGGCCGAGCGCTGGAGGTAGGAGTGGGCGGACGCCGGGACGAGGTGGGGGCTCAGGGTGTGGTCCATCTCGGCGCCTCAGTCCAGGCAGCCGACGAGCTGCCAGCGCCCGTCGGTCCAGTCGAAGGACAGGTCGAACACGCCATAGGTCGGCGGGGACTCCTCGTCGGGCACGGGACGGACGGGCAGGGCGCCGCGCCCGGCCTCCACCCGCCACAGCTCACGCTCGGCCAGCAGGTCGCCCGCCGGTCCGTCGCGGTCGGCGGCACCCTGCCACCACGGGCCGGTCTCCACCCAGTGCGCGACCACGGCGCGCACCTTCCACAGCCGGCCGCGCCACAGGAACTGGTCGGGGTCCTGCTCCTCGCCACGTCGCACCTCGACGGGGTCGTCGTACTGCCTCATCACGCCTCCTCACGCTCCGTCGACCCCGGGGCCGACCCGGGCGGAGATGGGGGTCGAGGTCACCGCCACCCGGGTCGCATCGAACATCTGTTCGAACAACCCGAACGTTACTCCTCCCCACCGACAACGCGTCAAGGGCGGCCGGGGAGGGAACCGGCGGAGCCCGGAGGCAGGGGGCGCTCAGACGTCGCGGAGGTGGGCCGTGGTCTCGCGCTGCCAGAGGAAGAACGAGAGCACCAGGCCCTCGAGGATCACCAGCGCCGAGAGCACCACGAAGATCGTGGGGAGGTGGGAGTCGAGGCAGACCGCCCCGACCAGGACGCCGACGCCCGCGGTCGCGGTGAGCACTGGGCGGGTCCAGGCGTGCCCGCCGAGGAAGAACGAGGCGAGGACCACGGCCAGCAGGGCGAAGCCGATGAACGCCACCACCGCCAGCGCCACGAAGCCCGGCACGATCGGGTCGTCGCGCAGCTGGTCGATGCCGCCCTGGGCCAGCAGCTCCTGCGCCGTCGGGTTGCCCTGGGCCCAGCCGAGGATCACCTCGTCGCGCATCAACCAGGTCAGCAGGGTGATCACGCCCGAGGTGGCCACGATCAGGCCCAGCACTCGCACGCTGTTGGTCACGGACCGGGGCACGTCGCGCGCCATGCATCACTCCTGAAGCTCATCGGTTGTCGTCGCTAGGCTCGCATCATGTCGACCGAGCACACATCGATCACCTCATTTCGAGGCGAGCTCACCCGGCGCGGCGGGACGGGTGACGTGGTCATCCTGCCCGACAGCGCCCACACTGCCGCACTTGCCGCGGCGGCACTGGGCTGTGAGGTCGGCGCCATCGCCAACAGCCTGCTGTTCGACGCCGGGGGCGAGCCGGTCCTGATCCTCACGTCGGGGGCGCACCGCGTCGACACCGCGGCGGTCGCCCGGCGGATCGGTGTCGACCGGTTGAAGCGCGCGGACCCCGAGTTCGTGCGCCGCCACACCGGGCAGGTCATCGGCGGCGTCTCCCCCATCGACCATCCGGAGCCGGTCCGCACCTGGATCGACCCGTGGCTGCGGCGCCACGACGTGGTCTGGGCCGCGGCGGGCCATCCTGCTGCGGTCTTCTCCACGACGTACGACGAGCTCGTGGCGATGACGGGAGCCACCGAGGTGGACGTCGAGGCTGACGAGGCCCTGCAGGACGGTGCCTGAGCCGTGGACGCGCTGTCGCTGACCTTCTCGAGCGGCTGGGCGAGCGGCATCAACGCCTACCTGGTCGTCCTCGTCCTGGGCATCGCCGACCGCGTCGGCACGGTCGCGGAGATCCCCGACGCGCTCGGGCGGTGGGACGTGCTGGCGGTGGCGGGCTTCCTCTACGCGATGGAGTTCATCGCCGACAAGATCCCCTACATCGACTCCACCTGGGACGCGATCTCCACCGCGATCCGTCCCACTGCGGGCGCCGTGATCGGCGTGCTGCTGGCCGGCGAGGCCTCGTCCCTCGACCAGGCGGTCCTCGGTGTCGTCGGTGGCGGCACCGCGCTGCTCAGCCACCTCGCCAAGGCCGGCGGACGGCTGGCGATCAACACCTCGCCCGAGCCCGCCACCAACATCCTGGCCAGCCTCACCGAGGACGCCGCGGTGCTCGCCGTCGTGTGGTTCTCGCTCGAGCACCCGCGAGCGGCGGCAGCCGTGGCCGGCGTGCTGCTCCTGCTCGGGCTCGTGATGCTGTTCTTCCTCTCCCGCCTGATCCGTCGCGGCTGGCGTCGGTGGAAGGCCGGCCCGACACGCGCGGGCATCGGAGGTCCGGTCGCCTAGGGTTCACCCGTGGCGCGCGTGGTGGTGGTCGGTGGCGGGTTCGGCGGCATGGCAGCGGCCGCGCGGCTGGCCAAGCTGGGCCACGACGTCACGCTCCTGGAGCGCGCCGACCACCTCGGCGGCGCCCTGACCTCGGTCGAGCACGACGGCTTCATCTGGGACGCCGGCCCCGCGAGCACCCTGCTCCCCGCCGCGGTCCGCGACCTGTTCCGCAAGTCGGGCCGTCCGCTGGAGCGCGAGCTCGACCTGCAGCCGCTCGACCCGGTCCGCGAGCACCGCTTCGGCGACGGATCGTCGGTCCGGGTCCCCGGCGGGTCCCGCGCCGCCCAGCTCGCGGCCTTCGAGGGCCTCGGACCGGGCCTGGGGCAGCAGTGGGTCGACCACGTGGCGTCGTACGGCGAGGCGTGGGAGCTGTTGCGCAAGGAGTGGTTCGAGCGGCCCTTCGACGCCGACGTCGCCCCGCGCGAGCTGATCGACCTGCTCGGGCGGCGCGAGTCGCTGGACAAGCGGCTGCGCCGGACGTTCCGCGACGAGCGGCTGCGGCTGGTCGCCGGGCACCGGCTGGTCATGGCCGGCCACGAGCCGCGCAACGCCCCGGTGCACGCCGGCGTCGACATCTACCTCGAGCAGCGCTTCGGCGCCTGGACCGTCCCCGGCGGCCTGGCCGCGCTCGGCGCCGCGATGGCCGCGCGGCTCGAGCTGCGCGGCGTCACGGTCCTGACCGGGACCGAGGCACTCGACCTCGCCGTGCGCGGTGGACGGGTGGCGGCCGTCCGGACCGCCGACGGCGAGCTGGACGCGGACCACGTGGTGGTGGCGATCGACCCGCGCCGCCTGCCCGCGCTGGCGTCGTACGTCCGGCGCACGATGCCGGCGATGCCGCCCGTGGTCTGCCACGTCGGCCTGGCCGGTGACGTGCCGGACCTCCCGCACGAGGTGGTGGTGCACGGCGACCCGCTGCTGGTCGTGCGCACCGGGGGCCGGGCGCCCGACGGCGCCGCGGCCTGGACGGTGCTGGGCCGCGGCCGCATCGCCGAGGACGTGCTGCTGGCGCTGGCCCGGCAGGGCATCGACGTGCGCAGGCAGGTCGTCGCCCGCGTCGACCGCAGCCCCCGCGACCTCGTCGAGGAGTGGGGCGGGTCGCCGTGGGGCGTGCTGTGGCAGGGCCCGCGCACGTCGCGCGACCGGCTCGGACCGCGTACGCCGATCCCCGGCGTGCTCACCGCCGGCGCGCACGCGACCACCGGCTCGGGACTCCCCTTCGCCGGTCTCAGCGCGGCGCTGGTGGCCGCGGTGGTCGGGCGCGCCTGACGCGGCAGGTCAGTAGGCGAGCTCCCACACGACCGTGACGGTGCTCGTCACGGCGGCCTCGCCCGGCTCGATCGCGCCGGCGTCGTGCGCCATCGCCATCCGGGGCCCCGGTCCCGGGCCGCCCTGCGCCGCGTCGCCCTCGACGATCGTCTGCACGGCACCGAGGCCGGCGCCGGCCATCCGCGCGAGGGCCGCCGCACGGTCGCGGGCGTCGTGGAACGCGGCCTCGCGCGCCTTGTCGCCCGCTCCGTGGTCCTCGGTGACCTCCAGCCCCACGCTGTCGACCGCGAGGGCGTCGCCGACCGCGGCCGCGAGCTCACCGAGCATCGCGCCCGCTGCGGACAGGTCGGCGCACCCGATGGCGAAGGCGTGCCGGGCCTCGTAGCCCAGGCGCGTGCCGGAGTGGTCGTGCCAGGGCCACGCGGTGATCCCGGTCGAGGCGATCCGGCGTTGCTCGGTGTGGCGCCGCGCCACCTCGACCACCGCACCTGCCGCCGACGACATGGACTCGTAGGCCTCCGCGACGCTGTCGCCGCGGGCGACCGCGGACAGCCGGACCACGGCGCTGTCGGGCGCGACGCGGGCGGTGCCGGTCCCCGTGACGGTGACGGTCATCATGCGAGCCACCGTAGCCGGAGCCGTGGCGGGCGCCGGGTCAGACCGTGATGCGCAGGTTGGCGAAGATCTCGCGCGTCGCCTTCGACCGGTTGAGGGTGTAGAAGTGCAGGCCCGGAGCGCCGGCCTCGAGCAGGTCGCGGCAGAGCTCGGTCGCGATCGCGATGCCCTCGGCGCGCAGCCGCTCGGGCTCGTCGGCCAGCGGCTCGAGCCGGGAGGTGATCTCCTCGGGCAGCTGGCGGCGGGAGAACTCGACCATCCGCTGCATCGAGCGGAGGTTCAGGATCGGCATGATGCCGGGGATGATCGGCAGGTCGGCGCCCACGGCTCGCGCCCGCTCGACCAGGCCGACGTAGTCGGAGGCGCGCAGCACCATGTCGGTCACGGCGAACTCGGCGCCGGCGTCGTGCTTGGCCTTCAGCACCCGCGCGTCGGTCTCGAGGTCGACCGCGTCGACGTGGCCCTCGGGGAAGGCTGCGACCCCGATGCGCATGTCGGCCCGCTCCCGGATCAACGCGACGAGCTCGTTGGCATAGGTCAGTCCGCCCTCGGTCGGCGTCCAGGGGCTCCCCGGACCGCTCGGCGGGTCGCCGCGCAGCGCCATCACGTGGTGCACGCCGGCCCGGCTGAGGTCGTCGAGGATCGTGGTGAGCTCCTCGACCGTGTGGCCCACGCAGGTCAGGTGCGCGACCGGCAGCATGCTGGTCTCGCGGGCGATGCGCTCGGTGATGGCGACGGTGCGGTCGCGCGTGGTGCCGCCGGCGCCGTAGGTCACCGAGACGAAGGTCGGGCCGTAGGGCTCGAGGTCGGTGATGGCCTGCCAGAGCTGCTCCTCACCGGCCTCGTCCTTCGGCGGGAAGAACTCGAAGGAGAAGGACCGCTCGCCGCGCGCGAGCAGGTCGCGCATGCTCAGGCCCCGTCCGTCGCTCATGGGCACAAGCCTACGGAGCCCCGCGATGCTCCGGTGCCCTTGTCCACTGATTAGGCTCCGTGACGTGACGACCTGGGATCCCGCACCCTTCCGCGACCAGGTCCAGCAGGTGCTGGATGCCTTCCTCGACCGACGCGCCGCCGAGCTCGCGCCGCTGGGCCCCGACGCCGGTCGCCTGATCGACGAGGCGCGTACGGCGGTGCGCGGTGGCAAGCGGTTCCGTGCCGCGTTCTGCCACTGGGGCTACCGCGCGGTGCGGCCCGACGTCGCCGACGGCGCCGCGCTGGCCCGCGCGTGCGCGTCGCTGGAGGTGCTGCACGCCAGCGCGCTCGTCCACGACGACCTCATGGACGCCTCCGACACCCGGCGCGGCCGTCCGGCCACGCACCGCGCCTTCGAGGGCGAGCACCGCGCAGCCGGCTGGCGAGGGGGTCCCGAGCAGTACGGCGCCGCCGCGGCGATCCTGCTCGGCGACCTGCTGCTCGGCTGGTCCGGCGACCTGCTGCGGGGCTCCGGCTTCGCCGCGGACGAGGTCGCCTCCGGCATGGCGCTCCTCGAGCTGTGCCGCACCGAGGTGATCGCCGGGCAGTTCCTCGACGTGTCGGTCCAGGCCCGCGGCCACGCCGACGTCGACACGGCGATGACCGTGCTGCGCTACAAGTCCGCGAAGTACAGCATCGAGCGACCGCTCCACATCGGTGCGGGCCTCGCCGGCGCCACCGCGGCGCAGCTCGAGCAGCTGGGCCGCTTCGGCCTGCCGCTCGGCGAGGCCTTCCAACTGCGCGACGACGTGCTCGGCGTCTTCGGCGACCCCGCCGAGACCGGCAAGCCGGCCGGCGACGACCTCGTGGAGGGCAAGCGCACCGTGCTCGTCGCGCTCGCCCTCGACGCCGCTCCCCCGGCCGCCGCCCGGCGCCTCGACGCCGCGCTCGGCACCCCGCTCGGCGCGGCCGACGTCGGGGAGCTGCGCGCGATCATCGAGGACTCCGGCGCCCGCGCACAGGTCGAGGCGGTGATCGGCTCCCTGGCCGACCACGCCGTCGAGACGCTTCGGGCCGCCGAGATCGACGACGGGGCCCGCGTGGTGCTCACCGAGCTCGCAGCCGCGGCGACCCAGCGCACCGTCTGAGTCGTGGAGGGGCCTCAGTCGAGGCTGGTGATCCCGGGGAGCACCGGGCCCTCGCCTCGCAGCAGCACCGCGAACGGCACGCCCCGGTCGTCGTTGACCCGGGAGCCGAGGACGCTGAGGGCGATGCTGAAGGCCCGCTCGTCGGCGCGGGCCAGGGTGGCCCACCCGTCCCAGAGCAGGACGACCCCGTCGCGCCCGGCGCCGATGTCGTGCAGGCAGTCGGCGAGGGCGTCGAAGTTCCGGCCGTAGTGCCCGGGGAAGTCGAGCGCGTCACCGACGGCGTCGAGGAAGTCAGCCTTGGTGTCTGCGCGCGTCCAGCCGTCGACGTGGGCGAAGCCCCAGCCGGCGTGCTCGACGGTGTGGCGTACGTCGGCGGCGTCGAGGGCGCCGTGCCACCGGTGGATCCCGGGTGTCTCGCGCCCGGCCAGCACCGCGGCGAGCCCGCTCACGAGCCCACCTCCACACGGGAGAACGAGCTGTAGTGGTCGTCGGTCCAGTAGTACTCCCCGGGCGAGCCCGCGACGATGCGGCGCGCGCCCCGGCCGTACGCGCCGGGCGTGGGCACGGTGTACTCGCGGTAGTAGCCGAACGACTGGTCGGGCAGGAGCTCCTCGCGGTTGCCGAACACCCCGCCGTCGTGCTCGGGCTCGGGGAACGGCCCGCCCGCCTCGATCAGCTCGATCGTCCGTGCCGCCTCCGGCGGCAGGTCGCCGAGCCGGACGAGCGGGAGCCCGCTTGCCGAGCCCGTGGACGGGAAGGTGGTCGGGGCGTCGGAGACCGCCTCGTCCAGCTGCGGCAGCGGCTCCGACGAGGACGGTGCGTCGCCCGTCCCGCTGCCGGCACTGGGGTCGGTGCCGTCCCGGTCGGCCGGGATGAACATCGAGACCAGCAGGATCGCGGCCGCCGCGAGCAGCACCATCCATCGGTAGCGCTGCCGTGCGGCCGAGGCGGGCATCAGTACTCCAGCACCTGCGCGCGCCGCTTGACCTCGCTGCCGCGGTTCTCGCGCAGCGCGTCGATCGGGCGCCCCGGGAGGTCGTCGTCGGTGAAGAGCCACGCGATGCACTCGCGGTCGTCGAAGCGGTGGTCGTGCAGGAGCGTGAGGAGGCCGGGCAGGCCCTTCACGACCAGCCCGTCCTGGAGGAAGTCGGCCGGCACGCACGGTCCCGCACCCGGCCGGGGCACGGCGGCGGCGAGCTCGTGCTCGCGGATCATCGTGCGGACCTTGGCCGGCGTCACGCCGAGCAGCGATGCCACCTGGCCCCAGTCCAGCCACTCGGTCACGAGGGCGGCCAGGTCACGCTCGGCGAGGGGGACCTCACTCGTGCCGGGGGTGCCTGGCTCACTGCGCTCACTCATGCCCGCAGCCTAGGTGAGGAGGGCCGCAGGCGGTGAGTCGCGGCGTGCCGGCGGACGGCGGACGGACCCGGACGGAGTTGTCGCCCCGGCACCGCATCCGTAGCGTGTCGTGGATGCACCCCCTCCGATCTGCCCTCGCCGCAGCCCTCGTGGGCCTGCTCGCCCTGACGCTCTCCCCCGTCGTCGCCCCCGCCTCGGCCGACCACTACGACGGCGCGCCCGGACCGGTCCACGCCGGCAACACCTTCGGCTGGTACCAGCACGGGGTGTTCCGCCAGGAGTTCATCGGCCCCAAGCCCGCCTTCTGGAAGCAGCAGGGCCGCGGTGTCGTCCGCACCCAGAACGGCATGCTCACGCTGATGAGCACCCGGCGCGGCAGTGTCTCGGCGACGCTCGACCTCAAGGGCCACACCTACGGCCGCTGGGAGATCCGGATGCGGGCCCGCACCATGTCGAAGGTCAAGGGCGGCAAGCCCTTCAAGGTCGTCACCGAGCTCGTCCCCGGCGGCACCCGCGACCAGCACTGCGGCGGACGCGACATCGGCATCGAGAACTTCACCCTCGGCGCCAACACCGTCAAGTCCTACGTCCACACCCTGCCGAACAGCTCCTACCGCGGCTTCCTCGGCCGCCACCTGCGCAACGACCGCTGGCACACCTACGCCGTCGAGGTCGCCAAGGACCACGTCTCCTGGTTCGTCGACGGACACGTCATCAACACCGAGCGCCGCGCCGGCGCGCTGGACCCGGTGCCGCGGCAGCTGAAGTTCGAGCTGCGCGCGCAGGACGGCAAGAAGATGCACCCGGCGCGGATGCAGATGGACTGGATGCGCTACTGGTCGATGCGCGCGCCGAACGAGAAGTCGATCAAGGCCCCGCAGCTCGAGCTCAGCACCTTCAACGGCGCCTGCTGACGCGCTCCACCACGCGACCACCGCCACGGCGGCCGAGGTCGGGCGACACGCCCGACCCGGCCGCCGCTCGCGTTCGTCGTACGCCGGTCGCTAACGTCGACTGCTTCGTTCGCGCGCTTCCCTCCCGGGACCTCGTGCCCCGGGCGCAGCGGACGGGACGAGGAGCAACCCCCGTGCCCCGAGCAGACCACCCCCGACGTCCCCACCCCCGACGTGACCACCCCCGACGTGACCGCCCCCGGGCCCGCGCGCTCGCCACGGCCGTCGGCGTCCTTGCCGCCTCGCTCGCCACCATGCTCACCGCAGCGCCGGCCCACGCCGACCACGAGCGGCTGCCTGCCGACCGGACCCTGCGGTCCTACGTCGTCCAGCCCGGCGACACCGCGTCGGGCCTGGCCGTGCGCTTCCACGCGTGGACGGCCGAGATCGTCTCCCACAACCACCTCGGCGGCGGCGGTTCGCTGCGCGTCGGCGACCGGATCGAGATCCCCGTCGTCGGGCGCACCGGCGACGGACGTGACGGTGACGGTCGCGACGGCGGGCGGGCCACCTCGATGTGGCAGCACCCCGACGCGGACCGGGAGAAGGTCCGGCGGGTGGTCGCGGGAGCCGCGCGCCGCCACGGCGTCGATCCCCAGCTCGCCCTCGCCGTGTCGTGGCAGGAGTCCGGCTGGCAGATGGGCGTGGTCTCCAGCGCCAACGCCATCGGTGCCATGCAGGTCCTGCCGTCCACCGCGCGCTGGATGGAGCAGTACGCCGGACGGTCGCTGCGGCTGCGCAGGCTCGGCGACAACGCGCAGGCCGGCGTGCTGCTGCTCGAGGTGCTCTCGGCGCACACGCAGCGGCGTACGCACAAGATCGGCGCCTACTACCAGGGCCTCGGCGCGGTGCAGCGCCACGGGCTCTACGACGAGACCCGCACCTACGTCGACAACGTGGAGGCCATCAAGCGCCGTCTCGAGGACGGCCGCCCGCCGTCCTGAGGGTGGCGGGCCGAGCGTGACGCGCCACGCCGGGACCCCCGCCTGCGCGTGGCCGCGCCCCGCCCTTCCGTACGATGAGGGCGCCGGATCCTTCCCCGTCCGCTTGTCGATCCGGCGCTGGAGGTCGAGCAGTGGAGCCATCCGAGCACGCCCGCGCGGCTGCGTCCGGTGGCTCCGGCGACCCCTTGGTCGGCCGGGTGCTGGACGGTCGCTACCGCATCGGCCCCCGCATCGCGCGCGGCGGCATGGCCAGTGTCTACGAGGCCACCGACACCCGTCTCGACCGGACGGTCGCGGTCAAGGTCATGCACCCCGGCCTCGGCGACGACCGTGAGTTCGCGGAGCGCTTCGTCCGCGAGGCCCGCGCCGCCGCCCGGTTGAACCACCCCCACGTGGTGGGCGTCTACGACCAGGGCGACGACACCTCCGACGGGCAGGACACCGTCTTCCTCGTCATGGAGTACGTCCCCGGGCACACCCTGCGCGACGTGATCCGCAAGGAGGCGCCGATGCCGCCGGCCCGGGCGCTGGCGCTGCTCGAGCCGGTCGTCTCCGCCCTCGCCGCCGCCCACCGCGCGGGCCTGATCCACCGCGACGTCAAGCCCGAGAACGTGCTCATCGCCGACGAGGCCCACGGCGGTCGGGTCAAGGTCGCCGACTTCGGCCTGGCCAAGGCCGTCAGCGCCGACACCCAGCACACCGCGACCGGCGGCGTGCTGATCGGCACGGTGTCCTACCTCGCACCCGAGCTGGTCGTCGACGGGCGGGCCGATGCACGTGCCGACGTCTACGCCGCCGGCGTCGTCCTCTACGAGCTGCTCACCGGCAGCAAGCCCCACGAGGGCGAGTCCCCGATCCAGGTCGCCTACCGCCACGTCCACCACGACGTCCCGATGCCCTCGCTGGCGCGGCCCGGCATCCCCGACTACGTCGACGCGCTCGTGGCCCGCGCCACCTCGCGCGACCGCGAGCACCGAGCCGCCGACGCGGGCGTGCTGCTCCACCAGCTGCACCGCGTCGAGCAGGCGCTGCGCGACGGCCTGGCCTCCGACCCCGAGCTCGCCGCGGACCTGCTCCCCCGGCGTACGCCCGAGGCTGATGCCCCCGACCCGGTCGGCAACGACACCACCCCCGAGCCGTTCGACGCCGGAGCGCTCGCGCTCCTGACCGAGGTCGACCCCCGCGACTCCGGGCTGGTCGACGACGGCAGCCCCGACCGCACCACCGCGCTGGAGCGGCATCTCGTGCCGCCCGCCGCTGCTCCTGTCACGGCGCCGATGACCGAACCGATGCCCACGACCGCCCGCCCGGGGTCCCCGCAGCCTCCGGCTCCCGCGCCGCGACCTGCACCGGGACGCGCCCCGTCCAAGGTCGCGCCCGTCGCGACGACGGCGCGGCGCCGTTCGGCGAAGGGCCCGATCCTCCTGCTGCTCGCGCTCCTGCTGGTGGCCGGCATCGGCCTGGGCGCCTACTGGTTCGGCTGGGCGCGCTACACCACGACCCCCGCAGTGCTGAACCTCGACCAGGCCGCCGCGACGGCCGAGCTCGAGGCCGCCGGGCTGGAGGTCGAGGAGGGCGAGCCGGCCTACTCCGAGAACGTCGCCCCCGGCCTCGTGATCGGCACCGACCCCGGCCCCGGCGACCGGGTCCTCAGCGGAGGCACCGTCGCGCTCGTCCTGTCCCTCGGACCGGAGCGCTACGACGTGCCTGCCCTCGAGGGAAGCACCGAGGACCAGGCGCAGGACGCCCTCGCCGCGACCAACCTCGTCTTCGGCGAGAGCCGCGGCAGGTGGAGCGAGACCGTGCCCGAGGGGCAGGTGATCCGCACCTCGCCGAAGGCCGGCACCACGCTCAAGCCGGGTGCCGTGGTCGACCTGGTGCTCAGCCGTGGCCGCAAGCCGATCGAGGTCAGGGACTTCACCGGGAAGTCGTTCGACGACGCCCGGGAGGCGCTCGAGGCGCGGCGCCTCGAGGTGAGCGTGGCCGGTGAGGAGTTCAGCGACACCGTGCCCGAGGGGTTCGTGATCTCCCAGGACCCGACCGGCGGCACCCTCTTCCGCGGCGACACCGTCTCCTTCGTCGTCTCCCAGGGTCCCGAGCTCGTCGAGATCCCGCGCGTGCGGGCGATGGGCGTCGAGGCCGCGACGTCGCTGCTCGAAGGTCTCGGCTTCGCCGTCGAGACCGACGAGGCCGACGGCTACCTCGGACTCGGCTTCGTCTTCAGCTCCGACCCCGGGTCCGGGGAGTCGGTGCCCAAGGGCTCGACGATCACGTTGTTCCTCATCTGAGGTCCTAGCCTTCCTCCGTGGAGCACGAGCAGACCCGGCGTACGACCCTGCTCGCGGCGGCCGCGCTGCTGGCCATCGCGGCCTGCTGGGGCTCGACGTTCTTCCTCATCAAGGACCTGCTCGACCGGGTGCCGACGCTCGACTTCCTCGCCGTGCGGTTCAGCATCGCCGCGGTCGTGCTGATGCTCGTCGCACCCCGCGCGCTCGGTCGGCTCTCCCCCGTGGTGCGCCGGCACGCCGTCGTCCTGGGCGTGCTCTACGGCGTCGCGCAGATCCTGCAGACCGCCGGGCTCGCGCACACGCCGGCGAGCATCAGCGGCTTCGTGACCGGGCTGTACGTCGTCTTCACCCCGTTGCTCGCCGCCGCGATCCTCCGCACCCGGATCCCGCCGATCACGTGGGCCGCCGTGCTGCTGGCCACGATCGGGCTCGGCGTGCTGGCCCTGCGCGGCTTCAGCATCGGCTACGGCGAGCTCATCACGCTGGCCTCCGCGGTCCTCTACGCACTGCACATCGTGGGACTGGGCGCGTGGTCGACGGCCCAGGACGCGGTCGGCATGACGATCCTTCAGATCATCGTGATCGCGGTGATCTGCACGCTGGCCACCGCCCACGACGGGATCGTGCTCCCCGACCGCACGAGCGACTGGGTCTCGGTCGTCTACATGGCCGTCGTCGTCGGCGCGCTCGGACTGCTCGCACAGACCTGGGCACAGGCCCACCTCCCGCCCACACGCAGCGCCATCATCATGAGCATGGAGCCCGTCTTCGCCTCGCTCTTCGCGGTCTGGCTCGGCGGGGAGGACGTCACCACGCGCCTGCTGCTCGGCGGGGCGATGGTGCTCCTCGCGATGCTGACCGTCGAGCTCGCGCCGCGGCGCGTGGTCGAGGGCGAGGTCCCGCACATCGCGGTCTGAGGCCCGGGCGCACGGCCCCGACGTTCGCCGACCACCGGACGCGGTGGACCCGCCCGCCTAGGGTGGGGCCGTGGACAGCTGCGTGGCGTGCGGGGCCGAGCTCGGCGTGGGCCGGTTCTGCCTCAACTGCGGGCACCCGATCGGTGCCCCGGCGCCCGCCCCTGCCCCTGCGCCTGCCGCGCCGCCGGCTCCTCCCCGTGCCCCTGCCGCTGCCTCTGACTCTGCCCCGGCCTCGGTGGAGCCCCAGCAGCCGGTGGAGATGCCGGTGCAGGCGGCGGACCCGACCCCGGTCCCCCCGACCGGTCCCGTCGAGGCCCCGCCGGTGGACCGCCCGCCTGCCGACGACGCACGTCCGGCACGCAGCGCCTGGGACCCGCGCGACGACCTGCTCCCCTACGAGGAGGTCGACGACCTCGCGGCCGACGACCCGGTGCGCGGGTGGGCCTGGGCGGTCTGGGTCGCCTTCGCCGTCGCGCTGGTCGTGCTGGTGGTCGTGCTGATCCGTGTCCTCGGCACCGACGGCGACGCCACCGAGTCCGACAGCGACACCGCCACCGACGCGTCGAGCGCAACCGCTCCGGTCGAGGACCCGTCCGTCTCGTCCGACGCCCCGAGGGGCGTCGGCAAGCGCCTCGACCTCGCGGACTCCGCGACCTTCGGCGTGCCGGCGACGGCTCCCGCCACCACCGACCTCGACGGCACCCTGGTGGCCTACGAGGCCTCCCAGATGGCCGACGGCAACCCGGCCACGACGTGGCGCACCGCCGGTGACGCCACCGGCGCGCAGGTCGTCATCACCCTGGCCGAGCCGGGCGTGGTCACTCGCGTCGGCCTGGTCAACGGCTACGCCAAGCAGGTCGCCGGCGTCGACTGGTACCCCAACAACCGGCGCATCCTCGCCGTCACCTGGACCTTCGACGACGGCACCGAGGTCGAGCAGACCTTCGCGGAGCGGCCGGCGATGCAGCGGATGAAGGTGCCGGCGGTGGAGACCTCGACGGTCACCCTGACCCTCACGTCGGTCACGCCGCCCGGCAGCGGCAACCTCGGTCGCGACTACACCGCGATCAGCGAGGTCTCCGTCATCGGGCGACGAGCCGGCTGAGCGCCACCGCGGCGCGCTCGGCGTCGGCCCGCGACACGTCGAGGTGCGTCACCAGGCGTACGGCCCGGGGACCGACCGCCGCGATCCGCACGCCCTCCTCCGCCGCACGCGTCACGAACGACACGGCGTCCGGACGGTCGACGACCACGATGTTGGTGTCGACGTCGGCCGGGTCGAGGCCGAGCGCCTCACCGAGGAGCCGGGCGTGGGCGTGGTCGTCGGCCAGCCGCTCGACGTGGTGCTCGAGGGCGTACGCCCCTGCCGCGGCGAGGATGCCGACCTGGCGCATGCCGCCGCCCATCCGCTTGCGCCGGACGCGAGCCTGGTCGATCGCGTCGGCCGAGCCGACCATGAGCGAGCCCACCGGCGCACCGAGGCCCTTGGAGAGGCAGACCGCGAGGACGTCGGCGATCCGGCCGTAGTCCGCGAGCGGCGTGCCGGTGGCGACGTGGGCGTTCCACAGCCGAGCCCCGTCGAGGTGCACCCGCGTGCCGGTCGTGTCCGCCCAGGCGCGCAGGTCGCGCAGGTCGTCGATCCCGACGACCGTGCCGCCCGCGAAGTTGTGGGTGTTCTCCACCGACACCGCCGCGGTGCGCACGAAGAACGGCCCCATGTCCGGCGCGTGCAGGCCCTCGATCGCCGCGAGGTCGACCCGACCGCGCTCACCGGTCCACGTACGCATCGTGATGCCGCTGATCGCGCCGTGGGCGCCCAGCTCGGCGCGCGCGATGTGGGCCGACGACTCGCACAGCACCTCCTCGCCCGGCTGGACGACGGAGGCGACGGCGAGCACGTTGGCCATCGACCCGGTCGGCGTGAAGAGCGCCGCCTCGTGGCCGAACAGGCCGGCCACCTGCTCCTGCAGGGCGGTGACCGTCGGGTCCTCGCCGTAGACGTCGTCGCCGACCTCGGCGCCGGCCATCGCGGCCCGCATCGCCTCGGTCGGACGGGTGAGGGTGTCGGAGCGCAGGTCGATCACGGGGGCGAACCTACCCGTGTCGCCGGCGGGGCCGCCCCGCCGGGCAGCGGTGAGCGAGACACGTTCCGAGCGCCCGGAACCAGCCTCACGCACCGCTCCGCGGGTCTCTGCTCCCGCCGTGTGTTTCGACACGCCCGTCGCTCGTGCTCGCAAGCTCGCTCGAGCGGGGCTGCTCAACCCCTTCGGCGACGCGCCCGCTCGCAGGCTCGCGGTCGCTGCCTCAGGCCTTGCGAAGCATCTCTGCCACGAGGAAGGACAGCTCGAGGGACTGGACCCGGTTGAGGCGGGGGTCGCAGACGGACTCGTAGCGGTTGGCCAGCTGGGCCTCGTCGATCTCCTCGCCGCCGCCGACGCACTCGGTGACGTCGTCGCCGGTGAGCTCGACGTGGACGCCGCCGGGCCAGGTGCCGAGGCTGCGGTGCACGTCGAAGAAACCCTGGACCTCCTCGATCACGTCGTCGAAGCGCCGGGTCTTGTAGCCCGAGGACGCCTCGAAGGTGTTGCCGTGCATCGGGTCGCAGACCCACGCCACGTTGAGGCCCTCGGCGGTGACCTTCTCCACCAGTGCGGGGAGCCCGTCGCGGATCTTGCCGGCGCCGAAGCGGGTGATGAAAGTCAGGCGGCCCGGGATGTTGTCGGGGTTGAGGCGTGCGGAGTAGGCCAACGCGTCGTCGGGGGTCGTGGTGGGCCCGAGCTTGATGCCGATCGGGTTCTTGATCTTCGACAGCAGCTCGATGTGGGCGCCGTCGAGCTGGCGGGTCCGCTCCCCGATCCACACGAAGTGGGCCGAGACGTTGTAGGGCTCGTCGGTGCGCGAGTCGATGCGGGTCAGGGCCTGCTCGTACTCCAGCAGCAGCGCCTCGTGGCTGGAGTGGAAGTCGACGCGGTGGAACTCGTCCGGATCGGCGCCGATGGCCTTCATGAAGGTCAGCGCGCGCTCGATCTCGTCGGCCATCGCCTCGTAGCGCTGGCCGAAGGGCGAGGACTGCACGAAGTCGGTGTTCCAGGTGTGCACCTGGCGCAGGTCGGCGTAGCCGCCGGTCACGAACGCGCGCACCAGGTTCAGCGTCGCGGCCGAGGAGTTGTAGACGTCGACGAGGCGCTGCGGGTCCGGGACGCGAGCCTCGGGGGTGAAGTCGTAGCCGTTGACCGCGTCGCCGCGGTAGGCCGGCAGCGTGACCGGGCCGTCGGCCGTGGGGCGGGTCTCGAAGTCGCTGCTGCGCGGCTTGGCGTACTGCCCGGCGAGGCGGCCGAGCTTCACGACGGGCACCGAGGCGGCGTACGTCAGCACGACGGCCATCTGGAGCAGCACCCGCAGCTTGTTGCGGACGTTGTCGGCCGTGACGCCCGCGAAGGTCTCGGCGCAGTCGCCGCCCTGGAGCAGGAACGCCTCGCCGCGGGAGACCGCGGCGAGCTTGGCGGTGAGGTCGTCGCACTCACCCGCAAAGACCAGCGGCGGCGCGGTCCTCAGTCGGGCCACGGCAGCATCGACCGCCCCGGCGTCGGGGTAGGTGGGCTGCTGGAGGGGCCCGAGCGCGTGCAGCTGCTCGAGGGTGGGGATGGCACTCACCCCGCAAGGGTACGGCGACGGGGCGACCGCACCCGAACCCTGACCGCTCTCCGGGCGGTCAGGGTCCGGGCACCGTGTCTGTCCGACGTCGGATCAGCCCTCGAAGCACGCTCCTTCGAAGGTGTGCTCGGACACCGTGGGACCGGCGCGGAAGTCCTCGACGATGGCCACGCCGGACGGCGCGGACGGGTCGACCTCGCTCAGCACCGACTCGCGGAAGATCGTCTCGTCGGGGTCACCGGTCCTGTTGCCGGCCTCCTCGGGGAGCATTCCCTCGTAGTCGATCGTCTCGAGCGACTGCACCGCCTCGAGCAGCCCGCCGCGGTCCTTGTCGTAGTCGCCCTCGAGCCACTCCTCCAACGCCGCCTTCAGCGGGTAGGACCACGCCCAGCCGGCCGTGTAGCCGTCGTTGGGCTGGGCCACGTCGCCCAGCGCGTCGCGCATCGCCTGGTGGCCGGGGGTGTCGGTGCCGAAGGGTCCCCAGTAGCCGGACTGCATGTAGAGCGCCTCGAGCGCCGGAGCGGCCGGGGTCTCCAGCAGCGCCGGGTTCCACGTCGGGCCGAGGCCGATGAACTTGCCCGTGAAGCCCTGCGCGGCCGCCTGTCCGACGATGACGGCGGTCTCGGTGGGGCCGGTCCCGAGCAGCACGAGGCCGGGCTTCTGCTTGACGATGGCGCTGATGGCGCCCGCCTGGGCCTCCTGGCCGGGGGCGGTCTCGACACCGGTGAAGTCGATGCCGTTGGCCTCGGCGGCGATCTCGGCTCCCGCGGCTCCGTCGCCGCCGTAGTCGCCGGGGAAGCCGACCGCCATCACCGAGGAGATGTCCTCCTCCGCCACCATGTAGTCGACGGCGTTCATCCCCTCGACGCAGTAGTTGGCGCCCGACTCCAGGATCGCGTCCTCGAAGGCCCACAGCGAGGTCCACGACGCCGGGGCGCCGACCATCTCGTCGCGGTCCATGTCGGGGATGATCGCCAGCGTGGTCGGCGAGCCCAGCGTCTGCGCGAGCGCGAGGACGTCGCCCTCGATCTCGCCGTAGACCTGCTGGTGGGTCTGCGGGTTGTAGAGGTTGTCCTTGACGTAGGTGGTGACGTCGATGTCGTAGCCACCGATGCCGCCGTCCTCGTTGACGCGGTTCCAGAACGCGGCCTGCGCCTCGGTGATCGGCACGCCCAGCGGGGCGAACGGACCCTGCGTCAGGTCGGAGATGGTGCCGAGGTAGATGCACCCGTTGTCGGCGTTGACCGCATCGGGGCACGCCTCGTCGGTGACCCCCGGCGCGCTGACGGCAGATGATCCACCGTCGTCCTCCCCGCCACCGCGACAACCGGTGGCGAGCAGCGCCAGCGCGACCAGCAGCACTGCTGACTTCCTTGACTTCACGGTGCTCTCCTTTGTGTGTGTCCGGCCGCTCAGTAGCTGAAGGGCCAGCCTTTCCAGTAGTTGCGAATACGGATCCAGATGCCGAAGAGTCCGCGTGGCTCGAACAACAGGAACCCGACGATGAGCAGGCCGTAGAGGACCTGCTCGAGCTGGAAGACGTTGGGGGTGTCGGTGACCTGGCCGGAGATGAAGGGCAGGTACGCCGGGAGCTCGCGCGTCAGGGTCGGCAGCAGCGTGATGAACAGCGCGCCCATGATGGCGCCGCTCACCGTGCCGGCTCCCCCGATCAGCACCATCGCGATGAACTGCACCGACAGCAGGAGGCCGAAGCTGGACGGCTCGAAGAACCCGATGATGCTGTAGATCAGGGCACCCGAGCAGCCGGCGTAGAACGAGGAGATCGCGAAGGCCACCGTCTTGGCGCGCGGCAGGTTGATGGCCATCATCTCCGCGGCCATGTCGCGGTCCCTGACGGCGGCGAAGGACCGTCCGGTGCGCGAGCGTGCCAGGTTGCGAGCACCCAGCGCGAACACCAGCATCAGCACGAGCATCAGCAGGTAGAACTTCTGGTCGGAGGTCAGGTAGTCGCCGTCGCGGGCGAACTCGATGCCGAAGAGCTCCGGCACGGCCGCCTCCCGGCCCACGCCCGCGCCCCCGGTCAGGTCGCTCCACTCGCGGAACAGGTGCTCGCCGATGAACACCAGTCCCAGGGTGACGATGGCGAGGTAGAGCCCGCGCAGCCGCGTCGCCAGCGGCGCGACCAGCACGCCCGCGAGCCCGGCCACCAGACCGGCGGCGGGCAGCCAGACCAGGATGTTGGTGATGCCGAAGCCGATCGTGCGACCGTCCGGGTCCCCGGAGATCGCCGCCGCCGTGTAGGCGCCCACGCCGAGGAAGAAGGCGTGGCCCAGGGACACCTGCCCGGCCAGGCCCGTGATGATGTTGAGGCCGAGCGCGCCGATCGCGAAGGCGTACGCCAGCGCGAGGGTGTTGAGGTGGTTGTCGGTCAGCATCTGCGAGAGCCCGAGGGCGACCAGCACGATGATGCCGACCCAGATCCGCTTGGGCCGGGTGTTGAAGAGGGCCAGCTCCTGGGCGTACGACCGGTAGAGCTGGGGTCGTCCGGAGAGCCGTCCGCCGCCGCGCCTGGTGCGGGCCGGGCCTGTCGAGAGGGTGGTCATACGCGCCTCACCTCCGGTGTGCCGAAGATGCCGTAGGGCTTGGCGAGCAGCACCAGCAGCATCAGGACGTAGGGCGAGACGACGGCGAAGTTGTCGCCCAGCCAGGGCGCGTAGTCGCGCTGGTAGGTGCCGACGAGGGACTCCACGACCCCGATGGCGAGACCGCCGACCACCGCGCCCTCGAGCGAGTCCAGGCCGCCCAGGATGATCGCGGGCAGCGCGACCAGGGCCACGATCCAGATCTGCCGGTCGACACCGGCCGAGATCGCGAGCAACGACCCCGCCACCGCGGCGAGGGCGCCCGCCATCGCCCACGACAGGGCGAAGACACTGCCGACGTTGACGCCCTGGGTGAGGGCTGCCTCCTGGTCGAATGCGGCGGCCCGCATGGCGAGGCCGTGGCGCGTGTAGCGGTAGAACCAGAAGAGGACGGCCACGACGATGGCCAGCGTGGCCAGCGACACCAGGTGCCGTTCCTGGACCCGGAGGCCGGCGAGCTCGACCCGCTCGAGGCCCCAGGGGTTGGGGATGTTGCGGGCGCCGAGGCCGATGAAGCCGCTGGTGACGACGCGGACCACGATGTCGATCCCGATGGTGATGATCGCGACCACGAAGGCCGGGCGTCCCACCATCGGCCGGATCGCACCCCGCTCGATGACCAGGGCGAGGGCCGCGGTGAGGAGAGCCGCGACGGCCATCGACACGAAGAAGGAGAAGCCGGTGAAGAGCATCACGCCGAGGGCGGGACCGACGTAGCTGGTGATCGTCGCGCCGGTCAGCATCATCGCGGGCTGGGCGAAGCTGATCACGCCGGTCGACTTGTAGATGATCACGAAGCCGAGGGCCAGCAGGGCGTAGATCGAGCCGGAGCCGAGCCCGCGCAGGACCACTTCGAGGAACTGGGTCATCGTGTCGCTCCGGTGTACATGTCGCTGACGGTGTCCTCGAACATCTGGGAGATCGCGGAGCGCTTGACCTTCTGCGTGGCGGTCAGCTCACCGTCCTCGTGGTCGAGCTCCTTGGGCAGCAGCCGGAAGGCCTTGATCCGCTCCACCTGCGACAGGTCGGCGTTGACTGCCTCGACGACGCCGGAGACCAGCTCCACCACCTCCGGCTTGGCGCTCAGGTCGCGGTAGGTGCTGTAGCCGAGCTGGCGGCGCTGGGCCCACTCACCGACGGTGTCGAGCTCGATGCCGATCAGCGCGGTGAGGAACTTGCGGCCGTCGCCGATCACGATCGCCTCGCGGATGAACGGCGAGGCCTTGAGCTCGTTCTCGATCATCGACGGCGAGATGTTCTTGCCGCCCGCGGTGATGATGATGTCCTTCATCCGGTCGGTGATCTTCACGTGCGTCCCCTCGACCCACTCGCCGACGTCACCGGTGTGCAGCCACCCGTCGGGGGTCAGCGCCATCCGGGTCGCCTCCTCGCGCTGCCAGTAGCCGGCGAAGGTCGCGCCGCTGCGGGTGAGGATCTCCCCCGTCTCCTCGTCGATCCGCAGCTCGGTGCCGGGGTGGACCTCGCCCACGGTGCCGAGGCGGATCCGGCCCGGCCGGTTGCCGGTCGCGACCGCGGTGTTCTCCGTCATCCCGTAGACCTCGTGCATCGGCACCCCGATCCCCATGAAGAACCGCAGGACCTCGGGCGCGATCGGGGCGGCCCCGGACGCGGCGTAGCGGACCTTCCGCATGCCGAGGCGGTCCTTGAGCGCGCGGTAGAAGAACACGTAGCCCACGGCGTAGCGCAGGCGCGTCGAGGTGCTGTGCACGCCGCCCTGGGCTACGAGGCGCTGCCCGATGTCCTCGGCGACACCCAGCCAGAAGCGCGACACCGTGCGCTTGAGCCAGGACGCACCGGACAGCCGCGTCTCGACGCCGGCCAGCAGCTTCTCCCAGATGCGGGGGACGCCGAACAGGATCGTGGGCTGCACCTCACGCAGGTTGACCGGCACCGTCTCGATGGACTCGGCGAAGTTGACCTGCGTCCCCGCGGCGGCGTTGAACCAGGTGGAGAAGATCCGCTCCGCGACGTGCGCCAGCGGCAGGTAGGACAGGGTCAGGTCCCGCGGCCCCGGCGGCGGGTCGGTGAAGGCGCCCTGCTCGACGAGGACCTCGATCGCGCACTCGACGTTGCTGACCGTGAGCATCGCCCCCTTCGGGGGGCCCGTGGTGCCGGAGGTGTAGATCAGCGTGGCGAGGTCGGAGGGCGCCTGCTGGGCCAGCACCTCAGCGAGCGCGTCCGGGTGGGCCTTCCGGTGGTCGCGGCCGAGCTCGAGGAAGTCCTCCCACGAGAGCAGCAGCTCGCTGTCGTAGCGGTGGCGGATGCCCCGCGGCTCGAGGTAGACGACGCGGACCAGGCCGGGGGCCTGGTCGAGCACGGAGAAGGTCTTGTCGACCTGCTCCTGGTCCTCCGCGACGAGCACCTTGGCACCGGAGTCGTTGAGCAGGTAGCCCACCTCGGCGGCGGGGTTCGTCGGGTAGACCCCCACCGACGCCGCACGGGCGGCCAGCGCACCCATGTCGCAGATCAGCCACTCCGGCCGGTTCTCGGAGTGGATGGCGACCCGGTCGCCGGGCACGACACCGAGGGCGAGGTAGGCGTGGCCCGCCAGCTGGACGTGCTCCCAGTACGACGCCCAGGTCCACTCCCGCCAGATGCCGAGGTGCTTGTCGCGCAGCGCGACGGCGTCGGGCATCGACTCGGCATGCGCCCGGATCCGGGTGACAGGGCTGGTCACGACCCCACCTCGCTGCCGAGGTAGGCGCGCACCACGTCGGGGTGGCGCTGCACCTCGTCGGGCGTGCCCGTGACGATCGGGGTGCCGAAGTCGACGACCAGCACCCGGTCGGCGAGGTCCATCACCAGACCCATGTCGTGCTCCACCATGATGATCGGCACGTCGAGCTCGTCGCGGATGTCGAGGACGAAGCGGGCGGTGTCCTCGGTCTCCTCCTGGTTCATCCCCGCCACCGGCTCGTCGAGCAGCAGGAGCTTGGGCTCCATGGCGAGCGCCCGGCCGAGCTCGACGCGCTTCTGCACGCCGTACGGCAACAGACCGACCGGCATGCTGCGCCACTGTGCGAGCTCGAGGAAGTCCACGATCTCCTCGACCGCGCGGCGGTGCTCGGCCTCCTGGCGGCGGGCCGTGCCCACCCAGGCGAAGGCCTGGAGGAAGCCGTAGGTGATGTGCTGGTGCCGGCCCAGCATGAGGTTGTCGAGCACCGTGAGGTGCTCGAACAGCGCGATGTTCTGGAACGTCCTGGCCATGCCCATGGCGGCGATCCGGTGCGGACGCCGGCCCAGGATGCTCTCGCCCATGAACTCCACCGAGCCCTGCTGCGGGCGGTAGACGCCGGAGAGCACGTTGAACAGCGACGTCTTGCCCGCACCGTTGGGACCGATGATGGCGAACAGCTCGCCGGGGCGCACCTCGAAGCTCACGCCGTTGACGGCCTTCACGCCGGCGAAGGACAGGTGCACGTCGTCGAGCCGGGCCACGGGTGCGGCGTGCGCCGCCTGGTCCGTCATGCCGACCACCTCTTCTTGCGCCGGTAGTGCTTGGTGTCGCGGAAGGACTTGCGGCCGTCCTCACCGGGATGGAGGCCGAGGTAGAACTCACGCACGTCGTCGTCCTTCAGCAGGGCGGCGGCCGGCTTGTCGAGGACCACCCGGCCGGTCTCCATGACGTAGCCGTGGTGCGCGATCGAGAGCGCCATGGTCGCGTTCTGCTCGACCAGCAGGACCGCGGTTCCGCCCTTGTTGATCTCGAGCACCACGTCGCGGATGTTCTCGACCATCTTGGGAGCCAGGCCCAGGGTCGGTTCGTCGAGGAGGAGGTAGCGCGGCTCGGACATCATCGCCCGCCCGATGGCGAGCATCTGCTGCTCACCGCCGGACAGGTAGCCGGCGGTCGCGGCCCGACGGTCGCCCAGCACCGGGAACAGGGCGTACACGCGCTCGAGGTTGTCCGCCATGCGCGAGCGGGCCGTGTGGGCGCCGACCTTGAGGTTCTCCTCGACGTTGAGCTCCACGAACACGCGACGACCCTCGAGCACCTGGCGCACTCCCTGCCGCACGACCCGCTCGGGGCTCATCCGGTGGATCGGCTTGTCGTCCAGGGTCACGCGCCCCTTGGCGACCTCGCCCTGGTGGATGTCCAGCAGCCCGGTGAGGGCGCGCAGGAGCGTCGTCTTCCCGGCCCCGTTGGAGCCGAGGAGGGCGACGATGCCGTCCTCGGGCACGTCGATGCTCACTCCGCGCAGGGCCAGGACGACGTCGTCGTAGACGACCTCGAGGTTGCGGGCGGAGAGCATCGTGGACCTCAGTCCCTTCCGGGGGTGCGAGTGACGACAGTCACATCGTCACCCGTCAGGTCTTCCCTGTCACTGGTCGTCCGCCCAAAGTCACGGACGCCGCGGCTGTGGCCGGATCACAACGCGGCGAGGGGGTGGCGCAACATCGATCGGCAGGTCACCATGGGCGATCAGCTCGAGGGGAGACTCGGTGACGAACGGGACAGTGGCGCTGGGAGGCGAGGCGCACAGCGCGGACAGGCTCGCCCAGTGGGTCCAGCGACGCGAGGCGGTGATCGCGCACGACGCGACCAACTCGATCTGGCACCAGGTGCCGGCGTACGGCGACCGTGCCGACGGCGGGCTGCGCGACGACGTCGAGGCGCACTGCCGGCAGGTCTTCGCCGCGTTCCTCGCCAGCGTCAACGAACGGCGTCATCCCCTGCGGTCCGACTTCCCCTGGAGCGGACAGCACGCGATGCGCCGCGTCGAGCTGGGGATCACCCTCTCCGACTTCATGAAGGCCTTCCGCGTCGGACAGCTGACCCTGTGGGACGACATCCTCGCGGGCGTCAACGAGTGGCCCTCGACCAAGGACGCCGCGCTGCTGCTCGTCAACCAGGTGATGCGCACCATCGAGGTCGGCAGCACCGCTGCGGCCGAGGCCTACCTCGAGGCCCAGCAGTACCAGCTCGCCGACTCCGCCCGCCTGGCCCGCGACCTCCTCGAGGACCTGCTCGCAGGCAAGCCTCCGACAGTGGAGGAGCGGCAGCTGGCGCTGGCCCAGATGGGGCTGGCCGACGACGCTCCGCTCGTCGCCCTCGTGGCGACCCTGCCCTCCAAGCTGGTCGGGGCCGAGCAGCGGGCCAGGCTGCGGGCGGCGCTGACGGTCTCCGGTCGGGGCATGGTCGTGGCTCGCCACCACGAGGTGGTCGCGCTGCTGCCGGTGGGCGCGAGCGGGCCGGCCCAGGTGGTGGAGGGCGTGCGCACCGCGGTGGTCTCGCTCCTCGGTGACGGCATCCTCACCAGCGTGGGCCTCAGCTGTGCCCGCACGGGCTTCCACGAGATCCCCTGGGCCTACGAGGACGCCAAGACCGCGATGGGCTCGCTGCTCGGGCGCCCCGGGGTGCGCGCCATGGACGAGATGTCGACGCTCGACCTGCTCATCTCGAGCCAGAAGAACGCACGGCTGGTGCCTCCCGAGGTCCGGGCCTTCGTCGAGGAGGACCTCGCGACGGGCGGGATCCTCGTCGAGACGCTCAGCACCTACGTCTCCCACGACCTCAACGCCAAGCTGACCGCGATGCAGCTCCACGTGCACGCCAACACGATCTACTACCGCCTCGACCGGATCGCCGAGCGCACCCAGTGCGACGTACGACGCGTCGAGGACCTCATCGACCTGCTGCTGGCCGTGCGCCTGGTCCGTGCCGAGACACCCTGAGCGGCTCGGTCAGGGTCGGGGTCAGCGCCTCGGGGCGAGGACCCCGGCGGCGTCCTGCACCCGCAGCCCGCCGGAGCGGGTGCGGCTGGCGACGAGGGTGCCGGTGACGACCGACGGGAGCGGGTAGGAGATCGTCCCCGGCGCTCCCTGGCGCGACGTGGTCCAGAGGCGGTCGGCGTAACCCACGGTGCCGCGGAACTGGTGGTTCTCCAGGACCAGCCGCCCGGCCGTCGCCTGGCCGAGGACGTAGGACGCCTCGCCGCGGTAGAACAGGGAGCCGTGCGACACCTCGAGGATGCCGTCGCGCTGGCGGACCGTCTGGTCGTGCACCTCACCGCTGAGGTAGACGTCGACGCCTCCGTCGACCATCGCCCGCCACAGCCTCGAGGACCGGCCCTTCTCGTAGACCAGGTGCGTGGAGTTGCGCACGCGGACGGCACCCGGCATCGGCGTGTGGCCCTGCACCATCACCCACGGCACCTCGTCGCGGCGCGCCTGCCGCAGCACGCGCTCGAGCCACGCCAGCTGGGCGGCGTCGACGGACATGTGCACGTCTCCCCCGCGCCGCTCGAAGACGTCGAGCGTCACCAGCAGCACGTCGGCGTCGAGGCGGACGGCGTACGCCGTGTGCCGGGCCGGACCGCGCCGGGGCCGGTCGGCGAACCGTGGTCGGCCGTCGCTGCCGCTCAGTGCGTGGTCGGCGAAGATCTTCTTGAACTCCGGGACGTGGCGCCGCTTGAAGTCGACCCAGGGGTGGCGTCCGCGGACCCGCCACGGGTCGTCACCGACCTCGTGGTCACCGACGGCGGGGTAGGTCGTCAGCCCGTGGTCGTCGAAGCGCTGGAGCCAGGCGGGGTAGTAGACGTCGGCGGCACGCCGCCAGGCCCGCATCCGCTGCGCCTGCGTGCGGACCGGGCCGAACACGCCGGTCTTCGAGTCGTCACGGCCCCAGCGGCCCTCCACCAGGTCACCGGCGACCAGCACGTCCTGCGTGCCGTGGCCGGCCATCTCGTCCAGCACCCGGTCCAGCGCCGTCTCGTAGGAGGCGTTGGTGGAGTTGGCGACCCGTCCGGTCGCGTCGACGACGTACTGCTTGCGGCCGTCCGCCGTGAGGTCGGCGACGTCCTGGTTGAGGAAGTCGGGTGCGGAGATGAAGCGGTAGGCGCCGGTCAGCCCGGGGGCCGGTGCGACGGAGGGACGCTCGCGCGGGCCGCGGGCCGTCGTCTCGACGAGCGGCTCGGCCCGGGGCACGACCTGCTCGCGCTCCGACCCGCCCGGGGTCTCGTCCGCCCTCTCGCCGGCCTCACGAGGCGCCGTGTCGATCGTGGGCGGGGGGTAGTCGGAGCCGGGCGCCGCGCCGGCCGGCTCGGCCGGCGGGGTGAGCGTCGTGCAGCAGAGGGTGCCGGCGACGAGCAGCGCAGAGAGCGGTCCGAGACGTCGTCGTGTCACTCGGCCAACCGTAGACGGCCCGACCGACGTCCTGGCACGGAACCCCGCACCGGACCCGACCGTGTCGCCGCGACCTCGCTCACTCCCCGAGGTGGTCGATGTCGCGGAACCCGGTCTTCTTGGCCCGCACGCCGCGGTTGGTCAGCCAGGTGAGCGCCCACAGCACGATCCCGGCGGCGAGCAGGAAGCCGGCGATGACGTACTGCTCCTGCTGCTCGTCGCTGCGTGCCCACGGCCCCGCCAGGAACGCGCAGGTGACCGCGCCCACGTAGGGCAGCACGGTCGGGGCGGTGAAGTGCGGGTGCTCCTCGTCGGCGGGCCGGCGCCGGATGACGATCAGAGCGATGTTGACCACGGTGAAGACGCACAGCAGGAGCAACGCGGTCGTGCCGCCGAGGAGCGCCACCGACGACGCACCCTCCGACGAGGCGCTGGCCCGCACGACGTAGGTGATCAGGGCGAAGGAGATGGCGGTGGTGAACAGGATCGACACCCACGGCGTACGACGGGAGCGGTGCACCTTGCCGAGCACGCGCGGCAGGACGTCCTGGTTGGCCATGCCGTAGAGCAGCCGGCTCGCCATCAGCATGTTGATGAGGGCGGAGTTGGCGACGGCGAACATGCCGATGAACGGGAAGATCGTGTCAAAGGGGAAGTCCGGTGCGCCTGCGGCGACGACCTGGGTCAACGCCTGCCCCTTGTCGGGGTCGGTCAGGTCGCCGACCGGCACCAGTGCGACGGCGGTGATCGAGACCAGGAGGTAGATGACCCCGGTGACACCGAGGCCGGTGAGCATCATCTTGGGGAAGTCGCGGACCGGGTCGGTGCACTCCTCGGCCATGTTGACCGAGTCCTCGAAGCCGACCATGGCGAAGAAGGCCAGCGACGTCGCGGCGGTGATCGCGAAGAAGGTGCTCTTGTCGCTGGGGCTGTCGAAGACCACGACGCGGGAGAAGTCGGCGTTGCCCTGCGTGACGGCGAAGAGGCCGATGAAGATGATCATCAGCAACCCCGACAGCTCGACGAGGGTCAGCACGACGTTGGCCTTGACGCTCTCCCCGACGCCGCGGAAGTTGACCGCGGCCACCAGTGCCATGAAGGCGAGGGCCGTCAGGAGGATGCCCGCACCGCCGACCTCGAAGCCGAGGTCGAAGCCGTCGTTGAGGAAGCCGGCGAAGGCGTTGGACGCGGTGGACGCCGAGGTGATGCCCGAGCACATGACGGTGAACGCGACGAGGAACGTCACGAAGTGCACCCCGAAGGCCTTGTGCGTGTAGAGCGCGGCGCCCGCGGCCTGGGGGTAGCGCGTGACGAGCTCGAGGTAGGAGAACGCGGTGATCGTCGCCACCACGAAGGCGACGAGGAAGGGCGCCCACGCGGCGCCGCCCACCTCGCCGGCCACCGAGCCGGTGAGGGCGTAGACACCGGTGCCGAGGATGTCCCCCACGATGAACAGCAGGAGCAGCTTCGGCCCGATGACCCGGTTGAGGTCCGGTTCGGCGCCGTTGACGTCCTCGGTGGTTCCAGTCGCACTCATCGAGACTCCCCCTGTTCGGTCCGTGCCACGACACGGTGAGAGCACACCATGGCCCGAGGATGCGGGGCGAGGCAACCACCGGGGCCCCTCGCGTACGCCGTGTCGCGGCAGGACGCGTGCCTAGCGGACCTCGCAGTCGACGCCACCGGAGCAGGCACGAAGCGTGTGGTCGTCGACCACGTCACCGTCGGCGTCGTACGCCACCACGCGGGCAAGCGCACCCGGCACCTGCGCCCACAGGATGCTCGACCCGGGCGCCATGGTGTGGTCGACCGACCCCTCCACGGTCTCGCCTGCGGTGTTGACGAAGTCCACGCGCGTCACGGAGTCGTCCGGCAGTCCCGCGACCGCGAGCGACGGCGCGTCCTCGGCCGCATCGTTGCCGGCGAAGACCTCCATCCCGCTGAACGGCTGCAGGAACCGGTCGGTGCCGAACGCCCACTCGTAGTGCACCTCGCCGTCCGCCCTCCGGACGACCGCCGGCTCGCAGTCCGCGCCCTGGAAGGACACGCACGCGAGCTCCAGCTCGCCGTTCTCGACCGCGATGCCCATGTCGGTGGACCCCACCGGCTGGCCGTTCCCGTCGCCGGCGTCGGTCTCCCAGGCCAGCACGCCGTCGTAGAGCCAGTCGGGGAAGGCCTCGGGCTCGTAGAGGGTCACGCCGGTGTAGCTGGTGACGCCGGTCGGGAACGTGGGTCCCTGCACCTCGAAGTCGTCGCTCGACATGGGGAAGCTCTCGGCGGCCCCCTCGGGCTCGGGGACGGCCACCTGCCACACCGAGAGCCGCTCCGCCCCGTCCACCTCCCGCATCACGCGCTTCTGCAGCGGGCTCAGGCCCGACGGGCGCCCGGCAACGCCGCGCAGGTCCTCGGCGCCCGGCCCCGACCCCGTCACCCCGGGGACGACGAGGACCGTCGCCCCGCCGACCACGACCGCCGCGGCGAGCCCGACGGCGCCGGCGCGGGTGCGCCTGCGACGGGTCCCGCGCCTCTTGGCCGCCACCAGCACGTCGTCCCGCAGCGGCGGCCCGCCCGTGCCGCGCAGGTCCTCGGTGAATCGCTCGAGCGTGGTCTCGTTCATCGGATGCTCCCCTCCTCGATCGGTGCGGCCACCCGGACCCGGAGCTTGGCCAGCGCGCGCGACAGCGTGCTCTTCACCGTTCCGGGGGCGATGCCGAGCTCCTGGGCGACGGCCGCCTCGGACAGGTCGTAGTAGTGGCGCAGGACCACCACGCGACGCTCCTTCTCGGTCAACCCGGCGAGCAGCCGGACGACCTCGTCGCGGTCGTCGGTGGTCGCGTGGACCTCCGACCCGCCGCCGACGCCCTCGGCGTGTGCGAGGGCGTCGCCGCCGACCTCGGTTAGGCGACGGCGGCGATGGCGGTCGACGTTGAGGTTGACCACGATCTTCCGTGCGTAGGCCAGTGCGTCGTCGCGCCGCACGGACCGCCACTTGGCGTAGGTCCGCTCCAACGCGGTCTGCGCGAGGTCCTCCGCGAGCTGCTGGTCGCCGGTGAGCAGGTACGCCGAGCGGTGCAGCCGCGGCCACGCCGCGTGCGCGAACTCGTCGAACTCCCGGTCCCGACCGGTCATCGGCGTCCCCCTGCTGCCTGGCTGATCCTGGGTGGTTCCAGTCTCACCCATCCCTACGCAGCGACGGGGCGGTCGGTTCTGTGCCGGAGGTGGCCATCTGGGCCGTGACGGGCGCGGCCTGACGGGATGGGACGGACTTCCACACTTGGATCGATCAAACTACCCTGCTCCCATGCCGAAGCGTGTTGCGCTCCTGACGGCCGGCGGCTACGCCCCGTGCCTGTCCTCCGCCGTGGGTGCCCTGATCGAGACCTACGACGCCACCGACCCCGACATCGAGCTCATCGCCTACAAGCACGGCTACCACGGCCTGCTGACGGGCACCAGCGTCGTCATCGGTCCCGAGGAGCGGGCGGGCGCCGCCCTGCTGCACCGCTACGGCGGCAGCCCGATCGGCAACAGCCGCGTCAAGCTCACCAACGACGACGACTGCCGCAGGCGAGGCCTGATCGGCGACGGCGAGACCGCCCTCCAGGTCGCCGCGGCCCGGCTGCAGGCCGACGGCGTCGACGTGCTGCACACGATCGGCGGTGACGACACCAACACCGCGGCGGCCGACCTGGCGGCGTACCTGCGCGAGCAGGGCTCCGAGCTCACCGTCGTGGGCCTGCCCAAGACCATCGACAACGACATCGTCCCGATCCGCCAGAGCCTCGGCGCCCAGTCCGCCGCCGAGCAGGCCTCGCGCTTCGCGCAGAACGTGCTCGCCGAGCACGGCTCGAACCCACGGATGCTCATCGTGCACGAGGTCATGGGGCGCGCGAGCGGCTGGCTGACCGCGGCCGCCGCGCGCGACTACATGGCCTGGCACGCCGAGCAGGAGTGGCTGCCCGGCATCGGCCTCGACGGGCGCAAGTGGGCCATCCACGCGGTCTACGTCCCCGAGCGCGGCATCGACCTCGCGGCCGAGGCGACGCGCCTGCGCGCGGTGATGGACGAGATCGGCTGCGTCAACATCTTCCTCGCCGAGGGCGCGGGCATCGACGACATCGTCGCCGACCTTGAGGCCGCGGGCGAGACCGTGGGCCGCGACCCCTTCGGCCACGTCAAGATCGACACGATCAACCCGGGCCGCTACTTCGCCGAGCGCTTCTCCCAGGAGATCGGCGCCGAGAAGCACATGGTGCAGAAGTCCGGCTACTTCTCCCGCTCGGCACCGGCCAACGAGACCGACCTCGCACTCATCCGCGAGATGGCCGAGCTGGCCGTCACCTGCGCCCTCGAGGGCCGCCCCGGCGTGATCGGGCACGACGAGGACCGCGGTGACGAGCTCCGCTCGATCGAGTTCGAGCGGATCGCCGGGCACAAGCCGTTCAACGACTCGCAGGAGTGGTTCACCGAGCTGCTGGCGAGCACCGGCCAGGCCTGAGGGCGCTCACGCCGGGACCTCGTCTGCGCCGTCTCTCCCGCGTGCCGTCCCGGGGTGGCGGCACACGACATCCCGCGCGTCCACCCTGGCGGCACACGGCGTCACTTCCGGCCCCGAGCATGTTGTCCGCCGCCACCTTGAGGCCGGCGTACGTCAGGTGCCGCCACCTTGAGGCCGGCGTACGTCAGGTGCCGGCGTCCTCCCACCCCCCTCAGGCCGGGGGTGCCTCCACGCGCTGGGTGACCCGGAGCCCCGATGCAGGGAGCACCCGCGGCAGGGTCTGGAGGTACGCCGCACTGGCGAGGGCGATCACCGTCAGCACCCACCACAGCGTGGTCGGGCCGTGGGCGAGCAGCCAGGTGAACGAGACCGGCGCCACCGCCCCACCGAGGCCCCAGCCGAGCTGGAACAGGCCCAGGTAGCGACCACGGAGGTGGTCGGGCGCGGCCTCGGCGGCGGTGGCGCTGAAGACCGGACCGCCCGTGAGCTCGCCGAAGGTGTAGACCGCTGCACCGACGAGGATCACGACCACGCCGAGCCACACCGGCAGCCACCCGGCCACGACGAAGAGCACGTAGCTGACCACGAAGACGAGCTGGGCCAGGCCCATCATCCGGGCGCGGACCTGCCCGGTCATGCGGCGTACGACGAGCCCCTGCCCGAGCCCGACGAGCGCGGTGTTCAGCGTGAAGATCGCGCCCACCACCCAGCCGGGCAGGTCGATCGTCTCCGCGGCGTAGACCGGCAGGGCGAAGTTGAGCACCATCATCCCGGCGACGAAGCCGAGCTGGCCGAGCACGAGCCGGAGGTAGGCCCGGTCGCGCAGCACGACGCCCCAGCCCTCGACGGGCGCGTCGTGCGCCCGCGCGACCCGGTGGTCGGGCACGTCGAGCAGGAGCACGAAGGCCACCACGAATGTCAGGGCGTTGAGCACCACGACGAGCTGGTAGGCCAGGTCCGTGCCGACCTGCAGCGCGACGCCGGCCAGCACCCCGCCGAGCGAGTAGCCGAGGTTGCGGACCGCCTGGAGGAAGCCGAACCACATCTCACGCTCCCCCGGCGCCGAGATCGCCGTGACGACGTTGCCGAAGGACCCCCAGAAGGCCTGGCGGCCGATGTTGAGCAGCGTCGTCCACAGGGCGACGACCAGCAGGGAGTCGGCCCAGAGGTAGGCCAGCATCCCGACCGCCTGGACGAGGTTGCCCACGAGCATCATCCGGCGTGGACCGAAGTGGTCGACCAGGCTGCCGATGACGAACGCGCCCGGCATGGTGAGCAGCGCCGACAGCGACAGCGCCGACCCGATCTGCACCAGCGACAGGTCGGTCATCGCGAGGAAGTAGAGCAACGTCATGGGCATGAACAGCCCGCTGCCGACGGTGTCGGCGACGATGGCCGTGACGAACCTGCGGTGCTCCCCCACGCGGGGGAATCCGAGACGGGTCAGCACGCGCCCATCCTCGCCCACAGGAGCCGCCACGGACGCGCTGGGTCGGGCTATGTTTCGGCCATGACCTTCTCGATCGTGGCCCGGTCCGACGACGGCGAGTCCTGGGGCGTCGCCGTGGCCTCCAAGTTCCTGGCCGTGGGCTCCGCGGTGCCGGCGGCGGCCGCGGGTGTCGGCGCCATCGCGACCCAGGCCGACGCCAACATCGCCTACAAGTACCTCGCCCTCGCGCACCTCGACGAGGGGGCCACCGCGCAGGTCGCCCTCGACCGGCTGCTCGAGGAGGACGAGGGTCGCGAGCACCGTCAGGTCGGCATCGTCGACTCCGACGGCAACGCCGCGACGTGGACCGGCTCGGAGTGCTTCGCGTGGGCCGGTGGGACCACCGGTCGCAGCGGCGAGCGCGGTGGCTACGCCATCCAGGGCAACATCCTCACCGGGCCCGAGGTGGCGGAGGCGATGGAGCGCGCCTGGCTCGCCTCGGCCGACCGTTCCTTCGAGAGGCGCCTCCTCGACGCCCTCGCGGCCGGTGACGACGCCGGCGGAGACAGCCGCGGTCGCCAGTCGGCCGCGCTGCTCGTCGTGCGCGACGGGGCGGGATACGGCGGCCACGACGACGTCGCCGTCGACCTGCGCGTCGACGACCACGCCGACCCGGTCAACGAGCTGGCCAGGCTCGTCGACCTCAACGAGCTCTACCTCACGGCGTCGACGCCCGAGGAGCAGGTGGCGGTCGACGACGCGCTGATGATCGAGCTCGAGGCACTGGCCAAGGCCGACGGCAAGGACAGCTTCCACATGTGGGTCGGGGCGATGAACCACGAGATGCGCGTCGGCCCAGGAGCACGCCCGGAGTGGATCGACCGGCGGATCCTCGCGATCATCCGCGGGGAGCAGGCATGAGCATCCTGGCGATCGACGCGGGCACCACGGGCGTCACGGCCGTGGTCGTCACCCCCGACGGCCGGATCCAGGCCAAGGGCTACCAGGAGTTCCGCCAGCACTTCCCCCAGCCGGGATGGGTCGAGCACTCGGCCGAGGAGATCTGGCAGGCCACCCTGGAGGCCACCCGCGAGGTGCTCGGCAAGGTCGACGGCTCCGAGCTCACCGCGGTCGGCATCACCAACCAGCGCGAGACGATCGTGCTCTGGGACCGCGAGACGCTGGGCTCCCCGCGCCGCGCCATCGTCTGGCAGGACCGGCGTACGGCGTCGATCTGCGACCGGCTGCGCGACGAGGGCCACGAGGACCGCGTCGCCGAGCTCACCGGCCTCCGGCTCGACCCCTACTTCTCCGGCACCAAGCTGATGTGGCTCGCCGAGAACGAGCCCCACACGTGGGCGCTCGTGCAGTCGGGCAGGTACGCCGTCGGCACCGTCGACTCCTACCTCATCGCCCGGATGACGCGCGGCACCTGGCACGTCACCGACGTCTCCAACGCCTGCCGCACGCTGCTGTTCGACCTCGAGGCGGGCGACTGGTCCGAGGAGCTGTGCGGCCTCTTCGGCGTGCCGCGCGACGCGCTGCCCGACCTGGTCCCCAACTGGGGAGAGGTCGCTCCCACCGACCCGAGGTCCTTCCTCGGGCTGTCGCTGCCGATCGCCGGCATCGCCGGGGACCAGCAGTCGGCGCTGTTCGGCCAGACCTGCTTCGAGGAGGGCGAGTCGAAGTGCACCTACGGCACCGGCTCCTTCATCCTCACCAACACCGGCTCCTCGGTCGTGCGCAGCGACGCCGGTCTCCTGTCGACCGCCGCCTGGCGCTCCCCCGAGGGTGAGATGACGTACGCCCTCGAGGGCGCGATCTTCGTGACCGGGTCCGCGGTGCAGTGGCTGCGTGACGGCCTCCAGATCGTCGGCAACGCAGCCGAGACCGCCGCGATCGCACAGACCGTCGACGACACCGACGGCGTGGTGTTCGTGCCGGCCCTGACCGGCCTCGGCGCCCCCCACTGGGACCCGCACGCGCGGGGCATGATCATCGGCATCACCCGCGGGACCACCCGCGCGCACCTCGTGCGCGCCACCCTCGAGGCCATCGCCTTCGAGGTCCGTGACGTGCTGGAGACCCTGCCGGAGCTCACCACGCTGCGCGTCGACGGCGGTGCGGCCGCCAACGACCTGCTCTGCCAGTTCCAGGCCGACCAGGTCGGCCGGGCGGTCGAGCGGCCGGAGATCGTGGAGACCACCGCCCTGGGCGCGGCCTTCCTCGCCGGCCTGGGCACGGGAGTGTGGGGCTCGACCGACGACCTGCGCGACACGTGGGCGCTCGACCGGCGCTTCGAGCCCGGTGGCGACCGCGAGGCGCTCGACGCGTCGTACGCGCTGTGGAGCCGGGCCGTCGAGCGCGCGAAGGGCTGGGCGGAGTAGCCGGGGGAGGTCGCTACAGGCGCTCGCGCACGGCCCGGGCAGCCTCCACCTCGGCCGTCGCCGCGTCCACGGCCTCCTGGGACTCCTCCTGCAGCGCCTGCGCCTCGTCGAGCTCGTCGTCCACCTCCTCGACCTCGGCCTCGAGCTCGGCCATCCGGGCGCGCATCTCGTCGATCTCCGCCTGGAGCTGGAGCGTCCGCGCCCGCAGCTTCTCGACCGTGCGGCGCGTCGAGCGGTGCTCCTTCTCCGCCTCCCCCAACGCCGCGCGCGCCTCGGCGACGCGCGCGTCGGCGGCCGCCCGTGCCTTCTTGTCGGCGTCCGGGTCGGGTACGACGTGCAGCTGGGGCCGGCGCGTGGGGTCCGGTGCCGGCGCGGGCCGGGCGGTGGCGCTGAAGCCGAGGGCCTCCGGCACGGCGACCGCGCCGCCCAGGTCGAGGTCGCCGAGACCGGTGGCGGCGATGGCCGTGACGAGCAGGCCGCTGCGCACCGCCCTCGCCGCGTCGGGCTCCAGCATGGCGGCGGTCAGCGTGGCCTCGACCTGGTCGGCGACGGCCTGCGTGGTCTTCACGCCCTCCTCCCTGGCCATCCGCCGCGCGGCGGTGGTCACCGATGCGGTGAGCTGGCGGCGCTGCTTCGTGAACTCCTTCAGCTGCGCGGCGTCGAGGTTGTCCTGCGCGTCACGCAGGGCGACGCCGACGGCGAGCACCTGGTCGACCTGGTCGGGGTCGCGCCGGACCAGCAGGTTCACCACCCAGGCCGCGAGCGAGGCCTTGCGCAGGCCCTTGACCGCCGCGGCGAGCTCCTTGTCGGCCTTGTGCTCCTTGGCTAGGGCGTCGCGAGCGGGCGTGAAGTCGGCGAGCGGGAGGGCGTAGAGGTCGTCGGCGATCTCCAGCAGCGGGTCGTGCCTGGTCTCCGGCATGGCTCGATCCTAGGGAGCGGCGTACTCGAGCTCGGTGGGGAAGGGTGGCCACGGGCACTCCTGGCGCGTCCCGCTCGGCCGCCAGCCGCACGACTCGTAGAGCGCCCGCGCCCGGGCGTTGTCCGCGAGCACCCACAGCCGGCGGGCACCGGCGGCCTCCGCCAGGGCGAAGCCCTCGCGTCCCAGGCCGCTGCCCCAGTGGTCCGGCCGCACCGCCAGGTGGCGCAGGCTGCCGCCGTCGTGCGCTGCCAGGGCGACCAGCCCGGCGTCGTCCTCGACCACCTCGACGACGACCTCAGGGTCGTCGAGGAGCAGGGCCCAGCGCGCCAGCACGTCGTCGTCGGGGTAGGGCAGGTCCCCGAAGACGTGCGCGAGCCCGGCGCGGCTCGCCGCGCGCTCGAGGTCGCGCAGCGCGACCACGTCGCCGGAGGTCGCCCGGCGCCAATGCCTGCGGTGCGTCGTCACGGGCGACCCGCCTCGTCCCACGCGCGGTGCGACGCCAGCGCGCTCCCCCACAGGACGGACCACTCCTCGTCGGTCACGTCGGCCACGGGCAGCAGGAGGTCGTCGACCAGCGCGCCGCGCCAGTCGTCGTACGTCGTGAGGTCGCGCGACTCGCGACCCGTCGGGGTCGTGACGTGGTGCACGAGGTTGCGCACGGCGCGCTGCACGCCCCGCTCGATGCGCTGCACCACGACGAAGCGGCGGAAGGGCGACTCGTCGGCGGTGGTCAGCCAGCGGTGCGACTCGGCGACGGCGTCCTCGGAGTGGTCGCGCGACGTCACCACGACGCCGCGCAGGACCCCGTCCGGGAAGTGGCGATAGGTCCAGGCCGCAGGCCCCGAGGGACGCCCTGCAGCCTGGGCGCCGAAGCCGGCACCGATCCCGAAGGTCCACCCGTCCACCTCGTGGTCGCCGCGCACGAGCGGCAGCGGCTCGGCGAAGCCCTCACCGAGGCCGGCGTCGGGCCACCAGTGACCGCCGGGGTTGCCGGTCGCCGGTAGCCCGGACACGACCAGCACGAGGTGGTTGAGGCGCGTGCCGAGCTCGTCCTCCGGGCGCGTCCAGACGTAGCCGTGCCGGCGGCTGACCGCGAACCCGAGCGCCGTCAGGAGCCTCTCCAGCGCGGCGTTCTGCTGGAAGCAGTAGCCGACGCGCGCCCCGGACGCTGCCCGCGCGGCAGCCGAGACCGGGTCGACCGGGTCGGGCCGGTCGAGCATCGTGGACAGGTTGTCGTAGGGGATCCGCGCGACGTGCGCACGGTGCAGCTCCCGCAGCCCGGCCAGGTCCACCGCCGGAGGTGCGGCCAGACCGATCCGGGCGAGGTAGCGCTCGACGAGGTCCTCCGGTGCCGTGCCGTCCATGTCGTCCTCCCCCGCGCACCGCCGTACGCCTGCCGCCGCAACCTACCTGCAGGGGTGCACCGGACCGGGCCATACCCCATATCGGGGTTGAGCCGTTCGCGCGCCGGTGTTCAGGTGGAGGCAGTCCCCGCGTCAGGGGTCGCTTTACGGGGGTGAAGACAGATGCGCCGACTCGTTCTCTCGTGCCTGGCCACGCTGCTCGCAGTGCTGGGCCTGAGTGCTGCCAGCTGGCAGGCGAGCTCCGAGGCGAGCGCGCCGCGGTCGGCGCTCGTGACCGTCATCCAGGCCGTTCCCGGAGCGAGCGTCGACGTGACGGTCGACGGCGAGGAGGTGGCGGGCGATGCCGCTGTCGGTGACGTGCTCGGGCCGTTCGAGCTCTCGCCGGGATCCCACGACGTCGTCTTCACCGGCGAGGGGATGGAGGTGGCCTCGACGCTCGACGTGGGCGCCGGCGCTGCGACCGACGTGGTGCTGCACCTGCCGGCGGAGGTCGGTGGCGACCCGCTCGTCCACTCCTACGCCGCACCCGACGCGCCGATCGGCCCCGACAAGGCCAGGGTGCTGCTGGCCCACACGGCCACCGTCGCACCCGCCGACGTGGAGGTGGACGGCCAGACCGTCTTCACCAACATCGCCAACGGCGAGTTCGCCGAGGCAGACGTCCCCGCCGGCACGATCGAGGTGGCGCTGGTGCCGTCGGGGTCGACGGCCGACCCGATCCTCGGCCCCCTGGACGTGTCGCTGGAGGCCGGCTCCCTGTCGATGATCTACGCCTACGGCAACCCCCGCGACGGCTCGATGAACGTCATCGCGCACACCACGGCCCTGGCCTCCGACGGCAGCGAGCGCCCGGACCGGATCGACACCGGGTCCGCCGGCCTCGCCACGACGCCGGTGACGTCCTTCGACGACGACGGTGCCGCGCCGTCGACCGGCCCGCTCCTCCTCTGGGCGCTGGGGCTCGTGGCCGTGGCGGGGACCGTCGGCGCCCTCGGCGCGAGCCGTCGCCGTTCCCGCCACCCGCTGCGATGAGATGAGGCCGCGCCGCGCCGTGCCGGTGGGCGCCCTGCTGGTCGTGCTCACCGCCTGCGCCGACGGGGCCGTCGCACCACCCGCCGCAGCTCCCGGCGCGCGGCCCGCTCCCTCCAGCGCGGCCCCGTCCCCGGCAGCACCGTCACCGGTCGTCCCGGCGCGCCGCGCCCGCACGGTGCTGGCTCCCGAGGCCCCCCGCCTCGTCACCCTCCCGAGTGGACGGGCGGTCGCGGTCCTTCCCGCCGGTACGCGTCGCTCCGGGCTCCTCGACGTCCCCGACGACGTCGGCGTCGCGGGGTGGTGGGAGGGCGGCTCGCGCCTGGGCGATCCGTTCGGGTCGATCCTCGTCGCCGCCCACGTGGACTCCCGCACCCAGGGACTCGGCCCCTTCGCCGAGCTGCTGACCGTCGCCCGCGGCGCACGGATCAGCCTCGCGTCCGCCGGCCTCACGCAGGAGTTCGTGGTGCGCTCGCGCCGGCTGGTCGCCCAGGGCGGGCTCGCCGACGACGCCTGGATCCACGAGGTCTCCGGTGCCTCGCGGCTCACCCTCGTGACGTGTGCGCCGCCGTACGACGCCTCTCGCGGGGGCTACCAGAACCTGGCCGTCGTCACCGCGGTGCCGCTCGGCCCGCCGGAGGCGTCGTGAGCCCGAAGAAGCCCTACCAGAAGCGGCTGCCCACCGTCCTGCCCCCGGTGCGGCTCCCCGCCCCGCGGGCGGCTCCCGAGCTGGAGTCCCTGCCGCCCGATTCGCCTTCCACCCCACCGTCCACGCCACCATCCGCGCCATCGTCCGCACCATCACCGGCGCCACCGCCCCCACCGCCGCCGGCCGGGGCGCCGGGACCCGCGCGCGACCGGCGGGTCGTCGTCACCCTGGCAGCGCTGGCCTGGCTCGTCGGCGGGGCCGTCCTCGTCGCCGCGCTCACCCTGCGGGACTCCCCCTCCGGACCGGCCGACGCGGACGCTCCCGGACCGCCGCGACCGCTGGTCGCCGGCGAGGCGTACGTCGACACGCAGGTGCTGCCGACCGGCGACCTGCTCGTACGCCACTGGATCCGCACCCGGGCGCCGATCGGGTCGCTGGTCCTCGCCCGCCCCGACGGCGCGGACGACCTGTCGGCCGAGGACGTGGAGGTGGTCGCCGGGGGCTCGACGGCCGACGGCCCGGCCCGAGTGGGCGCCGACCCGGCGACGTACTCCTTCGGCGAGGCGACCGACGTGCTCCTCACCTACCGGCTCCTCGGCGCCGTCGAGGTCAGCGACTCGGCCACGGGGCGCGGGCTGGTCCTCGCCTCCGCCCTCGAGACGGCCTACGAGCCCGGGGCGACGCGCGAGACGCGGGTGGTCCGGGGGCCGGAGGTGCTGTCGCTGGCGTGCAGCCCCGGTCCGGGCCGCCCACCGGCGCCGTGCGGCCGGGCCGACAGCGCCGGGCAGTGGCGGGTCGACCTCGACCGCGACCAGGCGGTGGCCACCCGACTGCTCGCGCAGGTCAACCTCGGCTGAGTGCGACCCCGCGGGGCAGCGTCAGGCCGGGTCCTCGTCGAGGCCGTGCTCGATGGCCCAGCGGGTGAGCTGGACGCGATTGTTCATCTGCAGCTTGCGCAGGGTGTTCTGGACGTGGTTCTGCACGGTGCGGTGCGAGAGCACCAGCCGGGCGGCGATCTGCTTGTAGCTCATGCCGGTGGCGACCATCTTGAGGATCTCGGTCTCACGCTCGGTGAGCTGGTCGCGCGGGTCGTCGGCAGGACCGTCGGCGATGCGGCGGAACTCCCCGAGGACCAGTCCGGCGAGGCCGGGCGTGAAGACGGTGTCGCCGTCGGCCACGCGGGTGACCGCGTCGATGAGCTCGGCGCTGGACGCGGACTTCACCAGGTAGCCGGTGGCACCGGCCTTGATCGCCTCGAGGACGTCGTCCTGCTCGCCGCTGGCCGACAGGATCAGCACCCGCGCCGTCGGGTCGTGCTCGAGCATCATGCTCGTGACCTGCACCCCGCTGTGGTCCGGCAGCTGGAGGTCGAGCACGACGACCTGCGGCGCGGACGCGGGGAAGCGCGCCATCGCCTCACGGCCGTTGGAGGCCACCGCCACGACGTCGTGCCCGGCGGCCTGCAGGTCACGCTCGACGGCATCGCGCCACATCGGGTGGTCGTCGACCACCATCACCCTCACCATGGCTCCCCCTCCGCAGTTGGGGAGATCGTAGACCTCCTACTCACCCGGAGGGAGGTAACGACCTCGCCGGTGGACGAGCGGCGGGGCGTCGTCGTCGCCGATCACGACCTCGCGCAGCACGCAGGTCACCAGTCGCGACCATCCGACCTCGACGTCCTCCTCGACCTCCAGCGTGGCCCAGGCGTTCGCGTGCGCCAGGCGCGGGCCGTGGTCGGTCCACTCCCACCCGGTGGTCCGCCAGGGGCCGCCGGGTGCCGGCGCCGTGCCCGCGAACACGTCGGCCAGGTCACGGTCCGGCCAGCCGAGCAGCTGGACGACCCCACGTCGGGTCTCGAGCAGCACGTCGGTGAGGTCGGCGTCGGGGTCGAGCAGCCCGAGCACCCGACCGGGCTCACCGCCCGCCACCATCCACGACGACACCGTCAGCCCGGCCCGGTGGTCGTCGGAGGTGCCGGCCGTCCACAGGGAGACCGCTGCGCCGATCCGGCCACGCAGGCGGCGTACGGGGTCCCGGTCTCCTTCCGGCTCCAGGAACGGGTGGGTGGTGTGGATGGTCATCGATGTCCTTCGTTCGTGCTGCTGGATCACGTCTGGGTCATTCCGGTGCGGTGGGGGCCATGACTTCCCTACGCTCTCTGCGACAGAGGAGCGACCTTGACCGACACCGACGTACGCCCCGCCGCAGGTCCGGCGACCTTGAGCGAGCCCCACGAGCGCGGGGTGGGTGTCGCCGTGCTCTTCGCCGTGACGTCCTTCGTGGGTGCCACGCTCCTCTTCATGGTCCAGCCGCTGGCGGCCAAGCTGGTCCTGCCGTCGTTCGGCGGGTCCGCCACGGTCTGGAGCACGAGCTCGCTGTTCTTCCAAGTCCTGCTGCTCCTCGGCTACCTCTACGCCCACCTCAGCACCCGCCGTCTCGGAGCCTACTGGCAGCCGCGCGCCCACCTGCTGGTCCTCGCGCTCCCGCTGCTCGCCCTCCCCGTGGCCCTCCCCCCAGGCGCGGCGCCGGAGACGGACGCCTCACCCGCGCTGTGGCTCCTCGTGGTCCTGGCGACGATGGTGGGGCTTCCCTTCCTGGTCCTCTCCGCCACCGGTCCCCTCATCCAGCGCTGGTACTCCTGGTCGCGCGGCCCTCGCGCCGACGACCCCTACTTCCTCTTCGCGGGGAGCAACCTGGGCAGCTTCGTCGGCCTCCTGTCCTATCCGTTCGTGATCGAGCCCCACCTGTCGCTCACCCAGCAGCGGTGGACCTGGTCGGTCCTCTTGGGGGTCTTCCTCGTGCTGATGGCGGGGTGCGCCCTCGCCGTGCGCGCGCCGCGGACGACCGCACGGGAGGAGGCCACCCACCGTGCGTCACGCCTTCCCGCGCGCCAGGTCCTCTCGTGGTCCGCGCTGGCGTTCCTGCCGTCGTGCCTGATGCTCGCGGTGACCGCCCACATCTCGACCGACGTCGCCCCGATCCCGCTCATCTGGGTGCTCCCCCTCGCGGTCTACCTCGCGTCGTTCGTGGCTGCGTTCGCCCGACCCACGCGCGCGCTCCCCGTGCTCCTGACGCGTGCGGCCGTCGCCAGCGCCGTCCTCAGCGGCGTCATCTCGCTGGTGGGCACCAACCTCGCGCCGTGGCTGGTGATCACCGTGGACCTGACGACGGTGGCCCTCGTCAGCTACGCGGCGCACGCTCGTCTGGCCGCCACCCGCCCCGAGCCCCAGGACCTCACCGGCTACTACCTGGTCATCAGCGTCGGGGGTGCGCTCGGCGGCCTCGTCAACGGTGTCCTCGCCCCCATGGTGTTCAACCGGGTGTGGGAGTACGGCCTGAGCCTGGCGGCGGTCCCGCTGCTGATGATCGGCATCCTGACGCCGCCGAGCAGCTGGTTCACGCGCCGCTACCACCCGGCGTTCGTGACGACCCTGCGAACCGTGCTGACCCCCGTGGCGATGCTCGCAGCCGCGGCCGCGCTCGCCGCGGTGGCCACCAGCGGCTCGGCAGCCCTGCTCGCCGTGCTGCTGCCGACAGCGGTCGTGGCCTACGCCATGGCACGCAACGCCGTGGCGCTGGCCACCAGCCTGCTCCTCGGGACGCTGGTGCTCGGCGGCCAGGCGATGACGACGTCGATGGCCCTGGAACGCACCTTCTACGGCAGCTACCGGGTCATGCAGAGCGAGGACCGGCACGTCCTCGTCCACGGCACCACGGTCCACGGCTCGCAGCTGCAGGACGGGTCGGACCGCGACGTGGCCACCGGCTACTACGCCGAGGGCGGGCCCCTGGGGGACGTGATGGCGCAGGCGCCGCACCGGCGCGCCGGCATCATCGGCCTCGGCACGGGCACGATCGCCGCGTACGGCGACGCCGGCGACCGGTTCACCTTCTACGAGATCGACCCCGTGGTCCGCGACATCGCCCAGGACCCGGACTTCTTCACGTTCCTGTCCGACAGCGCCGCCGCCACGGACGTCATCGTGGGCGACGGACGCCTGGAGCTGGCGAAGGAGGCCGCCGGCACCTTCGACCTGATCGTCCTCGACGCCTTCAGCTCCGATGCCATTCCGGTGCACCTCCTGACCCGGGAGGCGATGCGGGAGTACGCCGAGCGCCTCACGCCCGACGGCAGCCTCGTGGTCCACATCAGCAACCGGGTGTTCGGCCTCGAGCCCGTCCTCCGCGGCGTCGCGGACGACCTGGGTTGGACGGCGCTGCGCGGACGCGGCTCCGGTGACGAGAGCGAGGACGCCACCCTCAGCGAGTGGGTCCTGCTCACTCCCGACGACGTCCTCGCCGGACGCATCGCAGAGCGGCAGGGTTGGCGGCCCGTCCCGGACGGCGCCATGGTCTGGACCGACGACTACGCGTCGGTGCTCTCGGTCCTGCGCTGAGCCGGCCGCGGCACCGTCAGCTCCCACTCGGTGCCCCACGACCCGCTCTGGACCGTCGCGGTGCCACCGAGCTCCTCGATGCGGCCCGTGATCGACGACACCACGCCCATCCGTCCCTCGGCCGCCGCCTGCCCGAGGCGACCCGGGTCGATGCCGGGGCCGTCGTCGCGCACCGACACCGTGATCTCGTCGCGACCCGCCTGCGCCAGGACCCACGCGCCCGCACCGTCGCCGGCGTGCGCCGCGACGTTGTCGAGGCAGGCGCGCACGGCCGCGACGGTCTCGAAGACCACGTGCGCGTCGACGAGCACCGCACCTCCCGGCGTGGCCACCTCGACCCGCACCGGGTGCGCGCTCGCCATCGCCTCCAGCGCTCCGGCCAGGTCGACCCGGCCGCCCGCGGCCTCCGGAACGGTGTCCTGCTGGCGGATGAGCGAGCGCAGACTCCGCTCCTGCTGTCCCGCGAGCCTGCCGAGCTCGGCCCACTCCCCTCCGGCCGCCGCGCCGCGCCGCTGCGTCATCGCCAGCACCTGGAGCACCCCGTCGTGCACCGCTCGCGCCAGCCGGGTGCGCTCCTCCGCGGCCGCAGCCGCGCGCTCGGCGGCGTCGCGCTCGCGCGCCATCCGCTGGAGCGAGGCGCACATGAAGCCGACGATCGGCCCGCCGATGAGGATCAGGAAGACGTTGCCGTAGTTGCCCTGGTCGACCTCCGAGCGGGGCAGCAGGTCGGCGGCCGCGATGAGGACGGCGGCGACCAGACCGCCGCGCCAGTGCCAGTGGATGGCCCATGCGAGCAGGGCCCCCATCACCCAGAAGCCCGGGATGGTGGCGTTGAACTCGGTCGACTTCACCCACGGCGTCACCGCCATCGCAGCCAGCACGATGGCGAGGTCGACGAGCAGCAGGGCAGGCGTACGCCGCGCGCGGTCGTGGTAGAGCCAGATCGCGAGGCCGGTCCAGAGTGCGAGCGCGACCACGATCGCCAGGCCGACCGTGGGGTGGTCGAAGTTGTCGCGGCGGTAGGCGTTGAGGCCGACCATGTTCAGCGTGACCACCACGCGCACCAGCGCGAGGGCCGCATAGAGCCGGTCCTCGACGGCGAACGCCGAGTCGGTCCGCGGCTCGGCTGCCGCCTTCCCCCCGCGGGCGCTCAGGACGCCTTCTGCTCCGGCCCGTTGCCGGCCTTGTCCCGCTCGGCCTGCTCGGCCTGCTCGGCGGCGGCCTTGCGGGCCTTCTCCTTGTCGAGCTCCTTGGCCTTGCTGGCGTAGAGGTCGACGTACTCCTGGCCCGAGAGCCGCATGATCTCGTACATGATCTCGTCGGTGATCGAGCGCAGGATGTAGCGGTCGTTCTCCATCCCGGCGTAGCGCGAGAAGTCGAGCGGCTTGCCGAACCGCACCACCGGACGCGTCCACGACCCGTAGACCTTGCCCGCCGGAGCGACCACGTCGGTGCCGACGACCGCGCACGGGATCACCGGTGCACCGGTCTCGAGCGCGAGGCGGGCCACGCCGGTCTTGCCGCGGTAGAGCTTCCCGTCGTGCGAGCGGGTGCCCTCGGGGTAGATCCCGAAGAGGTCGCCCTCGGCGAGGATCTTCATCGCCGACTTCATCGCCCCTTCAGCGGCATTGGCGCCGGAGCGGTCGATCGGCACCTGGCCGGCGCCGGAGAAGAACTTCTTCTGGAACCAGCCCTTGACGCCGGGCGAGGTGAAGTACTCCGCCTTGGCCACGAAGGTGACGCGCCGGTTGAGCGTGAGCGGCATGAACAGCCAGTCGGCGTAGGAGAGGTGGTTGCTGGCGAGGATGGCCGGCCCCTCCTCCGGCACGTGGTCGACGCCGAAGGCCTTGGGCCGGAAGACGAGTCGGAGCACCGGCCCGAGGGCGATCCACTTCAGGAACCAATAGAGCACGGGCCGAGACTATCCCTGCTGCTCGGCGGTGACCCGCTCGATGAACTCCGCCGACTCCGCGAAGATCCGCGGGGCGTCGTTGTCGAGGGTGGCCACGTGGTAGCTGTCCTCGAGCACGCGCTCCTCGAAGTCCTTCGACGACAGGCCGGCGTTGAGGGCGCGCGAGGACGAGATGTCCACGACATGGTCCTCGGCCGAGCGGAAGAACAGCACAGGAGTGGTGATCCGCGGCAGGTCGCGACGCAGCTCGGCGTAGCCGGCGAACATCGACGCCGCCGCCTTCACGGGCGTCGTGGGGTAGCCGTGCTCGTCCGCCCCGGGCTTCTTGATGTCGTTGGCGATGCCGGGGAAGCCGGGCACGAGGTGCTTGAGCACCGGCAGCAGCTTGACGTCCTTGCGGAGCGTGTCGACGGCGGCGTTGACGATGACGATCCCGGCGAGCTGGTCGCCGTGGTCGGCAGCCAGGCGCAGGCACAGCGCCCCGCCCATGGACAGGCCCACGGCCACCACCGCGTCGTTCTCGGCCGCCAGCTTGTCGAGCGCCCCCTCGACGGTGGCGACCCAGTCCGCCCACGTCACCTTGTTGAGGTCCTGCCAGCGCGTCCCGTGCCCCGGCAGCAGCGGCATCTCGACCGCGTAGCCACGGGCGGCGAGGTCCTCGGCCCAGGGCCGCATGGAGACCGGGTTGCCGGTGAAGCCGTGCTGCACCAGGACGCCGATGCGGCGCCCGCCGGTGAGCTCGGGCCTCGCGGCAGTGGACATCGGAGCGACCAGTGCGGGGTCGAGGGGCGCCTCCTGGGCGCCACGGAAGGGGATCCTCACGCGCACAGTGTGCACCACTCCGGCTCCGGTTCGAGGTGCGAAACCGCCTGAGGACGTGTGCGGGGGTGCGGGTACCGTTGACGCGTGACGACGCCAGGCGACGAGAGCCGCACCGAGCTGGCGTGGCGCGAGATCGTCGACAACTACGGCGAGCGCGTCGTGCTCCCGGACGACGGCGCGTCCGACTCCTCGCCCGCCGGCCCCTCCCCCTCAGCCCCCGATGCCGAGGCACCGCGCGGCAGCGAACCCGACGCACGACTCCCGGACGACCTGGTCGACGACGACGAGGTCGAGGTGCGTGACCGGGCGGTCGCCGAGGCCGAGCGCTTCCGTCCCCCGACCCCGCCACCCTTTCCCGTCCCCCGGACCTGGCAGCGCGGGCTGGCGTGGGCGGGCATCTTCGTCACCCCCCTGCTCGCCCTCGTGATCGCGCTGTTCTCGCTGTGGGTGACACCGCTGGTCGGCTGGGCGCTCGTGGGGTGGTTCGTCGGCGGGTTCGCCTACCTCGTCCACGAGATGCCGCGCGGACGCGACCCGTGGGACGACGGCTCGCGCGTCTGAGCGCCTCCGCCCGGGTGGATCAGTCCACCGGTGCGGACGGCCCCGCAGGGGCGACCCGAGAGTAGGGTCACGACAGTGGGGGCGAAGGAGAAGGTGGAGGTCACGGGCCACCTCATGGACAGCGGCATCCTGTCGCGCATCCTCGACGACATCCGCGACTACGGCGGCGACTACGTCCTCGACCAGTTCGACGTCGGCCACGAGGCCCACGACCCGAGCAGCGCACGCATCACCATCGAGGCCGACGACGACGAGTCGCTCCAGCGCCTCCTGATGCGCCTGCAGACCCGGGGCGTCAACCCGATGAGCATCGGCGAGGCGTCGACCCGCCCGGCCGAGCGCGACGGGGTCCTCCCGGACGGCTTCTACGCCACCACGAACCTCGACACGCGCGTGCACATCGATGGCGCGTGGCACGACGTGGAGAACCCCGAGATGGACTGCGGCCTCGTCGTGGACGCCTCACCACCGGACCTGCGGGTGCGCACCGTCCCGATGACCGACGTCCGCACCGGCATGCGCGTCGTGGTCGGCACGGCCGGCATCCGGGTGTCGGTGCCGAGCCGGGACGAAGGCGTCGAGACGTTCGCCACCGTGGAGGCCGAGCTCGCGGGCGAGCGTCCACAGACCGTGCTCGTGCGCCAGGTCGCCGACGGCATGCGGCAGGCGCGGGCCGACGGCAAGCGCCTCCTCTGGGTCGTCGGTCCGGGGGTGGTCCACACCGGGGCGGTCCCGGCGATGGTCGCCCTCGTCCGGGCGGGGTTCGTCGACGTGCTCTTCGCCGGCAACGCGCTCGCGACGCGCGACATCGAGTCCGCGGTCTACGGCACCAGCATCGGCGTCGAGGTGTCCACCCAGGGTGGCGAGCACGGCCACGAGCACCGCGTGCGCGCCCTCAACACGATCCGCAAGGCGGGGTCGATCGCGGCGGCGGTGGACGAGGGCACCGTCACGAGCGGGATCATGCACGCCCTGGTCACGGCCCGGAAGCCGTTCGTCCTCGTCGGCTCGGTGCGCGACGACGCCCCGCTGCCCGACGTCCACACCGACGTGGTCGCAGGACAGCGCGCGATGCGCGCCGAGATCCACGACGCGGGCTACTGCCTGATGATGGCCGCCCAGCTGCACGCGGTCGCCACCGCCAACATCCTGCCCGCGTCGGTCCCGCTCGTATGCGTCGACCTCGACCCCGCCACCGTCACCCGGATCGTCGACCGCGGCACCGCGCGGGGCCGCGGCATCGTCACCGACGTAGGCCTGTTCCTCGAGCAGCTCGCGCTCGAGCTGGTGCCGACCTACCCGCGCGGCTGAGACCCGGCCACCAGGAGCGCGGCGCCGACCATGCCGGCCTCGGGCCCGAGCCGGGCGGCGACGAGGGCGGGGACGCTGCGGTGCGCGGCGCCCACGAGCGTACGCCGCAGCGCTGCCCGCGCCGGCTCCAGCAGCTTGTCGCCGGCCGCCGACACCCCGCCGCCGATGACGACCACCTCGGGGTCGAGCGCGGCCACGAGGTTCGCGGTGCCCACCCCGAGCCAGTCCCCCACGGAGGCGAACGCCCGCCGCGCGACGAGGTCACCCTCCTCGGCCGCCGCGGTGACCATCGGTCCCGTCACCCGGTCCGGGTGGCCGCCGCTCATGTCGGACAGCACCGACGGCTGCTCGGCCATGAGCGTGCGGGCGTTGCGGACGAGGGCGTTGCCGGACGAGTACTGCTCCCAGCACCCTCGGCGTCCGCACTCGCAGGGCTGGCCGTCCGGGACGACCTGCATGTGGCCGAACTCGCCTGCCATGCCGTTGGCGCCGCGGAGCACCTCCCCGCCGACGAGCACGGCACCGCCGATGCCGGTGCCCATGGTGATCATCAGCGCCGACGACGCTCCCCCGGCCGCGCCGTGGTGGGCCTCGGCGCGCGCCGCGCAGTTGGCGTCGTTGTCGAGCAGCACCGGGCAGCCCAGGCGTGCCTCCAGCAGGTCGCGCAGCGGCTCGCCCTGCCACGGCAGGTGCGGGGCGAACATCACCCGCTCGCCGCGCGAGTCCACGAAGCCGGCCGCGGCGACCCCGACGCCGGCGAGCGGGCTCCCCGCGGCCGCGTCCAGGACCGCGGCGACCAGCGCGTCCTCGACCTGGCCGGCGACGACGCGCCGCCCCGGTGTCGTACGCCGGGCGGTGTGCCTCACCGTGCCGTCGGCCCCGACCACGCCGGCCAGCACCTTGGTGCCACCGATGTCCACCCCGACGACCACGCCCTCGCTCATGGCGCTCATCCTCGCGCACCGGTCCCATGGGCCGATCGGGTCATTGGTCTAGTCACTTCTGACCATCTTCCGTCATGGCGCCCCCTAGGTGCCGTCAATCAAGCGACAGCCGGACCACCGACTCGTACGGTGACAGACGGACAGTTTCGGGAAAGGGGACTTCATGCGCAGGCGCACACGCACCTACGGGCGCACCGATCGAGGTGCCTCCGCGGTGGAGTTCGCGCTCGTGGTGCCGATCCTGTTGCTGATCCTCGGCGGCATCTTCAACTTCGGCCTTGCGTTCTCCCAGAAGCTCGCTCTCGACAACGCGGTCAGAGAGACGGCCCGTTTGGCAGCGGTCGACACCGGACGGACGTCCAGCGAGTTGCAGGCCGCGGGTGTGACGACCTTCAACAACTCGTCGATTGCGCGGCAGGGCAACAACGCCGTAATGGTGGTGGGCTCGTGCAACGACACTGACTTCGCCACTCCTGTGGTGGCTACTGGCACCTTCCGATCGAAGTTCATGTTCCCGTGGCTGCTCCCCGGCATTCCGAACCAGATCGACTGGAACAGCAGAGGTGAGTACGTATGCGAATACTCATGATCACTCGCCGACGCGATGAGCGAGGAGCGACGGCAGCGATCGTTGGTCTTCTCGCTATTGGTCTCTTCGTCCTGAGTGGCTTCACCGTGGACTTCGGCCAGGCCTTCATGGCGAAGCGCAACCTCCAGAAGGCCGCCGACGCGGGGGCACTTGCGGCAGCGCAGGTGTTGTCGCGCGCTCAGGGAACATGCGAGGAGATCGCATCCGGAAGTGCAGCTGAGCAGGCTCGGGACGATGCAGCGGAGGCAGCCGACGACTACCGAGCAGCCAATCGGGAGACGTACTTGCCGGCGTCCGCTCCCATTGAGTGGACCATCGAGTGCAACGATGACGACACGGCCGTCGTCGTCAGCTACGGAGTGCAGGGCGAATCGCCTTCCCAGTTCGGCCCGCTGGCGGGCGGCGGCGACACGATCACGACTGACCGCCGAGCACAGGCGGTCATCGAGGTGGCCCCATTCGCCGGCACAGCGATGCGACCGCTGGCCATCTGCTCGACACAGCTCACCGCTGGTCCCTTCGTGCGTCTGGACTATCCCAGCGACGCCCCACCCGCCTGCGGCAACGCCTCCGGCGCCTGGTGGACCGTGGACTGCCCCGGCAACCCCTCGAACTCCACCGCCGTCATGGTGCAGCAGGTGAGGAACGGTTGCCCCCGAGGAGCGTCCGTCGTTCCCGGGCAGTCGAGCACGGACCCGACCAACACCTTGACGGCCGCCTGCACGACGACGGCCCCGGACGGTAGTTGCCTGGAATCGAACCCGGGCAACCTGGATTCGGGCCAAGTGGCAGCCTCATGGAAGTACCTCGTGGACGAAGAGATCGGGGCCATCTTCCCTGTCTTCTGCGCGCCTCCGCAGTGCGCCACATCGACCATAGACGGCGAGGGGAACAACGCGACCTTCCCCGTCTACAAGCTGCTCGGTGCCGTGCTGTGTGGTTATCACTTCAGCAAGAAGGAGACCGAGCGGTACGCCCCCCGCACCCCGGACAGCGAGTGCGAGGACATGCCGACGAACATGTGGACAGCAGCGGAGTGGGACAGCAACTCGGCCAACTTCCTCATCATCAAGTACGCCAACGTCAGCACCTCAGGGTCCAACGCGCCGACCGAATGTGCGATCGGGAGCACCGACGGATGTGACGGCGGCGCTCGCCGCACGCGGCTGACCGAGTAGGCGCCGCGGACTCGACGGCGTCAACCCATGCGCTAGGCCTACCCGTCGTCGAGGTCGATGTGCTCCACGCCCGCCGCCGGTGCGTCTGCCGCGCCGCGGGCGTCGCTGGGCGCGTGCTGCTCGACCGTGGCCATGAGCGCGGCCGCGGCCTGCACCAACGACGCCATCGCGGCGGACAGGTGGCCGGTCACCTCGGGACCGACCTGGCGTGCGGCGTGGACAGTGCGGCACAGCGGGCACACGGTGCACTCCGCGGAGCCCGTGGCGAGGTGGTCGTTGAGGTCGTGGGCCGACGCAGCCGCGTGCGCCGCGAGGCCCGACAGCTGTTCGCCGGCCTCGTCGGCGTGCTCGCGCGCCCACCCGGAGAGGGCACCGAGGAGCTTGGCCGCCTCCTCGCCCAACGACCCGACCTCGTGCGGGTCCCCCGGCTCACTCACGTGGTCTCCTCGTCGACGAACCTGACCTGGAGCTCCCCGTCCCGCACACGCGCCCCCGCCACGCGGAGCCGCGCCAGCCCGGAGGGGAGCGTCAGCAGGCGACGATACGACGCGACCGAGACGACCAGCTCGTCGCCCTTGCGCGCGAGGCGTACGTCGTCCCGGCTCGCCAGTGGCAGGGGCAGCGCCAGGACGCGACCACCGGCCTCCTGGCGTACGTCCAGGGGCGGGCGCCGCGCCGACACCGACAGCGGGTCGTCGCCGCCGTAGACGGCCGCGGCCAGGTCGAGCAGCTGGTCGTGCCCGACCGGCTCGACGTCGCGGTAGACCGACGTGCGCAGGTCGAGCCCGGCGAAGGAGTCCGCCGCGTCGGCCAGCACCCGCTCCTGGGCCTCGACCCACGTCGCGCGCCAGGCATCGGCCCCGCCCGCAGGGAAGACGCGGTTCACGACGGCCGCGTCGACGGTGTAGCCGAAGAGCGTGAGGAAGGTGTAGGCCCGCCGGGCCTCGGCGAGCACGACCGACTCCGGGGTCAGCACGAGCCGCACCGACGCCTCTGGGCCCGTCAGCAGCGTGCGTACGTCGTCGAGCTCGGCGTGCAGTCGCTCGATGGCGTCGAAGACCGAGTCTCCGGGCATCGGCACGCCGGCCGCACGCGTCAGCACCGGCTTGAGGGCCTTCACCACCCGGCGCTCCACGGGCAGCACCCGCGTCATGTACCAGCCGAGCGCCTCGGGCAGCGCCAGCAGGCGCAGGGTCTCCGCCGTCGGCGCACAGTCCACGACCAGGACGTCCCACTCCCCCGTGCGCGCCTGCGCCCGGACCTCGAGCAGGGCCAAGACCTCCTCGGCCCCGGGGATGACGGTGAGCTCCTCCGCGGCGACGGGATCGACGCCGGCCACGTCCAGGACGCTCAGGAGGTAGCCCTGGATGTCGCGCCACGACCGCTCGAAGCGCTCCTGGGCGTCGACGTGCTGCACCCACAGGTTCGGCGCGGCCTCGGTCGGCTCGCCCGTGGCAGGGACGTCGAGCGCGTCGGCCAGCGAGTGGGCGGCGTCGGTGGACAGCACCAGCGTGCGGTGGCCGGCAGCCGCGCTGCTGCAGGCCGTGGCCGCGGCGAGCGTCGACTTGCCGACACCGCCCTTGCCGGTGAAGAGGAGGATCCGCACGCCGGACCCGGGCGTCAGAGCGACTCGACGCGCTTCTTGAGGCCCTTCAGCGCGGTGTCGATGAGGATCTTCTCGCCCTTGCGCTTGAGCATGCCGATCAGCGGGATGCTCACGTCGAGGGCGAGCCGGTAGGTCACCTCGGTGCTGCCGTCACCCCGGTCGACGAGCGTGTAGGCACCGTCGAGGGCCTTGAGCATGTTGCCCTCGACCAGGGTCCAGGTCACCTCGCGGTCGGCGTCCCAGTCGTAGGCGAGCGTGTACTCGTCCTTGATGGGCGAGACGTCGAGGGAGAAGTAGACCTGCTCGGCACGGCCGCCTGCCCCGGCCTCGGTCACCTCGGCCACCTGTACTCCCTTGGCCCACTCGGGGTAGGACTCGAAGTCGGCGATGACGGCCATGACGTCGGCCGGAGGAGCGTCGATCGCGATCGACGAAGAGGTCTGTTCGGCCATGGCCGGAGCCTAGCCCACCGCGCGGGCGTGTTCGGGCCCTCGTGCCGCAGGCGGCTGTGAGGCTCGGGCTGCTCGCCCGGCAAGCCGGTCGAGATCCCTCAGGCGATAGCCTGCGCTTCGCAGTCCACCGCCAGACCCAGGAGGTTCCACCGTGCGTGAGTTCTCCACGCCGCTCTCCCTCACCATCCCCACGACGGGGAACCTCACCGACGACGTCGTCACCAACGCGCGGGAGGCGGCCACCGCGGCGGTCTTCAGCCGGGCGACCCCCGACGGGTGGGTCGACGTCACGGCGGAGCAGTTCCACCACGAGGTCTGCGCGGTCGCCAAGGGACTCGTCGCCGCGGGTGTCGAGGTCGGGGACCGCGTCGCGCTGCTGTCGAAGACGCGCTACGAGTGGACGCTCCTCGACTACGCCATCTGGTTCGCCGGCGCCGTGACGGTGCCGATCTACGAGACGTCGTCGGCCGAGCAGATCGGGTGGATCCTCCACGACTCCGGCACCCGCGCGGTCGTGGCCGAGGGCCCCGACCACCTCGCCCGCGTCCGGGAGGCGCGCCAGGCCCACGACCTGCCCGAGCTGCAGCACGTCTGGTCGCTCCAGGACAACGCCGTCGACGTGCTGACGCGCCTGGGTGCAGACGTCTCCGACGAGGTCCTGGAGCAGCGGCGCACGACCGCGGGCCCGGACGACCTGGCCACCCTCATCTACACCAGCGGCACCACGGGCCGGCCCAAGGGCTGCATGCTCACGCACGGCAACTTCATGTTCGAGCTGGGCGTCGCGGTCGAGGAGCTGTCCGACCTCTTCGACACCGACGAGGCCTCCACGCTGCTCTTCCTGCCGCTGGCTCACGTCTTCGCGCGGATCATCCAGATCGGCGCGGTGAAGAGCCGCGCCCGGCTCGGGCACAGCTCCGACATCAAGAACCTGGTCGCCGACCTGGGCGAGTTCCGCCCGACCTTCATCCTCGCCGTCCCGCGGGTGTTCGAGAAGGTCTTCAACACCGCGTCCCAGCGCGCGACCGCCGACGGCCGCGGCAAGGTCTTCGACCGCGCCTCCGACGTCGCCATCGCCTGGTCGCGCGCGCTCGACGGCACGAAGGTCCCGCTGCGCCTGCGGGCCCAGCACGCCGTGTTCGACAAGCTGGTCTACGGCAAGCTGCGCCAGGCCCTCGGAGGCAGCTGCGCGTACGCCGTCTCCGGTGGCGCGCCGCTGGGTGACCGGCTCGGTCACTTCTACCGCGGCATCGGGCTGTCGGTGCTCGAGGGCTACGGCCTGACGGAGACCACGGCCGCACTGACCGTCAACCTCCCCGACGCCCAGAAGATCGGCACCGTGGGGCGCCCGATCCCGGGCACCAGCGTGCGCGTGGGCGACGACGGCGAGCTGCTCTTCAAGGGCGGCCAGGTGTTCGCGGGCTACTGGGGCAACGACGCCGCGACCCACGAGGCCGTCGACCAGGACGGCTGGTTCCACACCGGTGACGTCGGCGAGGTCGACGACGAGGGCTTCGTGCGGATCACCGGGCGCAAGAAGGAGATCCTGGTGACCGCCGGCGGCAAGAACGTCGCCCCGGCCGTCCTCGAGGACCGGCTGCGCGGGCACGCACTGGTCGACCAGTGCCTCGTGGTCGGCGACGGGCAGCCCTTCATCGGCGCCCTGGTGACGATCGACCGCGAGACCTTCCCCGGCTGGGCCGAGCAGCACGGCAAGTCCGGCGAGGTGGGCGACCTCCTCGACGACCCGGACCTCGTGGCGGCCGTCCAGGACGCCGTCGACGAGGCGAACAAGGCCGTGTCGAAGGCCGAGGCCATCCGCAAGTTCACGATCCTGCCGGGTGAGTGGACCGAGGAGGGCGGCCAGCTGACCCCCAGCCTGAAGCTCAAGCGCAACGTGGTCGTGCGCGAGGCACGCGCCGAGATCGAGGCGCTCTACCTCGGGTGAGCCAGACCGTTCGGTGAGCGTCCGGGACCGGGAATGACCATGCCCGGATAGTCATTTCGGGTGGCGTGCGGGCCACGTCCGGGTGGTTTGCGCGGTTTAGCCCGCGACCTCCGCGACGCGCCCCTAGATTCGCATCGCTGGGAGGGCACCGGGGCCGATTTCACGCATGACCCCGGAACCACCTGCGCGCCCGGGATCTCCGACCGTGGGGGTCCCACGACCCCCGCGAAGGACCGCACCATGGCTCGCCGTTCAGTACTCCTCCTCGTCGCCGCCCTCATCGCGATCGCCGGCACGGCCATGATCGTGCTCTACGTCCAGGGCATCGACGCCCGCGCCACCAAGGACCAGGAGCTGGTCGAGGTGCTCGTCGCCACCGAGACCATCGACACCGGCGAGTCGGTCGCCGACGCGCAGGAGGCCGGCAAGATCGAGAAGTCCGAGGTCCGCCGCGCGGACCTGGTCGAGGGCAGCCTCTCCTCCACCTCCTCGATCTCCGACCTCGTCGCCATCGGCGCCGTCTACCCCGGAGAGCAGCTCATCGCCAAGAAGTTCGGCAGCCTCGGCGACACCCAAAGCCTGGTCATCCCCGACGACAAGATGGCCATCTCGGTCGAGCTCACCGACTTCGAGCGCGTCGCCGGCTTCGTCAACCCCGGCAACGAGGTGGCGGTCTTCGCGACCGCCTTGGACCCCGTCGCGCTCCTGCCCGACAACCAGGAGCAGCAGCTCGGCAGCGCGACCCGCATCGTGCTGACCCGTGTCCCCGTCCTCGGCGTCGGCACGACCAGCGTCACCTCTCGCACCGTCCAGGGCGAGGAGGGCGCGACCACAGAGGAGGTCGCGCGCACGATCCTCACGATCGCCGTCACCCAGGACGAGGCGGAGCGCGTGATCCAGGCCGACCGCACCACCGAGCTCAACTTCGCGCTCCTCACCGACGACTCCAAGGTGGAGAACGGCCCCGGGGCCACCCTCGGCACGATCTTCCCCGAGCTCTTCAGGGGCGTACGGCAGTGACCGCCGTCCTCGAGCCCGACGGCGCCCAACGGGCGATCCTCCAGGCGATGCTGCACGGGTCGGTGGCCTTCGCCGACGTGGAGGGCCTCGACGGGCACATCCGCACCACGGCCAACGAGTTCGCCGTCGTCATCGGCCCTTCGGTGCCGGGTGACGCGGCGGCCGAGCTGGCGCAGTGGGCGCGGGTGCACCGTCCGGACCTGGGCGTGATCCTGCTCCGCAACGACATCGACAGCAACACCCTGTCCCTGGCGCTGCGCAGCGGGATGCGCGAGGTCGTGGCCGCCCGTGACCTCGCCGGCATCACCACCGCGGTGGCGCGAGCGCGCAGCGTGGCCAACGCCATCGGGCAGACCCTGATGGACGAGGTCCATGCAGCCGCACAGACGGCGCGTGCGGAGGTCGCGGCGGAGGTCGCGCAGGCCGCGGCCGTCGCGCAGGCGGAGGCGGACGCACCGCGCGGCAAGGTCATCACCGTGTTCTCCACCAAGGGTGGCGTCGGCAAGAGCCTCGTCGCGACCAACCTCGGCGTGGCACTGTCCAGCAGCGGACGCTCGACGTGCCTGGTGGACCTCGACGTCAACAGCGGCGACGTCGCGATCATGCTCCAGCTGACGCCCCAGCGCACGATCAACGACCTCGTCGGCTTCAACGGCGTCATCGACGCCGAGGGCATCTCGACGATCCTCACCCACCACTCCGACAACCTGTCGGTGGTCGCTGCGCCGGTGCGCCTCGACTCCCCCGACCAGGCCTCGGTCGACGACATCGGCAAGCTGCTCGACGCCCTGCGGCGGATGGTCGACTTCGTGGTCGTCGACACCTCCGGTGTCTTCGACGACAACGCCCTGTGCGCCCTCGACCGCTCGGACATGATCGTGCTCGTCGGCACCCTCGACATCCCGTCGCTCAAGGCGCTCAAGCTCGCCACCAGCACGCTCGACATGCTGAACTTCCCGAAGGCCACGTGGAAGTTCGTGCTGAACCGTGCCGACGGCAAGGTCGGCCTGACCTCCGACGAGTACGAGAAGACCCTGGACCTCAAGGCGGACTGCTCGCTCGTGTCGAGCCGCGAGGTGCTCGCAGCCGTCAACCGGGGCGAGGCGCTGGTCAGCGCCTACCCCGGACACCCCAACAGCAAGGCCCTGGTCGCGTTCTCCCGCAACGTGACCGACGCCCTCGGCGCCGCCGACGGCGGGGCCGACCCGTCCAGCCGGAAGTCCAGCGGCTCCCGGCTCCGCCTCAGGAGGGGCTGACGTGAGCCTGACAGACCGACTCGCCGCGGCACGCGGCCGTGCACCCGAGTCCTACGACGCACCCCCGGCGCCCGGTGCTCCGGCAGGTGCCCCCAGCACCGTTCCCGCCACCACGGTGGCGCCGTCGGGCGGCGAGGCCAGGCGCAAGTCCGCCTCGCCCAAGTCCGACCCCTTCCAGGACCTCAAGCGGATCGTGCACCAGCGGCTCGTGGAGTCGCTCGGCCCCAAGCTGTACGACGCCCACATGACGCAGTCGGAGCTCGAGCAGCAGGTGCGCCTGGCCCTCCAGACGGCCATCGCCGACGCCGACATCCCCATGTCGTCCGCCGACCGGACCCGGGTCTCGCAAGAGATCGCCGACGACATCCTCGGCTACGGACCGATCGAGCCGCTGCTGCGCGACGCCAGCCTCACCGAGGTGATGGTCAACACCTACCAGGACATCTACGTCGAGCGTAAGGGCAAGCTGGTCCGGGTGGACACGTCGTTCACCGACGAGGCCCACCTGCGCCGCACCATCGACAAGATCGTCAGCAAGATCGGCCGCCGCGTCGACGAGACCAGCCCGATGTGCGACGCCCGCCTGCCCGACGGCAGCCGCGTCAACGCGATCATCCCGCCGCTGGCGCTCGACGGGTCGAAGCTGACCATCCGCAAGTTCTCCGAGGATCCCTACACCGTCGAGGACCTCATCAGCTTCGGCACGCTCACGCCGGCGTCGGCCGGACTGCTGGAGGGATGCGTGCGGGGGCGGCTCAACATCCTGGTGTCGGGAGGAACCGGCTCGGGGAAGACGACCACGCTCAACGTGCTCTCGTCGTTCATCCCCGACGACGAGCGCATCGTCACCATCGAGGACGCGGCCGAGCTCCGGCTCGGGCAGGACCACGTGCTGCGCCTGGAGTCGCGGCCCGCCAACATCGAGGGCAAGGGCGCCGTCACCATCCGCGACCTGGTGAAGAACTCCCTGCGCATGCGACCCGACCGGGTGGTCGTCGGAGAGATCCGTGACGCTGCCGCGCTCGACATGCTCCAGGCCATGAACACCGGCCACGACGGCTCGATCTCGACCCTGCACGCCAACACGCCGCGTGACGCCCTGGCCCGTCTGGAGACCATGGTGCTCATGGCCGGCATGGACCTGCCGGTGCGCGCCATCCGCGAGCAGGTCGCCAGCGCCGTGGACCTGATCATCCAGCAGACCCGTCTCAAGGACGGCACCCGTCGCATCACCGCGATCACCGAGATCGTGGGCATGGAGGGCGACATCATCACCACCCAGGACGTGTTCATGTTCGACTACGCCGCGGGCGTGGACGAGAACGGGAGGTTCCAGGGCGGCCTGAAGTCCATGGGCCTGCGTCCCCGCTTCCTCGAGCGCCTGACAGACCACGGCGTGCACGTGGACCCCGCCATCTTCGCCACGGGCGGGACCCTGCGATGAGGCCGCCCCGCACCACCCGAGCAGCGGCGACCCTGGCGGTCGGCGTGCTGCTCGCGCTCGGCACCGCACTCCCCGCCCACGCCGAGGACGAGGTCAACATCGACCACGTCGAGTCCGTCGACGGGCTGGTGTCGCTCGTGCTCGCGGTCGACGGCATCCCGGGCGACAGCGACGTCGACGCCTCCTCCGTGCGCGTGGAGGTCGACGGCCGCGCCGTGGAGTCCACCGCCAAGCTGATCTCAGCCGGCGACGTCGACCGCACGACCGTGCTGGTGCTCGACGCCAGCAACAGCATGCGCCAGGGCGACAAGTTCGCCGCGGCCACCAGCGCCGTCGACACCTTCCTCGCCTCCGCCCCCGACGACATCCGGATCGGGCTCGTCGCCTTCGCCGGCGACATCGGCACGGTCGTGCAGCCCACCACCGACCACGCGTCGGTGCAGGCCGCGCTCACCGACATCGAGCTCCGCAAGGGCACGGCCGTCTACGACGGCATCGCCGAGGGCCTCGACATGCTCGGCGACGAGGGTTCGCGCTCGCTCCTCGTGCTGTCCGACGGCGGCGACACCAGCAGCTCGACGACGCTCGACGTGGTCGGCAACGACGCCACCGACGGTGGTGTGGTCGTCGACGTGGTGTCGCTCGCGAACCCCAAGAACGCCGAGACGATGTCGGAGCTGGCCGAGGACACCGGCGGCCAGGTGATCCCGGCCGAGCAGGACGCCCTCTCCGCGGTGTTCTCCGCGCAGGCCGACGCCCTGGCCAAGCAGCTCCTGGTCACCTTCGACCGCCCCGAGGACGCCTCCAGCGAGGTCAACCTCGGTGTGAGCGTCGACGCTGCGGACGCGACGTACACCGACTCCGCCTTCATCTCGATCGGTGCGGCACCGTCCGGTCCCGACCTCGTCGACTCCGGCCGGTCGCTCGTGGGCACCCCCGGGATGATGCTCGGAGCAGTGGCCCTCGCCCTCGGCTTCGGCGGCATCCTCGTCGTCGCGCTCGGCGGCCCCAACAAGTCGTCGGCGGACCGGCGCCTCGATGCCTACTTCGGCGGCGAGGGCAACAACGGGAAGCGGAAGTCGGACACCAGCGCGGACCTCAAGGGCTCCGCCGTCGCCCTGACCGACAAGGTGGTGTCGGCCGACCTCGAGACCCGCATCTCCCAGCGCCTGGCAGGAGCGGGGTCCGCGCTGACCGCGTCGGAGTGGCTGCTCCTGCACGCCGGCATCGCCGTCGGTTCTGCCGTGGTCGGTTTCGTCCTCAGCGGTCCCGGGCTCGCGGTCCTGGGTCTCCTTCTCGGCATCGTCGTGCCGTGGGTCTACCTCAAGTTCCGCCACTCGCGCCGCCTCAACAAGTTCAACGCGCAGCTCGCCGAGACCCTGGGCCTCATGGCAGGTGGACTCCAGGCCGGCCTCTCGCTCCCCCAGGCCATCGACAGCGTGGTCCGCGAAGGTGCCGAGCCGATGGCGGGCGAGCTGCGGCGGGCCCTCATCGAGCAGCGCCTTGGCGTCGACATCACCGACGCCCTGGAGGGCGTCGGCCAGCGCATGGACAGCGAGGACTTCGACTGGATCGTGATGGCGATCCGCATCCAGCGCGAGGTCGGTGGCAACCTCGCCGAGATCCTGCACACCGTCTCCGACACGCTCCGAGAGCGTGAGTACCTCCGCCGCCAGGTCAAGGCGCTGAGCGCCGAAGGCCGCCTGTCCGGCTACATCCTGACCGGTCTGCCACCGGTGGTCGGTCTCTACATGATGATGGTGAACCCCGACTACATCGCCCTGCTCTACACGACGCTGCCCGGGTTCGTCCTACTGGCGATAGCAGCCTCCATGCTTGCACTGGGAGGATTCGCCATGTCGAAGCTCGCGAAGGTGGAGGTCTGAGATGTCCATGACACTGCTGCTGGGCGCGGGGCTCCTCTGCGTCGCCATGATCCTCGGATTGACGGTCATCGGTGTGGTCACGACCGAGCGTCGCGGCGTGGCGCGGTCCGTGGCCGCCGTCCAAGCCTTGGACTCGGCCCCGAGCGTCCTCAAGGCCGAGGTCGAGAAGCCCTTCGCGGAGCGGGTCATCGCCCCGATGGGCGAGCGCATGGTCGGCCTCGGGCGCAAGGTGGCCCGCGCCGACACCGCCCGCAAGATCCAGTACCGCCTGAACGTCGCCGGCAACCCTCCTGCCTGGGACGTCAACCGCATCCTCGGTCTCAAGGTGCTAGGCCTCGCGCTGTTCGGTGGGCTCGGCTTCCTCTACCTCCTCGGCACGGGCTGGCCCTTCTACCGCGTCGTGATCGCCACCGGCCTGGTCGCGGCGTTCGGCTACGTGCTGCCCAACGTGCTGCTCGTCAACGCCGGGCAGAAGCGGGAAAAGCTCATGCGCAACGCACTGCCTGACGCCATGGACCTGCTCACCATCTCCGTCGAAGCCGGTCTCGGCTTCGACGCCGCGGTGAGCCGCGTGGCCAAGAACGGTGAGGGCCCGCTCAACCAGGAGTTCGCACGGCTCCTGCAGGAGATGCAGCTCGGCGTCGGCCGCACCGACGCAATGCGGGCGATGGCCGAGCGCACCTCCCTGCCCGACCTCAAGTCCTTCTGCAGCGCCATGGTCCAGGCCGACAGTCTCGGCATCCCGATCGCCCGGGTCCTGCGCATCCAGAGCCAAGAGATGCGCACCAAGCGGCGCCAGCGGGCCGAGGAGAAGGCGCAGCAGGTGCCGGTGCGCATCATGATCCCGCTTGTCATCTTCATCCTGCCCTGCCTCTTCATCGTGATCATGGGGCCGGCCGGCATCCAGATGGCCGGCACGTTCTCGAAGATGTGAAGTGCCGATGACCTCGACTGCGACGCCGGAACTGGGCGCGCCCGGGCCTGCGCTTCAGTCCTGGCGCACGACGACCGCAGTCCGAGTCTTCGCCCTCGCGCTGGCCACCGGAACGGCCATCAGCAGCGGCGTCTTCGTGCAGTCCGCACCGATCATCGTGGTCCTCGCCCTGGCTGCGGGAGTCGCCTCGCTGTTGGAGTGGATGACCCGTGACAGGCCGCAGCACTGGCACGCCGTGGCCGAGGCCGTGGCGGTGACCGTCCTGCTCGTCGCCACACAGGCCACGTCCGAGCTCGGCGCCTACCTCGCGGTGCCGCCCATAGCGGCCGGAGTGCGCCACGGTCTCGTCACCACCCTCAACGTGACGCTCGTGTCCGCAGTGACCGTCGGCGCCACGGTCACTGCGGATGCCGCGTCTGACACCCTCAGGCGGATGGGCGAGACGGTGCCCTGGCTCATGATCGGACTGGGAGTGGGACTCCTCGCCAGCCTTCAATCTCGCTCGACCCGCACGATGGCGGCGCGCCAGGCGCCGTACGCCACGGCCCACCAGCTCATGGAACGGATCCACCGTCTCGCACGCTCGGGCAGCCTCGGGCTCGACAGCGCCGCCCTGGCCTCCGACCTCGACAGCGCCATGCAGCGAGCCAGCGGGTGCGCCCGGTCGACGGTCTTCGTCGTGGACCCCGACGACTCCCTGCGCCCGTTGAACGCCGGGGACGACGCCGAGCGACTGGCGGCGGAGATCCGGCTGCCGGAATGGGAGCGCACCCCGGGTGCGGCAGTCGTCCCCCTCCGCGGCTCCCAGCAGGTGCTGGGCTACTGCGTGCTCGTCGGCGTGCCTCGCTGGACCCCGGAGCTGGACGAGCGGGCGCTGGAGGTCGCCGATGAGTTCGCGCTGCGTCTCGACACGGCGGTGCTCTTCGACGACATCCGCACCCTGGCCACCTCCGAGGAGCGCAACAGGATCGCGCGCGAGATGCACGACGGGGTGGCCCAGGAGATCGTGGGCCTGGGCTACATCGTCGACGAGATCGAGTCCATCAGCGACCACGACCAGACCAGGGCGCTGGCCTCGGAGCTGCGCGAGGAGATCACCCGGCTCGTCTCGGAGATCCGCTTCTCCATCTTCGACCTGCGCCACGAGGTCACCGACGGTCGCCTCTCCAGCCCGTTGGCCGACTATGCGCGCGAGGTCAGCCACGCGACCGGCCTGCGCGTCCACCTCTCACTGGCCGAGTCGGGCCCGCCCCTGCCGCCCAGGACCGCCACCGAGGTGCTGCGCGTGGCGCAGGAGGCCATCGGCAACGTCCGCAAGCACGCCCGTGCCGAGAACCTCTGGGTCACCCTCGACTCCGACGGGACGTCGCTGCGGCTAGAGGTCGCCGACGACGGCGTCGGCAACGCCGAACCCCGCGACCACCACTGGGGACTCCAGACCATGCGCGAGCGCGCCGCCACTGTCGGCGCCCAGCTCGCGGTCACCCCCCGACACGACGGCGGAACCGTCGTCAGCCTGCGGTCGCCCACGACCGTTCCCCCCGAAGGAGACAATGCCCATGGGCACCACCGTGCTGCTGGTTGACGACCACGAGCTGATCCGGCAGGGCCTCGCCCGCGCCTTCGAGCGCGACGTCGACATGACCGTGGTCGGCCAGGCGGGCAGCGTCGACGAGGGCATCTCGTTCTGGGACGACCTCCAGCCCGACGTGGTCGTCACCGACCTCCAGATGCCGGGCGGGAGCGGTCTCGACGTGGTGCGTGCGATCCGCGCGAAGAGCGACACGACCGGCGTCGTGGTCCTCACCATGCACGCCGGCGACGACCAGATCTTCGCCGCCATGGAGGCAGGCGCGTCGGCCTTCGTCGGCAAGGACACGCGTGCCACCGAGGTGGTCAGCGCCGCCAAGCACGCAGCGGTGGCCCCCCGCACGTTCCTCTGCGCCGGCCTCAGCCAGGCCGTGATGCGCCGGGCGACCTCACCCGCGCCGCCCAAGCTGTCGGGGCGCGAGGCGGAGGTCCTCTCGCTGCTGGCCGACGGCCTCGGCACCGGTGAGATCGCCGGCTCGCTCTTCATGAGCGAGTCGACGGCGAAGACCCACATCACCCACATCTACCAGAAGCTCGGCGCTGCCAACCGCGCCCAGGCGCTGGTGACGGCGATGCGGCTCGGGCTCCTCGACCACGCCTCACCCCAACGGTTCTGAGCCGGTTACCGAGTGGTGTCCTGCGGCCCTGCGCGGGTGGTCGGCAGATAGTCACAAGGGACTACGCAGGCGAGGCCGATCACCCGATTCGGTGAGCTCGGGATCTTGGCAGAGTTCTCCTCGACGGGTCCTCGTGGGCTCGGAACCGAGACTCATCACACAGACACCAAGGGGAACACCATGCTGCAGAACTTCTTCGCCATCATGCTCGCCGGCCGCAAGGACGAGGAGAAGGGCGCCACCGCCGTCGAGTACGGCCTGATGGTCGCGCTGATCGCCATCGTCATCATCACCGCCGTCGGCCTCCTGGGCACCAACCTCGAGGCGCTCTTCAACGACATCGCCGGCAAGATCTGATCCTGCCGACGCCTCGACGGGTCGGGGCCGGCGTCGTGCACTTGGCACGACGCCGGCCCGTCGCACTTACAGGAGGTAGCACCGTGATCCTGCCCGAGAATCCCCAGCGCGACGAGCGCGGAGCCACCGCGGTGGAGTACGGCCTCATGGTGGCGATGATCGCCATCGTCATCATCGGCGGGGTCACGCTCTTCGGCCTGAGGGTCAGCGACCTCTTCCTCGTCCCGGCCGGGGTCTTCAAGCCCTGAGCCCAGCGCTGCGACCACCGAAGCGGCGTGGGGTCTGCATCGGCAGTCGTACGGCACCAGCACCACCTGCACCACACTGAAGGCGACCGGTCACCGGTCGCCTTCAGCGCGTCCGGGACTCACGCCACCAGGTTCCGGAGCTCGGCCCGCCACAGCGCCGTCAGCTCGGCCGTCGGCAGCCCGGCCCGTCGCAACGCGCGGTCCAGCGGCACCCCGCGGGAGGCTGCGTCGTACGCCGCGACCAGCTGGCTCTCCCCCACCCTCCGGGCGAGGACGCGACAGGCGAGCCAGGCCTCCTCGTAGCGGGCCTGGAGGTCGCGCGCCCGGGTGTCGAAGTCGCCCGCGGCCGGCAGCGACCGGGGTACGCCGTCGCGGCGGGCGGCCCCGATCGCCCGCCCGAGGGTCACCCGGTCGGGCAGCCGGGTCCCACGCAGCGCCACGAAGTCGGCGAAGCCCTCCAGCAGCCACGGCTCGACGGGCCGGCGGACCGCGTCGGTGGCGACGTGGACCAGCTCGTGGCTCATCACGACCTGCGCGCCCGCGCGACGCAGGCCCGAGGTGACGTCGGGGTTCACGAACACGTGGACCGGGCCGTCCTCGTCCGCTGCGCTGCCGACCGGGGCCGTCACCGCCGCGATGCCCGCGTAGGTCCCGGGCCTGACGCCCAGCGTCTCGTCGAGGTCGCCCGCACTGCCAGGGACCTCGACCACCACCGGGCCGACCCCTCCGGGCAGCACGCGGCGTACGACGTCGATGCCACGCTCCACCCGACGCACCACGGCCTCCGCCTCCGCCTCTGCCTGGGGTCCGGTGCCGTCCACCATGACCAGCACCCCGGGAGCGGTCGCCACGGCCAGGCGCCCACGCAGCCACAGCGGCACCCGGGCGGCGCCCCCGGCGCTGAAGCCGGCGATCGCCAGGCCGTCGCCGTCCGGGGTGAAGGTGACGACCACCTCGGACCGGGCGGGCGCAGCGTCGAGTCGCGCGACCTGCCAGGCGAGGTCGACGGTCCCCGACCACGTGCCGTCGCTCGCGACGGTCCCGACCTGGTCGACGTAGCGCGCCGTCACGGCGCGGAGGTCGAGGGCGGCTGCGGTCTCGGCGATGCCCGCCCATCGCTCACCGGCGACCGCGTCACCCGCAGGCGCGAGCGAGGCCAGGGCGTCGGCGTCGCGCGACCCGACACCGCTCACGAATCGCGCCAGGGCGTCGGCGGCGTCGCGGGGACTGGCCCGCGGCACGTCGACGGGGGCGGTGTCGACGTCGTGGCGCCCACCCTGCACCAGGGTGACGAGGACGGCGACCACCACGAACAGCGAAAGGCCGGCCGCCCACCAGAGGGGGCGACCGGCCTTCGAGCGCTGCGCGTCAGCCAGGACGGACCGCGCCGACGTAGGGCATCGAGTGGAGGCCCGCGACCGCGACACCGGTGCCGGGGTTGGCCGCGTGCACGATCATCCCGTTGCCGATGTACATGCCGACGTGGCTGATCGGGCTGTAGTAGAAGACCAGGTCGCCGGGCTGGAGGTCGCTCGCAGCGATCCGGGGCCCGGAGCTGAACTGGGCGCTGGATGAGTGCGGCAGCGAGACGCCGGCCTGGGCCCAGGCCCGCATGGTGAGCCCGCTGCAGTCGAAGGCGTTCTCGCCCATGGCGCCGTAGACGTAGGCGTCGCCCACCTGGGCCATGGCGTACTGGACGGCCGCGGCCGCACGGCCCGAGGCCGGCACGGAGGCGGGGACCCGGGCGGTGCTGCCGCGGGAGGAGAGCACGCGCTCGCGCTCCTCGGCCTCGAGGTCGGCCAGGAGCTCCTTAGCCTCCGCCAGCTTGTCGTCGACCGTCTCCTTCTCGGTGCTCAGCTGCTCGGTGAGCTCGGCGATCTCGTCTGCACGGGCGTCGGTGGCCTCCTGCCGGATGGCGAGGGCCTCGAGCTCGGTGTCGTAGTCGGAGAGCAGCGAGGACTGGAGGTCGTTGAAGGACGACATGGTGGAGAGCGTGTCGAGGAAGGAGCCCGGATCCTCGGAGACGACGATCTGGCCGACCGTCGAGATGCCCTCGCCCTCGAGCTGGCGGACCACGGCGTCGGACACCTGGTCACGGACGGCCTCGAGGCGCTCGTCCTGCCGCTCCTGGTCGGCCCGTAGGCCGGAGAGGTCGCGGCGCAGGTCGGTGAGGTCGAGCCTCGCGTCGTGCAGGCGCTCCTGGGCGGCCTCGGCCTCGTGGTAGAGGCGGTCGACGCGGACCTTGACGTCCTCGATGTCGGGTTCGGCCTGTGCCGGGGTAGCGGGCACGAATGAGATGGCGGCGATCGCGGTCAGGCCGAGAACGGTCGCGCCAACTCGCTTGCGGGTGTGAACCACGAGCGGGGGTACTCCCTCAGGGTGTCGTACGCCTACCGGGTGAGCTGACGGGTTCGGCACGACGTGTCCTACCCCTGTTCCACGCACCGCTCGCGCAGTGCGCCTCACAGGGGATTCACCCCAGGGGGAAGGTTGGTTCCCCGGTTCGTCGACCACGGGTGTTGCGGGGGTGTGGTCGACAACTCGGCGCGACGCCCGCGCGGGCCTGGTGACCCACTGCCACGGACGTCAGCCCACACCCTAGACCGGAGGTGCAGGCCCCGCCAATCTTCGGGACAAGTTCTCGAGATGTGTCTCAGGCCGACTCCACGACCGGGCCCGCCACGGGCTCCACCAGCCTCAGGGGAGGCACCAGGCCACCCGAGGCCAGCACGTCGAGCGCCGCCCTCTCGTCGTCGTCGATGGTCAGCTCCGGCGGCGGTCCCAGCAGCACCGTCACCACGCAGTCGTGGCAGTGCAGTCCGCGTACCACGCAGGTGTCGCAGTCGATCCGTGTCGTCATGTCCTGAACGGTGACAGGGGCCACCGACAACGGGGCCTCGGCGTGTCGTCGACGGGCGTGTCGCCCCGCTCGAGGACGGCGCTCAGCGCCGCACGAAGCAGATCCAGTCGTCCCCGCACGGACGAGCGTCGAACTCCTCGTCGTCCTCGACCAGCGCCGCCTGCGGCGAACCGTCACGCGCGACGACGACGTCCGCAGCCGCCACGGCCACCAGACCCCCGGGGCGCCCGTCGAGGAAGTCGAGGTAGGCGGCCTGGTCGCGGTGGGTGAAGGCGTCAAGCGGGTTCGTCGCCCATAGGCGCACGCCCTCCACGGCCAACGCCTCCGACAGCGGCGCCGGGACCAGCGCCACCTGCTCCCCCACCTCGGCCGCGACCTCGCGCACGACAGCCGCCGGCTGTCCCAGGACGTCCTCACCCCGGGTCAGCGCGACCGGGAGCGCGACCGCCATCGCGAGCGTGGCGACGAGGGCGGCGACCGGGGCGTGGGGGGCTCCCGACGCAGACCGAGGGTGCTCGTGGGCGACCCCCGCACCACGGGGCGTCAACGGCCTCGCCGCCAGGACGACCAGCAGGCAGAGCAACCAAACCCCGTGCCGGGCCGCGCTCGCGGTGGTCACGCACAACCCCAGCACGGCGACGTACTCCCACGCCGAGCGCCGCGACCGGAGCAGCACGGCCAACAGGACGGCGGCTGCCACCAGCATCACGACGTCGAACGGCATGGCCAGGCTCGGCGGGGCCCACAGCCCGTCGCCACGCTGGGCCGACACGTTGTCGAACACTTCCGCGTAGTAGAGCGGGGTTCGCCACATCTGGGGGGTGACGCACAGGGCGAGCAGGCTCGCTGCACCCACGCCCACGCTCTCCCAGAGGTGGGTGCGCGTGCGCTGGACGAGCAGGTAGGCGCCGAGGACGCACACGCCGAGGAGCGCGGCGCCGTGGAGGTTGCCCCAGAGCACGACGAGCGGCACCGCCCACCAGATCCGGCGGTCCGGACGCCTGGACTGGCTGCACACCAGCGCCACCATCAGCGCGAACGGGACGAACGACAACGATTGCGCCCGGACCACCCCGAAGGCAGGGAGTCCACCGAGGCAGAGCAGGGCCACCGCGGAGGCCGCGTAGGCATCGCTCCCCCCGCGCGAGCGGGCAGAGCCCGCCAGGACCACAAATGTCAGCGTGACGGCGACCAGATGAGCCAGCACGGGGGCGCTCGCCCCGACCTGGTGGAGCACCGAGGCGGTGACCTCGGCCAGCACCGGCACATTGTGCCATCCGCTCGTCTCGGCGACGGCGAACGGGACCTCGTCGGGCACGGTCCGCGTGGAGCGGACGTGGTCGCCCATCGCGACGAGCCAGTCCCAGTCGCCGCCGACGCGCACGAAGAGGGCGAGCAGGCCCACCGAGGCGACCACGGCGACGACCGACCAGCGCCACGCGGCCAGCCCCGCCCACACCACGCTCGCGCGGAGCGTCACGCGAGCACGCCCAGCAGCGACGAGGCCGGGACCGCACGGGCCCCGGCGCGGACGACGTCGCGCACGACCGCCTGGTCGTCGCTCACCACGACGACCACCCGCCCGCGCGGCTCTGCGGCGACGAGCTGGCGGATCACGTCGTCGGCGATGACGCCCTCCGGGCTGAACACCACCCGGACGCCCCGCGGGGCCGGCATGACGGTGCGCGCGCTCGACTCGGCGGCGTCGAAGACGACCGTCGTCTCGGCCCCGGACCGGGCGACGACGGGCCCGAGGGCCGCGACCAGGCGGCTGCGCTGGGCCTCGAGGCTCGCGGTGGGCCAGGCGGCCTTGGTGACGTTGTAGCCGTCGACGAGCAGCCGGGCGCGCGGGAGGCCGAGCAGCTGCTCGAGCGAGGCCGCGGTTGCCGGGGCGCTCGACGCCGGAGCGGACTCCACCCCTGCCAACCCTGCCTCCACGGCGTCGCCGGGCGCCCCGACCACTGCGGGGAGGCCGAGCTCGCGGCGCAGGCCGGTGGCCGACTCCACGACGGCGTCGAGCAGCAGGCGGGCGCGGATGCTGGCGGCGTCGCGCTCGGTGCGCGTGTCACGGCGGCCCGCCGCCACGGCGGCCTCGGCAGCGTCGAGCTGGGACCGCAGACGGCGTACGTCGGCCTCGGCCGCGGCGGTCACCGCCGTGGCGGCAGCCACGGCCTCGTCGCGCTCGGCGTACGCCGCATCGCGCTCCTCCTGCGCTGACCGGACCACGCTGCGCGCCTCCCCCAGCCGCTGCCGGAGCACCTTGTGGTCGGCTCGTGCGCGGTCGAGCTCCTCGCGGTGCTGGGCCCGGAGCGTCCCGAGCTCGGCCTGGAGCGCAGCCACCTGCGCGGTGAGCCGAGCGAGCTCGGCGCGGTCCTGGTCGTCGCGCGCCTCGTCGTCGGAGAGGGCCGCGGAGGCGTCCGCGACGACTGCCTCCCAGCCGTCCTCGCGACCGAGCCAGGCGCGGGCCGCGACCTCGAGGGCATCGTCGTCCGCGACCGGCAGCGCAGCCACCTGGACGGCAGCATGGCGGCGGAAGTCGTCGTCGGACAGCGCGGCCCAGATGGCGCTGCCGCCCAGCCGGGCCCGGCGCGCAGGCGCGAAGCCGGCGATCTTGCGCAAGGCAGGGGGCACCGGCACCACCGACGGCAGCACGGCGGACACCAGCGCGACCACGCGCAGGCGCAGCCGCTCGGGCAGCGACGCCGGGTCGGTCACGGACGACCCGTCATCCGGCGGCGGGGTCGGCCGCCGTGTCGGCCGAGGCCCGGTCGACGACCTCGATCGCGTCGGAGCGGCCGCACCAGCGGCACGAGACCGCCTCGACCTCCTCGGAGCGGAGGGTCTCCTCCTCGACCTGGTGCTCGCCGGCGAGGTCGAAGTGCCAGTACTCGGTCGTGCGGCGGGTGCGCGTCACGTCGAACCGGGTGAGGTTGCCGCAGCCGGCGCAGCGCCACCGCTCGCCGTCGGCGGGTACGCGGAGGTCGGCGGTCTGGTCGGCCACGGGGGTGCTCCTCTGGGTGGGGTCCTGCGTCTGCGTGCGTGAACGTGGGGCGCGGGTCAGCGTAGTGCGCGCGCCGTCACGCCATTGTCGGAACCCACGTCTAGCGTCGTCCTCCATGAGCACCACCGCCCACCGCCCGACGCGGGAGACGTCCCGCTGGGAGGCGCAGCGCAGCTTCGACGAGCTGGGGCGGCCCCTGCGCGACCTGACGTTCTGCGTAGTCGACCTGGAGACGACCGGCGGATCGGCCGCCGCCGGCTCGATGATCACCGAGATCGGCGCCGTCAAGGTGCGTGGCGGCGAGGTGCTCGGCGAGTTCCAGACCCTGGTCAACCCCCACGCGGAGATCCCCGCCTTCATCGCCGTGCTGACCGGGATCAGCAACTCGATGGTCCACGACGCGCCCTCCATCGAGTCGGCCCTGCCGGCGTTCCTGGAGTTCGCCGCCGGCTGCGTCCTGGTGGCCCACAACGCCCCTTTCGACGTGGGCTTCCTCCAGCACTTCGCCCGTCAGCAGGGACGACCGTGGCCGAAGCTCGAGGTCCTCGACACCGCGAAGCTCGCCCGTCGGGTGATCACCCGCGACGACGCGCCCAACTGCAAGCTGTCCTCGCTGGCCACGCTCTTCGGCTCCTCGACGACGCCCAACCACCGCGCCCTGTCCGACGCCCGGGCCACGGTCGACGTGCTCCACGGCCTCATGGAGCGCCTCGGCGGCCTCGGCGTCCACACGCTCGAGGAGCTGCAGACCTTCTCCTCCCGCGTCAGCACCGCGCAGCGACGCAAGCGACACCTCGCCGAGGGTCTCCCCCACGCCCCAGGGGTCTACCTCTTCCGTGACGACCGCTCGCGGGTGCTCTACGTCGGCACCTCCCGCGACCTGCGCACCCGGGTCCGCACCTACTTCACGGCCTCGGAGACGCGCACCCGGATGGGCGAGATGGTGGGGCTGGCGACCACCGTCACGGGCATCGAGTGCGCGACGCCGCTCGAGGCCGAGGTCCGCGAGCTCCGGCTGATCGCCGAGCACAAGCCGAAGTACAACCGCCGATCGCGCTTCCCCGAGAAGGTCCACTTCCTCAAGCTGACCCGCGAGGCGTGGCCGCGCCTCTCCCTGGTGCGCACGGTGCTCGACGACGACGCCGACTACCTCGGCCCGTTCTCCTCGAAGAAGACGGCCGAGAAGTGCCTCGCCGCCCTCCACGAGACGTTCCCCGTCCGCCAGTGCAGCGGGCGGATGCCGCGCGTCCCGACCGGGACGGCCTGCGTGCTCGCCGAGATGGGCCGGTGCCTCTCCCCCTGCGACGGCACGACGGACGAGACGACCTACGGAGCCGTGGTGCGCCAGCTGCGCGACACCCTGCTACGCAGTCCGCAGGAGGTCGTCGAGACGATCAACGCCCGGATGAGTGCGCTCGCCGAGCACGAGCGGTTCGAGGAGGCGGGCGTGCACCGCGACCGGCTCGCGACCTTCGTCCGCGCCGCCGCCCGCACCCAGCGGCTCTCGGCGCTGACCCGCTGCCCGGAGATCATCGCCGCCCGCCGCGAGGACAGCGGGCGGTGGGCGGTCCACGTCGTGCGTCACGGGCGGCTGGCCGCGGCGGGCGTGATCCCGCCCGGCGCCGACGCCCACCACTACGTCCGCGAGCTCACCGCCAGCGCGGAGACCGTCGGCGGGGCTCCCGGTCCTGTGCCGGCGGCGACGGCCGAGGAGTCGGAGAAGATCCTGCGGTGGCTCGAGTCACCTGGCGTGCGGCTCGTCGACGTCGAGGGCGAGTGGGTCTGCCCGCTCGGCGGGGCCGCGCGACACCTCGCCCTCTATGACGCCGCGCACCAGTCCCGGCTGTCGCTGGTGCCCTTCGACGAGCAGCGCCTGCCCTCGCCCGTGCACCGTCCGGTGCGCTGACGGGCGCCGGGGCCCGGCCCCGCGCGCCGGACGACGCGGGGCCAGCCGTCGCCGTACGATCCCGCTCGTCCCCGTCCCAGCGGTCTGAAAGCGATGGCATGTCACCTCTGCGCCTGGGCGACAAGCGCTGGATCCTGATCCCGCTGGCCATCTACCTCCTCACCCGAACCGTCGGGGCGCTGCTGCTCCTGCACGCGGCCAGGACCCAGGTGGCGCTCGGCGACGACAGCAGTGGCTACAAGGTCACCGTGCCCACGCCGGAGTCCCCCGGCTACCTCGGCGTCGCCACCAACTGGGACGGCCAGTGGTACCGGGCGATCGCCGAGCAGGGCTACCCGACGTCGTTGCCCCGCGTCGGTGGTGAGGTCGTCCCGAGTGAGTGGGCCTTCACACCCGGCTACCCCTTCGTGGTGCGTGCGGTGATGACGGTGGCACGCATCGACTTCCCGCTCGCAGCCGTCCTGGTGAGCCTGGCGTGCGGCGCGCTGGCGGTGACGCTGCTCCACGGGATGGTCCGGCGCCGGCTGGACGACTTCGCGGCCGGGACCCTGGTCCTGGGCCTGTGCTGCTTCCCCGCCGCGCCCGTGCTGCAGGTCGCCTACACGGAGTCGATGGCCCTCCTGGTGGTCGTCCTCGCGCTGCGCGCCCTCGAGCAGCGCCACTACGGCCAGCTCGTGCTGTGGGCGGCGGTGCTCGCCTTCACCCGTCCGGTGCTGCTTCCCCTGGGGCTGCTCGCCGGTCTGGTCTGGCTGGCGCGCTGGCGCCGACGCCACGACGAGGACTTCCCGCTCGCCGAGCGGTGGCGGTTCGCCGCGGCGATCATCTGCTGCGGTGCACTGGTGGGTGCGTGGCCGCTGGTGGCTGGCATCGTCACCGGCGAACGATCGGCGTTCACCGACACCATGGCGTCATGGCCCACGAACCAGGAGTTCGGCGGGGCGGCCGTCAACTGGCTGACCCTCACGGCACGAGAGCCGCTGGCGTGGGGGTTGGTGGTGCTGCCGGTGCTCGCCCTCGTCCTGTGGTCGGCCTTCCGACAGCCGTCCCGGCCCATCCCGGGCGCCGTCCGCTGGTGGGCGCCGGTCTACATGCTCTACATCCTGGCCGCGACCAAGCCCAGCGCCGGCCTGCTGCGCTACCTGCTGGTGGCCATCTTCCCCACGATGCCGTTCCTCGAAGCAGAGGCCGCAGCACGGACACGTGCCGACAAGGTGGTGCGCCTCGTGCTGATCGGCGGACTGGCCCTGGCCGGGATCGTCGGCCAGTACTTCTGGGTGATGCGGATCTTCACGATCCAGCAGGCGCCCGACCAGCAGACGTTCCCCTGACCGGTCGGTGGGGCCCGCTCAGTCCAACCCGATGCTGAATGCCGACTCGAGGTCGTGGCGGGAGTAGGTGCGGAAGGCGATGTGCGTCTCAGTCTCGGTCACGCCCTCGACCTTGTTGAGCTGGTCGGCGACCACGGTCGCGACGTCCTCGTGCTCGCGCACCCGCACCAGGGCGATCAGGTCGATCTGCCCGGTGACGGAGTAGACCTCGCTGACGCCGTCGAGCGAGGCGATCGCCTCGGCGACCTCGGGGATGCGCGCGACGTCGGCCTTCACGAAGACGATGGCGGTGATCATGGCCTCACCGTAGCGCTCCTACCTCGAACGAAGGAGCAGTGACCGATCGGTCCGACCCACTAGTCCTTTGTGACTAGGAGAGGGCCATTTCCGCACGGTGTGAGTCGGGTGACACCTAGCGTGGCGAGGTCTGCCACTGCCCGACGAGGGGAACTTCCGGGATGCCACGCTCCACGCACCGCGCCACCGTCCGCCTGCGGATCGCTACCGCGATCATTATCGGCCTCGTCGCTGCGACGTTCGGGCAGTCAGTGCCCGCGTCCGCGGTCCCACCGGACATGCCCACCGGCCTGTCGGTGAACCAGCCGGACAGCACTACCACGATCCTCTCGTGGGAGCACGTGCCGAACGCAACGCGGTACGCCGTGACAGTCGACGGCACGACCACCAGCACGGTGAACAACGTCTTCGTGCCGACGCAGGCCCTGCCGGAAGGCAATCTGAGCTGGTCTGTCACGGCGTACACAGGTGCGGAGGGTGGCCCGGCGGCGTCGAGCACGTTATCCAGCACGCGATTGGCAGCTCCTGTTCTCGTGTCACCAGCCGCGAACGCGCCTCTGGCGCAACCCGTGAACCCGCCCCTCCTGACGTGGGCTCCATCGGCGGGCGCGACCTCCTACAAGGTCGAGGTCGACGGTGACGCGGACTTCGTCGGAGCGAGCAGTTACACCACAAAGAACACGTCGCTGGTCGTCCCTTTCCCGCTTGGTGACGGCGACTGGTACTGGCGAGTTACGGCGAGCAAGGGCACAAGCCTGAACTCGCTGGCCAGCGAAGAACGACGGTTCGTGGTGTCGCCCCTCCGACAGCCCGAGATCGACTCCCCCGAGGACGACGCAACGCAGACGTTGCAGGACGTCGTGCTGGACTGGCGTCCTATCGAGGGCGCAGCGTCGTACGACGTCCAGGTGTCCACCGAGGCCGATTTCAGCCAGGGCGGCGCCCTCATCGACAGTGCGACCGGCATCCTCGGCACGAACTACTCCCCTGCCGTCACCTACGACAACGCCAGCTACTTCTGGCGCGTCCGAGCCATCGACATGTCGGGCCAGGCGACCCCGTGGACTGCGGCTCGTTCGAGCTTCACCCGCAACTGGCCGGACCGTCCGACGGCGGTCTATCCGGCTGCCGCAGGCGCGGAGGAGGTGCCTGCGCCGCTGTACTTCCAGTGGTCGTCAGTCAAGCATGCCTCCGAGTACGAGTTCCAGCTGGGCACCCAGGCCAACTTCTCGGTCGGCACATTCGAGAGCTGCCGCGTGGCCGGCACGACGTTTACCCCCGGCATGTTCGCCGTCAACACCACGGGCATCCTGGCACCGCCGCGCGCCAACGAGGACTGCATCCCGCAGGCCGGTGAGATCAACTACTGGCGCGTGCGCGGACTCGATCGTCCCTTCACCAAGTCCGGCGACATCCCCGGCGTGCAGGGGCTGTTCTCCGACGCCCAAGCGTTCACCTACCTTCCACTCAGCGTGACCAACATGACTCCGCGCAACGGTGTGGTCGTTGACGTTCCCACTCTCAAGTGGGACACCGCAGTCGGCGCTGAGTCGTACGAGATCACCATCCGGAGGGCCAACGGGTCGCAGGTCGTGAACAAGGAGACCTCGGCAACGAGCTACACCCTGCATGGCAAGACCCGCCTTGACCCGGCCGACGGCCCGTTCACCTGGCGGATCACGGCACTGGGAGCGGACCGCAGTCGATCGGTCACCTACAGCAACACGTTCAACGTCTCCGGCAACGACCCGTCGAGCACCGAAGCACCCCTCACGCCGCTGACCCCGACGTCCACCACGAGCGGGATCATGACTGCGCCGTCCCTGACCTGGTCCCCGCTGCCGGGCGCACACTATTACTCGGTGAGCGTCGGCAACGCCACGGACGGGACGCAGGTGTGGTTCGGCCACGACAGCGACGACCTCTTCGGAGAGCCGGTGCCCTATCCGGCGATGACCGACACGTCCAAGCGACTGCTGCTCCCCGGCACCTACGACTGGAGAGTGACGGCGTACGACGAAAACAACGTTGCCATCGGCAGTGCAGGGCCGGAGGGCCGGTTCACGGTAGAGGACATCCGGTCGACGACCGGGCACGCCCTCGCTCAGGGCGGGCAGCAGCTCGACGCGAACTTCGACGGCCCGCAGAACCCGTGCACTCCGACGACCGGCGGATGCACCGTCCCAAGCACACCGGTGCTCAGCTGGACCCCCGACCCGCGGGCGTCCTACTACATGGTCTACGTCGCGAGCGACCCGAGCTTCACCAACCTGCTCGAGCCGAGCAATGCTGTTCCGGCGACACGCAACACCATGTACGTGCCTGCACTGGACAATCGAGCGCACACCTATCCGGACAGCCAGGCAGGGCAGTCCTACTACTGGCACATCCGCCCGTGCCGGACGGCGCTGAACTGTGGTCCTGACCCGGTCTCGCAGACCGATGTCGCGCAGGGGACCTTTAAGAAGCGCTCCCCCGAGATCCAGGGCCTCGAGCACGTCACCGACCCAAGTGGGACCGAGGTCACCTTCCGCTGGTCCGACTACTGGGGCACGAACCAAGAGCAGCCGTGGGCCCAGACCGGCGAACTGCCCAACCAGTCCGCGAAGCAGTACCGCATCGAGGTGGATGACGACCCGTCGTTCGCCGGCACCCTGATCGACACTGCCCTTGTCGACCAGCCCACCTATACTGCACTGAAGAAGCTGTATCCCGAGGGCAAGCTCTACTGGCGGGTGCAGGCGGTCGACTCGGACGACAACGGGTTGGCTTGGTCGCGCATCAACGCCACCCCGGAGTACCACCAGTTCACCAAGCAGAGCCTCCAGGTGGGCCTCACCGCACCCGTGGCGAACGCGTCCGTCACCGGCACGACGCCGTTCCGGTGGGAACCCCAAGCCTTCGCCAAGTCCTACGACATCGAGATCTACGCCAACGACGACGCGACCTTCTCGGCGGCGAACAAGATTGCATCGGCCACAGGAGTGCGGAACTCGGCCTACGTGCCGATCGACACCCTTCCGGTCTCAAGCGACTTCTACCTGTGGCGCGTTCGGAGGACGGACGCGGACGGCAACAAGGGCGATTGGTCCGTGGCGGGCCGTTTCCGTGTCACGGCAGGTGCCGTGCAGCTGCTGTCACCGGCTCTCGGTGGTTCGACGCCTCCGAACAGCGCCCTACTTCAGTGGAGCCGCGTCACCGGCGCGGCGTCCTACTCGGTTTCGATGCTGGCGCCCAACGGGTCGACGCAGAACTTCTCCCCCATCGCGTCGAGCGCGTACGCCCCGCTCACCAACCTCGTGGGCGGCACCTACCAGTGGACTGTCACGGCCAGGGATGCCAGCGGGAACGCGATCGGCTCCGCCTCGTCGTCCTTCATCGTCAACAGCCAGCTGCAGGCGTCCCTCCGACCGGTCATCGAGACGCCCGAGGGGACAGGGCTGGGCAAGACACTGACGCTCAGCCCTCCCGCGTGGAGCCCATCGGGCGTCAGCGTGTCCACCACGTACCAGTGGCAGCGCGACGGCGCGAACATCAGTGGCGCAACGGGCACGTCCTACACCCTGACGAACGCCGACTTCGGCAAGTCGATCACCGTGAGGGCCACCGGCAAGGCGCCGGGCTACATCGACGGCGTCAGCACCAGCCTGCCGGTCTCGCCCACCTCGGGCGACGCGATCGCCAACGTCACGCCTCCCAGCATCACCGGATCCCCCGTGGCGGTGGGCAACCGCCTCACCGGCAACAGGGGCACATGGCCGACGTCGTACGGCACGCTGACCTACACGTACGCGTGGCTCCGCGACGGCGCACCCATCGCCGGCGCGACGACCACGTCCTACACGCCGGTGGCCGCAGACGTGGGGACGGACCTCGTCTTCCGCGTGACTGCTTCGGCGACCGGGTACACCGACGGAGTCGCGCACTCCACCCCGGTCCGCGTGGAGACCTTGAGCGCCATGGCTGGTCCCCAGGTGTCGGCCCCGTCCGGAACCGAGATCGGCGCGACGCTCGTCGGGCAGGCACCCGCATGGAACCAGCCCGACGTCACCACGACCTACCAGTGGCTCCGCAACGGGACGACCATCTCGGGTGCGACGACGACCAGCTACACGTTGACCGTCACCGACCTGGGCAAGGAGATCGCTCTTCGCGCGACCGGCAAGAAGGCCGGTTTCGAGGACAGCGTCGCACTCAGCAACGTAGTGGTGGCGACGGCCGGCGGCGCGCTCCAAGCCACGGCCCAACCTGCCATCACGGGAACCGCGGCCTCGGGCAGCACCCTCAGGGTGGAACCGGGCACGTGGTCACAGTCCTCGCCGACCTTCAAGTACCAGTGGCTGCGCAACGGGGCTCCCATCCCCAGCGCCACGAGCTCGAGTTACCGCCTGACCACGGAGGACGCCGGCCAGAACGTGGCAGTCACCGTCCTCGCGTCGAAGATGGGGTTCGTCGACGGCTCGGCCAACGCTGCGGCTGTAGCCGTCGCCAGGCTCAAGTCGACCGCTGCTGGCGCCCTCAAGGCATCCCGCATCAAGGTCGGCAAACGCGCCAAGCTCAGCGTGACGATCACCGTGAGTGGACTCACCACACCCACGGGTGTGGTGCAGGTCCTGGACAAGGGCAAGAAGATCGCTCAGTTCACGATGGCACCGGTCCACAAGGGCAAGAAGACGCTGAAGCTCAAGAAGCTCCCGAAGGGCAAGCACAAGCTCCAGGTGGTCTACCTCGGGAACGGACAGACTTTCGGCTCCAAGTCCAAGAGGATCATCCTCTACGTCGTGAAGTAGCGGTCGGGGGCACGGCGGGAGATAGTCTCCCGCCGTGAACTGGCTCGCCGACCACTGGCTCGACATCCTCGGGTGGGGCGGCAGCGCCCTGCTCGTCTACTCCCTGCTCCAGGCCAGCGTGCTGCGCCTGCGGGTGCTCAACGCGATCGCCTGCGTCCTGCTCATCGTCTTCAACGCGATGCTGTCGGTGTGGCCGATGGTCGGCATGAACACCGTCCTCGTCGCCATCAACGCCTGGTTCATCGTCCAGCTGCTCCGCGAGCGCCACGACGAGTCGGCGTTCGAGGTCCTCGAGGTGGGTCCGGCCGACGAGTACCTGCGCCACACGCTGCGGGTGCACGGCGCCGACATCCTGAGGTTCAACCCCGGTTTCGTCCACGACCCGGCCACGACGGACCACGCCTTCCTCGTGCAGAAGGGCGACGAGACCGTCGGCGTGGTGCTCCTGCGCACGACCGGCGACACCGCGGACGTGCTGCTCGACTACGTGACCCCGCGCTATCGCGACTTCTCCCCCGGCGAGTTCGTCTGGCGCCGCAGCGGCATGCTCACCGAGCACGGCATCCGCCGCGTGGTGACCCGCCCCGGCATGGTCGGCGCCTACTACGACCGCGTCGGCTTCCGTCGCGAGGGCGACTCCTACACGCTCGGGCTCTGAGCCGAACCGGTCAAGGTCGCCCGCACCCAGCGCTCCAGCGTCGCCTCCGCGGCTCCGGAGTCGATGGCCTCGCCCGCCTTGGCGACGCCGGCCGCGAGGGCCGCCTCGACGTCGTCGTCGGGAGAGTCGTAGACCGCCAGCGCAGCACCGGCGTTGAGCACCACCGCGTCGCGCACCGGACCGGTCTCGCCGGCCAGCAGGCGGCGTACGACGTCCGCGTTGTGCGCCGCGTCGCCGCCCCGCAGGTCCTCGGTGGTGGCGCGGGCGATGCCGAGCGAGGCGGGGTCGACCGAGGTCTGCGAGACCTCACCGTCGTGCACGCGCCACAGCGTGGAGGTGGTGGTCGTGGTGAGCTCGTCGAGGCCGTCGTCCCCGCGGAACACCCACGCGTCGACGTTGCGCTCGGCCAGCACGCCAGCCATCACGGGAGCCATCCGCGCGTCGGCGCAGCCGATGGCCTGGGCCTGCGGGCGGGCCGGGTTGGTCAGCGGCCCCAGGATGTTGAAGGTCGTGGCGATGCCGAGCTCGCGACGCGGCACCGCGGCGTGGCGCATCGCGGGGTGGAAGGCAGCCGAGAAGCAGAACGTGATGCCCGCCTCCTCGGCCACCTCGGCCACCCGCGCCGGGGGCAGGTCGAGCCGGATGCCCAGGGCCTCGAGGACGTCGGCGGAGCCGGACTGCGACGACGCGGAGCGGTTGCCGTGCTTGACCACCCGGGCCCCCGCGCCCGCGGCGACGATGGCCGACATGGTGGAGATGTTGACCGACATCGAGCGGTCACCGCCGGTGCCGACGATGTCGAGCAGACGACCCGGCACGGAGATCGGGTTGGCGGCGGCCAGCATCGCGGCCGCGATGCCGGAGACCTCCTCGACCGTCTCGCCCTTGGCGCGCAGCGCGACGACGAGGCCCGCGAGCTGCACGGGGGTCGCGGCGCCGGCGAAGACCTCGTCCATCGCCCATCGAGCCTGCTCGGTCGACAGGTCGCGTCCGGCGACGAGCGTGGAGAGGACGTCGGGCCAGGTGTGGGACATGGGATCAGGCTAGTGGCGTGCCGGCGACTGCCCGCCGCGGTGTCCGCAGCCGGGTCGGGTGGGCGTCAGGAGGTGGCCGGGACCGACGGGCGCAGCAGGCCGATGACGGCCTCGGCGAGCTGGATCGGGTCGATCGGGTGCGGCACGGCGGCCTCGGCGCGCGACCACGTGGCGAGCCACGCGTCCTGGGGGCGCCCAGTGAGCACGACGACCGGCGGGCACTCGTAGATCTCGTCCTTGAGCTGCTTGGCGATGCCCATGCCGCCGGCGGGGACGGCCTCGCCGTCGAGGATCGCGAGCGCGACGTCGCCGGCGTCCATGTTCTGGAGCACGACCGGCTCGGTGGCGACCTCGACGTACTCGAGCTCCGGGAGGTCGGGGTGCGGACGGCGGCCCAGCGCCAGGATGACCTGCTGGCGGGTGTTCACGTCGTCGCTGTAGACCAGGACCTTCAGGGGGCGCTGTGCGTCAGTCACGGGGGCATCGTAACCGGGCTGGCCCACGCTCAGCCTCCGGGAGCGGGCGTACGCCTCTCCTCCCGGTCCAGGCGCCGGTCCTCACGCCTGGCCTCCTGCATGGACGAGCGCACCCACTGCGTGAACAGCACGGCGAAGAACAGCACGCCGATCAGGTCGCCGCTCGCCCACAGGATGCCGCCGGCCAGGTGCTGGTCCTCGAGCACCGGCGGCAGCCACGAGCCCATCGGTCCCTCCCGCAGCGCGAGGTAGTGCTCTCCGCCGATCAGGGTCTCCTGACCCATGATCGTGACGCCGAGGAAGGCGTGGAAGGGCAGCGTCATGAGCGTGAGCAGCACCCGGAACGGGTGGCTCACCCGCCCGGGCACCGGGTCGACGCCCATCAGCGGCCAGAAGAAGAGCGTGCCGACCAGCACGAGGTGGATGTGCATCATCTGGTGCACGAACGACGAGCTCAGGCTGGCGTCGTACCAGGGGCTGAAGTAGAGCGCCCACGGCGAGGCGATGTAGAGCACGAACGCCAGGGGGGCGAAGGCCAGCACCTTGGCGACTCGGGAGTGGATGACCGCGAGCAGCCAGCGGCGCGGCGCCGGGGGGAGCGTGCGCAACGCCAGGGTGACCGGGGCGCCGAGGGCGAGCGCGAGCGGCACCACCATCGACAGCAGCATGTGCTGGACCATGTGCACGCTCAGCAGCGTCGTGTCGTAGCGCCCGAGCCCCGACATGGTCGCGAAGGCGAACGACCCCATCCCCAGACCGACGAAGGACAGCGTCCGGCCCACCGGCCAGCGGTCGCCCCGACGGCGCAGGACGGCGACGCCGAGGGCGTACAGACCGACGGCCCACACGGTCACCACGAAGGGGATCGGGTCGATGCCCCAGTCGGTGAGCACCCGCCCGAGCGTGAATCGCGGGAGCGTCTCGAGGGTGTCCTCCGAGACGAGGGGCAGGGGGAGCAGCACGGTGTGAACTTTATGACGTGAGATCACAGGGGGTCGGGGTGCCCTCCCTTCACCCCAGCAGCCATAATGTTCGCGTGGCGACAGCAACAGCGATTCCGGCATCCCGACTGCACGGGCACCACGACCGACCCAGCATGGTCAGCGTGGGCACCATCATCTGGCTCTCCAGCGAGCTGATGTTCTTCGCCGCGCTGTTCGCGGCCTACTTCACGATCCGCGCGGTGAGCCCCGAGCTGTGGGCCCAGGAGACGGCGCTGCTCAACGTGCCCTTCGCGACCGCCAACACCGCGATCCTCGTGGCGTCGTCGTTCGCGTGCCAGTGGGGCGTCTTCGCCGCCGAGCGCGGCCAGGCCGGACGCACCGGCTCGCTGCTCAACTTCTCCAAGTGGGGCCTGCGCGAGTGGTTCATCCTCACCTACGTCATGGGTGCGATCTTCATCGGCGGCCAGGCGCTGGAGTACGCCGAGCTGGTGCACGAGGGCGTGACCATGAGCAGCTCGGCCTACGGCTCGATGTTCTACCTCACCACCGGGTTCCACGGCCTCCACGTGACGGGCGGTCTCATCGCCTTCCTCTTCGTGCTCGGCCGCACCTATCTCGCCCGCCGCTTCACCCACGAGCAAGCCGTGACCGCGATCGTCGTGTCCTACTACTGGCACTTCGTCGACGTGGTCTGGATCGGCCTGTTCTTCACGATCTACGTCATCAAGTAAGCACCCCCGACAGTCACCACCGTCGCAACCGGCAAGGACTCAAAAGTGCGTTTGCTGAACCGAACCGCTGGTCGCCTCTCCCGGCACCGCCGCGGCCCACTGGCTGGCCTCGCCGTGCTGCTGCTCGGCCTGCTGATCAGCGGGTCGCTCTACACCGCCCTGGCTCCCGCCCAGGCGCAGGACCAGGCCAGCGACGCCGAGAAGGTCGCTGAGGGCAAGGAGCTCTTCCTCGCCAGCTGCGCGTTCTGCCACGGCAAGAACGGCGAGGGCATCCCGACCGTGCGCGACGGCTACCAGATCGGTCCCTCGCTGGTCGGTGTCGGTGCCGCGTCGGTCGACTTCCAGGTCGGCACGGGGCGCATGCCCCTGGCCAGCCCGGGCGCGCAGGCGCCCCGCAAGGAGGCCATCTTCACCGACGAGGAGACCGAGGCCCTCGCGGCGTTCGTCGCCTCGCTGGGCCCCGGCCCGGCCATCCCCGACGAGTCGGACTACTCGATCGAGGGACTGTCGGAGGAGGAGCGCCAGGAGGCCATCTCCCGCGGCGGGCAGATCTTCCTCACCAACTGCACGGCCTGCCACAACTTCAACGGTGCCGGCGGCGCGATGCCGCGCGGCGGCTACGCCCCGAGCCTGCACGGCGTCGAGGGCAAGTACATCTACGAGGCCATGCTGACCGGACCGCAGAACATGCCGAACTTCAGCAACGGCAACCTCTCCCCCGAGGAGAAGCGTGACGTCATCGCCTACCTCGACAGCCTCGAGGAGACCCCCGAGTACGCCGGGTTCACCCTGGGCGGCCTCGGACCGGTGTCCGAGGGCCTGTTCGGGTGGCTGGTCGGCATCGGTGGCCTCGTGGGTGCGGCGGTCTGGATCGCCTCGCACACGACGCGGACGAAGAAGAGCAAGGTGAACGCGTGAGCAACGACGACCACACCCCCGACAGCACGCCGGCGACCTACGAGTCGCACGTGCCGGCCCACCGCGAGGCGGAGCCGATCGCCGACCCCGGCCTGCCGCCGCACCTGTGGCGCCCGACCGACGTCGACCCCAAGGCCGAGAAGCGTGCCGAGCGCCAGATCGCGGCGATGTTCATCGCCGCCATGATCAGCGCCGTCCTGTTCGTCGTCGCCTACTTCTCCTTCTCCGTCGGCGACAACTGGGACACCTTCCTCGGGATGGGTGCCTCGACGGTCTCGCTCGGAGTCACGCTCGGCGTCAGCCTCCTGCTCATCGGCACCGGCATCATCCACCTCGCGCGCAAGCTCATGGCGGACGCCGAGATGGTCGAGATGCGCCACCCGGCCGCCTCCCCGCCGGAGGACCGTGAGGCCACCGTCGCGGCCCTCAACGCCGGGCTCGACGAGGCCGGCATCGGCCGCCGCCCGCTCGTGCGCAACACCATGATCGGCGCCGTCGGCGTCCTGGGCCTGCCCGCCGTCGTGCTGCTGCGCGACCTGGCCCCCGGCGACGCCCTCGACATCGACAAGCTCGCCCACACCCTCTGGAAGCCGGAGATGCGCCTCGTGCGCGACGTCGTCGGGACGCCGATCCTGGCCAGCGAGATCGAGGTCGGCGACCTGATCAACGCCGCCCCCGAGGCGATGTTCCCCTCCGAGGAGAACGGCTACCCCGAGCTCGAGGGCGCGGAGGAGCAGTCGGAGAAGGCCAAGGGCGCCATCATCATCGTCCGGATGGACCCCGACGAGCTGACGCCGGCGACGCAGCCGGACAAGTGGACCGTCGACGGGATCATCTGCTACTCCAAGATCTGCACCCACGTGGGTTGCCCGATCTCCCTCTACGAGCGCACCACGCACCACGTGCTGTGCCCGTGCCATCAGTCGACCTTCGACCTGGCGGACGGCGCCAAGGTCGTCTTCGGTCCGGCTGCCCGCCCCCTTCCCCAGCTGCCGATCAAGGTGGACGAAGAGGGCTACCTGGTCGCCCAGAGCGACTTCACTGAGCCCATCGGGGCCAGCTTTTGGGAGCGTGAGAAGCTGTGAGCATCGACACCAGCAAGGTTGCCTCGAGCAACGGCACCAACGCGGCCACCGCCTCCAAGCCCGGTCCGGCCGGCTCGCTGGCCACGTGGGCGGACGACCGCCTCGGCCTGGCCACGGCGATGAAGAAGAACCTGCGCAAGGTCTTCCCCGACCACTGGTCGTTCATGCTCGGCGAGATCGCGCTGTGGAGCTTCGTCGTGCTGCTCCTCACCGGCGTGTTCCTCACCCTGTGGTTCAACCCGTCGATGGGTCACATCACCTACGAGGGCTCCTACGACCAGCTCCGCGGCGTCGGGATGTCGGAGTCGATGGCCTCGACCCTGCACATCTCCTTCGACGTGCGCGGCGGCCTGCTGATGCGCCAGATGCACCACTGGGCCGCGACGATCTTCGTCGCCTCGATGATGGTCCACCTGCTGCGCGTCGCCTTCACCGGCGCCTACCGCAAGCCCCGCGAGCTCAACTGGGTCATCGGCTGCCTGCTGCTGCTCCTCGGCACCCTCGAGGGCTTCACCGGCTACTCGCTGCCCGACGACCTGCTCTCGGGCACCGGCGTCCGTGCCGCTGACGGCTTCCTGAAGGCCACGCCGGTCGTCGGCACCTACATGTCGTTCCTGCTCTTCGGCGGCGAGTTCCCGGGTGAGTCGATCATCCCGCGCCTCTACATCATCCACGTCCTGCTGATCCCCGGGATCCTGCTGGCCCTGATCGCGGCCCATATGCTGCTGCTCGTCTACCACAAGCACACGCAGTGGCCCGGGCCCGGCCGCACCGAGCAGAACGTCGTCGGCTTCCCGATGCTGCCCGTGTACGCCGCCAAGGCCGGTGGCTTCTTCTTCATGGTCTTCGGCGTCATCGCCATCATGGGCGGCCTGATGTCGATCAACCCGGTGTGGAAGTTCGGCCCGTACGACCCCACGAAGGTCACGGCGGGCTCGCAGCCCGACTGGTACATGGGCTGGCCCGACGGCCTCCTGCGCATCATCCCCACGGGCTGGGAGTCGGTCATCTTCGGCTACACCATCTCGTGGAACGTGATGCTGCCGATCCTGATCGTGCCGCCGCTCATGCTGGTCATCCTGATGCTCCTGCCCTTCATCGAGGGCTGGATCACCGGCGACAAGCGGGACCACCACCTGCTGCAGCGTCCGCGCAACGCGCCCACGCGCACCGCGGTGATGGTGGCCCTGATGACCTTCTACGGTCTCGCCTGGGCCGCCGGCGGCAACGACATCATCGCCATCAAGCTCGACGCGAGCATCAACCAGATCACCTACTTCATGCGAGTCGCGATCTTCCTCGGCCCCGTGCTGGCGTTCTGGATCACGCGTCGCTGGTGCATCTCGCTGCAGCGCCACGACAACGAGAAGCTGCTGCACGGCTACGAGACGGGCATCATCACCCGCTCCCCCGACGGGGCGTACGCCGAGCGGCACCTGCCGATCAGCGAGACGGCCGCCTACACGCTCACCGCGCGTGATCGTGACGAGGTGTTCCACGCCAACGGTGAGACCGACGCCTCCGGTGTGGCCGCACCCAACACGCGCTCGGAGAAGCTGCGGGCCAAGCTCTCGTCGTGGATGTACGTCCACAACGTGCAGAAGCCCACTCGGGCCGAGCTCGAGGCGGCGCACCACCACGCCGAGCACGAGGCGGAGCTCCAGGCAGGTCTCGACCACCCGGTCGACGGTCACCAGTTCGACGACCACCACCTGCGCGACGCCGATGAGGTCCCGCTGCGCGGCGACCACTGAGTCGCTCGTACGACGTAGCGAGACGAAGGCCCGCCGGGGTGATCCCGGCGGGCCTTCGTCATGCGCGCGAGCGGTGAGTGAGATACGTTCCGCGCCGCGAGAATCTGCCTCACGTACCGCTCCCCAGCGTGGCGGCGTACAACACACGCGCGCAAGCGGTGCTCGAGCCACTTCTGTGACGCGTCGCAGGTGGCTGGGGCACCGCTCGCCGGCGCGAGCGGTGCGTGAGACACCTTCTGGATAGCGAGAACCCGCCTCACGCACCGCTCCCCCGCGTGGCGGCGTACGACACGCGCGCAAGCGGTGCTCGAGCCACTTCTGTGACGCACCGCAGGTGGCTGGGACACCGCCTACAGGGCAGCGGTGGGTGAGGCGCCTTCCGAGCCGCGAGAACCCGCCTCACGCACCGCTCCCCCGCCGGCCACCCGACGCCCCGGGGGGTCAGGAGAGGGCGGAGCCGGACTTCCAGTCGGCCGGCGAGAGGTTCCAGTCGCCGTAGCCGTTCTCGAGGGTCATCTGACGCTCGGAGCCGACCACCTCGACGACGTCGCCCCGGCGGGTGCGCTCGTAGAGCCAGGCCGCGTCGGCCAGGCTCATCCCGACGCAGCCGTGCGAGACGTTGGCATTGCCCTGGGAGCCGGTCGACCAGGGCGCGGCGTGGAGGAACTCCCCGGAGTAGGTCACGCGCAGGGCGTACTGCACGTTGGAGAGGTCGTAGAACTCCGGGTCGCTCTCGTCGACCCCGATGGTGGCGGCACTCATCCGCTTGCGACGGAACGTCTCGATGATGACCTTGGTGCCCGAGCGGGTCTCCCAGCCGGCCTTGCCGGCGCTGATCGGCATCGTCCGGGCGAGCTCTCCGTTGATGAAGGTGCGCATGGTGTGGGTGCGCACGTCGACCTTGCTGACGACCGAGTCGCCGATGGTGAAGTCGATGCTGCGCGACTCCTGACCGTAGATGCCGTTGCCCGCCGGGAGGCTGTTGATGTCGAGGTCGACGGACACGTCGGTGCCGGGCTTCCAGTAGGTCGCCGGACGCCAGTGGGCCTCCCGGTCGTTCAGCCAGTACCACGAGCCGCGCTGCGACGGCGTGCTGCTGACCTGCATGTGCTCCTCGAACAGGGCACGGTCGGTCACGGGCAGGTCGAAGGTGACCACGACGGGCATCCCCACGCCGACGGTCTCCCCGTCGAGCGGCGCGACGGCGGCGAAGGTCTGCTCGTCCAGGGTGAGGTCGACGGTGCTGAAGGTCCGGGTGCGCTCGACGCTGCGGCCGTCGGACCGTGTCGCGGACGCGGTGATCGTGTAGTCGGTGCCGGGCTCGAGCAGGGCCGAGGACGTCCACCGTCCGCCGGCGACCGTGCCGTCGACCGCGCCGGCGGCCGAGGTGACGCGTACGTCGTCCAGCGTGCCGCCTGAGGTGCCGACGGTCACCGGCGCGTCGATCGGCACGGCCGTCGGGTCGCCGAAGCTGGTCGTGAGGCGTACGGGGTCCGGGGCGGCCGAGGCGGACGTCGCTGCGGCACCGGGACGGTCCCCACCGGTGGCACCCTCTCCCGTCGAGCAGGCGACCAGCGTGCCGGTCAGGGCGAGAAGCGCCACGGCCGCCGACGTACGCCGTCGGATCGGGTGCGTTCCGGGCAGCGGCGCGAGCGCGCGAGCAGACATCTGACGAATCCCCCAGGTGAAGCGACGGTCGAGCAGGTGGAACAGGAAGAGCCCGTCCAGCCTACGGCGTGGACGGGCTCTTCCGAAGTCAGCGAGCGACGAGGCTCAGTGGGCGTGCTCACCCCGGTAGTACTCGAACACGAAGCCGCAGGCGACGACCGCGCCGACGGTGAAGCCGATGATCACCAACCACCACGCAGCGAATGCCGTGCCGTAGACGATCACGCCGAGCGCGAGGGCGCACCACAGGGGCCACCAGGAGTAGGGCGGGAAGAAGCCCAGCTCACCGGCACCCTCCGCGATCTCGCCCTCCTTGCGGTCCTCGGGACGCGGGTCCATGCGCGCGGCGTGGAAGCCGAGGTAGAGGGTGACCATGCCGAAGAGCAGCGCGGTCATGACCAGGGCGGACGTGCCGGTCCAGTCCTCGGAGAGGAACCAGTACGCCGGCGCGACGACCGCCACGAACAGTGCGGTGATCCCGAAGATCCAAGCCTCAGCCTTCATCGACCGTCCTCCTCGTTGTCCTCGACGCGGTTGCGGAGCATCTCCTCGCGTCCCTGCACGTCAGGTGCGTCAGCGACGTCGCCGTTGCGCTCTGCCTCGTTGTCGCCCAGCTCCATCAGCGCGACCTCGGGGTGGTGCAGGTCGAACGCCGGGGACTCCGAGCGGATCCGCGGCAGGCTGACGAAGTTGTGGCGCGGCGGCGGGCAGCTGGTGGCCCACTCGAGCGAGCGGCCCCAGCCCCACGGGTCGTCGACCTCGATCTTCGGGCCCTTGGCGGACACGTAGACGTTGTAGAGGAACGGGAGCGTGGAGGCGCCCAGCAGGAAGGCACCCACCGTGGAGATCTGGTTCAGCGTGGTGAAGCCGTCCTCGGGCAGGTAGTCGGCGTAGCGACGGGGCATGCCCTCGACACCGAGCCAGTGCTGCACCAGGAAGGTGAGGTGGAAGCCGATGAACAGGATCCAGAAGTGGAGCTTGCCGAGACGCTCGTCGAGCATCTTGCCGGTCATCTTCGGCCACCAGAAGTAGAAGCCGGCGAACATCGCGAACACCACGGTGCCGAACACCACGTAGTGGAAGTGCGCCACCACGAAGTAGGAGTCGGAGACGTGGAAGTCCAGCGGCGGGCTGGCCAGGATCACGCCGGTGAGACCACCGAAGAGGAAGGTCGTCAGGAAGCCGACCGACCAGAGCATCGGGGTGTCGAACGACAGGGATCCGCCCCACATCGTGCCGATCCAGTTGAAGAACTTCACGCCTGTCGGCACGGCGATGAGGAACGTCATGCCGGAGAAGAACGGCAGGTCGACCGCACCGGTGACGTACATGTGGTGGGCCCACACGGCCACCGACAGCATCGCGATGCCGAGGGTCGCGGCCACCAGGCCGACGTAGCCGAAGATCGGCTTGCGGCTGAAGACCGGGAGGATCTCGGAGATGATGCCGAAGAACGGCAGGGCGATGATGTAGACCTCTGGGTGGCCGAAGAACCAGAACAGGTGCTGCCACAGGATCGGTCCGCCGTGCGACGGGTCGAAGACGTGGGCACCGAGGATCCGGTCGGCCTCCAGCGACAGCAGCGCGCCGGCGAGGATCGGGAAGACCAGGATCACCAGCATGGAGGTGATCAGCGTGTTCCACACGAAGATCGGCATCCGGAACATCGTCATGCCGGGCGCGCGCATGCAGATGATGGTGGTGATGAAGTTGACGCCACCGAGGATGGAGCCGAGGCCGGCCATCCAGAGGCCCATGATCCAGAGGTCACCACCGACGCCGGGGCTGCGGACGGCGTCCGAGAGCGGCGTGTAGGCGAACCAGCCGAAGTCGGCGGCACCCTGCGGCGTGAGGAAGCCCGAGGCGGCGATGAGGCCACCGAACAGGAACAGCCAGTAGCTGAACATGTTCAGGCGCGGGAACGCCACGTCGGGGGCGCCGATCTGCAGCGGCATGATCACGTTGGCGAAGCCGAAGAACAGCGGCGTCGCGAAGAGCAGCAGCATGATCGTGCCGTGCATCGTGAAGAGCTGGTTGTAGAGCTGGTCGTTGACGATCTGCGAGCCGGGGTAGGCCAGCTCGGACCGGATCAGCATGGCCATGACGCCGGCGATCAGGAACCACGCGAACGACGTGATCAGGTACATCTTGCCGATCAGCTTGTGATCGGTGGTCGTCAGCAGGCGTACGGCCTGCTCGCCGAGGGGCTTGCGCTCCGGCGGCGGCGCCGCGGCGTGCGGTGCGGAAGTGGTTGCGGCGCTCACTCGTTGCTTCCTTCCGAGTCGTCCTCGAGGCCGACCTGGTCCCGGACGTAGCTGCCACCGAGCAGCGGGGAGTCGGCGGTGTTGCCGGCTTCGGCGAGCTCGGCGAGGTAGGCGTCGTACTCGGCCTGGCTCACGACCTCGACGTTGAAGAGCATCCGCGAGTGCGAGACGCCGCAGAGCTCGTAGCACTTGCCGGCGTAGGTGCCCTCGACGGTCGGGGTGACCTGGAGCTTGTTCACGCGGCCGGGGATCACGTCCATCTTCACGAGGAAGGACGGCACGCCGAAGTCGTGGATGACGTCGGGCGAGTGCAGGTTGAACTGGACCGTCCGGTCGACCGGCAGGTAGAGCGTGGGGATGACGCGGCCGGTGCCGGAGAAGTAGACGTAGTCGTCGTAGGCGAAGTCGGGCTCGCCGTTCTCGTCCTCACCCGCGGTCGCGGTCGGGTCCTGCTCGCCGACGCCGTAGTTGAAGGTCCACGACCACTGCTGGCCCATGACCTCCACGGTCAGGTCGGGCTCGGGCTCGATCTTGATGACCTCGTCCTGCACGCGGACGGTGTGGAAGAAGAACACCACGCACATCAGCACGGGCGCGATCGTGTAGAAGACCTCGAGAGGCAGGTTGTAGCGCGTCTGGCGCGGCACCTCGTCGTCGCTGCGGCGGCGGAACTTCACCACGGCGTAGAAGATCAGGCCCCAGACGATGACGCCGGTCACCATGGCGGCGACCCAGGCCCACTTCCAGAGCTCGTAGGTGTAGGGACCCTGGGCCGTGGCCCGGTCGGGCATGGCGAGGTTCTTGATCTGGTGCGTGTCGGCCTCCGAGCATCCGGCCAGCACCAGCATCGTCACGCCCAGCAGCGCGATCTTCAGGCTGCGCCGCATAGGCGCGCCCGAAAGCTTGGGGACTTGCAGACCCACTGACGAGCCTCTCTCTCGGTCCTTTTTCGACGTACGAAGAGTATCCCCAACCGCCCCCAACGTCCCGGGCAGGGTCGGGTGTCGGTCGATCTGCCCGATCGCCGCGCGTGGCCGACCGGCCCCGTGGCATAGGTTGCCCCTGTGACCGGGGCTGTGACGGGCGAGGGATACCTCGACAGCGCGTCCGCCTCCCCGCTCCACCCGGCCGCTCGCGAGGTGCTCCTCGCCGCCCTCGACCAGGGGTACGCCGACCCCCGCCGGCTGCACCGGGCCGGGCGCACGGCACGCCTCCTGCTCGACAACGCGCGCGAGGCCACCGCGGAGGCTCTCGGCGTACGGCCCGACGAGGTGACCTTCACCCCCACCGGCACCCACGCGGTGCACCTGGGGCTGTTGGGGCTGGTGCGCGGCTCGCGCCGCGGCGATGTCGTGGTGCACCCGTCCGTCGAGCACTCCGCGGTGCGCCACGCCGTCGCGTGGGGCGCCCGGTCCGCCGAGGTGGGCGTCACGCGTGACGGCCGGGTCCGCGTCGGCGACCTCGTCGACGCGGCTGCCGCACCGGAGGTCGGCGCGGTCGCCCTCCAGACCGCCAACCACGAGGTCGGGACCGTGCAGCCGGTCGACGGGCTCCAGCTGCCGGACGACGTCCCGCTCTTCACCGACGCCTGCTCGTCGATGGGCCGGCTGCCGCTCCCGGACGGCTGGGCCGCGGCCGCCGGGTCGGCGCACACGTGGGGCGGCCCCGCGGGCGTCGGCGTCCTGCTGGTGCGCAAGCGCGCCCACTGGCGCAACCCGTTCCCGGGGGACGACCGGGTCGACGAGCGCTCGACGGGGTTCGAGAACGTCCCCGCCGTGCTCGCCGCCGCTGCAGCCCTCCAGGCGGTCGTGGCCGAGCGCGACGAGGTCAACGCCCGCCAGCACGCGCTCGTCGACGTCGTACGCCGTCGCGTCGCCGCGGAGGTGCCGGACGTCGAGGTCGTCGGCGACCCCGACCGGCGACTCCCCCACCTGCTGACCTTCTCCTGCCTCTACGTCGACGGCGAGGCGCTCGTGACCGAGCTGGACCGGCTCGGCTTCGGCATCGCGAGCGGATCCGCCTGCACCGCGTCCACCCTCACCCCCAGCCACGTGCTCGAGGCGATGGGGGTGCTCACGCACGGCAACGTGCGGCTCTCGCTCGGGCGCACCACGACCCGCGCCGAGGTCGACGCCTTCTGCGACGCGCTCCCGGGCGTGGTGGCCGAGATCCGTGCGCGCGTGGGGCTCTGAGATGACCCACGCCGTCGACCTCGAGCTCGACTGCCGCGAGATGCCGTGCCCGATGCCGGTGATCGAGCTCGCCCGCCACCTCGGCGACGTCGCGGTCGGCGGGCTGCTGGCCGTCGTGGCGCGGGACCCGGCGGCGGCCGTCGACGTGCCGGCGTGGTGCCGGATGAAGCAGCAGGACTACGTCGGTGCGGACACCGCCGACGACGGCGTCCCTCGCTACGTCGTACGCCGTCTCAGCTGACGGGCGACGCCCTCAGGGACGGATCGTCTCGAGGTGCGGCTCGAAGTCGGCGACGGCCTCGTCGCCGTAGGTCGCCGCGCAGCGGGCCAGGAAGGCGCTGCGGGAGATCTCGTACTCCTGGGTGCCGACCTGCTCGACGACGTAGACGGCGAGCAGGCAACCGAGCTGCGCGGCACGCTCGTGGCCCAGGCCCCAGCTGAGGGCGGCCAGGAAGCCTGCGCGGAAGGCGTCACCGACGCCGGTGGGCTCGACCTTCTCGATCTCGGGGACGGCCGGGACGACGACGGACTCCTCACCCTGGCGGTCGATCCGCACGCCTGCGGGGCCGAGGGTCACCACCCACGTGCCGACGCGCGAGAGGACCTCCTCGGCGCTCCAGCCGGTCTTCTGCGTGATGAGGCTGGCCTCGTACTCGTTGGAGAAGAGGATCTCGGCGCCGTCGATCAGCGGCCGGATCAGGTCGCCGTCGCCGAAGGCGAGCTGCTGGGAGGGATCGGCGAGGAAGCGGTAGCCGCGCTGGCGGCACTCCTCGGTGTGCCGCAGCATGCCCTGCGGGTCGTCGGGCCCGATGATGACGTAGTCGGGCTCGCCGACGCGGTCGACGATGGGCTTCAGCTCGATCTCGCGCGACTCGCTCATGGCACCGGCGTAGAAGCTGGCGATCTGCGCGTGCGCGCTGTCGTTGGTGCACACGAAGCGCGCGGTGTGCCGCGTCTCGGAGACGTGCACGGAGTCGCAGTCGACGTTGTGGCGCTGGAGCCAGGCGCGGTAGTCGGCGAAGTCCTCGCCGACCGCCCCGACCAGCACCGGGCGCAGGCCCAGGTTGCCGAGCCCGAAGCAGATGTTCGCCGCGCAACCTCCCCGGCGCACCTCCAGGTCCTCGACGAGGAAGGACACCGACAGCTTGTCGAGCTGGTCGACGACCAGGCTGTCGGAGAACCTGCCCGGGAAGGACATCAGGTGGTCGGTCGCGATGGATCCGGCAACGAGGAGGGACACGACGCGAAAGACTACCTTCCGGTACACCTCGGGATACCACGCAGTAGCCAATAGCGTCGTGGCCATGACGACGTCACCACACCCCGCGCACCTGGTCCACGCCGAGCTGGGGACCCCCGACGAGATGGCCGCCGACTGCCGGGCGGTCGGTCGCCACCTGCGCCTGGAGCGTGCCGCACGGGCGGCCGTCGCCGCGCCGCCCAGCATCCGCTACGAGGACTACCCCGCCGAGGTCGGCAAGCGCGAGATCCGGGTCTCCGACGCTGCCGCGCGCATCGCGAACGCACTGCACCTGCACCTGGACTGACCGGTCAGGAACGACGAAGGGCCCCAGCCGATCGGCTGGGGCCCTTCGTCATGCGTCAGATCAGTGGAACGAGTCACCGCACGCGCACGAACCGGTCGCGTTGGGGTTGTCGATCGTGAAGCCCTGCTTCTCGATGGTGTCGACGAAGTCGATCTCGGCACCGTTGAGGTAGGGGACGCTCATCCGGTCGACGACGACGGTCACGCCGTCGAAGTCGGTGGTGACGTCGCCGTCGAGCGTGCGCTCGTCGAAGAAGAGCTGGTAGCGCAGTCCGGAGCAGCCACCGGGCTGGACGGAGATGCGCAGGGCCAGGTCGTCGCGACCCTCCTGCTCGAGGAGGCTCTTGATCTTGCCGGCAGCGACGTCGGACAGGTTGATCTGGTCGGTGCGGCGCTCAGTGGTCTCGACCTGCTCGGTCATCTCATCACTCCAGAAAGTATCGGGGTCTCGCTGGGTGCAATGGTCGCACACCCGGGGATATTCCCCGACCCCACGAGGCGGCCGCGCCTCAGCGCGACCAGGTCCGGGCCACGCGCTGCGCGAGGTCGGCCAGCGCCTCCGCCGGGGCGGCGTACGCCCGCTCCTCCCCCACCAGCTCCACCAGGGAGTACGCCGACTCGATCCCGAGCGCGCGCATCTCCCGCGAGCCGACCAGCACCTGACCGGCCAGCGCGATGCAGGGCCGCAGTGCCTCCGAGGCCACCCCGGCCACGCCGTAGGGCACCTTGCCGGCGCGACTGGAGAAGTCGAAGGCCCCTTCGCCGGTCACGACGAGGTCGCAGCGTCCGGCCCGCTCGGCGAGCGAGACCGCCGCGGTCACCAGGTCGATGCCCGGCTCGCAGGAGGCGCCGAGCACGAGGAGGGCGTAGCCGATGCCGCCGGCGGCACCGGCGCCCTTGTCGAGGGACGTACGCCGGTCCGTGGCGGTCGCGAAGGCCTCGAGCCAGCCGTCGACCTCGGCGATGCGCTCCTCGGCGATGCCCTTCTGCGGCCCGAAGGTCTTGGTGGCCCCGAAGAGCCCGGTGAGCGGGATGTCGACGTCGCTGGCGGCGACGAGGGTGACGCCGATGAGGCGTTCGCGGGCCGCGGACAGGTCGACGTGGCCCACGCCCGCCAGTCCCGCCGGCCCGGCGTCGAGCGCCACGTCCGCCGTCGCCCCGAGCGCGGCCAGCAGCCCGGCCCCGCCGTCGTTGGTGCCGGTGCCGCCGAGCCCGACCACGACGGTCCGGGCGCCGGCGTCCACCGCGGCCACCAGCAGCTCACCCACCCCGCGGCTGGTCGCCGCCTCGGGGTCGCCGTCGGCGAGGTGCAGGCCGGCGGCCTGCGCGCTCTCGACGTACGCCGTGTCGCCGGCCCGGAGCACCACGGCCGGCACGGACGCGCCGTGCGGACCGCTGACCGTGACCGCCGACAGCTCCCCGCCGAGGGCGGCGTGGAGCACGTCGACGAAGCCCGGCCCCCCGTCCGCCATCGGTGCGAGGTCGAGCTCGTCACCCGGGGCGTGGCGGCGCCAGCCCTCGGCGATGGCGTCCGCGGCCTGCACCGCGGTGAGGGTGCCGGCGAACTTGTCCGGGGCGATGAGCACGCGCATGGCGCCATCCTCGCAGTGGAGCCGTCCGGCATGCTGGCCGCATGAGCCTTGACCCGATCGTCGCCGAAGTGACCGTGCCGGTGACCCCCACCGAGGCCTTCGTCGGCTTCACCGCCCAGATGGGCGAGTGGTGGGACCCGGCGGTGACCCCCGAGCCGGCCACCTACAGCGGCATCGCGATCGACCCCAACGGTCCGGTCGAGATGGTCCACGGCGACGAGCACTTCACGTGGGGCCGGGTCATGGAGTGGGACCCGATCGGCCGCTACACCCAGGAGTTCTGGCTCGGTCATCCCGAGGACGAGGCGACCGTCCTCGACGTCCGCTTCACCGAGGCGGAGGCCGGCGGCACCCTCGTGCGGCTGGTGCACAGCGGCTGGCTGCCCGGCACCGAGGACCTCCGCGCCGGCTACACCAACTGGCAGCGCCTCCTCGACCGCTACGCCGCGCACGTGTCGTGAGCGGCGCGCTCGTCCGGCCGATGCGCGAGGACGACCTCGCAGCGTTCGGCGAGATCACCGCGACCAGCTACCACCAGGTCGACGTCCGGTCCTACCCGCGCTCGTGGCCCGACCCCGTACGCCGTCCCCCGGGACGGACGGGCGCCTGGATCGACCGCACCCGGGCGGCCCTCGTGACCGATCCGGGCGGCTGCTGGGTGGCCGAGGTCGACGGCGAGGTGGTGGGCGGAGCCGTCTCACGGGTGCGCGAGCTGATGTGGATCCTCGCCTCCTTCGCGGTCCACCCCGACCAGCAGGGCCAGGGCGTCGGTGCCCAGCTGATGGCCGCGGCGCTCCACCACGGACGCGGGTGCCTGCGCGGCCTGTTCGCCGCCAGCGCCGACCCCGGTGCCGTACGCCGCTACCGGCTGGCCGGCTTCGACCTCCACCCGCAGATGCTCCTGCGCGGAACCGTGGACCGGAGCGCGATCCCCGTGGTGGACCGGGTGCGCGAGGGCACTGCGGCCGACATCGACCTGCTGGACTCCGTCGACCGGCAGACCCGCGGCGCCGCGCACCTGTCGGACCACGAGCTGCTGCTCGCCCAGTTCCGCCTGGTCGTCACCGACCACTCCACGGGATCGGGCTACGCCTACGTCGACGACGACGGGGCGCCGACCCTGCTCGCGGCCACGAATCGTCGTACGGCGTCGGGGCTGATGTGGGAGGCGCTCGCCTCGACCCGGCCGGACGCCGAGGTGTCGGTGCAGCACATCACCGCAGCGAACCAGTGGGCCCTCGACGTGGGGCTCGCGGCGCGCTTGGCGATCCACCAGAACGGCTACCTGTGCGTGCGGCGGATGAAGCCTCCGGCCCCCTACCTCCACCACGGCAGCCTGCTCTGAGGCCGACGGCGAGCCTCCTACAGCTGCGAGCCCGGCTCGAGGCGCGCCCCCGGGGCGACCTCGCCCGCGACGCCTGAGTCGCGCCCGACCAGGACCACGTCCGCGTCGCGGGCCAACCGCGCCGACGGCTCGGCACCGACCCGGGCGCGCGCCGCCACCTCGCAGCGCTCGTCCAGCACAGACGTACGCACCACGGCGCCGGCGCGGACCACACAGTCCTCCATGAGCACGCTGTCGTGCACCTCGGCACCCCTCTCGACCACCACGCCGGGGCCGAGCACGCTGCCGGTCACGAGCCCGCTGACGTCCGCGCCGGGAGAGAGCAGCGAGTCACGGCACTCCCCCGCGGCGCGCAGGCGCACCGCCGGCCGGTCCGGCCAGTGGGAGATGACGGGGCGACCCGGGTGGTCGAACACGTCGACCCGTCCCTGCAGCAGGTCGCGGTGGGACTGGAGGTAGAGGCCGGGCTGCCCGACGTCGCGCCAGTAGCCGGTGAGGGGCACGGCGGCGACCCTGCCGCCCTCGACGAGGCGCGGCAGCAGGTGCTCACCGAAGTCGCCGATCCCGCTGTCGCCGTCGTCCTCCTGCTCCGGCGCCAGCTCGCGGCGCAGGTCCTGGAGCGTGTCGAGCAGCACCTCGGTGTCGTAGACGAAGATCTCGCTCGCCACCGTGCCGGCCGAGGGTCGTGACGGCTTGTGCTCCACACCGGTCACGGTGCCGTCGCGCCCGGTGAGCACGACGACGTTGTCGGAGGCGTCCTTCTTGGTCACCTCGCTGGTGAGCACGGTCGCCACGCGCCCCGAGGCGACGTGCTCGTCGATCACCGGCGCGAGGTCCATGTTGAAGACGTGGTCGGCGCTGCACACGACGAGCGCGCGGGCACCGCACGCGGCGATGTCGGCGGACATCCGCAGGAGCAGGTCGCCGTTGCCGAAGGCGAAGCCGCTCTCGGTCGCGGGGCCGGTGCCGGTCTGCGGGATGATCCGACGGAAGCCGCCCCGGTTGCGGTCCAGCGACCACGGCCGGCCGCCGGAGAGGTAGTCGTCGATCGAGGTGACCTGGTACTCCAGCGACACCCAGACGTCGGCGAGGTCGGCGTGCACCATGGCGGACATCGCGAAGTCGATGAGCCGGTGGACGCCGCCGTACGGCAGGGCGGGCTTGGCGCGCTCCCGGGTCAGCACGTCCATGCGGGAGCCCTGCCCGCCCGCCTGGACCAGGGCCAGCACCTCACCGCGTCGTGGCATGCAGCGAAGCATGGCACGCGGACCGGTGCCGGACGTCCCTCCCTCCGGGTAGGACGTGGGGCTGTCCCCGACGCGCCCTAGGATCGACCCATGAGCCTCGTCGACCTGCCGCTCCTCCCCCTCGGCAAGGGCCGTGACCTCGACGCCGAGCGCGGCGTGGAGTGTCCTGGTGACCTCCCGGCAGCCTCCGACCCCGGTCTCGTGGAGCGCGCCCGCGCCGCCAAGGCCGCGCTCGGCGAGCGCGTGTTCGTCCTCGGCCACCACTACCAGCGCGACGAGGTCATCCAGTTCGCCGACGTCACCGGTGACTCCTTCAAGCTCGCCCGCGACGCCGCAGCACGGCCCGCGGCCGAGTTCATCGTCTTCTGCGGCGTGCACTTCATGGCCGAGTCGGCCGACATCCTGACGTCGCCGGCGCAGCAGGTCGTGCTGCCCGACCTCGCGGCCGGGTGCTCGATGGCCGACATGGCCCGCCTGCGCCAGGTGGAGGACGCCTGGGACGCGATGGCCGACGCCGGCATCCAGGACGTCGTCGTCCCGGTGACCTACATGAACTCCAGCGCCGACATCAAGGCCTTCTGCGGCCGCAACGGGGGCGTGGTCTGCACGTCGTCCAACGCCGACGTCGCGCTCGACTGGGCGTTCGCCCAGAAGGGCGACGGCGACGCCAAGGTGCTGTTCCTGCCCGACCAGCACCTCGGGCGCAACACCGCCGTCCTCCAGATGGGCATCGCGCTCGACGAGTGCGTGGTGTGGGACCCGCTGCAGCCGGGTGGGGGCCTGAGCGCCGAGGAGCTCCGCAACGCCCGGATGATCCTCTGGAAGGGCCACTGCTCGGTGCACGGCCGCTTCTCCGAGGACGTCGTCGACGAGCTGCGCGCCCAGCACCCCGGGATCAACATCCTCGTCCACCCCGAGTGCCAGCACGAGGTCGTCCTCAAGGCCGACCTCGTCGGGTCGACCGAGTTCATCATCAAGACCATCGAGGCCGCCGAGCCCGGCACCGTGTGGGCGATCGGCACCGAGCTCAACCTGGTCAAGCGCCTGGCCGACGCCCACCCCGACAAGACGATCGTCTTCCTCGACCGCAACGTCTGCTACTGCTCGACGATGAACCGCATCGACCTGCCGCACCTGGTCTGGGCCCTGGAGAACCTCGTCGCCGGCACGGTCGTCAACCAGATCAGCGTCGACCCGGAGACCGAGGCCGACGCGCTCGTGGCGCTGCAGCGGATGCTCGACCTCCCGGGCAAGTCGCACCGCGACTGAGCCGCCGCCGTCGATGGCCCTGCCGAGGATCAGCGACGCCGAGCGTCGTCGCCGGATCGCCGTACGCCACGCCGTGGCGCCCGCGCACCGTCTCGGCAGCGTCGAGGCCGTGACCCGGGCGATGACCGTGCTGCACGCGACCGAGGCCGCGACGGTGCACCTTGCCGTCGCCGCCCGGTCCGAGGGACTCGACGTCGACGACGTCGACCACGCGCTCTACGACGAGCGCAGCATCGTCAAGCAGCTGGCCATGCGCCGCACGCTCTTCGTCTTCCCCCGCGACCTCCTGCCCGCGGCGTGGGGCAGCGCGTCGGCGCGCGTCGCGGCGGCGGAGCGCAAGCGGGTCGCCAAGATGGTGGAGGGGGCCGGGCTCGCCGACGACGGTGCCGCCTGGCTCGACGCGGCCCGCGCCGCCACCCTGGCCCGGCTCGCCGACGGCCCGGCGAGCGCAGCCGAGCTCCGCGCGCAGGTTCCCGAGCTGGCGGGCTCCGTCGGCGGTGACACCGACAAGCCCTACGACCGGCCCGTGCCCGTCGCCCCCTGGGTGCTGACCCACCTCGGCCTGACCGGCGCCGCGTTCCGCGGGCGCAACGCCGGCCACTGGCGGGTCAACAAACCGACCTGGGCCACGGCCGAGGAGTGGCTCGGCGCGGTCGAGCAGCCGTGGAACGAGGCCGCCGGCTACGCCGAGCTGGTCCGCCGCTGGCTGGCCACCTTCGGCCCCGGCACCGCCGCCGACGTCCAGTGGTGGCTCGGCTCGACGAAGACCGCCGTGACCCGGGCCCTCGCCGACCTCGGTGCCGTGGAGGTCGCCCTCGACGACGCGACGACGGGCTGGGTGCTGGCCGACGACACTGCCGACACCCCGCCCGTGGAGCCGTGGGCGGCGCTGCTGCCGACGCTCGACCCGACCGTGATGGGCTGGAAGGCGCGCGACTTCTACCTCGACCCCGTCCACGTGCCGCGTCTCTTCGACACCAACGGCAACGCCGGCACCACCGCGTGGTGGGACGGCCGGGTCGTGGGCTGCTGGGTCCAGGACGACGCCGGAGCCGTACGTCTCTCGCTGCTCGAGGACGTCGCACCCGCGGGCCGTGCCGCGCTCGAGCAGGAGGCCGACCGGTTGACCCGGTGGCTCGACGGCACCGTGGTGGGCACCGTCTACTCCTCCCCCCAGATGAAGCAGGCCCGGCTCTCCCCGACGGCCTAGGCGGCGTCGTCCGGCGCGGGCAGCTCGAACCAGAAGACCGACCCGCCCCCGGAGCGGTCCTCGACCCCCATGGCCCCGCCGTGCGCCTCGACGATGCGGCGGCAGGTGGCCAGCCCGATCCCCGATCCGTCGACGGTCTTGTCGAGGCGGGCGAGCGGCGCGAAGACGCGCTCGTGCTGGTCGGCGGGGATCCCGCGTCCGCGGTCGCGCACCTCGATGCGGTGGTGCTTGTCGAGCGCGACCGAGTGCACCTCGATGTCCGGTGCCGCCCCGGCAGGGCTGAACTTCGCCGCGTTGTCCACGAGGTTCATCAGCACCGACCGCAGCTGCGGGCGGTCGCCGCGGACCGACGGGAGCGGACCCACGTCGACGTGCGCACGGTCGACCCGGCCGGCGAGGTCGTCGAGCGCCGCGTCGAGCTCAACGTCCAGGTCCACGAGGTCGTCCCCGGGGGCGGCACCCTGCGCGGCGAAGTCCAGCAGGCCGCCGATCATCTCGGTCATCCGCTCCACGCCCCGGCGGGCGCGGGCGACGGTGTCCACCTGGTAGGGGTCGCTCACCTCGAGCTCCAGGCTCTCCAGGGACAGCGAGATCGAGGTGAGCGGGTTCTTCAGGTCGTGGCTGACCTGGCCTGCGAAGTGCGCGAGGCGCTCGTTGGAGGTGGCCAGGCGAGCGTTGACCTCCCGCAGGCGTCGCGAGGCGAGCTCGAGCTCCAGCACGTCGACGACGCGGTCGGCGAGCTGGGCGAGGCCCCGAGCCGCCTCCTCGTCGACCGCGTGCGTCGCGCTGTCGAAGACGCAGAGGGTGCCGATGACGACGCCGGAGGGCGTGGTCAGCGGGTGGGAGCCGTAGAACTTCACGTCGCCCGTCTCGCCCGTGGTCCAGGGACTGTGCGCGAAGCGGGCGTCGCGCGCCGCGTCCTCGACCATGACCGACTGACCTGACTCCACCACCACGCGGCACAGCGCGTCCTCGCGCGCGGAGTCCCGGCCCTCGAACCCGGTCGTGGCGACCTGGTGCTGGGTGTCGGCGGTGAAGAGGTTCACGGCCGCGAAGGGCACGCCGGCCACCCGGGCCGCCAGCTCCACCAGCGCGTCGAGCTCGCGGCGCGGCGGGTGGTCGAGGGCGTCGTACGCCGCCAGCACCCGCTCGCGACGCGCGTCACTGTCACGGAGTGTCGTCACAGGCCGGGCGCCTTCCACACGGCGAGCCAGCGCTGCAGGTCCGGCTCCATCGGCAGCTCCGCGGCGAGGAGGTCGCGCACGGACAGCTCCAGCAGGGTGTCGCGCGACTGCGGTCCGCTCGGGGAGAACGGGTAGAAGGTGCCCTGCTTGTAGAGGTAGGTGAGCCCGAAGCGCTGGCCGGAGGCGTTGGCGAACGGCACCATCGAGCAGAGCAGGCCGCTGTCGAAGCCGTTGAGCTCCAGGGTGGTGTTGACGGCGTGGAGGTCGGTGCAGAGGCCCGACATGTCGCCCGGGTCGCCCGTCACCACGAGCCAGGTGAAGCCGTAGTCGTCCTGGCTCACGCTCACCTGTGGCGCCTCCGCGTCGTCGCGCAGCAGCGCGACCACGTCCTGCTGGGTCTGGGCGAACGCGGCCCCTGCGGCCGAGCGGTAGCAGACCGACCCGGTGCCCGTCGGCTCGAAGCCGAGCGCGGTCTGGAGCGTGATCGCTGCGCTCGGCACGAGGAACAGCGCGTCGAGGTTGTTGCGCTTCGGCTGCGTCCTGGCCCGCATCGCCTCCCAGAGACCCATCGGCCCTCAGCCCGCCGGCCGGCTGAGCTCGGCCTGGATCCGCGCGAGCTGGGAGAGCCGGCGCTCCAGCGGCGGGTGGGTCGCCATCAGGCCGCTGAGGCCTCCGCTCAGGGCCGGGACGATGCACAGGGCGCTGGCCGCGTTGGCGGCTCGCAGGTCACGGGTGGGGATGGCGGCGGCCTCGCCGCTGATCTTCTGCAGGGCGGTGGCCAGGGCGGCCGGCTTGAGCGTCAGGTAGGCGCCGGCACGGTCGGCGCTCAGCTCGCGGTAGCGCGAGAGGAGCCGCAGCGACAGGAAGCTGACGGCGTACACCACGAGGGCGACCACGACAGCGATCAGCACGGCCGGCAGCGCGCTGTTGTTGTTGTTGCGCGAGCGGCCCATGCCGCCGAACTGGGCGAAGCGCATCAGCAGGCCGGCCGCGATGCCGGCCGATGACGCCACGGTCATCACGAGCACGTCGCGGTGCGCGACGTGGCTCAGCTCATGTGCCAGGACCGCCTCGAGCTCCTCGGAGTCCAGGGTCTGGAGGATCCCGGTCGTGACGCACACGACCGACCGGTCGGGCGAGCGGCCCGTGGCGAACGCGTTCGGCACGGCCATGTCCGCCACGCCCACGCGGGGCTTGGGCATGTCGGCGAGGGCGCAGAGCCGGTCGATCATCCCGTGCAGCTCCGGCGCCTCCTCCGGCGACACCTCGCGGGCCCGCATGGCTCGCATCGCGACCTTGTCCGAGCTCCACCACTGCCAGAACGCCATGCCCACGGCAATGAGCGCGACCGCGACCGCTCCGCCCGGACTGCGGACGAAGGCGATGACGGCGACGACGAGACCGACGTAGAGCGCACCGAGCAGGAAGAGGGTGAGGGTCATCCGGACGGTGAGCCCGGTGTCCTTGATGAAGCGCGAGGAGGCCATCGAGGACCGGTCAGCCGGGGATCAGGCCGTCGTCACCCAGGAGCTCGCGGACCTCGTCGATGGTGGCGTCCGGTGGCGGCAGGATGAGGTCGGACTCGTCGAGGGAGTCCAGCTCGTGGTGCGTGCCACTGGACCGGACCGCGGACAGGAGTCCCTGGAGCGCGGTGCGGAACATCGCCTCGTCGCCGGACTCGATGGCCTGCTCGATCTGGCTGTCGAGGCCGTTGAGGGCGTCGAGGGCGTGGTCGTCGAGGTCGTACTGACCCTCGCCGAGGATGCGGACGATCATGCCCGACCGCCCTCCGTCGACTCGCCGTCGGCCTTTACGGCCTCGGCCGCGAGGATGTCGCCGCCCCCGTCGGAGGCCTCGATCGCCTGCGGCTGGGCGTTGCCCGCCTTGAGCCGGGCCAGCTCGGACTCGACGTCGGAGCCGGAGCTCAGGGCGTCGAGCTCGCGGGTGATGTCGTCGCCGGCGTTGAGCTGCGAGGCGTCGTCGAGGGCGCCGGAGGCGATCAGCTCGTCGATCGCCTGACCGCGCGCCTGCATCTGCGCCGTCTTGTCCTCGGCGCGCTGGATCGCCAGGCCCACGTCGCCCATCTCCTCGCCGATGCCCGACATCGCCTCGCCGATGCGAGTCTGCGCCTCGGCGGCGGTGTAGGTGGCCTTGATGGTCTCCTTGCGGGTGCGGAAAGCCTCGACCTTGGCCTGCAGCCGCTGCTGGGCCAGGACGAGCTTCTCCTCCTCGCCCTGGAGCGTGGCCTGCTGCTCCTTGAGCGCGGTGATCTGCGACGCCAGGCCCGACTTGCGGGTCAGCGCCTCGCGTGCGAGGTCCTCGCGACCGGCGCCGATGGCCTTCTCGGCCTGGCCCTGGAGCTTGGCGGCCTGCTGCTCGAGCTGGTTGACCTGCAGCTCGACGCGCTTGCGGCTGGTGGCGACGTCTGCGACGCCTCGCCGGACCTTGGAGAGCAGCTCGAGCTGGCGCTGGTAGCTGTAGTCGAGGGTCTCGCGGGGGTCCTCCGCCTTGTCCAGGGCCGTGTTGGCCTTGGAGCGGAAGATCAGGCTGATGCGCTTCATGAGACTCATCGGGGTGGAAACCCTCTCTCGGTACGGCTGGGTCGTCCCTCTCACCCTAGGACCAAACCCAAGCCGGAGGTAGGACATCCGGCGACCGCGTCCGCGCGGGCGTACGGCGATAGGCTGGGGGGAGCATCCGATCCAGTGAAGGCAGCACGCGTGTTCCGACGTACCCAGTCCCAGCCGGAGACCCCCCTCGCTCCCGAGAAGGTGGGCGGCAAGGGCCGCCCCACGCCCTCGCGGAAGGAGGCCGAGGCGGCCGCCCGCGCCCGCGCCAAGGTGCCCCGGACCCGCAAGGAGCAGGTGGCCGCGCAGCGCGCCGCCCGCGGCGACACCTCGCGCAAGATGCGCGAGGCGATGAAGACCGGCGACGAGCGCTACCTGCCCAGCCGTGACCGCGGCCCCGTGCGCCGCTTCATCCGCGACTTCGTCGACGCCCGTTTCTCCTTCATCGAGCTCATGGTGCCGCTGCTCATCGTCTCGATGGTGCTGGGCTACTCCGGCAACGACGGCATGATCCAGCTCGGCAACACGGTCCTGTTCACCACGATCCTGGTGATCATCGTCGACATCGTCATGCTGCGCTTCCGGCTGCGGCGCGAGCTCGCCCGCCGCTTCCCCGACGAGTCCACGAAGGGCTCCACCCTCTACGCCGCCATGCGCTCGCTGCAGATGAAGTTCCTGCGCCTGCCCAAGGCCCAGGTCCGGATCGGCGAGAAGCTGCCCGAGACCTACCGATGAGCCACTCGCACGCGGGCGGCCCGACCGCTGACGTGTCCGTGCGCATCGCCTGGGCCGACGACGCCGAGGCGATCGCCGCGGTGCAGGTGCGCGCGTGGCCCGAGCTCTACGCCGGCGTGCTGCCCGCCGAGGTGCTGCCGACCGACGTCGACGCCGTGTCGGCGCAGTGGCGCCAGGTGCTCGCCCGACCCGCCGACGCCCGCAACCGCGTGCTCGTGGCCCTCGAGCGCAACCGGGTGGTCGGCTTCACGCTGACCTCACCCGCGCTCGACCCCGACTGCGACCCGGTCGCCGACGGCGAGCTCGCCGAGGTCACCCTCGACCCCGCCGAGCGGGGCAAGGGGCACGGCTCGCGCCTGCTGCAGGCTGCCGTCGACACGCTGGCCGCGGACCGGTTCACCCGGGCCGTCACCTGGGTCAACGCCGGCGACGACGGGCTGCGCACGTTCTTCACCGATGCCGGGTGGGCGGCAGACTCCGCGCACCGCGAGCTCGACCTCGACGGGACCGGGACCACGACGGTCAAGCAGGTGCGCCTCCACACCGCGATCGCCTGACCCGGGCACACCGCCGCGCCAATCCACCCCTGGGTGTCTTGTTTTTCGTGTGACGCCCGTCACTATGGAGGTCCGGCCACTTCGCCGGTCCAGCACGGGGGTTCGACATGTTCGGTCCGCTTCCACCACTCCACAAGTGGGTGCTCGTCCTCGCCGCGGTCCTGGTCTGCATGGGGCTCGGCTTCTGGGTCGGCGCCGTCCCGGAGATCCCGCTCAACATCAGGGTCGGCCTGGTCGCCGGCGCCGGCGCCGGCGCCGCCGCAGCGTTCGTCCTGGTCCACGACTTCCACCGGCGGCAGCGCCCGGCCGTGCGCGTACGCCGCCACGGGCCCTAGCCAGCGCCCCGCCGGCCTCCGACCGTCGACAGGCCATGTCCTAGCCTTCCGGCGTGAGTGACGCCGCGCTGGATCCCGCCGAGCGATCGGGGATCCTCCGCGACAGCCTCGCCGTCGGCGTGGCGACCGGTGCCTACGGGCTCGGGTTCGGCGCCGTCTCGGTCGCCTCCGGCCTCAGCGTCGCGCAGACCTGCGTGCTGTCCCTGCTGATGTTCACCGGGGCCAGCCAGTTCGCCCTGGTGGGCGTCGTCGCGGCCGGCGGGACCCCGCTCTCGGGCGCAGCGACCGCGCTCCTGCTCGGCACCCGCAACACGCTCTACGGCCTCCGCATGGCACCGCTCCTGCAGTGGCGGGGCTGGCGTCGCGCGGGTGCCGCACACGTCCTGATCGACGAGTCGACGGCGATGTCGGTCGGCCGCGACAGCACCCCTGCGACCCGGCTCGGCTTCCTCGCCACCGGGATCGCCGTGTTCGTCCTGTGGAACCTCGCCACCCTGGTGGGAGCACTCGTCGGCGGGGCCGTCGGCGACCCGCGGACCTTCGGTCTCGACGCCGCTGTCGCTGCAGCCTTCCTGGCCCTGCTGTGGCCCCGGCTCGCGGACCGACGCAACGTGCTCGTCGGGGTGCTGGCCGCGGCGGTCGCGCTGTCGCTGGTGCCGGTCAGCGCCGCGGGCGTGCCGGTGCTGGCCGCCGGGGGCGTCGCCCTGCTCGTCGGCGTCCTGGCGCGCCGACAGGACCCCACGGAGATCCCCGGGCCGGACGACGTGGCGGGCGGGCACGGCTGATGTGGACCGCGATCCTGCTGGCCGGCGTCGGCTGCTACCTGCTCAAGCTGGCCGGGCTGTCCCTGCCGGAGCGGGTGCTCGCGCACCCGACCGTCGAGCGGGTGGCCGACCTCATCCCGGTGGCGCTGCTCGCTGCCCTCGTCGCCGTGCAGGCCTTCTCCGACGGCCCCACCCTCGCCCTCGACGCGCGGGCCCTGGGTCTCGGCTTCGCCTTCGTCGCGCTGATGCTGCGTGCGCCGTTCCTCGTCGTGGTGGTGGGCGCTGCCGTGGTGGCCGCGCTCGCGCGCCTGCTCTGAGCCCGGTCCTGGCCGCGCCCGGCCCCGTCAGTCGAGATCGAGGAAGTGCTCGAGACCGACCGTGAGGCCGGGGTGCGCCGCGATGGAGCGCACGCCGGTGAGGACGCCCGGGGTGAAGGACACCCGGTCCAGGGAGTCGTGCCGGATCGTGAGGGTCTCCCCCGCTGCCCCGAGGACGACCTCCTGGTGGGCCACCAGGCCGCGCACCCGCAGCCCGTGGACGCGTACGCCGTCGACGTCGGCACCGCGGGCCCCGTCGAGTCCCGTGGACGTCGCGTCGGGCATCGGCGCGCTGCCGGCCTCGCGCCGTGCCGCGGCGATCATCTCGGCGGTGCGCCGGGCGGTGCCGGACGGCGCGTCGGCCTTGTCGGGGTGGTGCAGCTCGACCACCTCCACCGACTCGAAGAAGGGGGCCGCCACGGCGGCGAAGCGCATCATCAAGATCGCGCCGATGGAGAAGTTGGGGGCGATGAGGACGCCGACCTCCGGCGCACCGGCCAGCCACTCCTCCAGCTGGTCGAGCCGGGACCGGTCGAAGCCGGTGGTGCCGACGACCGCGTGGATGCCGTGCTCGATGCAGAACCGGAGGTGGTCCATCACCACGTCGGGGTGCGTGAAGTCGACGACCACCTGCGCGCCGGCCGTGACCAGCTGCTCGACGTCGTCCCCCGCATCGACCGCGGCGACGAGCTCGGTGTCCGCGGCTGCCTCGACGGCGCGGCACACCTCGGCGCCGACCTTGCCGCGCGCGCCGAGCACGCCGACCTTGACGGGGGTGTCCTGGGGCTCGGCTGCAGGCGTGCTCACGGGCCCAACCTACCGTCGGGTGCGGGTCGCGGGTGGCGGTGGCTGACTCGTGAACGCGGGTCTGGCAGGCTGTGCGCCATGCCCTCCCCGACCATCCCGCCGCGCATCAAGTGGGCCGTCGACCTCATGGACGTCCAGCCGGGCGACCAGGTCCTCGAGATCGGATGCGGTCCCGGTGCCGGCGCCGAGGCCATCTGCGCCAAGCTGGAGACCGGCAAGCTCTTCGCCATCGACCGCTCGGAGTCGGGTGTCGACCGCACCAAGCGTCGCAACCAGAAGTACGTCGACGCCGGCCGGCTCGTCGTGCGCCAGATCGACCTCGCCACGCTGCGGGTGCCGGTCAAGCGGCTCAACAAGGTCTTCGCCTTCAACGTGAACCTCTTCTGGGTCCGCGAGTGCGCCGACGAGATCGCGCTGCTCCACGAGCGCGTGGTCCCCGGCGGCGCGGTCTACCTCTTCTACGAGGCCGCCCGTCCCGAGCTGGTGCCCAACATCGTGAAGAAGGCGTCCGAGAACCTCCTGCGCGGCGGGTTCCGGGTGAGCGTGGTCGAGCAGAAGGCTCCCCCGGTCATCGGCATCATCGCGCGCAGGTGACCGTCATCGGCCGAGCGTGCGAGGCCGTTCGACGGTCGCCAAGCATGGTGGTCGAGTAGCGCGCACGCCTGAGGGACGAAGGCGTGACCGCGCGTATCGAGACCCGCAGGTGAAGGGTCTCGATACGCCTTCGCTCGTTCCTCGCTCGGCTGCTCGACCAGCGAGGGCGGGTGCGCTCGGCTGCTCGACCAGCGAGTTGGAGCCTCAGGCGGTCGGACCGACGACCGCCAGCAGCTCGGGCTGGGTGAAGAGCTCGCGGGCGAGCGCGCAGACGTCCTCGTGGGTGACGGCCTCGATCCGGCCCACCACCTCGTCGATGGTGAGCAGCTCGTCGTAGACCAGCTCGGCCTTGCCGATGCGTGACATGCGCGAGCCGGAGTCCTCGAGGCCGAGCACGAGCCCGCCCTTGAGCTGGCCCTTGCCGCGCTCGACCTCCTCCTCGGTGAGGCCCTCGGCGGCCACCTTGGCGAGCTCGCCGCGCACGGTCTCGAGCACGGCGTCGTACTTGCCGGGGAGGCAGCCCACCGACACCCCGACCACGCCGGCGTCGGCGTGGTGGCTGGCGAAGGAGTAGACGGAGTAGGCCAGGCCGCGGAGCTCGCGGACCTCCTGGAACATCCGCGACGACGTGCCGCCGCCGAGCGCGGTGTTGAGCACGCCGAGGGCGTAGCGACGCGGGTCGGTGCGGGTCATCCCCTTGACGCCGAGGACCAGGTTCACCTGCTCCTGCGGCCGGACCGTACGCGTCTCGCCGGGGCGGACCTTGCGTGCGTGCTCGCTCTGCGCGGGCGGCGTGGGAGTGGCCTCGCCGTCGAGGAACCCCTCGCGACCGAAGGCCTTCCTGACCTGGCGCACCACGTCGGCGTGGTCGACGTTGCCGGCCACCGAGACGACCATGTTGCCGGCGCGGTAGTGACGGCGGTAGAAGCGGTGGATCTGGGCCCGCGTCATCGCGGTGATCGAGGCCTCGGTGCCCGCGATCGGGCGTCCGAGGGGCGTGTCGCCCCACGCCTGGAGGGCGAAGAGGTTGTGCACCACGTCGTCGGGGTCGTCGTCGTGCATCGCGATCTCGTCGAGGATCACGTCGCGCTCGGCCTCGACGTCGGCGGCAGTGATCGTCGAGGCGGTCACCATGTCGCCGAGCACGTCGACGGCGGTGCCGAGGTCCTCGTCGAGGACCCGGGCGTGGAAGACGGTGTACTCCTTGGTGGTGAAGGCGTTGAACTCGCCCCCCACCGCGTCGAGCGCGACCGAGATGTCCATCGCCGAGCGCTCGGGGGTGCCCTTGAAGAGCAGGTGCTCGAGGAAGTGCGAGCAGCCGTGGAGCGCGGGCGTCTCGTCGCGCGAGCCCACGTTGACCCACACGCCGATGCTGGCCGAGCGGGTGCCGGCCATCTGCTCGGTGACGACGCGCAGGCCGCTGGGCAGCACGGTGCGGCGTACGCGTGAGGTCACCGCGCCGTCGGCGTCCTTGACGGTGTGGAGCGTGCGGGTGGTGCCGTTCTTCTGCACTGGGGTCCTTCCGAACCGGTGGAGCCGGGGGTGAAATGCCGCGACCGGCCGGCATGGCTGCCGGCCGGTCGCGGATGGAGCATCAGGTCACTCGGCGTCGGTGGCCTCGACCTCGGCCGACTCCTCGGAGTCGCCCTCGGCCTCGTCGACGACGGGGACCAGCGAGAGCTTGCCGCGGTCGTCGATCTCGGCGATCGAGACCTGGACCTTCTGGCCCACCGAGAGCACGTCCTCGACGGCCTCGACGCGCTTGCCACCGGCGAGGGCGCGCAGCTTGCTGATGTGCAGCAGGCCGTCCTTGCCGGGCATGAGCGAGACGAAGGCACCGAAGTTGGTGGTCTTCACGACGGTGCCGAGGTAGCGCTCGCCGACCTCGGGCATGGTCGGGTTGGCGATCGCGTTGACCGCGGCCTTGGCCGCCTCGGCAGCCTCGCCGTTGGTCGCACCGATGTAGACCGTGCCGTCGTCCTCGATGGACAGCGTCGCGCCCGTGTCGTCCTGGATCTGGTTGATGACCTTGCCCTTGGGCCCGATCACCTCGCCGATCTTGTCGACGGGCACGCGCACGGTGATGATGCGCGGCGCGTGGACCGACATCTCCTCCGGGGCGTCGATGGCCTCGGCCATCACGTCGAGGATCGCCAGGCGCGCGTCGCGGGCCTGGGTCAGCGCGGCGGCCAGCACCTCGGCGGGGATGCCGTCGAGCTTGGTGTCGAGCTGGAGCGCGGTCACGAACTCGCGGGTGCCGGCGACCTTGAAGTCCATGTCGCCGAAGGCGTCCTCGGCACCGAGGATGTCGGTCAGCGCGACGTACTGCGTCTCGCCGTCGACCTCGTCGGAGATGAGGCCCATCGCGATGCCGGCGACGGAGGCCTTGAGCGGCACACCCGCCTGCAGGAGCGACAGGGTCGAGGCGCAGACCGAGCCCATCGAGGTGGAGCCGTTGGAGCCCATGGCCTCGGAGAGCTGGCGGATCGCGTACGGGAACTCCTCGCGCGAGGGCAGCACCGGCAGCAGGGCGCGACGCGCCAGGGCGCCGTGGCCGACCTCGCGACGCTTGGGCGAGCCCACGCGGCCGGTCTCACCGGTGGAGAACGGCGGGAAGACGTACTTGTGCATGTAGCGGCGGTGCTTCTCCGGCGACAGCGTGTCGAGCTGCTGCTCCAGCTTGAGCATGTTGAGCGTGGTGACGCCGAGGATCTGGGTCTCGCCACGCTCGAACAGCGCCGAGCCGTGCACGCGCGGGATCACGTTGGTCTCGGCGTGCAGCGGACGGATGTCGGCCAGGCCGCGACCGTCGATGCGGACCTTGTCGCGCAGCACGCGCTGGCGCACGAGGGACTTGTTCAGCGAGCGGAACGCCGCGCCGATCTCCTTCTCGCGACCCTCGAACTGGCCGGAGAGCTTCTCGAGCAGGGCGACCTTGATCTCGTCGACCTTGGTCTCGCGCTCCTGCTTGTCGCCGATCGTCATCGCGGCGGCGGTGTCGTCCTTGGCCGCGGCCTCGACGGCGGCGTAGACGTCGTCCTCGTAGTCGAGGAAGACCGGGAAGTCCTGGACCGGCTTGGCCGCCTCGGCAGCGAGCTGGGCCTGGGCCTCGACGAGCTGCTTGATGAAGGGCTTCGCGGCGTCGAGGCCACCGGCCACGATCTCCTCGGTGGGCGCCTGGGCGCCGTTCTGGACGAGCGCGTAGGTGTCCTCGGGGGCCTCGGCCTCGACCATCATGATGGCGACGTCACCGGACTCGGTGACACGGCCCGCGACGACCATGTCGAAGACGGCCGACTCGAGCTGCGAGTGCGACGGGAAGGCGACCCACTGGCCCTCGATGAGGGCGACGCGGACGCCACCGACCGGGCCGGAGAACGGCAGGCCGGAGAGCTGGGTGGAGAGCGACGCGGCGTTGATGGCCAGCACGTCGTAGGGCTGGTCGGGGTCGAGGGCCATGACCGTGATGACGACCTGGACCTCGTTGCGCAGGCCCTTCTTGAAGGTCGGGCGCAGCGGGCGGTCGATCAGGCGGCAGGTGAGGATCGCGTCCTCGCCGGGCCGGCCCTCGGACCGGAAGAAGGAGCCGGGGATCTGGCCCACGGCGTACATCCGCTCCTCGACGTCGATCGTGAGGGGGAAGAAGTCGAAGTGGTCCTTGGGCGTCTTGCCCGCGGTCGTCGCCGAGAGCAGCATGGTCTCGTCGTCGAGGTAGGCGGTGACCGAACCGGCAGCCTGACGGGCCAGCAGGCCGGTCTCGAACTTGACGGTGCGCTTGCCGAACTTGCCGTTGTCGAGAACGGTCTCGACGGCGGAGATGATGGGTTCACTCATGGAAGCAGGATCCTGCTTTCTCTTCGCGGAGCGATCCGCGCGCGTCCACTCAGTGGTGGGGCGTCAGGCCCCGCGGGGGCCGGTCTTCGATCGAGGCCCGCAGATCGTCCGCGCGTCGCGCGGGATCTGAAGGCCACTACCGAGGACCGGGCCGGACGTGCGGGTCGCTCCTGATGGTTGTGTGTTCAGTTGTGGAGTGCTCCGGGTCCGACACTAGCGCGCCGTGAGCGCGCTCGGGACGCCCGGAAACCGCAGGAGCGGCCCCCCGCGTGCGGGAGGCCGCTCCGGGGATCAGCGGCGGAGGCCGAGGCGCTCGATGATCGAGCGGTAGCGCTCGATCTCGGTCTTCTGCAGGTAGTTGAGCAGACGACGGCGCTGGCCGACGAGCAGCAGCAGACCACGACGGCTGTGGTGGTCGTGCTTGTGCGTCTTGAGGTGCTCGGTGAGGTGGGCGATGCGGTGGCTGAGCAGCGCGATCTGGACCTCGGGGGAACCGGTGTCACCCTCGGTCAGGGCGTACTCGGCGATGATCTTCTTCTTGGTCTCCGCGTCGGTACCAATCGACATGGGGGCTCCTTCGGTTCTCGTTGCGCGGCGCGCCCGGGCCTGTTCACCGGGGCACTGTGGAATCCGCGGCCGTCATGACGGCACGTCACCCTCGCGGGCAACCGCAGAAGCATATCGAGGCGCTGATCGGTGGACCCAATCCGCGCCGCGCAACCGAGGACCTGCGGGTGGCTCAGACCGCCGGCGGGGCCGGCGGGTCCGACTCGGTGGTGCGCTGGGTGCTGGCCTGGCGGCCCTCCGCGTCGGTGGTGGTGGCGGTGGTGGTGTGGCGACGCTTGGTGTTCATCTGCACGAACGTCAGCACCAGCCACAGCACACCGGCGACCACGAGGATCCAGCCGAGCGTGATCACCTCCAGCGGTCCCACCTGCTGGTCGTTGAACGCCAGCGCGAGGATCAGTCCCACGACGATCAGGCCGATCGGCCCTCCGAAACCCATGACGTGCTCCATTCTGTTGGGGATGCGCCCGGTCTGGACCGGGCGCGGCAGAGTCTGGCCTGCGTGGCGCCGCGTGTCACCCCCCTCCGGGGTGCCTGCCTCCCGGGACGCGGTCGTGCGACGATCGCCCCATGGCCCCGGAGAAGCGGATCGGCGTGTGCAACCTCTGCGAGGCGATCTGCGGCCTCGAGATCACCATCGAGGGCCGTGCGGTCGTCGGCGTGCGCGGCAACCTCGCCGACCCGCTCTCGCGCGGGCACGTGTGCCCCAAGGGCGTGGCCATCGGTGACGTGTACGCCGATCCCGACCGCCTGCGGCGCCCCGTGCGCCGCGTCGGCGAGGGCGCGGACGCGCGCTGGGAGGAGATCGGCTGGGACGAGGCCTTCGACCTGGTCGCGGACAACCTGGCCCGCGTCGTCAACGAGCACGGCGACGACGCGCTCGGGGTCTACCTCGGCAACCCCAACGCCCACAGCCTCGGCTCGATGACCCACGGCACCGCGATGTTCAAGTCCTTCCGGACGAGGAACCGCTACTCCGCCACCTCGGTCGACCAGCTCCCCCACCAGCTGGTCGCGCACCTGATGTTCGGCCACCAGCTCTTCCTCCCGATCCCCGACATCGACCGCACGTCGTGGTTCCTGGTCATCGGGGCGAACCCGATGGCCTCCAACGGCTCCCTGATGACGGTGCCGGACTTCCCTCAGCGGGTGCGCGACCTGCACGCTCGCGGCGGGCGGATGGTCGTCATCGACCCGCGTCGCACCGAGACCGCGAAGGTCGCCGACGAGCACCACTTCGTGCGCCCCGGGACCGACGCCTGGGTGCTGCTCGCGATGCTGCACGTCCTGACGGCCGAGGCTCGGCCCGATGGCGGCCCCTCCGTGGCGGCGTACGCCGACGGGCTGGCGACGGTGGTCGACCTGGTCGCCGACTTCACGCCCGAGCGCGCCGAGGCGATGAGCGGTCTGGCGGCCGACGAGGTCAGGCGGCTCGCGCGTGAGCTGGCGGAGGCCGACGCGGGCGTGGTCTACAGCCGGATCGGCGTCTCCGCGGGACCGTGGGGCACGGTCTGCCAGTGGGCGGTCAACTGCCTCAACATCCTCACCGGCAACCTCGACCGCGTGGGCGGGGCGATGTTCACCACGCCGGCGATCGACGCGGTCGGCACCGGCCTCATCGGGCGCGGCCACCACGACGCGTGGCGCTCGCGGGTCCGCGATCTGCCCGAGACCGCCGGCGAGCTGCCGGTCTCGGCGCTGCGCGAGGAGATCGAGACGCCCGGCGAGGGACAGGTGCGGGCGGTGCTGACCGTGGCCGGCAACCCGGTGCTGTCGACCCCCGACGGAGCCCGCCTGGATGCGGCGCTGCGCGGGCTCGACTTCATGGCGGCGGTCGACATCTACGTCAACGAGACCACCCGCCACGCCGACGTGATCCTGCCGCCGACCACCGCGCTCGAGCGCGACCACTACGACCTGGTCTTCCACCTGCTCGCCGTGCGCGACACTGCGCGCTTCACCCCCGCGGTGTTCGAGAAGGACGCCGACCAGCGCCACGACTGGCAGATCTTCCGTGAGATCACGCTGCGCACGACGGCGCGCCTGGACCGCAAGGCCCCGCTGAAGAAGCGCCTCGTCCAGCGCGCCCGGCTGACCGCGAGCCCGACCTTCCTCATCGGCCAGCTCCTGCGTCGCGGCTCGAGCGGCGTCACGCTGAAGAAGCTCCGCGCGCGCCCGCAGGGCATCGACCTCGGGCCGCTCCGGAGCGGCCAGCTGCCCGCTCGGCTGCCGTCGAGGGGCAAGCGGGTCGACCTCGCCCCCGACCTCGTGGTCCGTGACGTCGCCCGCCTCGCCGCCGTGGACGCGCCGGCCGGCGACGGGCTGCTGCTCATCGGCCGGCGTCACCAGCGCGACTGCAACTCCTGGATGCACAACTCCGAGCGCCTGACCCGCGGCCGCCCGCGCCACCAGTTGCTGATGAACCCCGCCGACCTCGCCGACCGCGACATCGCCGACGGGTCCCGGGTGCGCGTCACCTCGCGGGTGGGGTCGGTCGAGGTGGACGTGGCGGCCTCGGACGACCTGATGCCCGGGGTGGTCTCGCTCCCCCACGGCTACGGCCACGCGCGCGACGGCGTACGCATGGAACGCAGCCGCGAGGTGCCCGGGGTCTCGGTCAACGACCTCACCGACCCCGAGCTCCTCGACGTGTCCGGCAACGCCGCGCTCAACGGCGTGCCGGTCGACGTCACCGCCTGCTGACGCCCTCCTGCTCGTCCCTGCGCTTCCGCTCGTCACTGCTCCGGTCCTCGCGCTCGTCGGCTTCCTCCGGCACCAGCGGGTTGGTCACCGCGGGGGCCGTCGCCCGGTCGGGGACCGGGAACGCTGCGCCCTCGAGGTCCTCGCGCTGGGCCGGCCTGCGGGCGGGAGTCGCGCGCTCGCCGATCGGGAAGACGTTCCACCGCGTGACGTCCCCGAGGACCCACGGGACCATCCGGTTCTCCTGGCCGTAGCAGCGCACGTCGAGGGAGCGACCCGCCTGGTCGAAGAGCTGCACCCCCACGAGTGGCTGGCCGGCCGCGTCGTACGCCGCGACGTTGCAGACCTCCTGGCCGCGATTCATGACGCCGCGGTCGGCCTCACCCCACTGAGCTTCGTCATAGCCCTGGCTGTAGCGACTCCAGGACTGCTGGTCCAGCTGCCCGTTGATGAGGGGCAGCGCAACGACCGCAGCGACGTTCAGGAGCAACAGGACCGTGCGGGCAGGAGTTCCGCGCTCACCGCCGGGCCAGGCCTTGCCGAGGCCGACCAGTGCGCTCCCCGCCAGGCACGCGGCGAGGATGGCGAGCGCGAGCATCGGGTGCACTCCCGGCAACCAGACGAACCCGTAGTCGTACCAGCCGGGCACGAGCCGCGCGACGACGACGGCTGCCGCCCACGCGCGCACCGCCCACCACGCGGGGCGAAGCGCGACGAGCACGGTCCACGCCAGTGCGATTCGTGGCTGAGAGACCAGCGCCTCCCACCTCGCGCGGAACTCGTCGAGTGTCTCGGTGAACGACTTCGGGGCATGCGTGCGCAGGCGCCGGCGCGGGACCGGGTCGAAACCCGCAGCGGCTCGCAGCTCCCGGGCGTACGCCTCGGGGTCGCCGAGCGCTCCCCCGCCGCGCTCGGCGACCTGGTCGGCGAGGTCGGCCTCGAGCCCCTCGGTCAGCTCGAGGCGCTCCTCCTCGGACAGGTCGCCCAGCAGGTCGCGCACCCGAGCGACGAAGGCGGCCACGTCGGGGCGGACGGGGAGTTCGGTCGTGTTCATGCGCTGGCTCCCTGCGTGGAGGCGACAGGACCCGAGAGGAGCCCGTCGAGGGTGGACGAGAAGGCGTGCCAGTCGTCGCTCTGGCGGGCGAGCTGGTCACGGCCGATGGGCGTGATGCCGTAGTACTTGCGGTGCGGCCCGCTCTCCGACGGCACGACGTACGACGTCAGCGCGCCGGCGGCGTAGAGGCGGCGCAGCGTGCCGTAGACCGAGGCGTCGCCGACCTCGGTCAGCCCCCCGTCGCGCAGGCGCCGCACGATGTCGTAGCCGTAGCCGTCGTCGCTGCGCACCACCGCGAGCACCGCGAGGTCGAGCACTCCCTTGAGGAGCTGGGTCTGATCCATGCGCCGCACAGTACTACGCAGTCCACACTAGTGCGCGGCACGGAGATCCTCTCCGCGTGTCGACGCAGAGGAACCCCCGCCGAGGCTGGTCGGCGGGGGCTCCTGGTGCGACGGGGTGGAGGGACGGGGGTCAGCCTCCACCTCGCCGGGTCTAGACCTTCTCGGCCAGGACGGCGAGCACGTCGTCGGGGGTCTGGGCCGCCGCGAGCGCAGCGAGGCTGGCGTCGTCGGTGAACGCGCCCGCGAGGGCCTGGAGCACCGTCAGGTGGTCGTCCCCGGCGCCGGCGATGCCGACGACGTAGGTCGCCGGGCTGCCCTTCCAGTCGATCGGCTCGTCGTAGCGGATGAACGAGATGGCGGTGTGGCGGATGAGCGCCTTGGCCTCGTTGGTGCCGTGCGGGATGGCGAGGCCGTTGCCCATGAAGGTGGAGACCGAGGTCTCGCGCTCGTGCATCGCATCGACGTACGCCTGGTCGACGGCGCCGGCGGCCACGAGCAGCTGCCCGGCCTCGGTGATCGCCGCCTCCCGGTCGCGGGCCTGCCCGCCCAGCACGATCGCCTCGCGGCTCAGTACGTCACTCATCCGGCGCCTCTTCTCTCGCAGTGGGTCAGGTGTGGGTCGTCGCGTGCAGCCATCAGACCACACGTGCGGGCGCGGGGCCCTCGACCGAGGGCCCGGCCCCCGTCGTGCGGGAGCCGGGCCTCGGGGTCGATCAGGTGGTGCGGTTGTTCTGCTGGACCATCTCGACGATCTCCTCGTAGCGCGGGCTGCCCATGAAGTTGTCGACCGAGACGTGCACGGCGGACGGGGTCTTCAGGCGGGCCCGGTCGGTGAGGTCCTGGTGGGTGACGACCAGGTCGACGTCGTCCTCGAGGTTGGAGATGGCCTTGTTGACCACCGTCACCTCGGTGTGGCCGGCGTCGTGGATCTTCTTGCGGAGCACCGAGGCACCCATGGCAGAGGAGCCCATGCCGGCGTCGCAGGCGAAGACGATGGTGCGGATCTCCTGCGTCGCGGTGGCGGCCGTGGCCACGGCAGCACCGCCGCCGAGCGCGGAGGAGGCGATGGACGTCTTGCCCTTCATCGACTCCATGCTGGTCGTGGCGGCGGCGAGGTCTCCCTCGTCCTCGGCCTTGTCCATCTTCAGCAGGACGGCTGCGACCGCGAAGGAGGCGGCAGCTCCGCCGATGACCGACAGGATGACGCCGACGTAGCTCGCACCCGGCGTCTGAATCAGCACCGCGATGATGGATCCCGGAGCCGCAGGCGCCCGGAGCCCGGAGTCGAAGATCAGGTTGATGAAGATCTGCGTCATGCCACCGGCGATCATCGCGAGGATCAGCTTCGGCTTCATCAGCACGTAGGGGAAGTAGATCTCGTGGATGCCGCCGACGAAGTGGATGAGCAGCGCGCCGGGGGCCGAGGCCCTCGCCGCGCCCTTGCCGAAGAACATGAAGGCCAGGAGCAGACCGGCACCCGCGGCCGGGTTGGCCTCGAGCAGGAAGAGGATCGACTGGCCCTCCCTGGCCGCCTCGTTGGTGCCGAGCGGGGTGAGGATGCCCTGGTTGATCGCGTTGTTGAGGAAGAGTACCTTGGCCGGCTCGATGAAGATCGAGGTCAGCGGCAGGAGGCTGTTGCTGACGAGGAAGTCGATGACCTCCTCGGCGCGGGCACTGAACCACGTCACGAACGGGCCGGCGACCACGAAGCCGACGATCGCCAGGATCATGCCCCAGATGCCGGCGGAGAAGTTGTTGACCAGCATCTCGAAGCCCGGGCGGATCTTGTGCGTCCAGAGGGCGTCGAGCTTCTTCATCGACCAGCCGCCGAGCGGGCCCATGATCATCGCGCCGAGGAACATCGGCACGCTGGCGCCGGCGATGGCGCCCATGGTGGCGATGGCGCCGACGACGCCGCCGCGGATGTTGTTGTCGTACATCATCCGGCCGCCGGTGTAGCCGATGAGCAGCGGCAGCAGGTAGGTGATCATCACACCCACGACGCCGCCGCTCTCGGAGTTGCCCCAGCCGCCGAACTCGGCGACCCAGCTGTCGGGGCTGAGCCAGGCGTTGTCGCCACCGCCCAGGTTGAGCCATCCGTTCTCGATGAACAGTGCGGTGATCAGGCCCCAAGCGATGAACGCGCCGATGTTCGGCAGGACCATGTTGGAGAGGAACGTGCCGAACCGCTGCACGTGGACGCGGGCGCCGGTGCGGGCCGCGGGAGTGGATGTCGTCGCCATGCTGATGTCCTCCAGGTTGTGCTCGGGGTGACCCCCATCACATGATGTCGTGATTAAACCTCACGAACGGGCACGTTGCCAAGCATTCGGGCATGATTTGTGCCCGAGTCTGTGGCTTTACCGAACCTGGAGGATCACTGCTAGCTGCTCAGCTGGCTCTCGAAGAGCGCCTTCTCCACCTCGTCGTTCCACGTGCCGCCGGGCGAGAGCTTCTCGGCGACCTGCGGCAGCGTCTCCTCCAGCTCGTCGAGCCCCATCAGGGGGAGGTCGTGGATCTGGGGGAAGATGAGGACCTTCCCGGAGTAGCTCCCCTCGACCAGGGCCCGGAGGCCGTCCTTGGCTGCCCGCATGCCGCCGACGGCGCCCACGATCGATCCCGGGGAGAGCTCGCCCCGGTCAGCCAGGTCCACCACCTGCTGCTGGTCGTGGATGGTCAGCCCCGAGGTCCCGGTGTACTGCGCGTTGTCGAGGTAGACCGCGCTGAGGTTCAACGGCGCCAGGGTGCCGTTGGGCACGCCGGCGAAGAAGACGAGCATGCCGTCGGGGTTCATCAGGGTGTCGGCCTCGGCCATCACGTCGGCGATGGGCACGCTGACCACCACGTCGTCGGCGCCGCGGCCGTCGGTGAGCCCCATGACGAAGTCGTGGAGGGACTGCTCCGAGGTCTGGGAGTTGAAGGTCACCAGCTCGCAGTCGTTGGCCTCCGCCAGGTGGGCGAGGCGGTCCTCGAGGCTCTGGAGCCGTTCGTCGCTCACCTCGGTGGCGACGATCGTCCGGGGACCGTCGGGCTGCTGGATGGCTCGCTGGACGTGCATCAGGCCCATGGGGCCGCCGGCGCCCACGAAGACGGTGGTGCCCCTCGGTCGCAGGTCGCAGCGGTTGCGCCCCTCGCCGTACGACGCCGCGATGTCCGGCCCCCGGCCACCGATGTAGGCGGTGTAGTCGTAGTGCAGACGGCCCACGTCGAGGTCCACCAGCCCGTCCAAGGCGGTCTCCCCCACCAGGTTGAGGGTGCCGCGACGGGCGATGCGCGTGGCCACGGCACCCGCCGTCGCCGCGGACCGCGGGTCGAGCATCACGATGTCGTCGAAGCCGGCGCCGTCGGTCAGCTCGTCCACCAGCGCCTCGAAGTCGTCGGGGCCGAGGCCGTCGCGCACGACCGTCGCGGCCGACGTCCCCTCCACGAGCCTCGCCACCGAGGCGGGGACGTCGGTCAGCACGATGGTGGCCGGGGCGTCGAGGCCGGCGGAGAACTCGTAGTCCCGCTCGTCGCCGGGGCGACCGATGATCCACATCGTCCCGCCGACCTTGGGCTCGAGGCGGCGACGCTGGGTGTACGCGGCCATCACGCAGCCCCACGGCTCCAGGGTGGAGGCCTCGGCGTAGCCCATGCTGTCGGGGAGGGGCAGCAGGCACGCACCGTCGTCGGTCTCGAGCATCTCCGCGCCCATGAGGTGGTACTGGATGAGGCCGCCGGGGATGGTGTAGCCGTAGGCCGTGCTCTTCCCGTCCTGGTAGATGTCGGGCTGCACGGCCAGCCGCTGGCCGGCGTGGTAGCGGTCCTGGAGGTTCTCGCCGACCTCGATGACGGTGAGGCTCACCTCGTGCCCGAGCCGGGTGGGCTCGGCGGACAGGTCGCGGTCGTAGAGCTTCGGGTGGCTGCCGCCCTGTCGCATGATCTTCACGTCGGAGAAGCACAGGCCCACGCTGTCGATGCGCACCAGCATGTGGTCGGCATCGGGGCGGGGCACCGGCACCAGCTCGGGCTGGTCGTCCTTGCCCATGTTGTCCTCGCCCGCGCCCCACAGGTGCCAGGCCCACCCCTCCTCCGGGAGGTCGAGGTCGGCTGCGCGATAGCGGTCGTACTGTGAGGTCATGCTTCCTCCGTCGTGAGGTGGTGGATGTCCGGGGATCGGGCTCAGTGCCCGAGCAGCTCGCGGACCGCGGCACGTCCGGCCATCGGGTCCGCGGCGCCGAGGGCCGCCTCGGCGGCGGCCTCGCAGGTCTCGAGGGTCACCTTGCCGAGCTGCGCGCCGACAGGGCGTACGGCGCGGGCGGCCATCGACAGCGACGAGATGCCCATGCCGATGAGCGCCGTCGCGAGCAGCGGGTCTGCGGCCGCCTCGCCGCAGACCCCGACGGGCTTGCCCGCCTCGGCGCCGGCGTGCGCGGTGATCGCGATCAGCTGGAGCACCGCGGGCTGCCACGGGTCGGTGAGGTGCGCGAGGTCGGTGGCCATGCGGTCGGCAGCCATGGCGTACTGCGTGAGGTCGTTGGTGCCGATCGAGAGGAAGTCGACGACCTCGAGCATCCGGTGCGCCAGGAGCGCGGCACTGGGGATCTCGACCATCACACCGGCCTTGAGGCCGCGGGCGTGCACCTTGGCGGCGAAGTCGGCGGCCTCGGCGACCGTGGCGACCATCGGGGCCATCACCCAGGTCTCGGTGCCGGTGCGCTCGGCCGCGGCGGCGACCGCGTCGAGCTGGCGGTCCATCAGGCCGGGGTTGCCGAAGCTGAGCCGGAGGCCGCGCACGCCGAGGGCGGGGTTCTCCTCGCCCTCCTGGGTCGCGAAGGCGATCGGCTTGTCGGACCCGGCGTCGAGCGTGCGGACGACGACGTAGCGGCCGTCGGAGTAGGGCGAGAGGACGCTCGCGTAGATGTCGGTCTGCTCCTCCACGCTCGGCTCGTCCTTGCGGTTGAGGAAGCACAGCTCGGTGCGGAACAGCCCGACGCCCTGGACCGGCTCGGTGCCGGCCGAGGCGGACGAGGGCCCGTCGGCGACGTTGGCGAGCAGCTTGACCGGCAGGCCGTCGGCCGTGGCGGCCGGGCCGCTCCAGTGGGCCAGCTCCTCGCGCAGGCGACGGCTCTCCTCGACCCGGGCGCGGGCCTCCTCGGGGTCGGCGCCCTGCTCGATCGAGCCGGTCTCGCCGTCGACGACGACGAACGTGCCGCTCGCGAGCTCCATGACGCCGGCGGCACCGACCACGCAGGGGATGCCGAGCTGGCGGGCGATGATCGCGGTGTGGCTCGTGGCACCGCCGCGCTCGGTGACGAGGGCGGTGACCAGCTCGGGGTCGAGGCCGGAGGTGTCGCTCGGCGCCAGGTCCTCGGCCACGAGGATCGACGGCTCGGTCGGCGTGGGCACGCCCGGCGCCGGCTCGCCGACGAGGTGGGCCACCACGCGGCGCTCGATGTCGCGCAGGTCGGTCACGCGCTCGGCCATGAGGCCGCCCATGTTGGTGAAGATCGTGACGAACTGCTCGACGGCGCCCTGCACCGCCGCGACGGGTCCCTGGCCACCCTGGAGGTTCTTCGCCACCGCCGAGCGCAGGCCCTTGTCGCGGGCCAGGCCGGCGCTGGCGGTCAGCACCTCGGCGGCGGCACCCTGCGCGGCGGCCGCCTTGGTGGAGAAGGTCTCCGCCACGACCGCGGTCGCGTCGTCGTACGCCGCCAGCGCGGCGTCGGCGTCGGCGAAGTCACCGTCGCCGTAGCGTGCGATCGCGTCGGGCGAGACCTCGCCACGGACGTGGAGGACGGGGCCCGCGGCGACACCCGGCACGACCGGGGTCCCGCTCAGGACGTGCTCGGCTGTGGTCATGGACACACCGTAGATCACGACAATGTTGACAAGCAACACATTCGGGACTAAAACAACACATACACAGATTCGCCGAGAGGGGACCGATGTACGCCGAGGAACGCCAGCAGGCGATGGCCCACCTCATCAGCCGCCGTGGGCGCCTGTCGGTGGTCCAGCTGGCCGAGGAGTTCGAGGTCACGACCGAGACCGTGCGCCGCGACCTCTCCACCCTCGACCGGATGGGACTGGTCCGCCGTGTGCACGGAGGAGCCGTCCCCGCGGGGTCCCTCACGGTCATCGAGTCCGGCATCGTCGAGCGCGACCAGTCCAACACGCAGGCCAAGGAAGCGATCGCCAACGCCGCCGTCGCCCTCCTCCCCCCGCCCGACTCGGTCGTCGTCATCGACGCCGGCACCACGACGGCGCGCTTCGCCGCCGCGCTGCCGCGCGACCACCGCCTGATCGTGATCACGCACGCGGTCCCGGTGGCCACGAGGCTCGCCGGCCTGCCCCAGATCGAGCTGCACCTGCTCCCGGGCAAGGTGCGCCCCACCACCCACGCCGCCGTCGGCTCCGACACCGTCGCCGCCCTCGCCGACCTCCGCGCGGACGTGGCGTTCATCGCGACCAACGGCCTCACCGTGGGCCACGGCCTGACGACCCCCGACAGCGACGAGGCAGCCAGCAAGCGCGCGATGATCGCGTGCGCCCGCCGCACGGTCGTGCTGGCCGACTCGAGCAAGCTCGGCGTGGAGACGGCCGTGCGCTTCGCGACGCTCGACAGCCTGGACGTGCTCGTCACCGACAGCGACATCGAGGCCGCGGACCGCCGCGCGCTGGAATCCGCCGGAATAGAGGTAGTGGTCGCATGATCCTGACGCTGACGCCGAACCCCAGCTTCGACCGGACCGTCGCCCTCGACGGCGAGCTGGCCCGCGGCCAGGTCCACCGGGTCCTCTCGGTGACCTCGCAGGCGGGGGGCAAGGGGGTCAACATCTCCCGAGCGGCCGTCAGCGCCCACATCCCCAGCATCGCCGTCGTGCCCGCGCTCAAGGACGACGCCTTCGTGCTCGAGCTGCTCGGTGCCGGCATCGACTGCCGCCCGGTGCGGCCCGCGGGCGACGTACGCGTCAACCTCACGATCACCGAGCCCGACGGCACCACCACCAAGCTCAACTCCCCCGGCGCCGAGGTGACGCGCGAGGACCTCGAGCGGATGGCCGAGGCCGTGCTGGCCCGCGCCGGCAACGCCGCGTGGACCGTGCTGGCGGGCTCGCTGCCGGCGGGTGCGCCGGTCGACTTCTACGCCGACCTCGTACGCCGTCTGCGCGCCGCCGGTGGACGCGTCGCCGTCGACACCAGCGACGCGCCGCTGCGCGCGCTCGTCGACGCCCTGCCCGAGGCGGCCCCCGACCTGATGAAGCCCAACGGCGAGGAGCTGGCCTCCTTCACCGGCGGCGACCCCGACGAGCTCGAGGCGGACCCGGTCGCGACCGCCGCCGCCGCCCGCCGGCTCCTCGAGCGCGGCGTGGGCGCCGTGCTCGCCACCCTCGGTGGCAACGGCGCCGTGCTCGTGACCCCGGAGGGTGCGTGGCACGCCACCCCTCCCCCCACCACAGTCGTGAGCACCGTCGGTGCGGGCGACTCCAGCCTCTTCGGCTACCTGCTCGGCGACATCCGGGGCCTGCCCGCCCCGGAGCGCCTGGCACTGGCCGTGGCCTACGGCAGCGCCGCCGCGGGACTACCAGGAACCACCATCCCCCAGCCGTCGCAGCTGCGCACCGAGCTCGTCGGCGTCACTCCACTCGGAGGCACCGCATGACCGCCCTCATCACCACCGACCTCGTCCGGCTGAGTGCCGACTGGGGGTCCGACAAGCACGACGTGATCCGTGCGCTGGCCGCCGTGGTCGGCGACGCCGGCCGCGCCACGTCGGTCGACCAGCTCGTCGAGGACGCCTTCGCCCGCGAGGCGACGTCCGCGACCGGCCTGCCCGGAGCGATCGCGATCCCCCACTGCCGCACCACCGGCGTGGAGGTCCCGACCCTGGCCTTCGCCCGCCTCGAGCCGCCGGTCGACTTCGGCGCCAAGGACGGCCCGGCCGACCTCGCCTTCCTCATCGCCGCACCCGCGGGCGGCGACGCCGACCACCTCACCATCCTCACCAAGCTGGCGCGCGCGCTCGTGAAGCCCGCCTTCACCGACGCCCTGCGCGCGGCCGAGACGGACGAGGAGGTCGTCGACCTGATCGCCCACGAGCTCGGCGAGCCCGCCCCCGCTGCGAAGGCAGGCGTCCCCGCCTCGGGCAGCCCCTCGGGCACCGCCGCTCCGGCTGCTGCTCCCGCCGCTGCCGCTGCCGCGCCGGCCTCCAGCACGAAGCCGTCGCTCGTCGCGGTCACCGCGTGCCCGACCGGCATCGCGCACACCTACATGGCGGCCGAGGCCCTCGAGGCCGCCGCCGAGCGGGCCGGAGTCGAGCTGCACGTCGAGACCCAGGGCTCGGCCGGCTCGACGCCCCTGTCCCCCCAGACCATCGCTGCTGCCGGCGCCGTGATCTTCGCCGTCGACGTGGGGGTGCGCGACCGGTCCCGCTTCGCGGGCAAGCCGATGGTGAGCTCGGGCGTGAAGCGCCCGATCGACGACGCCGACGCGATGATCGCCGAGGCGCTGCGCTACGCGGCGGACCCGTCGAGCGCGCCGCGCGTCGAGGGCACCGCCAGCGACACGGGTGATGCCGCCGAGGGCAAGCAGTCCTTCGGCGCGACCGCCCGCCGGGTCCTGATGACCGGCGTGTCCTACATGATCCCCTTCGTCGCCGCCGGTGGTCTGCTGATCGCCCTGGCGTTCCTGCTGGGCGGCTACGAGATCGCGCTCAACACCGAGGACGGCGCCGGAGTCGCGGGCCAGGTCGTGTCCGACTCGACCCTCTTCAGCCCGGCCGACCCCGCGTCGTACGACCTCTCCGGGGACGACTCGCTCCCGCGCGGTGCCCTGCTCACCTACCTCGGCGCCCTGCTCCTCACCCTCGGCGGGGCCGCGTTCGGCTTCCTCGTCCCGGCGCTCGCGGGCTACATCGCGTACGCGATCGCCGACCGTCCGGGCATCGCCCCCGGCTTCGTGATGGGCGCCATCGCCGGCACCCTGAACTCCGGCTTCCTCGGCGGCATCGTCGGTGGTGTGCTCGCCGGAATCATCGCCCACTGGATCACCAGCTGGAAGGTGCCGACCTGGATGCGCGGGCTGATGCCGGTCCTGGTCATCCCGCTGCTCACCACCCTGATCGCCGGCTTCGTCATGGTCGTCGTCCTGGGCCGTCCGCTGGCCAGCCTGATGACCAACCTCGCCGACGGCCTCAACAGCCTGCAGGGCGGATCCGCGATCGTCCTGGGCATCATCCTCGGCCTGATGATGGCCTTCGACATGGGCGGCCCGCTCAACAAGACCGCGTACGCCTTCGCCACGGCCGGCCTCGGCGCCGCCGCCACCGCCACCGACGCTCCCGAGCTGCGGGTCATGGCCGCGGTCATGCTCGCCGGCATGGTGCCGCCGCTGGCGCTCGCGCTGGCCACGGTCGTGCGACCGGGCCTGTTCACCGCCCCCGAGCGGGAGAACGGCAAGGCCGCCTGGGCGATGGGGGCCTCCTTCATCACCGAGGGCGCCATCCCGTTCGCCGCGGCGGACCCGCTGCGCGTCATCCCCTCGATCATGGCCGGCAGCGCCGTGACCGGAGCACTGTCGATGGGCCTCGACGTGGGCCTGCGTGCCCCGCACGGCGGCATCTTCGTGCTCTTCGCCGTCGACAACATCTTCGGCTTCCTCATCGCACTCGTCGCCGGTGTCCTGGTCAGTGCTGCGCTCGTCGTGGTGCTGAAGAGCCTCGGGCGCACCGACGCCGACCTCGCTACCGTCTGACCATCACCCGTCCGACCACCAGCCCATCTGAAGGAGAACCATGCCCAGCAAGTCCGTCGTCGTCGGCTCCGCCGTCGGCCTCCACGCCCGTCCCGCCGCGATCATCGCCGAGAAGGCCGGTGAGCTCGGCTCCGACGTCACCATCAACGGTGTCGACGCGAGCTCCTCGCTGATGATCATGACCCTGGGAGCCGGCAACGGCGACACCGTCGAGGTGGCCGGGGACGACCAGGCCGCCGTCGACGCGATCGCTGCGCTCGTCGAGCAGGACCTCGACGCCTGAGGCCTGTCCTCCCCTGACCGCCGTGGGCGGCGTACGAGCGGGACCCCGAGCTGCACCGGGTTCGACCTCGTACGTCGCCCACGCGCGCGTCGGGGGTGGGCGCGGGCGTCCGCGTCAGCGGTGCGTACGCCGCAGCGAGCGGTAGGCCGCGCGGACGCTGACGGCCCGCTCGAGCTCGCGCACGATCGAGCTGAAGAACTGCGTGCGGTAGACCTCGTCGGTGACGGCGTACACGGTGAAGTAGAGGCCGCTGAAGGCCGCCAGGAACGTCGAGACCTGGACCAGCTCCCAGTTGGCGCGCTCGAAGAACGGCACGGCCGTCACCGGGTCGCCGGTCCAGCCCGCGATCACCTCGGGGTCCATGATCAGCAGCCCGAAGGCGACGAAGAAGACGAAGACCGAGACGCTGAGCAGCAGCACCTGCACCAGCTGGGTGATGAGGAGCATGAGCAGGAGGTTGGCCTTCTGCAGGCCCGTGAGGGTGACCTCGTCCGACACCTGCCGGTCGTCGGGCTGGCGGAAGCCCGCCAGCGGCGTGCCGGCGAGGTTCGACGCGAGCTCGTCCGCGCCGACGTGGTCGTCGAAGCCCTCGAGCTCCTCGGGCAACCGGGCGAGCAGGAAGCCGATCGTGATGGCGAGGAAGAGCGCCACCGTCAGCCACATCACGCGGCCGTCGAGCGTGGCGGAGACCTCCCACACCTCGGCGTTGATGAAGAGGAAGGTGACGAAGAGCAGCAGCAGGGGCAGCGCCCTGGTCACGAGCGGGAAGAGCAGTCCGAGGCTCGAGAACGTCCGTTGGGCAGCCCACTTGGCGATCACCCAGGCGCGCAGGGTGAAGAGCCCGTAGAGCACGACGCTCAGCAGGCCGAGGTTGAGGCCCGGGACGATGCCGTCGTCCCACTCGAAGCGGCTGGTCAGCGCGAAGCCGACGACCACGAGCGCGGCCAGCAGCAGCGCGACCAGAGCCACCTGCACGAGGCGACGCCGCACGAGTCCGCGGTGCACCTCGGCGCGGATGTCGTCGACGAAGTAGGGCAGGCCGTGGGCGACGAACCACGCGTCCGTCGCCGCGAGCTCCGGGGCGCCCGGGGACGGCCGGGACTCAGCCACCCAGGACCTCGCGCGCCCGGCGTACGTCGTCGTGCATGGTCTCCACGAGCGCCTCGATGCCCTCGAACTTCACCATCCCGCGCAGCCGGTCGACGAAGGCCACCTCGACCTCGACGCCGTAGAGCTCGAGGTCGTCGCGGTCGAGGACGTAGGACTCCACGCGCCGTTCGCGCTCGCCGGCGAAGGTCGGGTTGGTGCCGACCGAGATCGCGGCCGGGTAGCGATCGCCGGTGTCGAGCCGGGTCAGCCAGCCGGCGTAGACGCCGTCGGCCGGGGCCGCGTCGAACGGCGGGACCGGCACGTTGGCCGTCGGGTAGCCCAGCTCGCGACCGCGCTTGTCGCCCTCGACCACCGTGCCCCGCACGGTGAACGGGCGCCCCAGCGCCTCCGAGGCGCCGGCCACGTCGCCGGTCGCCAGGCACTGCCGGACGTAGGTCGAGCTCCACACCTGTGGACCGCCGTCGAGCGCGACGCCGATGGTCTCGAAGCCGCGGGTCGTGCCGGCCTCGACGAGGGTCGCGACCTCGCCTGCCGCCTTCGCGCCGAAGCGGAAGTTCGCACCCACGACCACGGCCGCGGCGTGCAGCGCGTCGACCAGGATCCGGTCGATGAAGTCCTGCGGGGACCAGCGTGCGACCTCCCGGTCGAAGGCGACCACGAGGATCGCGTCGACGCCGGCGTCCTCGAGCAGGCGCGCGCGGGTGCGGATGGAGGTCAGCGTGGGCGGCGCGTGCTCGGGGCGGAGCACCGCCATCGGGTGCGGGTCGAAGGTGACGGCGACCACCGTGTCGACGCCGAGGCGCTCGGCGGTCTCACGGGCCTCGCGCAGCACGTGGGCGTGGCCCAGGTGCACGCCGTCGAAGTTGCCGATGCTGACCACCGTGCGGCCGAGGTCGGCCGGCACGTCGTCGACGTCTCGCCAGATCTGCACGGCGGCAGCCTACTGGCGCACGACGCGCGGTCCGGGCGGTCCCCCGCTCAGACGAAGACCGCCACGGCGCGGGCTCGCTCGCCACGCTGCTCGTAGAGCGCGAGGAACTGTCCGTCCGGCGCGAACACCGCGTGCGGTGCGTCCGCAGGGAGGGTGAGGTCCAGCGCACGCCCGACACGCACGTCGGCGGCCTGCTCCTCGCCGAGGTCGAGAGCGGGGAAGCTCGCGCGGGCGGCCACAGCGATCGGCACGACCGAGAAGTCGTCGGACAGCTCGTCGAGGGTGCGCGCGACGCCGAGGTCGAAGGGGCCCACCGCCGTACGCCGCAGCGCCGTCAGGTGACCGCCCACCCCGAGCGCGGCGCCCACGTCACGGGCGATGGCCCGGATGTAGGTGCCCGAGGAGCAGCGGACCGAGATGTCGACGTCGAGGAAGTCGCCCACGACCCGCTGGTCGTGGACCTCGAGCGCGTGGATCGTCACCGGGCGCGCCTTCAGCTCGACCTGCTCGCCGTCGCGCACGCACTGGTAGGCGCGCTTGCCGTCGACCTTGATCGCCGAGACGGCCGTGGGGACCTGCTGGATCTCCCCGACCAGCTCCTCGAACTCCGTCTGCACCAGACCCGGCTGGTGGAAGGCGGCGCCGACGTCGCTGACCTGGACGACCTCGCCCTCCGCGTCGTCGGTCGTCGTGGTGACGCCGAGCCGCACCGTGGCGTCGTACGCCTTCTCGGTCAGCATCAGGTGCCCGAGCAGCCGGGTGGCGCGGTCGACGCCGAGCACCAGCACGCCGGTGGCCATCGGGTCGAGGGTGCCGGCGTGCCCCACCTTGCGGGTCCCTGCCAGTCGGCGCACCCGCGCCACGACGTCGTGCGACGTCATGCCCGGGGACTTGTCGACCACGACCAGTCCGGGGTCGACCATCAGGCGCGGTCGTCCTCGTCGTCGAGGTCGTCGTCCTCGTCGAGGTCGTCGTCCTCCATGATCACGCGGGGCTTCTTGTAGGGGTCGGCCTCGCCGGCGTACGCCTCGACGCGGCGGGCCGCGACCTCCTCGTCCTGCTGCTTCGCGCGGGCCAGGACCTCCTCCAGCTCGCGGGCGCTCTCGGGGAGGGCGTCGGGGATGAAGGTGAGGGTCGGCACGATGCGCATGCCGAGCTGCTTGGCGACCTCGGAGCGGATGACGCCCTTGGCCGACTCGAGCGCGGCGGCGGTGCTGGCGCGCTCCTCCTCGGCACCGAGGACGGTGTAGAAGATCGAGGCCTGCTGCGAGTCGCCCGTGACGCGGACGTCGGTGACGGTAACGAAGCCGAGGCGCGGGTCCTTGATCCGACGCTCGAGCATCTCGGCGACGATGACCTGGATCCGGTCGGCGATCTTGCGGACGCGGGGGTTGCTCATGGGCTCACTCTCTCAACGAGTCGGCTCGACTGCACGACTCGAACGTATCGAGTCGGCGCATCTGCTCACATGACGTGTGCAGATGCGCCGACTCGGTGGTTGTTCACGGCGCAGGTGCGCCGACTCGATCAGCTGCGCGGGATCTCGCGCATCTCGAAGGACTCGACGATGTCGCCGATCTGGATGTTCTGGTAGTTCTTGAGCACCAGACCACACTCGAAGCCCTCGCGGACCTCGGAGGCGTCGTCCTTCTCCCGGCGGAGCGAGGACAGGTCGAGGTTGTCGGCCACCACCGCTCCGTCGCGCAGCACGCGCACCTTGGCGTTGCGGCGGATGAGGCCGGAGATGACCATGCAGCCTGCGATGTTGCCGGCCTTGGACGAGCGGAAGATCTCGCGGATCTCCGCCTGGCCGAGGGTCGACTCCTCGTAGACGGGCTTGAGCATGCCCTTGAGCGCGGCCTCGATCTCCTCGATCGCCTGGTAGATGACCGAGTAGTAGCGGATCTCGACACCTTCCTTGTCGGCCATCTGGCTCGCCTTGCCCTGGGGGCGGACGTTGAAGCCGATGATGATGGCGTCCGAGGCGGCAGCCAGGTCGACGTTGGTCTCGGTGATCGCACCGACACCGCGGTCGATGACCCGCAGCGAGACCTCCTCGCCCACGTCGATCTGCGACAGGGCGTCCTCGAGGGCCTCGACCGAACCGGACACGTCGCCCTTGAGGATGAGGTTGAGCTCCTGGCTCTCGCCCTTCTCCATGGAGGCCATGAAGTCCTCGAGGCTGCGACGCACGCGACGCTTGGCCTGCATGGCCGCACGCTCGCGCGCCTCACGCTTCTCGGCGATCTGGCGGGCCATGCGGTCGTCCTCGACCACGATGAAGTTCTGGCCAGCACCGGGGACGGCGCTCAGGCCCAGCACCATCGCGGGACGCGACGGGTCTGCCTCGGTGATCTCGTGGCCGTGCTCGTCGAGCATGGCGCGGACACGACCGTGCGCGGGACCCGCGACGATCGAGTCGCCCACGCGCAGCGTTCCGCGCTGGACGAGGACCGTGGCGACCGGACCGCGACCGCGGTCGAGGTGCGCCTCGACCACGAGACCCTGGGCGTCCTGCGTGGGGTTGGCCCGCAGGTCGAGCGAGGCGTCCGCGGTCAGGACCACGGCCTCGAGCAGCTTGTCGAGGTTGAGCCCCGCCTTGGCCGAGACGTCGACGAACATCGCGTCGCCGCCGTACTCCTCGGGGATCAGGCCGTACTCGGTGAGCTGGCCGCGGACCTTCGTCGAGTCGGCCTCCGGCTTGTCGATCTTGTTGACCGCCACCACGATCGGCACGTTGGCCGCCTTGGCGTGGTTGAGCGCCTCGACCGTCTGCGGCATGACGCCGTCGTCGGCCGCGACGACCAGGATCGCGATGTCGGTGGCCTGGGCACCACGGGCACGCATGGCGGTGAACGCCTCGTGACCGGGGGTGTCGATGAGGGTGATGCGGCGGTCGTCGCCGTCGACCTCGGTGTGGACCTGGTAGGCACCGATGTGCTGGGTGATGCCACCGGCCTCCTTGTCGACGACGTTGGCGTTGCGCAGCGCGTCGAGGAGCTTGGTCTTTCCGTGGTCGACGTGACCCATGACCGTGACGACCGGCGGGCGGATGACCAGGTCGGACTCGTCACCCTGGTCGGCGCCGAACTCGAGGTCGAACGTCTCGAGCAGCTCACGGTCCTCGTCCTCGGGGGACACGATGACCACGACGTAGTTGAGCTCGTCGGCGAGCAGCTCGAACGTCTCGTCACCCACCGACTGCGTGGAGGTCACCATCTCGCCGAGCGAGAACAGCATCTGCACCAGCGCAGCGGCGTCGACGTTGATCTTCTCGGCGAAGTCGGTCAGCGAGGCACCCCGCGGCAGGCGGACGGTCTCGCCGTTGCCCTTGCGGACGCGCACGCCACCGATCGTCGGGGCCTCCATGGCCTCGAACTCCATACGACGCGCACGCTTCGACTTGCGACCTCGACGCGACGGACCACCGGCGCGCCCGAAGGCACCCTGGGTCTGGCCACGCTGGCCGGGACGACCGCCACCGGGGCGACCGCCGCCGGACGGGCCGAAGCCACCGGGACGACCGGGAGCGCCGCCGGGAGCACCGCCACCGGCACCGGGACGACCCGGAGCGCCACCGCGACCGGGGGCACCCGGACGACCGGGGCCGCCACCGGGGCCACCGCGGGCCGGACGGGCGCCGGGACCGTTGCCGAAGGCAGCGGGCGACTTCGGCATCATCGCCGGGTTGGGGCGCGGCATGCCGGGGCGTGCGTCGCCACCGCCGGCCGGCGGACGCGGCGGACGGTTGTCGTCGCCACCGGGCGTGCGCGGCGCCGGGCGCGAGCCCATGCCCTGGCTCGGTGCGAACGGGTTGTTGCCCGGGCGCGGGGCGCCGGGGCAACCCACGGGGCGCGGTGCCGGGGACGGGGCCTTGGCAGCCGGAGCGGCCGGGGCCGCGGGCGGCTCGGGCTCGGCGGCCGGGGCCTTCGGCTCGGCGGCAGGTGCCTTCGGGCCGGGCTTGGGGCCGGGCTTGGCGGCCGGGGCTGCCTCCTCGACGGGTGCCGGGGCAGGAGCCTCGGCGGGCGTCTCGGCGGGGGCCTCGGTCGCGGCAGGCGCGGCGGGGGGCTTGGGACCGGGCTTGGGTGCGGCCTTCTTGGCCGGCGCCTCGGTCGCGGTGTCGGCGGCGGGGGCGGAGGCCGCAGCGGCCTTCAGCTCGTCGCCGTACTGCTTCTTGAAGCGCATCTCGACGGGGGGCTCGACGGTCGACGATGCCGACTTGACGAACTCACCCATCTCCTTGAGCTTCTCGAGAACGAACTTGCTCTCGACTCCGAACTCCTTGGCGAGTTCGTGGACTCGGGTCTTTGCCACGGTTGGTAACTACTCCTTCTGGTCCGTGACCCCAGAAGGAGGGGAAACGGAACAGCTAGTGGGTGTGCACACTCATTACGAGTTACTCATCGAGTGCTCATGAGCTGCGTGCTCCAGTTTCTGGTCGGTCGTGCTGTGGATCGGGATGGTGGTGCAGCGAGGCGAGGTAGTCCTCCACCGGCGCTCCGGCGAGCGGGACTCCCGAGCGCAGGGCCCGGGGGAAGGCTCGTCGTCGCACCGCGAGCTCCCAACACTCGTGCGTGGGGTGCAGGTGCGCCCCACGACCGGGTGCCCGGCGGTCCGGATCGGGAACCAGGGCGGGCGTGCCCCCGGCGTCCGAGCCTGCGACCACTCGCAGCAGCTCGCTCGCAGCGGCCCTGGCCCGGCAACCCACACAGGTCCGGACAGGTCCGGGCGCAGGGGTGTCAGACGTGGTGGCCACTGTGGGTCACTCTACTGCGTGGGGCCAGTGGTTTACGAACTGAGGCTCACTCCGGCGCCCGGTCCGGGTGGGGAGCCTCATCCGAGCGGATGTCGATGCGCCAGCCGGTGAGCCGGGCGGCGAGGCGGGCGTTCTGCCCCTCCTTGCCGATGGCCAGCGACAGCTGGAAGTCCGGGACGACCACCCGCGCGGACCGGGCGGCGAGGTCGACGATCTCCACGGAGTGGACCCGGGCCGGCGACAGCGCGTGAGCGACCAGCTCGGCCGGGTCCTCGGCCCAGTCGACGATGTCGATCTTCTCGCCGTGCAGCTCGCTCATCACGTTGCGTACCCGCTGGCCCATCGGCCCGATGCAGGCACCCTTGGCGTTGACGCCCGGGATCGTGGAGTGGACCGCGATCTTGGTGCGGTGGCCGGCCTCGCGGGCGATGCCGGCGATCTCGACGGTGCCGTCGGCGATCTCGGGCACCTCGAGCGCGAAGAGCTTCTTCACCAGGGTGGGGTGCGAGCGCGACAGGGTGACCTGGGGGCCGCGCATGCCCTTGCGCACCGAGATGACCAGGCACTTGATCCGCTCGCCGTGGACGTAGCTCTCCCCGGGAACCCGCTCGCTGATCGGCAGGATCGCCTCCAGCTTGCCGAGGTCGACCATCACGTCGTCGGGGTTGCGGCCCTGCTGGATGATGCCCGAGATGATGTCGCCCTCCTTGCCGGAGAACTCGCCGAAGGTCTTCTCGTCCTCGGCGTCGCGCAGTCGCTGCAGCATGACCTGCTTGGCGGTGGTGGCGGCGATCCGGCCGAAGCCGGCAGGGGTGTCGTCGTACTCGGGTCCGGCGACGCCGTCCTCGTCGACCTCGCGGGCCCACACGGTCACGTGGCCGGACTTGCGGTCCAGCTCGACGCGCGCGGGGTGCTGGGACTCCGTGGCGCGCTGGTAGGCGGTCAGCAGGGCCTGCTCGATGGCCTCGGCGAGCACCTCGAAGGAGATCTCCTTCTCACGCTCCAGCATCCTCAGGATGCTCAGATCGATGTCCATCAGTCGTCCTTCTTCTCGCTCTTGCGGTTGAACTCGACCTGCACGAAGGCCTTCGCGACGTCCGCGTAGGCGAGCTCGCGCGTCTCCCCCGACACGTCGAGGGTCACCGACTCCTCCGAGGAGTCGGTGATGCGGCCGGTCACGGTCTCGCCGTCGGCCAGGGTGGCCTTCACGAGCCGGTCGGAGTTGCGGCGCCAGTGGCGCGGCAGGGTCAGGGGGCGGTCGACGCCTCGGGAGGTGACCTCGAGCGTGTAGGGCATCTCGCCCATGACGTCGGACTCGTCGAGCACCCGCGAGACCTCGCGGGTGGCGTCGGCGACGTCGTCGAGCGTCACGCCACCGTCCTTGTCGACGGCGACGCGCAGCACGCGTCGCTTGCCGGCGGGGGTGACCTCGACGGCCTCGACGTCGAGGCCCATCACGCTCAGGGGGTCGACCAGCTCCGCCTCGATGCGGTCCCGGGTGGCGTCCTGACGGGGTGTGCTCATCGGGTGCGACCTCCTTGTGCTGTTGTCGAAGGATCACCCTAGCGGCCGGTGCCGGAGCCGGCCCATCCACCGCCGACCGGTCCGGACCGCGGCGGGTGGTAGGTAGGGTGCGGGGGTGCCCGGCCGCCCCCTCTCCCGCCGTACGGCGGTGGGCTCGGCGCTCGCAGCACCCCTGGTCCTGGCGGCGTGCGACATCGACCCACCGGCCCGCGACGACGCCTCGCCCGCCTCACCGCCACCTCCGGAGGACGCCGCGCTGGTGACTTCCGTCGTCGTCGAGCTGGTGCGCGCCGAGGGAGTGCTCGCAGCCGCAGCGGCGTCGGGACTCACCGCCCGGCTCGCGCCCCTGGCCGCGGCGCACGCCGCCCACCGCGAGCTGCTCGTGGGCGCGGTCGCCGACACGGAGCTGCCGGACGCATCCCCCGCCAGGGTCCCGGACGCGCCCGACCGGGCCCTGGGCGCCGTACGCCGCTCCGAGCAGCGGCTGCTCCGGCAGCTGCGCGAGGCGTGCGTCGGTGCGGCCAGCGGCGATGTCGCGCGCGTGCTGGCCAGTGTGGCCGCGTCGACCGCCCAGCACTCCGCGGCGCTGCCTGCGACCGTCCTGGGCAGCGGGACGGCATCGTGACGGTCCTCGACGCCCTGCAGGAGACGCTCGCGGCCGAGCATGCCGCGCTCTACACCTACGGCGTGCTGGGTGCGCGCACCTCGCAGGCGGCGACGCCCGAGCTGTACGACGTCCTCACCGCGGGCTACCGCAGGCACCGCGCGCGCCGCGACCGGCTGCGGCTACTGGTCGCGGAGGCCGGCGGCGAGCCCGTCGCGGCAGCGGCGGCGTACGAGCTGGACGGTCGACCGGTGCGTCCCCCGCAGCTGCAGGCCGCGGCGCTGGAGCTCGAGGTGACCGGGGTGGCGACGATGCTGGCCCTGGTGGCCAGGTCGACCGGCACGGTGCGCGAGTGGGCCATGACGGAGGCGGCGTGGTCGGCGTCGTGGCAGCTGGAGCTGGGCGGTCAACCGCAGGCCTGGCCCGGCGCCCCCGAGCTCGGCTGAGGGCCACCACCCGGAAAAGGGAAACGGCCCGCGGCCTCAGCCTTTGGGAAAGTCCCGAGATCTCTCCCAAAGGCCGAGGACGCGGACCGCTACATGGGGTTGGTCAGCATCACCCTGTGTGGCCCACTTGTGGGGTAGTGGTGGCCACATGCACAATCATGCATTCGATTGACGGGTAGCGAAAGCACATCTGACTTGCATGTTCCTGCAACGCACAAACTTGCAGGACCGCGCCTCTGGCCCCCGGACTCAGCCGTCGTTCCAGCCGCGGACGACGCCAGGGATCTCGGCGAGCGAGTGGACGGTCGCGTCGGGCTCGCCCTCGGTGTGTCCGACCTGCCCGGGTGGGATGGTGCTGTGCGGCACGTGGATCGCTCGCAGCCCGGCGTTGCGCGCGCCCCAGACGTCGTCGAAGAGCCGGTCGCCGACGTAGACGCAGGCCGCGGGGTCGGTGATCCCGACGGCCTCCATCGCCGCCGCGAACGCGCGCGGCGACGGCTTGGTCCACGGGATCTCGCTGGAGTAGACGTCGCCGTCGAGGAGGTGCAGGACGCCGTCGCGCTCGAAGAACCCGCGGTGCCACTCGCGCGGCCACAGCGTGTTGGACAGCACGCCCACCTTCACGCCCATCCCCCGCAGCTCCTCCCACATCGGCCCCACTTCGGGGTCGGTCTGGGTGTGCGGCTCCAGAACTCGTAGTAGGCCGGCAGCAGGTCGGGGTCGTGGTCGAGGCCGGCCTCGGCGAAGAGGTCCGCGATCGTGGCGCTCTGCTGGTGGTCGCGACTGCGCCCCCACACGACGTCGCCCGCGCTGTGCAGCCGCGCAGCGTGGGCGTGGTGGTCGTCGTCGGTGCTCGGCGTACGTCGTACGGCCTGGGCGAGCGCGAGCGACTCGGCGTGGAAGTCGATGTCGTGCCAACGCGTGAGCGTGCCGCCCCAGTCGAAGATCACTGCCCGGATCGTCATGTGCGCGAACCTATCCGAGCCGGACGGGAACCTTTCGGGGGTCCGGCGTCATCTCAGGGGCAGGAAGGGGGCACGGTGGGCCAGGACCGCGACGACGCGTTCGCCGAGTTCGCCAGCGCGCGCTGGCTGCTGCTCGCGCGCTCCGCCGTGCTCCTCGGAGCCGGCCACCACGAGGCGGAGGACCTGGCGCAGACCGTGCTCATGCGGTGCTACGTCTCGTGGGCGAAGGTGAGCGGCGCGACCCACCCCGACGCGTACGTCATGAAGATCCTGCTCAACGAGTTCCGCAGCTCGCGGCGGCGCCGGTGGTGGCAGGAGCGCCCCACCGCCGAGCTGCCCGACCGCGGCGACCCGGGTGCGGCGGACCTCGTCGACGGTGCCGACGCGGTCGCCCGCGCGCTCGACGGCCTCGGGGACGGGCAGCGCGAGGTCGTGGTGCTGCGCTACTACGCCCACCTCAGCGACCGGGAGATCGCCGACGCACTGGGGATCGCGGTCGGCACGGTCAAGAGCCGCCTCTCCCGCGCCCACGACCGGCTGGCCCACGACGAGCACCTCACCACCCTCCGCGACGGGACGACGCGATGACCGACGACACCATCCGGATGCTCGAGCGGCTGGCCGAGACGTTCCCCGAGCGGCCGGCACCGCTCCCCGAGCTCGTGCGCGCCGCCCGCGCGGGGCGCCGGCGGCGTACGCGGCGCAACCTCGCGCTGGCGGCCGGAGCCCTGGTCATGGCCGGCGCAGCCGGCGTCGCCGTGCAGCAGGTCCTGCCCGGCGGCGCGGAGCGCTCGACCGACCGGATCGCCGACACCGGTCGGGATGCCGTCTGCGACAAGCAGGACCCGCAGCCTCCCTCCGAGGCGGTCCCGAGCGGTCCCGACTACCCCACGAACGCCTCGGGCCAGACCTACGGCAGCGCGCGCGACAACTCACGGCAGCCCGACCTGGTCGCCGCCGTCGGTGACTGCGGACGCACCGGTTACATCGAGCGGGACGCCCTCGGCGAGCAGCCTCCGTGGGAGCCGGGTGCCGGTGCTCTCGGCCTGCGCTCCACGCCGGTCTACGAGTCCGACGGGCTCACCCGCATCGACACCTTCACGCAGTCACCCGGCACCACGGTCGCCGACGGAGTGACCGATCCACCCGCACCCGCCGGCGGCGCGGACGCGATCGACGTGGAGGGCGACTGGGCGGCGCTCATCGCCGGGATCAGCAGCAGGGGCAAGGAGCAGTACGACACGTTCCGCGACGTGGACCTGCGCATCACGTTCTACCGCAGCTCCGTGCAGGTCCACGACGGTTGCCGCGACCTGGGCGCCGGCTACCGCCTCGAGGACGGCGCCTTCGCCCTGACCACACCGTTCGAGGTCGAGTACCGCAATGAGCCGGGGTGCGAGCGCTCGGCGCCCCTCACCGCGATCCTCGAGAACGTCCGGCACGTCACGCAGGCCGGACCGCGCACCTACCTCCACCTCGAGGACTTCCGGATCGCGGTGTCGCTCACGCCTGCCGGTTGACGTCGCCGGCGTCGGGGCGGATCACGGCGAGGTGCTCGCGCCACGACCCGCCCGTCACGTCACGACCTGACGGCCTCGACCACGCGCGCGGCGGCCGCGTCGACCGCGACCTCCTCGCGCTCGCCGGTCCGGCGGTCGCGCACCTCGACGGTGCCGTCGGCCAGGCCGCGGCCTACGGTGACGATCGTGGGTACGCCGATGAGCTCGGCGTCCTTGAACTTCACACCCGGGCTGACCTTGCCGCGACGGTCGTCGAGGAGCACCTCGACGCCCTCGGCGGTGAGGTCCGCGGCGAGCTTCTCGGCGGCCTCGAAGATCCCGTCCTCCTTGCCGGCGGCCACGATGTGCACGTCGGCGGGCGCGACGTTGCGCGGCCAGCACAGTCCGATGTCGTCGAGGGTGCCCTCGGCGATGGCGGCCACGGCACGCGAGGGACCGATGCCGTAGGAGCCCATGGTGACGGTGACGAGCTTGCCGTTCTCGTCGAGCACCTTGAGCCCGAGCGCCTCGGCGTACTTGCGGCCGAGCTGGAAGATGTGGCCCATCTCCACCCCGCGCGCCGACTCGAGCGTGCCCTCGGTGCAGTTGGGGCACTCGTCGCCGTCGCGCACGTCGGCGGCCTCGATGGTGCCGTCGGGGGTGAAGTCGCGTCCCGCGACCAGGTCGACGACGTGGGAGCCGGAGACATTGGCGCCGGTGACCCAGCGGGTGCCCTCGACGACGCGGGGGTCGACGAGGTAGCGGATGCCGGACTTCGACTCCTCGCCGAGGACCTCGGGGCCGATGTAGCCCTTGACCAGCGCGGGGTGCTTGGCGAGCTCGCCCTCGTCCATGGGCTCGACCTCGATGGGCTCGAGCTGGCCCTCGAGGCGCTTCTGGTCGACCTCGCGGTCCCCGGGCACGCCGATGGCGAGCGGCTCGCGCGTGCCGTCGGGGTGCACCAGCGAGACCAGCACGTTCTTGAGGGTGTCGCCGGCGGCCCAGGGCCGGTCGTCGCGCGGGAACGTGGCATTCAGGTGGTCGACGAGCGTGTCGATGGTGGGGGTGTCGGGGGTGTCCTCCGCGTGCGCGGCGGGCGCGTCGGCGTACGGGATCGCCTCGGGGGCGCGCACCCGGACCGCCTCGACGTTGGCGGCGTAGTCGCACGCGGTGCAGCGGACGTAGGTGTCCTCACCGACCTCGGCCTTGGCGAGGAACTCCTCGCTCGCCGACCCACCCATCGCGCCGGAGGTCGCCTTGACGATGACGTAGTCGAAGCCGAGCCGGTCGAAGATCCGGATGTAGGCGTCGCGGTGCTGCTGGTAGGACTTCTCGAGCCCGGCGTCGTCGATGTCGAAGGAGTAGGAGTCCTTCATCACGAACTCGCGCCCGCGCAGGAGGCCGGCGCGCGGGCGGGCCTCGTCGCGGTACTTCGTCTGGATCTGGTAGATCGAGAGCGGCAGGTCCTTGTAGGAGGAGTAGAGATCCTTCACCACGAGGGTGAACATCTCCTCGTGCGTGGGGCCGAGGAGGTAGTCGGCGCCCTTGCGGTCCTGGAGGCGGAAGATGTTGGGGCCGTAGTCGGTCCAGCGGCCGGTCGCCTCGTAGGGCTCCTTGGGCAGCAGCGCGGGGAACGACAGCTCCTGGGCGCCCATGTCGTCCATCTCCTCGCGGATGATGGCCTCGATCCGGCGCAGGACGCGCAGGCCCAGGGGCAGCCAGGTGTACATGCCCGGCGCGACCCGCCGGATGTAGCCGGCGCGGACCAGCAAGCGGTGGCTCGGGACCTCGGCGTCGTTGGGGTCGTCGCGCAGGGTGCGCACGAACAGGGTCGACATGCGGAGGAGGCGGCCAGTCATGGGCGCAAGGATAGGTGCGCGCCGCGCGGCACCGCACACCAGATTCGCCGGTGCCTAGACTGCCGGCTCCTGCACCGTGCGAACCGAAGGACCGAGCAGTGCCAGAGCGCCCCGAGATCGTCTGCATCTGCGGCTCGACCCGCTTCGTCGACGAGATGGCCACGGCCAACCGGGACCTGACCTTCGCCGGCGCGATCGTCCTCGCGCCGGGCGTCTTCCTGCGCGTGGAGGACCGCGGCGCGGACGCCTCGATCACCCCGGAGCAGAAGGCCGCGCTGGACGAGCTCCACCTGCGCAAGATCGACCTGGCCGACCGGGTGCTGGTGGTGAACCCGGGCGGCTACGTCGGCGAGTCGACGAGCCGGGAGATCGCCTACGCCCGCGCGAGCGGCACGCCGGTCTCGTTCACCCACCCCGACTGACGACGGCCTCGTCCGGGGCGGGACCCAGGCGTTCCACTCACGAGGTCTTGGGACCATGAACGGCCGGATCTGGCACCCCTCTGTGTCAAGACGCAGCGGGGAGTGGGGTTCTAGGGTGTTGTCTGGCGGGTCCGGGAAGTGGCTTGTCCGAAGAGTTGGTGTGGGGCTGTGAGCCGGCCGCGCTGGAGTC